>Ga0268262_10000012_pt1 | contig 209060 bp, 188 predicted proteins | sample TergutNc150P3_FD_190354 | JGI IMG/M metagenome (GOLD analysis project Ga0268262, IMG submission 190354) | Nasutitermes corniger P3 segment gut microbial community from laboratory colony in Florida, USA - Nc150 P3 (SPAdes) (version 2) | ecosystem: Host-associated > Arthropoda: Insects >...
CGTCTGGCTCATTTGTGCTAAGGGCAGCTTCCAAATCTTGGGTTGTTTTTTGCAATAGCGGAATTTTGTTGTATTTAAGTTCTGCCGCTTTTTCCAGTTGGTAAGAAGCCTCTGCTTTTTCCATTTCATCTTTTGCGGCACGTAGCTCTGCCTGCGCATTTTTCAAGGTTTCAAAGCGAAGCCTTTTTTGCTGCCAACGTTCCTGCTGCTCCTTTACATCCAAATCCACCGCTTTTAATTCCTCTTGCAATTCTTTTAGCCGCTCTTTTGAAACAGCATCGTTTTCCATTCCAAGTGCTTTTTCCTCTATGCGAAGTTGGAGCTGCCGCCTTTGCAAAGTGTCTAGGGCTTCGGGAACGGTGTCCAACTGAGTTTTTACCATACTCGCCGCTTCGTCTATTAAATCCACGGCTTTGTCGGGCAAAAAGCGGTCTGAGATATAGCGGCTGGAAAGCTGCACAGCGGCGACCAAAGCGTTGTCTTGAATGCGAACTCCGTGGTGGGCATCAAAGCTCTCCTTTATTCCACGCAAAATGGAAAGAGCTTCGTCTGGGCTGGGTTCCGCGACTGGAACGGGTTGAAAGCGGCGTTCAAGTGCGGCATCTTTTTCTATGTATTTGCGATATTCCGAGGTTGTGGTTGCACCTATGCAATGCAATTCTCCGCGAGCAAGTCCGGGTTTTAGCATATTGCCCAAATCCATGCTGCCCTGCGTTTTTCCTGCACCTACTATGTTGTGAATTTCGTCTATGAAGAGAAGCGTGTCTTGTTCCTGTTCCAATTCGTCTAAAACGGATTTTAAGCGTTCTTCAAATTCGCCTTGGTATTTTGCGCCAGCTATCAAAGCGGATAAATCAAGTGAGAATATTTTTTTGCCCTTTAAGGCATCTGGCACATCGTTTTTGTGAATGCGGTGAGCCAAACCCTCTACAATGGCGGTTTTTCCTGTGCCGGGTTCGCCCACAAGCACAGGGTTATTTTTTGTTTTGCGAGCCAAAATGCGAATCACCCTGCGGATTTCCTCTTCACGCCCTATAACAGGGTCTAGTTTTCCATCTGCGGCAAGAGATACCAACTCTTTGCCAAACCTGTTCAAAGCGGAATCCTCTTTTGCAACCGCTGCCGCACTCATAGGGTCAGAAAGCCAAGTGCGAACCGCCTCCGCGTTGCCTAGTGCGTTTTCAAAAATTGAAACAAGCTGCCTGTCGCCTGAATTTTTCATTAAAGAGATGAGCAAGTGCCCAGGCTCCGCACTGCTGCCCTGCTCTGAACGCACCAATTTAACAGCGGCTCTCAACACGCCCGACAAATCGCTGCTAGGGTGGCTATCTGCATCTGTGCTTTCCACAATTCGTGGCAGTTTGTCCAGAATTTTTTGAACTGCGGTTCGCATTTCCTGTGTTTTTGCATTTTTTGCTTTGAACAAATTTTTCAAGCGTCCGTCTGGGTTATCCAGAATAGCTGCCGCCAAGTGTGGAGTGCCCCATTCGCCGTGGCTCGCCTTGTCTTGGATTTCCTGCGACTTGGCTAAAATTCGCTCAGATTGTTTTGAAAATTCCTGCATATAAAAGAACAAGGCAAAAGCCATGCCACGCTAAAATAGGCTATTTTTCAAGATTTTGGGGGTATGTGTGTCAATTTGAAACATCGGTGGTTCGTTTTGGGGTTGCAGAAAAAAAATGTATTTTGCAACTAACTGTTGCCAAATTTCTTAAAGTCTTTACAGCACGGTAAATTTTTTCTATATTTTTCATAGGAGATTAAAATGTTAACTACTGTGCAAAAAAAGCCGAAAAGTATTACTTGCAATGTTGCCAAGGATGCTTATAGCGTAGAAGAGGTTTTTGATCGCATAGGTTATAAACTTGTGGATGCTTTTGGTGAAGATTTTAAAAATAAGTTAAATGAAGGTAGAGCAGAGCTTGATATGCCGCCTCTATAAATTTTTATGCAAGAATTTTTAACTCATCGTTATGGCGCAGGAGTTTATACGGTGAATTATAAAAAAATGGTTATCGTTTATAATATAGATGGAGACACAGTGGTTATTCGTCGGGTTATGCCAGCTAGCTTGATTTTATGACCCCAAATTCACCGAATTTTTGCATTTTTTGCTATTTCCTGACTTTGTCAAAAAGGCACCATAAATTTACTATATTACATTCAAGGAGTTTATATGCAAGCTGCGTTATTGGGCACTTATTCAAATGCCGAGCCTCACCAAGAGGCTCTAAGGGATAATTTTATGGCTCCTACAACATACTTATTTAACGCTCCCCCCCCCCCCCCCCCCCCCCTATTGTCTGAACCAGAATTCACAGAATTTACAGGATTTACAGAATTTTATATTCACCCACCAATGGAGATACCCAAATGAGGAACACTAGACGTTTCTTTGCAATATTCATCTTTTCAACGATGATGTTCTATTCTAACACAAGTGCCGATTTCACGCAGGCGGATGTTGCGAAGGCTACCAATTATTGCGAGGGTGGTTCGTTTATAAGCACCACTGTTATTGGAATAGACCCCGATTTTGCACGTGCCAAGGCTAGGGCGGAGATAGCTCAGAGCATAGTTTCCAATATCAAATCAAATATCAATACGAGAGCTTACAGCGGTGAGAAAGACGGTGTTTTGAGCGAGTCCAGTGCGTTTTTGCAGACTGGCGAGATAGAGAGCAATCTTACACTTTCGGGCTTCAAAGAGATAGAAGCACCTGTGCAGCAGGAAAATGGCGATTATGAGCTTAAAGCCTACGTGTGCCGCTCGGATGCCGCCAAGCCTTGGCTTGCTGCTTTTGAGGCGGAGATAGCCAAGTATTCAAATTTGGCTATTAAAATATCGGAGGAAAAAGATTCGCAAAAGAGGAATGAGATGCTTTCCGTAGCTGCGAGCGTCAAGGATAGCGCGAACTGGGCTGATGTTGTTTTAAGCTCGATAATCCACGGCAGCGCGAGCAAGGAATATGCGAAGCTCAAAGAGGAATTCAAAGAGGCAAAGAAGAGAATAGAGCTTGCCACCAAAAATGTCTATGACAAGAATTACAGCGTATTTGTTTTGCCGTTGTTGCCGCCGGGAGGCTGGGCGCAGCTTTACAAGGGTCATTATGTAAGGGCTGCACTCATTCTAGGCTCGGAAGCGATTCTGCTTGGGGCAGGCGGTATTTCCTTGGTCAATGCCAAGGATGCAGACCGCAAGTACAAAGATGCCGTTCTGCAACACAACAGCAGCAAGAACGTGAGCGAGAAAAACGAATGGCTCAAAAAGGCAAAAGGATACAAATCAGACCGAAATTCTGCTGAAAACACGGTTTACGCCACCTTCTTGCTGGCAGGTGTGGTATATATCTACAACATAGTTGACGGCTACGCCACCACCCCAGCCCTCTCACGCTGGCACGGGGCAGCTTTGCCCATTCCCTCGCGCAATGGCATAGGCGCGGCTTTCGCTTTTACAGGAAACTTTTAACAGGAGAAAATAAAATGAAACAATTCCCTCTTTTCGCAACACTCGCAGCATCGCTTTTGCTTTTCCTCTCGTGCTTCAACCACGACAATGACCCCGAACTCATAATAGAGATTAATATTCAGGGAACGGTCAAGGATGCCGCCACAGGCAAGCCGATAGCGGATGCGGAAGTGACTCTGTCCTTTGAAGAAAAAACATTGCAGAAAAGCAAAACGAATAGCAAAGGCGCTTTCTCCTTTCCTGTTTCGCAAGACGGCAATTATCAGCTATCCGTTCAGGCAACCGGTTACAGAAATGCCGAAAAATCCTTTCCGCTGACGAATTTATCAAACAACGCTATGGATATAAAGATGACGCTGGCAAACTCATTGACCATTACGAATGAATCCTCCTACGATATAGAGAATGTCAAGTGGAGCAATGGCAATGCGAGCTTCGGCTCTATTAAGATAGCTGGTTCTGTTGAGGTTCCTGTTGACACGGGGAGCGGTTATGTGTTTTTTACGAGAAGCAACGACAGGCTGAATGTTCATACCGAATATGTCTATGTCAGTCAGGGTGAGAGAAGGAAATACATTGTTGCGGATACTACTATTGTTGTTGAGGTAGGCTACGGAGAGAACAAGAAAACATTGAGCGAGATAAAAACCGCCAACCCAAACCCAGTAAGTTCATCGTCTTCTGAACCAAGTTCAAGCTCGGCGGCGGCGACATTGCCTTCGTCTGGCTCAAAGCAGCCGAGCAGCAGTTCAGGCAGCCCTGTGGTTATGCCTTCGTCTAACTCAAACAGCCCTGTTGTTCCTACATCTTCGTCAAGCTCGGCAGCGCAACGCAGCAGTAGTTCGGGTACATCGCCAAGCCCAAGCAGCAACTCAGCTACTCTATGCAATGGGCAGGCATACAATTCCGCTACTGAATTCTGCTACAACAATAACCAAGTAGTGGCAAAATGCGAGGGCAAGATATATTCCACAAGCCAATTCTGCTACGAAGACAAAATCTACTCACGCTGCGGAACCGCCGACTACAACCCTTCAACGAGTTTCTGCCTTGGAGGTGCGGTGAAGCCAAAATGCAACGGCTCGGAATATGCAGCTACTCAGTTCTGCTTTGGCTCAGACCTTTACTACAAATGCGGAAGCTCGTCAAGCGGAGCAGAATACAACCCGACAGCGGAAAACTGCTGCGGAAGCAATAAATACAGCTTGACAGAGCAATTCTGCTACAACACCGCTGTTTACAACAAATGCAACGGGGCAGACTACAAAATAGCAACGGAAGGCTGCTGCAATAACGAAAAATACAGTCTGGCTACTCAATTCTGCCACGAGAATAGCAAGCTAGCCAGTTTTTGCAGCACGGCAAACAAGCAAACCTATAATCCTAATTTGTACGAGTGCAAGCCGGAGATAAATCCCAATGGGATATACCTTAAAGGAGGAATTGAACATTCAGGCAAGATATACAACGCGGTATTGATAGGCACACAAACTTGGATGACGGAAGACTTGAATAGTGTTAATTGGGCAACGGCTATGGAATTTCTCCCTGACTGCAATTCTAAAAGTTGCTCTTCTTTGATATTGCCTAAGCATCAAGGAATATGCCCCAATGGTTGGCATATCCCTAGCAACGCAGAATTGGTTCTGGGCACTGAATTTATGGATAAGTCTGGCTGGGGCAGTATTGGTACGGATATTTATGGATTTTCAGCTCTGCCGAACCCCGAATGCTATTTTATGAGCGGCGGCGTACGTTATATCTGCGGTGCTTGGTGGACTGCTACGGAGTACAGTGCTTCTAACGCCTACTACAAAGGCATAAATGCCTACGGGAATACGTCGTCAAACACCGCCTCTAAGACTAGCTCGTATTCAGTGCGTTGCTTGAAGGACTAGGCGCTCTGCGCCACCGCTAGCCGCAAGGCGGGCGGTGCTGCATTTGGCTGTTAGTAAATGCGAATGTCGTGCGTTTGGGGGTGGTTAATAAATATCATTTCACATTTAGGGCAGGCACGGAGACCTACAAAGATTTCCGTTTGGCTTTGCTTGCTTTTATAAAAGCACTTATTTCTCGCCTATCTTTGTCCGTCAAAGGAGTGCTTTTAATAATGAAATCAACTCCGGCAGGCTCTTTTATGTAACCCATATTTACCTCCTATTCATTTTTGAAATATTTACCTATTAAAACACTCGCAGCAGCAGTTTCTATAATCATTCTTTGACCGCCTATTAGCTTGGCATTCAAAACATTTTTATAATGCTCTATAAGTTTAGTTTTTGCATCAAAAGCAACAAAACCCTCAAATCCGTGTTGAAAAGATATTTTACACGCATAAGCAATTAAATTTGCCGCAACGCCCTCGTAAATCTTTTTTTTCCCTATATTAAAAGGTGCATTCTCCAACAAGTTTATATAAATATGACCTTGCTCAATAGACAAACTTAATAATCCCTGTATTACGCTTGGATTATTCACAATGGTAAGTTTATAAACTTCTTTTGCATTATTCTCAAACTCGCTTTTCCAATTGAAATTCCATTTATTCTTTTTTGTAATCATTTTCAAATCTGTTTTCGCAAGCCTATAAATTTCCGTTTGAAAACTATCGCCAGAGATTACATTCTTAATAGAATTTGTAATGGCATCTATTTCAAACCCAAGCACTCGTTTTCCCATAACTATAATATAGAAAATGCTGATGTATCGGGGTTGCAGACATTCACAACCTACTATACAACCTCTCGTGCGAAATTTGGCTCTTAAATGTCACTGAATCCCCTGTTTCGGGGTTTTGCATTCCGTGAATGCCAAATTTGAATTCTCTTTCCAAACAGGGAGTTCCGTTTTCTATGTCTAGGGCAACCTCGTAGCGGTTTTGATATACTGCCTCTTTGGGGTGATAGTTTTTAAAAGGCATTCCGCTTTTTACGCTGGAAACGTGCTGTTCCCATATAAAGTAGGGGAAGGGTTCTTTTTCTTGCAAATATACGGTGTATTCCAAGCATTTTCGCTCGTAGATTTTTTTTATGCTTTTTGTCACCACGGAATCTATTTGGGCGTTTGGTATGGATGGTAGGCGATTTTGGGAGGCTAGCAAGTTTGTTATGTTGGATTTAAGTGGGATTTCTCCTAAAAGCAAATGGGTTATTTCCCAGCGTCTTTTTTCTATGCGGTCTAAATCTATCTGGCGTGTCATTCGGCTTATCTGTTTTCGCCATCTGTCTGGGATGGATGTTTTTGCGACCACCACGGAATCGAAGTTTTCATAGCCTTCTATATCCATAACTTGCATTCCTTTGGCGGTGAGTTTCATTTTTGGAACTCTAAGGGCAAGTTCGCTGGGGTAAGATTTTTTGAGATAGCCTTTGGAAGCATCGGAAATAAATGTTCGGTCTAAATAAAGCATATCTCCGTTTTGGCTGTATTCATTTGTGAAGCGTGTTGAGGTTAGGGTACCAACTTGCTCGTATTCGCCGTCCATAGTTGCGTAGTTGCTTTGGGAAAAAACCTCTGCTTTTATGGGAGCAGGCAAAATATAGCTAACAGAAACAGAGCTTTCTCCGCAGGAAATTATAAGCGTCCCGATTATTCCAATTAACCACTTTTTACTTGCCACTAATTAACTCCATCCTTCTTTCTACAATAACAGAATTTCCAACGGCAAAGGCAACGCGATAAATGCCTGAGACAGAGGTTCCCATAAGTTCCTTTGCAGTTAATGGTTTTGAGTCTGGTCCCTTTGCTACTGCCATAATATCATCACTTTTAACCGGAATAGAACGCTTGACCAAAATTTTATCGCCTGTTTCATCTTGGTAAATCCTTAGCTCAACCTCCTTGGTGTTAAAAGGTTTGTTATCGTTTTCCATTTGGATAGCAATTATATCGCTTGGTTTGAAACGCGAAGTGGTATCTGTAATTACTTTGTCAATGGCATTCCATCCGTGCCCCAAATTTATTTTAGGTCCAAGCAGCTCCAACCTCTTTTGCAGCAGAATAGAATCTCCAATGGCAAAAGCCACGCGATAAGTACCAGCGGTAGATGTTCGCAGAATTTCCCTTGTTGTTAAAGGTTTTGAGTCCGTTCCCTTTGCCACAGCTTTGGAATCCACGTTTTTAACCGGAATGGAACGCTTGAACAATATTCTATTTCCACTTTCTCCCTGATAAATCCTTAGCTCCACCTCTGTGGTGTGAAAGGGTCTGTTGCCGTTATCCATTTGAATAACGATTATATCTTTGGGTCTGAACTTGGAAGTGGTATCTGCAACTACTTTGGCTGTGGCATTCCATTCATGCCCCAAAACTATTCTAGGCTCATATTCCGATGGGTTGCAGGCAAAGAATGCGAGCGCGAAAAAGGCGAGTAAAGCAAATTTAAACATTACAAGAATATAGAAAACTTATGTCCCATCTTTTCCTTCTTTGCCTTTAAATATTTTTTATTAAAGGAATTTGGCTCTATTTCAATAGGGATTCTTTTGGCAATTTTTATCCCACACATTTCAAGCCCCTCTATTTTTCGGGGATTATTTGTGAGCAAATTAACGGATTTCACTCCAAGCTCTTTCAAGATATGAGCAGCATAAGCGTAGTTCCTGTGGTCTGCCTTAAAGCCGAGTTTTATGTTTGCCTCAACCGTGTCTAATCCTTTTTCCTGCAATTCATAAGCCTTTAACTTATTTGCAAGCCCAATTCCCCTGCCCTCGTGACCAAGCATGTAAATAAAAACGCCACCCTGTGCGGCTATATATTTCATGGAAAATTCAAGCTGCGCTCCGCAATCGCATTTTAGGGAATGAAAAATATCTCCGGTTAAACACTCGCTATGTATGCGAACATTGCAAGGATTTTTCAATATTTTTGATGCTATAAAGGCTACATATTCCTCACCATTTATTTTATTTTTGTATGCTATGGCTTTGAAATTCCCATATCTTGTTGGCACAAAAGGCTGCGCAATTCGCTCTACTTGAATTTCATTTGCCAAACGGAAATCTATTATCTCTTGAACCGTGACAAGTGTTATATTGTGTTTTTTTGAAATAGCCTTTAATTGAGGCATTCTAGCCATTGTGCCGTCTGGATTCAGCACTTCGCACAACACGCCTGCTTGCGGCAACTTAGCCAATTTGCAAAGGTCTATAACCGCCTCAGTATGCCCTTCTCTTTCAAGGCAGCCACCACTTTTGGCTTTTAGCGGAAATATATGCCCAGGGCAAACAAAATCATTTGCGCGTTTTGAAAAATTTGCAAGGGTACGGCAAGTCAAAGCCCGCTCCGCTGCGGAAATTCCGGTTGTTGTTCCCTCTTTTGCTTCCACAGAAACGGTGAATGCTGTTTCAAAGCGGCTCGTGTTTCTGCTGGTCATCATAGGCAAATTCAGTTGCTCTGCGCGTTGTTCGGTGATGGGTGCGCAAACAAGCCCGCGCCCGTGAGTCACCATAAAATTTATGTGCTTTTCGGTGCAAAGCGATGCGGCGCAAACAAAATCGCCTTCGCTCTCACGATTTTCGCTATCCGCGATGAGCAATATTTTACCCGCTTTGAATTCCGCTATTGCTTTTTTAATATTATTCAAAATTCCACTCCCCTATTTTCGCCTTTTGCATAACTGCCGAGCAAAATAACTTCTGCTATTGCTCCTAATTCCTCCAAAGCCATTTTAACGTGAGCCAGCAAAGGGTTCCCAGCCAAATCCGCATAAAAAACATATTCCCAAGGGCTACCGCTTTTGGGGCGGCTCTCTATGCGAATTAAATCCACATCGTGCTTTGCAAAGCAGCCGAGGCAGGAGTGCAAGGCACCGGGTTTGTTATTTCCCAAAATAAAAGCCACAGAAGTTTTTGTGTGCAAAGCCTCATCTATGGGAGGGCTATTTTTTTTAATGGCGAAAAACCGCGTTGAATTTGCGCCAGGGAAATTTGCCAGCGGTTGTTTCAATATGCTTAAACCGTAAAACTGCGCCGCAAAAGCAGAGGCTATTCCGCCCGTGCCTTTCAACTGCTTTCTCGCTATGCGTTCCACTGAACCTGCTGTGTCGAAAAAAGGTTTTTTCTCTATTTGAGGATTCTTTTCAAAAAAAATTGAGCATTGCTCCAATGCTTGCGGGTGAGATACAACTTTTGTCAAGGTTTCCAAGGTTTCGCCTTTAAGGGCTATTAGGCAATGGTCTATTTGCAATTTGAGTTCGCCTACTATTGGCAATCTGTATTTGAGCAATAAATCATAATTTTCCAATATAGAGCCAGCGGTGGAATTTTCTATTGGAATAACCCCACTATCCACGTTGCCATCTATTACCATTTTGTGCAAATCCTCAAATGTGTCTGCTGGAATGGTTTCTATATCTTTGCCAAATAGGTGAAACGCCGCGCTTTCGCTGTATGCTCCGTGCCTGCCTTGGAATGCTACTTTCATTTGTGGGTTAATGTAGAAAAATAACCCCCTTGCGGGGGCTTTTTAGAAAGCGCAGAAAATTTAATAACAATTAGCTCTAACCTGTGGACTTCCACTTACTGATGTAATATACAGCCATGCGCCAGTTGTACCTGCAGGGCAAGCATTTGATTCGCAAAGGGAAACTTGTGGTGTACATGATATAGATTTGGAACTGCCATCGCTACAATATATTGTACCACTATAAATATTAGAACTTGAATAACTACCATCATTGTAAACTTTAAGAGGCAGATTATTATCTTTAGTACAACCCTGTGTTAAGTTTAAGCAATTCCCTACGCTGGGTGGATTACTAATGGAAGTAGCATTTCCAGAACCACACGTTCCTCCCCCACCACCAGAACTACTACTCCGTACCGAACTGCTGCTTGCCACCGAACTACTACTCCGCGCGGAACTACTGCTCGCCGCTACCGAACTGCTGCTTGCTGCTCCAGAACTGCTCCTTACTACGCTAAATGTGCCGCAAAGTATTCCATCTCTTGAAATATTGTTTGTGCCATAAGTTAAGGTATTGCCGTCACAAGTTACTTTGTACATATAAACATTAGCATTGGCTCTTTCTGAAATCATTATTTTATCGGAAGAAGGGTACTTATTCCAATTGGTGGTAGCAGTTGAAGAGACATCGCCATTATTAGCTGCTGTATATTTGAATTCTAGTACGTTATCGCCTGTTGTTTTGGTGGCGTTCCCACAGCTATATGTTGGGGGTGGTACGTTTGGAGTACTAGAATTAACGTAAGTGTAAGTACCGCTGATGGAACAGGTTGGTTTTTGCACAGTAATCGTTCCGCATGGTATGTTGCTTAGAGTGGTTGCGCCGCAATTAACGCTAGATACAGAAATTGCATAGTCACCAGGCTCATGCGCATTTGTGTAATAAGCATCTCCACTTCCATTTGACCAGTTGGTGGAACCAGTTGGCAAACCAGAACCTGACGTGCTGAAATAGGGCCAGCTTGCTTCACCATTGGAGCAAGTGATTTTTGGTGCTTTAACGTTTTCGCCTTGTGTCACAGTTAAGTTGGTTACTTCTGCATCGCTTTTATTAACCAACTTGCAAGTTGCAGTAACATTAGAAGCACAATCTTTTTTTATCTCAACCGAACCGCAAAAAAGTCCCTTACTGGTAGGTCCACCAGTACCACATACATAGGGGGTTCCATTGCAATTAACTTGCAGCAAATAAACGTCTCTTGTTGATGATACAGTTTGATTTGAACCTTTATTCCAATTGGATAGAGTAGTTCCTGATAACTTCGAAGGATCTTTGTCTTCGGTATATCTGAATATGGGACCGCTGTAAGAACCTCCCGTGACACAAGTGATTGTTGGAGGTGGTACGCTAGTATTGCTATTACAATAATTATTAGTAGAGCAACGAACATTTGCTTGGCAAGCAGGAAGATCTGGCTGGGTGCCGCTAGTACCCTCTTTAATAATATTAAAATATCCAGGATCACACACTATTCCCTCTTTGCCGTTAATTGTGCCATAATATAATCTATGACCACCGCATGAAATTTCGAACATACGAGCTACTCTATTCAACCCAATAGTATTAAAATTATGAGTTTGTGGTGGATTCTTATTCCATCCAATATTATCTCTATTTCCAGTTATTGCCCCATCATTTTCAGCGGAATAATTGAATTGCGGTGGCGTAGCATCTTTGCTGGCAGTGCCGCAATCGTGTGTTGGAGCTGGTAGTTCCGGCTTACTTTTACAACAGTTGCTACCTGAGCAGTTGTACGGGTCGGTCTGGGGACATTCAGAACTCCATGGTCCTGGGTCTAAGAAACAAGTAGGCTTTGTTATTTCAAGGGTGTAATTACGCCCACCGTTGACTACTGCGTAACATAGTCCTTCTACATCTTTTGAGCCACACTTTCCAGACGCAGATATTATTGCGTTGTCGCTTGCTTCTGGACCGGAATAGTAGTAGTTTCCACTCGCATCTTTGGTAAGCGGAGGTCCGAATATAGCATCAAAAACAACATTTGTTGCGGAACCGCCACCTTCGCACCTAATAGAAGCAACTTGTATATTCTGTCCGTGGGTATATTTTGTTGTAGCAAGTATGCATTCTGCTTCTCCTTGTTCCCCTTCATTGTAGCCGCCTGGTCCTCCCCCTACCGCTACCCCTCCTAAATTCACGTAGAAAGGCGAATGTTTGGCTTTGAGAGTTCCAGTGAAATTGCATAAATAAATAGCTGGTTTAGGAGTGCCACCAAACAAATTTTCGTTAGGGTCAAGCGTATTTTTACATTCCAGCTGACTTGCTCCTGCTTCATCACCCTTTTTTGCTCCATTCATATACATATAAGAGTAGCGCTTGCTAATATAATCACGTGCGTTAGAAATGTCAGACGGTATAGACGGTATGCGCACCATGCGAGGCATTACAAGTATTGATTTTTCAAGGTCCTTAATACCTGTAGGCACTTTTTGTTTGCTTATTTCCTTGCTTTCCACCTTTACCGAAAGGCGGTTGGAGATAGGTATCCAAGGTTTATCATCTAATGAAATGTTTTTTGAGGGGTCTTTTACGGTTAATGTACCACATTGCGCGATACCATTATTACAAATCCCAGATGTTACCTTTACCCCTACATTGTATATATTTTCCTCAAGCTTATCCCAATTTGGCACATCACCTGTAAAAATGAAACCTCCTGTAAGTTTATTATCGCCACATTTAACAGTCGCTGGCTCAGATATTTTTTCACCTACATTTCCATTTGTTTTAGATAACCTGCAAGTGACTGTGGTGTTCTCCGGCTTGGATACTGTTAAGGGACCGCAATCAACTTGTGGGCTATTTTGGCAGTTTCCAGAATTTGCGTTTGCCTTTACTTTTACATTATAGGTCTTTTCATCTTTAAGACAATTCCACGATGGTGCATCCACCCAGTCAAAACCACAAAGTTTTGATGTGTTGTTGGAACCTTCGCAGGTAACCCTTGGTTGTTGTATTGCCTCGCCTACAAAGCCTGTGGTAGGAGGAGGAGTGCATTTGAGGGTGTATGTTGGCTTGACAGGATTGTCGCCGCCACTGGTGTTTTTGCAGTGTTCGGTGGCTGATAAAATGTTAGACTCCATCAGTTGATCCACAAAGGCATCGTTTCCTTTAGAGTAAAAATATGGGGTGGTCGTGGCACCTGGCAAATTTATCTTTGCACAGTCGTTCATAAAAACATTGCCGTGGAGTGTTCTATATGCTGTTGTGTTAAATTCTCTTATATCGCCATCGCTAAAAATAAAATAGTTATACTCTGATTGTTGCGGTATTTTTCCAGTTTCTTGTCCATCTAGTTCAATTCTGCCATCAAAACCTCTGGGGAAATAAAGCATAACGGTTGATTTTGGACCAGTTGGCGGAAGATATAAAAATTCGATATTATATGGGTTATTAGGGTCGTACTTAGGTTTTCCATTTTCAAAATCAAATATTATAATATATTTCCCATCGCCCAGATTTCCATCAACTCTTTGAAATTGGTAATTGTTTTTTATATAAATAACAATCCATTCATTTTTGTCGCTGGGGTCTTTTTTGTAAATTTCATCTGATTTCTTGCTTTTCCAACAAGTATTGAGTTCAGTCAATAAAGTTGACCAAGGCTTTGATAGATTCATTTGTCCAGAACCAGAAGCACACCCTCCAGGCTGGTTATCCCTATGCGCCCATTTCTGAGTAGTGGTTTTTACATTATTATAAATATCCATATCAAATTTTACTGGAGGCATATTGCAGGTCTTTGTTGCAGAGGTTGAAAGCTCTGCTTTTAAGTTTTTGCTCGGCGTTTTAGAGCCATCCAAAGGATCTGCACCATCAACATTACAGCTTGGTGATGGCGCAGTTTTTATTTTAAAATAAAAATCTCTTGGATCTTTGTAAACGTTATATCCGCCATCTGACCCATCGGCTACGGAAGTTGTCCCCAAACACAAAGAACCGTTAAATTTAGGCCAAAGCGGGCTAGTTTTGTTAGTAATTGAAGGCTTTGCATTACTAAGTTTTACAACAGATGCGTTTTTAGTAACTTCAAATTTACTGCTAGATACATTGCTTGTTCCCAAATCTATATAAGAATTATTTCCTCCCATAACCAAGTTGCCTTCCATTTTAAAATCCAAATTACCGCCCCCACCGTCACCTGTAAAAGCCGAATAGGGTCCCATGATAGTGGTATTGCCTTTAATATTTACAACTCCGCCTAACTGACCTGAGCAACCAAACTGTGTTGCTCCTCCTCCGCAAGCTGTAAAGGAAGGGACATTAGGAGTTACTGGACCATCTAAATATGCCGAGCCGCCAATGGTTAGAGTACCGGTGGAAACTCTGGGGTGAAACTCTTTAAAATATACGTCTCCTGTGATAAAATCGCTACCGCTTGCGCACATATTAAATGTTCCATTTGAGTACAAATCGCCATAAATATATATACCATTATTTGCGTAAAAATTTCCGTCTAGTATCAAATACCCCGGTTCTTTAGCTGTACCTATTTTAATGGAGTTGAGAGCCTGACCGCCAGCATTGCAACCACTCATTGTTTGAGTTATAATCATTGTTCTCGCTTCTACAAAACCCACTGTTTGCATATTCCCCCATAAATCAGGGAGGGCGCATTTTTTAGCTGTTGGGGGAGGGGGTGGATCTGCTGTGCATGTTGGTGGGTCTGGGTTAGGTTTTGGCGTACATTGATCCACCTGCACAGGATCGGGATCCGGCTCTGGCTCCGGTTCTATGTTGGAATAAGGGGTTATTGTTGTTTTATACAATCCACTAACTTTTAATATTGCCGTTTGGGTCACCACAGAGCCATCCCTTGCCTTGCCTTCTACCAGAACTTTCAACCTAACTGGCTGGTTCTTGCCCGTAACTTCCGCTCCAATCAAATAAGCTTCAAAATTCTGCTGTTTGTCGCCCACCATGCTACCTAAGTTTATTTTCATAGGTTTCTTTGCTTCCACATATTGAGTAACCAATTCACCCGCTTCTACGCCGCGGTTTGCCAGCCAGCTATGCACTGCATCTATGCCGCTTTCGCTTGCCTGATAAGCCTCGCTAGCTTTTAATCTTGCGCCGCTGGAGAAATTTTCCGAACCGAGCATACGGAAAAGGACTATGCTAGCCGTTGTAGCGGCAAGCATAAACATCAAAACAGCAATTAAAGAAATACCGCGTTTCATAAAACCTCCTTTACTCTCCTATTACTCCATTGTTAGGGGTTGCTACTATAATTCCTCTTCCTTTTTGTGAAAATGTTCCTGATTTTCTCTCTTCTTTGCCTATCGCCATCTCCACCATAAGCTCAAAGGCTTTCACGCTTTTTTTCTCTTTTATTTTATTTTTTATTTGTTGCTCAGAGCCAGTAGCATTGCCTATGCCGTAGCTTTCATTGTAGTCTGGATCACCAGGTTTTGGAAAATGAATGCTTTCGTCTATTTTGCGGAACACTTTAAAATCTTCAAACGTAAATTCACCTTTTTGGTCCCAAAGCGTGGGAGAATAGAAAGCCAGCGTTATTGCAACACAAGCATTTATATATTCATCATCTTTATCTTTTTTTATAGAAAACTCAATATGTCTTGCCATATCTTTGGAGGCAACGTCTTGTGGCGGATAGAAAAGAACATCTTTGGGTGCATCAGCAATTATAGCTCCCTGATTGGTTCTAAATCCTATGGATAGATGATCCACACCGGGTAAGAATTGAGTACTTTCGTCATCATTGAAGGGCATTTTGAATTCAATTACGTAGGTTTTTTGTCCATAGAATTTTAGCCCCTCGCAGTTTGAAGATTGCAAACCACCACACTCTGGCGGAACCTCTTTGCCAAGATAAAGCTCGTGTTTTGTTCCCCCCGGTGAGCTAGGATTTGGAATAAAACCAGACACTTCCGTTCTGGTACCATAGTTATTGCATTTGGTTGGTTTCTTCACCACAGTGCCAGATTCACGTGAGTATAGACCAAATTTTTCGCTACCAGAAGGAGGAAAAAGAATGTCTGGTATTGCTACGGAGGGGGTGAGCTTGAAGTTTGTAATGTTGGTTGCCATCAGGACTCTAGGAGCCTTGTTTATATCGCTGACTGTGGAAATACAATCACCATCGGATTTGCCATCGGCGTTAGTGCCATTTGGATATTTATTAGTCACTTGTCTGCATTTGCGAAAGAAGCTGGCTGCGCTGTCGTACAAAGCTATTTCGCGAACAGCTATTAACTTGTCATCATCATCAAACACAGCTTTTCTAAAAACCAAGCTATCTGCAAATGGATCGGTATTTTCCCTTCTGATAAGCACATAAGACGAGAAATCTCTTTTTTCGGGGTCATCGTTGCTGATATCTCCCCAATATACATCTGGATGCGATATGACTTTGTAACCATCGCTGGTATTTTGCCCCCAAGCCTTAACGCCCATTTGCGAAATGTCTTCGGTGAGCAAATTCGCGAGCTTGCCAATTTCTGCGCTGCTTTTGAGCAAATTCTGGCTACGTATCCGCATAGCAGTGGAATCGCTAAAAACCCGCCCCGCCACAATTATAATGAAGCCCATTATAGCCATGTAAACGAGAAGTTCTATTAAAGTAAAACCTGATTTGCTATGCTTTCCCATACTCACCTCACCACCTTTGACATTTTTATGGATTGGTCTGAGCCTTTAAATTTCCACTTAACGGTAGCTTGAATGTTTCTGGCAAAGTAGTTGCTGCTCGCCGGTTCTAATTTGGTACCTTCATTTTCATGTGTGTTCACGTCTATGAAATTGTCGGGATTACTGGAAGAAAGGTATTCTACCCTTACGAAAAATTTCATTGGATTTTTATCATCATTTCCTCCAAAAGCGTATTCACGCCCAACGTTGTCGTCTATTATTGTACCAGTATTTGGAAGTGAATTTACGCCCAATGCCCCCAGCGAATCCAAAACGTGCTGTGCGATAATGTTGGCGGCATCACGTGCCCTTATGCGCAAAATAGCCTCTCTGTTTCCGAGTTGCAATCTATTTAACGCAATAACCAAAAAACCAAGCACAATTGCGGCTACCAAAACTTCAAGGAGGCCAAAACCCTTTTTCATAAAGCCCCCCAGGTTGCATTATTTCCTCTTCTTATGTATGCTTTAAACGAATTTTCATTTGTCGTCTTGCCCGCGCCGCCGCAATAGCCTCTGGAGTCGCATACGGCAAAAGAACCCTCCCTAGTTATGCCAGAGAGACCTATGCGAATTTCTGATTTAACATCGTTTTTGAACGCTCCTGTTCCAGATACAGGAACATCATTTGGAATTATTGAAAAACTTTTATTAAAAACTTCGCTCGAAATTCTTTTGCTATTGTTTGCGCCACATTCAGTTACGGTAGAGGTAGTATCTTCGGCTATTATCTCATCGCCTTTTATGCATATTCTCACCACCTTGTTCTGCCGCTTTGCGTCCATCAAAGCTCTTTCCGTGAAAGTTCTTATGGTTTGCGCCACTTCTTTGGTGCGGTTGGTGGAAATCAATTCAACTAGGCTAGAATAGGCAAGCGTGGCGAGAATGCCTATGACTATAACAACCACCATCACTTCTATCAATGTAAATCCATCATTAATCCCTCCATTTTTTGAAACTGCCGCGCCGGCTTTTCTCAAAGCCCGCCCAGAAGTCCTGTAAATGGCGAATTTCATAGCAAACCTCTCATTGTCCTATATATATAAATATATATTATTTTCTGGACAAAAATTCAATTTAGGAGGGCTTTTTTGGAAAAAAAGTTGATTTTAGGTGATTTTCTCGTGAGCATTACAAGCCTGAGGGAAAACCGTAGAGAGTGGGACGAAATACTGGAAAATTACCTTTCAGATTTCGTCAAAACAGCCAAAGCTAAAAAGAATTGGAAAACCCAAGTTGAAAAGCAAGTTTGCACAATAAAAACTTGGCTTTCCAGTCAAAAAATAGTCTATTACGATGATTTAACAAGGGAAAAAGCTCGGGGCTATACTGAGTGGAGGGGTAATAAATCTGCCTCCACCATAAACAAGGAACTTTTGAGGATAAGGTCAATCATAAGATTTGCCGAAAGGTTTTTGGAACAGCAACCGAATTTTGCCTTTGAAAAAATAAACGTAACGGAAACCAGTGAAAATACTAGACTTGTGACTCCTTTTTCCATTGAAGATTGCAAAATTATCTTAAAATGGCTAAAAAAATACCCATATTATCACGATATGGTTCTGCTAATGCTCTTGACTGGCATAGAGAGCAAAGCAGCCACCCTTATGACGATGGAATGGTGGAATATCAATGAGAAAATGCTTTTTGTGTTTCCACAGAAAATTTCTGGGGTTATAGACGCAAAAACGCAGCACAGGGCGAGGAAAATTCCAATTAGCAGCACTATGTTTGAAATTTACAAGCGAGCGCATATTTTCGCAGAAAACAACGGTCGTAAGTTTAATCTCAAAAGCCAAAAACTGCTCAAAAAATGCTCCTTGCAAACAGGTATAAAAAACATACATTGCCACAGATTCAGGCACACATTCGCAAGTCAGGCTTTGAGTGCTGGTTTTGACATCGTTAGGGTATCTAAAATGCTCGGTCACAAGAACATAAACATAACCTTGAAACACTACGCAGATTTTATTTTCGGCGAAAGCGATGCGGGTTTTGAGGGAATGATTAAAGTTCACAAAGAATGGGTAAAATTTTTGAACGAAAATTATTTTAGCTAACTGCCGGCGCGGCAGTTATCCGAAATGGTCGGAATTATACTGGGTTTACGCTGATAGAAGTAATGGTGGTTGTCATAATTATAGGCATTCTAGCTACGCTTGCCTACTCTAGCCTCACGGAAATTATTTTCACCAACCGTGCAAAAGAAACGGCACAGACAATAAGGACTTTCGTGGAGAGAGCTTTGATGGATGCAAAGCGGATTAACAAGCCAGTTAGAATACGCATAGTCAACAAAGAGATAATAGCCGACACTATTATCGAAACTACTACTAACTACAAAACAATGTCTAGTGAAGCCTTGAGCCAAGGCTTTTCAGCCTCATGTACTGCCATAACAGGTTTCAATACTTGCTTCAACACCACTGGTGCTACATCCCAAGTTCGCATAGGTCTCTCTGGTATAACCGTGGAAGGTTATTTTGCCGCCTGCGACTCCAGAGGCTACTGCGGCGGTGCGGGAAAAGCGCAAAATGAAAATTCATTCAAAGCATACATAAAAAGAGGAAATGGTGCGGACTGGGGGGCTTTATGAAAAAAGGCTTTGGTCTCCTTGAAGTTATGATTGCGGCGGTGGTGCTTGGGTTTTTAATTGTAGGGTTAAACAAGTTGCAAATGGGAAATAGAGAGGCACTGCTCAGAGTTAGAGCACGCGATGCCGCCAACATCATTGCACAACATGTTTTAGATTCGCTTGGCTCCGTAGGCATAAATTCAATTCAAGTAAATTCAGCTTGCGGAACAAACTTGGTGTACTGCAAAGAGAAATACACATACAATTATGAAGGCAATTCTGGTAACATAAAAACGAAAATCGATTACAATGTTGAAGTGGCACTTGTACCTAACTCTGAGCAAAAAACCGAAGATAAAACAAATTTTGACCCATCACTCAGCAATGTTTATGCCAAAAGCCTTAAAGCGACTGTTAAATGGAAATTTAAAAATTCAGACCAAAAAATAGAAATGGCAAAGGTGGTGAGGTGAGTATGAAACGTGCATTCACTCTAATAGAACTCCTCGTCTATATGGCGATAATGAGTTTTATTATAATTGTGGCTGGGCGGGTTTTTAGTGATTCCACGGTTATGAGGGTTCGTAGCCAAAACATGATTAAGAACAACGAAGAAGTTGGCAGGGTCTCTAGTTTGATTAAAGAAGATATATCTCAGATGGGAATAAAGGCTTGGGGGCATAACGCGGGTAGTGATGATTATACTGTCCGTAATATTGGAACAGCATATCAAGAAATATATTGGGATAAGACTAACGGAGATGTGTCATCTTATGCATTAAGGCATAGAACGCGAACAAACACAACTCCAACTACCTATTACGACAACATAACTTTTCGCAAAACGGCTTTTGATGAACAGGGGCGTTTTTTAGGCATACGCGAAATTATATGGGAAGCCACAGAAGATAGTTTGTTGTTTCGCCGTTGCGCCACTATAAAAAGTAAGTGCCCTTACAGCAATGATGCCTGCGGCACCACAGACATTGACTTATCTGTATGTCCAGAAAAAACTTCCGCAAAGGATGCAGATCCAGTTCTAATAGCCAAAAACATTGTGAATTTCAAAATCATTCCCAGTGCACCTGAAAAGGATGATAATTCGGGAGATATTCTATTCGGGGGAACTTTCAAACTTCTGTCAAGGTCTTACAATCCTACTGACAAAGTTGAGGTGGCAACAGTGACAAACGTAACAAACTCATTAAACACCGAAACCGAAACAACCGTAAGCGATTTTGCACAGAACCTTAACTCTGGTACTGGAGATAAACTCCACAACGAACTTTATCTAGCCAAATCTAATAAAAACAATTTTACTGAGTGCGAACCGCTGTCTTTCAAAAAAGGCGAGACATATTCAATTGAGTTCAAAATGCCTTATTCAATTCCCACTAGTGCCACTGCCGAACAATTGCAACAGGCTCTTAGCAGCACCCAATTTGTACCGACCAGAGACCATTTAGCCATAGGGCTTAGAAGAACAAGTGATTGGAAAACTCCAGAAGGTGCACCAAAGGATATGTTATTCTATCCGGCACAATCCGAATTTGCTTCGGATTTAACAAGGCATTTGGAGTTTTCAGTTAGCAAGGATATAAAAGCAACAGACAAAATCTGCATGGTTATAATTATAGCATATTATCCTCCCAAAAACGAAGACAAATTCAACAGCTCAAAGGGGCTACTCAGATTCAGCAACTTCAAGATATTCCGCAATGCAGACAAAACTTTCCGTTTTCTAAAGGAAGGCGATACTGGTTACCATAAAGATTATGGAACAGAAGATATGACAACCTTACCTGCGCTTGCGCCTGCACTAGACACAAAAATCAAGCAGAAAACAAATGCCAAAGCTTTTGAGCTTACACTGGAAATAGAGAACAAAAGCGAAAAATCGGGAACATCTTTTATCAAAGAAAACAAAGAGAAAGGAATGGTGATAACAACTCCTAACAACGGCGTTATACCAAAGGAGGATTTATGAAACGCGGTATCTCCCTAATAGCTGTTTTAATGTTCATGCTTGCCGCCACAACCGCAAGCGTGGTTATTTTCAAGTGGATAGGTTCAGAAAATTTTTCCAGCGGAGCAAGGCTAAAAGCAAGCGAGGCTTACCAAGCAAGTGAGAGCGGCATAGATTACGTGCGCAGTTGGATGGAAAACAAAGCCGCAGACGTGGGTGCATTGGTTACGCAATATGCAAGCACTAACCCTAAGCCTAAGTCCCTAAAAATTTTCAGTGATATACAAGTTGGCGATAAAAACCAAAAATTCTCCGCTTATTTGATTGGCATAGATACAACATCAAAGCCCATACTGAGGCTGAAAATTTTAGTTGAGGGCAGTGCTAGGGATAATTCAAAAGTGTCTCAAACAGCTATTTTTAGCACAGATGGATTATATAAAATATTTATACCCGCTGAAATTGAAAAGCAAAAATCCACTACTGACCTCAACGCTTATTTTGGCTCAGACATGAAATTTGATGGAAACAAGAGATTTTCCAGTGCCACCATAAATGGCAATTGGACGGGAAATCCTCCGAAAATAGATAAAGATTTTATAGTGACAGGAAATTTGACCAACAGTGGCAATAGCATTGATGTTGGCAATAATGCGTGTGTTGGCGGAGAATACAAATCAAATAATGACAAAGTATCAATAAAAGGTGGTTTGTATATGGGTAAATCCTCTGAATTTGTAGGTGCAGAAGGTTCCTATCAAGATGTTTATTGCGATGGAGATTTGACATTTGGAACAAATGGTAAAGGCGAAATGATAAAAGGTAGCCTTACCGTAAATGGAAAAATATCTGGCTTTAATGGAGGCAGAAGATATAGAATTGAGGGCAGTTTAGTTCTAGGCGACACGGTCCCTACCGCAACTATGACAAGAGCTTATATAGATGGTACCGGCTTGGACCAAGGCAATAGTTTCGTTGTTTGCGATAGTGTTTGGACAACCAATCCAGCTGGAGTTAGGGCAAGTCAAACCCAAGGCGAAAAAATTAATTTCAACTATGGTAGAAAACCTGCTACCGACGGCTGTCCAACAAGCAAGCCGGATGCAGTTCTGGTTTTCAAAGATGCTGCTCTTACGACGGGTGAAGTATATAAAACCCAGCCCACCTCTCCCGTAGGTTATTTTAAAAGTCCCGCAACAAATACTACTGCTTCCGCTTCAAATAAACCTGACGGAGCAAGTTCAATAAAAGAATATTGCATGAAAATTTTTGGTAAACCAATAACAACAGGAACAGGTGGTTGCGCTGGTAGCAAATACAAAGTGGACGACCCAATAGCAACTTCGCTAGAGAGTATAAGAAAATTCCTAGCTGATAATGCGCCCAAATCAACCGAAACATCTGGTATTTTTAAATGTCTAAACAATACGGCAACAAACATTAGATGCCAAGGCGATATAAATACCTGCGGTTCTAATATTAAAATTACAAACGTACTCAATAACTGCTATGAAAAGTTAAAAAACAACAAAGATCGGCTTTACGGTGGCGCAGGTGGTTATCTCATAGTGAAGTTAAACCAAACTGAAAGTTATTACTACGACCAAAACCAAAAAGCTTTAGACGGAAAATTTATTTTCATCTATGAAGAACCACAAGATTTTGTGACTATAGCACCCACCAAAAGCACTTCCAAAGTAATGATATTTTTTGAACAAGGAGTTCGCCAAGAGATGAGAAGCTCAGGATGTGTTAGTGATGGCGGCGGCGGTTATTATAAATACAATTATTTTATATACTCTCTTGGGGATATTAAAAAGACAAATAATTGGGGCGATAAATGCCCACTTGAAGGTAACATCTTTTTCCCATCAAGTGGTTGTAATCGCTTGCATGAAGCAGATAACAATTTCAGTTTGGAATCAAACAAAGACCTTGTAGATGAGCTTATGGATATGGGTATTATATGCAAACGCACACAAGGAAATACTGGGGATTGCAAAGATACTGAACTTAGCCCACCCACCGACCCCGACGACCCAGATCAAATCATTAAAAACCCCGAAATCCGAGACAATAATTGGATACCCATAGCCGCCCGATTGCCAATAAAATTAGAAAGCAAAGAGATAAGCAAAGAAAAGGCACAAACACCTGGAGAGTTTAAAAAGTCAATACTCATAATGCCGCGAGTAATATACTTGGCTCCTAAGCAGATTAGCAAAGAATCCGATTTAAGTAAATACTACGCACCTTTATACCTAAACGGCGCAAATACAACTCCTGCAATATCAGCAAATTCAATAACTTGCAACATTACCGATTTTAGCGCAAAAAAGAGATACACCTGTACATTCCAAGGCATAACAGATATTTCTAACTTCCATGTTATTATAGACCCTAATAAAGATGTAGCTTCCTCTCCGGCTGTCACTGCGCTATGCAAATGGGATGGTAGAGGTAAAACCATGTTTACCGGACAAAGCAAACCCAGCGATCCAACAATTGAATGTTCTTCTGGAGATCCCAATGTATCATCTTGGTCTGGTCTTCCGCAAAACCCTCTGGGAAAAGGGACAACAGGAACTTTCACCCCAATTCCGGGCGACGTAACCTGCGATGGGGAAGTCCCCACCAACCACATAAAAATAGACTGCGGTACTTTAACCGTTAAAACAACACCTACAATTAGCTGCGTTGGAACACCAAATGAGATTATAAATTTGGCGACGGCCAAACCAAGAGAGCCAACAATAACTTTGACTGACCCAGACAATGTTTGCCTCGGAGGTTTGACAGGCAAAATCTGGAAGGTTAGCAGAGGAAGTAACACCACTTTTAGCAATTCAAATTGGGGCAACCTTTTTAGTGCATCTACTACTATCTACAACAACTATCGTGTATCTGGCAACTGTGGTGATTATGGTACGCTAGACGCTAGTTGTACAGGTAGCGCAACGGTGAGTGGAACAACAACTCAAGCAAACAACTGTGAATATAGTGCAGATTGGTGCGGTGGAAAGGACTTTGACGATGTAATCTACAACTCAGATGGAAAACCCTATGCAGGAGATTGTGCATTTTTCAGCGATTTTACTGATATTTGGACTACTGGTAAGACCCCTAATACAATTATAATAAACGGTGCCACTCCCTACTGTACAGGTAGCCAACAACAATGTACCAAACCAGCTAGCAAAGATGGAGGATATTATGTTTATGTCAAGGAAGGTTCAATATCTGGCAGTAAACCATGGAACGTAACTAAGGGATCAAAGCCCAGTTGCACGGCAGTTAACTCTTCAGAGACCTCAACCATAACCTGTAGATTTCCCAAGAATTCATATACTATTAATGAAAGCATTGACGCAGACATTAGCTGTACTAATAATGGTTCCCTTAATAATAACAGTATGTCTTTCAGCTTTGATGGAATTAGCCCAGCAAGCCCAGATAATTGGAAAAGCGGTCTTTCTACAAAATACACTACATCTGGTACAAGCACTGTGAAAATAACTGGTGCTAAATGCAACAATACTACCGTTGCCGAAACAGCGTGTACTCCTTCTCTTAATATAACTATAGCATGTACCCAATTAACTCTTAATGCCGATGGAATTTATCAAACTCTTCAGACTTCTACTACTACTTCAGCTGGTTCTTGTTACTCTTTCCCATGCACAGGCTCTCTTGAAGCTGGATACGTTGGTGGTAGTAACAAAAAGATAACTGTACCTATTTGTGGTAGCGAAGAATATACTATTATCGCGACTGGTAGTGGAGAGTTCAAGAAGCCCCCAGCATCTATACCATATACACACATCTGCAACCCAACTGGAAATGTTCAAGTTTTCCTAAAAGACAATCTTAGCAGTCAAACTCAATACATGAATTTTAAATGCAATTCCACACCTAATACGGGTCCAACAGTAACTTGCGATTTACGCGGCGGCACTTATAACATAGGGGCACTAATTGATCTCCCAACAGTAAGTTGCGGCACAGGCTTTAACGTAAGCGGTAGCGGTATGAGTTTCATTGGAAATGTACCGGATGAACAGAACGGCTGGAACAGTGGAGGCAGCACAAAAGGCAACTATAAAACAGGTGGCAACAAAAGCGATATTAAATTAAGTAGCGTGACTTGCGCTGCTACCAGTAGTACTGCAACGCATACTGTTGAAGACATAGCCTGCACAAATCCATTCTCCATCAACGAAGTCACATGCAACGTTGCTGGCGCAAATAATAACAAAACAACTTTCTACATTAACGAAAACATAACAAGCCCAGCCTTAACAAACTGCGATAATCCTAGCAATAGGAGTTATACTTACCAGGGTTCTAGCATGACCAATACCAATAATTGGAACACTGCCGGAGGTCAAGCGCAATTCACTTCTGCTGGAGACAAAAAAGTCACGCTTTCTTCTGTGCAATGCAATGGAGTTACGTTAAAAAACATTTCTTGTAATTTGACTATTGTTGCGAGCAGCAGTTCCGTAGCAAGCAGTTCGTCTAGGGCAAGTAGTTCGTCTGTTGCGAGTAGTTCTAGCGGCGGGGGGGGAAATAATTCAACATTGACAATTGCAAGCGGAAATTGGAGGGGTACTGATAATCCAGACGGAGGTACTGAAGTAAATGCCACTTCCACTATAACATGTCCAATTCCTGGTGCACCTCTTAGATGTTGGTTCCCCTCAGCATCTAACGTAACTAGCAATGGTTATACGGCATCTTCTGTTACTTGTACTAATCCTAAAACTCACAAATGTGTGGATTTTAGTACCTGTAGTAATACAACAACTCTTACCGTAACAGGTACAGGTGTTAAATGTATGAACGCATATTAACCTAAACCATTGCCAGATCCTGATTTCACATACTTTGCAAATAAATGTGAAATTGGGAAAATCGGGGTTCTGACAATTTAATTCAACCCCATCTTCTTTTCAGCTTCATCCACAGAATAGCCTTGACGTATAAGAGATGCAAATTCTCGCAAGGCTCCATCCATCCTTGACTTATTATCGCGCCACTCCTTCAACCGAGCTTCGTACAGCATACGGTTATAATCGTCCGCACTGAACGTCTCCAAAACATCTACGGCTTTCACAAATACTGGATCTATTCCTGCCAATTCCATAAATTCCTCTCTTTTCTCCGAGTTAATGAACCTCAGCCATTCACGCAATCTCTCATTATCTAATCTAGATAATTTTTTCAAGCAAAGAACGTGTATCTCCTCCAACTCGCCGTCTTTGTAGCCAAGGACTGCGCTTATGAAGCTGATAGTCAAATCCTTGTAGCGTTCGTCACCGAACAGCAATTTGAATATCACGTCCTCTTTTGGACTTAATAATTCGGGTAGGTTGTCTTGCATAGAAAGGTCTCCTATTTTTTTCTTTCTACTTGTTAGACGTAAAAAAACGGAAAAAAAATTCAGAAATCGTTATTTTGCAAACAACTGTTTGCAAAAATGTGCAGATTTTTCCCACCCTGCCCTTTGGGAAGCACTCCCAAGAGGGGAATTTTCTATATTTAACCTATGAATAAAACAAAAATTCTCGCTTTTATAGCCCTTGGGGCAATACTTTCGGCTTGCGGTTCAGAAGAGGGAACGCCGCCAGAATTGGTAAATAGCTATCCTAATTCCATTTCTCCTTTTGATACCCTCGTGGTTAAGTTCAAATCATCATTGGTTGAAATAGATAAATTGGATGAATCAAACAACATCATTTTAAATCAGGGAAAATGGATAAAAGGAAAAGCAACAGGCAAAGAATTGCGCTTTATAGGTACAAATACCACACCTGGAGGCTTGAATTATTTTGACGGAGGAACTACCGATTCCATAGTATTCAAAAAATTAAAGAATGCAGATGGCTACATAAAAGACAAAGATATATTCTATTTTTCTACTTACACCATACTTGACAAAGAACCAAATGGTTCTGAAACATCCGCCAATGACATAGAGTCAATAGGAAACCCTAAAAGAGGAGAAGGAGTTATATTTGCTGGAGTTTTAGACCATAAAATTGGAACTACAGATGCGGGAGATATTTACGATATGGAAGATTATTATACGCTAAAACTAAAAGCCGCAGATACTGTGTCCATAACTGTTGCAAATAGTGAAGTTTTAAGCATTATAGTCAAAGGACCAAAGGGACTAGAAGACAAAACATTCCAAGCTCTAAAAGGCAAAACCAATGTTTTTACCTATATAGTTGGTTTAGAATATCTTCTTGAAGACTCATCGCTCAATGCAAAAGACCCAGTTTCATTTTATATAAAAGCAATCGATAATGCTATGACATCTAAACCTAATCCTTACAACATACGCATTAAGGTTGCAGAGAAAAAATAGAGGTTTTCTATGATGGTTGACATTCTAACTGAATTCTACAAGGCTCACTACAATTTTGCCCTGATAGCGGCTTTTATGTTGCTGTTTACCCTGTATATTGGTTCCAGAAAGAATGTCAGAGGCGTAGTTGTAATGCTGTGTTTGTTATTGGTGTATAATTTGATAATATTCAACAAAACCAAACGCGACCCAGATTGGTACGATAAATTGGAGGCAAAAATCAAAGCCTTTGACCCCGTTAAAGCAGCTTGGGACAATAAAGCAGGAGACGATGACCCAAACAAACACAAATGAGCTTGTGCCTTTTTTGGCTAAATGCGGAGCTATGCAATTTGGTAGCTTTGTGACCAAGAGCGGGAGGGTAAGTCCTTATTTTGTAAATATGGGCACGGTTTGCAATGGCGAAGGTGTTGCTTTGCTTGCTAGCTGTTATGCAAAAATTTTTCAAAAACATTTTGCAGACAAAGCGAGTAATCTTTTTGGACCCGCATATAAAGGCATTCCGCTCTGCGCCGCAACCGCTGCTGCCCTGCACAGAGAATATAACCTAAACGTAAGTTTTACCTATAACCGCAAAGAAGCAAAAGACCACGGCGAAGGCGGGGTTTTGGTTGGAGACCTATACACAGAAACAAAACAGGTTGTTATAATAGAAGACGTTATCACCGCAGGCACATCCATAGAAGAAACTATGAACCTAATGAACCTAATACCAAATGCAAAAGTTATTGGACTAATAGTTGCAATGGATAGAAAAGAAAAATTAGGAGATGGCAAAAGCGCATTGCAGCAGATAAAAGAAAAATATGGCATAGAAGCTTATTCAATAGCTTCAATAGACGATATATTGAAATTCGCTCCAGATGAATATAAGGAACAAATTGAAAACTACCGCAAGGAATGGGGGGTGGATGATGGCTAGTGGTAAGTGGCTAGTGGCTAGTGGTTTGTTTCTACTGGCTTGTTCGCAGAATTTCACTAATTCGCATAAATTTTATAGCAGCCCCCCTGCTAAAACAGAAAGCGTTGGAGTTGTGCAGCTAGACGATGCTTTTATGCTAACCCGCACTAGCTGGTTTGCAGAAAAATTAAATATACAGGGCGACTCAATTTACAATAAACTGGAAACCATCACCGATTCCATAATTTTGAACGAACTCTCAAAAAACTGGAATGTTTCTGCAATATCAAAAAAAGATAGGGAAAGTTTTTCACGGGAAACTTTGAAAATGGATAAAACAATTTTCATAAAAACAAGGTTCCCTGAGCAAGGATTGCAAATAGGCAATTCCAACTATCTTTTTATAATCCACGAATACACAGTGGGCGGAGATTTGGAGGCAGAGAATTTTTACGATTACACAAAGGCAAATGTGGAAATGTCTCAGAAAAAGAAATTCAAGAATTTTTCAATAATAGTTACTTTCACGCTCTGGGACAACAAAAAGCAAATTCCGCTGAGAAGCGGAATTATAAACGTACAAACACCTATAAAAGATGATGCTTTTAATATAAATATATTTGTGAACACTACAAAACAGGCGGTTCAAGAATGTTTAAAAAATTTATAATAGTTATTTTCTTTATAACTCTAAGTTCCCACTCAGCCGCACCTACTGTTTGGAAAGACGGAGAATTTTTGCTTTGGAACTATGGCAAGCGATATGTTTCTCCAACAGATTTTTGTTTTGCGCTTCGCTATGAAAACGAAAAAATAGGAACTCCTACTTGTTACGAAGCTGGCGATTGGGAACGCGATACCACCATTTCTCTATATGCAAAATGGTTGAGCGCAAATTTAGACCCACGCCTTGACCCAGAAGATTTGCGCCCTCGCAATGCGCACGTAATTGAAAGACTTGGAAAATTAAAAGACAATCATTTGATTTTTAGCACAATAAAAAATGACAGAGCTTGGTTTTTGCTCTTTGATGAAAATAGCTCTGAACCCAAGCAAATCGCTATATTCCCTTTAACTCAAGATTCGGTTAGAATAGTGAGAAAACTCGCAAGCGATTGGTTTGGCGGCAAACCGCAGAGAAGACTCACAGATGCCGAGCGAGAGGCAAAAGAAAAAGAACCAGATGAATATTTTGCAGAGCAGCCCATGCACGATGTTTGGTTTGGAGTTGGTTATGGACATACTCAGGCAAAAGTTCCCTTAACTCCAAACAATTGGTATAGTCACAAGATTAATTCAAAAATCAAAAATTACCGAGATGTTGATGATTCTACAAGCGTATGGTTTTTTATAAAGGATGATTCGCCCATTTACAGAGCATATATCGGAGGTTCATTATACGATTTTATAGGGCTTGAATTTGAATTTCGAAAGTCAAGCCACAAAGCTAAAATTGATGAATCCGACACAATTTACAATGAACTTGACCACTGGGATTTTAACCGTTATGAACTTATGTTAGCACTTGAATTTATGAGGGTTTTTATGCCCATTCCTCAAATTGAAATTGAAACCTACGCTTCGGCAAGCGTTATTTACGATATTTTCACAGAAGATATAGCCCTCAAAGATGCTTATAAAGGTAAAGGTTCAAAATCATATAAAACCAGATTTGAGTTTGAAAGCTATTACAGAGGAGTGGCTTTAACTCTTGGGCTTAGAACCGCCTTTTTCAAAAACTATGCCATAGATTTGCGGACAGGGCTTGCAAACCGAGGCACTGCAATGAAAACCGAAGAGATAATAGGCAGTTCAACTTACGATGCTTTTATTGCCGCTGGTTTGGAATATCACATAAGGTGGAAATGAGCTAGGGTTAGAATAGCAAACCCAAGAGCCAAGCGATACCAAGCAAAGGGAATAAAATTCTTTTTTTGCACAAAACGCAAAAGCCAAACAACGGAAAGCCAAGCAGAAATGGTTGCCACCGCATAAGCGACAATAGCTTCGGGTGTGAATAAATCTGCTGTTTCGCCTTTTTTTATTGCTGAGAGCAATTGAAAGCCGCCTGCAGCAATCATGGTTGGAATGCCCACCAAAAAAGAAAACTTAACAGCAGCCGGGCGCGCAAAACCTAGGAAAATCGCAAACATAATAGCCATTCCAGAGCGAGATGCCCCTGGAAAAATAGCCGCTGAAAGTTGCCCAAGGGCAACTGCAATAGCAACAGCCCATGTTAAATTTGAATTTAATGTTTTTGTTTTGGCTTTATATTCCACCGCAAAAATGACAAAGGCTCCTACTATAACCGCAAAGGCAACAGGCAAAACATCTTCTGGCAATTTAAGCCCGCATTTTTTTGCAATAAACCCGCCAGCTCCCGTGAGAAAAAAAGAGGCAAACAATTTTAAAACATAATCTTTGGTTTCTTTTTGCCCCCAGTTCACAAAAAATCCAACTATATCCCTCCAAAACACAAGAGCAGCCGCCAATATGGGACCAACCTGTATCAAAACATTGAAGGCATCGCTATAATGTTTGCGCAAAAGATTTTCGGCAATCAGCATGTGCCCCGTTGAGGAAATGGGCAAAAACTCCGTTATGCCTTCCACTAAACCAATAATTATCGATTCTAACATGGTGGTAATATAGGAAAAAAATTCTACATTCACCAATATGATTAGAGCCCATCGCTTTGCGCTTTTTGCCGCGTTGCTTTGCACCTCGCTACTTTTCTCTTGCACCAACAACGACAGCGAAACATCGCAAACTTATGCGTACTGCGTTTATTTCACCAATAAATTCTGTACGGAAGGTCCCTATACAACGTGCCAAGGAAACGGAATACCGAGCAACAACTGCCCTTACGGCTCAAGTTCAAGTTCTGCTCCAACGCAGTCTGGCATTATTTTAATTGGTACCCAAACTTGGATGGCGAAGAATTTGGATTACAATGCTAGTGGTAGCAAATGTAATAAATGTGCGACTTATGGCAGATTATACGATTGGGCAACTGCGATGAACTTGCCTTCTAGTTGTAACTCTAGTACTTGCGCTTCACGAGTAAGTGCAAAGCATCAAGGTATATGTCCTAGTGGCTGGCATATACCTAGCGATGCAGAGTGGACAACGCTTACAAATTTTGTTGGCTCGTCAGCAGGAACCAAATTAAAGGCAAACTCTCCTTTGTGGAATAGCAATGGCAAAGGCACGGACAATTTCGGTTTTGCGGCTCTGCCGGGCGGCTACGGCGATTCAGATGGCAGTTTCAGCGGTGTCGGCGACTACGGCTTCTGGTGGAGTGCTACCGAGGGCAGTGCTTACAGCACCTACTACTGGAGCATGAGCTACAACGACGAGGATGTTTACAAGCTCAACTACGGTAAGTCTAACTTGCAGAGTGTTCGTTGTCTGCAAGACTGAAGGGGATATCATAAAAGAAATTTTTCTAGATTATGCCCGAAATGCACCAAAGTTCAAATAAAAGCACCACTTGGCTTGCGCAAGAAAAAGATTTTGTGTTCTCCAGCGAATTTCCGCTTGAAAATGGAGAAGTTTTGCCAGAGTTGCGGGTTCGCTACGAAACTTATGGGGATTTTAAATCTGGTGCTTCTCACGTTATATGGATTTGCACACCTCTAACAATGGATGCCCACGCAGCGGGATTGCAAAGAGAAGATGACCCCAAATCTCTAGGTTGGTGGGACGACCTCATAGGTCCTGGCAAACCGATAAATACCGATATATTTTTTGTGGTTTGCAGCAATATACTAGGCGGCTGCAAGGGAACCACAGGTCCCTCTTCCATAGACCCACGCACAGGCGAACCTTACGGCTCAAAATTCCCGCGCATAACCATCACAGATATGGTGAATGCCCAAAAAAAACTTGCAGACCATTTGGAAATAAAAAAAATCTTTGCCGTTATAGGTGGCTCAATGGGCGGGTTCCAAGCATTTGAATGGGCACTTCAATACCCAGATTTTGTGGAGAGATGCGCTGTTATAGCCAGCGGAACAAAGCTTTCCGCTCAAGCTCTTGCTTTTGAAATAGTGGGTCGCCAAATTATTTTAGACGATGCCGTGAAAGGGCTTGCCAATGCGAGAAAAATGGCGCACATAACATACCTCTCCGCCGAGTCCATGAAAAACCGCTTTGATGCAGCAGAGCATTTGCCAAGTGACCCCGAAAAATTTTACACCGGCTTTGCCCTTGAAAACTATTTGAACAAACAAAGCGAAAGATTTGTTAAACGCTTTGATGCAAACAGTTATTTGATTTTAACCTGGGCAATGGATAATTTTAGCTTGGAAAAAAAATACGGTTCTCTTGAAAAAGCCATATCCCTTACCAAATCGGAATTTTTGTGCGTTCATTTGAGCAGCGACTGGCTTTTTCCCCAAGAGGAATCTCAAAAACTCTCATTCGCACTTTTGAATCAAAAGAAAATAGTAAGTAGCGTGGAAATTGACACCCATCTTGGGCACGATGGCTTTTTGCTTGAAGTGAAAGATTTGGGTAATTTGCTATCCCGCTTTTTGGATGTGCGAGTGGTTGAAAGCCGCGATGAGCATTATGTAAATTCTGCCTTTGAAAGCAAAAAAGACATACGCAAAATTTCTGCCCTTATTCCAAAAAATTCAAGCGTTTTGGATATAGGATGCGGAAACGGTTATTTGCTTCATTCCTTGTGGCGTGAAAAAAAAGTTGCAGGTTTTGGACTTGACCGCTCCTTTAACGGAATTCTGCACTGCTTGAATTTTGACGTGCCAGCTATACAATGCGACTTGGATAAAAACGGGCTTTCCGATATTGCAGACAATAGTTTTGATTTTGTGATTTTCAACAGAACCCTGCAAGAAACACAGAATCCGCGTGATGTGCTACGAGAAATTTTGCGCATAGGCAAACAAGCCGTTGTTACCTTCCCGAATTTTGGAAACTGGCAAATTCGCAAAACCTTTACATTTACCGGACGTATGCCCATGAGCAGAACTCTACCCCACAATTGGTACAATACGCCTAATATTCATCTATTCACCCTAAACGATTTTATTGAGCTTTGCCAAAAAGAAGATATTTTGATAAAATTCCTAAAATTTGAGCAAAGCAATATTTTGAGCAAACTCTTCACCTCGCTCGGCTTTAAAAATCTAGGTGCAGAACAGGTGATAGCTTTGATCACCAAGCAGCTTTAATTTTTCACTTTCCGCGCTTTGGATTGTAATTGTTGTTCATAACTAAGGATAAAACCACGCAAAACATAACTGTTCCGCCAACTATAACCTGCTGTTTGTAGTTGTATTCATGAACATTGAATTTTGGATTATCTTCAAATCTCTGTTGTGGGGTTAATCCACGGTTATCGGAATTTGTTTCGGTTGCAGAATTTGCTTGCATTTCTTGCGAAAAAGCATCCGCTTCAGAAATAATCTCATCATCGTTGGTTTTATCTTGAGCATAAACCATTGAAAATGCTAAAATAAAGCACAGAGTTTTTCTTTTATTTTTTCCCAAGTTAAACATCCTTGTTCTCCTGTTGAAAGAATTTTATATTCAAAAAAACCATCTTTTGTTTTTTCGCCATCTGCAAAAATAACGCATTTTGCCTGGGCAGCATTTGCCATTTCCAATTGCTTGCTGAATTTAACCGCATTCAAGGAATGTGAGCAAGCAACACCCGCTTTGCGGAACTCCCCTGCTGTTTTAAAGAGGATTTTCATATCGCTTTTAAAAGAGGCTATAAATACCGGTAAATTGGCATTGCTTTGCGGGAGCAATTTTTTTTCTCTTAGCAAATCTGCAAGCACAACATCTCCCATTCCAAAACCAACTCCGGAAATTCGTTGACCGCCCAAAGTTTCTGTTAAATTATCGTAACGCCCCCCCCCTGCTATTGCCCTCATATTTTTGGCTTTATCAAAAACCTCAAATACAATGCCCGTATAATAGGCAAGCCCGCGTACAACGGATAAATCCAGTTTAACCGAGTTTTCAAAACCTGCAATTTTTATAAGTTCAAATAGCTCTTCAAGTTCAGAAAATCCCTGCCATTCAAATAAGCTTTTAATTTCTTCAATGCTTGAGCAATTCATAAAAGTCTTTAATTTTTTTGCTTTTTCATCGCTTAAACCAGCGTTCAATAATTCCTTTTCAAAATCTTCAGCGGGCATTTTTGAGCTTTTGTCTAAAATGGGGTAAATTAAATTTGCATCTGCTGCTTCCAAACTTTCCAAAAATGCGGCGAGCAAACGGCGACTTGAAATTCCAATTGCAAAATCGTTTTCGGTTAAGCCAAAGTCAAGGAGCATGGCACAAATCGCAGATATTAAATCTGCTTCTGCACTAATGCTTTCTGTTCCTATTATATCTAAATTCAGTTGAAAAAATTCCCTAAGCCTGCCCTTTTGCGCACGTTCATAGCGAAACAGGCGAGGAATGGAAAACCATTTAAAAGGCTTTCTCAGCTCTGCCCCTTTTTGTATAACCAGCCTTGCGAGCGTGGGTGTCATTTCGGGACGGAGCGCGAGTGCCCTGCCGCCTTTGTCTGTGAAATTGTAAAGCTGAGAAACTATTTCTTCGCCGCTTTTGCCTGTGTATAGCTCCAAATGCTCAAAGGTAGGTCCTTCGTATTCTTCGTAGCCATAGTTTAAAGCCGCTTTCCGCCATATATTGAAAATATGATTTTGCACCCTCATATCAGCAGGATAAAAATCTCTGGTTCCTTTTGGGAGTGGCGGAGTTTGAGCTTTCATCGTCCAAACCACTTCACTTCTTGCGTTAAAATATCGCTTGTGCTGTATTCTTCTGTGCTAGTGTATTCTTCTGTATATGTAATTTTATAATATATTTTATTCCAACCTTCTTTGACAGTTAATTTGTATTTCACTTCATCAAGCTCACATATTAGTTTTCCAGCTTTTGAAAAATACCAATACATAACTTTTTCATTTTCATCATCACTATTAGAGGACAAATCATAAATAACGTAATCGTTATCCTCTAAATAAAAAGATGACATATATACACCATCAATAGCGGAATATTCGCTACAATATTCGGAAAGTTGTTCTTCATCCGCATAATAGAAAACAGAATCCAAATATTCTTCATCAGGGTCTTCTTCTGAATGTTGTGGCAGATTGATAATTCCATTATTTACGGTTCCTACTTCTAACTTAAATCTCTCCTCGTAAATTTTTCCGCTACCGGTATATGGCTTAAATGAACAGGGTTCATATTCCTCATCTTCGTCAGGTTCATAGTCATAATCACACCCATATACGTATATTTGCGAGTTTTCTTTGGTAGCACTACTAGAACTTTTGCCATCACTGCTGGAACTATTGTTTTTAGAAGATGAAGAGCCATTATTCTTGCTGGACGAGGATTTTTTCCTGCCTGAATTGTTATCATCGTCCGCCGGAGCGCAAGAAAGGGTGAAAGACAAAGCGAGCAAAACGCTTGCTATTAGCACAATTTCTCTGAGTTTGCTTTTCATTGTTTTCTCTCCTGTTTAATATTTAAATATAGAAAAATAAAAATTCAAAATCCAATTCTAAGGCTTAAATTCAGCAATCCGTCCATCGGTAGCATATCTTGGGAAAGTGCATAATAAATTGCAAGGCTCGCATTTGAAATACCCTGCTCCCAACCAAGACCATAGGTTAAAATATGCTTCCAGCCTCTGAATGGCATTCTGTTTCTGTAAATTCCATTTTGCCCAAATATGTGCAAAGCAGATTTTTCCAATCCGTGCCATTGAAAATCCATTTCGCTTAAACCATAAGCCCTTGTTCTTATGCTGCGAGGGATTAATCCTATAAAATCATTTTTGCCACCTATGAGAAATAAATCTTCCCTTGCATAATCCTCTGGTGGCAACATTCCAAAACCTTTTGCTGAGAGTAGCAATGTCCAATTTTTTGAAAAGGGTTGGTAATAGGCTCCGTTTAAGCCCGCAGCCACAAACTCAGAAAATTCAGCAGACATTTCTGCAAACAAACCCTTGAAAGCAAGGGGAACTTTATCCCTGCTATCGTAGCCGAGCAAAAGCGAAGAAAACAACTTGTTGTTTTTGTAGCCTCCTCCAATTCCATACTGCCATTCCCAGCTGAGATTATGGATATATTTCAAATCTGCATTTCTTTGCCTAATAGAATCACATTCCATAAATTCGCCGTGAAGTTTTAAAGACCCATTTAAGCCAAATATAAAAGGCTCTTTATAAAATATTTCTGCCGCCCGATAATTTTTTGAATTTTCTCCAGCCAGGGAAAAATCTCTGGCACTTCCAGCGATGTTCATCAGCTGCACCCTTACAAGCCCGTTATATTCATTGCTGCCAGCTTCAAAAGCAATTGAAGCTTCAGCAAAGTTTGCAGTTGCATCTGTTAAATTAAATGCTGGGACAATTCTATTTCTGTTTGCTATGCGATACAATTTTGTTTCGCCAGTTTTGGAAAAATATCCCATTCTTAGCAAAGAACTTTCCGCCCTTGGAACTTGCGAAAGTACCACCGGACTGCCAGCCTCTATTTGCGCGAGTTTTTCAAATACCAAAGAATCTGTTTTGCCTTTTTTATTCTGAACCGCTGAACTCCAAACCCAAGCGGATTCGGATATTAACTCTTGTGCATTTGTCTGAACCTGAATTAACAGAATTATCAGAATAATTTTTGAGTTATTAGTAGTTTTCACTTTCGCTGTATTTTAGTAAGCTTGGGGCTTTTTCTTTTATGAGTTTGTGTATGCGGGCTTCGGCTTCGTCTCCTCTTTCGGTGTCTTTTACGCTCACTAGGGGGAGGAGTAAGGGGCTGTTGAAGAAGGTTCCTAAGGGAATGGGATTTTTGCGGCTGAATACGGCTTCTACGTAATCTCTGGTATCGTCTTGGAGTTGGTCGCATTTTTCAAATTCTTTTTTATTAAAGGAATTGTAAAGCTCAACGAAAATTTTTGCAGCTTCGGGAATATTTGCAGTTGAACTTATCAAAGCCGTTCCGCCAATTTCCAGCATATCTATAAATGCGCTGTCTTCACCGGAAATAAGGGCAAAATCAAGGCTTCTTGTTTGATCAACTATGCTTTTGGTGTCTTCGTGATATTTTTCTCCAATTTTAAATTCAACGGCTTGTTTTAAGCCTATTATGTTTTTATCTGCGGCTAGTCTTATAATGGTGGTGGGATGTATATAATTTGCGGTACGCCCTGGCACATTGTAGAGGATAATTCTCGCACCTGTTTCGCTGCTCAAAGCCTTGAAATGGGCATATATTCCCTCTTGGGGAGGATTATTGTAATAGCCTGTTACGCATAGCACAGGAACTTCTTCAATTTTTAGAATTTCTTTTATCAGTTCAACAGATTCCCTTGTGCTATTGGAGCCAGCTCCCGCTATTATAGGTACCCTGCCATCCACATAGTCCAGCACAAATTTTATAAAATCCAAATGCTGCCCAACGCTCAGAGTTGCACTCTGCCCTGTTGTTCCAACTGGCACAAAACCGTGCACACCTACCTCTATAAGGTCGTCTATCATTTTTTTTGCTTTGGCATAATCTATTGAATTGCGCATACAGCAAAAATCATCGTTTTTCAAGGGAGTAAAAAGAGCGGGAAATACCCCGCGAAGCTGTGTAGAATTGGTGATTTGCATAGCAGAGAATTTAGAAAATTCTATATTTGCCATAATGTCTCCAACGCTTGCAATAGTAGTTCCCTGCTATAATGAGAAAGAGGTTCTGCCGCACACAGCAGAGCAATTGCTCGGTGTTGTGCGTGGGCTCTCCGAAAATGGCATTATTTCTCAAAAATCAAAGATAGTTTTTGTTGATGATGGCTCAAAGGATTGCACTTGGGAGCTAATAGAAAACCTTTGCAAGGAAAATCCCGAAAATTTTTCGGGAATAAAACTCTCCAAAAACAAGGGGCACCAAAATGCCCTTTTATGCGGTTTGCTTTCGGTTAGGGAATTTGCAGATGCGAGCATTTCCATAGACGCAGATTTGCAAGATGATATTTCTGTTATTGAAGAAATGCTGAAAATGCACATCGCAGGTTGTGAAATTGTTTATGGGGTTAGGTCTAAAAGGACCAAGGATTCAATTTTCAAACGCACAACGGCACACGGATTTTACAGATTTATACACTTCTTGGGAGCAGACATAATTTACAACCACGCAGATTTTAGGCTTATGAGCAAAAAAGCCTTGGATGCTCTCGCGGAATACAAAGAGGTGAATTTATTTTTGCGCGGAATAGTTCCCATGCTGGGTTATAAAACAGGAATAGCATATTATGAACGCAAAGAAAGAATGGCTGGAGAGAGCAAATATCCATTTTACAAAATGCTCAGATTTGCCATAGAAGGAATAACCTCCCTTTCAACAAAACCCATCAGGCTAATCACAATGCTAGGCATATTCATTTTCATAATCAGCCTTGGCATGATAGCCTACTCTGTTTTCCAATACTTTCACAAAGCCACAGAACCAGGCTGGTCTAGCCTTATCTGCTCAATCTGGAGCTTATGCGGCTTGCTCTTATTCTCCATTGGCATTGTGGGCGAATACGTTGGCAAAATTTATTTGGAAACTAAGCAGCGACCTAGGTTTATTGTGGAGAAAATTGTCTGAACCTCTGGCATAGGCTTGGTAAATTTTACTATATTATTTAATAATTGCTAAAATTTTATGTTAAGAGGTATTTATGGAGATGATTCAAATTAGAACCAGAGTTAAAAGAACTCAAAACAAGAAATTCCAAAAGATAGCTCGGCAAAAGGCGAAAGTTGAACCTTTTGAAACAGAAGAAGAAGCTCTTGAATTTGTGACTCATTTGTCTATGGGGCAGTTAAGAAATGAGAGGTGAAGTTTGGACTTTACAAGATAAGGCTTATGCTAGTAAAGCCAGACCAGTTGTTATTATTCAAGCTGAGTTAAAACATTCTTTTGATTCTGTGGTAATTTGTTTATTTACCAGTTATGAATCTGGTCATATAAGTACAAGAGTGAAAATAGAACCCAATGTTACGAACGGGTTGAATAAAATAAGTTTCGTAATGACGGAAAAATTAGTTACTGTAGATAAAAAATTATTAGGTGAAAAAATTGGAAATTTGACAGCGCAGCAAATGATAGAAATATCAAGGCAGTTGGCAAAAATTTTAGAAATAAAAAAAGAGTATTTATGATTTTTTACTATATTTCCCTTTGTCAATAAGGAGTTAATATTATGGCAAAAAGAGTTTATCTTTTCGGCAAAGGCATAACAGAGGGCAATGGAGGGCAGCGCAATTTGCTTGGTGGCAAAGGGGCTGGGCTTGCGGAGATGGCTAAAAGGGGGTTTAATGTTCCCCCTGGTTTCACAATAACAACGGAAGTTTGCACTGCGTATTATGCAAATAAACGCAAAATGCCTGCGGGCTTGAATGAAGAGGTTAAAAAATCCGTGGCTGCAATAGAAAAGCATACCGGAAAGCAATTCGGCGGTCACAAGAATCCGTTGCTGGTGGCTGTTCGTTCTGGCGCTAGGGAATCCATGCCAGGGATGATGGATACCATTTTGAACCTCGGTTTGAACGATACAACAGTGGAAGTGCTAAAAGCAAAAAGCAATAATGGCAGATTTGCCTACGATTCTTACCGCCGCTTTATTCAAATGTATTCCGGCGTTGTTTTGCACATTGAACGCGCAAATGAAAATGAACACGACCCTTTTGAGATTATAATTTCGGAAGCTAAAAACAAAAGAGGTTTTAAGCACGACAACCAGCTTCCAGAAGAGGATTTGAAATCTATAATTGAAAAATTCAAAAAACTTGTTTTGGAAAAAACAGGAAAACCTTTCCCTAGCGACCCTTACAAGCAACTGGAGGGTGCAATAGGAGCCGTATTTGCAAGCTGGATGAACGACCGCGCAATTCTCTATCGCCGCAAATACAAAATTCCCGAAGAATGGGGAACCGCAGTCAATGTTCAATCTATGGTATTTGGCAATATGGGAGATAGCTCCGGTACAGGTGTAGCCTTTACCCGCAACCCTGCAACAGGCGAAAACGAGTTTTACGGAGAATTTTTGGTGAATGCCCAAGGCGAAGATGTGGTGGCTGGAATTCGCACTCCGCTTAAAATTTCTGCAATGGCAACCACTCCGCATTTGGAAAATTGCTACAAAGAACTCTGCGATGTTCGCAAACATCTTGAAAAAGAATTTGGCGATGTGCAAGATTTTGAATTTACCATAGAAAACTCTAAATTGTATATGCTTCAAACTCGCAATGGCAAACGTACCGCAAGGGCTTATGTGAAAATTGCCCGCGATATGGTGAACCAAAAACTGATGACACCCGAACACGCAATAGAAAGCGCAGACCCAGAAGCCATTGAACAGTTGCTAGCTCCTGTGTTTCATAAAGAGTCATATCAAAAAGCGATTAACGCAAACCTTTTGCTAACAAAAGGCTTGCCAGCCGGTCCCGGCGCTGCTACCGGAACCCTTGCCTTCACCGCAGAAAAAGCGGAACGCTGGTCAACTCACGGACCTGTAGTTTTGGCACGTGTGGAAACCAGCCCCGAAGATTTGCGCGGAATGTTAGCCGCAAAAGGCATAGTGACCGCAAAAGGCGGTGTGTCTAGCCACGCTGCTGTGGTTGCAAGGCAAATGGGCAAAGTTTGCGTTGTGGGTGCTTCCGAAATTGACATAAATTACAATACCGGAGTTCTAACCTGCGGCGACAAATCCATTAAAGAAGGAGAATTCATCTCAATAAATGGTTCCACAGGCGAGGTTTTGATAGGCAAAATAGATACCGCGCCATCTGAATTGATTCAAGTGTTGATAGACAAAACTATGGCTCCAAAAGATTCAGAATTGTTCACAGAGTACGATTTTATTATGAAACTCGCAGACAAATATCGCAAACTCGGCATTCGCACAAATGCAGACCAACCAGAACAGGCTATAAACGCGGTGGCATTCGGAGCAGAAGGCATTGGTCTTTGCCGCACGGAACACATGTTCTTCAAAGGCGACCGCATAGATTATGTACGCGAAATGATAATTTTTGCAGCAGAGTACGCAGAATATAAATCCAAGTTAGCACAAAGACCAGGCGATGCAGTTTTGCTGGAAAATGAATATCACATTCCAATAATGCATTTTAAAGACGCTCTGGAAAAACTCCTGCCCATTCAGCAAGAAGACTTTGAGGGCTTGTTCAATGCAATGGGAGAACGCCCTGTTACCGTGCGTTATTTAGACCCACCTTTGCACGAATTTTTGCCGCAAAACAAAGACCAGATAGAGGAATTAGCGCGCAAACTGAATGTGCCTTTTGAAAGAGTTTCACAAACGGTTCATTCGCTTCACGAATCAAATCCGATGCTCGGACACAGAGGTTGCCGTTTGGGTATTGTGTATCCCGAAATTTCAGAAATGCAAAGCCGCGCTTTGTTCCGTGCAGCACTCGCAGTGGCAGCAAGAAACAAAAAATCCCCAAAACCAGAAATTATGATTCCTTTGGTTGGTTTTGAACGCGAACTTGAATTGCAGCTTGAAATTGTGGACAGAGTGGCAAAAGAGGAATTTGCCGCCGCCAAGCGCACATTGGAATACAAAGTTGGAACGATGATCGAAATTCCGCGAGCTGCAATAATGGCAGAGCAAATAGCAAAACACGCCCAGTTCTTCTCTTTTGGAACAAACGACTTAACCCAAACCACGCTGGGCATGAGCCGAGACGATGCGGGGCATTTCTTGCCATTCTATGAAAAAGAAGCAGGCATAGTGAAAAGCAATCCTTTTGCCACCCTAGACCAAATTGGCGTGGGCAAGCTGATGGAAATAGCCGTTCAAGGCGGTCGCAAAACCCGCCCAGACATAAAGCTAGGAATTTGCGGAGAACACGGCGGAGACCCAGCTTCCATAGAATTCTGCAACGGTTTGAATTTGAGCTATGTTAGCTGCTCTCCATTCAGAGTACCTGTGGCTCGCATTGCAGCGGCTAAATCTGCGGTGAAAGCTATGCCGCCGCCTGCTGAGAAAAAAGCGGTGAAATCTGTTAAGGCAAAGAAGGTTGTGAGGAAGGTTAGAAAAAAATAATTTTCAATTCACTCAATTTCCATAAAGAAATTTCCATTTGCATCGCTTTCGAAAATAACAGTTTCGCCAGTCTTGCATTTGAATTTCAATACTGTGTAAAATTTTGGTGGAACCCCTTTGGAAAAAATTTCATCTAGTTCTTTTTCGGAAATCAAAAAAGAATTTTGCAAAGTTTTGAATTTTTCAACATCCCAGTCAAAAAGCTCTGGGGTTGTATATATAAAGGCTTGGAGCATAAGGGCAAATTCGCTTCTGAAAAAATCCCTGTAGGTTTTAACTATCTCGGCTTTTTCTTGGAAAGTTTTTGTCCTGAAATTTTTTGGAAAAGGCATTTTCTCAGTATCATCGCTTTTATATGCCATTCTTATATTTTTCCCATTAACTATCAAACGCAAATTATCGCTATCTTTGTGAAAATATAAGTTGTCTTGCTGCAAATCAAAAGCAGCAAAGCCACTACCCTTTTTGAATATGAATTTAGGGCTATCTGCGCTGTTTGCACAAACGCATAACAATAATAGCAAGCATAAAAGGTATTTGAGCATAATCACCTATATAGTTTATTCACACCCCCAAAAATTGCTTTCATATTTGCACGCAACGTATCGCTTGAAATGCCTCTGCCAATAACGGTTTTTCCATTTGCAGAAAGAGAAATTTCAGAGAGTGCCCTGCCAGCCCACAATTTATCGGCTTCGCTAACCACGCTTTGCTTGTAGCTGTTCAATTCCACAGGCAAACCAATCTCGCGAAAAAGTATAAGAGCCGCTTCTATGGGACCTTCTGCCGATATAGACTCTTCCATTTGAGTACCATCTTTTTGGAATCTGAACACAAAACTGTTTCCTTCAACATCTATAGTGCGGAAAACTAATCTGCCGTTTAAATTGCAACATTTTTGCTTGAACACTTCTAAAATTCTGGAGTGCGGAAGTTCTCCCTCTTTTTCGCTGATTTCTTTTAGCACAGGTTGCAAATCTGCGGCTTCGTCTAATTCAATGGGATAACCGTTGTGGCTCAAAATTTCATAAACGGCGGTCTTTCCACTTTGGCTTGTGAACGCCAAAATATCATTTTCGTTTCTGCCTATGAGCGAATAGTCTATGGGGCGGTAAGCTCCCTTTTTCATATTTTTGGTTTTTGCCGCACCGTCTTGGTGAATCCCGCTTCTGTGTGCTATTACATCTATGCCCACAAGAGGTGCTTTTGCGTAAATAGGCACTTGTGCCCATTTGCTCGTAAGCAAAGCGGTTTCGTAAATTTCTTCCAAATGCAAATCCATTTCAACTCCGCTATTGTGCAGAGCAACGGCAACCTCATACATATTTGTATTTCCAGAGCGTTCTCCAAGCCCATTCAAAGCACATTCCATTTGAGCTGCTCCAGCAAAGTAGCTTTCAACGGTAGCCGCGGTTGCCATTCCCAAATCGTTGTGGCAATGCACGGAAATTGTTATGTCTTTTGGCAAGGCTTCTGCAACCTTGCGAACCATATCCACATAAATCAAGGGACGGTAGCGTTCCACCGTATTTGGCAGGTTAATTGTGGTTGCACCCGCTTTTACTATCTGTTTAAGAGATTCAAGCACAAAATCAAAATTTTCAACGCAGTCCCCAAAATGTTCGGGGCTAAATTCAATATCGCCCTTTTCGCCAACCAAGGATTTTGCAAAAGCAACGGCTTCTATGGCTTGTTGCCTAACCACAGCAGGTTCCAGTTGCAAAACATTTTCCATACTGAGCGGACTCATCGCCAAAAACACGTGTATGCGCGGTTTGGGCGCATCTTTAATTGCATCCCAAGCCTTTTGAATATCGACGTTTTTCGCTCTTGCCAAGGCAGATATAACCACATTTTCCGGTGCTATCCTCGCCAAGTTTTGGCAAGACTCAAAATCCATTTCACTCGCAATTGGAAAACCAACCTCAACCGCCTGAACTCCAAGTTTAAGCAACTGTTTGAACACCACCTCTTTTTCCTCTTTGTTCCAAGGTTTAGCAAGCGCCTGATTGGCATCCCGCAAAGTGATGTCATAAAAAAACGGCTTTCTGTTCATTTTATTGTTGCCTCCGAGGGAGAAGATAGAAAATGGGAAACACCTACAAGCACACACAAATGCACGAGGTTCGCATTTATTTTGTTTTGTTGATATTGGTCATATTAGTCCTTAGGTTATTAGGGTTTTTATTTTTCCAATAACTTCTATTAACTCCGAATCTTTTACTTTTGAAACAAACTTAGCTTTTCTACTTTTCCAGTCAAAACTTTTCACCTGATCGGATAACACAACGCCATTTACAGTTTTTCCACTAATTTTAACTTCAAATGGATAACCTTTTTCGTGGCTTGTAATTGGGCAAAACAAAGCTAATCCAACTTTTTCGTTGTAAGCCAAAGGGGATAAAACCAAAGCAGGGCGTTTTCCTTTTTGTTCGTGACCTAATTGAGGGTCAAATTCTAACCAAACAATATCACCTCTATTTGGAACATAACTTCTAGTTACCATTGTTCTTTACCCTTTAGTTTTCCAAATGAAATTTCGTTATGTATATTGTTTTTATTAACACCCGACAGCAAAGACCCCAATTCGTAAGTAGGCTTTTGTTCCAAGGGAACTATAAACACTCGGTATCCAGTTTTCAAGGACATTTTTCGAGCCATTACACTCGGTATTCTAATCCCAAAGTCATTATCCCATTTTTGTATCACTGCTTCCATAATTACCCCAAGCAACTCCACTTAAAAGTTAATATATAAAATAAAAATCTATATTTCCCCCTATGTTTTCACAATACCTCTCTCAATCTGCTCTTAAAGGCAGCGTCAAAGATTTAATGACCTCTGGCCTTGCCGTGGAATTTATCCAACCTTGGTACACACCGCTCACCACAACGCCCTCAACCACAGGCATTGCGCTTGGCGGGATTGGCAGCGCATATACGGTGACGCCTGCTGGCACCACTCCTGTTATGCACTTTTTGCCCGGAATTCAGGTTCGCGGTGAAAAAGATGGAGATTTAAAGCTAAACGATTTTTATTTCAAAGAGTCCGTTCAAGGCTCGCCGTTTTTTATAGAAAAGGTTCAGTCGGCTTATGAACTGCTCTCTTTTTTTCCGCTTGTGGATATAAAAGGAAATGCCCTTGTGCCGCAAGGTCTGGATGCCGAGGAGTTGGCAAAACATCTCGAAAATGCAACGAAAAAAGGCGATTTATATGCTGCAAATGAAGAACGTTTGAATCGCTGGCATATAGAATGGAGCCGCCGCACAGAGGCTATGCTCGCTAACAATACACGCGATGCTCGCTTTCAACGGCTTTGGCTGATAGATTTTTTCAATGGGCTTTTGGGAGAAACACCGGAGAGGCAAGGCTCTTTAACCGCAGCTTGGGGAGAAAACCAAGAGATTTGTGAACAGCAAGGCTATGACCCCGAACTTATGGAATACTCTGCTCTCTACCCTATTTCCGCAACAAAATACATTTCCAAAAAAACTGCAAATATTCGCAAAATCCAAATTTCACCTGTGCTGCCCGGCAGTGAAAGAATGAGCAGTTTGCCAGTTAGCGCGACAATTTTTGAATTGGAAAATCCAACTAACAAAACACGCGAAATTACCATTGTGCAAATGCAAGATAATCTTTGCGGATATAATGTTCTAAAAGATAGACACGGGGTTCAAGATTCCTCCTTTGTTTTGCAGCCAAATGCAAAATACCAAGAAGCTCAGACCTATGGGCAAGTTCAGTCGGATGGTCGCAATACAATTGGCATTGAATTTTACACGAGAAAATTCCAAGCAGAAACCGATTGCGCAGGCAGAATGGCAATAGCTGCCACCTGGAACCCCGGAACCATTGCGCAAGCAAGCACAAAACCTATGTTCTACAAACAAGACCAAGCCTCTATTTTGAAAGGCGCATTGCTCTCTGGCAGGGTTAGCAAAAGCTGGGTAAAAAATGTTTACAGCGGTCGCGAAACAATGGCGGGCGCACTTTGCGTAACCGTTGAGCTTCCCCCAAACACAAGCACAAGGGTTCAATTCTCGCTCGCTCTGGACTTCCCTCTCGTAAGAATGAACGGTTTAACCAGCGTAAAAAAATACACCGTATTTTACCCAGACCCAGACAAGCGCGTGAAACCGATGCTCTCGGAGTTTATAGAGGCAATTCCTCGCTTGGAATCTGTAATTCCTCAAAACTACAACAAGCTTGTTCCAGAACATTCAAGTAAAAATTTCAAAACTCTTGCGATAAATACCCTGAGTTTTTTGGCAGAGGCAACCGTTTGGGATAAAGACGATAGATTTTTGGTTCGTGAATGTGCGGACTATCCATTCTTCAACAGCTTGGATGTTTATTTTTACGGCTCATTCAGTTTGTTGGCTCTTTTGCCGCGTCTTGACGGCTGCGTTATGCGCAATTTTGCAGATGCGGTTTTGGCGGTTAACCCTCAAATTCGCAGGCATAATTCCTATGTCAATTTACCCTACGCAGATTTGCCCGACCAAAAGCTGGAAGGACCAAGAGGCGTCAAAGGCGCAGTTATCCACGATTTGGGCAGCCCCTTTGATGCCCTTCCCGATGCCTACGACTGGCACAATGTGAAAGAATGGAAAGACCTAGCTCCAAAATTTGTTTTGATGGTAATAAGGCATTATCACATAACAGGCGATATTTCCGTGCTCAATGACTGCCGCGATGCGGTTTATGCAGCAATGGAATATTTGGAAAAACTGGTTGAGCCAGGGCAAGTATTCCCGCTGACTCATGGAACAGACGATACCTTTGATAATTTGGCAAGCCACGGAATTTCCGTTTATTGCGGCTCGCTGTGGATTGCCGGTTTGCGCGCCGCCGCAAAAATTGCCGAAACCCTCGGCGACAATGCCCGCGCTACTCATTGGAATGGCTGGGCTGCAGACGCACAAAGAGTTTTCCACGAGGTTTTATGGAATGAAAAAGAGGGTTATTTCCATTTTTACGTTGACAAAAAGAACGGCACAAATGAAGATGTTTTCGCAGATTCCCTAGCCGCAGACACATATTTAAGGTTGCTCAATTTGGAACCGATTATGGATTCAAAAAAAGCAAAACGCACCTTGACAAAAATTTACAACACCAACTACAAAAAGAACAGCCCACTGATAGGCGCAGCAAATTTGGTGCACAAAGACGGTTCGCCGTTGGAAGAACACAATTTCCAAGCACACGATGTTTGGACTGGAATTCAATACTGCCTAGCAACCGCAATGTATATGCACGGAATGAAACGCGAAGCCGAAGATTTAATAGAGGCGAGTTTCCGCAATTTATACAAAGAAGCAAAAATCCCCTTCGCTGCCCCAGAAGGCTTCAACGGAAGCTGCCGTTTGCACCCAGACAAAATGATTTCAAAATCTCTGTACAGCGATTTGAAAAAGAAAGGTGCTTTGCAAGAAGACGGCAGAATTTCCCCAGATTTACCAAGAGATTTGAAAAAGTTTGAAAGAGAATTTAAGACTATATGCTCAAGGCACAAAATTAAATGCCCTGAGCTATTTATCCTTTTGCACAACACCGCTTTGAAGTACACCGCCGGAAAGTATTTACGCCCCGGCATGGTGTTTGCGGTGGCTAGGGTGATGTGATTACATATCCATTCCGCCCATTCCACCCATGCCGCCCATTCCACCGCCTGGCATTGGCGGTTTTTCCTCTTTCTTCTCAACAACAATGCAGTCTGTTATTAGAATCATAGAGCCAATGGAAGCAGCTTTTGTTAGAGCTGTTTTGGAAACTTTTGCGGGGTCAATAACTCCGGCTTTGGAGAGGTCTTCGTAGGTGTCGGTTTTGGCGTTGTAGCCAAAATCTTTTTTGCCCTCTTTAACCTTGTTAACCACAACGGAGCCTTCTAAGCCTGCGTTTATGGCAATTTGGCGAAGAGGTTCTTCCAAAGCGCGGCGGATGATTGCCGCACCGGTTTTTTGGTCTTGGTTTTCAAATTGCAGAGAATCTATTGCAGAAGCGGCGCGAATAAATGCCACTCCCCCACCGGCAACAATGCCTTCTTCAATTGCAGCGCGGGTTGCGTGAAGAGCATCGTCAAAGCGGTCTTTTTTCTCTTTCATTGCAACTTCGGTATCTGCACCGACCTTAATAACGGCAACGCCACCGGAGAGTTTTGCCAAGCGTTCTTGCAACTTTTCGCGGTCGTAGTCGCTTGTGGTGTCTTCTATCTGCTTTTTGATTTGCCCAATGCGAGCCTTTATATCAGCAGATTTTCCACCGCCTTCTACTATGGTGGTATTGTCTTTGTCTATGGTTATAGATTTTGCCTGACCAAGAACGCTGAGAGGAACATCCTCCAACTTTGCTCCGGTTTCTTCGCTAACTAGCTGACCACCAGTTAAAATGGCGATGTCTTCTAGCATGGCTTTTCTGCGGTCGCCAAAGCCTGGGGCTTTAACGGCTGCAACTTTAAGTGTGCCGCGCATTTTGTTTATTATCAACGTTGCAAGAGCTTCGCCGTCAACATCCTCTGCTATGATTAACAAAGACTTGCCGGATTTTGCTATTTGCTCCAAAACTGGGAGCAAATCTTTCATTGTGCTGATTTTTTTGTCGTAGAGCAAAATGCTTGGATTTTCCAACTGAACTTCCATTGCCTCGCTGTTGGTCACAAAATACGGGGTTAGGTAACCGCGGTCAAATTGCATTCCTTCAACGACCTCAATGGTTGTGTCTGCGGTTTTGGATTCTTCAAGAGTTATAACCCCATCGTTTCCAACTTTTTCCATTGCATCGGCTAGCATTTTGCCAATTTCCAAATCGTTGTTTGCGGAAATTGTGGCAACCTGTGTTATATGCTCCTTGCCGTTTACTTTCACGGAAGCCTTGGTTATTGCATCGTTCACCGCAATAACCGCAGCATCTATGCCCCTTTTTATGTCCATAGGGTTTGCGCCTGCTGCAACATTTTTAAGACCCTCGCGAGCTATGGATTGAGCCAAAACGGTTGCCGTTGTGGTTCCGTCTCCTGCAATATCGCTGGTTTTGGATGCCGCATCGCGAGCCATTTGAGCGCCTAGGTTTTCGTAAGCGTCTTCTAGCTCAATTTCTTTGGCAACGGTTACGCCGTCTTTTGTGACCACGGGCGCGCCAAAGGATTTTCCGAGCATAACGTTGCGTCCTTTGGGACCAAGCGTCACTTTCACCGCATTTGCGAGTTTGTCAACGCCGCGCAAAAGAGCTTCGCGGGCTTGAATATCGAACTTTAATTGTTTTGCCATTGTTCTCTCCTTGTTTGAATTTCCTGTTAAAGTACCGCCAAAATATCGTTTTCTTTGGCGATTAGATAGTTTTTGCCATCAAGGGTCACTTCTGTTCCACTGTACTTGCCATAAAGCACCTTGTCGCCTACTTTAATTTCCATAGGGATTGTTTCGCCTTTATCGCTCTTGCGACCCGCGCCAACAGCCTTTACTACGCCCTGCATAGGCTTTTCCTTTGCATTGTCGGGAATATATAAGCCGGCTTGAGTTTTTGTTTCTGCTTCAACCGGTTCTATCAAAACCCGGTCTGCAAGCGGTTTAATGGTCATATTTTACCTCTCGGTTTAAGTGAAACTTTTGTTTGCCTTAATAAAAGCAAAAGCCGTGCCACAAGAAAAACGCTATTTTTGAGCCAAAAATGGGGTTTTATAGCTGTATGCGTTTCGTTTTGCAACACAAGCCCGGTTTTATCAGTTCCCTTTTGAAACAAAAGCCGTGCCAACTCTGCCCAAAAATTTTCGTTAATAAATTAAAAATAACTTCTTAATATACTATGTATTATATATTTATATTATGTTAATATATTCTTAATAATCTTCTAAAAAATAAAGATTCCAAGGAAAAATAAGGAGCTAATGCCAATCCCCCATTTTGGCTACTTGCAAAAGATTAAAAATTTTTAGATATTTTTAATGTGTTTGTGAATGTCAATATAAGCACTGCCGAACAGCCTGCTCCCTGCCTTTGGGAGCAGTGCCTGTCGGTATTTTTGCAATCAAACCCCAAAGAATCTCGCAGTTTAAAGTGGTTATCTGCCATAAAGCATTTATCTGCGCAAAACGGGGTTCTCAACATAGAAACGCCGAGCGAATTGGCAAAAGAGTGGTTTTTGGGGCATTTTCACGAACCATTTTTGAAAATTGCCCAAAGCATAGATAAAAGCATAACCCAAATTTCCATATCTGCCCCAAAAGAAGAAAACAAGGTTATAGCAGGAGTGCCAGAGCTAAAAAAACCTGAGAAACTTAAACACGTCCACTTTTGCAAAAAATATACCCTGAATAATTTTATAGCGGGAACCTCCAACGAAATGGCTTTGGAAAGCGCAAAATTCATTGCCGCCACTCCAAGAGAGCAAGAAAACTTTTTAATCATCAGAGGAGCCGCCGGGCTTGGCAAAACGCATCTCTTGCACGCCATTGGGCATGAGGCTTCGGCTAATTGGGCAAAGAAAGCCGTTTTATGGGATTCCGACCGGTTCTTCAAAGAAAAACGCAAGGGAAATTTGGATATGCTATATCAAGCAGATATTTTGCTCTTTGATAATTTGCAAAATATTTACAGTTCAAAAAGCGCGCAAAGTGAATTTTTGAATATATTGAAAAGCCTCAAAAGCAAAAACCGCTCCATTGTTATTTCCATTAACACAAAAAGCAAACATACTCCCATATCCGAGCTTATGGATTTTTTGAAAATGGGTATTAAATGCGAACTCAAAAGCCCCGACTTGCGAACACGCATTGCAATTTTGCGCCAAAAAGCACTTGAAAAGGGACTGCCAACCGCCCAGCTTGAAAACAGTTGGAAGATGATAGCAGAAAAACTAGGCGAAAATATATGCTCTTTGGAGGGCGCAATTAACGACCTAGCGGCAAGGCAAACCCTTTTGAAAAGCGAAATCACCCCGCAAATAATCCACTCCATTTACGGAGAAAAAAAATCGAGCAACAACGCACCCTCAATAAAATCCATAGCAACAGCAGCAGCCAGAGCATACAACGTCCCCTTAGACACCCTCTGTGGAAAAAGCCGAATGGCAACCGTCAATAAATCCCGCAAAATAGCAATCTACTTATGCAGGCAAAGCGGTCTTTCCCTGAGCGAAATAGGAAAATTTTTCAACAGAGATGTATCTTCCATATCAAACGCAATTCAATCAATTAAAACCAAACTAGCAGAAACCGACGGTTATTCCTTTGAATTTGAGATAAAGGATATTTTGGCGGAAGCGAAGAACGGGTAAAATCCTTATGGGTGAAGATTGCAGTTTTTACTTGACAAATTCGCAAATTTTTTCTAAATTTACATTTCACTTGGGGTTATAGCTCAGTTGGTAGAGCATCACGCTGGCAGCGTGAGGGTCAGGAGTTCGAATCTCCTTAGCTCCATTTTTCTACATTATTAGTCAAATGCTTGGTTTAACTCCATTCAAATATCTGCCGCGACCTATGCAAGCCATATTGCTTGTAAATGCCATTGTTTATTTGCTGTCTTGGGTTCGTTTAGGTTATGATGTTTTCTCTTATGGAGCCTTTATCCCAAGCCAAGCCCTCGGTTCCCTAGAGCTTTGGCGTTTTTTAAGCTATGCCTTTATACATCTAGATTTTTGGCACCTCCTCTTTAATATGCTCATGTTTTGGATGTTTGCAACAGAAGTTTGCAAAAGCCTTGGAGAGAGAAATTTCACCACCCTCTACATGATATCTGCCATATTTGCTGGCATATTCAGCATACCCTTCTATACTTTTGGCATAATTGGAGACAACCCTGTTATTGGGGCATCTGGGGCATTGTTCGGAGTAATGGCGGCTTATGCCTTTTTGTTTCCTGAGCAAATTATTTTGATGTTCTTCATTGTGCCTATGAAAATCAAGCATGCTATATGGATATTCATAGCCATAGACCTATTTATGGCAAATAGCGGCGATGGCATTGCCCATTTTGCGCATTTGGGCGGGGTGCTTGCTGGTTATTTATTTATGCTGTTTTGGTCTAAAAGCATTTCTATGGAATCCCTTTTTGCAAAACCCAAAAAGCCAGAAACATATTCAAGGGAATTTTTCAGGCAGCAAGCAAAACAACAAATGCCACCACTGGAAGGCGAGCTATATAGGGGCAATTCAAACGCAAAAGAGGAGCGTTTAAACGAAATATTGGAAAAAATAAACGTCAGCGGGCTTCAATCGCTGAACCAAGAAGAAAGAGATTATTTGCAATGGTTTGGAAAACAGAATAAGAAGTAAACGCCGATTTACTATATTTAAGTCTATGGTAAAACTTGAGGAAGATGAAGATTTTGAGGATTACGAAGAGCTTGACGAAGAAAAGCCCGTTTCGCAGCAAGTTTACGATTATAAGTCCCGCCGGATTTTGGTTTGGATTGAAGATAAGGAAAACCAGCCTCAGGTAGAGGAAACTTTGGCTTTTCTTTTGCCCTATGCCACCATACGCTATGTGAACAGCCAAGAAAAAGCAATTGAACTTTCCGAAAAAGAGGAATGGGACACTTATGTTGTTGACTTAATGGAAGAGGGTGTGTCCACAAGCGAGTTTGTTAAAACAGCAAACAATAATCTGGAAATAATGCTTGTTGCGCTAAACTATTCTCGCCTTAACAGGGATAACGAGCAAAGTGAAATGTATTTTGAACCAATTCGCAAACTATTTGTTCAAGACAACTTAAACCCTAACCCACCAGAGGGAGAGCCGCAGTAGGAAAATTATGGTAAATATATCACTAAACAGAATTACGCTATACGGAAATGGGCAAAATAAAGAAGTTCTGCTAAATGATATATCTTTGGAGGTAAAGGCAGGTGAATTTATAACCCTAACCGGTCCCATTAACAGCGGAAAATCTCGCATATTGAGAATTGTGGCAGGTTTAACCGAACCCGATTCTGGAACCGTGCTTTTCAACGGAAAAAGTTTAAGCGAATTTTCTCCCAAATACGAAAATCTGGCAATGGTGTTTCGCTCCCAAGCTCTTTATCCTCATTTAACCGTGCGGAAAAATCTTGAATTCGGGCTTAAACTAGCCAATATCCCCAAAAGCACAATAAACACAAGAATAGCCGAAATTGAAGATTTGCTGGATATAACAAATATAATGGATTTAAAACCAGACGCTCTGCCAATTTCGGAGAGGCAGCTTGTAGCTCTTGCGCGAGCTTTCATTAAACACCCTCAGGTTCTAATCCTAGATGAACCAATTACCGAATTAGATTCTCAATCCAAGGTAAAAATACAATCCATAATAAAGCGTTTTTGCATAAATTTGCAAGCAACCGTTATGTATGCAACTCATAATCCTTCCGAAGCTATGACCCTAAGCAACCGCATAGTGTGCATAAACAAGGGAAGAATTTTGCAAGTTGGCACAAACTACGAACTTTACAATCAACCGGCAAATGAATCTGTGGCGGGTTTTATAGGATACCCAGAAATGAATTTCATTGAATTTGAAACCATAGAAGAAGGTGGGCGCCACGCTTTAAATTTTGTAAATGCCAACTTTTCCATAGAGGTTCCCAAAACTCTGAAAAAATATCTGGAGTCTTATCCAAACGCAAAAATAGGCATTAGAGCAGAAAACTTAAAAATCACATCCGAAAAACCAAATGCAATTCCGATGATAGTGGAAATGCAGGAATATGCAGGCTCGCAGTCCATAATTTATGTTTCCAGAGAACATCAGACCTTGGCGGTTGAGGTACCCCTTAGTGAGCGCTACCAGCTTGGGGAAACGGTGTACGTTGAGTTGGAAGAGGGAAAAATTCATCTCTTTGCAAAAGGAAAACTTGTGATATGATGAAATTTCTGGTGCCCATTTTGCTGCTGTGCTTTCTTTGCGGATGCAAAGAAAAAGTGCGTTCTGAAAAAATAATACACCTATGGATTTTCAACAATAGCCCAAATCCACTAGACGATATGAATAAAATCTTAAAGGGTTTTCACGTTGAGAATCCAGGGCTAAAAGTTGAAGTCACCATTTTGGATTGGGGCAGCGGTTTGTCAAAAATGAATTTGGCGGCGGCAACTCGCAATGGACCAGATGTTGCGCAGGTTCCTTCCACCTGGGCTGCCTCACTCACCGATATCGGTGCGCTTATGCCGCTAGATTCAATTACCAACACCTGGGGAAATCCAGAGTTATTCATAACTGGCTCAAGAGAAACGATGAAACCAAAAAATTCAAACAGCATCACGTCTCTTCCTTGGTTTTTGGATGTGCGCCCTTTTTATTACCGCGAAGATGTTTTAAAAGAACTGCGTATAGATCCAAACACAATAACCTCAAGAGATAAATTCGTAGATGTTTTGAAAGAGATAAAAAAAGCGAACATATCCATAAACGATAAAATTGTAAGCCCAATGGCATATCCCGCAAAAAACGACTGGAACATTGTCCATAATTTTGCATCTTGGATTTTTAGCGCAGGCGGCTCTTTTTTGAACAAAGATTTCTCAAATAGCAATTTGCTAGACCCAAAAACCAAAGATGGCATTTATTTTTATTTGAACTTTGTGAAAAACGGCTATAACGATTATTCCAATTTAGATAAAACAACAGCTGGCGTGAACAGCGATTTTGACTTGGGCAAAACAGCCTTTATATGGGAAACAACCCAGAGATACCTTTATCTTGAAAATCAGAATTTTGTGCAAAGCACAAATGCGCAAATGGTGGAATATGGTTGCATAATTCCGCCAACTGCAAAGGAAGGTCAACATGGAAAATATTTTTTGGGCGGTTCAAATTTGGGAATTTTCAAAGCGACAAAAATAAAAAAAGAATCTTTGACTCTTTTGAGATATTTAACAACCCAAAGCGATATTCAGCTCAAGTTCTCCAAAATGTCTGGTTTTTTGCCCGCACTATCGGAAACCTATAACCTGCCTTATTTCTCGGAAAATAAAAATCGCCAGATATTCCAAAAAATAGTGGAAAACGGAATGAGCTACCCTGCCGTGCCTTTCTGGAGCGCAATAGAAAACGATGTTTTGGTGAAAAGATTCAACAACATTTTCAACATAATAGCAAGTTCAGAAGGAAAACAATGGCCCCAAGCCAAAATAGACGATGAACTTAAAAAGGCAGACAACGACATAAACGTTATTATAGGCAGGGATAAACAAAAAAGAGAAAACAAAAAACTATGAAGAGACAGAACAATCGAATAGCACTGTTTTTTGCTATGCCAACAAGCATTCTGCTCTTGTTTTTTTTAATATTGCCAGTTTTATGCAATACCGTCATAAGCACATTAGACATAGGAAACGCACCGGATCAATGGTCAACCCATTCCTTTGTATTTTTTGATAATTATTACGATGCCATTATGCAAGATGGTTTTATCAGTGCTGTTAAAAATTCCACAATATATACCATACTAACAACCTTATGCGTGAGCGTTATAGGATTGCTCGCTGCTATTTGCCTTAGGCAGCCTTTTAAAGGAAGAGGATTTGTTATATTCTTGATTATGCTAGCTTGGTCTTTGCCGAGCTATGTGGTTGGAATCTTTTTTGGTTATGTTTTTCAGCAAGACAACAGCCTTGTGAATTTTATTCTGTTTGACGTATTGAACCTTGACACTATTTCATCTTGGATGGGAGTGAAATGGAGCTATAACCAAGATGGGCAATTGATATCGCCAAGGTGGCTTGACCACAAATATTCAGTGCTAACTGTGGCTGTTCCTGCTATATGGCACTATTGGCCCTATTCAATGCTTTTATTTTTGGCAGGTTTAAATTCAATCCAAAGCGATATAGACAGAGCCGCCACTATGGACGGAGCAGATAAGATTGATAAATTCATTTACATAACCGTTCCCATACTTCGTCCGGTTTTAGTGGCTGTGCTAATTCAAAATTTTGTGATAAACATTTACAATTTCAATATTGTTGTTATGATGTTTGGAACTGGAACCATAATTCCAAGCAAAGACGCAGATATGATTATTCCCTACATTTTTCGCACAGCGTTCCAGTATTGGAATTTGGGAATTGGTGCAGCTCTATCTACAATGCTTATGCTAATGGTTGGAATTTCTGTTTTGTATTATTATAAAAACTTAAACGGAAATTGATATGCTAAATTATTTCAAACGTCTAAATTTTAAACGTGAAAAAATGGCTGTGGCATGGAGTTTGGCATTAATAAGTGTACTCCCTATATTATTTATAGTTTGGTTATCCATATTAAATACAGAAGATATTCAGCAATCTGTTTTTTTCCCTCAAAAAAGAAACGATAAGGTTACGCTTTTTGTGCCAATGGAAAAGGATATGATTGTTGCCACAAATTTAGGATATATACGCAACATAGACGGCAAAGAAATTTTAAATATAAATTCAGTTTCAACTGTTTATGCTCAAAACGAAACGAGTCTCTGGGCATTCAGCGCAAATAGAGGTTTAATAGAAATAGATGTGAAAGCTAAACATGAAAAAAATTCCTACGACTGGAATTTTTTTAAAAATAACTACGAAAACTTTGATCCATCCCGATTTTTAGTTTCTGGTGATATTTTGCCCAGACACTTTGTGGAACTGGCAAATTACTTGAATACTGCTCCAATACTTCCAAACGAAAACGAAAACATAACGGTATCATCTTTGGTTGGTTTTAAATTTTTTGAGTCAGAAGAAATAATAAGTCAGCTCAATTGGATTTTAGCAAACGACAAAATTCTCAATTCAGTTATAGATTACTGGAAAAAACGAGATGGATGGCTTAACCCGCAAATATATAGTTTGAGCAAAATGAAAAATCTCTCAGAAAAAGAAAGCCATTTGCTGTTTCGCTTTTGCTTATCGGAATTGTTTCCAAACGAAGTATCGCGCGTAAAATATTTTCCTTGGCAAGATATATGGATCAGCCAAATTATGAACTCCGGACTTGCCATTTTTGCAACCGAAAATAAAGTTGCAATAGGCATGCGTGGTGATTTTTTTCCGGGAGTTGCAATTTTTGACACAGAAACAAAACAGATAACTTGGATCACAGAAGCAACAGGACTTCCAAGTGCCTCTATTCAAAACATAGTTAAAATATCAAAATCTGGCAGCATTCAAGACACCATTTTAGTTGTGCACGATATTGGATTTAGTGTTATTCAGCTTGAATCTGGAAAAATAGTCCGCAATATCATGTTTGGCGAACATGGGTTGCCAGATTTGGCTGGGCAAAATTTATATATAAAAGTTTATGAAGAAGTGCCAGCAGAAGAAAGAATAGTGACAAATGAGATAATACTCCCAGATGATATAATAGTATTGGCGAGCAAAAAACCACTACCAGTCAAAAAAACGCCATTAAACAAAAGCAAAAAAGTACAGCAAGAGACAAAAGTATTGCCAAGCGAAAAAAAATTGCCAAGCAAGAAAATTTCCATAAACTACGGAACGAGGAACATAATATTTAACTACGATAAACTTAAAACCAAACACAAACAAGAGCAGGAGCAAGAACAAACACTTGACTACTCATCAATAAGCTCTTATTACGAAAGTAATAATGAATATAAGTGGATAGGTTATAACGATGGAAAAATGGAGATTTTAAACGAATTAAATCTCAATATTCAAACCAAAACAATCCCAAAAGGCAAACGTACATTTCAATGGAATAATTATCAAGATATAATAAAAATTATGCCTATAGGACCATTTTTCAAAAATTCTGTGTTGTTAAGTTTATCCATAAGCCTGCTTTGCACATTTTTGGCAATACTGCCGAGCTATGCCATAGCCCGCCTTAGATTTTTTGGCAAAGCGGCTTTTGCAAGAATTATGTTGTCTTCCCAAGTGCTTTCCAGCCTGCCTTTTTTGATTCCCCTTTTTGTGATATTTAATATTTTGCAAATGAAATCCTTTCAGCTATTTAATAATTTTTCAATTATCATACTTGTAAACATTGCATTTTTCTTGCCGCTCGCTGTGCAATATTTGTTCAATATGTTCAGAGCAATTCCGCCAAATTTAGAAGAATCTGCTATGATAGATGGTTGCACTCCGTGGAAAACATTTTGGAAAATAATTATCCCTATAATCTCGCCATCTCTTGTGATATGCTTGGTTTATATATTCCTATTTGCTTGGGATGAAATTTTGTTTATATGGATTCTCTCTACCGATTCAACTACGGCTACCCTGCCCGTTGGAATAAGACTTACTGTGGGTCAGCTTGCAAACCGCCCAGAACTCTTAATGGCTTTCTCCATTATAGCTTCTTTGCCGCCAATATTGCTATTCGCTCTTATCCAGCCGCTTTTGATAAATGAGCCTATAATACCACTTAATCCGCGCAAACTAGTTTCTAAATTCTCCCAATGGAAAATATCTCAATGGAAAAAGCCTCAATGGAAAATATATTTAAAACATATTCCCAAGTTTTTCTCTCAGAAGGACTGGGTAGCGAAGCTCCCTCGGTTTATACAAAAAGAAGGCAAAAACACTTAAAAAATTTAGACTCTCTGTGCGTTTATGCCTCAGTTGAAAAAGAAAGCGAAAGTAGAATTTGCCAAAATCCAGAATTTTTGTATTTAACGGGAATAAACCAAAGCGGAGCAATTTTGGTTTTAGATCCTTTTGCGAGCAAGCAAAAACGTGAAATTTTATTTTTGAAAGAAAAAGATGCAAAAAAAGAATTTTGGAATGGAATAAGGCTTGGATTGCCAAGCGCGCTTATGAAAAAAATAACAGGCATTGAAATAATTTTGCCTCTTGAAGAATTTAATCCTTGGTTTAAAAAACGAATTGCAAGCCTAAAAGAAAAACACATTTATTCAAACAATATCATAAGCCATAAATTGCGCCGCCATAAATTGGAAGTGAAGGATGTTTCTAAAATTCATCTTGCGCAAAGGGTTGTTTTGGAGCCAGAGAGAATTGCCCTTGCTAAAAAGGCTCAAGTTATTGCAAAAGAGGCTTTTTTAAAAATTTTATCAAGGGTTTCAAGTTGCAAAACCGAACGCGAATTGGCTGCCGAGCTTGACTGCGCAATGCTTTCTCTAACAAACAACGGCTTGGCTTTCCAGAGCATTGTTGCTGCGGGAAAAAACGCCTGTACTCTGCACTATGCAAAAAGAGACAGCGTTATTGATAGCAAAAATTTGATTCTTTTGGATTTTGGTTGCCGCTATAATGCGGTGTGCTGCGATATTTCGCGTACAATTCCTGCGAGCGGAAAATTTAATCCTTTACAAAAGCTACTTTATAATATTGTTTTGGATACTCAAAAATTTCACGAGAAAAATGTGAAAGCCGGTTTAACTTTAAAAGATTTGGGTAGAGATGCTTGGCATTTTTTGGAAGAGCTTTTGGTTGAGCGTTTTGTTGAACAAGGCGGCAAAATGAAGCGTAGCTATAAAGTAAAACCGCACGGCATTAGCCATTTGATAGGCGATATTGTGCACGAGGGTGCCGCAAACAGAAGCTATATGGAAAATCCCTTGGAGCCAGGTATGCTCATTTCAAACGAGCCTGGTCTTTACGGTCATTTTGAAATAAAAATAGACGGTGTTCTATACAAGGAAGATATTGGCATCCGCATAGAAGACGACCTTCTAATAACAGAAAAGGGATGCGAGAATTTATCTGCTAGCATCCCAAAAGAGATTGATGATATTGAGGGTTAATAATTTGCAGATGGTGGCTTGGTACCAGAGGGACAAGAAGAAACTATATTGCCTCCATCTCCACTTTTACAATTACTGTCTGACTTCGGATAGCAACCTCCACTATCGCAATTCCATCCATTCCCATTTTTGCACTCACCATAATTGCAATATTGGATACTAGAAGGAGCGTCGCTACAACTATTATATAGTGTACCATTCTCACAACAATCGCCAGTAGGCATTTTATGGCAATTACCTGGACCATAGAAGCAATATTTGTTTTCGTTTGCAGCTGTACATCCGCCGCCACTGCTTGCTACGCTAGAACTGCTAGGAGTGCTTGCTCTACTGCTGCTACTGGGGGTAACTGGGGGAACATAAGCACTACTGCTGCTGGGTATTATGATTGCTCTGCTACTGCTGCTGGCAGCGGTTATTGTTATGGAGCCATCGCAATTAGCTTTTAATCTCTGGCATGCTTTTGCTTGTGGAGTTTCACCAGCGTCAGCACCATAAAACACCTCAACCTTAATGGAAGCATAAATGCCAGCTATTGGATCACGCCAAGCAGGATTATCAATAAATTTAAAATCAGACATTGGCTTTAAAACACCAATACTAGCGTTGGTAGCTTTATCTATGCATTTTACCTCGGGCCAGTCGCTTTCAGGAATTACCTTTCCATCAGTTCCCGTAGAAACCTTCACTTTGCATTCAACACGATATGGTAATTCTTCTGGTGGCGTTTCTGAACTCGAGCTGATTGGCAGGCTGGAGCTGGAGGGTTCCGGTTCTACTTCGGTTGAGCTGCTCTGTTCTACCTCTCCACCTGAATCACTGCTATCTTCACCGCCGCCGGGACCGTCTTCGGAAGAAGAAGATATAATAACGGCTGAACTTGGTTTATGAGCCGTTTGCGATAATCTATCCTTATCGTTCACCAACAACCATCCCGATGCATCATCTATGGTTCTGTCAAGACCAATATTATCTGGGGTACCCTCACCACAAGCAATGATAAAGGCAACAGTCGCAAGTACCGCTAAGGTACAAGACAAAGCACGATATAAACGAAGTTTTTTTGCCATATAACCCTCAATTTAAATATAGAAAATATTTTCCCGGCACAGTCGTAATTGCCGCCATAGCCTCTTCGTGGGTAAAAGCCTTTGGAAAGCGCCGAAAAAGGGTCTTTAGCTGCTCCATCAAATCTAGGGAACTCGCGGAAGCAAGGCTATCTGTTGCAATGCAAATATCAACCCCGCTCCTTTTCCACATCTCAAAATCGGGGTCTTTATGCCCAAACCACTCATGGCTCTCCGGGCAATGCACAAGGGCAATATGGTTTTTTGCCATAAATGCCAAATCGCTCTCCTTTAAAAAATTCCCATGAACAATAAACCCATTCCTAACAAACTCCTGCTCTCCCTTAAAAATATCCAAAAAATCGCAAAATCTATCGCTTTCATCAAATTCCGCCAAATGAATGCTCCAAGGAATCCCAGCCTTAACACAAGCTTTTATAGCCTCCCGAACAAGCTCCGGCGGAGTAGCATAAATAGAATGCGGAGTGCAAGGAAAAGGCAGAGGTTCTTTTATAACTTCGTGCATAGAATATAATCCCGTAAATTCAAGTTCAGACATCTGATTTCCCACATCGTAAATGATGCTGGTACCTGCCTTTGATGAAAGTTCCAAGCCTTTGAGATAGCTCGCCCGATAGTCCTCTTTTGTCCAGTTTTCCACCTCTTTGCGAAGAACGGCAAGCCATTCAAAAAAGGGCTTGTTTTTTGGCATTTTGCCTGCCAAATTTGTCAGCTCCAAGTGGCAATGGACATTCACAAAAACAGGCTTCATAGGGCTTCTCTTGCCTTTAAGAAAATCCATCTGCGAATAGTGCCCAAATTTTCGCCATTTGGGTGTTTTTTTGCGAGCTTTGTGCCACGCCACAAAAGAAAAAGAAAAACAATGGTTTCATAAATAACGCTAAATGCAAAATAAATAGAAGGAAAAAATTTTGTGTTTAAAATTATTTCGCCTTTTGCGCTCCAATTCCCATTTTCATTTTCCCAATCGGGAAAATAACAACCATTAGACATTCCAAGTGCTATAGAATCGTAAAAAGGGTCGCCCAAAGTACCTCTAACCTCAAGATTCTCAAAATTCACAGAAAATATATTTATTGCCCTGCTGGTGAATCTCCTGCTGGCTTTCCAAATTCGGCTTTCAACCCCAGGCTCAAAAAGCGCTTGAAACAAAAGTTTGTTATAATCAAAATCTTTTTCATCGCCGCCAAAAGATAAAAAACCAGCCTTGCTCAAATCTTTTTTAACACTTTCATATTCTTGAACAGAATCGAGATTCCATATATCCCACTTCCAAAAACGAAGCCTGAATTTGCGCTCCGTTTTAGAAAAAGAAAAAGCTATGCGAAATTTCATTTTGCATATTCATCTGCTTTATCTTTCACAGTCTTAATCAATTCCTTAAAGCTCTTTGTTTCCAAAATGCTTTTGAATTGGTCTTGATAATTGCGGGTGGTGGAAAGGTCGTCTATAACCAAATCCCAAACACGCCAAGACTCCCCTGCCTTTTCCATTTTATAAATCATAAGCATATCCTTGCCCTTGCTCCAGGAATGTATGGAAACCTCAACTTCTGCTCCCTCTTTTTTGTATTTGGGCGCATCGTAAACCGTGGAATCTGGTGCGGTAAAGGTGGTGTTTTTGAATTTATTAACGCTTGAATTTTCCACCATTCGTTGAAATTCCTTGGCAAACTCCGCTTTTAACGCCGCAGAAACTGTGTCTAAAGTTTTTTTGGGCAAACTGCGCTCTGCCATTTTAGCAAAATCAAAAAGCCCGCTGCTCAAAAATTTTATTCTCTCTATTTCTTTTGCTGTGTGGCTCTTTTTTTTAAGTTCTTTCTGCAATTCCACATCGTTTTGCTTTAGCAAAGCAACAGGGTCTTGTTGCGCGGCAAAAAGCGAAATGCAAGCGAAAAGAGAAAGTAAAATTGATTTTTTCATAACAGCTCCTTGTGTTTAAGATAATGTAGAAAAAAATTTCCGCCACCTTTGGTTATTGAAAGAAGTTCAGTTGTGTAGCGGGCAAGTTTGCTGAGCGGTGCCTCTGCGTAAAAACGTGCTTTTTTGCCATCTCCATCGCTGTTTATTATCTTTGCCCCGCGAGAGAGCAAATCGCTTGCAACCGTGCCTGCAAAGAGGCTTGGGCATTGAACGGTTAAGTTTACCCAAGGTTCGTAAATTTGCACGGAACTCGGCTCCACCAGCATTTTTGCCGCATCAAGACAGGCTTTTTTTATAACCGCTTGCGAACTCCCCTGCACCTCAAACTTATGCAAAATAAATTTAACATTCCCCAGCATACCTTTACCCAAAACTCCAGACTGGCAAAATTCATCAAGAGCAGAGCTTATTGTATCTTTCCATTTTTCTTCAGAGCCTTCAACTGCAAAGCCTGCGGAATTAGGTTCGGCAGAAAGAGAAACTTTTACGCTTGTATCTCCAATCTGGCAAAAATTTTCGATGGCATCTAATTTTTTTGAAAGCATTTCCCTAAACTCAACGCTTGGCTCCCCTGCCCTAACATCGCAGCGAAATTCCCTTTTTAATCTGGACAAAATAAAATCAAACTGCACCGCGCCCATAGCATGCAAGGTCCAAGAACCATCGCTGTTATCCGAAACTTTCACCGAATTATCTGTACGCTCTATGCTCTTTAAAGCCGCATTTGCAGCTTCCCAGTCGCTTTCCTTTAAACATTCAATTCGCATTTGCAAAAGAGGTGAATAGTCCCCTGTTTTTTTATGCTCCATTCCCTTTACCGCATAAATATCTCCGCAAAAAATTTCCTGAACTTCGCTCAAATTTTGTGCGTGAATACGGTAAAACTTTAATCCGCTTGGAAACTTGCTTTGCGACAATTTTTTAAAATTTTTGAAAATGGCAACTTCACCAATGCCGCTAAAAAACCGATAGCGAATAACTTGCCCAAGTTCCTTGCTTTTTATTGTTTGCGGTTTTATAAAAAAAGAAATCCCATTTAAAAGCGAGCGAATGCCTATATTTTTTTTTGCGGAACCAGCATAGCATAAAATATGTTTTTTTTGTAGGAACAATTTTTGCAAACCGGCGAGCAAGTCGGCTGTTTCCACATTTTTTTTAGCGAGCATTTTTTCTAAAATTTTATCGTCTGCAAGCGATGCCGCTTCGCAGGCTTCTCTTCGGTAATTTTCCATTTCATTTTCTTCTTCTGCAAAATCAAAAATATCCTCTTTGCCCTCTGCATTGTGTTTCAAAAAACATCCGCTTAAAACATCCCAAACGCCTTCTTGTTTCACTGGTAAATTCATAAGCAAAGGTTTAACGCCAAACTGCTCCTCTATTTCCAAAAAGCTCTCTTCCAAACGCGCTTCTGGCAAATCTGTTTTATTGAAAAATATAATGCAAGGTTTGTTAAGCAATTTCAATTTTTCCCAAGCTGCAAAAGTCTGAGGCTGAATTCCATCCAGCGCAGAGACCACCAAAACCGCTCCGTCTGCGGCTTGCAAAGCGGTATCTGCCTCCATTCCAAAATCTATATGCCCTGGCGCATCTATCAAATTCCACCAAATATCCCTCCACTCAAAATGCGAAATGCCAGCTTCTATTGTTATCCCCTTTGCTTTTTCCTCGGGCAAATAATCCATAGTAGCAAGCCCGTCTTCCACATTTCCGGGTCGCAAAATTTTCCCAGCAGTCCACAAAATCCGCTCCGAAAGCGTTGTTTTGCCAGCGTCTATATGAGCGAGAATGGCTATGTTGCGAATGTCTTGCATTTGTGAGGTGAATTTACAAATTTCTATTTTATTCCAAAATGCTCATAGCCAATCCCATTTACGATACCGTATTCAAACACCTGCTGGAAAACCAGCGGGCAGCCAAGTTTTTCATAGGCACTTTGCTAGGCAAACCGATATTTTCAATATCCATTCGCTCACCGGAACGCACATACATAGACCCAAAAGACCAGGAGCTTAAACTGCTAAGAATGGATTTTACAGTTGAGATAGAAACCGAAGATGGTCAAAAGCAGAAAGTAGCAATAGAAATGCAGAAGTCAGACAAAATAATCACCGATGTGAGCCGTTTCCGCAGGTATCTCGGTCACGAGTATATGTCCGATACCATTCCCATAATCTCCATTTATGTTCTAGGTTTTTCCCTGCCAGGCATAGAAACTGCCTGCCTGCGCATATCTCGCGGATATTACGATTTAGTTGAAGAAAAGGAGATAGATGCTGTGAGCGATTTTGCCGAGCGTTTAACTCACGACTGTTACATAGTTCAGGTTCCTCGCATCCAACCTCGGTTGAAAACTCCTTTGGACAGATTGCTTTCCATATTTGAGCAGACGAATTTCATAGATAAAACCGAAGCAGACAAAACTTACGATTATCCTATAAGCGATGAGGGAGTGAAAGAGATAACGGATATTCTTCACTACATAAGTACCGACCCCAAAGCCCGCAAAGAGCTTGAAGATGAGCGTTACTATCGCCAGTATGTGGATGATACTTTTGGTGGATTATATAGAGAAATAGAGGATAAAAACAAAGCGATAGCTCAAAAAGATGCCGAGCTTGCAGACAAGGATAATGTACTGGCGAACCAAGCCGCCGAGCTTGCGGATAAGGATGCCGAACTTGCTGAATTGAAGCGGAAATTGGAAAAGTATGGGGGGTAACATGCCAGTCCTCTCCGTTTCTCACTTAAAAGCAGGCTATGGGAAAAAAATAGTTTTGCAGAATATTTCCTTTTCGCAAGAACAAGGAGAAATAAGGGCTATTTTGGGTACGTCTGGTTGCGGAAAGTCCACGCTTTTGAATAATATTTTGGGGCTGGAAAGAGCAATGGCTGGGGAAATAGAAATTCTAGGAACAAGATTAAAAGCTGGCAAAGAGCAAGTTCCGCTTTCTGTGCAAAAACGCATGGGGGTTTTGTTCCAAAACGGTGCGCTCCTGAGTTCCCTAACGGTTTTTCAAAACGTTGCCCTGCCAATTCGCCTGCACCGCCCAAACACCCCGCCCGCAGAGGTTAGGGATATGGTGGCAAGCCGCCTAGAAAAAGTAAATATGCTTCACGCCATAGACAAATTGCCAAGCGAACTCAGCGGAGGAATGAAAAAGCGAGCGGCACTGGCGCGAGCAATAGCCCTAGACCCCGAACTCCTTTTTTGCGATGAACCAAGCGCAGGTCTTGACCCTGTTACAAGCCGCGCCTTAGACGACCTTTTGCTATTTTTGAGAGAAAATTTAAAACTCTCGGTTCTTATTGTTACACACGAACTCGATTCCATTAAAACAATAGCTAATAAAATTTTATTTTTGAAAACTGGAAATGTTCTTTTGGATTCCGATTTAAAAATAGCATTGGAAAGCGATATAGAAGAAGTGAGGGAATTTTTCACAAGAGGGGAAAGCAATAATGGACATAAAAAAGATTGAAGATGGATTTAGACTTATTTTAGAAGGCTTGGGAGAAAACCCAAAGAGAGAAGGCTTGATTAAAACGCCTGAGCGCGTGGCAAAAATGTATTCGGAGCTTTTAAGCGGCTTGGATTCCAAAGAAGATGAAAAAGATATTTTGGCAACACAGTTTGTTGAAAAATACGATGAGATGATTTTGTTAAAAGATATTCCGGTGACAAGTATATGCGAGCATCATTTTTTGCCATTCACAGGAGTTGCGCACGTAGCTTATGTACCCCGCAATAGAATTGCAGGGCTTTCAAAACTAGCGCGGGCAGTTGATTTTTATGCACACCGCCCCCAAGTGCAAGAAAGATTAACCACGCAAATAGCCGAGTTGATTCACCGCTCCCTTGAACCGCTGGGTGTTGGCGTTGTTATGGAGTGCGTTCACACCTGCATGACAATTAGAGGCATAAAAAAAACAGGTTCGGTAATGTTCACAAGCAAACTCATTGGCACCTTCAAAAGCAATGCTACCACCAGAGCAGAATTTATGTCGCTTATTGGAAAAAGATAGCGCATAAAACAATTTTTCTATATTTATGATAACCATAACCTAAGGGAATGTATTATGAAAAAAATTGCCCCTCTAGCTCTTTTTGTTGTTTTTACAGTTTTTGCGCAACAACAAAATACAATACCAGAACCGGTAGTGCCACTAGTGCCAGCACAGCCCATACCAGAAGAATTAGTACCTACAGCACCACCGCCACCGCCAATGCCAGCACCTAAAGACCCCAAAGACACATTGCCACTGCCACCATTGCCACCTCTGCCGCCAATGCCATTGCCAGAAGACACACTATCAACACCTGTAACCGACAGTGCAAGCGTAGTGCCTACACCTGCACCTACACCAACACCGCTGCCAAAAGATACAACGCCAGTAGTGCCACCCAAAATTGACAGCGCAAGCATAGCACCTACACCCGCACCTGTACCAAAAGACACAACGCCTCCACCTCCGCAAAAACCCTCGTTGCCAATGAATACCATCACCGTTGACCTTGGACCCACGATTATCGGTGCGGGCGTGGATGCAGCTGCTAAAACTCTTGGAAAAAAATTGAAAAATGTAGATATATCCGCTTTGGGCTATGCAGCGCAATATGAACTTCAGCCTATTAGATTTTTGAGTTTACCCTTGAGATATGCCTATATGGATTTTAAAACAGGGGTAAAAGAAGAAAAAACAATCACAATAGATAGTATCGTAGATATACCACCTATGCCACCTACTACAGTGGAAGTGGAATCCTCACTCGAAGCTAAACTTAAAGCTAAACTTTCCATTTCTTCAATAGAAGCTCATCCCCGTTTATATCCTTTTGGAGGTTCTTTCTTTTTGGAAGGAATGGTAGGTTACTCAAAATTGGCAACAGATTTCTCAGGCGAAGCTATTGTAAACGTAAGAATAAAAGTCAAGACCCCCGATCTCCCTGATCTCCCTGATCTCCCCGATATCCCTAATATTCCTGGCATTGATCTCCCTGATATCCCTAAGCCTGGAGAAGATATAACAAAGGACACGTCTTATAAGGTTGACATTGATACTAAAGCATCAAGAGATTATTTAAAGTATGGCGGCAAGCTCGGATGGAGAGTTGACTTTGGCAAACCGGGCGGGTTTATTTTTGAACATGCGATTGGATGGTACCTCGCAAAGGGGCTTGGCAAAAAAACAATAGTTAGACAATTAGCAGATTACGTCGAGAAAAAAGCGGAAGATGCAATGCCAGATAATGCAATAATGGAGAATGCAAAAGCGGAAGTTGGAAAATTTGACGATGCTTTTTCATTGCTTGAAAAATTTATATTTATTGGCGGACCTCGTTATACATTCGCCTTTGGATGGAGATTTTGATTTTTCTAATTTGCATATCCTATGCGCATAATAGAACAAATAACAAGCAAAGGATTGCCTCTAAGAGGCAATGACATAGACACAGACCGCATTATACCAGCAAGGTTTTTAAAAAGCGTAACCTTTGATGGTCTTGGCGAACACGCCTTTGAAGACGATATTGAAGGTGTTAGCAAACAAGGCGGCACACATCCTTTTAGAGATTCCAAATACAAAGGCGCAGGCATTTTGGTTTCCAATCGCAATTTTGGTTGCGGTTCCAGCAGAGAGCATGCACCGCAGGCTCTTATGAGGTTTGGGATAAAAGCCATAATAGCCGAAAGCTATAGCGAAATTTTCTTTGGAAATTGCGTTTCCCTCGGCATTCCCTGTTTTGTTGCAAGCCACGAAACAGCAGAGGAAATTTTAGCGCACATAGAGAAAAATCCTGATTCCGAGTTTTCTGTTAGCGTTAAGGAGCTTAAAGCCAAGTTTGGTGAAAAATCTTATGAACTCAAATTGGCTGATGGTCCACGCGGGCAGTTTTTAGATGGTTCTTGGCACGCCCGGAGCGTTTTGCTTTTGAACAAAGAAAAAATTGAAGCCTTGGCAAACTCGCTATGAAATTCCTAGTAATAATTCCCACTTACAACGAAATGGAAAATATTCCAGAGATTATTCCACGGATTTTGGAGCAAAATGAGAATCTGGAAATTTTGGTTGTGGACGATGGTTCTCCAGACGGCACAGGAAATTTTGTTGAAAATTTATCCAAAGAAAACAATAGGGTTCACATTCTGCGAAGAGAAAAAAAGATGGGTCTTGGGACAGCCTACGTAGCAGGCTTTAAGTGGGCATTGGAAAAAGATTACGATAGAGTTTTTGAAATGGATGCAGATGGCTCTCATAGCCCACAGGCATTGAATAATTTTTTGAAAGAAGCAGAAAATGCAGATTTGGTTTTGGGCAGCCGTTATTTGAACGGGAAAATATCAGTTGTTCATTGGGACTGGAAAAGATTAATTTTAAGCTATTGCGCAAATTTTTACACAAGATTCGTAACAGGAATGCCTTTTTCCGATGCCACAGGCGGCTTTAAGTGCTTTAGCCGTGAAGCCTTGCAAAACTTAGACTTTGGCAAGCTAAAAAGCGATGGCTATTGCTTTCAAATGGAAACCACCCACACGCTTTGGAAAAAGGGACTCAAAATAAAGGAAATCCCTATAATTTTCACAGACCGCACAAAAGGTTCTTCAAAAATGAGCGGCGGAATAATATCTGAGGCTTTCTTTTTGGTGCTGAAATTGAGATTCAGGTCTTAAATTTTTCTATATTGGAAACACAAAACACAACCAACCATAGCGAGGTTCTTATGAAAAAAATTCTCTCAGGCGTTTTACTTCTTGCTATTTCTGCAAATAGCGCCGCCATAAATCAACATTCCATTATAGGAAACTGGACACTTGAAAAAGCACAAAAATCCAGTTCCATTGTATCTCTTGAAGCAGATACCATGAAACTCACAGGTGACTGGAAACTAAAGGAAGTTAGCATATACGATATAAACTACCCGGACTATGGACCGCAAAAAATAAATTTGAAATACAAGCTAAAAATAACCACCGAAGGGGAATCAGAGTATCGTCTCTCTGGCTCGGAACTCCAAAGATATCCCAAAAGCCCCACAATAGAAATAGTAGAAGGCTCCGCAAGCGATGCAGAGGCTGCACAAAGCTCTAGAAAGGAAATTGAAAAACTTATAAAAGAAGAATTTAAAAACTTTATGCCTATTTTGCATGCATCGGATACTAAACTTGAATTGCAAGCCACTAACGGAAACTTGAAATTCACAAAACCCAAAAGCCTTCCCGTTTCAAAGCTAACCAGAGACACTGTGCCATTTTTTGCCCCAGAAGGCTGGCGTTTTCCAGAAACAGCAAAGGAACTAGCCTCTTTTGACAAGAGACTGAATAACGACCCTAAAAATCTATTCACAATAGTAAAAGGCGATTTTAACGGAGACGGTTTTGTGGATGCCGCAGCATATTTGCTGAATGAAACAACAGAGCAAGTTGCATTATTTGTGAATATGTCTCTAAAAGACGGCACTTACGAATTAATTCCTTATGGCAGCGCAGAGAGAGGCACCGTAATAGCAAACGGCGTTATGCTCACCGACCCAGGCGAATATGTGAACATAGCTACCAAATCGAAAGTCACCATAGAACACCCCGCATTTATCGTCATAGTTTTTAATACTGCGGCAAATCTTGTTTACTGGCACCCTAAGTTCAAAGAATGGGTTACTATTCCTCTGGGGAAAAGGTTTTAAAAATTGAAAAAATAATAAATGGCGGAGCGGGCTTTGCTCGCTTGCCTAATGGTTCTGTATGTTTTGTTGAAAGTGCATTGCCAAACGAACTCGCGGAAATAAAAATAACAGAGCAAAAAAAAGATTTTTCAAAAGCAATCGCAACAAAAATTCTGGAACCAAATAAATGGCGGCGCACTCCCCTATGCAAATACTACGGCAAATGCGGAGGCTGCAATGCCCAGCACGTGGAATTTGAAGGGCAAATAGAATTATTAAAACAAATCGTTTCAGATTTATTTGCACGAACCGCAAAAATAAATTTGCCGCAAAATTTTGAAATCCATCACGGAACGGAGTGGGCTTATCGCCACAGGGCGCAGGTATTTGCCACAAAAAATAAAAACATCCCTTGGGGTTTTAGCGAGCGAGCCGCAAATAATGTGATTCCAATAGAAAAATGTCCTGTTTTATCACAAAATTTAAATGAAAACCTAAAAGAAAATTCAAATTTAAAAAAACGTTATTTATTTGACAATAAAAGCGAAGAATTTTTGGGCAAGCATATTCACGCAGACGAAAGCGTATTTTTCCAAAGCAATTTGGAATTATTGCCAAAACTAATAGATGAAATCCAAAAAACCGCAGGCAAAGGCGATATTCTTTTGGATATTTTCAGCGGAGTTGGGCTATTTTCCGCATTTTTGCAAGATAAATTCAACCGTGTCATTGCTGTTGAGCAAAATCCCCTGTGCCAAAAATTTGCCGAAAAAAATCTGGGTAAAAACTGCGAATTTCACACAATGAACGCAGAGGAATGGTTCAACAAAAACACACCCCTTTTGAGTAAATCCTGCATTTTAATAGACCCACCCCGAGAAGGAATGTCAGACGAACTCTGCCAGTGCCTATGCAAAAACAAAACCAGCAAGCTAATTTACATCTCCTGTAACCCCGCCACCCTAGCCCGCGACACCCGCAAACTGCTAAACGCAGGCTACAACCTAGAAAGCACTCAAGGTTTTGCCTTTTACCCTCAAACTTTTCATTTGGAGATAATGGGGGTTTTCATATAATTTGGCACGGATTTTTCTATATTAATCTTTGGAGCTTATTTATATGAAAAAACTTTTTGTTTTTAGTATGCTTGCCTTTTCAATGTTCTTCTTCGCGTGCGAAGAAGAGGTTATTCCTATTCCTTTGCCGCCGCCAGCACAAGCCGCTGGCAATGAAGCCGCACCGCCAGCCGAGGAAAAGGCAGAACCGCAGGTTGTTGCGGAAAAACCTAGCGAACCACCAGCCAAACCTGTAAAATCTTCGGTCAAAGAAGCTCCTATAAAAGAACCAGCCGCCAAAGCAGTTACTTATTTTAGCGGCGATGCAGAACAACTCAGCAAAGGCAGATATGTTATTCAAATATCAATTTTTCCAATGGAGTCGTCTGCAAGGAAATTGATAAAAAAACTGGCAGACAATGGAATTAAGGCATATAACGCAAAAGTTGATAATCCCGACCCTGAAAAAGGCATGATTGGCACATATAATAGGGTTAGAATTGGGTTTTTTGACGCAAAACCTTCCGCAGAAGCATTTGCCAAATCCAGGCTGGAACCCCTAGGCTACTCTTGGTGGGTGGATAGAAGCAGAAACGACAATATAGGCAAACTGACCTATTCAGAGCCAGAACCAGTATTTGAGGTTGAGAGACTAGAACAGCCTAAAAAAATGTCTGAGCAAGAAAGAAGAGATGCCGAAAGAGCAGCTGCCATAGCTGCCGCAAAAGAGGAATACAAAGCCATTGCAAAAGCCGCAAATGCCTCTGTATCCAATGCTGCCGTGCCTCCGCCAAAAATTCCTGCAAAGAGCGAGCCTCAGCCACCTGTTATTAAAGCTCCTGCACCTAAGGCTGCTGCTGCACCCGCGCCTAAAGCCGCTCCTGCAACCAAAGCTGCTCCAGCATCTAAAAATGCTCCGCCAGCAACCAGCAAAAGCTCTAAGTCTAAAAACCCTGAAAAAGAAGCCGAGATTGATTCCCGTGGCAGGGTTAAAATGAAAAGCAGGCGCTAGTTTATCTTGTAAAATATTCCAGCAAGTTTTTTCCTGAAAATAGAGGGTTTTGGTTTTTAGCCAAACTCTCCAAATTATCAAATCTAAGAGGACTATTGAGTATGTGCTCTCTTAGATGATGGGTTGCCATTCGCCTTTCGTATCTTAGGGGATTATTGTACCAAGCGGTGCGCTTGCCATATCTTGTTATGTATTCTAAACTGTGTTTTCCCTTATGCACCCAAAAGGTATCTGCCTCTACGGAGTGAGACCATTTAATGTGAAGAGAATCGCCCGATGAGTTTCCATAGCGAATTCCAGCTTTGTAAAAACCAAGTGGAACTTCACCATTTATTAAAATATCTCCTCTGGGTAATTCCTGAGCAAAAACAGCAAATGAAAATAACAAGATTGCAAACCTCATCAGGCACTACTCCTCAGCATCAGAATCTTCTCTGGACGATGTTTGAAACACTTCAATTTCTTTTCCATGTTCGCGAATTTTCTTTTCAATTTCTTTGGAAACTTCCACATTCTCTTTCAAGTATTGAAGAGCATTCGGACGTCCCTGCCCTATTCTCTCGCCATTGTAAGAGAACCAAGAACCGCTTTTTTGAATGAGTTCTAAATCCACTGCAAGGTCTAGTATGGAGGCTTCTTTTGAAATTCCATGCCCGTAAAGAATATCAAATTCGCATTGCGTAAATGGAGGTGCAACTTTGTTTTTTACAACCTTTACCCTAGTGCGATTACCCACGGAATTTTCGCCTTCTTTTATGGTATTAACGCGGCGAATATCTATGCGTTGAGTGGCGTAGAATTTTAGCGCATTGCCTCCGGTGGTGGTTTCTGGATTGCCAAACATAACGCCTATTTTCATGCGAAGCTGGTTTATGAAAATAAGAGCAGTGTTTGATTTATTCAGCAAGCCCGTCAATTTGCGGAGCGCTTGGCTCATAAGGCGTGCTTGAAGACCCATGTGGCTATCTCCCATTTCGCCATTGATTTCAGCTTGGGGTACAAGGGCTGCAACGGAATCCACCACTATAAGGTCTATTGCACCGGAGCGAACAAGGGTTTCGCATATATCAAGAGCCTGCTCTCCCGTGTCTGGCTGCGAAACTAACAGAGCCTCTATGTCCACACCGAGCTTGCGGGCATAGCTTGCATCAAAGGCATGTTCCGCATCTATAAATGCAGCTACACCGCCCGCCTTTTGAGCCTCCGCTATGCAGTGCAATGTGAGAGTTGTTTTGCCCGAAGATTCCGGTCCAAAAATTTCAATTATCCTCCCCCTTGGAATTCCGCCAACTCCAAGCGCTATATCAAGCTGAATGCAACCGGTTGATATAACGGGAATTTCAACGACTGGTTCTTTGCCAAGAGTCATAATGGCACCTTTGCCATGATTCTTTTCAATTTGAGCAACGGCTGCTTCCACAGCCTTTGCTTTTTCTGGTGAAAGCGAGCTTTTGCTTTCTTTGCTTGTTGCTTTTTTAGACATATTGCCTTCCTTTGTTTGGGTTCTCTACCCATATTATAGTAAAATAATAATAAAAAATACTGAACAAATGAGCAGTAGTTGCATTTTGCATACATCTGTTGACAAAATTCATCTTGCCTGCGGGGGGTTGCTGGAGTAAAAGTTTGCTTTTGAGCCTTTGGTTATGCCCTCGTGCCATAAAAGCCAGGATTTTTTGGAAATTCCGCCTGCATAACCTCCAAGACCGTTTACTGCTGTTATTCTGTGGCATGGTATTATAATTGGAATGGAATTTTGACCGCAAATTTTTGCACATGCCCTTGTTGCGCTCGGTTTACCAGACAAATATGCAAGTTCCGAATAATGTATGCCAACAATGGGATAAGTGTTTGGCAGGGAATAAATTATTCCCCAAACTTTTTTTTGAAAATCCGTACCATTTAAGTCTAAAGGTATTTTTGAACGCAGTTGGTTAAACACGCCCCATTGCTTGGCAAAATAGCTGTTAAGCGCAGAAACGCATAAAGCCATGCAATTTCTCGCATGTTCGCTTTGAGGAACTTCAAAAGCACTCGGTTCTTGTTCTTGCAAAAATCTTATGGCACACAAACCTTTTTCGGAAGTTTCTATGCGCAACACTCCTATTGGAGAAATATAATCCAAAATAACCTCTTGCTTTTAGCTCACCGCATCGGACAAACTGAACATCGGCATATACATGGCTACCAGTATAAAACCTATGAACCCACCGAGAAATACTATAATCAACGGTTCTATCATAGAAGTCAAAGTATCAACTGCCGCGTCCACTTCTTCATCATAAAAATCCGCAACCTTAATTAGCATATTGCCAAGCCCACCGGTTTTTTCGCCAACTCCTGCCATTTGTATAACCATTGGCGGGAAAATTTTTATTTTAGGCAAAAATCCATACAAATCATTTAATATGGATTGTTTTTTATCGTATTTAAAAGACAGGGGCTCATTCATTGGTTCGGCTATGGGCTTTCCTCCAGATATTGCACTTTGTATATACAGTATAGCTTTTTCCACAGCGGTATTGCCTGCGGTTTTGGCAGTTACGGTGAGTGCATCTGTGATTGCAACGCCAGCATTTAAAAGCGTGCCTAACGTACGCGAAAAACGAGCAATGGTCGATTTTGTCAACAAATCTCCAAAGAGCGGCGATTTAAGTAATAAACCATCAAACACCAAGCGAAATCTTGGAACTTTCAACAGATATCTGGCACCAACCACAAATGCTATAACAGTGGTGAGCCAAATTAAAACATTGTCTCTTATAAGTTCAGATGCCCCCATAACCATCCTTGTGGGCCAAGGCAAAGCAATGCCTGCATCTTTGAATATGGATACAAACTGCGGAATAACAAAAGTGAGCATTATTATCACAACAAGAATTGCCACTATGGCTACCATCGCAGGATATGTCATAGCTTTTTTAACTTTCCTTTTTAACCTTTCGTTTGCTTCTTGATATTCGGCAAGCCTTAGCAAAATACCATCTAAAATGCCGCCAGCTTCACCAGCCGCAACCATGTGAACATAAAGCCTATCAAACACCTTTGGATGAAGAGCAAGAGCATCTGCAAGAGAGGAACCGCCATTTATGGACATTGTGATTTTGTGTATTGTGGCTTTTAATGTTGGATTTGTGGCTTGTTCTTCTAAAATTGCAAGTGATTGAATTATTGGTAGTCCCGCTTGGCTCATGGCAGAAAACTGGCGAGTGAAACGAGCTATTTCCTTTGATTTTATCCCAGAGCCAATAGATGGCAATTTTATTTCGGTTGGTTTTTTTTTGAGGCTCTGAATAGTCAAATGCCTGCGGATTAACATTCCGCGTGCCTCTTCAAGGTCACGAGCTTCTAACTGCCCGCTAAAATCCGCACCTGTGGACGAAACTGCTTTGTATAAAAAAAATGGCATATTTAAGTGGCTCCCTTCCTAAGCTCTTTTTCCAGCAGCAATTTTTCCAAATTTTCTGGATTTGAAGATTTGTTCAGGGCAAGCAGGCGGTCTATTTGCCTGGCTATAACCAAGTCGGCAAGCCTCATATTCATAGTGTTCATTCCAAATTTTTGGCTTATTTCTATTATGGATTCTATTTGGTGAACTTTATCGTCTCTGATCAAAGCTCGAATTGAGGGCAAAACATTCATAACCTCGTAAGCCATAACGCGACCTCCGCCTAGTTTGGGCAAAAGGGTTTGGCAAATAACGCCTTGAAGCACAAATGAAAGCTGCGTTCTTATGGTTTGCTGCTCGCCTTTTGGGAATGCATCTATTATGCGGTTTATGGTTTGAACTGTTGAATTTGTGTGCAGCGTTGCAAATGCCAAATGACCAGTTTCTGAAATAGTCAAGGCAGCACGCATTGTTTCAGTATCGCGCATTTCGCCTATAAGCACCACATCTGGGTCTTGGCGGAGTGCCATTTTCAAAGCTTGCGCAAAACTGGAAGTATCATTACCAACTTCGCGCTGATTTACCATGCAATTCTGGTGATTGTGCAAAAATTCTATGGGGTCTTCTATGGTGATGATATGCTCGTGCCGTTCTTTGTTTATTTTGTCTATCATAGCGGCTAGCGTTGTTGATTTGCCGCTGCCTGTGGCTCCTGTTACAAGCACCAAGCCAGAGGGGCGTTTTGTGAAATCTGACATAATTTTTGGCAAGCCGAGTTCTTCAAATGTTTTTATGCGAATGGGAATTATGCGAAGCGCAAGCCCCACGCAGCCTCTTTGCAAATAAGCATTGGCACGAAATCTAGCTAAATTAGATATGCCAAAGGAAAAATCACATTCCTTGCTTTGCTCAAAAGATTTACGCTGCATTTCGTTCATGAGGCTATAAGACATTCGCATTGTTTCTTGCGGAGTTAGTTTTTCTTCGCCAAGAGGCTGCAATACGCCATGCAAGCGAATTAAGGGTGGAACTCCAACGGTAAAGTGCAAATCCGAAGAACCCATATTTACCATTTGGGTGAGCAAATCTTGAACATTATATGGCATATCACAAGGTAATTTAGAAAATAACTTATTCCACAGTCACACTCTTTGCCAAATTTCTCGGCTGGTCAATATCGTTGCCGCGCAGCACAGCTATGTGATATGCCAAAAGCTGCAATGGCACGCTTGTGATTACTGGCATAAGAGCATTGTTTACGGTGGGTACTCTTATTATATGCTCTGCAAATTCGTCTAAAGGAGCAGAATCACTAGTGGTTACAACAATTAGCTTTCCGCCACGAGCCTTAATTTCTCTGGCATTTGAAACAATTTTATCAAAAAGAGCATCTTTGGGCGCAACTATCACCACAGGCATATTTGCATCTATCAAAGCTATAGGTCCGTGCTTCATCTCTGCCGCTGGGTAGCCTTCTGCGTGAATGTAGCTTATCTCTTTTAATTTCAAAGCACCTTCCATAGCAACCGGATAATGATAATGCCTGCCGAGGTAAAGGAAATTTGAGTGCTTATAATACACTTTGGCTATTTCCAAAATTTCATCGCTCAGTTTCAAAGTCTCTTCCACTGCCAAAGGCAGTGAGTTTATAGCTTGAGCTATTTCCATTCCCTGAACAGAAGAAAGCCTGCGCTGGCGACCTAGCAAAAGAGCAACCAAAGCCAAAACAGTTACCTGAGCATTGAATGCCTTTGTGCTTGCAACCCCAATCTCCGGACCTGCGTGTAAATATACCCCGCCATTAGATGCCCTTGCTATGGTTGAGCCAACCACATTGCATATAGAAAGCACCGTTGCTCCCTTATTCTGCGCTTCTTTTAGCGCAGCAAGAGTATCTGCGGTTTCGCCGCTTTGGGATATGGTGAAAACAAGAGTGTTTGAACCTATTATAGGATTTCTGTAGCGAAATTCCGAAGCATATTCCACTTCAACTGGAATACCCGCCCATTCTTCAATTAAGTACTCCCCTACCATTGCCGCATAGTAGCTTGTTCCGCAGGCTGTTATTATTATGCGGTCTATGGTTCTCAATTCTTTAAGCGAATTATCCAGACCCGCGAGCTTGGCATTGCCATTTCCCAAAAGCAAGCGACCACGTGTGCAGTTTTTAAGCGCTTCGGGTTGCTCAAAAATTTCTTTTAGCATAAAATGCGGGTAATCGCCTTTTTGCGCCATTTCCAAATCTGCATCAACCTCTTGAATTTCTCGGTTAACGCTTTTGTCTTTCAAATCTTTTATATTTTTTATTTCAAAATGATTTTTGCCAATGGTTATAACATCGTTGTCTTCTAAATAAACAATTTTTTTTGTGTGCCCCACTATTGCAGAAACATCGCTTGCCAAAAAACTTTCATTCTCTCCAACTCCAAGTATAAGAGGGCTGCCTCTGCGTGCCCCAACAAGAACATCGGGTTCATCTTCGCATATCACAGCAAGCCCAAAAGCACCTTCTACGTGCTTTAATGCCTCTAAAACCGCCTTGCCCAAATTGCCTTTGTAAAACTTTGCTATCCAGTGCGCAACAACCTCGGTATCTGTATCAGAGACAAATTTAACGCCTTCAGCTTGCAGCTTTTTTTTGAGTATCGCGTAGTTTTCAATAATCCCATTATGCACAACGGCAATTTTCCCATTTGCGCAGAGATGAGGATGAGCATTTATCTCGCTAGGTTCACCGTGCGTTGCCCAGCGGGTATGGCAAATCCCCAAGGAACCTTCCATCTGCTCCGTTTCCAGCTTTTTTTCAAGCTCCTTTATTTTACCAACCGCCTTTGTAGTTTTTATTTTGCCATTAGAGAGCAAACTAATCCCAGAGCTATCATAGCCTCTATATTCAAGTCTTTTCAAACCATCAAGTAAAATATGGAGAGCAGGTCTAAAACCTATATAAGCAACTATTCCGCACATAGGGGGTAAGGTAGAAAACTTAACAACGGTATTACGTGCCTAATAATCTCGCAAACAACGAACGCTTAACAAGTACCCCTTATTGAAGTACCAATCTGCACCTCTGATATCGTAGCTCATCCTCCGGTAGTAAGGGTAGCCGATATTGTCGCTAGCAGTCCACCAATAGCCGGAGTAGCCGACATTGCTGAAACTGCCATCTGAATTGCCAGCGCCGCCAGGCAGGGCGGAAAAGCCAAACTTGTCCTCGCCGTTGCCATTATTGTTCCAACCGCTCTTCGCTTTCAATACTTTGCCTTCAATATGTGCTCCGCCAACAAATGCAGTCAACGTTTCCCATTCCTCATGGCTCGGCAAATGCCAACCAAGGCCGAGACAAGCTGACTTAGCCGTTTCCCAATAATATAATCTTCCGTATTTTTGACAATTGCTTTCTTGATTGTCATAACATTTTGAACCGATGGCGTTGTAACTCAAATTCTCTGCCATCCACGTTTGGTTGCCGATTTTTACAATTTTGTATGTCTTGTTGTCACGGAAGTCTGTAAATGACTGCTCTTTTGGTTCCTTTTGAAGCCCTGGTAAAATATCTGCCGCTCTGAAGGACTCGTTGCTATTCTTGCAGTGCGTAGTGTTTAGAAGTTTTTGCAGCCAAGCTATTTGCTTTGCCTTGTCTTTGGCTTCTTCTGCCATGTTTGCTAGCTTAAACTCCACTGGGCAAACTTTTACAGATTGGGGAAATTTGTCCAAAAGGGTTCTGAAAAGAATTTCGGCGTTTTCCTTTTTTCCGGCATCCAACATGCACATAGCCATCCAATACAAAGAGTTTTCTGCAAGCTCTCCCGTTTTTACCGATTCGTAAATTTTCTTCATGCCATTGTAGGCAACAGCATATTCACCATTCACATACTTTGTGCGATATGTATTATATAGATCTTCCATGTCTATATTATTAAAACGATGTGTATGCTTGATTTTTTCGTTGTACTTCAATTTCACATCAACCACTTCTCTGTTTTTGCCTATCTCAACCTTTGCGCACAAAGGAACGGAACCGCTGAAAGGCGTTTCCCCAACCTGTTTGCCATTCACAAAAACAGGCTCGCTCGCTGGCTCGCCGTTTCGCTCCGCACTCAAAGTCAAGCCGCCCTTCTTCAGCGTTATGTTGCCTGCCATGTCAAAAACTTCGCGTTTTCCCTTGTTTATGCCAACATCAAAACTTATATTCTCATAGCACTCGTGACTCAGTTTAACCGAATATTTATTCTGGGAAAGTTTGTTTTCCCAAGAGGATGATGGTTTGCCGTTTATGGTTAAATTCCACTGTGAGTTTTGACCTATCCCATCTAAATAAGCGGGCTTTATTTCCAAAACGCCAAAACTGGATTTCAATTTTATAGATATGCTCTGGTTGTTCTGCTTTATTAGCACTGTGGTATCTGCTCTCTCATATTGATCCAATGCGGCTATTATGCGAACATTGCCTCCGGCTAGCTCTGCCTTGCAGGGCGTTTTGGGGCAGCTAATTACTGGAACTCCGTCAAAGCTCATAAATGCGCCTGTGGGTTCCGTGCTTAAATTAACAACGTAAAGTTTTTCCTCGTCTGCCTCATAAGAAGTTGTTTTCTGCAAGCCGCTTATGCCGCTAGCAACAGAAGGAGCAGAGGGAACAGTTTTTGAACCTACGGAAACATCAGGCATTTTGCGAAATACCGTGAGTGCCTTCTCGTCTATTATTGCTAGCAAGCCGAATACGTCTTTGGCATTGCCCGTAAAGGAACCGAGCAAATTGCCCCTTGCGCTATGGTACAATTCCATACTGATGGTCAAATTACCGCCAATACGCCCAAGCCTCGCTTGCCCAATATAATCGGCACTTATTTTCCTGCCTACTTCCGCCATGCAAGTCGCCTCTTTGCACACTTTTTGGGCATTCTCCTTTGAACCCATCTTGTCTATTATGCTCTGCGTGGTCATAACGAAATATTTATCTTCAGGCAACGTATTCCCAGCTATTTCACGCAACTTTGCATTTATGTAATTTAAATCCGTAAATTCCAGATGCGGTTCACCGTCATCTTCCGTGTTCAATATAGCAACTCGTTTTTGCTGCTCCTGTGCGTGGGTGGCGAGGGCTAGAAATAGCAGAATGAAAAGAGGGGCAATGGGCATATATGGGAATATAGAAAATTGTATATTACTCCTATGCCAAACGAAGAACATTTAGACATTGAGCCGCTAGAGGCAAAACTATGATTGCCGTTTCTGAAGATTCTTTGCATAAGATTAAAGATATTTTGAACAAAACAATTCCGCATTGCGAGGTTCGGGCTTTTGGCAGTAGAGTTAAGGGGACAAATAGGGAATATTCCGATTTGGATTTGGCGATTGTTGGAGAAAAAAGGCTTGGAATTTCTCTTCTTGGAGATGTACAAGAAGCCTTTATGGAATCTACCATCCCTTTTAGAGTTGATGTTTTGGACTATAACGCGGTTTCCGAAAAATTTCGGAAAATTATTGATGCGGAATATGAAATAATGTAATCAACATTTTCTATCTTATACTTATGAAATTAGGTCTCACTTTTGACGATGTCCTTCTCTACCCCGGTGCTTCGGAGATTTTGCCGGCGCAAACCTCCATTAAAACCGAACTTGGGAAAATTAAACTCAATATTCCTATTGTAAGTGCCGCTATGGATACTGTTTCAACATCGCCGCTCGCTATTGCTCTGGCTTTGCAAGGCGGTATTTCGGTTATACACAAAAATATGAGCATTGAAAATCAGGCGGCTGAGGTTCGCAAGGTTAAAAGATGGGAATCTGGCGTTGTTTTAGACCCAATAACCCTAAATGCAGACGAACCTGTTTCAAAAGCCTTTGAAATTTCCGCCAAGCAAAAGATAAGCGGATTTCCGGTGGTTTCCAAGGGTAAACAACTGGTTGGCATAATAACAGGCAGGGATTTGCGCACAGTTACAGATAGAAACGTTAAAGTAAAAGATGTTATGACAAAAAAACTTATCACAGCATCGCCAAAAATTTCGCTTGCAAAAGCAAAAGAGATTTTAAATACAAACCGCATAGAAAAATTGTTGCTGGTGGACAATAAAAATAATTTAAAAGGCTTAATAACCCTCACCGATATTTTGAAAAGAGAAATCAACCCCGAAGCCTGCTTGGATTCAAACGGGCAACTATGCGTTGGGGCTGCCGTTGGCACCGCGGCAGATACTTTGGAGCGAGCCGCTGCATTGGCAGAAGCTGGCGTGGATATGCTGGTTGTGGACACAGCGCACGGACACCATATAAATGTTCGCAATATGCTAAAAACACTTAGAAAAGCTTATCCAAATTTAACGCTTGTTGGTGGGAATGTGGCAACAGCGGAGGCAGTTAGGGAACTTGCGAAATGTGGAGCAGATGTTGTGAAAGTTGGAATTGGACCGGGCTCTATATGCACCACCAGAGTTGTTGCTGGAGTTGGAGTTCCGCAATTCACGGCAATTTTTGAATGTGCCGAAGAAGCGATGAAACAAGGCGTTGGCTTAATTGGTGATGGAGGAATAAAATATTCCGGCGATATTGTGAAAGCCTTGGCAGCAGGAGCACACGCTGTTATGCTGGGCAGCCTTTTTGCTGGCACCGAAGAAAGCCCCGGAGAAATAATTTTGGCAGATGGTCGCACATTCAAAAGCTATCGCGGAATGGGTTCCATTGGAGCTATGAAAGAAGGTTCCAAAGACCGCTATTTTCAAGCCGAGGTTGGAGATGAATCAAAATTCGTTCCCGAAGGCATTGAAGGCAGAGTTCCATACAAAGGTCCTCTAAAAGAATTGGTTTACCAATTAACAGGCGGTATTCGCAGCGGTCTTGGCTATGTGGGTGCCGCAAATTTGCCAGAACTCAGAGCAAAAGCCCGCTTTGTGCAAATAACGAGTGCTGGGCTAAAAGAAAATCACCCGCACGATATAACTATAACAAAAGAAGCACCTAACTATAGGGCGTGAGAATAATATGGACTCTTTTCTCGTATCTCCGAATGGACCGCTCAAAGGCGAGGTTTGCATTTCTGGTTCAAAGAATGCTGTGTTGCCTGTTATGGCGGCGGCAATGCTTGCGAATGGAATTTCTAAAATAAGCAATGTTCCGAATTTAAAAGACACAAATACAATGTCTGATGTTTTGCGGGTGATTGGTTGCCGCATAAAAGAAGACAAGGATTGCCTTAGCATAGATTCTAGCGATATAAATCATTTGGAAGCTCCTTATGAACTTGTTAAAACTATGAGGGCAAGTTTTTATGTGCTTGGACCTTTGGTTGCCAAATTTGGAAAATGCAGGGTATCTTTGCCCGGCGGCTGCGCCTGGGGTCCACGCCCTGTGGATTTGCATTTAAAGGGCTTGGAGGCACTCGGAGCAAAAATAAATGTCACGCACGGATATGTGGAAGCACTGAGCAGCGGCAGGCTTAAAGGAAACACTTTTTCGTTCCCAATAAGCTCTGTTGGGGCAACCGCAAATATTTTAATGGCGGCAACACTTGCAGAGGGAACCTCCGTTTTGCAAAATTCTTCCATAGAACCAGAAATAACATCTCTTGCTGAATATTTAATCGGAATGGGAGCGAAAATAAATGGAATAGGAACAAGAACCTTAATTATAGAAGGCGTTGAAAATCTAAACGCCGGCTCTGGGCAAACCATAGCAGACAGAATAGAAGCTGGAACTTTTTTGGCGGCTGGCGCAATAACAAGGGGAAAAGTAAAAACAACAAATATGGTCCCAGCCCACCAAGGTGCGCTCTTAGAAGTTTTTGAAAGAATAGGCTGCAAAATAACGCAAGGCGACGATTGGGTTGAACTAGATGCAGAAGACCGCGAACTTTTGCCCGCTCATATTGTGACAATGCCATACCCCGGATTCCCAACCGATATGCAGGCACAACTCATGGCACTCCTCGCAACGGTAAAAGGCACATCCTCTGTGCGCGACACCATTTACAACGACAGATTCAAACACGTTTCTGAATTGAATAGGCTTGGCGCAGATATTTCCCTCAAAGAAGATACCGCCCTGATAAACGGAGGTGGTGAGCTAACAGGGGCACCAGTGATGGCAAGCGACTTGAGAGCAAGCGCAGCCCTTGTTTTAGCAGGCTTGGTAGCAAAAAAACAAACCGAAATAAGCCGCATATACCATTTAGACAGAGGCTACGAAAATTTCGAAATCAAACTCTCCGCCTTAGGTGCCAAGCTGGAGAGAGTAAATGGTTAGAATTATAAAAATCCTCAAAATCCTGTTAAATAAGTATAACAGACACTCGTTAAAGCATTTGTCTGTACGCCTTCTTGTTATTCTGTTTATCGGGGGAATCGGGGTTCAGACAACAAGCTGCACCTGCTGTGCTTATTTTAACCACGCTTGGAATATGGAACAGGCTTATGATGAAGCTGGATTATTAAGGCAGGCAAGGTTGGATTCGCTTCCGGGAGATTCCATTTTGGGAGCAGGCGAAGAAAAAAGGCTTTACGACAGAGTTATAGAAAAAGGTTCGCGCACTGTGGAGAGATTTCCAAAAAACGAAAAACAAGTTCCAAAAGCTGTGTTTATGATGGCAGAGGCTTTTCGCCACAAAAACGAATGGAAAAAAGCCATTGAAAAATACGATGAACTTGAAAGATATTTTCCTCAATACGATTCAATGCCCAAAGCCGAATACGAAAAGGCTTATTGCCTTTACAAAAACTCAGAATATGCCTTGGCAAAATTTTCTGCGGATCGCGTTTTAGAAAAAGGCGAACAACATCCTTATCATTTGCCAACTTTGGAACTAATGTCTATTTTGCAAGAAAAAGACGGTTTGCCGAGCGATGCCATTGCCTCTTTGGAAGCGGTGCTTGCCACGAATTTTGGAACTCCTTGGACAAGGGCAAAGGCGAGGATTCGGCTTGCAGATTTATATTATGAACAAAAAAATTATTCAAAAGCCAGAGAACATTATTTGCACAAAGAACTCTCCATTTTGCCAGATTTGGAGAGATACAAAGCACAAAGCACGGCAATTGAATGTCTGCTGATGTTCAGCGAAGCAAATGCAAAAGAAGCGGCTGCCGGCTATAAACATTTGGCAGATTCTACTGCATTCAAAGACAAAAAAACTCTAAGCCTTCTGAGGCAAGGCGAAATTCTTTTAAGCATAAATGATGAAAAAGGTATTGGAATTTTAAAAGATGTTGCTCACATAAAGCGAAGAAGCGAAAACGCATCAAGAGCATTCTTTGGCATTGGCGATTTCAGGCAAAAAAACAGAAATTATCCAAACGCAATTTTATACTACGATTCTAGTTATCAAAGTAAATCTGCATGTCAATGGGGAAACGAAAGTTATACCCGCAGAGTTGCCCTGTTAAAATTATTAGCATTGAAAGATACCGTGGTGGAACGTAAAAAACAAGAAAAGCCTTTTTTTCCACAGGAATTTCAAATTGCAGAACTTTTCTTGTTAAAACTCTCTGAAACAGATAGTGCGCTAGCTTTGCTTGCAAGGATGGACTCCGCTTTGACGGATTCGGCATTAAAAGTAAGGGCTGCATACACAAGAGCTTTTATTTACGATGAATTCAAACGAGATACCGTAAGTGCCTACCCTCTTTACAGATCCATAATTGAAAATTATCCTCAAACAAACTATGCAAAACAGGCACAAGCGAATATGGGTTTGCAGGTGAGCGCGAAAACAATGGACGATTTTGCGCACGAAGCATTTTTAAAAGCAGAAGAAACCTGGCTTAACGCTAAAAAAATTCCGCAAGAAAAAATTGAAGAAACGGATATCGCATATAAAACTGCGATTGCTCTTTACGATTCTGTTATAATAAAATTTCCAAAAACTCAATTCGCATTGCAAGCTATGTATGTAAAAGCCCGTATTTTGGCAGATGAAATAGGCAATTTAGACAGTGCAAGAATTATTCTTGCAAAACTGAGCAAGGACAATTATAGAACTCCTTGGGGCAGGTCTGCATCAGAAAAGTTAAGAGGGCAAATTGCAATAAATGCAAATGACATAGAAAGTTTACGCATAAGATTTGAAGCCCTTGAAGTTTCCACAAAAGAACAAAGCGAAAACTACTATCTCGAAAGCGAAAGAAAAAAGAATGAACCTCCACCACCACCCAAACCTGTTGACGACGAAGTTTTGTTGAACGATTATAATACGTTGTATGATTTTAAGTGAATTTTCAACCCACCGTTAAAAGTTTGCAGGGACAAATACTTTTCCCCCATATTCTCCCAAAGAGGGCATAAAATCACTGCCCCACACTTGCTAAAATCCTTCTCAATCTTTTTGGCTATCTCTTTGCAAAGATTCTTTTCTTTTGCCATTCTCTTGCCATAAGGAGGATTTATGACCAAAAGGGCGTTTGGGGCTGGAGCAAGGGAAAAAAAGTCCGCTTTGCTTATTGAAATGGCGTTTAGATAATCTTTTGCGTTGTGTTTTATGGTTTTTATCGCCTTTTCGCTTTTATCGCTGCAAAGTATTTCAATATTTTTCCCTGCAAAAGGAGGGGCGGCTTTTTGCAAAAAATTGTTGAAAGCGGCTTCCCTAAATGCTGGCATTTTCATAAAATCAAAATCTCGTTTTAGTTTCACGGAATTGGAACACCATTTTGCCGCTTCCAAAGAAAATACTCCGCTGCCAGCCATTGGGTCTATCAGTTTTTCGTATTTTGTAAAATCTGCATAAAGCAAAATGCTCGCAGCAAGGCTCTCTTGCAAAGGCGCATCTTCAACCCATCGCTCTCCTCTTTTGTATAAAGGTTCTCCGCATAAATCCAGCCACACGGAACAAATATCATCTTTAAATTTCACATTCAATTTTCCGCCAAAATTCACATTGTTTTTTATTCTCTCCGCAACCGCCCCTTTATGGTATAATCTGGATTTTTCACAGCTTACATTTATTTTTAATTCGCCCTCTTGCGGCAAATATAATTCCCAGGGGATGTATTTTATTTTTTGTTCAAGTTTGACAAAATTTTCAGAGTGGAACTGCGAAACGAGCATTTCAAAACCGCGAGCGCAGCGAGAGAGAGCTATGGCTTGCCAAACTTGTTCCAACTTTGCCTCAAAACACACCGCTCCGCTTTGCTGCTCGCAAGTGCTTATGCCGAGCATTGAAAGTTCTTTTGCAAGCACGTTCTCAAAACCTATGTGCGCTCCAGCTTTGAATTTGTGCGCTGGGGCTTTTATGTGGAGTTTTATGCGGCGAGATATGTTTATTCTTTTACCTCTTTAACAACCAGTACTCCGCTTTTGTCTATGCGCGGATATGCTCGCATTCCTTCGCCGCCTCTGCCTTTGTCTAATACTTTGAGCAATTTGCCTTCCAAGGAATAAAAGCAGAGTTCCCACGGTTCATTTGGAGAATTGAAATAACCGCTGTTCTTTTGTATGCGCCCTCTGTAGCTGCGCCCTAAATCTCCTTCTTCTGCTATTTTTAAAGAAACATCTTTTAAGCTCCAGCCAATGGCATTCCCACCCATGTCAAAAGATAAAAGAGCCTTGTCATCATCGGCTTCTTTCATTGTGAATTTCCAACTGTAATCTTGCCAATCGGTACTCAAATCTATTATTCTGCCATTTGCATAAGGCAAATATTTTTTTTCATTTTTCTTTATATTAACATTCAGGGTACGGGGCGAAATTGCTTTGGCTTTCATTTCAAAAATATAAGAAACCCCTTCTTTTAATGCGACTTCTCCGCAAAATTGCAATGACCAACTTTCCTTGCCGGGTTCCAATATTTCAAAATTCAATTCTTTGCTTTCTACTTTTGTAGAAAATTTTCCGCTCCAGTTTTCAGATTTCCAGCCTTTTAAGCCCTTGGAAAAATCACCGTTTTCAACCAGATTTTTTTTGGTAAACCATTTCATTTTGCACACTCCAATCCTTTAAGTTCCGATATCCTCTGTTTCGCTCGCTTCACGGCAGAATTTTGAGCCGCTTCCTGAGAATCAAAATAATAACGCCGTGGGCTGGAAAAGGCGAAAAATTCGCCATCTTGAGGGGCTCCCATTATTGTTTCCGAAATAGGCGTGGTTCCTTCAGTTTCGTGAAACACTGGAGCTTGAGCCTCCAAGCCACCTTGTGGCATAAGCAAATAGTGAAGCTTGTATTTCCATTGGTAAACAAGCTGAACCTTGGCATTCCAAACTTTTACATAATCATTTTTAGCAGTTCCAGAAATTCTTTTTAAAAATTCCGTACGCCCTTCGGTTGCCGCAACTATTCTTGATGTATCGGGAAGATTTTGTATGCAGCGCGAAAGTGTATCTACGCGCAGCGATGTGTATTGAGCAGGCAAACCATCAACTTTTACCATAACAGATTTACTGCTCCTATTTATGTTTTGAGCAAAACAAAATACGCTCGCACAGAGAATTGCAGAAAAAAATCTGATTATTGACATAAGTAAAATATAGAAAATTAATCTTTCAAGCAACGTACACTGAGCAAGTTGCTTTTAGTGCCGTATTTATAGTAGTTGTATATACCGGCGGCATCGGAGAGGTAGTTCAGGTCTTGATAATAAGAATTATTATCGTCGTACTCGGCACTCCACCAGTAGCCGTAGTCGCCAATATCGTGGAACTTGCCATCGGAATAGCCAATGCCGCCAGGCATGGCGGAAAAGCCGTACGTATCTTCACACTGATATGAATAGGAACTGCCTTTGCCACAACTGTGCCATCCGCTAGTCGCTTTCAAACGCCTGCCGGCAATGGATGTGCCTCCGACAAAATCCACTAGTGCTTTCCATTCGGCAACGCTAGGGATATGCCAACCATTTGGACAAGCTTTCATAGCCGTTTCCCAATCGTATAATCTACCATACTTGCTGCAGTTGGCGGGGTCGTTATTATAGCATTTGCTGCCGCTAATATCGTAATTGAGATTTTCAGCCATCCAAAGTTTGTCACCGATTTTTTCGGTTCTATAATTCTTTATGTCCTTGCCAGGCTCACTCTCGGATGAACAGGAAATAAGCAACAAAAAGTAAAGTATCAACACCATTTTACAACTCCTTTATCCTATCCACATAGTTCCTACCTATGGGTATTACCGTTTTTGCGGAATCGTTCAAAACCACCACAGGTTTCCCCGGAAATTGCCTGCGAATTTCGGCTATTCTGTTCACGGCAATAAGGTTTGCCCTGTGAACCCTAACAAAAATATTTGGGTCTAGCTTGCTTTCCAAATTTATCATAGGGGTATCTATTATGTAGCGATTTTCGTTTGTATATACTGCGGTATATTTTTCATCGCTTTCAAAACGCACTATATCTGCTATATTTATGAGCAGGGTGCGGTCTCCTATTTTAACGTGCAATCTTTGGAGGTATTTTTCATTTTTGCTTTCTATTAAATTCTTCAGTTTTTCATAAAGGTTATCGGAATTGTTTCCCTGCTTTTTTGAATTTTCCAAAGCAAATAATTTTTCAAGAGTTTGTTCAAGCCTATCTTGCTCCACGGGCTTTAGCAGGTAATCTATGGCATTTTTTTCAAAGGCTTTTATTGCATATTCGTCAAAAGCAGTTGCAAAAACTATGTGCGGAAAATCTTCGGGTGGAATTTTTTCCAAATCTTCTATAAGCTCAAAACCTCCCTTGCCGGGCATTTGAATATCCAAAAAAACAGCAAAAGGCTTATTCTCCTTAATTTTGCCAAAAGCAGAATCTGCACTTTCTGCCTCATCTATTTCCAAATCCTTGTCGCTCGCCAAAAGCAGCTTGCGCATCCTAACCCGCGCAAGAGGTTCATCGTCAACAATCAAAACTTTCATCTTTTTCGCCTCCTGCAAAAAATAGAAAAAACCATTTTCTATTTTCTTGTTATGAAGAATTTTCTCAAAACATTCTCGGCTTCTATGCTAGGAACAATTTTTGCTTTTGCTTTATTGTCTTTTTTGTTTGTGATAGCAATACTTTCAGCAGTATTTTTTTCCAGTTCTAGCTTCAAAAAAGCTCCGGTGGACTCCCCTATTTTAGAAATAAGCCTCAAAGGAATTATAAACGAAAGAGAAACTTACGACCCATTGTCTCTAGCTTTTTTCAATACCCAGCTTAGAAATCAGGGCTTAAATGATATTTTGGCAGCCATAAATAATGCAAAAGAAAGCGATAAAGTAAAAGGCATTTACTTAAACCTCGGCTTTGCGCAAACTGGAATTGCCACTATGCAAGAGATTAGAAATGCCCTTATAGATTTTAAAACAAGCGGAAAATTCATAGTAGCTTATGGAGAAATAGTTTCGCAAAAAACCTATTACGCAGCCTCCGTTGCAGACAAAATTATTTTAAACCCCCTTGGAATGCTTGATTTCAAAGGGCTTGGCGGAATGCAGCAATATCACAAGGGCATTTTTGAAAAAATTGGCATTGAAGTTCAAGCCTTTAAAGTGGGAACATATAAATCTTATATCGAACCATACACCTCGGAAAAAATGAGCAATAACGATAGGGAACAGAGAAGCGTTTATTTGAGCCTTTTGTGGAAAGAAATATTAAGCGCAATTTCTGAAAGCAGAAACATTCCAGCAGATTCCCTAAATCGCTACGCAGATGAATACCTATTGTTTTCCGCGCCAGAAAATTTGGTTAAATATGGCTTAGTGGATTCGCTAGCATATAAAATAGATTTTGAAAGCTCATTAAAAGAAATGGCTGGAATTGAAAAAAATAAAGATTTGAAATTTTTAAAAGTTGTTGATATGCTAGATGATACTCCAGCAATCAAAGACAAAATAGCTATTCTCTATGCGGAAGGCGGCATTGTGAGCGATGCAGAAGAAGAATTTTTTTCAAGCGGCGAGGCAATCACGGCAAAAACTTATGTAAAAGAGATAAAAAAATTGCAAAAAGACAGTTCCATTAAAGCCGTTGTGTTCAGGGTAAATTCCGGTGGAGGCTCGGCTTATGCCTCCGACCAAATTTGGCATAGCATAAGAGAGCTTTCAAAGATAAAACCCGTTATTGCTTCTTTTGGCTCTGCCGCCGCAAGCGGCGGTTATTACATTGCTTGTGGCGCAAGTAAAATTGTTGCCTCCCCTGCCACCTTAACCGGTTCAATAGGAATTTTTGGGCTTTTTCCAAGTGGCGAAAAACTCGCAAATAAAATGGGTGCTTCTTACGATGGCATTGGCACAAATAAAAATACACTTTTAGGCGAAAAAGTTTTAAGCATTCCTTTTTTGGGAATAGGGCTTTTGCCCGCCCGCCCCTTAAACGAGGGCGAATTCAATATGTTGCAGTCTTATGTTGAACGCGGCTATGATGCGTTTTTATCCCGTTGCGCAGAGGGACGAAACAAGAGCAAAAAATCTTTGGATTCCATAGGTCAAGGCAGGGTTTGGGCTGGTGCCCAATCAGTTGGCATTGGGCTTGCAGACACCCTTGGCGGAATTGAAACCGCTCTGGAAATGGCGGCGAATATGGCAAATTTAGAGGATTATTCCATAGAAGAATACCCAAGAGTCAAAGACCCATTTGAAAGATTTTTTGAAGAGGCTTTTAAATATGCAAAAGCCAGAAGCCTTGAGTTTGTTTTGGGGAAAGAAGGCTACGAAACTAGGTCGCTGTTGAAGGCTTTGGAGAATTACGATTATCGGCAGGCGATTTTGTTTGAATAAACCCCTATCCCTCGTACTTCTCCAATTTCCGCTTCAACTCCGCAAGCTCTGCATCTTTCTTGGCTATAGCTTTGTTCTTGTCCTCTATCTCCCTATATAACCCACCAAAAGTATCATCAACTGCTCTGCATAGTTTTTTGTCATTTTGCCCTCCTTGTTTTTCTACATGGTCTTTGATACAGCGAACACTGAACAAGTAGTCCTCAGCGCTATAGTGGAAGCATACTATCTTGCAGCTGTAGTCCATTACCCAGTTGTAGGCGTTGTAGTTACCGAACTTATTGGAACTCCACCAACTTCCAAATTCACCAACACCGCCAAAACTGCCTGCTCTGCCGCCGCCGCACGGCAGGGCGGAAAAGCCAAAGTCGTCCGTGCCGTTGCCCGATTTTCCCTTGTACTTGTTCCAACTGCTTTTTGTTTTGAGTTTCTTGCCAGAAATTTCTTTGCCGCCTACAAAATCCAAAAGAGTTTGCCATTCCTCATGGCTTGGCAAATGCCAGCCTTTTGGACAAACTTTCATAGCGGTATTCCAGTTATATAGCCTGCCGTATTTTTCCACATTGCTTTCATCATTATCATAGCATTTACTGCCTTTGGCTTCATAAGCCAAATTTTCTGCCAGCCAAACCTGCTCGCCTATTTTCACGGTTCTATACATCTTGCCGTCTCTTTTGTCGGTGAAAGTATTCATATTATTTTTTTTCCGTTGCATTCTTAACCTCCTCTCTAATGGCTTTTGGCACATATTGAAGCACTCTTTTAAGCACACCACGAGGAGCCTGCTTAACTGCTTCAATACATAGTTCTACTGTTTTGAGATTTTCTGGCACATAATGAAGCTCAAAGCCAGAATGACTACGTTTAACAGCTTCAAGGCAGAGTTCGGCGGTTTTGAGGGCTTCTGGCACATATTCAAGTGAAAAGCCCGTATAATGAAAACGTTTAGCCGCTTCAAGGCATAGTTCGGCGGTTTTGAAGGCTTCTGGAGTTTTTTTAAATGAAAAGTTATAGCTACGCTTAATTGCTTCAAGGTAGAGTTGCTCGGTCTTGAGGGCTTCTGGCACATATTCAAGTACATCGCCATTCCGCTTAACCGCTTCAAAACAGAGTTCGACGGTCTTGAGAGCCTCTGGCACATATTGAAGCCCATAACCATTCATCTTAACTGCTTCAAGGCAAAGCTCAGGGGTCTTTAAGTGTTCCGGTACATATTTAAGCACTTTGTCTGCAAGGCAACTTATTGGACCATGTTTATCTCTAATCGCTTTAAGGCAGAGTTCAGTTGTCTTTAAATTCTCCGGTACATATTCAAGCGGACGGCTATCTTTTTTAACTGCTTCATAGCAGAGTTCCTCTGTCTTTAGATTTTCAGGTACATATTCAAGCACATTGCCATTCTGTTTAATCGCTTCTAAGCATAGCTCTGCTGTTTTAAATTCTTCTGGCACATATTTAAGCGCATAGCCATTCTTCTTAACCGCTTCAAGGCAGAGCTGCGCTGTTTTGAAGGCTTCTGGCTCATTTACGTTTTTAATGCAACGAATGCTATACAAGGCATTTTTAATGCCACCACACACGAAAAAATTGCCAAAGGTCAATGATGCACTATAAACCATATCACTATTAGGAAAGGTAGAGGAACTATGCCAAAAGGCACGGCCACCCATATAGTACGAGACTTCGGGGTAAGACCAACCGCCCGGCAGAGCCGCAAAGCCAAAATCGTCTGTGTTTTTTTCTTTTTCTTCATCATAAATCCATTCACCAATTGCTCCCAATTTTTTTCCAGCTACTTTTGTGCCGCCAGCAAAATCTATAAGAGTTTGCCACTCTTCCCTGCTTGGCAAATGCCAACCATCAGGGCAAGATTTCATAGCGGTGTCCCAATCATAAAGCCGCCCATATTTTTCGTATTTTTTTTCATCATCATCATAATATTTGCTGCCTTCGGCATTATAAGCGAGATTTTGTGCCATCCAAACTTGCTCGCCTATTTTTACGGTTTTATACATCTTGCGGTCTCTTGGGTCAGTGAAATAGTGATTTTCGTGCATATATTTAATTGCCGCCTGCCTTATCCACATCATAGCGTAAGAAAGAAATTTAAGACCATTTTTTTCGTAATCATAATTTTCTATGGCTTTTATTAAACCCTTTTTCCCTTCTTCCACAAGAGTAGGCATATCTGCTTGTCCTTTGTATCTCCTTATATGCTTCAACAAATAACGCATATTTGCATCCACAAGTTTTTTTTGCGCGGCGGGGTCATTTTTATTTTCCAATAAATGACGTTCCTCTTCCTTTGTCAGTAGAGGAATGCTTTCATATTTCGCCATCATTTCCAAAAGAAAATGTTCATCTTTCATTTGCTCTCCTTGCTCCTTTGAGCGGATAACACATCGCTAATCTTCTCAATGGTTTTAATGCCGCGTTCTATCGTAGCCCTTTTAAATTCTTCTGGCACATATTCAAGCACATCGCTCAAAGGACAAATATCAGTATCGTTGTATCGTAAATACCTAATCATCCACTGCTTAATCATTCTAAAGCAGAATTCCTCGGTTATGAAGGTTTTGGGCACATATTCGAGTGCATCGAAATTCTCAGCAACCGCTTCAAGGCAAAGTTCCTCTGTTTTGAGGTTTTTTGGCACATATTTAAGCAAAAAGCCATTACGCTGCACCGCTGCAAGGTAAAATCCACGTCTCTTTATATATTCAGGTATGTATTTAAGTGCTGGACCATACGTCTTAACTGCTGACATATACATTATTTCGTCTCTGAGTTTCTCTGGCACATATTGAAGCGCACGGCCATTCCTCATAACCGCTATAAAGCAAAGTGCTTGTGTCTTGAAAGATTCGGGCAAAAATACAATCGTACGGGCATTTCGTCTAATTGCTTCAATATAGAATTTCTCTGTTTTGAACTTTTCCAACTCATCTTTAAATTCTTTATCCGATTTATATATTTTTCCGTCACTCTTATCATAGTAGAAGCTTTTCGACCATTGTCGAAAACGCTTAATCGCTTCAAGGCAAATAAACTCTTCAAGGCTAAGTTCCTCTGTTTTCATTTTAATCTCCTTTTTTCAACTAGTCTTTTATGCAACGAACACTAAAAAAATAATACTTGCGGTAAATATCCCAATAGGCTTCATCATCTTCGTAGTCCAAGCCACGGTAATAGGCATAGCAGCGGCTGCTAACCGAAGTGCTCCACCAATGGGCATAGTTGCCAATATCGTCAAAAGTGCCGCCTTTATACCCATAGCCGCCCGGCAAAGCCGTAAAGCCAAAATCATCTGTGCCGTTGCCGCTATGCCCTTTTTCGCTGATGTTCCAGCCGCTTGCCGCTTTAAGGTGTTTACCTGCCGTTTTGCTCATATAAGGACCTTCTGTGCCGCTTGTGCCATCTGCATAGTGCCATAGAATATCCCATTCATCATTGCTTGGCAAATGCCACCCTGGAGGGCTAATCGTCATAGCCGTTTCCCAGTTATATAGCCTGCCGTATATTTCGCCATTGCTCTCATCATTTTTATAAAACTTGCTGCTAGGCGCATCATAAGCCAGATTTTCTGCCAGCCAAATTTGCTTGCCTATTTTCACAGTTTTATATACCCTGCCGTCTCTTGGGTCGGTGAAAGTTCCTTTTGTTTTTTTCATTTTACCACCCTCGCCCTTCCCCACTTACGCTCGTGGTGTATATGTTCAACTACCCACCAAACGGCATAAGCAATAAATTTAATATCCTTATTCTTTTCGCAATCAAATTTTTCTATAGCTTTTATTAAACCCTTTTTCCCAGCTTCCACAAGAACAGACATTTTGATTCCTTTGCATTTATATAGCTCTGCCATTTTCAAAACAAAACGCATATTTGCGTCCACCAGCTTTTTGTGCGCTTCTGGGTCATTTTTATTTTTCAACAAATGACGTTCCTCTTCCCTTGTCAAGAGAGGTATTTCTTTATTTTTTGCTTCCATTTTGCTCTCCTAGTAATTTTTGATATAATATAAACACTTTTTTGAAAAAAGGTAAAAAAAAAATTAAACTTTTGTTGTTTTTGCTCCATTCTTAACTTGTTCTCTGAGATTTTTTGGCACATGTTTTAGCAATTTAACATCCTGTGCCTGCTCAAGTGCTTGAATGCAAAGCTCCACGGTTCTTAGGTCTTTTGGCACAAAGTAAAGTGCCCAGCCATTCCGCTTAACCGCCTCTAGGCAAAGCTGCGCGGTTTTCAGTTTTTTTGGAACATAATAAAGTAAACCTTCCCACCAACTCTTATGGTTTTTAATTGCAATAAGGCACATTTCATAAGTCCTGAGTTTTTTCGGCACATGGACAAGCACAGAACCTCTTTGTGTTATGGCATCAAGGCACATTTCCGCAGTTTTGAGTTTCTCAGGCACATATTCAAGCGCACGGCCATTTTGCTTAACCGCCTCATTGCAGAGTTTGGCAGATTTGAAGGCTTTTGGCACTTGTGGAAGATAACCGCCACTTTTTTTAACCACTTCAAGGTAGAATTCCGCTGTTTTTATGGATTCTGGTATATATTCAAATACATTGCCAGCAGCAAATTCATTAATGGGAACCGCTTCAAGGCAGAACTTGGCTGTTTTAAGGGTTTCTGGCACATATTCAAGTGAATCAGCATTATTCTTAACCGCTTCTAGGCAGAGTTTCTCAGTCTTTAATTTTTCTGGCAAATATTGAAGCACATAGCCATTCCATTTAACGGCTTCTAAGCAAAGTTTCTCATCCCTTTGTGTTTCTGGCACATCTCTGATCATCTGGCCAGAAAACTTAACCGCAATTAGGCACATTTCATAAGTTCTGAGTTTTTTTGGTACATGATTAAGCAGATATCCACTTTGTTTAACTGCTTCAAGATATACTTCCGGTGTTTTGAGTGCTTTTGGCATTCTTGTAATTATTTCGCCGTTCCGTTTAATTATTTTGAGATAGAATTCTGTTGTTTTGAACTTTTTTGGCACATATTTAAGCGCATAACTATCAACAGCAGAATCAAGACGGTCAATAATTTTATCATACGCTTTATAAAAGCCAACTGCAGTAAGGCAAAGTTCCAAAGTTTTGAGTTTTTTTGGCACATATTGAAGCACATCACCACGCTTTTTAACCGCTTCAAGGCAGAGTTCTGCGGTCTTTAAGTTTTCTGGCACATATTTAAGCGCATCGTGATTCTGCTTAACCGCTTCTAAGCAGAGTTCCGCAGTCTTTAAGATTTTTGGCACATATTGAAGCGCGGTGCCGCTGCTTTTAACCGCTTCTAGGCAGAGTTCCATAATTTTTAAGTTGTCTGGCGTATGTCTAAGCAAGTCGCCCAACTTTTTAACTGCTATAAGCCATAATCCATAAGTCCAGAGATTTCTTGGCACGAATTGAAGCGCATAGCCATTCTCCTTAACCGCTTCTAGGCAGAGCCGCGCTGTTTTGAGGTTTTCTGGCACATATTCAAGTGCAATACCCTTCTGCTTAACCGCTTCTAGGCAGAGCCGCGATGTTTTGAGATTTTCTGGTACATATTCAAGTGCCATAGCCTTTTGTTTAACCGCTGAATTGCAAAGCCGCACTGTTTTTAATTCTTCTGGCACATATTTAAGCACATTCTCTCGCCCATTTTTCTTAACAAATTTAAGGCATAGTTTCGCTTTCTTGGCTGGGTCATTCAATTTTGAGAGTTGGTGTATAAACGGCGCAAGCATACCTACAAAATTCTTTATACTACTTACAAAATCTTCTGAAAAAAAACGATAGCCTTCTATGGTTTCAGTTAAAGTCTTTGTTCCTAGCTCTACAAAAAGGGATGTAGGTATGTCTTTATATTCTTTCTTTTCTTTATATTGCTTTGCCATTTCCCAAACAAAATGCATATTTTCATCCACCAGTTTTTCTACATCTCCCTTTGTCAAGGGAGGTGGGGGCCAAAGAGGGGTTTCAACTTTCTTTTTTTTCATTTTGCCCTCCTTGTTCCTTGGATTTGTTATCTTTCACGCAACGAACGCTGAACATCTTGAACTGATTCAAGGCAACGCTACGGCCAATTCTGCCGGAGGTACATTCCATATAGCGAATGACACCCCTAACAACGCCATCAAATTCTTCGAAATCGCTAGTCCACCATTCGCCGTAATAGCCTTCAGAAGAAGGAAACCACTTATTGCTATCGGGATCGCTATCGCCATAACCTCCCGGCAAAGCCGCAAAACCGAACTCGTCAGTGCCGTCTCCTGATTTTCCATCGCGTTCATCCCATCCACTCGTTGCTTTCAATTTCTTTCCAGCAATTTTTCTGCCGCCCACAAAATCAAAAAGGGTTTGCCACTCTTCTGCGCTTGGCAAATGCCAACCATCAGGGCAAGATTTCATAGCGGTGTCCCAGTGATATAGCCTTCCGTATTTTGCATCATAGCATCCACTGCCTTCGGCAGCATAAGCCAAATTTTCTGCCATCCAAACTTGCTCGCCTATTTTCACGGTTTTATAAACCTTGCCGTCTCTTGGGTCGGTGAAAGTGTTTTTAGGGTCGTGGTCTTGTATGCAGCGAACGCTAAACAAGTGCGAAGATTTATCTGCGGAACGCTTGACCTCTATATCTAATGAGCTTATACCCCAATTATAAGCACGATCAGCATCTCGTTTTTTAGCAATCCACCAGCCCCCGGCGGAACCAGCAAGGGTGAAACTGCCATCGGCTCTGCCAAAACCGCCCGGCATAGCCGCAAAGCCGTAATTGTCCGTGCCATTTTCTTCGAATTCCCAACCGCTTCGCGCTTTAAGTTTATCCATAGCAATCTCATCGCCATCAGCGAAAACAATAAGTGTTTCCACTTCGTCTATGCTTGGCAAATGCCAACCTTTTGGGCATGCTTTCATTGCAGTTTCCCAGTCATATAACCTTCCGTATTTTTGTCCGTTGCTTTCGTCATCATCATAGCATTTGCTGCCTTCGGCAGCATAAGCCAAATTTTCTGCCAACCAAACTTGGTTACCTATTTTCACGGTTTTATAAACCTTGCCGTCTCTTGGGTCGGTGAAAGTATTCATTTTCCTCCTATAATATTTTTCACTTTCTGGCAAAAGAGTGTCCGGGATTAATTCTCTGGGGATTAGGGCTGTCATTTTGTATTCGGCTACTTTGGGATTATCTCCACGTTGTACACAAAAAACGCCAGTCTTTATTATTGAACCAAGAAGTTTTTCATAATATTTAACACAGTTTGCTTCTATCCAAGAATCCATATATTTTTCTATGATTTTTCCCTTATTTCCATCCACCGCCATCTTTACGCCCGTTTCCAAAATAGCTTTTTTCGAAACTTGCTCTTTATCTATATGGTCTCCCAAAGCAAGTATGCCTTCTCTTCGGGCAAATTCGCAAAATTTAGTCAGTTTAATACATATCCTCTCAACTTCTTTTTCAAAAATTTCTTTTTCCTGAGCGGATATATGCCCTGCTATTCCTCCTTGTATTCCCGTTGCTTTTATAACTTGTTCTTTAAGGGATTCTGGCACCAGCATAAACATCCAGTATTCCTGTTTAACCGCCGCTATGTACATATCTAAAGTCTTGAATTCTTCTGGCACATCTGTACCTGTGAGCAACCATGCATCCGATTTAACTAGTTCAAGCCAGAAATTCGCTGTTTTGAATTCTTCTGGTACCCTTGTAATCAAGTACTCATATTCTTTTTTAACTGCTTCAAGCCACAGTTTGGCTGTCTTGAGTTTTTCTGGCACAAATTGAAACGAATAGCCTTTCTGTTTAACTGCCATAAGGCATATTTCATAAGTTTTGAACTTTTCTGGCACATAGCAAAGCGCATAACCATTCTGCTTAACTGCTGCTTTGCAGAGTTCTGCCGTTTTTAATTTTTTTGGCAAAAATACAATTATACAACCATTCCGTTTAGCCGCTTCAAGGCAGAATTCAGGTGTTTTGAATTTTTTCAGCACATGTTCAAATGCATCGCGAATATAATCTCTCTCCCAAAGAGACAGCGGTTCTCCAAAATTATAGTTAATTCCTTTTGGCCAAAAATCCCAATGCTTAATTGCTTCAAGGCAGAATTTTGCCGTTTTTAATTTTTCTGGTACAAATTGAAGCGCAGCGGCATCCTGCTCCTGCTTAACTGCTGCTTTGCAGAGTTCTGCCGTTCTTAATTTTTTTGGTACAAATTGAAGCATAATGCCACACTTCTTCACCGCTACATTGCAGAGTTTTGCTGTTTTTAATTCATCTGGCACATATTCAAGAGCATAGCCACTTTGCTTAACCGCTACATTGCACATTTTCGCCGTTTTTAGGTTATTTGGTACAAATTCAAGATAGCTACAATGTTGCTCAACAATCCGAAGGCACAACTGCGTTTTCTGGGCAGGGTCATTTAATATTCTGAGTTGGTGCATAAATGCAGCAATTTCTGTATCCGATTCTATCTCACTTATTACCAAAGCCTCAGGGAAGTCGTAGCTCCATGATAAGATGCTTCCTATGTCTTCAATTAAAGTCTTTGCTCCGGTTCCCACAAGAATGGAAATAGGTACGTCTTTATATTCTTCTTTTTCTTTACATTTCTTTGCAATTTCCCAAACAAGATGCATCTTTTCTTCCACTAGCTTTTTAAAATGTTCCTCTTCCATATTGCTCTCCTAGCTAATTTTTGATATGAATATAAACACTTTTTTGAAAAAAGGCAAAAAAAAGTTAAAAATCTGTAAAATTCTTGATTTTAGCCAAAAATTCAGCCATTAAAGGCGCACCAATACATTATCAAAACATCTTCGCGAATGGTTTTTGGAACAAAATCAAGCACATAGATATTTTTCTTGGCTGCTTCAATAAAGAATTCCGCTGTCTTCAGGGCTTTTGGCACATATTCAATAGCGCTGATATTTTTATGAACAGCTTCAAGGCAGAGCTGCACAGTTTTGAGTTTTTCTGGCACATATTGAAGTGCGAGACCATCATCCTCAATAGCTTTAAGGCAGAGTTCGGCGGTCCTAAGGGTTTCCGGTACATATTGAAGCGCAAGACCATAATCCTTAACTGCCGCAAGGCAGAGTTCGGCTGTCTTGATTTTTTTCGGTATAAATTTAAATGCCTTTCTAAGCACTTCAAGGCAAAGCTCCTCAGTTTTTAATTTTTCTGGCACATATTGAAGCGCATGGCTATTGCTCTTAACCGCTTCTTGGCAGAGTTTTTTAGTCCTGAGATTTTTTGGCACGTGTTGAAGCGCATAGCCATTTTGCTTAACCGCTTCAAGGCAGAGCTTTGTAGTCCTGAAATTCTTTGGCACGTGTTGGAGTGCTTGACCATTGTTCTTAACCGCTTCTAGGCAGAGTTTTGCAGTCTTGATATCTTTTGGCACAAACTCTAGCGCAATACCGTTATGATTAATTACCGCAAGGCAAAATTTTCGAGTTTTGAATGTTTTTGGCACATATTTAAAGAATTCGCTAGAAGAATACGGCATCTCCGCAACAGCTTTAGAGTATAGCTCCTCAGTCTTTAATTTTTCTGGCGCATATTGAAAGGAACGCGCATCCATCTCAACAGCTTTATAGCAGAGTTCTTTTGTCTTTAATTTTTCTGGCACATATTGAAGCGCAGTGCCATGATTCTTAATTGCCTCTAGGCAAAGCTCCCCAGTCTTTAATTTTTCTGGAACATATTGAAGTATCTCGCCATTATTCTTAACCGCTTCTATGCAAAGCTCATAATTTTTGAATTTTTCTGGAACATATTGAAGTGCTTCTCCATTGCTCTTAACCGCATCAAAGCACATTTCCGCTGTTTTGAGAGCTACCGGCACATCTTTAAGCATTTCGCCATTCTGCTTAACCGCTTCTAGGCAGAGCTTCGCAGTCCTGAGATTTTTTGGCACAAATTCAAGGGCATTGCTATAATTATATTTTAACCCCTCTAAACATAATTCCTCTGTTTTGAAAGATTCTGGCACATATTTAAGTAAAATTGTACCAACTTGCTTAACCGCATCAAAGCACATTTCCGCTGTTTTTAGAGCTTCTGGCACATGCAAAAGCATTTCGCCATTCTTATTAACCGCTTCAAGGCATATTTCGCGTGTCATCAGCTTTTTAGGCACAAATCGAAACATTCGGTCATTTGTCTTAATCGTTTTAAGGCAGAGTTCAGCTAAAGAACTCTCTTCTTCACTTGTCAAAACACGAAATTCAGGTTTTTTCATTTTATTCTCCTATATTGGTACACACCTCGGTATAATATAGATAATTATTCATATTTATATTTTATGCCAAATCTAAGTGTTCCGGGTATTCCAAAAAATTGTTCTTTTGAGTCTTTGAGTGGACTATATTTTTCTGGAACGCTATAATGGTTTCCAGAATCATCTTTTTCATAGTATTTGCCAAGAATTTTATATTCAAATCCCCAATCGCTAGATAAGGTTGCACGATACATATAACCCACATATAGGGACAATTTGCCGATAAAAACTTGCAAATCCACTGCTGGCATAAGATCAATGTTGTGTCTTAAGATATTCCGTCTTCCATTTAAATAATCTTCCGATTCCTGCAAAAATTTAGGTTCATTTATAAATTCGGCTACAAGCCTATTTTCAATATCTGCAAATTGCCCTCGCCAAGCAAGACCAAGCGATATAGGCATGGCAATTCGCATGGCAGGTCGCTTTGACAACCAAAATAGTTTTTTCGCATCCGCACCTAAAATAACTTCGATAATACTAGCATCCATCAAACCTGAACTCTCCCAAAAACCTCCTAAGCCAAAAAATAAGCCAAAACTGTTATTATTTTCGACTATTGCATCGGCTCCAGCTATAAGAGTTAATCCGTTCCATTTGAGTTCTTGATTTTTATATTCATAAAAACTTGTAATACTTGGTTTATAAAAAGAAAGGTTATAGTAAAGACCAACTAAATCTGAATCTGACTCACTTGTCACTTTATCCGCTTGATATTCAACTTTTGCTTCATCTTGCAAACAACGTACACTAAGCAAGTTGTTCTTATCGCTGTTGTATGGATTAGGTTTGGCGTTATCATCATCGTAGCGTATAAACCAATTGTAAGCTTTGAAACTATTGAGTTCTGAGCTACTCCACCAGGCGCCATAATTACCAGCATAACCGAAACCAGATATCGTGCCATCGGAACCGCCATAGCCACCAGGCAAAGCCGAAAAACCGTAAGCATCTGTACCGTTGCCATTGTTGCTCCAACCGTTCCTTGACTTGAGCTTTCTTCCTGCAAGTTGTCTGGCGAAATCCACAAGTTCCTGCCATTCTATATTGCTTGGCAAATGCCATCCTTCTGGACAAGCATCTTTAGCCGCCGACCAGTCATACAATCTCCCGTATTTGTCGCAGTAAACGGTATTATTATCATAGCACTTGCTACCTGTAGAGAAAATTCCAAAAAAACTTTTTACTTCATAATTCATATTCTCAGCCATCCAAGTTTGGTTGCCTATTTTTACCATTTTGTATGTCTTGCCGTCACGGACATCTGTAAATGAATTTTCATCACTGCTTTCAGCAAATGAAGTCTCGCTGCGGTTTTCTGTATATGAACTCTCGCTATGACTTTCTATAGACGGCTTGGCATCAACAAACTTATTTACATGAAAAGGATGCGTATGCTTGATTTTTTCTTTGTACTTCAACTTTACATCAACAATTTCTTTATCCTCGCCGATCTCAATTTTTGCGCACAAGGGAACAGAACCGCTGAAAGGCGTTTCTCCTACTCGCTTGCCATTCACAAAAACAGGCTCGCTAACAGGCTCGCCACCTCGCTCCGCACTCAATGCCAAGCCACCCTTCTTCAGCGTTACGTTGCTTGCCATATCAAAAAACTCGCGTTTGCCCTTGTTTATACCTGCATTAAAATCTATGCTTTCGTAGCACTCATGACTCAGCTTAACAGAATATTTGCTCGGAGAAAGATTGATTTCGCTTAAGGAATAGAGCAATGAGTGGAGCTTACCGTTTATCGACAAGTCCCACGGCTTATCATTGCCTATGCCGTCCAAGTAAGCAGGCTTTATTTCCAAAACACCGAAACTGGGTTTTAGCTTGATGCTTATATTTTGCTTATTCTGTTTTATCAAGACAGTTGTGTCTGCCTTTTCGTACTGCTCCAAGGCAGCTATTATGCGAACATTGCCACCCGATAGCTCTGCCTTGCAGGGCGTTTTGGGGCAGCTGGTTGCTGGAACTCCGTCAAAGCTCATAAATGCACCGGAGGGCTCTGTGCTTAAATTTACAACGTACTGTTTTTCATCGTCCGACTCATAAGACGTTGTTTTTTGCAAACCGCTTATGCCACCTTCCACAGATGGAGATTGGGATTTACCACCTGAAACTCCCGGCAGTTTGCCAAACATTTGGGGAGCTTTCTCGTTTATCACTTTTAGCAAACCAGATAGGTCTCTAGCCTCGCCTGTGAAGGAATCAACTAAGGTACCGCTTGCACTGTTGTACAATTCCATGAATATGGTCAAATTGCCGTCAAAATCCCCAACCCTCGCCTGACCTATATAAGCTGCGCTCACTTTCTGACCTATTTTTGCCAAGCATTGTGCCTCTCTGCAAACTTTAGCGGCATTTTCTTTTGAACCCAGCTTGTCTATTATGCTTTCTGCGGTCATTATGGAATATTTATCTTTGGGCAATACTTTTACCGCAATTTCACGCAAACGCACACTCAGGTATATCAAGTCGCCCTCTCCTTCCGTGTTCAATATCGCAACACGCTTTTGCTCCTGCTGCCCGTAGGCAGCAAGAACTAGAAACAGCAAAACGAATATATTTTTCATTTTTAGTTATTACTCTCTTTCTGTCTATCTTCCAGTAAAACCTCATTTCTGCGTCTTTTGAACATATCTTTCATTGCTGCAGGTAGTTTTTCCACTTCGGATTCTGGGATTCCTTTCACTTGCTCCGCAGTGAGTTCCAAAATTTGTTTTTTAGTGATGTATGTAAGCTGAATTCCGTGGCTAGCCGACTGCTCTACCGATTTTGTGTCAATTTTTGCCGCAACTTTCTCTTCCACAATATTCTTTTCTTTTTTTAACATAGATACCATAGCGCAGAGCCAAACTATGCAACCAAAGCACATTATAATCGTGGTTTGAAGCACTTCGGGAGTTCCAAATAGGAGTTCCTTAACCATAATTTACTCCGCTTTTTGACATAAATTTCTTTCTAGCCATATCCACAGGAATCACAGACACAGCGCACAAAAGCACTATGCCCCACTGATTTAAATTCAAGCCGTGGCAGCGAAAAATTTCGCCACCTATATAAACCAATATAATTTGAATAATTGCTATTAAGCCCAAAATTCTCAGGAAATTTTTGTTGCCGCTCAGATTGTCAAAGATGTTTATGCAGTCTGTGCGAGCGTTGAATGCGTTGAACATCGCTACCATTACGAAGAAGGTGAAATAGGCGGTGTGCATAATCTCGGTACTTTCAAAAAATATGTCTTTGAGTGGAGAAAATAAAAATAGCAAACTTAAAAAAGATATCCAAGCGGAATCTACAAATATCGCTTTCCACATATCACCGCTAACTATTGCATCATCGCGCTTTTTGGGAAGTTCTTTCATATAGCGTTTAAGAGCAGCTTCTCCACCCAAAGCGAGGGCGGCGAGGGTATCCATAATCAAATTTATCCATAAAATCTGCATTATTGTAAGCGGATTTTCCTGCCCCAAAAGCGGTGCTATTAAATTGATTAAAACAGCGGAAACATTTATAGTCAGTTGAAAAACTATGAATTTCCTTATATTGTTGAAAATGGTTCTGCCATATAAAATTGCCTTGTCTATGGATTTGAAATTATCGTCCAAAATCACAATATCGCTAGCCTCTTTTGCAACTTCTGTTCCCCCTCCCATTGCAAAACCAACATCGGCTTTTTTAAGCGCGGGTGAATCATTAACCCCATCGCCTGTCATTCCAACTACATAGTTTAGCGACTGCGTTATGCGAACCAATCGGCTTTTGTCTGCGGGCAAGGCACGTGCCATAACCTTTATGTCTTTGATTTTCGCCTTTATTTCATCGTCTGAATGAGCGGCAAATTCATCGGAAGTCAAAACAATATCGCTATCATTCCTCATAAGCCCCGCATCTCTTGCTATTGCAACGGCGGTCTCTTTGCGGTCGCCTGTTATCATAATAACATTAAGCCCCGCTTCCAAAGCCTCATTTATGGCATCAACGGATTCTGGGCGAACCTCATCCCTAATGCCCATAACGCCAACTAAAATCCAATCATTTTCCGGCAGAGCATCATTATTTATCTTTTCTTCAGAAACAGCAAGAGCCACTACTCTAATCGCTCGCACCGCAAGGGCATCTATATTTTTATTCAACTGCTCGTGTCCAGAATAATTCTTTTTTTGCCCATCGCTATCATAGTAAAATTTGCACTTCTGCAAAATTTTTTCCGGCGCACCCTTTATCAAAGTGAGGGAATAATCGCCCTCAATTGAGGTTGCAGAATATTTATTTGTGCTGTTAAATGGAATTTTGCTCATTGTTTTTACATTCACCGCTTCGCCGCTGCTGCCAGAAAATGCGAGAACTGCACGTTCCGTTGCATTTCCACCAACTATTTTTTTATCTGAGATAATTGAATCTGTGTTTTGGTGAATGGAAAGGGATAAGTATTTTTTTAAATCCCCTTTTACATCATCGTAATTTTTATACTCATTTAAATTCCCATCTATAAATGTGACTACTTCCAATTTTCCCTTTGTTATGGTTCCGGTTTTATCGCTGAATAAAAAGTTTAGGCTGCCAGCTGTTTCTATGCCAGCGAGCTTGCGAACAAGTACGTTGTCTCTAAGCATTTTGCCCATATTCAAAGCAGAAACTATGGATATCATAAGAGGGAGTCCCTCTGGAACCGCCATAACTATTATAACCACGGCAAGCATAAAGGCGTGTATAATATCGTTCAGCAACACTCCCCAGTTTGAGCAATAAGCAGCAATTTGCACGGGGTCAAAATTATTGTTCATCACTATATGTTTAAATAGCAGTGCCAATGCTATGGATGTGCTACCGATATAACCGAACTTGCTTATGCTGCGAGCTAATTTGCCGAGTTTCACTTTAAGCGGTGTTTCCCTATCGTCGGTAGTTTGAAGCTCTTTGGCAATTTGCCCATAAACGGATTTATCGCCAACAACGCTAACCTGCATAACAGCATTGCCATTGCAAACAACAGCACCTCTGAAAACCTTGTGCGGATGCAGAAAATCCAAGGGCGCATTATCTTCTTTGTAATCGCTCGGAGCTGCCTTTTTAGTGGCTTCTTTGGATTCGCCATTTAAAACGGATTGGTCAACTTTTATCTTTCCATCTATTATTATTCCATCTGCTGGAATTTTATCGCCGGGCTGGAGCAAAACCGCATCTCCTTGAACAAGGTCATCTATATTAAGCTCGGCAATGATTCCATTGCGATAGGTTTTTATTTTTATTCGAGAGGCTTCTTCCTGCAATTTTTGGAATGCGTTTTCGTTTCTGTATTCTGAAAGCGCGGCTACTATGGTGGCTATGAGTATTGCTATTGCTATGCCCACAGGTTCATACCAATCCATTTTTTCGCCCGCTATAAATCCAGTTTGAGTTCCCAGCACCAGCAGCGCATTTACCCCAAGCGCAACCAGCAAAATTTTTATCATAGGGTCATTGAAATTTTCCTTCAACTTATCAAAAAAGCTCTCTTTTTCAACTTCCGTCAAACGATTATCGCCAAACTTCTCTTTGGACTGAGCTGCTTGTGTATCTGTTAAGCCGAAGGTCATTAGGGGTAATATAGTAAACCTTGATAGGTGTTAATCTGCCTCTCCACAATCTTCTCCCAAGAAAAATTTTGCTCTATATGCTCATTTGCACCCAAAACAAGGGATTTTCGCAATTCCTCATTTTCCGAAAGTTCCATTATCGCTTTCGCTATTGCATCTGGATTTTTTTCTGGAATAAGTAATCCTGTTTTTTTATCTATAACAACATCGGGAATACCGCCAACATCGCTTGCGATTATGGGTAAGCCATATTGAGCGGCTTCTATCAAAACAACACCCAAACCCTCTGTGTCTCCTCTGGAATCTATAATTGCTGGCAAAATAAAACAGTTAGCATTTTGATATTCCTTTTCTAGGTCTTCTTTTGATAGTTTACCTAAAAATACAACTTGCTCCGGTGCTTCTTTGGCTGCTTGGCTTTTAAGTTTTTCAGTCAAATCTCCACGCCCTGCTATGCGAATCTGAAACTTTGCGCTATCCAGTGCTGCCGCTGCTTTAATCAAATATTCTATTCCCTTGCGCTCAATGTGGCGACCGACAAAAAGAACTGTGAATTTGCTTTGAGGAGGCAATTTATTATCCCTATTTATATCAACTCCATCCAAGGTTGTTCCATAAGGCAAAAATTCAATTTTTCTATCGTAAATTTCTTTTACCGTTTTGCCTGTGAAAGAACTTATCGCAAAAACTAAATCTGCTTTTTTTATGAATATTTTCAGTATGGGCTTAATCCATTTTTTCTTTTTGGCAAGCAAAAGTTCTGCGCTGTAAAATGTTAGAACAACAGGTATTTTGCAGAAAAATGCGGCAAAGTATGCCATAAAAGCGTGAGGGAAGGGCCAATGGACGTGTATTATATTTGGCTTCAATTTTAAACACAAAAATAAGGCTTTAATGGAACCGGAAATAATGTATGGAATTGCAAGCAATTGCAATAGCGGATTTCTCGCTATTTTAGAAGGTGCCCCTTCGTCGTGGGTTAAAAATTCCAAACTCGCCGGAGCATATCTGAATCTGTAAACGGGAATTCCATCTATGCTGTGATTTTTAAGACCTTTGTATGCAGGAACTAGCAGCACAGGTTCGCAATTATTTTTTTTTAATTCTCTCAAAGAAATTCTAAGCCAAGGAACTTCCGAATCCGCATCAAAGCGTGGATAAACCGAAGATAAAACTAAAATTTTCATTGTTTTGCAAAAAACTCCTCTGGCGGATATTCAGCGTAAATTATTCCCTTCCATTTTCGCATATCAAAAGAAGTTTGGGCTTCTACTTCGTTGCAAAATCTGTTCCAAACCGGATTGTTTTCATTTGTGCCTATCACAGAATCCACAAACAAAAAACCTATTCCATCATTTTCATTCAAAAAGCCACACAAATCACAACCTCTCTTTTGTGTTGAAAGAAATTCAAAAAATACCTTCCAAAATGTCAAACGGTCATCTGTTGAGGGCAATTCCCTATCTATAATACTAAATTTTATTTCAACATAAAAAAACGGGGATTCTTCTAGCACGGAATAAACCAATTCATCGTGTATGCGCTTGGTGAAAAATTCCCAAGCGTACACAAAAACTTTGTTTTTGTACTTTCGTAAAACCAAATTCAATTCTTTTGGCAACATTGCAAAAATATACTTAAATTTTTTTTAGACTGCTGGGTTAAAAAATCCTTTCTCATGCTTTTTCTCAAATTCTCCGGTCTTGGCAATAATCCAAAATTGAAATTCATAGGTTGAAAATGTTCATTTGGAGCAGTTATTGCCTCCACCAATGCCCTGATGCAAGTTCCGTGCGGAAGAAGTTCTGTTTCCCTGCCCTGCAAATAATTTGCCATATTCCACGCCGCATACCAGCCTGTGGCTATGGCTTCTGTGTAGCCTTCGGCTCCGGTGATTTGCCCTGCAAACCAAATTTTATGTGAATTTAATTTCAAGGTTTTGTCCAGAAGTTTTGGGCTTTCTATAAATGTGTTGCGGTGCATACAGCCAAGCCTTGCAAACTCGGCGTTCTTCAAAGCTGGAACAAGCCTAAAGATTTCTTTTTGAGAGTTCCATTTGAGCCTTGTTTGAAAACCCACCATATTGTAAAGAGTTTTTTGCGCATTCTCTGCGCGAAGCTGTATAACTGCATAATGCTTGCCAAGCCCAATGGGGCGCATTGGTCCAAAGCGAAGGGTATCTGTGCCGCGCCTTGCCATTTCTTCTATGGGCAGGCAGCCTTCAAACAATTCCCCTTTTTCAAAAGGTTTTTCCTCTACGCTATCTGCCTCTTGCAATCTTTTAACGAATTCCAAATATGTTTCTTTGTCCAGCGGGCAGTTTATAAAATCTGCAGAATCGCCTTTTTCGTGGCGGTTCATGGCAAAAGCCAAGGAATGGTCTATGGAATCGCTTTCTATAACAGGTGCCACCGCATCAAAAAAATGCAAAAATTCTTCGCCTGTGATTTTCTTTATTTGCTCCGCAAGTGCTTCGCTGCAAAGCGGACCCGCAGCCACAAGCGTTGGAATATCGGAATTCAAATCCGTGCACTCCTTTGGGTGCAGGGTTATTTTTTTGCAAGCAACCATCAAACGCTCTATTTCCTCGCTAAAAATTTCCCTATCCACGGTTAGAGACTCTCCAGCCGGAACCCTTGCCTTCTCTGCCGCTTGCAAAAGAAAACTGCCGAGCATTTTGAGTTCATTTTTAAAAAGCCCGTGAGCGCTTGTTAGTTGGGTTCCCTTAAAACTATTGCTGCATATAAGTTCCGCCAAATTGCTCGTTTTATGAGCCGGAGTTTTGCCCTCCCCTTTTCGCATTTCGTATAAATCCACATTAAACCCACGGCTCGCAAACTGCAAAGCCGCCTCGCACCCCGAAAGTCCGCCGCCTATAACTCTTAATGTATGCACGATTGAGGAATTTCCTGCATGGAATCTTCCCAGAATTTTGCCAAGCAGTTGTGCAAAAATTCCTTTGAAAAATGCAATCCATCGTAGTCAACGCCTCTAACTATTATGTCTTCTATAAAGCGTTCCGGAACCATTCTGGTTCTGTATGAGCGGAGCAAAAGCCGATAAGCATCGGAATCAAAGGCGTTTCTTTCGTTTTCGGTTAGGTATGGCATTGAATAATTTGAGCGCGGGGGCCAGTTTTCTATTAGCCAGTTCATTACCCTGTCCGATTTATTTTTGTCCAAAAAATTAAGCTCGTTTTTCAAGTTTGTCCAAGAAACCGAGCCTATGGTGCTGGGTTTCTTTTTCATAGACTCGCTTTCTATGAAATTCATTGCAACATTGTAAGCGTTTTTTAATGGTACAAGAGTTTTATCCATAGGGGTAATATAGTAAATTTGCTTTTGTCTGATTCCTAATTTGCTCGATTGTTGGATATATTTCTATATTTTCCAATATGGATAGCATAGATATTTTGAAAAAAGCCATTAGGCAAAGCAATCTGCTTAACAAATATATGCTAAAGCAAATCGGTGTTTTTGGTTCTTTTGCACGTGGAGAGCCTGCAAATGATATAGATTTTTATGTAGATACAGATAATTGCAAATTGGCTGATTTGAGGAAGCTCAAAAAAGACCTCGAAATTCTTACGAATAAAAAGATAGATATTATGATAAAAAAATATGCTAATCCTATTGTTTTGCATAGGGCTTTGAAGGATATGGTATATGTCTCCGCATAAGAATAAAATAGTTCACGATTATGCAGGGATAGACATATATATTGTTTTTGAAATAATTACGGAAGATTTAAGGCATTTTGAGAAAGTAGAAAATTTGGAGAATTATCTAGGCGATTTTCTATATTGCCTATATGCCAGCCAAGCGCAAATACAAAGATTCGGTTTTCACTTCCTTGTTCAAAGACAAGAAGCGGCTGCTGGAATTGTACAACGCGATAGATGGAACTTCATACAAAGACCCCAATATAATAACCATCAACACATTGGAAGGAGTTCTGTTCCCAAACAGGCAGAACGACATATCTTTCACTATAGGCGGCAAATTAGTCGTGTTGATAGAACATCAATCTAGCATAAACGAAAATATGCCTTTGCGTTTTCTGATATATATATCGAAGGTATATGAAAAGATAATAGACCCCAAAAGCATTTACAAGCAGAATTTGATAAAAATCCCAAGACCCGAATTCATAGTTCTATACAACGGCGTGGAAAAATTCCCGAAAGAAAAGATATTGAAACTTTCAGACGCATTCGAGCAACTCGGCATAAAGAAAGCTCCAGAATTGGAATTGTCAGTCCGAGTTCTGAACATAAACAAGGGTCATAACCCAAAACTGGAGCAAAGGAGCAAGAACTTGGCTGGTTATTCCGCCTTTGTTGCAAAGGTCAGGGAATTTCAATCCAGTAGCAAGCCTTTGAAGGAAGCAATAGAAAGTGCAGTCCGTTATTGCATAAACAAAGGGATATTGAGTGATTATTTGAGACAAAATTCATCGGAGGTAGTTAATATGTTGACCACAAAGTTCAAGTTGAAGGATGCCATCGCCGTAGCTAAGGAGGAAGGCAGAGAGGAAGGCGAGGCTAGAGGCATGAAAAAGCTGCTTGCCCTATGGGAAAAGGGTATTCCTTTGGCAGAAGCGAAACGAAGGCTTGGGGTTACTAGGAATTATGCTGTTCGTTGAACTAGCCGTTTGGTAATCGGCTTTCTGGTCATAAGCTTGTTATAGGCATGGAATGGTAACATTGGATATAATTCCTTAAATTGTTTGAACCAGAATTCTACCTTACCTCTATGGCAAAGAAAGTTATTTTTCAAGGTAAAGGCTACTCAAACATACTGCGACAGATTGTCGCAGTTTTAAACGAGTTTTATTCAGGAAAACTGCCACAATTGTGGCAGTTTTTAAGTTTATCTTTGGAACACCATAGACTTCAATAAGCCTATAGGCATTGCTGAATATAAATTGCATTTGCCCGTGAAACAGATAAAAGAATTGATAAGCGAGGAAATTAACAAGAAGTGAGTTACTTCGCCAACACAATGCACTAGTCTTGCACACAACGAATAGACATTCGAGATATCTTGCCCATGCTGGAGTTGTCCACGAAACTGTTACACATAACCCAACAGTAGGCTCTGCTGGTATCTTCTTTGTCCTCCGTTGCAGTCCACCAAGCGCCGCAGGCACCTTCACCGCTGTCTCCAGGCAAAGCCGAAAAGCCGAAAACGTCCGTGCCGTTGCCATTGCCGTACCAGCCACTTCTTGCTTTGAGATTCTTTCCAGCCATTTTTTCACCATCCGTGAAATCCACAAGGGTCCGCCATTCATCATTGCTTGGCAAATGCCAACCTTTTGGACATGCATTCAAAGCTGTTTTCCAATCATAAAATCCAATGTCCGTGTCGCAGTTTGGGTCGTTATGGTTGCACTTGCTGTTCTCTGGTTCGTAATTCAAATTTTCTGACATCCAAGTTTGAGAACCGATTTTTATGGTACCGTATTTCTTCTTGTCACGGGAGTCGATAAAGTTGCCTTTTTGCAGATAATCCTTATTTACATTCACGTATGTACTTTTTACACCGTTATCGGAGAGAGTAAGTTTATAATCCAATACTTCATAATCACTTGCCATTCCAAACGAAGACGACTGTATTATAAAGCGTTTATTCTCTACTTTCCACGAAATGCTACCACCATCGCATACTCCGGTGCCATCCTTGAACAATTCTATATCATTTGGCTTTTTATCTGTGCCACCGCTTTCGTGCAACCAATGCCCCACCAATGCTGATGGGTTATTGCCAACATCGCAGGACATTATAGATAGCTGTACGGCAATGATTGCCACGCCAAAGATTGATTTCAATTGTTTTCTAGTTCTCATACCCATTTTCTCCTTCCCGTTTTGTTTGTATTGCCAAAATCTGGGATGCGGCTTTGGCAATATTCGTGCCACCACGGCACAAATTCTTTTTTGGCTCCGCTAACACAACTTAATCTTGCACACAACGCACTGAAAAATAAGCTGCTTTACGACTATCATTGGACCCTAAGTAGTCGCTGTATTCCATATATCGATTGTATGCCATGCTGGTATCTCCATCTTTCTCCGTGCTGCTCCACCAATAGCCGTAGGCACCTAAGTAGTTAAAAGGTGGAGTATAATTGGAACTGTAGAATCCGCCCGGAAGGGCGGAAAAGCCAAATTCGTCAGTGGCTTTTCCGATATTATTATGCCAGCCACTCGTAGCTTTCAGTATGCCTGATGTAAAAAGATACAATGTCAGCCATTCCCTATTGCTTGGCAAATGCCAACCATTTGGGCAGGCTTTTTTTGCAGTTTCCCAATCATAAAGCCTACCATATTTTTGGCAGTTGCTTTCTTGATTTTCATAGCACTTGCTCCCGTTTGCGTTATAGTTAAGGTTCTCCGCCATCCAAGTGCCACCGATTTCAACGGCTCCGTATTTTTTGCCATCGCGAGAATCAGTAAAAGTTGTACGTATTATTTGATATTTCGGAAACTCTTTTGTCGATACAGCGATGATTGGAAACCTTGCGGTTTGGGGTGACTTACCGTTCACGGAAGCTAGCCGAATGGTCAGGTTGTCGCTGATGTCGTTAGCTTCGACTCCGTTGAACGTTAAAATGCTGGATTGGTTTGTGTTAAAACTAACACTAAAATTATCGTTAGTCATTCTTAGATATAGATTGGCTATTTGGCTAGCTAACACATCGCCATGCTGATTCACCAACTCAAATTCTACAGAAATATTGTAGCGTTTTTCTTTGTAAAAGGGATTTGTCTCTGATACGCTCTTCCATTGGGGCCACTCATTCAGCCCCCAGTCTTTTTTCCTATTAGTTGCGTTCAAGCCGTCATATACCACCTGAGCCGCCTTAAACGATCTCTGCAAGGCATTGAACCATTCCGCGTTTGCAAGTAGGTTCAGGGATATGCTTAAGCTAGCGGTTTCTTTTTGATAGTTGATGCTCTTGGTCTCAATAACTGTGGAATAATACAGGGTGTATGGCGAGGCGGCACTGTTGATTATCTTGTAAAAAGTCTCCTCTGTTTCCTTTAACTGCTCCACCCACTTTTTCCGCCACGCAATATCATTGCGGATATTCTCCCCTATATTGATACCAGAAATATTGGCAGACATAATAGAGGAACGTTTAACGGCTTCAACCAGAGTGGGGTCAAAAGCGGCCGCTTGGTAATAATAGCTAAGAGCTGCAACGCTTGTTCCCTGCCTTTCCGCGACAACGCCGTGTGCCAATGCGGTTTGCGCTTGCACTTGGGCAGTGGCGGTTGGACCTTTCAACTCAGCAAGCTGGCTGTCCGTTAGGCTCACGCCCAGTTGTTTAAGCAAATCTGCGGAAGCCTCTTTGATTGCAGAAAGGTCTTCCAGCTGGCTTGCAATTACCGCTTTTGGAGAATACGAAGCCTTCCTCTTGCCTGTTTCCGCATCAGTTATTGCGAGTTCAAGCATAAAGGCTTTGGGCGTTTTGGTTATTTTGCCTGTTAGGATATGGCTGGCATTTGCCAAATTGCCTATTTTGATTGCATCCTCATCCGAGGTTATGCCAGACATTGAATGTTTCCATTCCGCCATAATTGCTTCCAGGTTTTGCCTGTCTATGATTGTTATGGACGAATACTTGTTGAAATCCCCCGCTATGGAGCTTTGTATCAGCGGAAGCATCCACTGCTCGTCTTCGGAAAGCCCTTTGCCTCCTGGCTCAAGCACCGCAAGCTTCATTTGTGCTAGACACGGCAAGCATGAAAATAGCACTAAAAAACAAGCTAAAATTTTAGTAAAAAATTTATGTTCAAAAATCATGGTTGGGAATATAGTAAATTGAAAATTTACTATATTTCCCCTGTGCAGCCAATTCTCCTAATTCTCTTTTTGTTCACCGTCTCTTTTGCAGAGGGAAACACGGTTCGTTTGAGCAGGGATGAATTTGTTGAAACAGCCCTGAAAACAGACCCTAGATTTAGGGAAAATAAAATGTCGCTTTTGACAAAAGAGAACAAAATAGAGCAGGTAAAGGCGGCGGCCTTGCTCCCTAAATTTGAACTTTCAATGCTCACAGGGATTGTACCTGGATTGAAAAAAAGCGTTGATGATAATGGCGAAGCTACCAAGTTATGGGATTTCACCGAAATGGGACCTTATTATGGAATGGTGATACAGGCAGCGCAGCCTTTGAATTATGGGCAGTTGCAACTCGGATTAAAAGCTACAAAAGCGGATTTTCAACAGAAAAAAATGGAAATTGAGGGAAAGGAATACAACAAAAAAGTGGAATTTTTGAGCTACTATTACGGGTATTTGCTCGCAATGGAAATGGACAAACTCGCCCAAGATGGCAACAAGCAAATGCGCAAAGCAGCAGACAAACTGGAAGAAGCACTTGATGACGAAGAGGAAGGTGTTTCGCAAATGGATTTGCTGGAATTAAAAGCTGGTTTTTTTGAAATAGATAAAGCGGTTTTGGACTCAAAATCCGCTTTGAAAAAAGCGGGGCTTGCAGCGAGGTTTGCCCTTGGACTGCCAGATTCAGTTTCATTTGTGCCTAAAGACGAGCAACTCGCCGCAATAAACGATTTTGTGCCTAGCTTGGATTCTCTAAAAAAATGGGCATACACTCACCACCCAGATATTCGCCGGCTTGCTTTTGGTTTAGAAGCCACAAGCCTGCAAATGGAATTAGCCTCTGCCAAGCTTGCGCCGGAATTTTTTATAATGGGAGAATTTGAATATGCCAAGTCATGGGCAGGAGACCGCACAAGCCTTTCAAAAAATACCTTTGCTCAAGATCCTGTGAACAAACTAACTGGCGCATTTGGCGTAGGCATAAGGTATAAATTGAATTTTTGGAACCAATGGCAAAACTACAGAAGCGCGCGCACAGATTACCGCATTTTGCAGCAAACCCAAAGTTATGCGCACAGCGGAATTGAATTGCAAATAGAAGAAAAATACGAAGATTTTCTGGTTGCAAAAGGAAAACTGGAAAGCGCAAGGAATTCCCTTAGGGCAACGGAAGGAATGTTAAAAGGGGCTGCCCTTCAATACGACATAAACCCCGGCAAAACCACCGGACTTTTGGCAAGTGCGTACAAAAAAAATCTGCTTATGAAAAAGGATTACTATTTTGCAGTTTATGATTACAATATGGCAGTTGCCAAGCTATTTGCGCAAGCTGGTTATTAGCCTGCTGTTTATTTTCACCTATTCCAAGGCTATTCCCCTGCCCGGTCAGGGCATAGTACAAAACAATGGTTTAACCGCTGCTATGGGATTTGGCACTTTAAACCGCACAGGTTGCAAAAATTTATTGACATGGAATGTACAGGGAAATTATTTTTACAATTCCATTATATCTTCAGGACCAAGCATCAAATTTTTTGGGGGAAATTTAGATTCAGAAAGTAATCTTGTAAATCAAAGATATTCAGCACACCTGAAAATTACGCATATCCAAGAAAAATACGCTGTATTCGTAGGTCCCGTTCTCTCTTTTGATAATACAAATTTGAGTACTTTAAGAAACGAGTTTTGGCATATAGGAGAGGGTAATGAGTTTCCAAATAATACTAATAGCACAGACTGCAAAGAAATATTTGAAAAAATAGGTTCAAGCATAGGATACCATAGCGGAGCGGGTTTTTTGCTAGCGCCAAATTTTGGTCTCACATTTGGGCATAGCTTTGACTGGATGTTAACAGGTACTTATACCGTTTCACTCAGCACATCCATCGCTTATAATTTGCGTGGGCATTTTGAAAAACTTATAGAAAACACTAAAAACTCTTGGTTGTCCCTTGAATATTTAATTTCTCCAAATCAAAGCAAAAGCAATATCAACAGTTTTATTCTAGGGATAGTACTGGGGTTTTGATGGCTTTTTTTATTCTCTTGAAATCCAATTTATTTCCCAAAGCCTTGTAACCACGAATTTCGCCGAGTTCTGCCATATTGTACTCTTTGCCATCAATTTGCGCAACTGGAATATCTTCATCAAAAAACAAAACCATAGAACTATCTGGGTTATCTGTTAAAAGCGAAAATTCCACCGTTTGCGGGGCGGTATCTAAATTAAACCTTTTAAGGCAGTATTGTGAACTAATCCCATCAAAATATAAAAGGGTGTATATTTTTGTCGGTTCAAAACGACCGATATAAGATATTTGCTGCCCAACCAAAATGGTATCGCTTGCTTCATAAATTTTTGCCATTCCATTTTCTTTAAGCACAAGTAGTTTATCGAACTTGCCAAATTCACCGAGGCTCTCGCCTTTGTTTGCAATGCTCACAACTCCCGAAAGCTGGTCAAAAAACAATTCCATATCTCCAAGTGTGCTTGTGCCTTTCTTTGATATTTTAACATTTTTAACCGCATATTTGGTCACCATATTTCCAATGGCATCTCTACCCTTCACAAGGGTTTCGGAAAAATCAACAGGGATTTCCAATTTTGTCCTCGGTCTTGGTTTCAAGAAAACAGTGACGCTTTCTGCCTCACCATTTGGATTTGAAGAGAGATACAATATTTTGGAACCAGGCGCACCCTTGCCCATTGAATATGCTTTTTCCCTGGTTATACCGCCAACATTAAATCGCTTTACATAAGCGGGTCCATCTTTGCCTTCTTGGTAAATTGCATTGTAAATTCTGCGGGCATCGTCTTTGTTGAATTTTTCCACAAGCAAAATATCCTTGCCTATAAAAGCCTTGTCCGAAGGCTTGAACACCTTGAACATTCCATCTTGGCAGAATGCTATTAAATCGTCATATTCAGAAACATCAAATAAATATTCCTCTTTCTTTAACCCTGTTCCCACAAATCCCTCTTTGCGGTGAACATATAATTTCTGGTTGGACAGGGCAACGTGAATGGCGCTCACTTTTCCAAACTCCCCTATTTGCGATTTACGTTCCCTGCCTGTACCATATTTTTTGAGCAACTCTTTAAACCAATTCACCGCATAATCGGTTAAATGCTCTTGGTGATAAAGAGTTTCTTCAATTTGCTCATCTATTTCCTTTAACAATTCATTTGCTTTTTTCTGGTCAAAAAAAGATATTCTGCGTATTGGGATTTCGGCAAGTTTTAGAATGTCTTCTTTTTCCACTTTGCGGCGCAATTTTTTCACATAAGGTTTTAATCCGGCATCTATCAAACTGACCATTTCGTCTTTGTCTTTTGCTTTTTTAATAACCTCATAAACTTCCTTCTCTATGAAAATTTTTTCCAAACTGAGCAAATGCCAACGTTCTTGCAAATGATGCATTTTGTTTTTCAATTCCCATTCCAAAAGCGATTTTGTGTGTTGCGTACTCTTCTTCAAAATTTCAGTTGAACCGAGGAACTGTGGTTTTTCATCCACTATAACGCAATTATTTGTGGCAATGGATTTTTCGCAATCCGTAAAAGCATAAAGAGCATCTATAACCGTTTGCGGGTCGCTACCAGGTTGCAAATGCACAACAAGCTCAACAGAGCCGGAAGTGTGGTCATCAACTTTTTTGATTTTTATTTTGCCCTTTTCGTTTGCCTTTGTTATGCTATCCGCAAGGCTTGTGGTCGTGGTTCCAAAGGGAATTTCTTTAATTACAAGAGTTTTAGAATCCAGCTTCTCTATGCGCGCCCTAACTTTAACGCGCCCACCGCGAAGACCATCGTTATACTGGCTCGCATCTATTATACCGCCTGTTGAAAAATCCGGGTAAATCTCAACTTTTTTGCCTTTCAAGGCTGCAATGCTGGCTTCGCAAAGTTCGCAAAAATTATGAGGCAAAATAGTTGTGCTCAAAGCAACCGCAATGCCCTCTGCTCCCTGAGCCAGCACCAGAGGGAACTTCACGGGCAGGCAAACAGGCTCTTTGCTACGACCATCGTAATTTGGAACCCACTCGGTTGTCTCTGCATTAAAAAGCACTTCAAGTGAAAACTTAGAGAGCCTGCCCTCTATATACCTGGGCGCAGCCGCCGAATCTCCAGTTGTGGGATTTCCCCAATTTCCCTGAGTTTCCAAAAGCAGCTTTTTTTGCCCCATATTCACAAGAGCATCTCCAATGGAAGCATCCCCATGAGGGTGATACTGCATAGCTCTGCCAACTATATTCGCCACCTTGTGCATTCTCTCATCGCTTTTGTTCATTTCCCAAAGCGTATGCAAAATACGCCTCTGCACGGGTTTTAAACCATCCTCGTAATAAGGCACGGCACGGTCTAAAATGACGTAGCTGGCATAATCCAAAAACCAGTTCTCGTAAAGATTTTCTAAATGGTCAGACATTGTGTGGAATATAGTAAACTTCACCTCAACATCTTATAAGCAGCCTGTGCTTGCAAGGTATCGCCCTGATTATAAAAAGCGTGCCCAACGTTCTCTATGCCTATTCGCGCCGTGGCACTGCCAGCATTCATAGCTCTTTGATAATGCTCCAAAGCTTCACCATATCTCTTTTGCTTAAAATAAATCTCCGCCAAATCCATCTCTAACTCTTTAAGCCCTTTGCCTACTGCAATGCCCTGTTCCAATGTCCAAATAGCCATCCAAGGAGAATTGCCGCTTTCGTAAAGCCCTGCCAAATATCTGCGGGCGTTGTAATTTTTGCTATCCAAATACAAACCGTTTTCCATAGAGCGAATTGCAGCTTTTAAGGAATCTTGTTGCAAATAATAATAAGATAACGTGTAGTGCAAATCGGGGGAAATATTAACGCTTTTTTGCAGGGCTTTTTGCAGAATTTCCGCAGCTAACTGATAATTCCCTGTTTGACGGGCACATTCCGCAAGCCCAAACCAAGCCTCTAACCTATCGGGGTTTTCGTTTATCGTTTGCTCAAAATATCTCTCCGCCAAAAGAAATGCTTTTAAATTCAAATATGCAGAAGCAAGGGCATAATTCAAATGCTCGTTATTTTCGCCAAGCTCCACCGCCCTGCCATAATACGCCACCGCCTGCCCATAATCACCGTAAGAATACGAAATATCACCCAAAAGAATCCAAGGTTTTGCAAAACTAGGCGCAAGCTCAGATGCTCTTTTATATGCCACTATCGCAACGTGATTTTGTTTGAGATGCACAAGAGTATTGCCCAAATTAAACCAAGCATAAGGCTCCATCTGCTCATTCTTTATAGCAGCTCTATAAGCAGGAACCGCCTCCGCATATTTACCCGCATCATAAAGCTCATTAGCTTTTTTAAAAAAATCTTCGGCTCCATAAGAAAAAGCAAAAAGAAACGAAAATAAAAAAACAAATAACATTGTTATTTATGCCTCTTATAATCATCTTCCATTCTAATAATATCATCTTCCCCAGTATATTCGCCAACTTGAACCTCAATAATTATAAGTGGCTTTATACCTTCATTTTGCAAGCGGTGAAGCGTACCCGCAGAGATATAAATAGACTCATTTGGGCGAACATAAGCAGTTTCTTCGCCAATGGTGGCGGTTGCCATTCCGCTTACAACAACCCAATGCTCCGAGCGGTGCATGTGTTTTTGCAAAGACAAGCGTTCGCCAGGATTTACGCAAATGCACTTAACTTTGAAATGCTCTTCTTCGTCAAGCACTTCGTAGGTTCCCCAAGGGCGAATCACTGTTTGGGGGGTATGGAGCAAATCCGAATGTTTTTCTTTTAAACTATCCACCAATTTTTTCACCTTTTGGCTGCTGGCAAGAGGCGCAACCAAAAGAGCATCTATTGTATCAACTATCATCATATTTTCCAAATCTATGGTGGCAATTTCCCTATTTGAAGTAGCTGAACCCATTATCAAGCAATTTTTGGAATTTATGGCGGTGTGGTGAGAATACTCGGTGTTTCCATCTATATCGTGCGGAAGTTCCTTGTAAAGGCTTTCAAAGCTGCCCAAGTCCGACCAACCAATTGAGCATGGAACAACGTTTACATTTTTTGATTTTTCCATAACAGCATAGTCTATGGAATCTGCGGGAATATTCATCATATCTTCGTGATGAACGCGAACTAGGGAATCTTCGGTAGCGGCTTTTTTGTGAGCTTCTTTGCAGGCTTTGAACATATCGGGAGCATATTCGTTCAACTCCGACAAAAACACCCCAGCCTTAAAGCAGAATATGCCGCTATTCCAATAAAAATTCCCATCTGCAATGTATTTTTTTGCGGTTTCCAAATCGGGTTTTTCAACAAATCTCTTAACGCTCTCGCCATTTGCTTCTATATAGCCATAACCTGTTTCTGGTGCTGTTGGCTTTAAGCCAAATGTAACTAAATTGCCAAGCTCTGCAAGCTCCCCCGCCCTTTTCACCGCTTTTGAATAGCTTTCGGCATCTCTAATAAGATGGTCGCTCGGAGAAACTAGAACTATATCGTTTGGGGATAAATCGAGGCAAGCAAGGGCAATGGCGGGTGCTGTGTTTCTGCCTATAGGCTCCAGCATAAAACTGGTTTTGTCAAGACCTATTGCCTGCAACTGCTCACGTGCCAAAAAATATTGCTCCGCATTGCTAACTATGCACTGCTTGGAACAAAAACCGCTATTAACAATCGCAATGCGTTGAAACAAGGAATGGTCACCAAAAATTTTAACAAACTGCTTAGGCAAAAGCGTACGGCTTATGGGCCAAAGCCTAGTCCCCGCACCGCCGCACAAAATGAGGTTTATCATGGGGGGTAATTTAGAAAACTAAAAATCAATTCTTTACACAGCGAACGCTCAATAAGGCATCCTTCCCTACATAGATATGGTTTTCGGTAGAACCGTAGTAAATAGAATTTTGATAGTGAGCAGAGTTCCTTTTCCAAGTACCAACGGCTCTTTCAATGACATTGAGATTGAAATAGGAAATGCCGCCTGATAATAATTCAAATTTGTAATAATCTTCATCTATGTAGCTAGTGTAGTGAAAATCCTTATTTTCAATATCTCCTGCTGCCCACCAATAGGCATAATATCCTTCGGCTCTGAAACCTCTATATTTATCGGAGTATAAGCCGGCGGGCAGTGCCGAAAAGCCAAATTTGTCACCACTACTTGCACCCTCCAATTTCCACCCTTTATTAGCTCTGATGTTTTTGCCTGTCTCTTTATTTCCGCCTGTTGCTCCTATTAAAAAACTAAAATCTTCGTCTGTTGGCAAATGCCAGCCCGATGGGCAGGCTGTTTTAGCCGTGTTCCAATTATAGAGTCTGCCGTACTTTTTGCAGTATTCTGGCTTATCTCCATAGCACTTGCTATCTTTTGCATCGTAATTCAAGTTCTCTGCCATCCAGATATAATTACCTATTTTAGCTGTTTTATATTTTTTACCATCTCTGGAATCGGTTAATGAACTGGCATTTTTATTTGACCCAGAAGCACAAGAGCAAAAGAGCATTAAAGCCACAATAAGGATTATTTTGCGTGAGAGGTGTATCATTGGAGTAATATAGAAAAATTTTCTACATTTATGGTAAGTAGGAGCAATAAGCCTTAACCTTAACAAGGAGGCTTTTATGGCTATTCCAGCGTATATGAAGATAGATGGCATTCCCGGATCGGTGAATGTTTCAGGAAGAGAGGGCTTTGTTGAAGTCCTTGAGTTCAATCACAGGGTTTATGTCCCTACAGACCGCGATGACGGCTCGCTCACAGGCACCCGCAAGCACGATTCACTTGTGCTGCACAAGGCTTTTGACAAATCGTCCTCGCTCCTCTACCAAAAGGTCTGCACGGGGCAAACAGTCCAAGACATCCTTATTCGGTGGTATAAAATCACAGACCGAGGAGAGGAGGTTGCATACTTTGAGCACAAGCTCGAAAAATGCAAAATAGCAAGTGTGCGTTCTTATATGCACAATGTAAAGGATCCAACAAAGGAGCAATTTGTGCATCAGGAGGAGGTTACTATTCGCTATGAAAAAATAACCTGGAATTTCTTGGATGGCAATTTGCAACATACAGACCAGTGGAATCAGAGGTAGATAGTGCAACACGGGAGCATTTCCATTTCCATAATAATCTGTAGCCGCAGCCAAAGCGAAGCTTTGAGCTTGCGGCGAAATTTGCTGGGCACGGCAAAATATCCCAAAAGTTTGGAGATTATTGTTTTGGATAATAGAGAGAAAAATGAGGGCTTGTGCGCTGTGTATAATCAAGGCGTGGCAAAGGCTAGCGGCAGGGTTTTGGTGTTTATGCACGAAGATGTGTGGATGATGGAGAAGGATTGGGATACGGTTCTATTGAAAAAATTTCGGGATTTGCCAGAGATGCAAATTTTGGGGGTGGCTGGCACAGCCTTGTTGGAACCGGAGCCTTATGCGCATTGGCCCGCAGCAAATATTCCCTATACATTTGGGAAAGTGATACATTTGAACAAAAAAAGCGAAGAGTTTTTTCTCGCTGTTTACAATGAAAGAGATGGAGACCAAGAAGCTGTGGTTGTTGATGGTTTGTGGTTTGCAGCGAGAAAAACATTTTTTGAAAAATGCAGTTTTGATGAACAGACATTTACCAGATTTCATTTTTATGATTTGGATATTTGTATGCAGGCTCTTGAATTTGGCAAGGTTTATGTAACTACCGATATCCGTGTTTTGCACAAAAGCGAAGGTTCTTTTGAAGGCGAATGGAAAGAGTGGAGCAAAATTTTTGTTGAAAAATGGAAAAATAAATTGCCCGCGAAAACTCTAAATGAACCGCCTCCGCCAAATAAACTCCTTAAACCTGGGCGAATTGATTTGCGAGGCAAGGTTAAAGTGCCTAGTTGGTGATTAAAATAACAGCCAGCCCGATAAACTCGAAAGAAAAAAGAATAAGCAGCTCAAAACGCAAAGCCCCTGAAAAATGCTTGCCGCAATAATAATTATTTTGCTCTCCGTTTCAAATGCTACCATTTTGTAAAACACAATTGAAATGCAAGCACCAAAAAAACCAGAAAGTGAAAAAGCTAAATAAAGGGTTCTGTCGAAATTTTCAAATAAAAAATTATATGGCAATAACAAATTGAACCAAAGCAAAAATTGCACCAAAATGCCATATAAGAGAGGAATTATTAAAACAAGCCAAGACATCAGAATACCTCTATGTTCAAATTAGAAATTTTTTTTTGCAATATATTTTTTACACCCTCTAAAAATTCCATTGAAAGCGGTTTTATTGAATTTTCCACAGTTTGGCGAATCACGGAATAAAGCTGAACGCTCAATAGGTTTTCAGGATTGGTTTGGTGAACCCTTTGCACAATTCCAGCATAACTCTCAATATCTGCTTCGCTTGGGGTTCTGCCATTTGCCTCGCAGAGCATAGTTTGTATTCGCAAGGGAAATTTCGAAACGGCAAATTTCAAATTATTTTCTATTAACTCCACATTTATTTTATTTTTGGGACGATTTATAAAATAAAACCATTCATCTGTGCCAGCGTCTAATTTTCCCCAAATTTCACCGCTAAAATCCAAAATTTTTTCCAATTGCATTGCATTTGTTATCAGCACTAATTTTGGAATTTCTGAAATACCCTTTAACTGTTTGCAGAGTTCTGCAAAATATGGATAAAGAGTTGGTTCTCCGTCTCCGCTCAAAGCTATGTCCTTTAACTCTCTGTTTTTTTCTTCAACACGCGGAAAATGCTCAGATAATTTTGTTTTATGATATATAGAGAGCATTTCTTTTAATTCAGAAATTATTTCATCCACAGATGGAATTTTTGTGGATAAGTTTTTTTTATTAACTTGGCAATAAACGCAACCTAATGAGCATACTCCATTTGGTGTGCAATTTATGCCAATGGACAAGCCTTTTGCTCGCCTTGAAATAACCGGATAAACATAACTAAAATTTTCAAATTTACGATTATGGTCTGCCCAAGCACTCATCAGTTCAGAAGTTGACATACAACCTCAATTGCACCGTATTCAAACTTTCAAATCTGGCTTCGCCCTTGGCTTCTTCCATACCCTCTGCTAGGCGGTCTTGAAACTGCTGTTGATAAGATAGTTCCAAATAGCGAGTGAGGGAAAAGCGCAAATCTGCGGAAAGTTCCTCAATTCTGTAATTTCTAATTCTGGCATTTTGGAAAAATATTTCACCTAATAAATCAAGCGTAAAAAATCTTAGGAAAGAAAGCCGTACGTTAATAGAATTTTCCCAGCCGTAATCATAAGATTCATTGGTTGCGGTAGTGAATACAGTTTTTGCCTTGTTGGTTGGAATTAGAATTTTTCTCCTTATGGTTTGCCTCACGGCAAAACCAGTTTGGGCAGAGATATCCATAGAATTTGAAACCATAGGTTGCAAATTCAAACCAACGCCCTCTCCTATGCGAAGCGGGTCAAAAGAAGAACTTATGCGAATTTTTTCGCCTTTAAATAGGTTAGATGTAACGCATAAGGAATCGGTATCGGTATCGCCAATCCAATAGTATTCTGGAAAAATGTGAGTTTTTGCATTCGCCCTCATATATGGACCTATCCAGTCAAAAATTTTATATACAACAGAACTTTGAAATTGCAGCAAATCTTGTGATATATTCCATTGAGATTCTATTTTCTCTTCGTTTAGCCATTGCATATTTTCCCTAGTGTATAATTCCGTTAGCCAAAATACTTTTGTGCGATTGTAAAGAGCACGCAAACGCAAATCGCCAAGGGCATTCCAAGCACTGCTTTTTTGTTCGCTTGCCGTTAAAAGAGTTGTGTAGCTGGCAGAACCGCCAAGCCTAAGCCCATAAGTCCAATGGGAATCTTTTCCAGCATTTATGCGCATTTTGTGCACTCCGCCTGCAATAAGTCGCCCTGTATTTTCATCAAAAACAAGTTCAACGTTGCTTAATTCGCCAGGATTTACCTGCACGGTTATATAGTTTATAATAGAGCTTGCATTTTCTCCGCTTCTGGAAATTCTATATATTTGCGGTTGTAAAATCCATGTTTTAACATCATTTAATCTTTCTTGGGTTAAACCAAAACCTCTGCCATAGCTCTTGCCGCTGTAAACTTCAAAAATTTCGTAATTCTCAGACACAAATTCGCCGTCTTCATTTATGGTATTTATCACCAGCCCGCCCCAACGAGGTGGAACAAGGGTTGTTTTTCCCTCTTCTACTTTCACTTCGTATCCAAATTTATCATCTACATTGCCAGAACCCATAATAACCATATAGGTTCCATAAGGCACAACTAAACGCTGTCCGTGTTTTCCAAGCCATTCCCTATTTTCGTATTCTTTTGAAAGAGTATCCATTCTTACAGCTTTAAATTCAGGCTCCAAACGGCTTTCGCTAAAACGTGGAACAAAAATTGCACCTTGCCCCATGCCTACAAATGTTTCGTCTTGATTCATCTGTTCTTCTAAATTTGGCGCAGTCCAACCTTTATTTTCATAAAAATCACCTTTCTCAGAATTTAACTGCTGCACAAGTTTTTGGCTTTGCTCCAAAGCAATTTCGGAATTCGTGACTTCTACACCCGGAAGTTCTGGAGGGCGCATAGCAAAAGCCATCTGAATCCAGATTGCAAGGATCAATAGGATTAAAGCCTTTTTCACTCAATTTCTCCCGGAGGGGGCAAAACTTCTAGTTCTACTGGATCTTTAATGCGTTCAACGGGCAAAGGTTTTGTTTTGGGGTTCCCTGCTATGGAATTTATAACAGAATCTATATCTGCAATTGCCTCGTTGTTTATGTATTCCAAAAGTTCAGACAAACCACGCACAACATAAATGGTTTCCAAATTGCTCACTTTTTTGCGATAATCCCATTCCCTGCTCCATAAAACTCTTTTTGTTCTGTTTTCCTGCAAGTGCATATTCATTGCCAAATGCGAATACCATTCATCTTGATTATCGTATTCTTCCAATGCCCTTATAGTTCCGCTTATGGTAAAATCAGGTTCTTCAACATCTATGCTTCTTCTAACATCCGAAAAAACTTTGGCAGCCGACAAGTGGCGAAAAAGCATATCAGATACTAGATACTCCGGCTTAACCGCCCATAATTCATAATTGTAAAAACGCAACTGAAATGGAGACTGCCTGTACACAATGTTATTGCGGCGATATGCTTCCGACACATCAAAATCCTTTATTCTCACCGAATACGGATAACTGCTTTCACTAAGCATTTCTTTTGGAGTTGGCACATAGTCAAGCTGGTAATAACTGTTTTCTTTTACGCCTCCAAAAAATCCACAACTAACAAGCATCAAAACCATCAAACCGAGAACTATGTATTTCATATTTACCTCACCCTCTGCTTTTTTTCTTCGCCGCGAATAAGGAGAGAAGGATTTTCCCTAACTTGGCGGCTAACATCGTTTAAATTTTCCACTGCTTCTTTTAAATAACGAACCACCACAGATAAATCTTCTTGATTTCTATATATAAGCTGGTCTCCCCTTTTTGCCAAAAGCTCCGCAGACTTTGCCGCATCGTTTACGCTTTTCACAGCGGCTTCTATTTGCAGATTTTGAATTTTTTTGTCTGTGTGCAAAGCTAAGGTATCTAGCCTTGCTATTGCAGAGGCGGTGCTGCTCTCTATGGCTTTAAGTTCCAGAATCAAAGAGTTTGCATTTTCCAAAGCCAATTTTGCCTGATGCGGAATTTCATTCATATCTTTTGAACTTTTAACAAAAAAAGTATCTATCTTGGCAGATATGTTGTCTAAATTAGTTACGATATTCATCAAGCGATTTTGATTATAATCATTTGTCATGGAGAGCAAATTGTTCAATATGCCTTCAATTTTTTCCGCTATATTTTCTGCCTGCCCAGTGATTTGCTTTAACCCGCTAACCGAAGATTGTATAAAAGTGCCTTTTTTGGCATTTGGGTCTTTGGGAGAACCTCCGCTGAGTTCAATGCTTTTTAAGCCAGTCAAGGAAATTCCGCCTATTAAGTTGGCAGTCATAGTTGTTTTTATGGGAGTTTCAGAAGAAACCTCAAAATTCACTATAACAGCATTCAAGTCTTCTTTATCCACTTCCAAGCCCGTAACCTGCCCCACCACTATTCCATTCAGCTTTACTTTTGCCCCAGGGTTCAATCCGTCAACCGATTCGGTGAAGCGAGTTTTATATGGAGTAAATTTTTCCGTTATTTTTTTGCCTATTAAAAAAGCCGCAGTCCCTAAAATCAAAAAAGACATAAGCATCACAAAAATGCCAAGTCTTATCCTTTCTGCTTTAGTTGTTTCCATTATCTAAATGAATATAGAAAAATAAATCAGGGTTTTAATTTTCTACATTCTTAAAAATGCCCTATCTCTTAATTTTGCTATTTCTTGCCCTTGCCGCCTACGGGCAGCAGGAGCGTATTGCCATAATCAACACTTTGGATGACCGCGATTCCATAAATATTTCCGAGCTAACTTACCTAACAGACAAGCTTAGAGAGAAGGCTGTAAATGTTCTGCCGGGTCAACGATTCGATGTGATGACCACAGAGAGCATAGTTGCTTTTCTAGGTTCACAAGAGAACACAGTGAAGGTATGCAAGGAAGCGAGCTGCCTTGCAGAACTAGGCAGAAAGGTGAATGCAGACTATGTGGCTCAGGGGCGATTAGGACGTTTTAGCGGAAATTTTACCCTCAAAGTGGAACTCTACAATGTCCAAAATGGAAATTTGATGGGTTCATTCACGGGTAAATCAAAAGATATATTTAGCTTGCTAGGTCTTATAGACGAAAAAGCACCGGATTTGTTCAAAAATATGCTTGAAGAATTGAAAACTCAAACACCTGAGCCAAGTCCAGATACTCCCTCCGCACCTGCTCCACAACAAGTTCCTCTTACTAAAACTGCAAACATTCAAAAACTAATTGAAAATGGAGTTAAAGAAAATAAAGAAATAATTCAAAAAGAATCTCTTTCTTTATCCCCTAGCGATAAAATGGCATTATACGAGAAAAATAGAAAGAAATCTATCGGACTTTGGATTACGTTAAATATTTTGCCTGGTTTTGGACTAGGTAGTTATATACAAGGAGATATAACATTTGGAATTATACAATCTGTTATAGGAGTAGCTGGTTGGGGATTTACTGTATATGAATTTAACAAAGTTAGCAAAATGGACAAAGAATGGAATTCTAAATATGTTGGTGTTCCGTATTCTCCGGGCTCTGCTTTTGAAAAGGAGATGGACAAGAAGCGGGAGGAGATAGACAATGAGATGGGATATACATTATTATTATTTATTGGTACTGTTGAAGTTATCGGTGTTGTGGGTGCAATAGCACCGGTGCTTTATAAAATCAAATATAATAAAACCTTGAAAGAAGCATTAAATATGAATCCTAAACTTTCCTATTCCATTGACCCCTTAATCATCCCAAGAGACGGAACACCCGCCGTTGGTTTGGCTTTAAATTTGCGGTATTGAAAATCCCCCCGGCAAGTGCCGAGGGGGGAATGTCTCTAAGCTATCTCAATCCTTTTGCTTTGAGCTTGGGGCTTGCGGCTTAGGGCGAGGGTTAGAATTCCGTTTTCGTTTGAGGCTTTTATGTTTGAGCTGTCAACCTCGTCTGAAAGGTGAAATTCACGCTCATATTTGTATTCCTCGTTTTCGCGTTTGCGAATAGCGGAAATTTTCAAGAGGTTAGCTTCAACGTTAATTTGAATATCCTCTTTTTTAACGCCTGGTAATTCAACTTCCAAAGTATAAACACCATCTTTCTCAGCAAGATAGCTTTTTGGTGCATAAGCCTTGGCTTCTTCACCGCGAGCATAGTCCATTAAGGTATCAAATACGCGGTTCAGGTTGTGAACGGGCGAGTAATTTGTAAGTGTCATAAATCCTCCATGTTTGTTGGTTCTACGCTATAAATAAAGCAAAACCCGTGCCACAGGCAAAAAACGCTATTTTTACGCCAAAAATGCGGTTTTTTGCACAAATTTGCCCAAAAATGTTTCAAAATAAAAAGAAAAAATGAAACGTTGGTGTTGCATTTTTTACTAATTTTAAGCTATGACTGGAATCTCTATGCCCGAAGCCCTTATTGTATGTGTAGCAATGATATGTTTCACTGTTTTCATTACACTTGTTACCCTCAAAGGAATGGATTATAAAAAGAAAGAATAAACCTACTGAGACAGCAAAAACGCTTTTATAAAAGGTTTTATGTCTCCGTTAAGCACAGCTTCTGTGTTTGAGGTTTCGTGACCGGTGCGGGTGTCTTTAACGCGGCGGTCGTCTAGAACGTAGGAGCGGATTTGGCTGCCCCATTCTATTTTGCGTTTTTCTGCGGCTCGTTCATTTCGCTTTGCTTCCTCTTCGTCTTTGTAGTATTGAACTAGCTCAGCTCTTAGCATTTTCATTGCGGTGTCGCGGTTTTGAATTTGGCTGCGTTCCGTTTGGCAGCTTACCACTATGCCTGTTGGGTTATGCGTTATGCGTACGGCGGAATCGGTTTTGTTTATGTATTGACCGCCCGCTCCGCTGGAGCGGTAAGTGTCCACGCGCAAATCTGCGGGGTTAATTTCCACCTCTGCATCTTCGTAAATGGGGGTCATGTAAACAGCGGCAAAGCTTGTGTGACGGCGGGCATTTGAGTCAAAAGGGCTAATTCGCACAAGGCGGTGAACGCCTATTTCCGAGCGGAGCATTCCATAGCTGTAAGGGTCTGGGAGTTCCAAAGTGCAGCCTTTTATGCCAGCGGTGTCGCCCTCTTGAATGTCTAATACCTTGAATGGTATGTTCTCTTTTTCAAAATACATCGTGTACATTCTAAGGAGCATTTGAGTCCAGTCTTGGGATTCCGTGCCTCCTGCACCGGAGTTTATGGAAAACAAAGCAGGTGCGGCATCGTCTGTGCCGTTAAGCATTTTTCTCAGTTCCATTTCGGAAATTTTTGCTTCTAAAGCAGCAACATCCCTTTCTATGCTTGCCACAAGCTCATTGTCGTTTTCGCTTTTCGAAAGTTCGTAAAGCTCGCCCAAATCATCGCATTGCTTTGAAACGCTTTCCCAATTCGCTATTAAATCCCTGATGGAAGCAGCCCGCTTTAGCAAAGCCTGTGCCTTAGAGGTATCGTTCCACAAATCCGGGTTCCCTGATTGTTTCTCTAAAACAGCAAGTTCCTCTGCCTTAACATCTAAGTCAAAGATACTCCCGGAGCTTGTCTATCCGCTCACGGATTGAAATTAAACCTGTATGGGTGGTGTTGGTCATGAAGGAAAATATAGTAAAAAACTTAACAGAAGCTATAAAAATATCTATATTTACCGTGGTAACAAATTAACTTATGAGGTGAAAATTATGGCTAAAAAATTCGTATTCCTTGCGTTTATTTTGTGTTGTTCCGTATTCGCTCAAGAACAAGATAGTACGTGGAAAAATAATTTAATTTGGAGAAGCATTAAAGGCAATTTTTCCAATCAAGACGTATTTTTTGATGCTGCAAAACAAGGATTTGAAAGATATTATAGAAAATATTCTCCCAAAGTGTTTTCAAGAGACGAGAAAAGTTTGATTATGACTGCAAAGTATGGCAGATATGATGTGAAGTGTACTTTTTTTATAGATACCGATTCGCGACAGATTGTTACAATAGAAACAGATTCTAAGGGGGACCGTTTTGGCAGAAGAGAACCAATAAGATGGATTGAGAATGTAGTTAAGCAAGTAGAAAATGTAACTTTCTGATATTAATTTACTATATTTATGGCATTAACCGAGGAAATCAATGCCAGATTTAAACGTTAAAATAAAAGAAATGATAATAAAGGCACTAGAGCTAGAGGATATAGCTCCAGAAGATATTGACGATGCGGCTCCCCTTTTTGGTGAAGGGCTTGGCTTGGACTCAATAGATGCTTTGGAGCTTGTTATTGCCATTAAAGAGGAATTTGGTGTATCTTTTGTTCAAAATAGCGCAGAAACACGCAAGGCTTTTGCTTCTGTCAATGCTTTGACAGAATATATAAACTCAGCAAAAAAAGGAGAAAATTGTGGATAAGGAAGTTATATTTGAAACTTTGAAAAAAGTTTTGATAGAAGATTTTGGCTTGGACTCCAGCACGGTTACGCTAGAAGCACGGCTAAATGAAGACCTAAAGCTAGATAGCATAGATGCCGTAGATTTAATTGTAAAATTAAAATCTGTCTTGCCCAAAAACATAAATCCAGCAGTGTTTAAGGAAGTACGTACGCTCCAAGACGTTGTTAATGCCATTCATGCAATAATACAATCATAGCGAGTACCGATAAAACATGAGTGCATTAAAATTATACCCTGTAATAATAAACGCCATAATGCTTTTTTTGTTTGGAGCCTCGCTCTTTAAGCCTCCCACCACAGTTTTTAAAATAGCACTTTTAAGCGATAAATCCATTCGCAATTCCGTGCACTACGGTGCAATTGAAAATTATTGCCGCAATGTGACAAAGGTTTGGTGCATATTTTTCGCGTTCAACGCTTCCATATCCCTTATCACGTTTTTGTACGCTCCAAACTGGATTTGGATACTTTATAACGGCTTTATTGCTTATATTCTCATGGCTATCCTTTTTGCTGTGGAATGGTTGGTGCGTAAAAAAGTTCAAAAAGGTTTAAAATGAATTTCACTGAATGTTATAGCGAAGATGGCGTAAAAACTCAGATAGATTTTTTAAGAGATGTTGCCGCTTTGCGCGAATTTGCTTCTAAAAATCCTTGGAACTCCTATATTTTGCACAGTGAAAATTTATATTATTTTGCGGTGGCTTTTGCTGGCGTTTTGCAGTCAAAAAAAAATTTAGCCATTAGCGCAAACACAGGAAATGAATTCATAAAAGAAATTAGCGACAAAGAAAGCTTTTTTTTACACGAAGAACAAATAAGAAATATTTGCTCTTCTTCTAAAAAGCCTTATTCTGTGCAGTGGCAACCAATTGACCCCCAAGCAAACATTGCTTTATGGACAAGCGGAACAACAGGCAAGCCAAAGAAAGTTGATAAAACATTCAAGCATTTGGATATTGAATGTGATGAACTTGCCAGCTTGTGGGGAAATGCTGCAAAGGATTGTTTATTTTGCGAAACGGTTAGCCATCATCATATTTACGGACTTTTGTGTTCTTTTTTGCTGCCTCTCCGAATTGGCGCGTCTTTTTTTGCTGAAAGAATAGAAATGCCTGGCATTTTGAAAAAAATGCCAAACAAAAAAATTGTCCTTGTGTCTAGCCCAGCTTTTTTAAAAAGAATCCCTCAGTCCGAGGCTTTCAAAAGTTTACCTGTTTTTATGATATTTTGCTCCGGCGGGGTTTTGCCTTTTGAAAGCGCAAAATATGCAGATAGCGTTTTTGGAAAATGGCCCGTGGAAATTTACGGCAGTACGGAAACAGGCGGAATTGCACACCGCATTTCAAAAAATGGGCTTGAATGGCAACCATTTTCTGTGTGTTCCCTTTCGCTTGCAAACAACGGCTGCCTTAGCGTAGAATCTCCATACATAGCTGGGGAAAAATTTGAAACCGGAGATTTAGTAAATTTCTTGGATAACGGAAAATTTGAATTAAAAGGCAGAGTTGATTCCATTGTGAAAATCGAGGAAAAAAGAATTTCTCTGAATGAAGTTGAAATGCGCATTATGTCTAGCGGTTTGGTTCAAGATGTTTGCGTGATTGCGCTAAGTGGCAAGCGGCAATACACGGCAGCTGCAGTTATTTTGAATGAAAAGGGCAAGGAAAAATTTTTGGGAGCCACTGAATTTCAAAAAAATTCATTCTTCAAAAAAGAACTTTCTAAATTTCTGGAAGGCGCAGTCATTCCAAAAAAATGGCGTTATGTGGAAACTTTTGCGCAAAATTCTCAGGGAAAAATCAAGCACGAAGAAATAGAAGCGTTATTTTTGCCTAAAACAAAAGAGAATTATCAAATTTTATCCGTATCTTTTGAGAATTCAGAAAATGGCGAGAAAAAAATTATTGTGGATTTGCTTTTTCCAAAACACAGCGATTTTTTTGATGGACATTTTCCGCAGTTCTCGCTATTGCCTGCCGTTGTGCAGGTAGATACAGTTATTAAAATATCTAATAAATATTTGAACTCTCCTATGACTTTGAAAAAAATTCCGAAAACAAAATTCACAGCCCCAATTATCCCAGACACTCAAATTTGCCTATATATACGTTACAAAGAAGAAGAAAAAAAACTTAATTTTGAATTTTTCAGCAAGCAAAATAAAAAATATAGTTCAGGAACGCTTTTTTGTGGATAACAGCTATGAAAGAAAATTTAGCAGCTTTAATTCCCGTTTACAATCATTGGAAGGTATTGCATAAAATTCTGGAAACCCTGCAAAATTATGAACTTAGCTGTATTCTTGTTGATGATGGCAGTGATGCAGAAACAAAGCAGCATTTAAAATTGGTGTGCGAAAATTTTAAAACAGCAACACTAGTGACAAGAAAGAGCAATGGCGGCAAAGGTGCTGCTGTTATAGAAGGATTAAAAACAGCAAAAAAACTCGGCTATGCCTATGCCATGCAAATAGATGCCGATGCCCAGCACGACTTGTCTGCAATCCCAGAATTTTTGAACGCAATGCAAAATAATCCCAATTATTTGATTGCAGGGTTCCCGAAATACGATGATTCTGTGCCTAAAAGTCGTGCTATTGCAAGATGCATAACAAATTTCTGGGTAGCAATAGAAACGCTATCCATATCCATTAAAGATTCTATGTGTGGGTTCAGGATATACCCTGTGGATAAATGTTGCAATCTTATAAATGATGGTTTTTTGACTTATCGCATGGGATTTGATATAGAAATACTTATTCGTTTGTGCTGGGCAGGTGTACCATTTATATTTTTGCCTGTAAATGTTTTTTATTATAAGGACAATATATCTCATTTTAGAATGTTCAGGGATAATTTTGAAATTTCAAAATTGCACACTCTTTTATTTTTCGGTATGTTGCGCAGGCTGCCGGTTTTGCTTGGGAGAAAAATTTGCAAAAAGTGAATGAAAATAATGGTTCAGTTCATTGGGCAGACAAAAAGGAAGTTGCCGTTCTTTCGTGGCAATTGCGCTTTACGTCTTTTGCAGCCTGCCATTTTCCAATTTTTTTGAAAAATGCTCTTGCTATGACAATAACGGCTTTTTATTTTGCAACTATGAAAAAAGAACGCGAAGCATCTATGAGTTTTTTAAAAAAATGCAGAGGAAAGGCTTCCTTATTTGATTCCTACAAGCATTTTTTGTCTTTTTCTCTTGCCCTTATGGAAAAATTCTACTGTTGGAGCGGCGGTCCTGCTATTTCGCAAATAGAAACGCAACAAGACGATATGGACGAATTATGCAAAAGACTGGAAGATGGCGAAGGCTGCCTTATGATATGCTCGCATTTGGGAAACATAGAATATTTATGGTCTAGCGCAGCCCTTGGCAAAACTCACGTGAAGCGTAAATTTGAAATTTATCCAATTGCAGATACCGCCATAACCCCAAAGCAAAGTAATATTTTGAATAGAAACGCCAAAACCATAAACGCAAATTCAATAGGTATTGAGGAAATAGCCCTGCTTTCGGAAAAGCTTTCCACAGGAAATGTAGCTATTGTCGCAGGAGACAGAGTGTCTGCAAATACCAGAAACAGAACTGTTTCCGTGCAATTTTTGGGGGAACAGGCTTGTTTTCCAATGGGAGTGTTTGCCCTTGCCTGTGCCCTAAAAGTGCCAGTATATTTTGTTTTTGCTCTCCGCGAAAAAGACATCGGCTTTTCATCTGGCTGCAAAATGCACATACACAAGGCGAGTTGCATAATGCAAGGAAGCTATTTAGAAAGAAAACGCCAAATTCCAAACTTGGCAAAAGAATTTGCTAAATTCCTAGAGTATTATTGCCTGAAACATCCCATGCAATGGTATAATTTTTATGATTTCTGGGCGTAAAATTACAATAGGCAAAGATTTTTTAAGTATAGAATCCCTATATGGAATAGCTAATGGAAAAATTAAGATTGAGCTTTGCAATACAGCTAAATTTAAACACAGAATAGATGCGGGGGCGAATTTTTTAGACAAAGTACTGATGGAAAAAGGCAGCATTTATGGCGTTACGACTGGCTATGGCGATTCCTGCACGGAAAGGGTTCCTCCAGAGCATTACAGAGACTTGCCTCTGCACTTAACTCGTTTTCACGGGTGCGGAATGGGACGTTTTTTCGATGAATATTCAACAAGAGCCATTATTGCAGTTCGCCTGAATACTTTGTCGCAGGGATTTTCTGGAGTTAGCTATGAATTGCTAAAACGCCTCGCTATGCTTTTGGAACACGATATTTTGCCTTTAATTCCAGAAGAAGGTTCTGTTGGTGCAAGCGGAGACCTAACCCCGCTTTCATATTTGGCTGGAGCCTTAATAGGAGAGAGAAATGTTTTGTATAAGGGCAAAAAACGCAAATCTATTGACGTTTTGCAAGAATTAGGAATAAAACCGTACAAATTCAGACCAAAAGAAGCAATAGCGATTATGAATGGAACCGCCGTTATGAATGCAGTTGCAGCCCTTGCCTTTATGCGCGCCGAGTATGCCGCAAATATGGCATGCAAAATAACGGCTATGAATTCCCTCGCCATAAAAGGCAATGCCTATCACTTTGACAAAAAATTATTTTCTGTGAAACCGCACCAAGGGCAAAATTACGCTGCTGAAAAAATTCGCAAATATTTGAATTACAAAGCTGGCAAACACATTATTTCAGAAAAAATTCAAGATGTTTATTCCATCCGTTGCGCACCGCATATTATAGGTGTGTTTTTTGATGCTGCCCCACTGTTCAAAAAAATGATTGAAACGGAAATGAACAGCGCAAATGATAATCCCATTGTGGACCCAGAAACAAAATCCATTTTTCACGGCGGGCATTTTTACGGAGGGCATATAGCCTTTTGCATGGATGCAATGAAAAATACAATCGCAAATATCGCAGACCTTTTAGATAGGCAGTTGGCAATTTTGGTGGATGTAAAATCCAATAGGGGTTTGCCGCCAAATTTAACGGGTAGCAAAAACATATCCATTAACCACGGGTTCAAGGCTGTGCAAATTGCAGTTTCTGCTTATACAGCCGAGGCATTAAAAAATACAATGCCTGCAAGTGTTTTTTCCCGCTCCACTGAATGCCACAATCAAGATAAAGTGAGCATGGGAACAATAGCTGCCAGAGATTGTATTCGTGTTTTAGAATTAACAGAACAGGTGATTGCATCCGTGCTTATGGCTTCGGTTCAAGCACTTCGCTTGCGGGGAATCAAAACGGATTACGATTTTATTCCATTAAAAGAAGACCGAGCCTTAGACAAGGAATTAAATGAAATTGTAAATTTAATCCGTAAGCAGCATTTTAAATTATAGGAGATAGCTATGACCGAACTTTCTGCAAGCCTTGATTTTATCGTGGAGTTTTACGAAGTGGACTCTATGAAAATTGTTTGGCATGGCAATTATTTGAATTATATGGAAAGAGTTCGCTGCAAACTGCTCTCAAAAATTCAGCACAATTACAATCAAATGGAAGAAGCTGGTTATGCTTGGCCCGTTGTTAAAATTAAAGTGAAGTATATAGCACCACTGCGTTTTTTGCAAAAAGCACGCATTGAGGCTTTTTTGAACGAGTGGGAAAATTGCCTTAAAATATCTTATAAAATCACGGATTTGGAAACTGGAAAGCTATTGACTAAAGCAGAAAGCGAACATATTGCCATAAATGTAGCCACCGGAGAAACGTGCTTTGTATCGCCAAAAGAATTCACAGACAGGGTAAACGCTTATGCAAATTTGTAAAACAATATTTTTGTGCCTGTGTTTCGCAGTTTTTGCTTTTGGAGCGGAAAAAAACGCAGAACATCTGATATGGGAAAAATTGCAAAAAAAAATGGAACAGGGAATTAGCGGGCAATTTCGCCTCACAAAAAGCGTTGCAAAAATATCCAAGGAATTTGTTTCGCAGGGAACTTTCAGCGTTTCCAAAAAAGATGGAATAATATGGGAAACCGAAAAACCATTCCCAGAGCTAAACGTATTTCCTATGAAAAAATTGCAGGAATATTTTTCTGGAGACTTTGAAGAGTTGCAAAAAAAATTCGACCTGAAATTGAAGAGAAGCGAACTCGCAGACACACTAAGCCTTTTTCCAAAGGAAAAAAACGTTAAGAAAATAATAGCTTCCGCAATCTTGCTCGTTAAAGGTGATTACCTGCAAAGCTGCAAAATTATATGGACAAACAAGGATTATACGTTCTATGAATTTATGGTTCCTTAGGTTTTATATATTGCTACTATTATCCGTTATTGGCATTGCCTTAACTGATTTGCCTTGGAAAATAGATGCGGATATGTATTCTGTTTTACCCAGCGGGCATATTCTAAAAGACCTTGGCGAAGCCGAGCAAAAGTGGAATAAAAATATTTCTGCTAATTTTATAATTTTGATAAGCGGCAATGATTTTAATGAAGCAAAAGAAGCTACGCTTTTATTGCACAGTAAATTTGCAAATGATCCATCTCTGGAAAAATTTGAGATTTTTGCAGACAGCAATGCTGTGCAAGATTTGCGAAATTTCTTTTTTGAAAATAGAATGAGATTGCAAACAAAAGAATTTGTTCAAATCTTAAATACGGATGTGAGCAAGATTCAACAGCAAGCATTTTCTAAAATATACGGTGCCAATCCCTTGATTTCACTTGAACATTTGGACGAAGACCCTTTTCTTTTGAGCGAAAATGGCATGGAACTAATTATGAGCAATCAAGCTGTTGGAAATTGGGAGATAAGGGATAATTTACGAGTGGCAAATAATTATATTTTAATTAACGGAAAACTTGCAGAAGGTGTTTCTCCAATTGCCAGCAAAAAAAATATTATAAACAGAATAAAAGAATACGCAAAGGAGAATGATTTGTGCATAGCTTTTTCTGGCATTCCTTTCCACATCAACGAAAGCTCTGGAAACGCGCAAAGAGAAGTCGCTATCATAACTGCTTTTTCTATGTTTTCTGTGGTTTTGTTGTTGCTTTTTGCCTTTCGCTCCGGCATTCCACTAATTGCCGCAATTGGAGTTACCTTAATTTCCGTGTTGTTTGCCGCTTCTGCTGTTCAAATTATTTTCGACCAAATACACATATTCACATTTGTATTTGGTACCAGCATTATAGGGCTTAGTTTGGATTATTCAATCCATTTTTTTTCACATTGGAAAGTTGCTGCCGCAAATGAAAATGGTTTTAGCATTCGCTCTAAAATAATATTATGCCTATTTTTTGGATTTTTAACAACCCAGTTAGGCTATGTAGCTCTAATGCTCACACGTTTTACCCTGCTGGTTCAAATAGCTGCTTTTTCTTTTTTTGGGTTGTTATGCGCATTTTTATCTGTGAATATTCTGTTCCCATATTTCAAATTGCCTCCACAAAATAAGCGAACTCTGCATATTGATTTTGTTGCAAGATTTTTTTTGACACTAAAGGGCAATAAAATAGTACTTGCATTGCTTGCAGGTGCCTTTGTATTTGGGCTTATGAATTTCAAGATAGAAAATAATCTCAAAGATTTTTATTCCATGTCTAAAGAGCTGCAAAACTATGAAAAACTCTCTGCTGAAATAATGAACTCGGGAACAGGCTTGTTTTATATGGTTTATGGTTCTTCACCAGAAGAAGTTCTTGAAAAGGAAGAAGAACTCCGTTCTCATTTAGATACTCTTGCTACTTATTTAGCAATTAGCACATTTGTTCCCTCTGCAAAAACCCAAGCGGAAGTTTACAACTCAATAAACAAGCATTTGTTGCCGCTTTATGAAGAGCAGTTTATGATGTTAGGATTAACGGTAAAATCTCAAAAAGAAAAAAATAATATTTTGGATTTGAACTCTAAATTTCCAGAAATGATTCAACAAATCATTGATAAATTGTGGATAGGAAAAATTGATGATAAATATTACAGCACTGTGCTGCTTCTTAAAATAAAAGACAAGGATTCCTTAAAAAAGATACAGGACGGTAATAATGCTATTTTAGTGGATAAAGTTAGTGAAATAGGAAAGGAATTAACTGTTATTTCAAAAAAAATCATCCTTATGATGCTCATCGCTTATGCAATTTCTTTGCTACTTCTCTCCATTGCCTATAAATTCAAGGAGGCATTAAAAATTATAGCTGTTCCGCTTTTGGCTTCTGCAATATCGGCTTCTGCAATGTCTTTGCTTGGATTTTCCATGAGTTTCTTTGCAATATCTGGAACAATTTTAACGCTTGCAATTGGCATTGACTATTCTATATTCTTTTCCAAAGGCAATGGAGATGGCAAAATTACGTTTTTCGCGGTTTTTTTATCCATGTTAAGCACAGTGCTTTCTTTTGGCTTGCTTTCGTTCAGCAGTTTTGCCCCAGTTTCTCATTTAGGCATTTCTGTTTCAATAGGCGTAATCTCTTGTTTTTTACTATCGTTTTTTCTATTTTCTCGCTATGAACGCTAAACCGCTAAACATAGCAGATTTTGGAATAGCATGTTCCCTTGGAACCTCAAAAGATGCTGTTTGGCAGGCTTTGCTTTCTTGCGATGTTTCGGGAATAACTCAAAAAAAAATTTATGGAATGGAATATAACTTGGCTCTGCTAAACAGCGAGCAACTCGATATAAACCACATTTCCGAGCTGGCTTTGGAATCTATTGTGCCAACCATTGAAAAGGCTATTTCAAAATTCGGCAAAAAAAGAGTAGCGGTGCTTTGCGGAACTTGCTATAAGGGTTCAAATGAGGTTGTAAAGGCTCTTGAAATGTATAAAAAAAACGGAAAATTTCCTGATAATTATGAATTTGAAATACAGCAAACAGATTATCCTGCTAAATTCATAGCAAAAAAATTCGGGTTGGAAGGAATTGCCATCAGCCATTCAACAGCATGTGCTTCTAGTTCAAGCGCAATTATATCTGCAAGAAATTTATTGGAATCGGGATTTTGCGATGCTGTGATAGTCGGTGGAACAGATATTATTTCCGATTCCATTATACTTGGTTTTTCTGCATTGGAGGCAATTAGCCCAAAGCCGTGCAATCCGTTTAGCAAAAATCGCTCAGGCATAACGCTTGGCGAAGGAGCTGCATTCTTTTTGCTTACCTTAAGCGAAGAATTTTCTTGCGATATTAAAATAACCGGATATGGCGAAAGCGCAGATGCTGACCATATAGCCGCGCCACGTGCTGATGGTGAAGGTGCAAAAAATGCAATAAAAGCCGCTCTTGCAAAAGCTAATTTAAAGCCAGAAGACATTGATTATATGAACCTGCACGGAACTGGGACAATGCTAAACGATGCTATGGAATCCATCGCGGTTTCCTCTATATTTCCTAGCACGCTTCCTGTTAGCTCAACAAAATCGCTCACAGGGCATACGCTAGGCGCAGCCGGTGCGTTGGAGCTTTCTTTTTGTTGTTTGGCACTTTCTTGCAAAAATACAGAAAAATATTTACCGCCTCACTTATGGGATAATATTTTTGATCCAGAATTGCCGCATTTGAATTTTGTTTCCAAGGGTACAAAAAGCAATAGATTAAAACGTTGTATAAGCAATTCTTTTGCATTTGGCGGCTACAATTCCAGCATTATTGTGGAGAATGCATAATGGAACCTATTACAGAACCCTTGGAAAAACTTGTACCGCACAGAGGAAAAATGCTTTTGCTTTCTAAAGTACTTTCATTTGAAGAAAAAAATAATTCCCTTTTAGCAAGCGTTGACATTTCGCAAAACAGTTTTTTTTACGATGATAAATTAAACGGTGTTCCTGTATGGATTGGTTTTGAATATATGGCACAAGCAATTGCCGCCCTTAACGGAAAAAATGATTTGGCAAAAGGGCAAGAATCTGGGTTTGGATTTATTTTGAGCGTTAGTAATTTTATTGCAAACACTTTTTGTTTCAAACCAAATTCTACAATTCTGATTTATGTAGAAATAGAATTTGAACTGAATAATATGGTTGTGTTTAATTGCTCAATAAAACAAGGCGAAGAAGAACTTGTAAAGGCTTCTATAAGTGCAGTGAAAATAAAAAACATATCTGAGGTAAAATATGAAAACTAAATCTAAAAAAAGAGTTTTGGTTACTGGAGCAAGCGGCGGCATAGGAAAAGCCATTGCAGAAAACCTCGCAATTGGAGGATACAGCGTAGTTGCTCATTACAACAATAATTATCCTTCTGCCAATGCTCTTGCAGAAGCAATGTGCGAAAATGGCTATGATGTTGATTTATTGCAATGCGATTTGCGAAACCGCACTCAGTGCCGTAGCGCAATTGAAAATGATATTGAGCAAAACGGAACATATTATGGCATTGTGACCAGTGCGGGAGTATGTTCAGACGCTGCATTTCCAGCTTTGACCGATGAAGATTGGGATAAGGTGATAGACACTAATTTGAACGGGTTTTTCAATATTGTTCATCCGGCAATTATGCCTATGTGCAGAGCAAAATGTGGACGCATAGTTGCCATAAGCTCCGTTGCTGGCATTGTGGGAAATCGTGGGCAGGTGAATTACAGCGCATCCAAGGCGGGTTTGATCGGTGCCGTTAAAGCTTTGGCGGTGGAACTTGCCAGCCGTTCCATAACCGTGAATTGCGTTGCTCCGGGTTTAATAGAAACCGATATGCTAAAAAATGTTCCGATGGATGTTGTGTTGCCAACTATTCCCATGCAGCGAATAGGCAAACCTCATGAAGTTGCCGCTGTTGTTGAATTTTTGCTTTCGGAATCTGCCTCTTATATTACCAGGCAAGTGATTTCGGTGAATGGAGGATTGATATGAGCAAAAGAGTGGTTGTTACCGGAGGTTCTTGCGTATCTGCGCTTGGTCAAAGCTGGCCGGAAATTTTAACGAACCTAAAAAGCAAAAAAAACTGTGTTGTTCGCATGGAGCAATATGAAAAATATGCTCAAATGAATACCAAGCTAGCCGCACCTATAAATTTTACACCCCCAGATTACTCTCGGCAAAAAACACGGGGAATGGGACGTGTTGCGCTTATGGCTACTCACTGCACGGATTGCGCCATTAAAAACGCTGGGCTAAACGGCAATGCTCTTTTACGTAGCGGTCGCTGTGGCGTGTCTTACGGTTCTTCAATGGGAAGCGTGGATGCCCTACTGGATTTTTTTTCAATGCTCACATCAGACAAATGCGATGGAATTACCGCAACAACCTATATTCGTTCAATGCCGCAAACCTGCGCTGTGAATATAGGCGTGTTCTTTGAATTAACAGGACGCATAATAACCACAAACACAGCTTGTACTTCTGGAAGCATGTCTATTGGCTATGCTTATGAAACAATAAAAAATGGGCAGCAAGATATTATGATTGCAGGTGGAGCAGATGAACTTAGCCCCACAAGTTCCGCTGTGTTTGATACACTATTTGCAACAAGTACAAAAAACGAAACACCAAATTTAACCCCCAGAGCTTTTGACAAAAACAGAGACGGATTAGTTGTGGGCGAAGGCGCGGGAACTCTGATTTTGGAAGAATACGAACACGCAGTAGCAAGAGGTGCGAAAATCTATACGGAAATTGCAGGATTTGGAACCAACACAGATGGTTTTCACATAACGCAACCAAATAGAGACACAATGCAAATTGCTTTGGAACTTGCGATTAAAGATGCAGGTATTTTACCAGACAAAATTGACTATGTGAACGCTCACGGAACCGCAACCGACAGAGGCGATATTGCAGAAAGCCACGCAACATACAATGCTCTTAAAAAATCCGTTCCTATAAGTACCTTAAAAAACTACATAGGGCATACACTAGGTGCCTGTGGGGCAATAGAAGCCTGGCTTTCCATTATGATGATGCGAGAAGGCTGGTTTGCACCTAATATAAATTCAGATGAGATAGATGCAGAGTGCGCTAATTTGGATTACATACAAGGAGAAGGCAGGGAAATAAATGCAAAATATATTATGTCTAATAACTTTGCCTTTGGCGGAATAAATACTTCGCTGATATTTAAAAACTGGGATTTAAAATGAAAGCAGTTGATGCCAAATTTGAAGCGCAGCGCATTGCCTTTGCACCCTTTGCATTTCAATGCGCATACTCAATGAGGGAACTAGGTGTTTTGGAATGCGTTAGCAAAGCAGGAAAAGCTGGCGCAAGCATTATAGAAATTTCCAGAGAATGTGAGATTTCAGAATATGGCGCACAGGTTCTTGCAGAATTTGGAATTGGCACGGGAATTCTTAAACTCGCCAGCGAAGATGAACCTCTCAAATATGGGCTTGGCAAAATAGGTTTTTTTATTCTGCAAGACGAAATGACCAGAGTGAATATGGATTTTGTGCAGGATGTGTGCTATGAGGGAGCAAAATTCTTGAAAGACTCAATTAAAAGCAAAAAACCTGAAGGATTAAAGGTATTTGGAAAATGGAACACTATTTACGAGGCTTTGTCTAAACTCCCGCCACAAACGCAAAAAAGCTGGTTTGCCTTTGACCATTTTTATTCCGATATAGCATTCCCCGAAGCCTTGCCCATTGTGTTTAAAAATCCACCGCGCAAACTTGTGGATATTGGAGGCAACACCGCCAAATGGGCAATAGCCGCTTGCAAATACAATCCAGATGTTGAGGTTATTATAGTGGATTTGCCAGGGCAAATCTCTGTTGCAAAAAGAAACGCAGAAAATGCAGGACTTGCAAAACGCATATTATTTTGCGAAACAAATATTTTAAGCGAAAATCCAAATTTGCCACCCGATGCAGATGCCGTGTGGATGAGCCAGTTTTTGGATTGCTTTTCGCTGGAAGAAATTTCCAGCATTGTGAATAGGGTTGGCAAGGCTACTCCAAATGCAAAGATTTATGTGCTGGAACCTCTGCTGGATATGCAAAAATTTGAGGCAAGTGCTTATTCTCTGCAAGCAACTTCCCTATATTTCACCTGCATGGCAAATGGCAATAGCAAAATGTATAATTTTGCAGAACTTGTAAATGCTGTTGAAAAAGGTGGTTTCGCCCTACAGGAATCGCATCATAATTTAGGTGCAAATGCTTATTCGTTGTTATGTTTTAAAAAAGTTAGTTAAATTTTTCGTCGCTAATTTGCTCTTTTATTTTCTCTGTGAGCAATTTTGAAGCCATGCCGCTTGGCATTTGTTTATATTCGGCAACGGGAATTGGCGGAAAAAAATCAAAAATATAATGGTATCTTTGAGTTGGATGAAAACTGAACAGAGCATCGTGTTTGCGAAGCCCTATTTTTTCGTTGCCGCCAATATGCACTGGTACAATATCATAGCCGCTTTCAATAGCAAGCCGTGCAGCACCTTTTTTCAAATCTATTGGCTTTCCGGAAACGGAGCGAGTTCCTTCTGGGAAAATTATAACGCAATTTCCCTTTGAAAGAGAATTGGCAACACGGCTTGAGATTTCTGCAAAATCCAGTTCATTGGAAATATATAATGTATTCACTATTATCTGAAAAATATTCTTTTTACCAAGCAACCCCTTTACAATGCAGTCTGCGTTGGGAATCATAGAAATTAACAAAACAACATCTAGCAAGGATGGATGGTTTGCGACTATTATTTTTGAGCGTAAATTTTTGAGCAGATTTTTATTATTGATTTTTAATGTTAAAAGTCCAAGCAAACGCATTTCCCACACAAAAATTGCAAAGAAAAAAGAAACAAGCCGTATCGGTTTAAAAACAACTAAAATAAGAAGCAATAAACTCAGCAGAATACTGCCAAATCCAAAATTGATAAAAAACAGTACTTTTGCAACAACTCTATATATGTAAAAAATTTTTTGCAAAATCCAACCCTGAGCGAGAAAAATTATCTGGAACTTCCAAGCTGTTTTCCGATGGAGCAACGGATAAAAAAAGCGCAAGCACAAAAGGCGTATTTGCACCTCCTATCAAAGTTTGGTAAGGAATGGGAACCAGTTCGTCTCCGTAAACAAAAATACGTTCTTTGTCTGCCCCACAGCGCAAAGCGGCAAGACATTCGCAAAGCCCATAATAAAAAGAATTCTTGCCCGAGCATATAGCGGAATATCCTTGCATATTTTTCTCTGCTATAGTTGCCATTGCAACCGGTGCATTAAAAACTGAATTGCTGAATTTTGTCGGAGATATTTTTTCATTCTCCAAAATTTCTTCAGAAATTTTCAATTGCCGCGTGACTTCTCCATACTCAGAAGAAAAGGAAATTTTCACTTGTTGCCTACCCTGCGAAACTTCGTGCACAGCGTATAGTACCATACGGGAAAGCTGGCTTAAATGCCTTCTGAGCATTGGCGAAACAAAAGGCAATGGCGGTGCTTCCGAGCTGCCTTCTCCTGGAGACCAAAAACACCATTTTGCAATATAAATCTTATTAAGCACGTCACTGCCCAATGGCTTCTGGAGGCATATAATCTTTGTTCAAATATTGAACTTTATATATTTTTGCCAATTGGTCAAGATAGCTTTTTATGGCAAGCTGACGGGAACGTTCTGCCTCAACACGTAAAATATAATCTATTTTATTTTCATAACTTTCAAATTTGCCATCGTTTCTCTCATAGAGCATAAATATAACAACCTTGTTTCCACCTTGCACAAAAGGCTCGCTAATTTCCCCTACTTTCAAGTTTTTAACCGCATTAACAAATTCTGGACCTTGGTCTTTTGGCAAAAAGTTGTTCATCGCGCCGCCATCTTTTTTAGCACCGGGGTCTTCACTAACCTGAGCTGCCAATACCGGTAAGTTGATTTTTTTTGTACGTACCTGTGCAGCATAACCTTTTAATATGTCTTTTTTGTCTTGGATGGACTGAGCACTTTCGCCTTTGGCAATGTTTAGAACTATACGTACCCCACTTATGGAATCGCTTAATATAGCCTCGTTTTTATGTTTCTCCCAATAAATCTTTTTATCTTGAGCCGTAGGGTCTTTTGGATATGGAACTTTTTTCTCAAGAATTTGGTCTGCGAGCAATTGATTTTCTATCTTTTGTTTGAAATCTGCTTCGGTTGAGCCGCTCTTTTTGAGTTCCTGCTTAAAAACTGCTTCGCTTGGAAACTGCTTTTTGAACAATGCAATAAGGCTATCAGTTTTTTTGGCATCTGCTTTTAAGCCCTGTTTTGCTATTTCTGCCTTTAAAAGCTCCTGCCCCACAAGGTTATCTATAACCGCCCAGCGAAGCTGGGTCATTGTTTCGGGAGGGAGGTTTTGCCCCGGTGCCTGAGCTTGTGCAAGCTGTTTCACCAAACTGTCTATTTTCCCGGGGCTAATGCCTATATTGCCAACTTTAATCGCAGGAAAGTTGCCGCCATTAAGCATCTGAGCATAAACGGAAAATGCTAACAAAAAAATTAATGAGATTATTTTCATAGGGGGTAATATAGTAATTATCAAGACTTCCTTTTTCCATGTTCCACAAATAAAGCGTGATATTCTTGAAATAGCGGCACAGATAACTCTAGATTCTCCATAAACCATAGCCGCAGAGTTTCGTAAGGAGTTTTTTCGTCAAAAATTTTCAAAGCGGCAAGAGTTCTTTTTGTGTATGTGTCTATGACAAAAGTGGGCAAATGGAAAGCGTAAAGTAAAATTGAATCTGCGGTTTCCCTGCCAACACCTTTTACTTGAAGCAAGTTGTCGCGAGAAGGTTCTAGTTGAGAGTTATCTATAAACCATTCTGAGATGTTTTTTAGGTATTTGGTTTTTTGGTTTCGGTAGCCAGCTGGGCTTATTAGGGTTGCTATTGTTTCGTTATCTGTTTTGAGGATTTTTTCGGGGGTGTTTATTTTTGCGGCAAAGAGGTTTACGAGTGCTTTTTCCACTTGGGTCCAAGCGGTGTTTTGGGTTAAAATTGCACCCATGCAAACTTCAAATTTGCCCTTTCTCGTTGCTGGCAAGCCAAATACATTCGGATGATAACCCCTGCCCTTGAATTCGGTGCGCACGGGCCACCATCCTTGGGCACCGTAGAGGGAAAAGAGTTTTTTGTAGAGCTCCGCTGGATTCATACCATTATGAATTTACTAATTTTTTTATTCTGTGCATCTGTTATTTTTCATTCTGTTATTCTTTATAGCATCTTCGTATGCCGTGCCTATTAAAGGCGTGGTGGTAGAAGAATCTGCCGATAATGTTATTCCTTATGCTTATATTTCATATATCTCTGGGAAAGCCATTGGGCAAAGCGATGATAAAGGCAGGTTTGAATTTGAATTGGATAGCAGGAATGCAGTTTTGATTTTCAAAAAAAATGGTTTTGACAGCACCATAGTGGAAATGCAGGACTATGGGGATTTGCTGGATGTTGTTGTTAGCATGCGTTCAAATGCAAAGCATTTAGGGAGCGCAACCGTGGTTGGCGGTGGCGGCACTTGGCAAAATCCGCGTGTTGTTTCTGTGCAAAAGCTAGAAGATGCGGCAGGGCTTCGCTTTGATTTAACCGAGCATTTGAGCCAAATGCCGGGGATATCTGGGCAAATGGATTTTTCCAGCAATCTGTTTTATGATGGAAGCCGCTCCGAAGAAATTGCCTATCATCTTGGGGAATTTAGAATACCAAATATGCGGCACTTGGACATTGGGTTCCCCGGCAATTTATCTGTGATAAATCCACACGCCGTTCAAAATATAAACATAAGCGAACATTATGGAGCAAATCCATTTAATCAAGGGCTTGCTGGTTCAATTCAATTTGAACAGAGAAATGAAAGCGATTTTAAAACCGATATTTCGCTCGGAACAACCCTGCGTGAGATTTATATGGAAGGACCTTGGCTCTTTTGGGATGGTTTTGCTTTTAGCATAAGATATTTAGACCCATCTATGCTAAAAAATATGGGTGAAAAATTTTTCACCGAGCTTAAAAGAACAAATGAAAGCTGCGATGGATGCTCCAAAGACCGCAACTCTTTTTCCCTTTACTCAATGGATTTATACGGAAGGTTTTTTGGCAAAGATTCCTCGCACAATTCCTGGGCAATAACAGGGCTTTACTCAAACGATGAATATTCCATTCGCCAAGATACCACTACCATAATACAAGGCTCGCAGTTTTATGGCTTGACTTTTGCGGAATACAAAACCTTGGGCGGAACAAATATTTATGCTGGAGTTATTTCAAAACAAACATCCGATACTTTAAGAGATACTTCATCTTTTAGAAGATTTGAAGGCGAACCCAATAGCCGCCCGGAATATGTGAATTTCATAGATGGCTACGAAAAATCGCATTTAACCGCTAGCGCTGGAATTTCTTGGGAACAAACCTCTAATTTGGGGTTTGCCCTTTTATATGACTATCACAGTGTTTCAAAAAAAATAAATGACAATGTGTTTCAGGCAAATGCTCATTACACAATCACAAACGGAAATAATGCAAGTGTATTTGGAGCGGGCGGCATATTTTCACTTTCTTCAATGCAAGTTGCCCCATTGGTTTCTTTTGATATAGAAAAAGGAACTGGCAAAGATATTGCCATTTTCGGAAATGTCGCTTGGCGTAGCGACTGGGACGAAAAATTGAACAGCGGCGGAGTTGTTAAGGCAGGTGCAAGATATTCTTTGGGTGCTTTAAAAATTTCTGCGCATGGCTTTGGGCGTTATTATCCAGACCCTATTTTGCCAATTCCACGTGCTTATGAATATTATAAAGAACGCCAAAAAGTTGATTTTGGATGGGTGGGAGGAAGCCAAGTGACTTTTGACTATCACGCTTTGCACACACTCGCATTCCAAAGCAATATTTCACATGTACAAGGCAAATACATGTTTCCAGACGGTTCTCTCCCTTGGCAGGCAAATTCACGCCTAGATATGGTTTCGCATTTGAGAATTTATCCCAGAAGCGATTCCCTCTTATCCCTTATAATTAGCCACCGCGCAGCTATGGACAGACCTCTTTATGAATGGGAGATAGATCCAGTCAAAGAGCAAAGGAATATAAAATATGCAGACGAAACAACTTCCCTTTTTCGCACGGATATTCGCCTTAACCTAGATTTAAAATCAAAAGCAAAGATTATTTTCCTTGAAAATGTTCGCTTTTTTATTGAGGCAGATAATATATTCGCTCCGCTGGATATAAAATTTTTGGGTGGAGAAAACGCAAGGGAACGTTCTGTTGCTGTGCGTGACCCAGACGGAGATTCCACAAACGGTTTTGATATTGTTCCCTTTATGGCAAAGGGAATGGGACTTTATTTGCAATTTGGAATAGAAGGAAATTTTGGGATTTAATATGAACGAGCATCCACTATATACATATCTTATGGCTCAAGGCGAACTGGGGGGTTTTGAGGTGGTGATGCCATTATTGTCTGAACCATTGTCTGAACCCCGATTCACCCGATTCACCGATTCTCCCGATTTGGAAAAACCAACTTTGGAAGTTAAGCCAAAACCAGTTTTAGAAGTTGCAAAGAAGGATGATGATTCTTTGTGGAAAAATGCGAGTTCTCTTGGGGATTTTTATGGGGCTTTGAGGGGGCATTCTGTATATACTAAGGGTATGCGGCTCCTAAGTTTTTATGCTCCTGAAATAAAAACAGATGTGCCTTATCTTTTGGTTTTTCATTCGCCGCTTGAATTAACGGTAGAGGCTAGGGATATTTTGGAGAGGTTGTTTAAAAAACTTGAAATTAATTTGAATAAGTGCGGAGTATCTTTCTTTTTAAAATGCGAAGATGCCACTTTGCCAAGGGAAAAAAATATTTTAAAAGATATGCTGTGCAAGGAAATAGAACTGATAAATCCAGAGAAAATAATTTTTTTTAGAGAAGCACCCAAGCCAGAAAAAATCGAAAGACCACCGCCAATAAGTGGGAACGTCATAACATTCGCAGAAAAACCCGCCATAACTCTATACTCTCTTTTGGAAATTTTCCCCAGCAAGCCAAATGTCAAGGAAAAAATGAATGAGGTTTTGAGTATATGTAAGGCTTTCACTCCACCACGCAGTTAAAATACCCGCAATCCTGCACACAGCGAACCGAGAGTCCCATAGATTTTGAATATTCGGAATGAGCTACGTTATCTCTGTCTGTGCTTATATATTTGTATTTGCCATAAGGACCATTGGCATCGCTTGTCCACCAATATCCTTTTTCTGTGATTTCTGCAAAACCCTGTGCTTTGGTGAAACCGCCCGGCAATGCGCTAAAACCGTAATTATCCCATCCACCCCACTCCTTTGATTTAAGTTTTCTGGCAACATCGCCGCCTGAACCCTCTATCAAATTCTGCCAATCATCATTGCTAGACAAACGCCAAGGAGAGGGACACACCGTTTGAGCCGCGTCCCAATCATAAAGACGCCCGTATTTCTCGCAGTTTTCAGGTTTATTTTTGTAGCAAAAACTGCCTTTTGAATTGTAATTTAAATTATTTCCCATCCACATTGTGTTAGCTATTTTAATCACATTGTATTTCCTGTTGTCGCGAGTATCTGTGAATATTCTGCTGATTTTTTTAATCGGTGGATTTTGTATGCAAAGAACTGAGAGAGCATTGGATTTATCTTTCAAAGTACTGGAGAATCCTCCCGAAGGCGATAAACTCCGAGCCTGAGCAGAACCGTTAACTTCAAATGTTGTGGATGTCCACCAGAAACCGTTTTCTTCCAAATTGCGCCAGCGACCTATTTTCTCACCACTTCTTTGCTGTTCTATGGTATATTCATAATCATCGCTATCACGCCATCCGCCTTTCAAAGCAGAGATAGCAGCAGCAAGACCTTTGCCCGCAGATTTTTCCAATTCATTCCACTCCGAGTCGCTAGGCAAATGCCAACCAACTGGACATACCTTAGCCGCAGTGTTCCAATCGTATAAACGCCCGTATTTTTGACAATAAAAATCATCGTCTTCAAAGCACCAAGATTTGCCTATACTCGTTTTATAATTCATATTTTCTGCCATCCAAACTTGATTGCCTATCTTGACCGTTTTGTATTGCTTTGCATCATTTGTTTTGCTGGTTTTAGGAATATTCTGAACGCAGCGAACCGAATAACCAATGGATTTGGTTGTGATTTTTTCATACAACTTATTTTCATTTGCTTTAAGATGAGAGCTATAAGCATCGTTATTTCCATAGTCTGCTATGCCCCACCAATTTCCAGACATTTCTTTGTCTAAGAATTTGTATTCATTTATAGGCACCGCATGGCTATATTCGCTGCTTAAACTTCCGCCGAGCATAGCGGAAAACTCCTCCATTGACACCACCTCGCTCCATTCGCGCCTCGTGGGCAAATGCCAACCGCCTGGGCAGGCTTTAATCGCGGTGTTCCAGTCGTATAAACGCCCATACATATTGCAATTATAATCATCATTTTCATAGCACCAAGATTTTCCAGTTTTATAATTCAAATTTTCTACCATCCATAACCCAGAGCCTATTTTTACGGTATTGTAGAGTTTTATATCATTTTTCTTTTCACTTGGTTTGGCTTTGATATTCTGAATGCACCGAACAGCCAAATTTGCGAATTCAACATCTTCTATTTTATTTATACCACCAAAACCAGAATTTATGACTACATAATAAACAATGGTATCTACGCCAATATTAGTAGCAGCCAACCATTTGCCATGCGTGTTCCATCCGATTTTAGCTTTGAGTTTGGCATCGGCTTCGCTTATCTCTTTCTTCAAATCTTCCCAAGCACTTTTGCTAGGCAAACGCCAACCAGCAGGGCAAGCCTTTTGCGGGTCTTTCAAATCCTCCGCCATCCAAACCCGCCCACCTAATTTGACGGTTTTATATTTCTTTTTATCACGAAAATCCGTGAATGTGCCTTTAATATCATCTAAGGTGATTGGGGTTTCTTTAGCATCTTTAGCGGGTTTAACATTTTTTGGTGCATTTTTTTGAGCAAATGCAAGACAGGCAAAGAGCAAGAATAAAAAGGTGAGTTTTTTCACTATGCAAGCTTAGTTTCTTTTTTACGCATTTTAAAACGGCTACGCAATTTCTTGAAAATGTTATCAAATATATTTATATTTGGTTTAACCATTATCGCATCATCTGGCAAGTCTGGGTGTTCATCATCAAAATCTGGTTCAAAGCCTGAATCTTCAAGAACTTTGAGGCGAGCATATAATTCCTCATTTAAGGGGAAAGCCTTAGCTGCCTGCTTTGCCGTCATGACATATACTTTATTTTCCATAATACCATCTCCTTTCTTTTCTACCTGCAATTCTAACAGAAATCAAACGTCTTTTCAAAAATCTACGATGTGTAAAGCATACAGATAAAACTCTTCCATTAACTTTACCTATCGCTATATAACGCTTTTCTCCATAGTTAAATCGCCTATCTTCAAATATGAATCTTGATTTATCCAAAAATACTTTAATGCCGTCAGGTAAAGGTAATCCTTTATGCTTTCTAATATTCTCAGTATTCTTGGCTTCATCCCATTCATACTTATAAAATCTCTCTAATATGTAATATAATAAATTTTCACAGGCTAACACCTGAGATTCCTAAACATAACACACCTCTCATATAAAATATACAAAAAAACTCACTCTCACCCCCAAACCGACCCTACGCAAGCCGATTTTCAAAAAAAATGCACATTTTTGCAAACACTTGTTTGCAAAATTACGATTTCTGAATTTTTTTTCCGTTTTTTTACGTCTAAGTAAGTAGAGAGAAAAAAACGGAGGTTCAATATGACCGAGACCCAAACAAACCGCAATCACAAAAGTAGCGTTTTCACAATGCTATTCAGTGACCCACCCGCCGCGCTGGAACTCTACAATGCAGTGACAGGGCAAAACTACCCACTGGACACGAAAATAGAGATAGTGACACTTTCAAATGCCCTATTCAAAGGGCAATTGAACGATGTGGCTTTCGTGGTGGATGATAGGCTTATAGTCCTGATGGAGCACCAATCGACCATAAATAACAACATACCGCTCCGGATGCTCATGTACTTGGGCAGGGAGTACGAGCGGATAACGAAAGGCAAGGATTTGTACAGAGAGAAACTGATAAAAATTCCTGCACCGGAGTTTATAGTTCTGTACAACGGCAAGGATGAATTCCCAGATTTCAAGGAGCTTAGGCTTTCGGATTCTTTTAAAACCAAAAGCAAAGGCAATCTTGAGCTTGTAGCAAGCGTTTACAACATCAACAAGGGTCGCAACGCTGAGATAGCGAGCAAAAGCCCTGTTTTGAATGGCTACAACGAGCTTATAGCGGAGATAAACAAGAATCGCAAGACGATGGAACCATCAGAAGCTATAGAATCTGCGATAAAGAGTTGTGTGAAGCGGAATATTTTAGTATATTTCCTAGAGAATCACGCTTCGGAAGTTTTTGAATATGCTTTTTACTGAATGGAATTGGGACGATGCCCTAGCGGTTAAGAGGGAAGAAGCCCAGGATGAGTTGTTTGAACTTTGGGAAAGTGGCGTTTCCGTGGCGGAAGCTAGGAAAATACTCCGCGGTAAAACCACAAGCCCCACTACGCCATTTGGGTGTTCTTCCTAATTTTATTATATTTCCTAGAGAGTCATGCTTCGGAGGTTTTGAATATGCTTTTTACTGAATGGAATTGGGACGATGCCAAGCAGGTTTGGCAGGAAGAAACTAGGAAAGAAGATAGGGAAGAAATCTTGGACTTTATAAGGAAAGGTTATAACCTGAATGATATTGAAAAAATTCTTCTTAGTAGGTCTTGAATATGCTTTTTACAGAATGGAATATGGACGATGCCATTGCAGTTGCGAGGGAAGAGGCTAGCGAGGACGGTCGCAAGGAAAGACTCACCCAAGCCGACCCTACGCAAGCCGAGTTTCTTTTTTACGCATTTTAAAACGACTACGCAATTTCTTGAAAATACTATCAAATATACTTGGTTTAACCATTATTGCATCATCCGGCAAGTCTGGGTGTTCATCATCAAAATCTGGCTCAAAGCCTGAATCTTGCAGAGCTTTGAGGCGAGCATGTAATTCCTTATCCTTAGGAAAAACCTTAGCTATCTGCTTTGCAGTCATAACATACACTTTATTTTCCATAATACCATCTCCTTTCTTTTCTACCTGCAAGCTAGGCAATTACGACTAAGGTGTCCATTTATCCCTTGATGTATGCCAAAAAGCATCTATCATTACTACATCTTCATTTCCTAAATTCTCTATGTGATAAAATATCCTGTATCGCTTATGTACAACAAGAGTTCTATATTCTGGAACATCCTCGTAAATACGACCTAGCAATGGCTGCTTTCCTAAAATATCTATATATTTCAATATTTTTGCTTCCATTTTCGCCGCACTGTTTGGTGAAATAGCTGCAATATATCCCAAACCCTCTATAAATTCAGAAACCGCTCCATTGGTCCACTGGATTTTCAAATAATACCTCTCATACGTTTCAAATTTTCGTGACTCAATAGTTTTCCTTCTGAAATTTCTCGTTCAGCAATGGATAATCTTTTACGAATTGTCAAACGCTCTATTTCAGAATCAACGGAATGTGAAGCAATTCTTTTATTCTTAGTTTTCTCTAAAACAACTGTTCTTAACATAACACACCTCTCATATAAAATATACAAAAAAACTCACCCTCACCCCCAAACCAACTCCCCCGAGTTAATCGGGGGAATCTCAATTATCTGCAAGGAGCACTAGTTGCTTTTGTATAGGCAGAATTATTTTCACTTATCCACCCGCTACTTTCCGACCGTATATAGTAACCGCCATCCTTTTTATCACCCAAAAGGGTTGAACAGGATTCCTTACCCCATTGACCGCATACAAAGTTATCATCATTATTAGGGGTCATCGTTACTCCATTTACTTTGATATTCTTACCTTGTATTTTAGTAACATCACTTACAAAGAAGCATTTATTGCCCGTACCTTCACTATCCGTTGGCGGATTTATGGATACAGAACTTGCTGAAGTCGGGCTACCACCGCACCAAGCTGCCTGATATGCGCACGTATTAGCGGAGGTTATCGTTATTTTACCGCAGGATGCAGCAGGTTTGCCGCTACAGTTTCCTTCACTTGTTGTTACTGATACGTTGTATTCAGCTGCTGTAGGATTAGTCCAACTAGGCGCACCTGTCCAATCAAGACCAGCATTAACTGTTGTTGAGGTGCTATTGCTACCGTTGCACTTCACTGTTGGCAGGGTTATAGATTCGCCTGCCTTGCCTGTTGCAGGCAAGCCAGTGCAAGCTAGCGTGTATGTTACGGCGGGAGCACTTACTACCAATTGACCGCTACAAGTGGCAGTTTGACCACTGCAATTTCCAGAGCTTGCCGATGCCTTTATGCTAGTGTATGTATTTGCCGTAGGGTTACTCCAACTTATATTAGTTGGTGTTGATGTCCAAGTAAGACCGCTATTAACTGCTGTACCGCTACAAGTCACTGCTGGTGGGGTTATTGCTGTGCCTGCTGTGCCTGATGTAGGTACAGCAGCGCACGCTAGCGTGTATGTTACAGGAGCAGGACTTACTACCAATTGACCGCTACAAGTGGCAGTTTGACCACTGCAATTTCCAGAGCTTGCCGATGCCTTTATGCTAGTGTATGTATTTGCCGCAGGATTACTCCAATTTATATTAGTTGGCGTTGATGTCCAAGTAAGACCGCTATTAACTGCTGTGCCGCTACAAGTCACTGCTGGTGCATTTATTGCCGTGCCTGCCGTGCCTGATGCAGGTACAGCAGCACAAGCTAACGTGTATGTTGTAGTTGTGCTAGAGCTACTGCTCACAGCAGCACTAGAACTGCTTACAGCCGCTACGCTAGAACTGCTTGCTCTGCTAGAACTGCTCACCGCGCTCGCCACGCTACTGCTGCTCACCACAACCGCAGTACTGCTGCTTGGTGCTGGGCTGCTGCTGCTCAGCACTGGGCAGCCTACTTCGGGGCATATTCTAAAAGTGCCTTCGCATTTAACTGACTCGCCCTGGCATGGCTTTTTATTGTCATCGCTATCTACCTTAGCTCGAATATCGTTATAATCTTTTATATCTGTCGGGTTTGACCATCTAGGATTATTGGTCCAATAAATATCGGCGTCTGGATCTAAAGTAGTTACTTTGGTAGAATCCTTTTTCTCTGTACACTTTACCTCAGGCATATTCTTCTTGGGAATAGGCTTTCTCACCGTTCCTGTATCATAACCGACTTTCACTTTACAAGAGAGAATATATGGATATTCAACAGAGGAACTGCTCTGGACCAAGCTTGAACTGCTCTGTGCATTATTTGAGCTGGAAGAGCCGCTTGCGTTTCTGCTGCTGCTTGAATCATCATTTTCATCACTAGAAGAAGATTTTTCAGATTTGGATGAACTATATGGAGTTTCTACTAGCGAATCTAAAGAATCATAATCCTTTAATTTACATCTACTTTTACTATTCTCCTCAAATAAACATTTTGTGGCATCATCAACATATTTCTTATTATCAAGGTCTTTAACATCTTCTAAAGTGCCCTTGCCACACGCAATTACTATAACAATAGTTACAAATACCGCCAACGCAAACGGCATAAAATGAGTGAATTTAAATTTTTTAATCATAAAATAACCTCTTTGAATGTAGAAAAAATCCACACTCCCTAATAGTAAATATACATTTTTTTACAAAAAAATGACATTTCTACTCAAAAAACCCGCTTTGTAAACTCAAAAAAACGCTATTTTCACCTTTTTTAGTGATATTTACGTCATTTCCAAGAGAGTATATCTTACTGTATCCAAGCACAAAATCAAAAGTCGGCATTTTAATTCTGATTTTTGGCTCCGCAAAAAGCCTTTTTGCCGCCATTTCGCTCCACGGATTTGGCTCCCCATCCTTTACAAAACCGCCTGCCAAAAATATGCCGCTCTCCTGCCACTGCAAAGAAAGACCTACGTGCGCAAGCCCGTATAAATGCGAAGAATTATATGGAGTTTGCCACTCCTCCATATAGCTGCCCATACCCATAGCAAAACGGTAGCGATTCCCTAGGGCAGGGTCGGGGTTTAAGAAATCAAGACCGTAAAGTTTGCTTGGCAAAACAAAGCTTCCTTTATCGGTTCTGCGAAAATTCGCTCCGAACTCCGTTCCTGCGCTTATGGATACATACTCGGTTAATGACTTTGTAATTGATAGAATTCCTTGGCTGGAAACATAAAGCGGAGCCTCTTGGTCAAAGCTATGCACAGAAACAGCCTTGAAACCACCCATTAGCTGCGCCATAAAACCCTCTTTTGCAAACCACCTATTGTATTCCCCGCTTTGCCAAAGCCATTTAGCATAAGGAAACAGCGAACTCACCGCCACAGGCTCGTAAATATAACCTATTGGCTCCGGCTCCTCGTCCTCATCATCATAAGAATCATTATCATAAATAGGATAGCCAGAGGCACCGCTTGTTATGTCTCTGCGTTCAAGTTCAACAGCAACCTGCAAACGTTCTTTTTCAATGCCAAGAACTATTTTGGCTCCGTTTTCTTTTAGCAACCTCATATCTCTATCTTTAATGCGTTTTTGAAAAAAAGGATTTGGCTCATATTCATAAAATTTTGCATTTGCATAAAAATCACCATTGCCCATAAAAAACTGCTCAAAGCGCAAATTTGGTTCCACGCCTCTCACTCCTTGTCCGTAAAAAGCCATTAAATTCAAATTGTAACCAAACTGGTTCACAAAACGAAAATTGGCATTTGCCGCAATGTTTGCGCCAAAAAGCGTTCCTCCAAAACCTATTAGCGCAAGCGATAATTGCGGGTTGCTTTCCGAATTTATCTGCAATAAAGAACCAGTATCCAAAACTAAATGCACTTCTCTATAAGAACCATCTTCTTGCAAATTCATCAAAAAACTGCGAACCCCAAGAATGCCTGTATCGCTAGGGTTCCAAAAACTCTTTAAATGCCCCTGAATTTCGGCAGGAACGCTGTCAAAAACTGGAAAGTAGAGGAAACGCGGAAAAGGCGGAGTAAAACTCCCCGCTTCTAGCGGGGTGCCAGCAAAGCTGGCGGGGTGTGCCGTAAGAGTTTGGGCTAGGCGGGAGCGGCGAGATTGGACGGCTTGAATTCCGGCTTCGTAGAGGGAGTCGGGATTGGGTTTTGAGTGGGGGCGTAATATTATCATTGTGGAATCTTCTTGCCACAGTTTTTGCTGGTAGCGCTCTGCTGCGGAGCCATTTGTGTCTCTTAGAGCGATGGGTGTGGAGAGAATTCCGCCTGCCGCTGGGGGAAAGGGAAAGTTTTCCAAGCTATCTATTTTGCGAAAGGGTATTTTTGAACCTATATCGGAACGCCAAAGGCTTTCCTGAATTCTCAAATCAAAAAAAACCTGCCCGAAATACGGTTTGCTTTCGGTTAATTCAACTAAAAAAGGAGTGCCGTCTTCTTTGTGCTTTATCAGCCATTCTTTTTGCCACAGAGCAACTTTTTTAGGTTGCTCTGTTTTTGGCAGTGAATCCCAAGATTTAATCAACTCTCTTATCTGAGCCGAACTCCAGCCCGCACTCCACAAAGCACCCACAAAAGCACCCCACTGGCTACCGACAACCGTATCTATTGGTATTTGGAATCTCTCTATTTCGCTCAAAACTCCCAAATGATATTCAATTGAAGAATAATCGCCATTCATATATATAACCGCAGCACTTGTTTGAAACCACAAAAGAGCGGCGAATAAAATGGTCTTTGGGATTTTCAGCATATTTAGAAGATACAAATTTCAGGCTCCAACACAATGCCGTGTTTTTTTTTCACCTCTTGAACTATTTTTTCCATCAAGGCTTTTACATCGCTGGCTGTTGCGCTTCCTCTATTCACAATAAAATTCGCGTGAAGCTCGGAAACTTGCGCATCCCCTACCCTGCACCCTTTAAGCCCGCAAGAATCTATCAAATATCCAGCAGATAAATGGCTATCGGTTAGCGGCAAATTGCTGGTTGGATTTTTAAATATGGAACCTGCGTTTGGATATTTCAAAGGCTGCTTTTCGCGCCGCCAAGCCAAAACCTCTTTTCTGTTTTTGTTTATAATTTCTTTTGGCATTGGAGTAAAATCAAATTCAGCAGATACAATAATTTCGTCTAGCATTTTAAATGTACTACTTCTATAAGAGAATTTACATTCTTCATTTGTTCTTGTCACTATTCCCCCATAATTTGTCACAGAAACAACGCTCTTTATGCAATCCGAAATTTGCTGCCCGTGCGCTCCGGCATTCATAAAAATTGCGCCTCCAAGGGTTCCCGGAATTCCTTCTAGTTTTTCCATTCCTCCCAAGCCTTTGTCTGCGGCAGCGTGAATAACATCGTGCAGGGATTTTCCAGATTCCAACTTCTTCCCTATTTTTATAACCAAGCCATCATAACCATTATCATTAAAAAGTATATTGCTTCCATTGCCTAAAATGAAAAACTTCTCCTTGTTTTTTTTGCAAAACATCAACAATTCCCTAATCTCGGCGATGGATTTAGGTTCGGCAAATAACTTTGCTGGTCCGCCAATCTTAAAGGTGCTGTATTTTTTCAATGAGACATTTTGTGAAATCAATGCAAACCTCCTTTGAACTGTTATTTACAATCTTAACTATCTTCCCCACTAGCCACTCCCCACTAGCCACTCCCTGCATTTTCATTCTCCTTTCAATATCGCTTTCGCTCATACCTTTTTTCAATAGGCGTTCTTTTCTTATGTTTTCGTCTGCTTGGACTATCCAAATTTCTTGCATTTTTTTTGCGAAATCTTGCCATTTATATAAAACGGCTGCTTCTACAAAGGGTGGGTTTATTTTTTCAATTTCACGCTGCAAAATTGGGTGAACTATGCTCTCCAAAAGGCAGAGTTTTTGTTCGTCATTGAAAACAATTTGCGAAATATAAGGACGATTCACTCCACTTTCGTCAATAGCCTCAGCTCCAAACTCCTCTGCAATTTTTTTTCGCAAATCCGCATTTTCCCTGTAGAGCTTATGGGCAAGGGAATCGGCATCCAAAACCTCAAAACCCGCCTCCCTAACAACAGAAGCCACGAGAGATTTTCCAGAACCTATTAAACCAGTGATGGCTAGCATTGAAGGGAATTTAGAAATTTCTATATTACCCCCCATGCCTAATATAAATGTCTCAGAAATTTGGAAGCAAATTCAAGCTCCGGGTTTTAACCCAGAGCGTGTTGCAGAACTTGTGGAACAGGTAAAGCAAGCGGCAGTTAGTTCAACAGAACCTGCTGTTGTGAGTTTTGGCACAAGTGGTTGGCGTGGAGAAATAGGTTCTGAATTCACGCTTAAAAATATTCAGGTTGTGGCAAAAGCAATTTTGCAAGTTTACAGGCAAGCAGATGCTGCAACTTTTGAAGCACTGGGCGTAAATTCCTTTGAAGAACTGCAAACAAAAGGCTTGATACTCGGTCACGATAACCGCTTGCTAGGCAAGGAATTTTGCGAGGTAGTTGCAGACCAATTTATAAAAGCTGGCATAAAGGTTTATTATGGCGGCGAAATGCCAACACCGGAATTCAGTGCGGCAATAGAGCTTTTGGGTGCGGCTTGCTCGGTGAACATGACCCCATCTCATAATCCAAATCATTACAACGGAATAAAATTCAATCCCGCAGACGGAGGTCCAGCAGGTCCAGAAATCACGGATAAAATAACCGCCAACTCAAACAACATAATGAAAACCCATGTTTGGGAAGAAATGGGCAACATAAATTGGGAAATAATAGACCCAATTAAAATCTATAAATTATTCTCAGAAAAACAGGGAACCATAAAATACGGCAGAATTCAATCTTTGCTTTCAAAAGAAAGCATAGACTTGGTATGCGACCACGTTCACGGCTCAACAAGAGGCAGACCCGCCGCATTTTTGAACAACCCCGGATGCCTAACCAGCCTAAGAACCGAAACAGACCCTCTGTTTGGCGGCATTGCCCCAGAACCCTCTTCTAAAAACCTAGCTGGCGTAAAGCAAGTTTTAAATGCCAGCAAAAGCCACTTTCGCCTAGGCGCAATTTTCGACCCAGACGGAGACCGAATTCGCTTTTATGATGGCACAAGGGAAATAGATATGAACAGTTTTGGCGCAATAGCTTTTCACTATATGGTTACTTGGCGCAAAGAAGAAGGTGTTCTAGCAAAATCCGTTGCAACATCCAATTTTGCAAACATCATAGCAACAAAACTGGGAATTCCCGTTATGGAAACCCCAGTTGGTTTCAAAAACTTTCGCCCTTGGTTAAAAAGAAACGCAAATCCAAAAGCCTTGATAGCCTTTGAAGAATCCGATGGCATAACAGGTTTAAACAACACTTTGGAAAAAGACGCCTGCTTTGGGCTTTTGCTAGCCTTAGAAATTATGGCAGTAACAGGCAAAAATCTGGGCGAATATTTAGACCTTTTATACTCAGAATACGGTCGCCTTTACCCTGAACGCTCCGGCTTTGAGGTTGACAAATCCTTGGTCGGCGCTCCCCTGCTGGATAAAGTTCACAAAATAGCAGAATCCGCGCAACCCGGTACGCAAATTTCCATCGGCAGCAAAAACAAAAGCGTCAAGGAACTGATAACCATAGACGGCGTTAAAATAATATTCACAGACGATTCTTGGATGTTAATCCGCCCAAGCGGAACAGAACCAAAAGTTCGCATTTACGCCGAATGCCGCGACCTAGAAGAAAAAGAAGATATGTTTAAAACAGCACAGAAATTATTTTTTAGTTGAAAATCATAGTGCTTCACACTCTAATACTAGCTGCAGGACTAGGAACAAGGCTTCGCCCTTTAACCGAGCGAATAGCGAAGCCTCTTATTCCCATAGGGGATAATTGCCCACTTGGAAGGCAAGTCTTGCTTGCAAAAAAAATAGGCTCAGAAAAAATTCACGCAAACGCTCACCATTTGGCAGAGCAAGTACAAAACGCAGCCACGGAACTCGGTATTGACAAGGTTTGGTTTGAGCCAGAGATTTTGGGAACAGGCGGTCCAATTCAGAGAATGTACAATGAAGGAGAGAGAGGCGAACTCCTTGTTTTGAATGGAGACTGCGAACACAATTTGGATATAGAAACATTTTTGAAACAGGCGAGAAACTCAGGAGCAACTTGCGCACTTCTCGCAATAGACAACCCAGAAGTAAATACGCTCTGCATTAAAGATGGGTATTTAGTTGGCATTGAAAACAGATTTGGAGAAAAAGGCACGGAAAATGCCACATTCACCGGCATATCTTGGTATTCAGAAAAAGCATGGAAACAAGTTGCAGAAAAAGATATAAGAGATTTTTGGGCAAAACTGATAGAAAAAGGCGAGAATCCTTTTGTGCAAATAGCAGATAAAAATTCAATTTGGATAGATATCGGTTCACCAGAAGGCTTGATGAAAGCCGTGTCCAATGAAGATATAGACTCTTTTAGCGTAGCTGGTTCCGCAGGTTCTGGAAGAAAATATTACAGAATGGAATGTGCAGGACATTCTCTGATTTTGCAGCAATCTCACGAAGGAGACCCAGATTTTGAGCGTTTTGTTCGTTATGGAAAATTGTTCAGCACCTTGAAACTCCCAACACCGGAAATTTACGCCGTTGACGAAAAAGAAAAGCGTGTTGTTATGCAAGATTTAGGTTCTGTTAGGCTTTATGACGCAACGCAACCAATGCTCCACTACCCCGCTGTTTTGGAAAAACTGATTGTTTGGCAAGAGGCAAGCGAGCGAGCCTTTTCCCTTGACAACGAACTAGCAAACAGAATTTTTGACGAAAACTATTATCTTTGGGAAACATCTTATTACGCAGAAAACTATCTGCAAGCTCATTTAGGATATACCGAAATCCCTGCGGATTTATCCGCATTTTTCAAGGACTTGGCAAAGAAGGCTGTGGCGCAGCCAAAAGTTTTGATGCACAGAGATTTTCAGTCGCAAAACATAATGATTTACGGTGAAAATAAAATTGCCTTTATAGATTTTCAAGGCGCAAGAAACGGTTCAATTTACTATGACGTAGCTTCTCTGTTATGGGACCCATATATGATGATTCCCGCAGAAACGGTTAAACATTTATTTGAACTTTGGTTTAGCGCAAATCCGCTTTTGAAAAACGTTTCGTTTGAACAGGCTTGGGAAGATTTTTTAGTGGCAAGTACGCAAAGGCTTATGCAAGCTCTTGGTGCTTATTGTTTTTTGAGCAAGAAAAAAGGGATAAAATCTTTTGAGCAATATATTGAGCCTGGGGCGCGGAGATTGGGGGAGGTTTTAATTAAACTTCAACATCACAGCCATTTCAAAGGAAAGGGTTTGGCGGGTGTGGGCGTTGCCGTCGTTTAGTTGTTCTCTTAAACGGCGGTATTCTATATAGGCGTTTGCGCTGGCTAGTTTGTTAAAAGAATAGCCAGCGCTTGGACGAAGGTACCATTCGTGCGCACGTGCCGTAACGCTGCGATTTATTTTTTTAAGTTCGGGAGTATAGCTTGTTTCCTCACCGCCATCTGGCATTTGCACCACAGTGTGTACACCAGTTGTTCCAGTTGGGTTGTAAGGATAAAAACCATTAAGAGGCACATAATCTTCTTTAATAAGTTTTCTATAACTATAACCGCTTGCTAGTTTCAAATCTATATCGTTATCTAATTTTATGTACCAACGCCAAAGCTGAAAACCTCTTTTGGCTTTAAGAGGATAAGCTATGGAAAGTTCATCTCCGGCGGCATAGCCTCTATCCACTGTTTTATCGGTATATAGCCAGGGAATTTTTACGTAATAGTCCTCATCAATCTCTTTCCACGCTTCAGTTTCTGGCAATTCCATTTTTGCTCGCCTCAACTGCTCTTCCATTTTAAATCTAACGCTGTTATCTATGCGAATATTGCCCTGCGTTAATGCGCTTATGCGAATTAGCGGATTAAAATCTATTGTGGTTAGCCATTCATCTTCCGCGCTCTGATAGGGGCGAACCGTAGTGCGTTCCTGATAGTCAAAACGGTGCGAAGTTGAAAGACTGCGCAGTTTGCCTTTGAAAAAATCAAAACGATGCGCAAAATTAGGGATATTCACGCCAATTCCAAGTTTGGGCCAAGTTGTTGTTGTGTCTATGTATAAAGGATTTTCTCTTGTTTGCCTGAATGTCTCTGACCAAACTAAATCGCCCTTAACGCCAATATCCCACCAAGGCAAAGTGAGCGATGTGCTGTTTGTCAAATTGCGCCTAATGCTGTGCTCAAAACGCCCCTGATACACAATGGTATCTGTATTCTTATTTCTGTATTGAGCAAAATCATCGTAATCTTCTCTTGTTTTTAACCCCATATCACCGCTCACCAAATTCCAAAAACCCCTGCCGCTATAACCGTTTCCAAGACCTAAACCAAATAAATAATACTGAAACGGATCCACTCCTTGATTTTCGTATAATTGCCAAAGAGTAAAATCTTCGCCATTTGTTTGCAAATCCACGCTCCACATACTGCGAATTTCCTGCCACTTCAATTTCTCAAAAAAACTGCTAATAGGATTTTTTCCAGCTATGCCGGCAAGTTGCTGCAATCTTAAACTCGGAGAAAATTCAAAGCGGTTGTTTTGCTGAATTGTCCAAAAATTCTTTGAAAGCATTTCTTCGTCATAAAAATCAAAATTGTTTGGAATGGATTTATGTTGAGTAAAACCGCTGTTAAAAGAAAATCTCATCGGCAAAAATGGAATCCATTCCGCAGAAAAATTTGCCCTGAAATCTTGCCTGCGATTACGCTCGTTGCGTAAAATTCCATAAGTCCTGCCATAATCCCTTAAACCAACGCTGTCTATTTCGTAGGAATAAGCGGTTTGGTATATGGTATCTTGCACCCCTGTGGTATCATTGGTAATAATTTGCAAGGGATATTCATAAGAAATTTCTCTAACATAAATTCTTCTATCAGTGTGGTCATAGTCAAAAATAAAGTTTTTGGCAAACAAACCGCCCTCACCGCTTGGGCTAAAAAAATCTTCCTTAACAAAAGCCTGCCTATCGCCGCCTGCATACATATCGCGGTTTATATTTAGTGTATAATTCAGGTTAAAGAAGGGAAAAATATTCCAGCGAATATCTGCCTTATGTGTTAAATCCGTTGTAAAATTCGTTATTTTTCCAACCTGCGGTTCCATAAAATTCGGGTCTCTTTCTTGATTTTCGCTTCTGCTATAAGCCAAGTCCATCAGCGTTAAATCAAAGGTTCCGGGCCACGGTTCAACAGGCAGGCTTTTGTTGCCAAACAAATAAATATTGCTTCGTTCAAGAGGTCCCAGCTTATATTCCAAAACCGTATTGTATTGATAAAGGCTATCTGCGATTTTTGCTGAACGTCGCTCGGTTTCCCTATAAGAATAATTCAAAGCGGGGCGTTCCAAAAACACTTGCCCAAAAATTTCCTGAAAAATATTGTCGCTTTTTTTGTATTCTTTGCTAAAACCAATGGATAGAGTTTTTGAACGGGAAAAACTCTGATATCCTTTGGACTCAGAAGCCTCTCTCAAAGAATGTTCTTCGCTTGTATCTTTAACCTCTAAACCAGCAGTTGCAAAATCACCGAACATATCAAAAGCATTATCTTGGCTAAGACCAATATCATCGTCTGGTTTCAAATATGGGCGAAGCGTTGAGGAACTGTAGCCAATCCCAAAAGGCAGGCGCAAACCGTAATCGTCTTTGAAAAACTTGTTTATGTTCAAGCTCGCATTTCCATTTACATCCAAGCGTGTATTCGCCTCACTGAGCGTTGGCTTGGGGCTTCTTCCTTCTGTTTTAAGCGTTGCGAAATTTCCGTCTTGGTAGCGCAATTCACCAGAAATGGAAAATACATCGGCAAAATCTAACTGACCGTGAGTTCTTGCGGCATAGCCCCAAGCATTGCTTATCCCCGAAAGTCGCAAATCGTTAATCCAAAAAGTTCCATCCAAGTCTTCCAAAGATGCATCGTTATCTGCTATAATAACAAAACGTATCCAGTTGATTCCACTGCTAGAAGGATTCCCCACCACTTTTATTATTTCTTTTCTGCCATCTCTGGTTAAAGTATCTATTTTCGTATTAAAAAATTCCCTGCCCATTTTCAAATTTGAAAATTTGGAAAGCTGAAGCGAAAAAGCATTTGCTCTCCAATTATTTTCGTGGCAATCCTGAATTCGCTCTCTATCGCTGCATTCGAATTTTTCGGGCTTAAAAGACCATTCGTAATAATCTTGGCTGCCATCCAAGCCGCCCCGACCAAATTGCAAGGCAAATCTCACGGGGGTTTTTGTCGCTTTGGTTTCGTAATGTATTTCCATTTTAATATTTTCATAAGAGGTGAAATCTTTAACTTCATTTTCAAAAAATTTAGTAGCACTCACCGCTTGCCCAGGATGCAAACCGCCATATTCCAAAAGCAAGCTCTGCTCCTTTAATGGAGTGCCAGTGGTTTCGTCTCTTTCTAGCGGTGTATTTGGAGACCTGAAATAAGCACCCATATTATCACGGTTATTTATCACCTGAACTCTCAAATAATTGCTGTCTGGAACAACCACCGCGCCCGGAGCTTTAATGTCTCCATTCATTTCTCCAGTCACTGTTTCAGTAACAGGATTAGATACTATTCCAAATTCATTGTTTCCAGAATTTTCTATCCATTCATTCCCCACAATTTTAAAATCTGCTATTTGCACTCTGCCTTCTGCAATGCCCTGCCCCAAATTTCCATACCAAAGCCTTGTGGAAACTGCCTCTGCCAAAATATCCATTGCCGAAACACCCGTGCCAGACACTATGGTATCTATTTTATCCAATGGAATGCGAAACCTGCGCCAGCCGTTTTGCAACTTTTCAAATTGGGTTGCATCTTCTGTGTTTAAATCTATTTTATAGCGCACAAAGCGAATTTCGGTATCTAATTGCCCATTGCGATTTATATCTTCGCTATCGAAAGTTCTCTCTCCTGCATTGCCCTTTGTGCCGTTAATTTGGGGTGGCGGGTCGCTTAAATCCAGCATATTTGCATTAAATTTATCCCTTGCGATATCTGTGTTTCCACTGGCAACATTCTCTGCTTTTAAAGTATCGGAGCGGCACTGGGCATAGCGGCAATCCCAAGTCACCAGTCTTCCATCCACTCCAGCAGCATAACCAAGTCCCATATCATTAAGTGCTTGCGTTGTGCCAGCCAGAGCCTCGGAATACAACATATTATTATCAGGCTCATAACCATTTATGCTTATAGCTTCGCTGATCAAACCCAAATCAACATACAAAGAACCAACATTTCCCCTAACCACCATTTCTATATATCTCTTTTGCGATAAATCTTGATAATAAGTGCCATTGGGTCTCATAACCCCACCCCAGCTTTTTCCGCTTAAATTATCGTTTGGTCTTAATCTAAAACTCAAAATAGTTATTTCCCTATTATCCACGTCGGTGTTGCCTATTGGCGTGTAAATGTGCCTATAACGCATTGAGGTGTTGCTATGCCACACAAATTCTCCAGCGTATTTGTAATCCAAATGCTCTATATATGTGGACTGGTCATTTGCAATTCCTCCCGGAGGGCTTGCTTTGAACCACATAAGCCTGGAAAGAGGATATTGCAAACTGAGCGAGCTTCCTTCAAAATCATCTATCAAAGCAGATTTTCTCGAATTTGTATTTGAGTTATGGTAGCTTGCCGCTAGTTCTCCCTCAAAACTCCATCTGGATTTTTCATCGGATTTTATAAAAGGAACGGCATTTATCATTTTATCCATTACATTCGAACTATCCCTTAAACGCAAATTTGTTCCAAACAAAATCCCAGAAAAAGGCTCACCGCCAAGGCGCGGATTATCCGTGCTGACATTTTGATTTTTGTAAAGAGCTGTTAAACCGAAAATAGAGCCATCTGCAAATGTATTTAGCGGATATTCGGCTCTCGCTCCCAAGAGCAGTTTGCTTTGAAGCTCAAAAAGAGGTTCACATTCAAAATTAACCGTTATCTCCTTGTTCGGGTCCAATGCACGCTCACTCAAAAGCTCAATTTGCCCAAGCTCATAATTCACCTGATAATCCACATCCCTAACTAAAACTTCTGAACCCGCCTTTAATTTTTCCGAATTCGGCGCAATATCCAAACAACCTCCGCCACCAACCGAATAGCTGCTGCTCGGGTCTCTAACGCTTATGCTTGTGCGCCTGCGTTTTCCAACAGATTCAAAATAATAAAGAGGCTGGTAAAGATTCAAATTGTTCATTGGTCTTGTGTAAAGCGAAGCCATTGTAGCAGAAGAATCTACGTTTCTCAAAGGTTCAAGGCAGCGTTCTCTGGCGGTGGCAGCTGCATTTGCATAAGAAAAACCTCTATTATTCACATACCAGTTTATGTCTCGGCAAGGCAATAGCATATCTCCCGTATATTCACCGCCTTCTTTGAGAAATATGGATACATCGTTTGTCAAAATGGTTCCGTTTGAAGTATCGGCAACACCCAATGTTTTTAAAAAATCAACTGCGGTTCTTGAGCGGTCTTTCATTTTCAAAATAAAATTACTCGAATTTTCAGAAGAAATTCCAATATTGTAAATATTTCTAAGCATCAATTTTTCTATGTCTATTAAATCAGAAGAGGAAAAATCGTATTGAACAAGCAAAACCTCATCCCCATTTCTAACAGCAGATGTTGAACGGCTTGTGCCATCACCAGCCCAAGAAACCGCCACAAGCGCACCTTGGCTGCTAGCTTTAAGTCTCAAAATTCCAGTGTTTGCATCAAAAACGTAATCCGTTCCGCTTTGCATTTCTGTTATCGGTAGTCCAGTTTTTCTCACAGGAGTGCTACTCCCCGGCGGAAAATACACGCCAACCACATTTTCTATTGTTGTATTTTTATTGTTTAAAGCACTTCTTCTGTAAACCTTTAAACCGTCCAATTTCAGCCGTGGCGGCAAGCCGCCGTTTATCTTTGCGTTTATATAAGCATCCCTCATGCTTTGAGTTAAAAAATAATATTTATAAGCATTGAATTGCTTGTCGGGAACTTGGAATTCCGTACTTTCATCTTTGCCCCTTATGGTATAACTCTCTTGGCTGCCTGCATCTTGAGAGGCTATTGTGGTCAAGCGCCAGTTGCCAAATTTCATATCTGCCTTTATTCCAAACAAACCTTGATGCTGCTCGGCATAACCAGTTAGCTCTGTTCCAGCTAAACTTAAAGAGGTGCTGCCCGCTTCTAGCCTTTGCAAAACATAATCCTCAAATTCGCCGGGTGTAGCTTCTGCATAAACTATGCGAACCCTGTTTCTCACGCCAAGCCCACCCTCTGTGTTATTCAATTCAACCGTAATATTCCTGCCAATTTTTCCCTGCACGGTAAAACTTGGGACATAAGAAAGGCTTGGGTTGGGCCAAAGGCTGTTTTCGAGGCTGCCGGGAGCGTTGTCCAATGTTCCTGAGCCGTGAAAACGGATATCCATTGAACCTTGCAATAAAAGCTGCGGGCGGTCAAAGCCAAAATCTTTCATCCAATTAGGTATTTTCATCGGGAGAGATATATTAAAAAGAGAACCATCTTCCTCATCGCTTGCTCCCCCATTATTCTGCCCTATAAAGGAATTTAGCCAAAGCCTATTGAACCCTATATCAAACATATCCATTGAATAGTCGGCAAGTTCTGGATAATAGGCTTGCCAAAGAGGTAATGTATCTTTGCTAATCCCATTTAACACCCCAGCCTGCACAACACTTGTCCTGCTCTCAAAATCTATACCGTGCTCATACACCACCGATGGTTTGGAAGACTTAAGCGGCGCCCCACTAGAAACTCCCTTTATTGGAAGCAACCCATTAAGCGGCTCAGTCTGAGGCGGCAAAGGAAAGTATTGTATATTGCTTTTTGCAACGGAATCGCTAGGAGCGGCAAAACAAAAGCCTGCCCACAGCAAAAACACTGCTACGATTACCGTTTTGGGAAACATTGTTTTTGAAATTTAGAAAAAATTCTACATTTACCCCTATGCTTTTCAACTTGAATTTAATACACGAGTTTTATGCCAAAATCCCATACAGGGTTTTGGCAGCTAGACGGGCTTTGGGCAGACCCATTACCTTAACGGAAAAAATTCTCTATTCGCACTTTATAGATGGGCGTGAAAATGAGGTTTATGCACGTGGCAAGGATTTTGCCGAATTCAACCCAGATAGAGTGGCAATGCAAGATGCCACTGCTCAAATGGCGCTTTTGCAATTTTCAACGGCTGGCAGAGCAAGCTCTGCAGTTCCCGTTTCGGTGCACTGCGACCATTTAATTCAAGCTCGCAAAAATGCCGCTTCCGATTTGTCAAAGGCAAAAGATGAAAACAAAGAAGTTTATGCCTTTTTGGATAGCGTTTGCAAAAAATATGGGCTTGATTTTTGGGAACCTGGGGCTGGAATAATTCACCAAGTTGTGCTGGAAAATTACGCTTTCCCCGGCGGTTTGATAATAGGGACAGATAGCCACTCCGTTAATGCGGGCGGGCTTGGAATGCTCGCCGTTGGAGTTGGCGGTGCAGATGCTGTGGATGCAATGGTAAGTTTGCCTTGGGAATTGAAATATCCTCGCATAATAGGTGTTAAATTACGTGGTTCCTTGACTGGCTTTGCAAGCCCCAAAGATGTGATTTTGAAATTGGCAGGAATGTTAAAAGTTTCGGGCGGAACAGATTCCATAATAGAATATTTTGGCGAAGGTGCAAAAACACTTTCCGCAACAGGAAAAGGAACAATATGCAATATGGGTGCAGAAATAGGTGCCACTTGCAGCGTTTTTGGTTTTGATTCCTCTATGGAAAGATATTTGCGAGCAACAGACAGAGGGGAAATTGCAGATGCCGCTAAAAAAATAATCTCCTATTTGCGCTGCGATGCAGAGGTTGAAGTTGAGCCGGAAAAATATTTTGACAAGGTTATAGAAATTGATTTAAGCACATTAAAACCGCATTACAATGGACCTTTTAGCCCAGACCGTTCTTTTGCCATTGGCGAAATGGAAAAATCGTTGGAAGAATTTGAAAGCACTCCTGAGATAAGCGCAGCTTTAATAGGCAGTTGCACAAATTCAAGCTACGAAGACCTCGCAAGAGCCGCTTCCATTATCAAAGATGCACAGGCAAAAGGCATAAAACCCAAAGTTCCGCTTTACATAAACCCCGGTTCCGAGGCGGTGCGAACAACTGCGGAGCGAGATGGGATTTTGCGTACGTTCACGGATTTTGGCGCAACGGTATTTGCCAACGCCTGCGGTCCTTGCATTGGAATGTGGGCTAGAAACGACATAAAAAAAGGTCAAAAAAATAGCATAGTTCATTCATTCAATCGCAATTTCACAGGCAGAGCCGATGGCAATGAACAAACCCACGCATTTGTGGCAAGCCCTGAAATGGCGGTTATAGCATCGCTTTCTGGCTCTTTGCTTTTTAACCCCGAAACAGATACCATAACAAATAAGGCTTCGGAAAAACATAAATTGGCTTGGCCCTGGGGCGAGGAATTGCCTGAGAAAAATTTTGTTTCTAACCCCGGTGTTGTGAAAATTTCTGCTGGCGATGGCTCTGTGAAAATTGCAATAGACCACGGCAGCAATAGGCTTCAAAAGCTGGAACCCTTTGCGCCTTGGAACGGCAAAGATATTTCAAACGCAAGGGTTTTGATTAAGGTAAAAGGAAAATGCACCACAGACCATATTTCACAAGCTGGCGAATGGCTAAAATTTAGGGGGCATTTGGAAAATATTTCCGGCAATCTTTTGATAGGTGCGCTCAATGCCTTTAACGAAGAAAAAAACAAGGTGCGTTTTCAACCGAGCAATGCCGAGATGACCGTGCCAAATGCAGCAAAGGCATACAAATCGGCAAAAGTTCCGAGCATAATTATAGGAGACGAAAACTACGGCGAAGGTTCAAGCCGCGAACATGCGGCTATGGAGCCGCGTTTTTTGGGCGTTGTGGCGGTCATAGCAAAAAGCTTTGCCCGCATTCACGAAACAAATTTGAAAAAGCAAGGAATGCTCGCACTCTGTTTTTCCGATAAAAACGACTACAAGAAAATCTTGGAAAACGATACCTTGGAAATTTCAGGGCTTTGTGAATTTAAGCCGGGCTGTCAATTCACGCTTATTTTGCACCACGCCGATGGAACAAATGAAAAAATCCCATTGAATCAGTCTTACAACGAAAGCCAGTGGGAATGGTTCAAAGCTGGCAGCGCGCTAAATGCCTTATGCAAAACTTCTCCTTGAAGGCAGCAAAATACGACTTAGTTTCCAAGCCCCAAGAGGAACTCGCTGAGGGCTTGTTTGAGCTTTCCCTAGACTACTTGCCAGATACTCCGCCTACCCTGCTGGATGTAGGTTGCGGCACAGGTCATTTGAGCCTTGACTTGGCAAGCATTTTCCCTAAAAGTTTGGACTGCTTGGATATTTCCAAAGAAATGCTTTCAATTTGCAAAGAGAAATTGCAAACAAATTTTCCAAACATAAAATGGCGACTTTTTGAAAACGATGCGGAAAATTTTGAACCAAACGGAAAATACAATGCAGTTTACTGTAGTGCTACTATTCAATGGTTCAAGAACCTCCCTGACTTTTTGACAAGAGCAAAAAAATGGCTAAAGCCAAATGGCATTTTGGCAATTGGCGCATTTGGCGAAAAAACTCTCTGCGAACTGCACAAGGCATATCTTGAAGCAACAGGCAGGCAATTGGAAACAAAAGCCAAATTTTATTCATTGGATAAATTAAAAACTATTTTCAAAAAATCTGATTTTGAGCTTTTGGAATCTGCGGAGTGCATATACACGCAAAATTTTGAAAGCCCTATTGCAGCACTTAAAACGCTTGGAAATATGGGAGTGACAGGTGTTTCCAAAAAACCGCTAAACCGTGAAGAGGCAAAGAAATTAAAGGAAACTTTGGGAACAAGTTTTTCTTGGGAATTGCTCGCTATGATATTTCGGGTATAGGGAAGCTGCCTCTAATAACCTTGATTTCATTATCCACCAAACTTATTATGCTAGTTGGGCAAAGAGGAACCTCGCCCATATCTGCGAAAATATCAACCCTATTTTTGAACACAGTCATTAACTCTTTCGGTTTTGTGAAAGCCTGATTTTCCTCTATTTTTGCAGCCGTGTTGAGCAAGGGATGTTCAAAATTCTCAAAAAGCGTTTTGATAAAAACACCCGGCGAAATTCTAATTCCTATCTCTTGGCGGCTAACATCTAATTTTCGGGCTATTTGCGGGTCTGCTGGTAAAATAAATGTATAGGGACCAGGCGTATAGTTTTTCAAAATTTGGAAAACAAAATTATTGACTCTGGCATAATCTGCCGCCATTGAAATATCTGGCAAAAGCAATGCCATAAATGCTTTTTTCATGGGCTTTTTCAAAGCATAGAGCTTGTTTATGGCTTTTTGGCTTGCAGCAGAGCAAGCAATGGCATAACCTGAATCCGATGGATACAGCAACAAAGCATCATTATGAAGCATATCCGCTATTGTCCTGATATGCCTAGCCTGCGGCGTTTGATGATGTATTTCCAAATGGAGCATTTGGAGAATATAGTAAGTGTTCAATTTCTATATTCCCCTTGTGCTAATTAACGATAAGCTGAACGAAGAGTGTGCCATTTTTGGCGTTAATTTAACGACCGATGAGGCAGTTGGCGTCACATATAATGGCTTGCTTTCGCTTCAGCATCGTGGGCAAGAAGGGGCTGGGATTGCTGTGGTGGAGGATGGGAGAATTTTTTGCCACAAAAACATAGGGCTTGTCAGTGAGGTATTCCCTGCCAAAAATCTTGAAAGTTTGCCCAAAGGCAGTGTTGCTGTTGGGCATACCCGCTATTCCACAACTGGCGGCAATATAAAAGAAAATGTTGGACCTTTTGTGACTGAATACCTCACTGGAAGGCTTGCCACTGCTCATAACGGCAATATAACAAATGCAAAAGAAATTCGCAAAATGCTAAAAAGTTTTGGTGTTCGCTTTGATGCCACCAGCGATAGCGAGGTTGTATCGGCTTTGATAGCATATTGCATAACCAAAACACAAAGCGCAATTCTCGGCGTAGTCAAGGCTACTGATTCTTTGCAGGGGGCTTTTTCGCTTGTGATAGCAAGCGGCAAGCACAAGCTCATTGCGGTTCGCGACCCTAATGGATTTCGCCCTCTTTGCATTGGGGAAAATGAAAGCGGATGTGCTGTTGCATCTGAGAGCTGTGCCCTTGATACCTGTGGTTTCAAGTTCGTTAGAGACGTGCAGCCTGGCGAAGTTGTTGTTATTGAAAATGGGAAAATAGCCTATCAAGGAAAACTCGCAGAAAAAGAAAAAACAGGCGGGCTATGTATTTTTGAATATGTTTACTTTGCAAGACCAGATTCCATTATAGATTCTTTGAGCGTATATGAGGCTCGCTACAATATGGGTTATATACTCGCAGAGGAATATCCCGTTGATGCAGATGTTGTTTGTGGAGTGCCAGATTCTGGCTTGGATGCCGCAAGCGGGTATAGTGCGAAAAGCGGAATACCTTTGGCAGCAGGCTTTGTGAAAAGCCGCTATATAGGCAGGAGTTTTATTTACCCAACCCAAACTCAGCGAGATAGCGCAGTGAGGTTAAAGCTAAATCCATTGGCAGTGAATGTTCGTGGCAAGCGAGTTGTGCTTGTTGACGATTCCATTGTGCGTGGCACAACAATAGAAAAAATTGTGAAAATCCTCAAAAATGTGGGAGCACGTGAAATCCATATACGAATTTCCTCCCCGCCATTTCGCTACACCTGCCATTACGGAACCGATATAGACAACGAAGAAAATTTAATAGCCAACAAAATGAGCTTAGACGAAATATGCAAAAAAATAGGTGCAGATAGTTTAGGATATATAAGCCTTGAAGGATTGAAAAAAGCCTGCGGAAAATGTGCTTTGCCATTTTGTACGGCTTGTTTTACTGGGAATAAAGATTGTCCGCGGACTAAGAAAGATGATTTGGAAATCAAACCGTAAATAAGTGATTATGAGTAATATGCAAGGAAATAACCAGCAACAAAGCCAACGCTTGGTCAAAAAACAAGTGGATAAAACCAGTACTCCTGATGAACAGCAAATATGCCCAAAATGCGGTGCTGCAAATTCACTTTCTGCGGACATTTGCCAATCTTGCAAAACATGGCTTTTAGAGGGCAAATGTAAATTTTGCTATGCAGACCTTTCTTCCGATGAAGCAAAATTCTGCCCCGAATGTGGCAAACCCCAAGATGGAATCCCCTGCCCTAATTGCGGAAATTTAAGCATATTTGATTTTTGTACCAAATGCGGAAAACCTGTCACCGAAGAAGCAGTTGCCGAAATGCAAGCTGCCAAAGCTCAGGTAAATATAGAGCCGGAAATAGAAATAGAAGAATATGATGATGAAGATGAGACAGAAGTTATTGAACAAGAGCCAATGCGAAAATCGCTTTTTTCAGAAAGGCAAATTGCATCTATTATGCAAAAAGGCGCAGACATAGACGAGGCAAACAGGCAACGCGCAGAAGCTAAAAGAATTGCGGAAGAGGAGGAACGTCAACGGAAAATACGCGAAGAGCAAGCCAAAAAAGAGGCACTTAGAGTAAAAAAAGAGCAACAGAGGCTTGCTGCCATAGCCGCACAGAAAGCTGCAATTGAAGAGGCAAAGCAAAATGCAAAAAAAAGATTTGATAACCAACAGCAAGCAAGACGCTGGCATCTCGCTTGGCATAACACTCATCCCGGAGCTATAGGCTGGCTGTGCAACTATTCCGGCACCGTACACCTGTATTCAAACGGCGGTCCCAATGATTGCGCCGATGCATCGCTAGGTGGCTGCGATTATTTTGGTAATATATAAATAGGTAAAATATTATGCTATGTACTCAATGTAAAACGGAAAATCGCAGCAATGCAAAATTTTGCAAAATGTGCGGCAAATCAATAGCCTCTCTCACAAAAGCTACAAGTTTGGGAGTATCTATAGACGAACTCGTAGGGCTTGATGATATTAAAAAGGAATTACAAGAATTGCAGGCAATTTTAGAAGGCATGAAACAGCAAGGCTCAACAAGCCGCTTTCCATACAATACCATACTTATAGGTTCTTCTGGAACAGCAAAAACACTTGTCTCAAACCTTATCGCAGATTTATTCCTTCAATTTGGCATAAGCACCAAAAACAAACCGATTACCGTTGACGGCGAAGCACTTGAAAAAAAGGATGAAAAGGAATTGAAAAAACTTTTTGACGATGCCAAAGGCGGAGTGCTATTTGTTGACAATGCCCAAAAATTGGTTGATGAAGAAGGAAATGCGTCTGCTGGTTTGCAGAGGTTCATAACCAGCTTGGACCAATATAAAGACGACCCCATTGTGCTTATGGCGGGGTTGCCATTTGGCTTGCGGGAATTTGTAAAAAATCCCAAATTCAAAAACATCACCGGTCGATTCCAAAAAATATTTGCCATTTCCGATTATACGCCCGCCCAATACAAAGACATCACTGAATTTGATTTAAAAAAACAGGGTTTCTCCCTCTCCCCCGAAGCCTCAGAAAAATTGCTGAAAAGATATCGTTTCCTCTATAAGGAACTTAAAAAAATAGACACAAACATTATCGCTGTAAATGGCTATCTGGTTAAAAATGAAGTGCGGTCTATAATGGGTTCTTACTTTTTAAGAAAAGTGAGCGATAAAATAATTTTGCCAGAAGATATAAGAGGACAAGTTGAAGAGAAAAAAAGCTTGAATGAAATTTTGGCGGAACTTGACGCTATAATTGGGATGAACTCTTTGAAGAAAGAGATAAAAAGCCTTTACACTCAGCTTAACCAAATAGCCGAAATGGAAAAGAAAGGCGTGAAGGTGGATAAACCTGCCCAACACTTTGTGATTACCGGAAACCCCGGAACTGGCAAAACCACCGTTGCGCGGCTTTTGGGCAAAATTTTTGAAGGGCTTGGACTTTTGGAGGCGGGTCACGTTGTGGAAGTTGACAGAAGTAAACTGGTTGTTGGATATGTGGGGCAAACAGCGCCCAATACCAACAAAATCTGCGATTCAGCAATGGGCGGAATTCTTTTTATAGACGAAGCATATACCTTAAAACAAGACAACAGCGACAGCACCGGACAGGAGTGCATAGACACTCTATTAAAACGCATGGAAGACGACCGTGGCAAATTTATGGTTATAGCCGCTGGCTACAAAACTCCGATGGAAAAATTCCTCACTTCAAACGAGGGTCTTAAAAGCAGGTTCACAAAATACTTTAACCTCGAAGATTACAATCCCGATGAGCTTGCGGCTATTTTCGCATCGCTTTCCGAAAAACAGCACTACATTGTGCCACCCGAAACCAAAGAAAGGATAACCGCATTCTTCAAAGACAGGGTTGCTCGCAAAACCAAAGATTTTGCCAATGGACGCGAAGCGAGAAACCTTATGGACGAGGCGAGAAAAAATCAGGCGGAACGCCTTTCGGAAGCAGATATGGCTGCAATGTCCAAAGACGATGCCCTCACCCTTTTGCCACAGGATATTCCTGCAACCACTTCCGAAAAAATGGTTTCTGTTGAAGATGCCCTTAAAGAACTCAACAAGCTGGTGGGGCTTAAATCGGTTAAGGATATGGTGGCAAAAATTTCCAATACCTTGCAGGCTCAAAAACTTACCGGAGAAACAGAAACGCTTAACAAGCACTTTGTTTTCACAGGCAACCCCGGTACAGGAAAAACAACCGTTGCTCGCATAATGGCAGATGTGTTCAAAGCCGTGGGTATGCTGCCTACCAATAATTTAATTGAAGTTGACAGGAGCAAACTGGTTGCCGCTTATGTGGGGCAAACCGCCAAGCTGGTAAACGAACAGTGCGACAACGCAATGGGCGGCATACTCTTTGTTGACGAAGCTTATGCTTTGAAACAGGGACGAGGCGATTCTTTTGGGCAAGAGGCGGTTGACACGCTCCTCAAACGCATGGAAGACGATAGGGGAAAATATGTGGTTATAGCCGCTGGCTATTCAAAAGAGATGGAAGAATTTTTGCAAACAAATAGCGGATTTAGATCGCGGTTTTCGGATTATATAAACTTTGATGATTACAATGCAGACGAAATGCGAGAAATATTCATAAATATGTGCAAAAAAAGAAAACTTGAATTTGCAGAAGGCTTTGACGATGCCTTGAAAAAAAAACTGATGGAAATATATGGGAACAGAACCGCTCAGTTTGCCAATGCCCGTACCGTACGGCAGCTTTACGATAAAACCTATGAAAATCTTTCATCAAGGGTAATGGCTATGAAAAATTCTGGAGCAACTGAAGATGATATGAAACGTGAAATATTAATAATGCGACCAGAAGATTTGGAGGAAATATAATATGCAATGCCCTTCTTGCAAAGAACAAATAGACGATAATTCCCGTTATTGTGACCAGTGCGGTAGCCAAATTATGGTTTGCAAGGAATGCGGACGACCGGGAAAAGGAAAGCGTTGTATTTTTGACGGAAAAGAAATGGTTGCCGCTGGTAGCAATAGCAACACCAACGCCGATAGCAATAGTGATGGCGATACAGTGAAATTTTCAAGCAACGGCATTGTATTTGAAGCGAAAGACGGCGATATAATAGGGCGTAAAGCTGGACCCTTTGCCAGTATGTTTGCTGGTCAGCAAACTGTATCTGGCACTCATTGCAAAGTATCTAAAATGTCTGGAACTTGGCACATTCAAGACTTGGGTTCCACAAACGGCACATTTGCACAGGAAACCAGGCTTGAGCCAAACGCTTCTCACCCTTTGTCTAACAATGCTGCAATAAAAATTGGCACCCTAGAATTTATAGTGTCATGGAGGAATAATTTATGATTGACTACGATAAAACCTTACTGGTTGACGACGACAAAACCATACAGGTATCGGCAGGCACGGCAACAATGTCTGGCGCTGTGTTAAGCCATGGGCAGACAATTATTTTGAATGGCAAAAACTGTACCATTGAAAGCCAATTCTCCAAATCTTCTGGCGAAGCTGTGGTTTACAAAGTAAAAATAGACCACAAGCCCTTTGTTTTGAAGCACTACAAAAGCAACACGCCAATGAGCAATAATGCAAAGAAAATAATCTCCAAAATCAAAAACAACCCACACGACCGCATTGTGAAAGTGATAGACTTTGGCAAATATAATGATCAGGATTACGAAATTCTGGAATTTGCCGAAGGAGGAACCTTAGACGAATATCTAAGAGAAAACCCAATCCGTGACGAAAAGAGATTAAAAAGCATTGTAAAAATGATAAGCGAAGGTTTGCGACAGTTGCACGATGAATACAATGTAATTTATCAGGATTTAAAGCCGGATAACATTTTTTTCAAAGATGCAAAAAAAACCAAAATAATCCTCGCAGATTTTGGCATTTCAAGCATAATGGAAACGGGTAAAAAAAGAGCTGAAGTATCTATAAACCAAACCAAGTTATACGGTGCTCCTGAGTTAGCGCTCAAACCAGGTGAAAACTTCGTGATAGCCACACCAGCCGCCGATTATTATTCGCTTGGAGTTACCATGTTTGAAATGTGGCTTGGCGAAAAACCGTTTAAGAATATTCCAGCGATTGAACTGAGCAATAGGATTGACGAAGGAGATATTGACTTTCCTGCCGATATGCCTGAAGACTATAAAACGCTGATACAGGGGCTTATCAAGGGCAGAGGCGATCGCTGGGGAGACAATCAAATACAGCAATGGCTCCAAGGGCAACCGCTCCAAGCCTCTGGAAAAACGGCTCAGGTTTATGAACGGGAAATGTTCAATGAAAACGAAAGCTATTCCAACCCCAAGGAGCTTGCCGCTCTAATGGAAAAATACCCCGAACAAGGAGAAAAAATCCTGTACTCAGGCATTGCCGCAGCTTGGTTTGAAAAAGCGGGAAGAAAACTCCGTGCCGAAGAGATAAAAGAAATTGCCTCAACCTATGCAAATGACAAACAATCCGGTTATTACTCTGCGATTTACAATATTGACCCCAGCCGACCGTGGGTGAGCAAGGGACGCAAAACTTGTACGAACTTGGAAGAAATAGCTCAGGCACTTATGGCGGAATCTGCATATTATATTGAAGACCTTAAAAAACCTAATTCCCGACTGTATCTCTATCTCACGGCTGTTGAAGGAGCAAAGGGAGCGAGCGCATCTAATATGTTCCTCAAATTCTTTACGGAATCGGGATATAATCCAGAACGCGCGCTTGCTATGGTATGCGTGGAATTGCAGGATAAATGCGTTACCATAGGCTCAAAAAAATATGAAAGCCCCGAAGAACTCACGCAGGAAAAAGACAAAACGCAGAGGGACCTTATCAAAAAAGCCGCTATGGAAACGGACTCCCTTTTGCAGGTATGGTTAATGGGAATTTACAAAGTCAATTTTGACATAAAGCAATCGCCGGAGGGAATGTTTACACTCCTCGGTTTATTGCCTTATCTTTCCTTCAAAGAACTTGCAGGCAGCTATTGGGAACAATATGCTCTTTTTTCCCTGCGTACTTTTATTGGCGGATATCCTGGACGCTCAGATTTCTTTGAAACTTATGCAGCGCAGGGCTTGCCTCTCAACAAAACGCTCGGCGCAAATTCTCATCATAAAACTCCTTTAGACTTTATTGCATCCAATTTCAAAGACATAAGCGACAAACACGGCGAAGACACGGTTCTGAGTCTTATATGCCTTTTGGCTAAACTTGGAGCAGATGTCAACGCTCTTTCAGGAGACGGCAAAACTACCCTTCTCAACGCACTGGGTGCAAATAACAGTATGCTAATAAAAACACTGGTTGAGCTAGGTGCAGACAAAGAGTCCATGAATATAGCCTATAAGCATATAGCGAAAAAACAGAAAATCACCGATGTTGATAGAAGGATTATGCGTTTGCTCAATCCTTCGGCAATAACAAAAGTTTTGCTTGTATTGAGAACTATATTTAAATTCTTTTATAAAGTTATAGCAAAGATACTCAACATCATTGAATCCATAGCTAATAGAATTGAATACGAAATGCCATCTTATATCATAAGCGGTATATTGGCAGCAGGCATTGCTTTTGGCGGTTGGACTTTATTGGAAAGAGTGTATGAACTGGAAATGCAATGGAATATTTTAGCAACAATAGGGATATTTTTATTTAGTTATCTAATCACCATTTATATTGCGTTCCATAAATACTATGGTTACAGACCTGTGAAGCTTTTGATTATGCTTGGCTTTGCCGTTGCTGGTGTAGCTGGCTATTTCACCATCCCAAAATCAGTTATGGTAATTGAGCCATTAACAGCCACCGTATCATCAGATGCGCTCATTATGCGCAAAACGCCAATCAACGGTGGTGAAATGGTTAAGACCCTTAAAAGAGGCGATAACCTCATAGTGTTAAGTAATGCCACCAACGGCTGGACTCTTGTAAGGTCCGGCAATTCCATAGGCCATGTTATATCTTCTTTAATATCAGTTACAAAGCAAAGAGCCATTGTAAAGTCAAAGAACTTAGTTTTACATTCAGGACCCTTTACAAACAGCATCAACCTTAAAGTTCTGAACAAAGGCGATAACCTTGCCGTAACAGGACCTTCTGTCAATGGCTGGACTCCTGTAAAATTTGACAACACCGCAGGATATGTAAGCTCATATTTAATAACCATTAAGAATTTAGCAACAATTGCAACCGTAACGACAAATGGTCTGATATTATATACAAGACCGTCCACAAGCAGCACCACCCTGAAATTCTTGAAAAAGGGCGAAGTTCTAACTGTAACAGGAAACAATTCCAACGGCTGGACTCCTGTAAAATCCGGTAATGTAGCAGGCTGGGTAACATCCGGTTCAATTGCTCTTGAAAGGTAATGGAAATTTCTATCTTTACCGCAAGTTATGACCAAATATATTTTCGTAACAGGCGGTGTTGTTTCTGGACTTGGCAAGGGAATTACCGCTGCATCTCTGGGCAGGTTGCTCAAACAACGCGGCTTGAAAGTTGCGGCTCAAAAATTAGACCCATATATGAACATAGACCCTGGGACTATGAGTCCTTTCCAACACGGCGAAGTGTTTGTAACAGATGATGGCGCAGAAACGGATTTGGATTTGGGGCACTATGAGCGTTTTATAGATGAGAATCTAACAAAACTCAGCAACCTAACATCTGGAAAGGTGTTTTGGAATGTGCTTGAAAGGGAACGAGCTGGCGGTTATTTGGGCGGCACGGTGCAGGTTATTCCGCACGTTACGGAAACGATAAAGGAATTTATATATGCAGGAGCGATTAACAGCAAAGCCGATGTTATGATTACAGAAATTGGCGGCACAACAGGCGATATTGAAAGCCAGCCATTTTTGGAAGCAATTAGGCAAATATGGCTGGACAAAGGCAGCGATGATTGCCTATTCATTCACGTAACTCTTGTTCCTTATTTAAAAAGCTCTGGCGAACATAAATCAAAACCAACTCAACATTCTGTAAAAGAACTCCGAGCGATGGGAATTTCGCCAAGCATAATAATAGCGAGATCAGACGAACCTATTAACCATGGCATAAAAGAAAAAATAGCACTTTTTTGCAATGTAAAACCGGACTGCGTAATTGAAAATATAACTCTGCCAACTTTGTACGAAGCACCGCTTATGCTTCACAAAAACGGTTTGGATAATGTTGTTTGCCGCGAATTGAAATTCACCGCTCCCGAACCGGATTTGAGCGAATGGCAAGCTATGATGCAAAAAGTTGAAACAAGAAACAGAGAAGTTTGTATTGCCATTGTTGGAAAATACATACAACTCCATGATGCATATCTCTCCATTATTGAAAGTTTGAACCACGCAGGGTTTGAAGTGGGTGCAAATGTGAAAATAAGCTGGATAGACAGCAAAAACATTACTAATAAAAACGCCGGAGAAATACTGAGCGGAATAGATGGTATGATAGTCCCTGGTGGTTTTGGCGATAGAGGCATTGACGGAAAAATAGCCGCCTGTCGCTATGCAAGAGAAAATAATGTGCCATATTTGGGTATTTGCCTAGGTATGCAAATTGCTGTTATTGAATTTGCGCGCCATATTTGCGACCTAAAAGATGCTCACTCCAGCGAATTTGACGAAACCTCTCCACACCGTGTAATTGACCTTATGCCCGACCAAGCAGGCTTGGTGGGTAGCGGCGGCACCATGCGTTTGGGAGCATATCCCTGCAAAACCGCCCCGGGTTCCCTACTAAACAAACTCTACGGTCGTGACGAAATAAGCGAAAGGCACCGCCACCGCTTTGAATTCAACAACGACTACCGCGAAACTCTAACAAGCAAAGGTCTTGCAATTTGCGGAACATCGCTAAACGGCAACCTTGTAGAAGCAATAGAACTGCCGGGAAACCGCTTTTTTGTAGGCGTTCAATTTCACCCCGAATTCACAAGCCGCCCAAACAAACCACACCCGCTATTTGTGGGCTTGCTGAGGGCGGCTATTCAATAGCCTTAAAGATCGTAAACCAAAACCGCCTTACCCTAAAAAAATTTCCCAGTTCGTTGCATAAGTGATTAACCCCCTTTCTTCTCCCTAGGGTGATAATGCCGATGCTCGCTCTTCAAGTAAGAATTATCCAAATGCGTGTAAATTTGCGTAGTGGATAAATTTGCGTGACCGAGCAGCTCCTGCAAAATTCTCAAATCCATTCCACCTGCTAGGCAATGGGTTGCAAAAGAATGTCTCAATGAATGCGGGCTAATTGACTCTTTGCCGAGAAATGCGGTACGCATCTGAATTATTTTCCAAGCTCCAACTCTGGTGAGTTTTTTTCCGTGGAAATTGAGAATCACGGTATCTGTTTTTGGCTTTAATTGCTGCCGCCAAATTTTGAGCCAAGCCTCCAAATTAGCCTTTGCCTTGCCGGATAGCGGAACCAATCGCTGTTTATTGCCTTTGCCAACTGGAGTTAGCCAGCCATTGTCCAACTGAATATGCTCCAACTTCAACGAAACAGCCTCGCTAATCCTAAGCCCCGCACTATATAAAAGCTCCAGCAGGGCAATATCTCTCATTCCAAATTTATCGTTTGGGTTTATATTTTCAAAAATAGCATCAACCTCATCTATGCTCAAACATTGCGGCAAATATTTTTCTAAATGCGGAGCGGAATATAAATTCTCCGGCGAAAATCCCAGCAAATTTCTCTCTTCCAAATAATTCAAAAATCCACGCAGAGAAGAAAAATGCCTCGCCAACGAAGATGGTTTGTAGTCAAAGGCTTTGGCTCTCTCTTCCAAAAATAAATCTATGCTCTCCACGGAAAGTTCAATTTGCTTGCACAAGGGGGTTAAATCGGCTTTGTAACTGCTTATGGTTTGCTTTGACAAATTTTTTTCCAAAGACAAATAGCGTAGGTAATTTTTGAGATGTAAGGAGATATCCATTTATCAAGGAGGGAAAAATATGTATGCAATGGTTATTGCCGCAATAACACCGGCTACATCTGCTGCAAGACCGCAAAAAACCGCGTGTCTGGTTTTGCGAATTGCAACCGAGCCAAAATACACCGCTATAATATAAAATGTTGTGTCTGTTGTGCCTTGGAACATACAACTCAAACGACCTGCAAAACTATCTGCCCCATATTGCTGCATAGCATCCACCATCATTCCCCTCGCACCGCTGCCCGAAAGAGGTTTCATAATCGCAGTTGGGAGGCTTGGCACAATATCTGCGGGAATGCCGCAAAAATTAAAACCCGCTACTATTCCGCTCATAATAAAATCCATTGCCCCGCTCGCCCTGAACGCCGCAACTGCCGCTAAAATCGCTATTAAATATGGTATAACCATAACGGCTGTGGAAAATCCTTCTTTTGCCCCTTCAACAAAAGCATCAAAGGGCATAACTTTTTTTATTGCCGCCAAAGTTAAAAAGAACATTATTATAGCAAACAGAATAATCCCACCCAAAAACGCGCTGGCAATGCCCATTTCCTCTGCCGAAAGCGTGGAAAAATACCAAAGCGTTCCAAACACCGCCGCAGAGAGACCAATAAACCAAGATAAAAAAATCACATTTTTTATTTCAATTTTTTGGAAAAAGGCTGTAACCAAAATACCTATCACAGTGCTGAAAAATGTCGCAAACAAAATTGGCAAAAATATATCTGCGGGATTTGCCGCGCCCAGCTTTGCCCTATAAGTCATTATGCTAACCGGAATCAATGTTAATCCGCTCGCATTCAAAACCAAAAACAAAACCTGCGCATCGCTTGCGGTGTCTTTTTTTGGATTTAATTCCTGAAGCTCTTTCATAGCTTTTAATCCAAGAGGTGTGGCGGCATTGTCTAGCCCAAGCATATTTGCGCTTATGTTCATAAGTATGCTGCCCATTGCAGGGTGATTTTCAGGGATGCTCGGAAATAGCCGCTTCATCAAAGGAGAAACCAATCTTGCAAGCATTTGAACCGCACCCGCCTTCTCCCCTATTTTCATCATTCCGAGCCAAAATGCCAAAATTCCAGTTAAACCAATGGCTATTTCAAAAGCCGTTTTTGACATATCAAAAACGCTTTGGATAACTGTGTTGAAAATCCCGCTATTGCCAAAACCAAGCCATTGGGCAAGGCAGGAGATGAAAGCACCGCCAAAGAGGAGTAGCCATATTACGTTTAGGAACACTTGAGGGAATTTAGAAAATTACTTCAACCCCTTTATCCCCGAAACCCAATCGCTAAAATCTGCCTCTCTCAATTTGTTTGCCAAATCTTTTTTCGCTGATGCGGAATCTGCTTGAGGCGAACTCTTGAAGCGCTCGCTTTTTTCTAGGAAAGTAATGGGTCTGTTATCGCAGGTTGTAAAAATTATTCTGGGGGTATAGGCACAGATTATTTTTGCATCATCATTTACTCTGCAACGGACTTCATTGAGGCTTGCTAGCCTGCCATTGTTGGAACACTCAGTTTTTTGAATTCCTGCTTCTGCTATTTTTTCAAAAATCACCTGACTAATCTCATCATCTGCTCCATTCCAGTGATATGTCCTATCACGCCGCCGTTGCTCTCTCGCCTGCTGTATGGAGTCTAGTATATACATTTTCTCTATTTCTATTGCTGTTTTTGCTTCTAACAATTCCAAGTCTCTTTCGGATATTGCAAAATATAAAGAAGCAACAAACATCAAAAGCATTATGACGGCACAAGAAATAATTTTCTTTTTATGCCTAACCATCCAGCTCGGTTTTGAAATTAAAAAAGATTTTATTTTTTCATAAGCGGCTTCAAAATATTTTGGATAAAGGTCTATGGCATTTTTATTTTTTATGTCTTTAACTTCGGGTGGCAGGGATTTAGGGAAAACAAAACCTTCCAATGCAAGTGGAACTATATTTTTATTCGTTTTAAGAGCGCAAACTATTTCACGGCGAACCCAATCATTTTCCGGATCGTAATCCTCGTTAGAGATAAAAAATCGGTCAAAGATTCCTGGGCTTAATACAAGCAGAAAATCTTTGCAATCATTTACCCTTTGCTCAAGTTCAACATCGAAGTTCCCATTTACCAAGGTATCAATGTCAAAAGAAACGGAATAACCATCCATCCTTAGCCTGTCGTAAATGAGTTTGGCTGTATCGTATCCGCCTTTTCGCCTATACGAAATGAATATTTCAAATTTTTTGGACTTTTTAGACATATTTAACCTTTTTTAAAGATTTGATATTAAGATAGAAAATTTTTCTACATTTTGCCTAACAATGAAATTTTTCAGCGACAATCCGAAAAAAGGCGGGGTGCAAGAGATGCTTGGGGTGTCACTTCCAATGGTGATGTCCATGTCTTTTGATACTTTCTTGGTTTTCATAAACCGCCTTTTTTTGTCTAAGCTGGGACCAGATTACATGAATGCCGCTTTAACAGGCGGAATAATGGAAATGGTGACGATAGTGTTTTTCAATGGGGTTATAGGTTATTCCACTGCAATGGTGGCACAGAATTTAGGTGCAAAAAAAACCGCCAGATGCTCACTTGTGCTTGTGCAAGCCTTTATTATGGCAATATGCAGCTACCCTCTCGCCATTGCTCTTATGCACCCTGCTCATTTATTTTTGAACTCATTTAATGTTCCAGCAGAGCAAAGCATATTGCAATTAAAATATTACGATATTTTAATTTACGGCTCAATAATCACAATGATAAGGCACGCTTTTTCGTGTTTCTTTATAGGGCTTGGAAAAACGCGCATTGTGATGGCGGCAACCCTAACTGGTCTTGCGGTAACTTTATTTTTAAGCTACGCTTTCACATTCGGCAAATTAGGGTTTCCGGCTCTAGGTATTATCGGTGCGCCTATAGCTATTGTAACTGGCAGTTTCAGTGCCCTTTGTCTTTTGCTCTTTAAATTTTTCAGCAGAAAATATAGAGAGAATTATTCCACGCATAAATGCTGGCGTTTTAGCAAAAGAATATCATCTACACTTATAAAAAAAGGCTTACCCTCTGGCTCTGAAATATTTTTGAATATGCTTGCATTTCAAATTTTGATACTCGTATTTGATTCTCAGGGAGTTGTAGCCGCGACTGCCACAAGCATAACATTCAGTTGGGATATGGTATCTTTTGTACCGTTGATAGGACTAGAAATAGGAGCAACGAGTTTGGTGGGAAAATATGTAGGAGCAAGAGATTTTGCTTCTGTAAACCGCACGGCACGTTCGGGATTAAAAATAGGAGTTTTATATTCGGGATTTATAATTTTGCTATTCGTTGGCATACCGGAAATTTTGGTGAATATTTTCGCTCCTCACGTAATAACCCCAGAATGGCCAGAATCAAAAGTCCTTGCCGTAAATATGATTCGCCTCGCTGCTATTTATGTTACGGTGGAAACCGTTATGACTGTTTACGCTGGAGCATTGAGAGGCACAGGCGATACATTAGCCGTTATGTGCATATCGAGCGGACTGCATTGGTTGCTAACCTCTACCGCTTGGGCATTTTTTAATATTTTAAAACTCGGAGTTATAGAAACCTGGGCTTTAACCGTGCTTATATGGACTCTATTCCCGCTATTTTTGTATTTGCGGTGGAGAGGCGAAAAATGGCGCAAAGCCTGGACCTACCCCTCATAAGTTTTCAATATACCCTCTGCTATTGCTCTTTTTGAAGAGCGCATATCCATAGCCTGTTTTTCTATGGCTCTGTGAGCCTCTTCTTCACTTAAATTCAGGCGAGATATTAGTACGCATTTTGCTCGGTCTATTATCCTTATATCTTCAATTTTCTGCTTTAATTCTCTGTTCTCTTTTTGCATTTCCTGCAATTTTATTTGAGTGTCTATGGCTAATTCCAGTATATGCCAGAAAATCTTCATTTTCATAACATAGAAAAAGCAAGCCTTGCCCCATCTGCCGCGCTCGTTAAAATTCCACCTGCATAACCTGCCCCTTCTCCAATTGGATAAATGCCAGAAACTGAAACGGACTCTCCGCTTTCTTTGCGAACAATTCTGAGCGGCGAAGAAGTTCTGGTTTCCGGCGCAAGCAACAAACCATTTCTTATAAAACTTGGCATTTTATTTTCAAATTCATAAAGAGCAGCTTCTAAACTTGTGCTTATGTCTTTTGGCATTAAATCCCTTAAAGGTCCGCTCTTTTTTGCAAAAAAATCTTCTGCGCTTTGCCTTGGAACGGAGTAATTTTTACCCGCCATTTCAAAGGCTTTTTGCTCCAATTCCCTCTGAAAAGCAATCCCGCTTTTCACATCACTCTTATCTATTTTGTATGGAACGATCAAAGCCGAATTTGCATAAGGGCTATTGCGGCGGCTATAACTCATTCCATTAGTTGCAACCCCGCCTTTTTCCGATGCGCAAGGCACAACAACACCACCTGGGCACATGCAAAAACTATATGCGGTTTTTCCTGTGAGAGTGTAATCTGCGGCTCCTGTTAATTTATAATCCACTCCCATGCCAAAACGAGTTTCATTTATAAAACTCTGCGGATGTTCAATTCGCACACCAACCGCAAAAGACTTGCCCTCCAAAGCAATGCCGTGCGAAAAAAGCATATCGTAAATGTTTCTCGCGGAATGCCCGCTCGCAAGCACAAGTGCTTCGCAGGGCTGCCATTTTTTATTTATGCAAATTGAATTCAAGCAATTATTGCGTACAGAAATATCTTGCAGAGTGCTTTCAAAATAAATTTTCCCACCCAATTCCAAAATTTGCTTTCTCATTTTTTTTATCAAAAACTGCAACTGGTCTGTGCCAATATGGGGCTTAGACAAATACGCTATTTCTTCGCTTGCGCCAAAATTTATCAAATCTCCGAGAACAGCCTGCGAAAATTCCGTGCGGCTTCTAGTATTGAGTTTCCCATCCGAAAAAGCTCCTGCTCCACCCTCGCCGAAAAATATATTTGAATTCTCCAAAAAAATTTTAGCTTTTAAAAATCTGCGAATATCCCTGAACCTATCCTCAACAGGTTTTCCCTGTTCATATAAACTCACCTTATGCCCATTCAACAGCAAAGCATAAGCTGCCCACAAACCCGCAGGTCCCGCACCGACAATGGAAACCTCGTTTGGCATGGATTTGTTTTTATTGTATTTTTCAAGCAGACTTTTAGTACTAAAACTTTGCTGTGCTTCGCCCGAATCCTTTTCTAAACTATAAACAGCATTGCAAACATAATGCGGATTTCCTTTTCTCCGATAATCAAGTGCAAGCCGCTCTATATGCACATTGAAAACCTTTTTCCCCAAGATTTGTTCCATAACTTGTGGAATAGCGTTCTTTTGCGTGAGCGGAACTTCAAATTGTTCTAGTTTAAAGATAGTTCCCGCCACTCCGCACCCAAATAAGTTCCAACAATTCTCCCATTCAATGTTTGCCCCAAAAGCGGAGAGTTGCACACCGGACCGGCAAAGGTATTTTCATTTACTTCCCATTCTAAATCTGGGTTAAAGAGAATTAAATTTGCAGGCTTTCCCTGCTCCAAAACACCAGCACTCAGCCAATCCAGCAAACGTTCAGGATGCCCTCCGGTTTTTTGTTCCGTGATATGCCACAGAGCAGAAAGAGCTATTTCCAAAGAAACCGCACCGGGGATTGCATCTTCAAAATTTGTTTGCTTGTCTTGCTTGCGCACAGGAAAATGATTGCAGCTTATACGCTGCACATTGCCGTCTAAAAGCCCTTTCCACAAGGCTTCCTTGTCTTTTTCTGTTCTGAGCGGAGAGGAAAAACTGTATTCAGAAGAAAGTTCCACTAAACTGGAATCGTCAAATAAAAGGTGATAAATTCCAACATCGCAGCTTATTTTGGATTTTCTATTTCTCGATATTTCAATTAGCTCCAAACTTTTTTCACAGGAAATTTCTCTAAAATGCACAGGCACTTTAAACCATCTGGAAAATTCCAACATTCTATAAACCACCACTGTTTCTGCCTGTTCTGGAATTCCCTTAAAACCCAGCATATCTGAATAAAGCCCCTCGTTCACAAAACCGGTGTTGCACAAATCCGGTTCCAAAGGGTGCATATAAAAAGTTTTTCCTGTTGCCTGCCCATATTCAAAAACCATTCTCAAAAAACGCAGGTTGCCAACAGGAACGCCTCCATCTCCAAAACCATAAGCACCTCCATTTGCAAGCTCTAGCATTTCGCTTATGTTCTTGTGCTCATTTGCCTTGCTAAAAGAAGCCAAAAGGGAAATATCCATTTTTGAATTTCCGCAAACTTGCTTGAAAGAAGCCAGTTGCTGCAAATCGTCTATGGGGTTTGCTTTGCTCTCGTAAAGGCAGCCGTAAAACCCGCCTCTGTGCATTGCCTCTATGCCGTTAGCAAAGGAATAAACATCGTCTCTTGCAGGCTCTTGAAAATCTGCACCTATGGCAAATAAAGCTGGCAAGGCAAGCAAACCCTTTCCATCTATTTCAATGGCGTTTTTTGCACTGCCACTCCCCCAAACTCCGTTTTCCAAAAGCATATCTTGCTCATTCTGCCATTTTCCACCCGCAAAGGGACGCACATTTTTTATCAGAATAGGTTGTTCACTCATTAAAATAGGAATATAGTAAATACATTTACTATTTTTCTATATTCCATTTAACAATTTTTCAAAACGGATTTTATGAGCATACTAGACAAAATGCTTTACAAAATGTTTGGCACGCCGCACGCGCGCAAGGTAAAACGCTTGCAGCCAACATTAGATGCAATTACCGCAAAACTTTTGGAGTTCCAAAAATTAAACGATTCCGATTTAGCCGCAAAAAGCGCAGAATTTAGGGAAATGCTAAAAAACGGGCAAACTCTTGAAGATATTAAGGTGGACTCTTTTGCTGCTTGCCAGGAGGCTTGCGATAGGAGGCTTGGCATTTTCAATGTTTTTGACCCTCAATATGAATTTGATTTTTCAAAACTCTCGGAGCCAAGGCAAAGAGAGGCAGAGGCGGCAAAAGAACTACTCGCAAACGGAACCTTTGAATGGGAAGTTCACCTATCGGCGGAGTTTTACGCAGAAATCAGGGAAATGTACCCCGAATCAGTTAAGCCTTTTAGAATGATGCCTTTCCCGGTGCAGATAGTAGGCGGCTTGATTTTGCACGAGGGCGCAATAGCAGAAATGGCAACAGGCGAAGGAAAAACCCTTGCCGCTGCCTGCCCTGTTTATTTGAATGCACTCTCAGGTGATGGCGTTCACATAGTAACCGTAAACGATTATTTGGCAGGGCGCGATGCCAAAAATATGGGAAGGGTTTATAAATTTTTGGGATTAAAAGTTGGGCTAATAGTTCACGGCTTGGACAATGACCAACGCAGGGAGAGTTATAGTTCCGATGTTATTTATGGAACAAACAATGAATTCGGTTTTGACTATTTGCGCGACAATATGGCGGTGCAAAAAGAAGACCTTGTGCAAAGAGTTTTAAATTATTGCATAGTTGACGAAGTTGACTCCATATTAATAGACGAGGCTCGCACACCGCTCATAATCTCCGGTGCAGCCGAAGATGCAACCGATAAATACCGCAAAGCAAACGACTTGGTTCTCCGCCTCAAAAGAGACGATGACTACACCATAGACGAAAAACACAAAAATGTGCAACTCACCGAAAAGGGCGTGACTCACATTGAATCCATAATGGGCATAAAAGGGCTTTATGGCGAACATTCAGACTGGGTGCATTATATTTTGCAAGCAGTGAAGGCTCACAATGTTTTTGTAAAAGATGTGGACTATATTGTTAGAGAGGGAGAAATTGTAATAGTTGACGAAAACACTGGTCGCTTGATGGAAGGTCGCCGTTATTCAGAGGGAATTCACCAATCCATTGAAGCAAAAGAGAACGTGCAAATTCGCAGGGAAAACCAAACGCTTGCAACCATAACTTTCCAAAATCTTTTCCGCATGTACAAAAAACTTTCCGGCATGACAGGCACGGCAGAAACCGAGGCAACGGAATTTTTGAAAATCTACAATATGCCAACTTGGGTTATACCCACGCACAAACCTTGCATCAGAAACGATATGCAAGACCAAATTTATAAAACCGCAGATGCAAAATGGAAATCAATAATCGCAGACATAACAGAGAGGCACGAAAAAGGACAACCTATTCTAGTTGGAACAATATCGGTGGAAAAATCGGAAAAACTCTCAAAGATGCTTCGCATAGCTAATATTCCCCACGATGTTTTGAATGCAAAAAATCACGGACGCGAAGCGGAAATTATCCAATATGCTGGACACAAAGGAAAGGTAACCGTTGCCACCAATATGGCAGGTCGCGGAACAGATATTGCGCTTGGTCCCGGCGTTGTTGAGCTTGGAGGTTTGCACGTTCTTGGCACAGAAAGGCACGAGAGCCGCCGCATAGACAACCAGTTGAGAGGTCGCTCTGGAAGGCAGGGAGACCCAGGTTCTTCGCAATATTATTTATCCCTAGACGATGATTTGATGAGAATTTTCGGTGGCGAAAATGTCAAGAAAATAATGGACAGATTCGGTTTCAAAGATGATGATGTTATTGAACATCCGTGGGTGACCAAAAGCGTTCGCAATGCGCAACGCAGAATTGAAGGGCAAAATTTTGATGCCCGTAAACATTTGTTGGATTACGATAATGTTATGAACGAACAGAGAAGGGTTATCTATTCTCTGCGCCGCAGCATTTTAATGGGCGAAGACATTAAAACCGAAATTTCAAACCGCATAGAAGATGCAGCAGATATCAAGGTTAGCAAATATGTGATTCCAAATTCCTACCCCGAAACTTGGGATATGGATGGTTTGGAAAACGATTTGAAAATGAGCATGGGCATTGAATACAAACCAGAACCCGAAAAATTAACAGGCATGACCGCCGAGCAAGTTTTAGACGAGATTATCAAACTTTACCAAGAGCGTTATGAAAAATTAAAACTGATGGTTCCAGAAGCGGAGTTTGCCCATTTTGAGCGAGTTATGCTTTTGGGCGCAATAGATACCCAATGGAAAGAGCATTTATACGGAATGGATCATTTGCGTGAAGCAACCCGCTTTCACGGCTATGCTCAAAAAGACCCTCTTATTGTGTACAAAGCCGAAGGCTTTAAGATGTTCCAGGAATGTTTGGAGACCATTGCCACAAGCACAGTTATGAGAATTTTGAATGTGCGTGTTGAAATAAACGGTCAACACATTCCCCTTGCCTCCATACCAATCCCACAAAAACCAACCATGACTTTTGAAAACAGAGGCGCAGCCCCACCAAGCACCGGAGTGCCGCAAGGCGCAAGACCTCCGCAAAAACCCGTGGCAAAACCCGCCCCTGTTGTAAACCAAGTGGCAAAAGTAGGCAGAAACGATCCCTGCCCGTGCGGTAGCGGAAAGAAGTATAAGCAGTGTCATGGGGGGTAATTTTTTCTATCTTTCCTATATGTCCAAACTTTTTACCCTGCTTTTTTTGCTCGCCTTGCCAGTGCTGGCGGCTCAGGCAGATTCGCTGCTTCAATGTTCTGCTAATTATTTTGGCAAAAGTGCGGAATTCAAGTTCAATTTTCAAATGCTAACCAGAGTGGCAACCACGGGTGAGGAAATTCAAAAAAGCGGAACGCTCATAACATCCAATCAAAACAAGTTTGCCTTAACAATGCACGATTTGCAGGTGATGAGCGATGGGGTGAATTTGTGGCAATATAATCCTCTGCAAAAACAAGTGCTGGTAAAATTAACAGCAGATTTGGAAAATAAACTCCAGCCAAGCGAAATTCTCTTTCGCTATTTGAACACAAAAGCCGTTAACGCAAAAAATGAATTGTGGAAAGGCAAAAATGTTCACGCCTTGAACCTTAACCCAAGCAAATACAAAGACCAATTCAAAGCAATGGAAGTGTGGCTTTTGCCAACAGACTGCTCCCCTGTTCGCTTGCACACAATAGATAATTTTGGCAATGATACTTGGTACTCAATTGAAAATTTGAACAAAGGAAAATTTTCAGAAAAAGAATTCAAATTCGTAGTTCCACTTGGCGTGGATGAAATTGATATGAGGTAGCGAAAAAGGCTATGTCTAATAGAAAAACATTGGTAGCAGAAAATTTGGCTCGCTATGATGACTCAGCCAAAAAAGCACAGATATGCCTTGAAATGGTTCAACGCAATGGCAGTAATCTCGAATTTGTGCCAGATGAATTTAAAACTCACGAACTCTGCCTTGCAGCGGTTAAAAAAGATTGCTATGCGCTTGAATATGTTCCACAAAACATCAAGACTGATGAAATTTGCCGCGAAGCAGTTGAGCGGCGCAGCGATACGCTTAAATACGTGCCAGATGAACTCAAAACGGATGAACTTTGCGATATAGCGACTAAGAAGAGTGAACATGCGTTTATATGGACACCAGTGGAATATTTGTTTAAAAAGATTGAACAAAATGGCTCTTTGCATTTGCTTAAAGATATGCCAGAACTCATGACCTACGAGCTATGCCTTGGAGCGGTTAAAAAGAGTGACGAAGCCCTTCAATATGTGCCAAACGAATACAAAACTGTGGACCTCTGCTTTGAAGCGGGCAAGCACAGCAATTTCGCCAATGTATCTGAATATGTGCCAGATGACTTAGTAGAATTGTTTGGAGAAAATAAACTGAATGTTGATGATACCATAGAAAATTTTTTCACGAGAGCAGTTAAAAATGGTAGCCATATACTTAAATTTGTTCCAGAAAATATGAAAACCTACGAACTCTGCCTTGAAGCGGTAATCTCTGATGAACTCCAAGGCTGTGGCTGGACCCTTGAATATGTGCCTGAAAATTTCAGGTCAGCGATTTGCCTTGAAGCGGTTAAAAAGAACGATGATGCCCTTCAATATGTGCCCCAAGAACTCAAAACTTACGAACTCTGCCTTGAAGCAGTTAAAAAAGCCGGCTGGACCCTTGAATTTGTGCCACAAGAATTCAAGACTTACGAATTCTGCTTTGAAGCGGTTAAAAAAGCTGGCTATGCGCTTAAATATGTGCCAGAAGAACACAAGACCAAGGAACTCTGCCTTGAAGCGGTAAAAAACTATAGCCGCGCATTTGAATTTGTCCCCGAAGCCCTAGTAGAAGAGCTAGAAAAACTAGCCACCCCTGAGGGGTAGTATAATTCGTTTTTATGTTATATAATTATTTTCTATATTCAGCCACTATGAAATTTTCACCCCTCAAAATATTTTTTTGTAGCGTTCTCTTTCTCGCTTTTGCCGCTTATGGGCAGCCGCAAGAGCAGAAGCGGCTTGCTATATTGAACACCGAAGATAACGGTGAGCCTTCGCTTGAATTTACGGATTTGACCTATTTGACCGATAGGCTGCGCGAGATAGCTGGGAATACCTTGCCCGAAGATAAATATTTCGTTATGACCACGCAGAGCATAATAGACAAAATGGGTTCAAAGGAGAATGCCCGAAAGGTGTGCAAAGAGGCTACTTGCATGGCAGAGATAGGCAGAAAAATAAGTGCAGAGTATATAGGTCAGGCGAGGCTGGGTCTTTGGCGGCAATTTGACCATAAGCATGGAATTGTATCATAGCGCAAGGGGCAATTTGGTTGGTTCCTTCACGGGCAGGGCAAAAGATGTATTCGGCTTGGAAGCCATAATAAACGAAAACGCCCCTTCTCTGTTTCGCAAAATGCCAGGTGCCTCAGTAGCATCAAAATCCGCTCCTGCTGCTCCTTCTGTTGCAGGCGGCATAAGCGGTTTGCAGAAAGCGGCTTCTTATGAGGCAGAGAAGGAAAAACTGTACGTGGTAAATTTCAGCACGGAACCCACAGGAGCGGCTTTGAGTTTTGATGGTGTTCCGAGCTGCCCCAAAACGCCCTGCAAGGTAGAGCTAGCTGGCGGCAAAGTTCGCATAATAGCCGCGTTGGAGCAGTACGAAAGGGCAGACACCACAGTACTAATAAAGCAGAACAACCAAAGCATATCTATAAAATTGAAATCCAATTTTGGCGTATTGGAAATAAAGCCAGCTTATTTAGACGGGATAGGTCAAAAGTCCCAGTGGAGTTTAACCATAAACGGCAAGCCGTCTTCTTCTTGGGAAAACAATCTTTCCCCAAATAAGTATTCTGTTAAACTGAGTCACGAGTGCTATGAGAACATAAGTTTTGATGTTGGCATAAACAAAGGCAAGCGTGAAGTTTTTGATATGGCAGGCAACATAACGCTGAAGAAAGGCGGTTTGACTTTGAGTGCGGAACGAAACGACGAGCCAGCGAGCGAGCCTGTTTTTGTGAACGGCAAGCAGGTTGGGGAAACACCCTTCAGTGGTTCCGTTCCATTGTGCGCCAGAGTGGAGATTGGCGATAGCAGAGAGCTGGTCAATGTCAAATTAGAATATAAAGAGAAAGTCAAGCACACGCACAGTATTTATACGAAAACATTCACAGACAAGAAATACAGAATTGTTTATAAAGATTCTATAGACAACAAACCAGAGTTTGATAACGATAGCGATGAAAATATAATAGCTCGCAAGGAACATTCAGAAGCATACAAGAAAGTCTTTGAAAAAGCAAGATTTGGTACAAGAATAGGCTTGGGTTATGATTGGTTGTTGAACGAGGCAGGAAACAGTTCTTTGTGGCAGTTTGAAGGAGGAGGAATAGCAATTATTCCGCTATCGAAAAAAGGTCCTTTTCTATTTGACATAGAATTGAACTACATTCATAGAATACATTATACTGCTGAAAGTATAAGCATTCCGTTATTGTTTCAGTTTGTGATAGATGATGATTCCAAATATCAAATTCTGCGTGTGCTAGAAATAGGAGCAGTCTATGAAAAGCTTTTAGAAACCGAATTCGGAGATAAAAACGGCATTGGACCTGCTTTCGGAGCTGGCGTTAGAATAAAAAATTTCATAATAGGCTTTAGACTTATTTCTTATTATATGGGATTTGGTGGTTCACGGCTTATTACAGAAAACCTCAGTGCAAGTTATTTATTTTGATAGAGAATCTTGCTATGACAGATAGAATCTTTATTTAAGGAACTCCAAATATCTCATTTTGCCGCCAGCCTATGTTTTGCTATTTCAATAGCAGCACGAAATTTTTGTTCAAGTAGTTTTTTGTCTGGCAGTTGCGTGAGGTAATCGGCTACCTTAATATTGCTGTTTTCTAACCGCAAAAGCTCTATATGTGAGTCCATGTCAATTGTTCTTTTTTGCAATTTTTTTCATAAATTCCGCTTTATCAACATTGTAGTAATGTTAGCACCCAAAAACCGTAATCTTCTTTCCTGCCGCCTGCTTAACATCTTTCACATAAAGCTTTTTGCTCCAGCTTTTCTTGGGAGTGCGGTCACTGCGGCGGAAAAATGGGCGGCATATTCACAAAAAAATGTAAATCTTGCGGTAAAGAGAGTTGAATTTCAGTTATTTATTTTGTATATTATAGAGTATGCCATCATTTGAACCCATAGACCCAGACAACATTCCAGGTTTGGATTACTACCTTGACACATTCAAGGAACCAGACAACGGTTATCCAAAATGTGCCAATCATTCCCATAAGCTAACCACCAAAGGCTTTGTCACTGCGGCAAATGCTTGGGCAGAGCCTTTCTCTATGGCTTTAAAAAAATCAAGGGAATTCGACCGTGCAAACTGAAAATATAGACGAAGATAATGAAAATAAAAGAATTGAGTCTATGTTTGCGGCATTTCTGCTGCTTGCGAAAATAGGCGACATAGATGGCGCAAGATACACGCTCAATAGGTCGCTTTTAAAATCTACTATAAAACACTATTTGCAAGATTTACGAGCTATGAAAACCAGATATGGAATTGAAGGATTCGCTCAATCGCAGAAAGTGGCTGGTCTCACAGCTTATGCCATAATGAAATTCAAACCTATTTTACCTAAAAACGGTAGCGATGATACACTCTTTGAAAGCGAAGTCAACGAAATTTTTGCCATATTTCACGGGTTGTGCTTATGCTCGGAAAAAGAAGATGGAAAAATAGATTTACAATCCATAGCTAAATTATCATCTAAAATAGAGTTTTACGAATGGCTTTCGAATTTTCGTTATTTGTTGAAATTTCGCAACTATACAGCAGAATCGTTATCTATGATTTTTGATACTATGGTTCATTTTACAAAATCATTATAGGAAAAATTTTCAGACAATAACCCAACCAAAGGAACCACAAATGCCAGCAAATCAACAATACCAGTTACAAATAGAAAAAAATACAGCGTTTTTTAGCGAAATTTCGCGTACTTGACAAAGATTTAAAAATTTTCTATATTTGTCAATGTAAAATTCATAAAGTTAATTGTCATTATATAAATATCATTTATTGTTAATTAAAATTTAGATTGGAAGCAAATTTGCTTTCATAATGAGTGGGTAGTGTAAAACCAAAGGAGAATATTATGGGAAAACTTGGGAAATTGTACATCGAGCTTGGTAGTACACCAAAAGCCCTAAGGACAGCAGAACTGTGCCTTGAAACGGTTAAGCAGGTTGGTAATGCACTTGAATTTGTGCCGGAAAACCTAAAAACTGCAGAACTATGTCTTATAGCAGTTAAGAAGAGTATGTTTGGTGATGCACTTAGATATGTGCCTGAAGCCCTCAAAACTCAGGAACTATGCTTTGAAGCGGTTAAGCATGATGGCACTGCGCTTAGATTTGTGCCTGAAAAACTCAAGACTGAAGAAATATGCCTTGAAGCTGTTAATCAAGATGGCTTTGCACTTCAATTTGTGCCTGAAAAACTCAAGACTGAAAAAATGTGCCTTGAAGCGGTTAAGCGGAATGGCTATGTACTTGAATTTGTGCCTGAAAATCTAAAGACAGCGGAACTATGCCTTGAAGCAGTTAAGTATTGCAGAATTGATGCGCTTGAATTTGTGCCAGAAAACCTAAAAGAAGAGATAGTAAAAATAATCGCACACGGAGAGCAATAAGACTAAAAACCGCATTTTTAGCGAAATTTCGCATACTTGACAAAAATAAAATAATTTTCTATATTTTTCAATGTACAATTCATAAAGTTAATTGCCATTTTAAGAACATTTTTTATTACTAAAAAAATTGGAAGCAAATTTGCTTCCATAGAGGATAGCACTACAAAAAAGGAGAAAAGGTTATGGTGTTAAAATATGTGCCAGAAAAGTTCAAAACTGCGGAGCTATGCTTTAAAGTGGTTAAGGCGGATACAGATTCAAGGGAAATTCAATATGTGCCAGAAGCCCTTAAAACTGCGGAATTCTGTCTTAAAATTGTTAAGGTGAATGGCTATACGCTTGACAGCGTACCAGAAGCCCTAAGGACGGCGAAGCTATGCCTTGAAGCAGTTAAGAGGCATGGCGGGGCACTTCAATATGTGCCAGAAAAACACAAAAAGGCAAAACTGTGTCTTGAAGCAGTTAAGAAGTGCGGCAGTGCTCTTCAAGATGTACCAGAATCACTAAGAACTGCGAAATTATGCAATGTAGCGGTTAAGGCGGATGGCAGAATGCTTAAATACGTGCCGGAAGCCATCAAGACTGCAAAATTCTGCCTTGAAGCGATTAAAAGTCCCTACCCTAGCAGGCGGTTTGATTTTGAATATGTGCCAGAAGCATCAAAGACTGCGGAAGTTTGTCTTGAAGCAGTTAAGAGGCAGGGCGAGGCACTTCAATATGTGCCAGAAGCTCTAAAGACCGAGGAACTCTGTTTGGAAGCGGTTAAGCAGAGTGGCTATGCACTTAGATATGTGCCTGAAAATCTAAAGAAAATGATTTTGGATAAGTTTAAGTATGGCTGTGGAACCTTACTTGAATTTGTACCAGAGTCTCTAAAAACTGCGGAATTATGCCTTAAAGCGGTTAAAGTGGATGGCAGTGCGCTTGAATACGTGCCAAAAGCCCTCAAGACGGCAGAACTATGCCTTGAAGCGGTTAAGAAAGATCGCAATGCGCTTGAATTTGTGCCAGAAAACTTAAAGACAGCGAAACTATGCCTTGAAGCGGTTAGTCGGTACCCCGGTGTACTTCGCGATGTGCCAGAAAAATTAAAAACGGCGGAACTATGTCTTAAAGCAGTTAAGAAGGATGGCTGTGCGCTTGAATACGTGCCAGAAAATCTAAAGACTTATGAACTATGCCTTGAAGCGGTTAAAGTGGATGGCATGGCACTTAAATACGTGCCAGAAACCCTCAAGACGGCGAAAATATGCCTTATAGCGGTTAAGAAATACGGTGGTAGTCTTAACGCTGTACCAGAAGCTCTAAGGACGGCAAAAATATGCCTTGAAGCGGTTAAGAAGAACGGCGCATTTGAATATGTACCGGAAAACCTAAAGACGGCGGAAATGTGCCTTGAAGCGGTTAAGTTGTATGGCGGATACCTTCAATATGTACCTGAAACTCTCAAGACTGAGAAAATCTGCCGTGAAGCAATTAAGACAGCGATTAAGGGATATAATGAGGCAAACAATTACAATAAAGCTTTTCTTAAAGCGATATTCCCTAAAGGAGATCCGAGACGTAAACTGTAAATGAAAAAAGGAGAAAAATGTTATGTTAGAATATGTGCCAGAAGTTCTAAGAACAGAGGAGCTATGCTTTGAAGCAGTTGCATACGAGAGCTGTGAGCTTGAATATGTGCCTGAAAGTCTAAAAACTGAGGAACTATGCCTTGGAGCGGTTAAGGTGGATGGCTGGGCACTTAAATATGTGCCAGAAAATCTAAAAACGGCAGAAATGTGCCTTGAAGCGGTTAAGACGAATGGCGATGCACTTCAATTTGTGCCAGAAAACCTAAAAACTGCGGAAATATGCCGGACAGCAATTAGACAATATTATACTGGTATAAAGGAACTAAAAGAAGGAGATGGATTCCCGTTTTAAATCGCAATCAACCGCCCAAAATGGGCAAGGAGAGTTTATGAAAAAACTTGAGAAGGCTCAACTGTACCTAAAAGCAGTTAAAGACAACGGCTGTGCTCTTGGCAGCGTACCAGAAAAGCTAAGGACGCTGGAACTATGCAGTGAAGCGGTCAAGCAGAATGGCCATGCACTTCGATATGTGCCAGAAAACCTAAAGACTGCGGAAATGTGCAGTGAGGCGGTTAGGTGGTACCTAGGTGTGCTTCGCGATGTGCCAGAAAAATTCAAAACGGCGGAGCTATGCCTTGAAGCGGTTAAGCAAGATGGCAGTGCGCTTGAATACGTGCCAGAAACCCTCAAGACAGCAGAACTATGCCTTGAAGCGGTTAAGGTGGATGGCTGGGCACTTAAATTTGTGCCTGAAAACCTAAAGACTGCAAAATTATGCCTTATAGCGGTTAAGCGTGGCTGTGGGCTTAAAGATGTACCAGAAGCTCTAAGGACGGCAAAAATATGCCTTGAAGCGGTTAAGAGGCGCGATTGCGGCGAGCTTAGATATGTGCCAGAAGCCATAAAGACTGCGAAAATATGCCTTGAAGCGGTTAAGAATGATGCCACCTTTGGATTTGAATTTGTGCCAGAAAAATTCATGACTGTAAAACTATGCCTTGAAGCAGTTAAAAAAGATCTAAATGGCGATGCACTTGGCTATATACCAGAAGCCCGAAGGACTGCGGAAATATGCCTTGAAGCAGTTAAGAAGAATGGCAGTGCACTTTACTATGTGCCAGAAAATCTAAAGAGTGCGAAACTATGCTTTATAGCGGTTAAGAATTGCGGCTATGCACTTAAATATGTGCCAGAAAAATTCAAAACGGCGAAACTATGCCTTATAGCGGTTAAGAATTGCGGCGAAGAACTTGAATTTGTGCCAGAAAAATTCAAAACGGCAGAACTATGCCTTGAAGCGGTTAAGCATAAACGCAGACTGTTCAGTCCGCTTAAATATGTGCCAGAAGCACTAAAAACTGAGGAACTATGTCTTAAAGCGGTAAACCAAGATGGCTTCGCTCTTGAATTTGTGCCTAAAAAACTAAAGACGGCAGAACTATGCCTTGAAGCGGTTAAGGTGGATGGCAATGCACTTGAATATGTGCCAAAAAACCTAAAGACTGCAAAACTGTGCCTTGAAGCGATTCATCATGGTAGCCGTGCCCTTAAATTTGTACCAAAAAACCTAAAGAATGCAAAACTATGCCTTGAAGCAGTTAAAGCGGTTAAGAATTGCGGTTACATTGCGCTTGAATCTGTACCAAGAAAACTAAAGACAACAAAACTATGCCTTGAAGCAATGAAAAATACCCACGACTTCTCGAGAACTTATAAAGATGTGCCAAAAGCCCTGAGAAAAAAGGTTAAAGAACTAAGCTCCCCAAGTGAGAGAACCCTAGGCTGGGCAAAACTTCTTTCACAGTCAGTAGAGAATAAGAAAAGACGGCTAGGAGTGCAACATGAATGAAAACACTTTCACCGACCAAAGAGACAACAAGCTGTACAAAACCGTAAAAATTGGCGAGCAGGTTTGGATGGCGGAAAATTTGGTTTATGATGCCGAAGGCAGCAAAGTCTATGGTAATGACCCGGAGAATTGCCAAAAATATGGCAAGCTGTATAACTGGGAAACTGCCATGCGAATTTGCCCCGAAGGTTGGCATTTACCAAGCAAGGAAGAATGGCAAACACTTGTGGATTTTGCTGGTGGCGAAAAAGTTGCTGGGAAGAAACTCAAAGCGAAAAGAGACTGGCGCCATTTTGGCACTGGCACGGACGATTTTGGATTTTCGGCTCTACCTGGCGGCATATATCACGCTCTATCTGGCGGTGTCTATCTCTCTGAAGGTTTCTGCCCTAGCTGCGCTTTCGGCTATTGGTGGAGTAGTGAGAGATATGTTGCCTTGATTATGGACTTTCACGGAGGTGACATCGGTTACAACAACGTCGAGTCTAGCTACGAGGACGACTTGAGCTTTGGGACTTTGGCTTACTGCCAAAGAAAAGCAGGTGAGAAAAAGTATTATAGCTACTTGCGCAACTCATTTTGCAGTATCCGTTGTTTGCAAGATGATAATAAGCACCTAGTTGACCCAAGAGACGGCAAGGAATATAAAACCGTAAAAATAGGCGAGCAAATTTGGATGGCAGAAAATTTAGCTTATAATGCCGAAGGCAGTAAATGCTATTCTGAAAAATATGGAAGGCTATATAATTGGGAGAGTGCTTTGAAAGCCTGCCCAGAAGGTTGGCACTTGCCGAGCAGAGAGGAATGGAAAAAACTTGTGGAGTTTGCAGGGGGCGAAAAAGTTGCTGGAAAAAAACTCAAAGCAATAAGCGAAAACGGCACAGACGATTTTGGCTTCTCTGCCCTGCTATCGGGCTACGGCTATTCCGATGGCTCCATTGACCACATTGGCAAATTCGGCAATTATTGGACTTCTTCGGATAGCGAACATACCGGCTACGCCTACGGCAGATACATAGGTTCCGACTACGAAAACTTTCTCTGGGACTACAGCAATAAAATCAGGTTGTTCAGCGTCCGCTGCGTTAAAGATGGTTGTGGCACGGTTCAAGAGGAAAAGCGTATTAAGCTATCTGACCCGCAAATGTGCCTTGAAGCGGTTAAGCAAAAAGGCCGTGCGCTTATATCTGTACCAGAAGAATTCAAAACCGCAGAACTATGCCTTGAAGCGGTAAACCAAGATGGCTTTGCACTTGAATTTGTGCCAGAAAATCTAAAAACGCCGGAACTATGCCTTGAAGCGGTTAAGTATTGCGGTCATGCACTTTGCTATGTTCCAGAAGAGCTTAAAACTTTGGAGTTATGTATTGAAGCAGTTAAACAAAACAGCAGGGCTATTAAATATGTGCCAAAAACTTTTCTATCTTCCACTATATGCGTGAATTTAACGTAACCGGTCTCTGCATTCCAAGCAAACATTATATGGCGGATATTTCAGAGAAAATCCGCCAAATTATGGTTATGGTTGAAAATGGACAGTATTTCACTATAAACAGAGCGAGACAATACGGCAAAACTACAACGCTTGCACTATTGGAAAAACAATTACCTAGGGAATACACAGTTATAAAAGTCAGCTTTGAGGGCGTAAGTGATAATATGTTTGAAAAAGAAGAGGGCTTTTGCCAAGGGTTTCTTTATCAATGCGCAAAGTATTTCAAAAGCAAGGAATTGCCAGAAATGGAAAATTGGAATGATAATTCAGTCACAAATTTTGACTTACTGGATGATTTTTTAACAAAAATTTGCCGTAACAGGAAATTCGTCTTGATGATAGATGAAGTGGATAAAACTTCAAACAATTTCATATTTTTAAAATTCTTAGGTATGCTGCGAGATAAATATTTACGTCGTAACGAAGGAAATGATTATTCGTTTCAATCTGTAATCCTAGCAGGTGTTTACGATATAAAAAATTTGAAACTCAAAATGATTCAAGCGGGCACACATCAACTCCAAGACGGCGAAAAACGCATAAACTCCCCTTGGAACATAGCTATTGATTTTGAAGTTGATATGTCGTTTAATGAAACTGAAATAGCTACTATGCTTGCAGAATATGAAAATGACCACAAAACTGGAATGGATATAGATACAATGTCAAAGGAGATTAGAGCTTATACAAGTGGCTATCCTTATTTGGTTTCACGCCTTTGCCAAAAAATAGATGAAAAATTGGACAAAGATTGGACACTAATGGGATTGCAGAAATCTATAAGATTAATTTTGATTGAGCAAAGCACATTATTTGACGATTTGTTTAAAAACGTGAAAAGCAATTCTGAACTGCGGGATTTGCTCTATTGTATTTTGATAAATGGGAAGTCATTTTCCTTCAATTCGGATAATTCGGGAATGGAACTTGGGCTTTTGTTTGGAATTTTAGCACAGAAAAATGAAAAAATAGTTATACACAACCGCATATTTGAAATAAGAATAACCAACTACTTTGCCACGGAAAGGGAGATAAGCGAGAGCAAATTGGGAATGAGAACTTCGGTATCCAGCGTAGTTTCTGAAAATAAACTGGATATGGCTTTGCTTATAGAAAAATTCGCAAAGCATTACTATGAAATTTACCACCACAGAGATATAGACTTTTTGGAAAGGGAATGCAGATTGCTTTTTATAACTTTTTTGAGACCCTTCATAAACGGGGTTGGGTTTTATCATTTGGAAAGCGAAACAAGAGACGGCGAAAGAACTGATGTTATAGTTGACTACAATTCCGAGCAATTTATAGTAGAGCTGAAATTGTGGTATGGCGAGACATCGCACGAAAAGGCTTTGGAACAGCTTGCAGGTTATTTAGATAGCAAAAACAGAGATACAGGGTATATGCTGACTTTTGATTTTAGGAAAAAAGACAATATAGGCAAGTCACAGGCTAAATGGGTGGAACATAAGGGTAAGAAGATTTTGGATGTGATGGTGGGAATTTAATTTTTTCTATCTTCCTTAAATGCCAGAATTTCTTGCTAATGTACAGTGGTTAAAGGAAAACGATTATCCAGGGCGCGGGATTGTTATGGGGCTTGGTGCTGGTGGCGAGCGTGTTCAAATTTATTGGATTATGGGTAGGAGCGAAAATAGCAAGAATAGAATTTTTGTTCAAAACAGAGATGGCTCTGTTAGCACAAAGGCTTTTGACGAAAAAAAATTAACCGACCCAAGCCTCATAATCTACAACCCATTCAAAGTAGTAAAGGAAGCACATATAATAAGCAATGGAGACCAAACAGATACCATAGCAGAATTTTTAAACGCTGGCAAAACTTTTGAAGATGCTCTCAAAACAAGAACCTACGAACCAGATGCCCCAAACTACACTCCAAGAATTTCGGGAATTTTTTACCCAAACGGCTCTTATGCCCTTTCAATTCTCAAAGCGAGCGACAAGCAAAACCCAAAACGGGAATCCATTATTATTGAAAAAGAAACCGGAACCCCGAACACTGGCGAAATGCTAACCACTTATGAATGCGATGGCGACCCTCTGCAATCGTTTACAGGGCTTCCCCGCCTTATGCCAATAAAAAACACAGCACAGGAAAATTTGGATTTTTACTGGGATATGCTAAATCCCAAATACAGAGTTTCTATTTTAATTAACTGGCAAAATTCAATTTTAATTAGGAATGCAAACGTATGAATATGCAAGAGGCAGTTGAATACTTAAATGAAATCGCTAAAAAAAGCGGCGCGGAACAATTTGATATTTTTGCTGGCAAAAGCGATAGCAAAAGCATATCTGTTTTCAACAAAGCATTGCAAAACACGGAAATTTCAAACTCGTGCGGAATTGGCATTCGCATTTTCAAAGACCAAAAACCGGGCTACGCTTCAACAGAAAAATTTTCAAAGGAATCTCTGGAACAAACACTTGCAGACTCCCTTTCAAACAGCAAATTCACCGAAGTTTTGAACGTGGAATTGCCCTCCATTGCAATAGAAAAAGAAGCTCTCCCAACTTACAACCAAGAACTTGAAAATGTGGATATAAATAGCTTGCTTGACACTTGTTTAAAAATAGAAGAAAGAGTTTTATCAGAAAAAGAAATAAAAAACGTTCCAGACTTGGGCGCAGAAATTTCTTCTTCAACAACAATTTTTGCAAACAGCAATGGAGTTTTTTTCACAGACAAAAGAAATGCCTTTGGAGTTGGAGCAGGGGCTGTTGCAGAGCGAAACGGCGTTGTGAAAATGGGCTGGTACAGCAAAGGCGGCAGGGATTTTGGCACAGTGTCTGTGGAACAAATTGCAGATAAAGTTATTGCCAGAGCAAAAGAGCTTTTATCT
>Ga0268262_10000013_pt1 | contig 204996 bp, 281 predicted proteins | sample TergutNc150P3_FD_190354 | JGI IMG/M metagenome (GOLD analysis project Ga0268262, IMG submission 190354) | Nasutitermes corniger P3 segment gut microbial community from laboratory colony in Florida, USA - Nc150 P3 (SPAdes) (version 2) | ecosystem: Host-associated > Arthropoda: Insects >...
ACGATCTCGCCCTTCTGGGGCTTCTCCTTGGCGTTGTCCGGGATGATGATGCCGCCGGCGGTCTTCGCCTCCGCTTCCATGGACTTGAGAATAACGCGGTCTTCCATTGGCTTGACGTTCATGGTACTAGCCTCCTTATTATTGGTTTTGTTTAGAGTTAAAGTGTCGAATTAAAAACAGCTAACCGTCTTTGCGCGGAACGCGATTTTTAACGAAATCGCTTATGCCCATAACGCCGCCTCCGTGAATAAGGTAAAAAACCCGCGCTTCGAGTTAAAGGTATTCAACTTCCAGAACTTTAACAAAACGCATCCCCGCCCGAACCGCGGCGGTTCAGCCGTCGACAGCTTCGCCCAGAGTTTCCGGCGGTTCGCTCTTGCAATCAAGCTCGTTTTTACGCTTAACCGCCTTATATTCGATAACAAGCCGCGCCTCTTTGCCTACGTCGCCGCAAACCAGAACCTCCGGGTTAAACTGATACGCCCCCGACCGCACACGTTGCATGAGGTTCGCCTTCTGCATACCTTTTAACGCCCCTATGACGGTCTTATTAGACGCCGGGATGGCTTTGGAAATTTCATCGACCGTGCCCAAAAACATATTGTCGGCAACCCTGACGTTTTTCAGCATATACTCGATGACTTTGAACTGCTTTTCGGTCAGAACCTGCCCTATCGCCCCGACAAGGTCTTTCAGCCTGACCCTGAAAAACATCTTTCCGCCGAAAATCTCTTTATGGATTTTGGTCTCGTTATAAACTTTCCCGTCGTCCCCGACAACGTCCTGATAGGTAACTACATACGAAGTGTCAGCCATATCCTCTCCTCGGTTTAAGGTATCATGTAACAAAGATACACGATACTGTGTAAAAAAACAAGAAGAGTTTACATTAAATTGTGTAACCATTGTACACCGTTTGTTGTAGTATACTACACGATAACATGTAGCATACTACACCCTCTGAATTTACGTAAATCTTGGTCTGTTATGAAGTTACGGATAAAAATAAGCGTTCAGGTTATTCTATTGTCAGTTACTTCTAAAATACACCCCCGCCCGAACCCGCGATATTCTTCTTCGGTTATGCGTCGGACGGTTATGCGGACTTAATAAGGATTCAAAAAAAAATAAAAAATATTTGCATTTGATAAGGCTTTAATTTATTTTTATAACACTTACCCCCCACGCCTCCTAACAGTGCGCAAAACCGGGGGGCTTTTTTTTTGAGCGCCCCCTTGACGTCCCCAAGCATATAACTTCCAGAATTCAAACATGACCGCTCTTATCGCATAATATGCCGACGCGTCCCGAAGAAGGCGCGTCGCGGCGGGTGCGGGGACGGCTCAGATTCGGTTCAGCATCGCGGACAGCTCCGCGCCGTCCCCGCTGTTCAGGCAATCCGAGACGGCCGCCTCAAGCGTCTTGACTTTGTCTGAATATTCGAGGTCTCCGGCCTCCCGCAGCTTCTTTACGGCGGCGGCCAGCCCCTTGACGCGAACCATCGCCTGCGGGTGCGGAACCGCGACTCCGTCGGAGCGGACGTCGCTCATGCTTACGTGAAGCTCGACGTAGCCCCTGTCTATGGCGTACTGCATAGGCTCGGGCTTGTTCTTGTATATCCACCCCCACAGCCTGAACCGCTCGAAGAGGACGCTTCGGCGCAGGCCGAGCAGCTTGGCGGTCTCCGACATCGTCAGCCTGAAGGACGCGGCCTGCCCGTTCAGCCTCGCCGCGAGTTCCATATTCGGGAGGATGACCCCGCTGTAAAGCCTCTTGTGCTTGGCGATCCGCTCCGACAGGTCGTCGATCAGCGCTCTCTGCTCGGCCAGCACCTCGTTGGCGGCCAGAAGCCCCTGCGCCAGCCTCTCCTCGCGGGACAAGGCCGGCTGAACGGCGATCCGCGTCAGCTTCTCCTCGCATTGAATGAGGTACGTCCTGATCTGCTTCCCCCGATCCGTCCGCGCCAACTGACACAAGTGCTTCGCCATGAACGGGGTCAGGAGGTAGTCTTTGGCGGGTCTACCCCCTAAATTAGCGTCTAAATGGGTTTCGGTCACTTTTGACCGGCGAGTTTCATAGTCCTCGCCAACGCTCAAATTTGAGCGTTCAAGTTTAACATAGTCCTCGCCCTCGACAAAGTCCCCGAAGTTGCGGTCAACCCAGTGCCGAAAATCAGTCTGTACGCCCAACTCCTTATGTAAGGCACGGGCGTCGACCGTGAACTTGCCGTCGCCGGCAAACAGCCCCTTGAAAGAAACAACCGCGCCCTCCGCGGACATCGGGACGAGTTCCGCGGCTTCGACGGCGGTCTGCGGGATGACGGTTTTAACTGGCGTTGCGGGTAAAGCTGGTACTGCCGGCGATTTTCCGCTCATTGCGGCCTCCTTATCTATTTGTTCAACCCTACACATGCGGTAGAAACATTCGCTTCAGCCGCTTCCTTAGCTCTCTGCTTTTTTCAACCCCGCGCAGTCGGCGGAAGCTGCCCGTCTACTACAGTACGCTTCCCGTCTTCAAAATTTCTTCCCCCGCCCCCCGCCGGCTCCGCGGCGCGTCTTCAACTCCGTAAGCTCCGCGCGTCCGCGCGCCCTCCGCGGACGGCTCCGCCGCCCTCTCCGCCCGAAACCGTTATCCTTTCAGGATAATCCGCCTTCCGGCTCCGCGGCCCGATCCGCCGTCCGTACGCGGCTTCCGCCGCCCCGCGGACTCCGCGTCCGCCGAAAACCCGCAAAAAATCCGCAAGGTGCGCGCAAGGGGTCTCGCAAGAAGCCGTTTATAATATATAGGCGCGTCCGTCTATAGCGGCGCGGACTGATTTTCCGGAACAACCGGACGGTTTCGCGAGGGGCGCTCGGGGATCTCGGACGGCGGTTTCGAGGCGGTTTCGCCGCAAACGCAATCCAGAGGCGTCCCAGGCGCGCCGGACTGTTCGGGCGGGACTTTGGTCGACGCGGGCGCCGGAATCGTCCCGGTGAACGTCTGGTGCGTTCTGGCGGGGCGTCGCCGTAAACCCGCCGGGTCTGATTTCTGAATTCGGGGTCGGATTCGGGGGAAAAAATTTCTGTGAGCTACTATAGGACTCAAAGAGTATTTAAGCGTCTTCTTCAGCCGTCCGCGCGCCCGTCAAGGGCGCGTGCAAGCGTCCCCCCTCATACTCCCCCAGTATAGAAATAATATATTATTATTAAAGTCAAAAGAATTAGAAGACTAACTAGAGAATAAAAGATTTATATAATATAAACAAGAATTCTGCAAGAAGACTGCAAGAAGACTGTTATATATTATTATAATTATTATTATTAAGCCGTATAAAAGAATACTCTTAGTAATTCTGCGGAGATATAATAATATTATAAGGGCTTAAACAGATAAAGTCAAAAGAATTAGAAGATTAACTAGAGAATAAAAGATTTATATTATTAAAGTCAAAACAGCCGAATATAATAATACAGACTTGCGTCTGTATATACACTAAAGAGATAAGTCAAAAGAAACGTACTAGGTATTCGCCGTATATTATAATAATATTATAAAAATTATCAATAATTATTCTCCGAAATATTCCTGATATATTCCGCGGAGAATTATTAATGCTGCGGCGAACCGGAAAATTTTACGGATTTTACAGCCGCGTAAAAAAAACTATTGACAAAACGCTTACGGTATTTAACTTACGGAATTTATAATCTCGAAATTCTGAAAATTCCGAAAACCGACGTTAAAGTCAAAGTCAAAGTCGAAACATCCGGCAGAAACAGCCCGTGCTTGCGCACGGGCTTACGCTAAGGAAAAAGTCAAAGTCAAAAGCTGGAATCCGCCGCATATTATTATTATTATTAATAATAATGCCTGGAATTCGCGGTATGCCGGTAATCTCAAGAAATTATCCGTTATGCTTCGAATTCCGAAAAATGCGGACGCTTCTTGAATTCCCGGAATGCCGCCTTCCGCAAAAAAAAATCGAATTTACAGCCTGTATGAAAAAAAAATAAAAATATGCCGTTGACAAAACGCTTACGGTATTTAACTTACGGAATTTATAATCCAGAACAACGCCGAAAAAGCCGAAACCGCGCGGAATCCCGAAAACTCCCGAAAACCGTCGATATGTAAAATATATAAAAGTCAAAGTCAAAACACCCGACACATATAGTTCGCGCTTGCGCGCGAACAAACATTAAGGAAAAAGCCGAATTCTGGAATTCTCCGAAAAACGTCCCCGAATCCGAAACCCCGAAATTAAACTTTTTAAAATAAATTAAAAACCCCTATAAAAAAGTCAAACAAACGGCGTACTGTAGTAGAGGGCGGAACTTGCCGGGTTTAAACCCATGCCGTAACAAACGCTTTCAAAAACGGCGCAATACACGCTGACCGAAGATAACCGAAACTGAAAAGGAAACCTTAAAATGAACAGAACCGAATCCGAAAACGACATCGAACAAATCCTGTCCGAAATCGAAAACAAAGCCGTTCACGAATACTGGGAAACCGTCAGAACTAAATACGCCGGCAACCCGGAATTCCAAGAAACCCTGGAGGACATGGAAACCCTGGTAAGAGTCCTCGAATCCGTCCTGGAAAGCGGAAGACCGCCCGAACCCGGCTTACGCCAGTTAAACGGCGGCTGTAAAAACTCGATTACGGTTATAAGACAGAAACTGACAGATTTAACGCGAAACGCCGACAGGGAGACCGAAGATGGATTGGTTGCTTAATATCAACGCGCTGGTCAAAGTAGATTGCGAAAAAGTCGGCATGAAAGACGCGAACGAAGATTTCAAACGGCTGTTCACAGCCTTCGTCCACTCGCTGCACGACTTCGACGACGAACGGCTGTCCCTGTCGGGACTGTCGTTTAACTCGGCCCGCTTCTCTTCCGAACGGTTAGACGCAACGCTCAAACCTGCGAAAAAAAGCCGCGACGGAACGGACAGTCTTGAAAACGCCTGCTTCCGCATCTTCCAGTACGACAAAAAGCGCGATACATGGGAACATAAAACATGCATTCGCGACCTGCCGTACAGCCCTTACAGGTCTGGATCGTATTCGGTCGCCCTTCCCGACAACGCGCTGGTCAACGTGAAATACGACCGGGAAACAAAAAACCTGACCATGAACTATCCCATGTCTTACGGAATGATCTCTAAAGACGTAAAAGCCTGTATAATCGAATCTCCGCCCGAACACGCGAAACCTTTCGAACGCACGGACGCGGATTTTTACGCGCTGTATACTAAAGACGGCGACGAATATTTCGCCGTATGCTGAAAAGCGGCCGTATAAACTTTAACCGGGAAGGATTGCGATGACCCAATTCATACAGTTGATAAAGCCGCTGAAACCTGACGAAGAATACCCGTCCAATAATATAGACATCTCCGTGAACGGCGACAGCTTCGAGGCGATGTACTACACAGTATACGAAGCCGGAATCAATTCCGTAACCGACAGAATATGCCATAAAGAAACCTATGACGCGAGACAGCTCAACGCTTTCGTAGCCAGAAAACAAAGAGACGGATTTATAGCGTTGCTTTAATAGCCAGAAAACAAAAAGACGGATTTATAGCGTTTAAACAAACAGTCTGCAAAAAACAAACGACCGAGGAAATAGATGAAAACTGAAAAAGAAGTGTCAGACGAATACTGGGAGAAGTTTAACGACCATCTCACGGAAAGCCGTAAATATACAGAAGACGAATGGGAGGCTAAATTGAATAATATCCTTAAAGCCGGTCAGGACGAATTGAAAAAGGCGAGAACCGAAAGAATTAAATACTTAACCGTCACAAGCCGCGATCCGGACGAAGCGGACGGCGTTTTGTCCGCGGAAATCCCAGGATGGAGCGAAAAAACTTTTACGGATAAAATGAACTTCTTGAAGAATAACTTTAAATTTAACATGATTTCTGGTTTCACACAGGAAACAGATAAAGAAAAAATAGCCAAAGAAAATTACTACGCCACACTGCAATACTTGATCTCCGAAGCGAAAGACTTCGGAATTGTTTCGGTTATAAGAGCCGAAGCATGATTTACGCAAGCTATCACGGAAACCGAGGAGTTTAAATGAAAACGAATTCTGAGACATTATTATGATGTGAAAAGACAGGAACCACTTGTTTCTGTGCCACGAAACGCCATGCCAATTCTGCCACCGCCACTTGCTGCGATGGTGGATAAACAGCAAAGGCGTCCAATGCGAGGAGTTTAAATAAATATGAAAACAAACTTTGAAGCCTTTAAAGAACGTCTGACCCTCACACTGAAAAGGAGATAAGCGATGGGCGTCACAAAAACTGAAAGCGGCGAGGATGTAACAACCGCATGGTTTATCAGCGACACCTTAACCGGTAATCTACTCTATGACGAGGAAGGCAGGTTATATTGCTTTGATACGGATAAGCAAGCCTCTAAGAAATACGACGAATTAGACGGCGGTAATACTGGAATCAGTATAGTCGAACGATGTATCGTATGGTATGACGACAGAATCGAGTTTGAAGCCATAGGTTCTCACGACGAACGGTTTGACGCATGGCAACAAGAAATTGAACGCTATAATAAAGCGGAGGCGGCGCGTAAACGTTGGGGGTCTATAAATGGCTAACCACTGGGAATATATCAAATTCAGAGGCCGGACGACGGACGCCGCCGATCCTAAGTGGGTTTACGGCGACTATGTATACGAATGCTCCAGCAAGCACCACTACATCGTTACGACATTCAGCCCGTACACGGGCGATTTCGTTTACGTGCTTGTGGACGGCGAAACCGTCGGGCAATATATCAAACACAAAGACGACAACGGCTCCGAAATCTACGAAGGCGACGTCGTGGAAGGATTCATAGCCGACTCAGACGAGGGCGAATACGTGCAAGGCGAAATAATCTGGAATTACAAAGGGGCGTTCGTGCTGGATCGCCGCGTCGAACCGCTGCGCGGCGACATACGCGAGCTTCGCGAGCTTGATTCGGTAAGAATCAAAGGAAACGTTCACGACAGACCCGAAAACGTCAAAGAAGCCGTAAAAACCTGTTTCCGAAATAAAGGACTCGCGACAGATGACCGCTAAACATCCCAAACAGTCGCGGGTCGTCGTTCTGAACTGGACGGAAGCCGAAGACTTATACAAAAACGGCGGGAAGACGGTTAAAGAGATCGCCCGCGAACTCGGCGTCGCCTATAACACCGTAGCGCACGCTTTCAAGAAGACGGGCGTGGTCTTGAAACCCCGCATACGGACGGCCGTCAAAGTCGGCGACAGATTCGGCAGGCTTACGGTCGTCGAAAGGGCGGGAAGCCGCCGCAACAGGGAAGCGCTATGGCGCTCGGTCTGCGACTGCGGAGGGGAGACGGTAGTCGGCAGCGCGTCCCTCCGCCGAGGGCACACCAAATCCTGCGGATGCTTGTACAAAGAAACTTCGCCGAAAAATCTGACGGACGGGGACGGAAACCATATCTTGCGGCCTAGACCCGGGAGCGTGACGCACGCGCTTAAACATTTCACAAAGGTTTTGGAGGAGTCCGAATGCTAGACGAAAAAGCGAAACAAAAAATCGCCGCGCTGTACAAACAAGGCGAAACCACGTACAGCATCGCGCTTATGTACGGACTGTCGCACCAAGGCGTGAGTTACATCCTTAACCGCATGGACGCTCCTGTCCGCAAATCCCCTGATCTCGACGGCAAAACCGTGAAAGGTTTCAAAGTCCTGCGCAAAAACAAAAACTACAGCTATACATGCAAATGCCTGAAATGCGGACACGAAAAACTCTACCCGCCGTCGCAAATCAAACGCGCGCGGCTTGCGTGCTCGGTCTGCGGCCGCGAACTCAAATACAAGTCTATAACCGGCCGCGTTATAACAATGTATAACTCAGGCATGAGTCTGATGCGGATAGCCGCCGAACTCCGCAAAAAAAAGGCTCGTCCGCAAGTCGATCAGCAATATGACGGTGCGCAAGATACTGATAGACAATAACGTTAAACGCAAATCGAGAGGACGCCCGAAAGGAGCCAAGTCCGGTAAATGAAGAAGAACTATTGCATAGCCGAAACCGCCGAAAAAGGATATTGCACCCTGCGATACCCTAAAGCTATGCGCAAATGCAGATACTACGTCATGTACCCGATGGCCGACGTCTGCAAATGCGCGGTAATCCATTGCGACTCCCGGAACGGGTGCGCGAACAAATACGCCGTTAAAAACGCTTATGAAAACAAAGGGAGGCGGTAATATGGGAGGAGAGCTTGGTTTTCTCGAATTCGACAAGCCGAAAGACTGCGGCGAATGCGTCTTTCTGGAATCTGTTTACGACTTTGACGACAATACCGAGTATTTAATACATTTATAGGTTTTATTATCAAATATTGTTTTTTGTTATCAAAGGTGTTATCTTTGAGTTATGAAACTATACAGTTATGTTAAAATTCTTAGAGTCTCTTAAAGGAACTTGAAAAATGAAGTTCAACAGAAGCGTCAAATGCCACTTCTCGAAGTGGATAACCGGAAGCAAGTCCGGCCGTATAAAAGACTTGCTTTCTGAATATGACGCCGTCGCGTCTTCCGCTATAGACGGTATAAAAAACCGTATAGAAGACGGTGCCTCTAAATTCAATGTCCTTAAAAATTACAAAGTACCGGAAACGTGGCTGACAGCTAGAGCGAAACAAGTCGTTTTAGCCGAAACCTACGGCATGGTAGACGGCCAGATTAAAAGTTGCAAAGAGTTAAAACAGCCGTATACGAAACCTAAACACTGCAAAACAAGGGCCGTTTTGTCTTGCAATTTAGTGTCTATAAATCTTAACCCTGATTTAGAAGCGTTCGACCTTTTAGTGGAGTTAAAATGTTTCGACAGCAGAAGGAAAGCGGTTAAAATAGCGATACCCTTGAAAAAGAACCGCTGTTTTGAAAAATGGAACACTAAAGGCAAACTTTCAAGTTCCGTTATTTTAACAGACAAATATATGCAGTTTTCTTTTGAAGCTGACGTCCCTAAGAAAACGGAAGGCAGCATTATAGGCTTAGACCCCGGAGCCACGAACCTTTTAACCTCTGACGAGGGCGTTGTTTACGGCGACCTGATAAAGCCGCTTTTACAGAAACTTAAACGTAAAAAACGCAACTCAAGGTCGTGGAAGAAATGTAAAAAAGAGATTAAATATTACATTTCTAAAACATGTAAAGAGTTGCCTTTTAAAGAAACTAAATTAATCTGTATTGAAAATAACAAGGATATTAAAAGGAACAGCAAAGTTAAAGGGCGCTTAACTAAAAATATGCGTTCAGTTCTCGACGGCTGGACAAGCGGGTTGCTGGATAGCAGGGTAGAAATGCTTGCCGAAGAAAACGGTGTTTCCTTACGGCGGGTACCTGCTTTCCACAACTCTACTACTTGTCCGGTCTGCGGTCACGTTGAGAAGGGGAACCGGTTAAGTCAAGAGGCGTTCAGGTGTCTGTCTTGTGACTATGCAGGCAAAGCCGATACGGTCGGCGCTTTAAACGTCCTTGGCCGTTTCTCCCTCGGAAAATATGGTTCCGGGTTCAAAACCGAGTTTGTTAAAAAACATGCAGGTTATTACGCCTGCAAGATTTGATAACAAAAGAGGTAACTATGCGCGCGTTACGGCGGTTGCGTAGGCGTTTCAGACGAAATCTGCGAAGCGTTCGCATACCGCTTCAGAACCCGCGACGCGGCCGGAGCGGCCGTAGCGGAAAACGCCGGAACCGAGACCGCGTATCCGGGGTGACTCCGCTATATTGTCTCCGTAAGCGGTAAATAATAACCTTAAGCGGGAGGGTGTGCAGATGAGACGCAAAGACATAACGGAGGAGATGTGCCGCGAGTATGCGGCCGACAGGACGGCGGGCGCGTTGTCGTACCGCAGATACGATGACGGCGGCAGCGTGGACGAACGCCGTAAGCCTTTAGAGACGGATCGCGCGATAGTGCGCGGCGCGATCACCGGCGCGCTGTACGCATGGCGCGGCGGATACTGCGACGCTAAGACGGCGGCCGACGTCGCCGAATTCGTGGCTTCCGCGATAGAATCGGCGCTCAAAGGGCAAGCGCCGTTACGCCATGAGGATTGGCGGATACAGAGCTACGACGACGTGTATACGCCGATTACGGCGTTCGCCGCAGACGTTAAAGAATGAACCGTCAAATCCGAGCGGCTTGCGCAGACCGAAACCGCCGTCACAGAAATTATTAACGCGATTATCGCGGAAACTCTAATAAGGAGGCGAAGCGGCATGACGAACAAAGCCGCGTTTATTGTGGATTGGCCGGAGCGCTGTCTCGACTGCAAGTTGATTATGCGCGTAGAGACCGATATAGGTATTTTGCGGGGCGGGCCGGCCGTGCATTACGTGTGCCGCATAACCGAAACGGCGTGCGCTACTATAGAAGACGCTGAAAGAAATCGCGGGTTGATTTGGGGAGATACCCGCAACGAGGACTGCCCGTTGATCGGCATAGAGATAGACGGGGAGGTTCTTGAAAATGCTTGAACCTAAATATCGCGGCAAAACTATCGCCGAAAACAAATGGGTTTACGGCGGTTTCGCGTGGGGGCTTGACAGGCGCGGGACGCGGTGCGCTTATATCGTGCGGCCTGACGAATATGAGGGGATAACCGGCGTGAAAGTCGATGAAGAAACCGTCGGGCAGTTCACGGGTCTGAAAGATGACGAGGGCACGGGCGTCGAAATTTACGAAGGCGACACCGTCCGCGCCCATTATACAGCGGCCGGTATCGGGGAAGGCGGCGGGGTTGTATTCGACTGCGACGAGGAGATTACGGGCGAAGTGTACTTCAACGGGCTGTCACTGGCGGTCAGAGGCATACGCGACAAGAACGGCAGGTGGCGGGAGTATACAGGGTATTCGCAAGGCGAGGGTAAAAGTACGATAAATGACTTTCTGAATATGCACGACATGCTGACAGATGCCGTTATGGAAATGGGCAATATATACAATGACACCCAAGAAGCTGAAGTCGGACTTACGGTAATCGGGAATAAGTGGGACGGTCTTAAAAGCGAGGAGGTCAGTCGTGAAACCTGAGATTTGCGAGTTCAAATATGAAAAAGCTCCGCGTCGTAAGATATACCGTATCGGAAGATACGAGCCGGACGCTAAAAACATTTACGGCAAGACCCTTTATGACAAGACCACGTATCGCGTCGAATGCTGCGTAACCACCGGCGGCCCTGCTGAATATACGGCGAAACATCCGAGCGGCATATTCATGCAAAGACTGCCCGCCCGCGATGAGGAAGGGTATTTTCTTCTTCCTGATGCGTGGATAGGCGGGGATTTTGATACAGACGCGCTATGTTTTGACGACGTTATCGCGGTACGCGAAGACGCGCCGCTGGCGCCTTGCAGTTGGCCGAGCGCGGCTCCGATAGACGCGGGCATATTCAACAAATCAACCTTAAAATGGGAGAAGGGAGAGATTGCCGATGGGACTGTATGATTTTGTTCTGATTCTGTCGTTTATAGCGGGAAGCGTGTTTTTGTTCGCTTGGGCGGTTCGTTACGAGTACGGATTGCGGACGGAAGAACTCAAAAGAAGCGGTTCGCGGCCGTACGTCTGGTGGGAAAGCACGGAAACCGTAACGCCGACGAAAGAAAACGCCGAGCGGCGGCAGGATGCGGAGGATCGGCATGACATACCGTGAGGCGATGGACAGGCTTGATCAAGCAATATCTCTTGTCAACGGAATTCATCTCAATATTGACGAATTCGACGCATATATCGACGAGGCGGAGTCGTGCTTGAATAACGCTTTTGACTTTGTCGCGGACATGGAAGCGAACGATGAACGATATCCGGGGTGACTGCGATATATTCTCCTTGCAAGCGGCGAACATCAACCCTAACAAGGAGTCGGAGCATGTTAAAACTTACCGAGACGGACGCGGCGCGTATAGCCAAGATGTACCGAGACGGCAAGCTGTCTACCCGTCAAATCGCTGAAATCTACGACATCAATCAGTCGACGGTCAGAGACGCGTTAGCGAAGACGGGCGTTCCGCTTAGAAACCATACGTGTTCGAAAGCGGCCGGCAGAACGATGCGCGAAGCACGACAGGAGGCCGCGAAACGGCGGGCGCAGATGACGCCGTTAATCGTAAAGTGGTACGGCGAAGGTTTGGGATGCCATGTAATAAAGCAGATGTTGCGCGGAGCCGGATTCACCGTAGGCACCGACCATACAGCGATTGTGAAGATGTTACATGCGGCTGGGGTTAAGGTAAGGCCTCAAGGAGCCGGTGGAACCCGCAGCCGAATACCGTTGTACATAGAAGATGGCGTATTTTGCGCGTAACGCGCCGGATTCCGCAAGAATGCCGCCGCCGTCCGGGGTGACGCGGATATATTTGATCTCGAAAGGCGGCGGTTATTATTTTAACTAAAACTTTAACTTCGGAGGCGTATTATGGATACGTTAAAAATTGCGGCGGATTCCCTTGCGGATACGTTGGCGCGAATTGCGCAAAATGTGCCTGACGGCATTGATTGGGTTCAGGAGTGCATGTACAGACATGCGATGCTGATTGAGCGGATTAATTTGTGGATGGACATAATCGCGGCGATGTTTTGGATTTGCGGGTCGGCTTATGTCCTCTGCTTGATCGTAGGCGGAGTTTTTGATTTTCGAAAAAAAAATAAAAAACCGAATCAACCCACGGAATCCGGCAAGTAAAACCTTGCTCTTGACGCGCTTTCCGCCCGAAAGCGGAAAGCGCGTCAATTTGGATTGAACGCCCGTTTGATTTTAGCGCTCGCCGAATCCGCCAACTCGCTCCCTGTATCTTTAATATCCGACCATTTTTGTTTCAGCCATTTGTTCGAGCTGTTGCCGATTAAATTAGTAGTACTGTAGGAGTTCTTTTGCGCACGGCCTTGGTGTTGGCAACCGATATGCGCCGCCGCGCCTAAAGCCGCTAAAGCAGTCGCCGTTTTCACAAGACGCCTTGTTTTGGGATGCTCGTCCCAGAAACCTTCGTCAATCCCGCCGTAACGCGTCGCTAACCAGTCGCAATAACACGTTTCGGCCGCGCTTTCGTTCGGCCGCGATAAAAACTTTTGAAATCCGGTCATCTCCGACACCTCCTGATTGCGTGTTCAATTATATGCGGATTTCTCAACCGCGCTCGGCGGCGTTGTCCGCGCGTTCAGACTTCTACGGCGTCCGCCGTCTCCGCGCCGTCGTCGGGCGTAAACCTTCGCATGGTTTCCACGGTCTGCATCAATCTTTGGCGGATGACCGTTTTCGTCTCTTTGGTCATGCCGTCGGTAGGTTTAACCTTGTCGTCGTTCATCAAAACGTCCGTCTGCAGTCTCTGCACGTCCACGCGCTCGCGGGCGTCTTTCAAAATTCCGTGCTGATATTTGCCCAAATCCATTAAGGTGCGCGTCAGGACTATTTTTTGATCGAAAGTCAAAGCCGCCATCAATCCCGGATGTATGATCATGGTTTGAAGCTGCGACAGCGCCTTGTGCGTATCCCGCAGACTGCGGGCGCACTCGGTGGCCAGCCCCAAAAGCATTAAGTCATGCCCCGTGGCGGCGTTGGACGTAACGAGGGACAGTTCTTCCGCGCTCGGAAAGCGGTTCTCCCGCAAAACAGTCTCGCCCGCCGCGATCAGGGCGTTTTCGTACTCCATTGCCGAAACCTCCGTAAGTTAAAATAGTCCGAAACCTATGTCTATAATATAACACAATCGCGCTTTTTAATGCAAAAAAAAACGCGCGTCGGATCCGAATCCGCGAAACGCAAAGCAAGCCGCGATATTTTTCGGCCGCGGAAGGCGTACTGTAGTAGGACGCCGTCGAGCCGCCGCTCCGCGTTTTTTTTTGCGAGGGAGTCTATAATGCCGCAATATCGCGAAGCGAAGCTGCAAATGCTGCTCGAGCTGTCGGAGCTCGACCCGAACCTGATTTTTCTGGCGCGCGCGGCCGGTACGGAAACTTTCGGGAGGATGCTGAAAAGCCTTGCGGGAATGACGTTTACGATCCCGACGCGCGACCAGATTGAAGCGATCTCCGGTAAAGTTAAGAATTATCGGCGGTCTTTCGACAAAATGCTGAAGACGGACGGAAAGAATTCGACGCTGCGTCGTTTGGCGGAGCTGGGCAAACTGATCGACTGCAGAGACGTAAGAACCGCCGTGCGCGAAGCGGTAACGCAAACCGTCCTGTCGGAATATTTGAAAGGCTTGTTTGAAGACAACGAGTCGCTGAAATGGACTCTTGAGGAGATCGAAAACTTGCCGAACGCGGATAAACTGGAATTGCTGAAACTAAGCGTCGAAGAGGCGGAACTGAAAGCCGCGATGCTTGACAGACTCGAAAAACTGAATAAGAAGAAGAAGCCGAAACAGCAAAATACGTTTGAAACACCCTAACACCAATTAAAAACAAAGGAGGCTTTATGCCGTTATCGAGAGAAGGCGTAAAACAGTGTTTAACCAAGATGTCCAATTCCGGTCAAAAACTGAATCAGGTCAAAGGACAGGGAGGCGCGCGCTTCGCGGACGGGGAAGCGGGAAAAGACTACCTGCCGCCGGTTTTCGTCTCGGGCGAATGCAAGTTCACCGCCCGTATAGTCGCGGACAAAAACGGCGCGCTCTGCAGGACGTATATGAGCTACAACGTGCCCGTCCCTACGTCGGACGGAACCGAAGAGCGGGTGTTTTATACGGTCGAGGGCGTAGAGAAAACCCGCAACGGCGTGTCGTATACGGATTACCGCTCGAAAGACCCTATCGCGGAGTACGCTTACGCCCTTGCGGAACAGACCGGCATCTGGCAGTACAAACCGCGCCTCACTTCGGCTTATTACGCGGAGATAGTGACCGTCAGCACGGCGGCCTCGCAGTATTTCAAGCCCGGCCCCTGCGTGCTGCTGTTCAACGGCGAGACCTTCAAAAACGCCTTCGAATCGATATGCAACACTCTGCTTGAGAAAAGAGACAAAGACGGCAACGAGATCGGGCTTGAGCTGCTGCAGAGCACCCTCGACGCCGCATCGAGCGGTTTGCTGATCGACGTAGACTACCTCTCGGGCAAATCGGGCAGGTGCATAGTGGCGTTCGACACTATGGGCGGTTTGCAGCACGAGTTCGCGCCTGAAGTAGCCGCGAAATTCGTCAACATCCTTCAGGAGTACGCGCCCGTGCCCGGAACTCCGAAAAACGAGGCCAACGGCGTCAGAATTAAGGAGTTCTACAAGCGGAAGCTGGATTCCCTGCAGAAGTACGGGAGAGCGGACGACCCTGAAGAACCGCCGGCGGCGCGTTTCGCGCCGAAGACTGCCCCGGCCGCGTCTTCCGCCGCCAAAAAGAAGCCCGCGCCGCCTCCCGCCTCGGCTGACGACGAAATGGACGAGCTGGGAGCGGCTTTGACCGAGCTGGACGATTAGCCGTGGTGATTGTCGACGGATCGCATTTGCTGCACCGTTGCAGATACCGAACGCCGGAAACGGATTGGAAAGTTTATTGCGCGTTGTTTTTCAATCTGTTTCTGGCGGTTTTGCGGGTTTTGAAAGACTTTGACGCGATCGCGCTTTGGAATGTCGGCGGTTCGTATAAAAAACGCGTCGCGCCTGAATTTGAAAACGGTCTTGTAAAACAACATTACGCGCTTGCCTCGGAGTGGCTGCGCCGTAAATTGCCGATAACGGGATTTCGTTCGCTGACTGCCGAAGGCGTGGAAACCGGCGAGGTTGCGTATTGGCTGGTGCATGATAAACTCGCGCAACTTAACGGCGTTGAAAATTATTTAGTCTCCGCCGATAAAAATTGGCGGCAGATTATCGCGGATAAGTGGACTTTATACGATCCGCTGAACGGCGAAGCGATGTCTTATGTCGACTTCTGGAAAAAATACGGTTCAAGGGCGTACTGTAGTAGGAGGGCGGCCCTTCTCGGAAACCCGCAGATGCCTAGATGCTACGGGGTGGACAAGTACAACGTCGAGAAGTATGTCGAGAAGATAGCCGAGGGTCAGGATTTAATGACGCGGGACGTTGAATCCGTGAATGTGCATGAATTTGTGGCGGACGGACAACTGACGCGGAATTTGGAAAGGCTTGATTTAAGCGGCTTATGCAGGGGCGAACGTCGTTGTCTGCACTTGAAATACGCCGAGTGTCTTAAAAAAGTCAGCCGGCCGTCGTTGACGGATTGGATCGAAACGGCGTGCGAAATCAATGCGCCGGCTTTAATAACTTACGGGCAGGGATTGTGAGGCGCGATATGCCGCTGTTAGAGAGTGTTTTATTCTACCCGAAAAAACTTGGCGCCTCTTTTGGCGGGTTTTATAAATGTACTTTGCGGAACGAAAAGAAATTTGGGCTCGGCGACAACGTTTTCTTTTCGACAAGCCGTTATCAATGCGAGTACGAACGCGCTTTACTGTTAATGCGCGGACAGATTTGCGGCGTTTATATGACGGACGATGAAAATCCTGAATATACGTACGACGTTAAAATACTTAGCGATCTTAACACCGACGCGGTTTTTCTTGAGCGCAAAGGGGATATTATCAAAGGTTTGTTCTGCGATACGATTTTCAGTTCGGTCGAGGAGGCTGAACAAAGCGCGCTATCCGCAGGCAAGGGATGGTATGAAGATTATCTGTCCGCGGTAGAACGATTTTTTAAAGATTTTAAAGAAACGGTAACGTGATGTTATGGCTACGAATTTTGAAACATGGAAAGCAAATCTAACCCTTGAGACTGCCGCTCATATACATAGAGCGCTGAGCAACGGTTGTTGCCATGAGTGTCCAGCAGTAGATAGTTGCAATCTGTCGGACGAAGAACGTGAACATAAGGATGACTATGATCACGCTAGTTTTAATCCATGCGTCTCTGAGTTTTGCGATTGGGGCCTTGAAGAATCAACAGACAATATATCATCAGCTACTTAACGCGGAGGTGGATTATGACTGTAAGCACGTTTATCGACAAAGCTAACAAAGTTAGAAGCAATATGAGCCGCAGGTTGGTGACGCGGGAGTTACGGTACGCTAAAGTAAACGCCAATGTCGACGACCGTAAGATGGAGATCATTATGCTTGACATGAAAGGCAATTATTTGAAACTCTCTCACGAGTTTAAGGAGGCTTCCGATGAATCTACATCAGCCGCAGATTAAACGCGCGGCGAATATTCAAGTTTACGGCGACATGGCCGCGGCGGTAAACCGCCGTCAGGCCGCGTCAGAGCGGATAGGCACGATACCGGTCGCCGAGTATAACGACGACTACGAGCCGATTGCGCCCGGTTACATAAAGAACAGGCATCGGCCTGCCGAAGCGCCCGTCGTAGGTATTGACGGGACTTTTGTAAACCCCGTCATGGACTACGGTTTGGATGATCTGTATAACAGTAGCGAAAAAGCGGCTCTTTCCAAGGCTACGAATCAAAGGGCGGCGTCGGGGGACACGCTGGCGTTTCAGCAGATGGGCGGAGCCGCGCCTCCGCCGGGAGTTATACAATCCGCGGGGAGGACGTTTCAGCCGTCCGACGGACAACGGCCGTCGGTAGGGGCTCCGCCGCAGTTCCCGCCGCAGCCTATGTCCCCCGAAGAGCTGGACTCTTACAACCGCCGCGCGCGGAAGGCGGCGACGCACCCGCGCCTGATCCGCGCCGACGTCTGCCTGAACTGCGAGTTTTTTCTCGCGTACACCCGCGGGACGGACAAGCGGCACTTTACGCTGTGCAAGTGGGACGGCGCGTCTCCGTGGGATAAAAACTTCACCTGCGGCACAAGCAAATGCGGCAATTACTTGGAGTACGGCTCGGAGCCTGCGGCCGCCTCTGTAGACCAGCCCGCCGCGAAGCCGAAACGCAAGCGTAGAAGCCGCGCTGAAATAGAGGCCGCCGAGCCGCAAAAACCGGCCCCCGTCAAGGAATCGGCGGCGCTGTTTATGAAAACGCCGTACGCGGCGGCGGACGCGGAGCCGTCGGACGAGTTAGGGGAAGCTTTAGCGAAACTGGACGCCTTCGTGGAGAGCGGGGACAGACGGTAATGCCGAATGCGCGTTGCACCGAAACATACAGCCGCCTTAAAAACGTCGCCGTCAACGCTGACGTTTTAGAGGCGTTAAAATACGTCCCGGACGAAAGCGTGCATTTGACGTTTACTTCGCCGCCGTACTACAACGCTCGCGAGTATTCCGCATATCCGAGCTATCAGGCTTATTTGGAGTTTTTAGAGAAAGTTTTTATCGAGACACGCAGAATCACCAAAGAAGGGCGTTTCTTGGTTGTCAATACGTCGCCGATACTTGTTCCGCGACTGAGCCGTCAGCATCAAAGCAAAAGGTACGGCATTCCTTTTGATCTGCATCCGCGCCTGTTAAAAAACGGTTGGCTGTTTATCGACGACATTGTGTGGGTGAAGCCGGAAGCGTCCGTAAAAAACCGCATAGGCGGCTTTATGCAGCACCGCAAACCGTTAGGATATAAGCCGAACATCGTAACGGAATACTTAATGGTTTATCGAAAGGCGACGGAAAAGCTGTTAGACTGGAACATCAGAAGTTACGACGGCCGTACCGTCGAAGAAAGTTTGGTCGGAGACGGTTATGAAACGAGCAATGTTTGGAAACTGTCTCCGTGCTCCGACAAAGTTCACCCGGCGGTTTTTCCGGTCGAACTCGGTAAAAAAGTGATTCAATACTACTCTTACGCGGGCGACTTGGTTTTCGATCCGTTTGCGGGGAGCGGCACGGTCGGAAGAGCCGCCGAAACGCTAGGGCGTTCGTTTTTTATGACCGAACAAAACTCGAAATATTTCGAATACATGAAAACAAAACAAAATAAAACAAAATTTTTAACGCTAGAACAGTTTATAGCCGAGAAAGAGGCGGACGATGTCTAAAGTTCTCATAACAGCCGATATTCACATGAAACAGTGGGCGCGGTACAATAAAACCGAAAACTTTAGGCTTGAGCAGTTCATCAAGCTTGCCGAACTGATGCGCGACGTTTGCCGCAAAAATTCGGCGAAGCACGTCGTGATCGCCGGGGATCTTCTCGACGAGCTCTCCCCTCCCCCGATTGTGTACCACTACCTGCACCGATTTCTTTCCATCCTTGCGGAAGTTTCGACGGTGTACATTGTGTCCGGTAATCACGACATGTCGAAGAACGTATACGACAAACGGAACGCTTACTACCCCGTTCTGAAAGACAGCAATTTCGGAAGCCGCGTCGAATACCTGCACGACGAATTCAGAACCGTCGGAGGGAAACAGTTCTACTTTCGCGGGTGGGAACCGTCGTTGCGCCCGTTTCCAGACTGCGACGTGCTGATAACCCATGCATACATCGGCGGAGGCGTCCTTCCGACCGGATTGAAAATCAAAGAAGGCGACAAGATTAACGGAAAGTACGGCATAGCGTTTATCGGGGATATTCACTTGCATCAAGTGATCGGAAAAGCGGTCGTGCCCGGAACGCCGTTGCAGAACTCCTACTCGGACTCGGCGAACACGGGCTTCATCCTTTTCGACACCGATACCTTCGAGTGGGAACATGTCAGCACCGCCGGCGACAGCCGATTCCTGCGCTTCCGATATAGCGACGACGCCGAGGATATAGAAAAAGAGTGTTATGACGCTCTCGACTATCGCGGAGACGGCACTGACGACATTGTCGTACATCCAGACAAGCTCTTAGAAAAGCATAACATAGTTTACCGCGAACGCGGAATCGAAAGGCCCGCTTTGTCGTTCGACATCAAAAGCGTCGGCTCCATAAGCGTCGGCGACATCCTGAACGAGCTCGTGAAAGACTTCCCGTACAAGGACGCACTCATGGCTTGTATAGGACAGGAAGGCCGCGCTCTGGAGAGTTTCATTCATCAAGAACTAAAAGCCGCGCTCAAAGACATTGAGGTTACGAACTTCAAGTCGATTGAAAGCCTGAAATTGGATTTTACGGATTTGAAGAAACTCACGATCATAACGGGACAGAACGGCGTCGGCAAATCGACTCTGCTTCAGTCGATAATATGGGCGCTTACGGGCAAAAGCCCAGCGGACGCGGACGACGTCATACAGTCGGGCAAACAATATTGCGAAGTCAAGCTCAGGATAGATTATCAAGGGCGGCGGTATTATATAGAGCGCAGCCGCGGCTCCAAGTTCGAGTTTGTCGTCAAGTCTTGCAATATCGCAGCTGGAGCCGATAACACGGATTCGGGCGAGCATTTCGTTACGGCAAGTTCTAAAGCCGAACTGCAGGAGCGTCTCGAAGAAACCCTGCCGATAATCAAAAAGCTGCATTTGCTGTACTTAAATCAATCTCGCGACGGTTTCTTGTCGGAATTGAACGACGCGGCCAGAGTATCGTTAATGTCCGAGTTGTCGGGGCAGTCCGTCGTCGCCGAAATGTCCGACAAAGTCGATAGATTCGTCGCGGGTCTGAAAAACGACTCCGATTCGGAGGACGCCAAGTATAGCGACGCGCGCAACAGATTGTCGGCGTTGAAAAACCAGTACGACGATAAAATCGCCGACCCTACGGACGAAATTAACGGCATCAACGCCGAGATCGCGGGACTTGACGCCGAGATCGCGAAATTGACGAAGCGGAAGACGGAAATCGCGGACGAAAAGCGGAAAGCGTTCGAGGCTGTCGAAGCCGATCTCAGGGAGAAGATTCAAAAAGTCGAGGATAAGAAATCCAAGACGCTTATAGAGCAAACCGAGACGGATAAAGACATCGCCGCATACGACAACATCGCGCGCAGGAAGACGTCGTGGGTGTGCCACGTCTGCAAAACCGTCATAAAAGCTACGGATATAACAGAAGAAGCCATAGAAGACGCCAAGCGGAAGCTGGTCGAACTGAACGCCAAAAAAGACGAAATCTTTAAGAAGCGCGACGAACAGATCGCGTTGATAGCCAAAGCCAATACTGTGTTAAAAAACGCGCGCGCGAAGATGCAGGACGGGATTGCAGAAGCGTCCAAAGAATGCGACGATCAGATCGGCAAGAAAACAACGGAGCGGAACGCCGTCAGAAACCGTTTGAACGAGCGCATGGAGCTTTTGGGCAGGTACAAGAAGAATCTGGAGATTAAAGACGCCGTTGCCGCGATGGAAGGCAAGTCGGCTCTGTTGCAGAAATCGGCGGAGGCCGCCAAGGAGAAGTTCACGGCGTTTAAAAAGATTAATTCTACGGTATTCGGCGACGACGGGCTGATGTCGGCGGCTATCCTTGAACGCATAGCTACGGCTATAAATAACGATCCCGAAGTTAAAATCCTGACCGCCAAGAAGCTTAAGAACGGCAAACTCCGGCCCACGCTCGATTTGGAGTTGAAAGTAAACAACGTGTTCCAGCCGTACAGCCGAATGTCGGGTGGGGAGCGTTTGAGGGTCGACTTGTGGTTTCTGAATAAGATGGTAGGCCTTATTTCGGGGATGGGCTTCCTGCTCTGCGACGAATCTTTGAAGTACGCGGATCCTATAAACGCGGAGAAGATGCTTCAAAGTCTGTTGGACTCCGATATTAAGAACGTTCTCCTGACGTATCACGGCGTAGTTCCGGGCATGGTTCTGGAATCTCCGGACGTCAGCTTTATGCAAGTTTCCAAACTCGGCGGCGATTCCGTATACAGTCTCGCATGATGCGGAGGTTAAATGATCAGCGTTAAAATAGCGTCGACTCTGCCCAACAACACGCTGTTTCCTGAGAGCGTGGAGCAGAATCTCAACCTCGTGTTATCGCAAGCGGCCTCTAAATATCGTTTGGGCTTCGATGTCGTTCAAGGTTTTGACTACGCTAAAAATTACAACGAATGCGTTTATAGGGATTTTTATCACGCCGCAGAGGTGCGTTTGGATTTCGATTTTTTGTTAATAGCCGACAGCGACATATTATGGCGGTCTGAAGATTTGGACAGGTTAATCTCCCGCGATTTGGACATCGTCGGAGGCGCTTATGCCGACAGATGGGCGCGGGGGCGGTTTTGCGCGGTTAAGGTCGACGATTTCGGGGCGTTTACGGAATCCGACTTTATTTCGCAAAGCAATGCCGGTTGCGGTCTAATTGAAGTGGACAGGGTAGGCTGCGGGTTTTTGCTGATAAAAAAAAAACGTGTTTGCGGCGATAACGCCTCCGTGGTTTATCGCGGATTACTTACGAGTAATTAAAGACGGCCGTCTTAAATTGCATTACGAAGGAGCCGATTTCCGGTTCTGCCGCGTAGCCAAAGAACATGGGTTTAAAATATATGCGGACACCGATACGGTAGTGCGGCACATGGGCGTAACCTAAGCGCTGAAAAATTTCTCAGCCCGCTATTGACTTCAGTGGTGTAATTTACTAAATTTAAGATGTTAAGATACCCCCGCCGTCAGGCTTATAGGGATAAAAAACCGCGTTTCCGTTTAAATTAAGCGTTCCGGCTCAAAAAAAACTCCATTTACTTACACTATTTAACTTTTTGCCGTCGTACCTGTATTTAAATCGCGCGGTTTTTTTTTCGCGCCGGCCCGAAACCGTTTTGCCCGGAGCTTTTTATGCCGATGGACAAGGACTACATTCTTGCTTTAAACCGTCTGCTCTTCAACACGTTCAGGGATAAGTATATCAAGGCGGCGTTCGACCAAATCAAGGAAGACGTCAGAAACGCCGAAACGCTGCCCGCAGGTCGAAAAGAACTCGCCAAGTTCGCGCAAAAACTTGTTTACGATGCTTTTAACGAAGACTTCATGCTGAGATTGACGGCGCACGTCACGCGGGCTCTCCGAACCGCCCCTCCGATAACGTCGATAACCGCGAAAATCAACCGCTGGGAAGCGGCTTTGAAGTGCATCGCGAAGGCTTACGGGTGGAGCAACATGGTTAAGATATGGGCCGCCACAAGAGGGTTCGGCCTGTCGAACTCGGACAAAATTACGGCTAAGTACCGAAAGATCGGATCCGTCACGGAAAGCGAACTCGCGATAAGTTTTAAGGTCTTGAAAGAAGCCGAAGGGCTTGACGAGGAATTCTTGAATTATATAAAAAGCGCGATTAAGAACCAAAGGTGACGGGCGGCGGAACCGCGCCGGCCGCCCGTTTCAACAAGTCGGAGGAATGTGTTATGGGTGCATCGGTTAAAGCTAAACGAACCAAAAAGGACTACACCGGCGTTGCCGACCGTTACCGCCAAGGCGAGAGGCTTGTGGATTTAGCGGCGGAGTACGGCATAACCAGATCGGGCATGTACTTGCGGTTGAAGGACGAAGGCGTCGCGGAATTCCGCGACGAGCGCAGAAAGATAGATACCGCCGCGGTTATCGACTTGCACATGCAAGGCATGACCATGACCGACATCGCGAAAAGGTACGGTTGCACGGTTAGCGCGGTCAGCATGATGCTGAAAAAACACAACGTTACTTCAAGGCGTAAAGCGATTACGCCTGATCTGGAGAACATAGCCGTCGCCGTACCCGACGTTCCTAAAGACACTTTCGGAGCCTTTAAAGAATTCCAAAAAGACTTCGGCAGACAACTGACGGACGATCGTGTAAGCTTTACGACATGGTTCGGCGACGATGACAGCGATCTCGCGGAAATAAAAACACTCCTAGATCTGTAGACAAGCCCCTGATAAATTTCCGCGATTAGAAGCGTACTGTAGTAGAGGAGGGTGGTATGCGGTTTTTCGGAGGCGACAGCGATTTTCGGATACCCGAATCCGTAGACCGGCCTACGGCTCCGCTCGACTTGCTGTATTGGTCGATTTTCGCCTGTTTGAAGAGCCACGCCCGCGATACAGACCCTGACACGGAGCTGGAGATGGGCATGTACATCGGCAACGAAATCCTTGAGATTTTTGTCCCGGTTCGTTGCGCCGAGGCGGTCGTAAAAGCGTCCAAAGAGTGCTACATTCTGCGGCACGTGACCTGGAAGTTCCGCGTGAATATCGGAGACGCGGAGTTTAACCGTTTGAAAGGCAGAGTCTGACATGAAAGTCGTTAAGGACAAGTCCAAAGACAACGCCGCCGAACCGACTTACAGCCTGTGCGGACTGTCCGTTAAAGAGTTGAAAAGCATCCGTACGGGGCTTGAAATGCTTTGGGCGCAGTACAACAATAATCGCATAAAGGTGATGATCGCCGATATAAACGCGGGAGCGTTGAAAGACCACGTAGATAAGTTTTGGACTGAGATCGATCCCGAAGCCGTTAAAAAGCAGAATAAAGCGGTTTTGAAGGCGTTGGGACGGTTTATTCCGACAGCGGAGAATTCCGTGCCGATTCCGCCGTCTCTGTCGGGAAAAACTTATAAATGAACGGCGTGTCGATTGAAACCGCCGAGACGCGTTTGGCCGTTTTTCACGAAAAAAAAAATACATACAACCGCTAAGGAGTTTTAAGAATGAAACCGATCCGCAATAACGTCTTAGTCCGCCCGGAGGCTCCGAAGACAACTACCGCGTCAGGGCTTCTGATTCCGTTTCAGGCTATCAAGAAGAACAACAACCCTGAGCTGGTGCGGGCGAAGGTCGTTGCGGTAGGCTCCGGGTTTCGGAGCGTTGAGGGCGCGTGGATCGCTCCCGACGTCAAAGTCGGCGACATCGTTTATTTCGGCGGATTGAATTACACCGGTACGGTAATCGAAGAGGACGGAGTCGAATACCGCCTTTTGAGAGAGATCGACATTCTAATGAAAGAAGAGATCCCGACATGAAACAAGTGCAGCAGGACAGGCTGACGCGTGTGAACGGGCAGGAAGTCAACATCGACGCTTGCCGAAATTTTGTGGCCGAAGCTATGAGCGACTACAAAGATTGGATGAAGCGGCTGTTTGCCGACGATGAAAATCTCGGCCGGCGATTAACCGCAGATTTCGCGTTCAAGTACTTCGCGGACTTCACGCAGTGGATAGAAGACAGCGGTTTCGGTCTAGCGGATACATATTTTTCCGAGCGAAGGAAAACGTCTTAGTGAGCGAAAGACACGATCTCGACGATTTGCCTATGAGCTGGGATATTACGCTCGGAGAGCTCAAGGTGGTTCGGAAAGGGCTGTCGGCTTACTTGGACGCGTGCGGATCCGTGCCGCCGAGCGACACGGTGTTTAGGCACGGCGACGAAGTCTTTATGTGCATGGATATGTTAAATAGAATAAGGCGAGTTATACAATTCACCGAAACACCGGAGGCTTGACATGGCGCAAAGCGAAGATACGGAACTTAAAATCGAGGCGGTTTGCACGAACCTCGGCAATCTCCTGAAAGCCAAGAACAAGGCTTACGGGGATTCAGCTTTATCTCCTAAACGCATTTTTTCCAAATCAAGCGGCGAAAGCTCGATTCTGTCGCGGATCGACGAAAAAATATCGCGCATAGAAAATTCGGAAGAGCTGCGGAAGAACGACGTCACCGATCTGACTGGATATCTTATCTTGCTGCTGATCGCCAAGAATTGGACGGATTTCACCGATTTAACTTAACGGCGGACGGCGGACAGTGGAACAGATACCGTGTCCCGGGCTGAACCGCCTATATTGGGTGATCGAGTTCTCCCCTGTCGATCCATATAACGAGGCCGCGCCTTATGTCGGCCGCGGCTATATCGATTACTATGACAGTCTGGAAGAGGCGGCGGAAGCGTTGCATAAAATGGATAAACTTCCGCATGTGGTTTATAATCTAGCGCTGTTAGGAGTGTAGGCGATGCTGAATAAAAACACCGAAAAACGAATCGACTTGATGATCAGGCTCGCTTACGGGCCCGACAATCCTGAACCGTCCGGCAGGGTCAAAAAGCCGTTGCGGAATCCGATCAAAGTCGGTAAGAACAGCGGTAAACGCAAACCCGCGTGGGGCGGGGTTTGACCGAGTCTGAGACGAGGAGACTGACGCGCTATGTTGTTGCTTGACGAACTTGCTTACGAAGTTGTTCCCTGCGCGGGGATGGCGGCGGCTTTGCGGGCGTTCCCCGCAGGCGATTGCGCTTTCGACTACGAAACATGGAATTCCCGCGACGGCGAACTCGCCAAAGAACCCTGGGACGAAGACACGCACCCGTTCATGTTTTCGGTATGCTCTCTCGACAACCCTGAGAACACCGTAAAGGTTTTTCTCGCCGACCGCGTAGGCCCCGCCGAGAAAGCGGCGCTGGACAAGTTTTTGTCGTCCCGCCGCGTATGGTCGTTCAACTGCAAATTTGAAGGCGGCATCACCTCCAAAATGCTCGGCAGGTTCATTTTTTTCGACGACATTCAGTGCTTTTACAAAATCGACGGGCGGTTCATTAACGGCCTGTCGCTGAAAAAGGGAACGTCGCAGCTTATGAACGTGCCGGAGTGGTCGGAAGCCACTTGGGAAACCTACGAGGCGCTTAAAGAGATCGTCGCGCGATTGCAGGGGACTTGGGCCAAGAAACGCAAGACGGCGGATCTCTTGGCCGCGTTTCTCGACGGCGACGTCAGACGGGCGTACCGAATAATTGAAAGCAGACTCGACGCGAAGGTCGTGATGTCGAAGAAAGACGCCGAATTCTACGACTTGCTGGTCAGGGTCAAACCGTATATGACGCCGCGACTGGTTTTAGACGCGCTGGTCGGCTCTCGGTTCGACCCCGCAAAAATAACCTTGCGGAACGTTACGCCCGAAATCGTGGAACGCTACGCCGCATACGACGCCTACGCCACGGCGTGCTGTTACGACAAACTGCATAGGGATTGCGAGGCGCAGTACGAATACTACATCAAGCAGTCGCATCTCGCGATGCTGATGGAGGCTTACGGCATGACCCGCGACATGAAACGCGAGGCCGAGCTGGAAGAGCACTATAAAAGCCAAATTCTAAGTTACATGAAAAAGCTGCTGAAAATCAAACAGTTTTCGGACATGCTCAAAATCGACTACGCGGTTAAAGAGATCAATCCGGCGACCGGCCGTCTGAAGCAGATGCCGTATAGCAAGATCGGGCTGGACATCGAAGACGACATTAAAATAGACAGCGCGGTCGATTATACGGAGCTGAAAGAAAACTATTATAATTACGCGGCTACGCACGAAGACACCGTGAGGCTGTTTTACGACGCTCTGTTTTCGTCGGAAAAGGCGCAGTCCGCGATTATGGCGTACCATATTAAAAAAACGGCCGTCCAAGTTGAGGGTTTCACAGAGACCGTCAACGGGCAGGAGATGCACCGCGCAAGGAACATGACTTACGAAACGGACAGCGCTTTCGTAGCCGAAATTATAGCGCACATAGAGAACCGACAGGGAGAGGCTAAGGCCGCCTTAGACGCGAAAACCGGCAATAGCCGGCTTTCGTATGTAAAATCCAATTTAGACAAGCTCGGCCTTTCGGAAGACGATCCGCTTCTGCTTGAGTATAAAAAGTGGGATAAGATGCTGTTCAGTATGCAGAAAACCCTGGAAGACGCTTATGCGATGAAAGTGGCCCCTGCGGGCGAAGCTACTAAGAAAGAGGACAAAAACGCCACGACCGAAGACGTCAGGCTGTCGCTGAGGAAGGAGAACCTGGAAATACTGTACAGCGCCCTCAGCGAATGCGCGGGCATGCAGGCGGACGTCCCGTGGGAAGAGATGGAGTGGGAGATGCAGCTCGTGTTCTGCTGCAAACTGCTCAAGAAGTTAGACAAGGCTCTCAATTCGTACATACAGGGTAAAGTCGGGCGCGAAAGGGTGCGCCGATGTTCTTTCGGAAATAATCTGCTGGAAGTGCCCATACGGACTCTTAGCGGACAGAACCATCTATTTCAGACTTCGTTCAACGACTGTTCGGCGGATACTAAACGCTGGCGAAGCCCGATTCACGCGATCCCTCGCGGGTGCGAATTGAGCGAGATGATCGTGCCGAGGCTGATGGACTCGATTTTAGTGCATTACGACTACTGCTGGCATAAAGATACGAGAATAAAGCTCATTAACGGGGTTACGCGGACGATTGAAGAGTTATATAATCAGAGACCGAGTGCAACAACGCACTCCTATGATCCGTGGAGTAAGTTGTTCTGTGTAGGGACAATTAAAGAGGTAAGGAAAGTCAGAATAGAGCCGAAACTGTTAGAACTAACGCTCGATACTGGGTTTACGCTGTGTTTAACGCCTGAGCATAATTTGTATAAAAGCGGTTACGTAAAGACACCGGCGTCTGACTTGAAGGTCGGTGATAGTCTGTTCTCAGGGTACGTTGCGTCCGACGCTAAAATCACAGCAATACGCGAAATCCCTTATTATGACTGGGTGTATACAATCGAGATTGTAGAACAGCACCATAACTATTTTGTGGCGGCTTCTGATGACACGTCCGCTGTAGTCCTATCCTCGAACTCGCAATCTGAAGTCCGCGTGATAGCCGCGTTGGCGCAAGAGCAAGAGCTGTTGAAGATGTTCAGAGACAATCCGAAGGCCGACGTTCATAGGCTGATGGCTTCCCGCGTGTGGAACAAGAAACCCGAAGAGGTCAGCGGCGAGGAACGCCGCGCGTCTAAGGGTATGGTGTTCGGCACTTTGTACGGCATGTCGCTGGAGTCTACGGCCGCAGGATACTTTGACTCCAATATCACGGTCGCGCGGGACGTCCGCGACAAATTTTTCGCGACCTACCCGAAGATCCTGCCTTGGTGCGAAGCGCAGCATAAGCAGATCGAGAAGTATAAATACGTAAACACGATATTCGGCGATAAGATTTGGATCGAAGCCAAGAGTCGCGGCGAACTGCATCGCAGGAGCCAGAACTATCCCGTACAGTCGTCGTCTTCGTCGATCGCGGGTTACGGGATATGGAACGTTTGGGAGCATTGCCGAAATGAAAAGATTGAGGCTATTCCGCAGTGCTTCATCCACGACTCGTCGGATTGGGACGTCAAACTTTCGCATTTAATAAGATTTATTAAAGCCGTCAACAAGTGCGCCGTAGACGACTTGGCGAAACAATTCGGCATACCTATGAAGATCGACTTTGAAATCGGGGTCAATTTGAATTTTACGATGCACGTCGAAAACCCGGAATTTGCGGACGGCGGGGTACGGTTCGAGTTTAAGTGTCCCGAAGTGTTCTACCGGCCGCTGATGGAGCGGCTGTCCTCGGCTTACGCTGTTGAAGTCGAAATCGCAAAAGAAGAAGAAGAAATCGAGTCCTGGAAGAGTCTTTTCGTCACTAAACGCCCGTATTCGATGTATATTAACAGGCCGATAAAATTATTTTCGGGAGCTATTGCATTAACGCGGAAGTTTTAGTAACTTTAGATAAATAACCTTTAAGAGAGGATGCGCGTGTGAAGCGAATCATAGGAGTGTTTGCGTTGCTGTTGGCCGGGGCGGTGATCATGGCCGTCGGGATGGCGGTTAAAAGGGCGACCGGAAAAAGGTCTTCGCAGGACGATATTTGTTATGGAGATTACTAAATTTGAGAATCCCCGCCCTTTACGGCGGGGACGGCGTTAAGAAACGTAGCTTCCAATTAATTTTAAATAAATTCTGTATTTTAATCTTCTCACGCTATAAAGAGGGGATGTCATCGTGAACGCAAAAATTTTACCGGAACCGATTGCAGGATACCTCGCGAAGCTGAACGAGAGCTTTGCGCAAAACAAGCTGAGGAAACGTAACGGGCATACGGAAGCTTTCGACTTGACGAAAGTTTACCACGCCGTCAGTAAATGCTTCGGAAGCTCAGAGTGCGATTACGCGGCGGCTAACGCCACGTACTCTGTTTGCCACGAACTTTTGCACTTGAAAGATTACGCACCGGCTAAAGTTTTCGATCTCGAAGAAATACAGAACGAGATTGAAGTCGTATTGATGAAGAATTATCCTGAGATCGCCAGGAAGTTTATCATCTATAGGGAACAGCGCGCAAAGGCTCGCGAAGACAAGAAAGCGTTCGACGTAAACAGCATTATCGGCGGATACATCGGTAAAGGCGACTGGCGCGTTAAGGAGAATGCTTCCGTTCCGTTTTCGATCGGCGGTTTAATTTTGCATAACAGCGGATCGATGAGTTCGCACTTCTGGCTCAGCAAGGTATACACTAAGGAGATCCGCGATGCGCATATCGGCGGGGCTGTCCACATACATGACCTCTGCATGATTGCGCCCTACTGTATGGGGTTATCTTTACGTAAGCTGATAGAGGAGGGCATTCCAGGCATCAACGGCAATCTGGCGTCAGCGCCGGCGCGGCATCTGTCTACAATTTGCCACCAAATTGTGAACTTCATCGGAATCCATCAGAACGAATCCGCCGGCGCGCAAGCCCTGAGCAGCGTAGATACCTGGTTAGCTCCGTTCGTACGTTACGACAACTTAAATTTCGACCAAGTTAAGCAATGCATACAATCCTTGGTATTTGGATTAAATACGCCGAGCCGGTGGGGCACTCAGTCTCCGTTCAGCAATTTTACGTTTGACACTAAACCGCCGAAAGATCTCAGGGACTATCCTGTAATAATCGGCGGCAAACCATGGGGTAGTTATACTTACAAGGATTTCCAGCCCGAGATGGACTTGATAAACAAGGTCTTTATCGAAGTTATGACCGACGGCGACTACAACGGCAGGACGTTCTCCTACCCGATTCCGACATATAATATCACTGAGGATTTTGACTGGGATTCCGACATCTCAAAAGCCTTGTTTAAACTGACGGGCAAATACGGGACTCCGTATTTTCAAAATTTTTTGAACAGCGAGTTAGACCCCAACGACGTGCGGAGTATGTGCTGTAGATTGATGTTAAATTTGAAAGACCTGCATAAGCGCGGCGGCGGTTTATTCGGTTCGTCGGATTTTACAGGTTCTTTAGGCGTTGTGACTATAAATTTACCTAGAATAGGTTACGCGGTGTATCAGGAACTGCGGGACAAGACTAATAGTCCTGAGTACGCGGATCTCGCCATTAACTCATATTTTGAAAAGCTGAAAGCGGTTATGGACATAGCGAGAGACAGCTTGGAACTGAAACGCAAAACTATCAAGCATCTGTCCGACCTGAACATGTACCCTTATATTATGCACCACATCAGGCATTGGAACAATCACTTTAACACTATAGGCATAGTCGGCATGAACGAAGCCGTCAGGAACGTTTTCCGGCATAAAGACGCGAGTATCGCCGAAGCGTCGGGTAGAGAGTTTGCGTTAAAAATTATGGATTTTATGCGGCAAACGATTATAGGTTATCAGGAGGAGACCGGTAACTTGTACAACTTTGAGGCCACTCCTGCGGAAAGCACGTCGTATCGTTTAGCAAAAATCGATAAAAAATACATGCCCGACATCCTTACGGCGGGTACGGACGACAGTCCTTATTACACAAACTCGACCCAGCTGCCGGTAGATTTCACAGACGACATTTTTGAAGCCTTAGACCATCAGGAAGAGTTTCAGAAAAAGTACACCGGAGGCACAGTATTTCACGCTCATTTAGGAGAGTCTTTGAGAAGCGACGACGAGATTACGGCGTTAGGCAAGTTAGTAAAGTCTATAGCCTCAAACTACAAAATACCCTATTTTACAATATCGCCGACCTTCTCCATTTGCGAGGATCACGGGTATATGTCGGGCCATGTTGAGGTATGCCCTGAATGCGGAAAGACCGCTACCGTCTTCGCAAGGATAGTAGGTTATTATAGAGCGGTAAAAAATTGGAATCAGGGAAAAGTCCAGGAATTCGTAGAACGCGAGACATTCAAGGTGAATTAAAAATGGCCCCACGTGTTCCCAAAACCCTCGCCTTCCTTGAAGACGCCGGCGAGCTGCGCAAAGCCTTCGACACCGCCGAAGGCGCGGCCTACTACTGTCCTTTTTGCTACGAAAAAGAGAAGAAGTATAACGTCCCGTGGCCGAAGCCGGATACGACGGGCAAACTTTTCATAAACGTCTCTAAAAACAAGGGGTATTGCTTTAGGTGCAACACAGCCGTAGTCAGTCACGCCGATTATGACAATCTGAAGTCATACATAACCGACTTTCTGAACGACGGCGAGGAGCGGGTAGACTTGCAGAATCTCCCGGTAGTCGATTTAAGCGGCGTCCCGCCGGCGTCCAGATTTCAGGAAGCGATAGACTACTTAAAGTCCCGAAACGCTTTTTTCGACGAACAAAACGCCGACCGCTTAGATTTGCGCTGGGTCGATTCATACAGGACGGTGAATCACTGCATAGACGGCGTCGTAAAACTGCGCCGTAAAGGCATTATGGTGCCTCTGAAGTACAGGGGCCGGATCCGTTCCTACCAAATCCGCTATATCACGGATTCCAAGAAGTTCAGGTTTCACACGATGGAGGGTAAGAGGCTGCTGACGGGCATTTCCGACATTCCCCCGTACTCGCCGATAACCCTGTGCGAAGGATTTTACGACGCCGTCGCGCTCAACTGCATGGGCTTCCCGAACCCTGTGGCGATGCTCGGCAAGTCGCCGTCCGCGCTCCAAATCGCCCAACTGCAGGAGATTACGCCGTATCACGTAAACCTATGTCTTGACGAGCCTGCGCTGAATTACGGGCTTCTGCGCGGATTGCGGCGCAGACTGAAAACTATGGAATCCTACAAATCGTGGAGATTCAAAAATGCGAAGGATCCGGAAGATTTTTTGAAAGCCAATCCCGATTATAGGTATAATTTGGATAACGTTAAACTTGTGGCGAAGGATTTAACGGCATGACTGTCGCTTGCGAGATTTTAGGCGCGCTGAACATCGCGCTCGTTACGCTCTTGCCGATAGGCTTGTTTTTAGCGGCGCGTCGCCAAGATCGCCGAGAAAAGAGATATTGGCGAGATTATGCGGCTATGCGTGTTGCGGAATATGGGGCGTTTCTTAATGACGACGCGGTCAATTTTCTTAGGAGGCTGAAATGACTGCGGGACTCTCGGCACGCAGCTGGAACCGCCGAATCGCTGTCGCGCGCAAGAACAAAAAAGAGGCGGACGCGATGTCGGCGGTTAAACCCGACGATTTCGCGGCGCAGCTTAATTCAAAGGCGGCGGCTAATCGGGTACTGATGCTTCAGGAGCGCGGAAAAGCCGCGATAGCGGATAAAAACACCTCTATGAAACCTGCGGTTAAGGCGCGGAATAGGTTTGACCGCGCTCTCGATAGGGCGGTTTTAAGCGCGGGAGGAATCCTCCGAGTCTGCAACTTAGACCTGCTATGGACTTGATTTATGGACGATCTCGACTTCATGGACATGGATTGCGACGAAATCGACCGCCTCTTCCTCCCGCCCGGCGCATATAGGATTCCGCTTATCGCTCCCGTTTCCGACGCCGTCCCGCCGTCTTCAAGCAACCCGTTTTTAGGCCGCGTCGACAGCTTGTGCAACCTGCTTAAAAAGGCTCCGTTCGTATATAGGTAAATCCCGCGCCTTCGCGCGAATCACTCCCCTGCCCACTCGATGCATCCGTCGGCGACGATTTCAAGTTCTTCGCAGTATTCCAGCGCGTTGACGTGATTGAGCATGGGATTGTCCTCGATTGGGCGTTTCTCAGGCTTTTTGGCGCGGCACGGGACGGCGATGAAGACGTCGCGGTATTCCACGCGGACGGTTTCTTTAGTAACGACTTTCGTACAGCTAGCGAGACATAAAACGGCGAGTGACGCCGTCAAGATACCGCATCTGATCCTCACAGGAAGCCTCCTTCTCAATCATTATTTTTACGGTGTCGCGTATATAGGCGTATTTCGTGACGGTCTGACTCACCTGTTTCTCGATCAGAACGGTATCGACCGCCCTCCGCGCCAACGCCGCGTTCTGGCGCGCGACGGCGGTCGAGCAGGCCGTTTCGTTCGAGCGGGACAGGTTCAGTTCGGAGTCGAGTTTAGCCGTTGCCGCCACGAATTCGGCGAGTTCGGCCTTATGCTGGCGGTTTGACGCCCAAAACAACGCTGACACGGCAATCAGGGCGGCAGCGAGCGCGACTATGACGGCGTGCGACAGTTTCATTTCGAGTCCCCCTGCGCTTCGTCCAGCGCCTTGATCTCTTCAGGCGTCATTCCTTTGGCAAGCAAACCGTCATAATAACTTCGCGGTTTTGCGTCAGGCGGTATTCCAAGATATTCGTCCCACTTGTTATTCTTTATTATATCATCTACTGCTTCGGTAATGCTAAACTCCGCGCCGCCGCGAACTTCTTCTTTCTCAAGCGCGGCATCTTTCGCTTTACGGCTTTCAGGGGTGATTCCGAGCATCCTGTCTATCCAACCGGGTTTGCGCCATATTTTGTTAAAGCGTATATGAAACTCCCGCCATCGGATGTCGGCGGCTCTGCGGCGCATTTCGTAAGGCTTGTCCGCTTTGGATGCCTCCACGACGCACAGCCATCGGGATCCCGGAAGCTCCGCGCCGTCATCCGGGTCATATTCAAACATTTCATGGGGAAGACCGTCAGTACGGTCGCCCATAGCCGTCGCCATTATCCGGTCAAAGTTTTCGTTCTCCTCAGCGGTAAGCGGCGAGAGCGGATTAGCCGCCAATTCCTTGAAAGTGCGCATATAGCCTCCTCTACTGCGGTACGCGCCTGAAGTCGGGGTTTTGTCTCACAGTATCTAAAGATACTGAAGATCCGCGCGGTTTCGCAAGGATTAAATAGCGCCTCGATAAATTTCGGTTGCGAATGGCGTACTGTAGTAGATGGCCGTACCGATAGCGCGGTTGATTCCGAAGAAGATTCTGTATCGTCGATAGGCATGGAAGAAGTCGCGCCCTTTTTGAGCGGCATTGCAATTAAACTAATCAACAAATATAATAAGGAGGCTGTAAAATGAACGAAGGCAAGAAAATCGAAATCGCCGGCGACGTCATCAGGGAGCTGCCGCCCGTCGCGCACACGGATTTCGAGACGATCTCCGTAACCGTGCACAAGAATTACGCCCGCAAACTCGGCAAGAGCATCTCGAAGAACAAGTGCGAGACGCTCGCCGACGCTGTCAAAGCGAAAGAGTCGCTGGCGTTTCTGAAGTCGCTGAATGACGCAGGTCTCACGTGGGAGGAACTCGAAGTCCCTGCAGAGATTCACAATTTCATACAGGCATATCTATAATCAAATTTATCGCTATATCTGAGGTCTAAGACGAAAAGTTGAGGGCAATTTATGGGTCTTTATCATCCTGGTTGGTTAGATGACGGCGGTTCTTACAGCGAATATTCTAGTGCTTGTGACGAAGGCTTTGTTAGCGGCTATCTTAAAGGCTATAAAGCCGCTCAAAACGGAGAACCTAATAAATACCAACATGTTCTTGATCGCAAGTTGGAGCGCGAAGAGCGCCGGCTCAAGTTTTTGCAGGAAGAGGCGGAAAGACGCGCGAAGCAAGAAGCCGCGTGGAAAAAGGTAGTCTTAGAACACGGTTGTCGAGAGGCTACAAACAACCTTGGCGCGGCATGTCACGCCGTCCTTGAGGAGAGTAAAAACCAATGTCAGCCTATTCCTGTCACATAGCCAAGCATCCCGCGTACCGTATGAAGATTACGGGCGACGCCGAACTGCTGGACTCGATTCACGATTTTTTTCAAAGCGTGAAATTCGTCAAGCAGTGCCGCCGCATGTGGGGTCGTGTACAATGGCATACCGTCCGCGAAGACGTGAACCTTGTCGAGGGCGCGAAGTACGACCGGTTCAGACGCCGCACCGAATTGATCTGTCATCGTGGGTACTTCGCATACCTAATCTTGTTTTTGTACGATTTGAAGCGGAAGCACGGAATTAAGTATAACACAGACATCGTCTACAAAGGCGAGATCAAACTCAGCCCGAAGTGGGCGGGGATTCTGCGGGATTATCAAGTCGAGGCGTTCGAGAAGATTACGAAGCTGAAGGGCGGGATTGTGCAACTTCAGACCGGCTCAGGGAAGACCGAAATTTTCACGGCGATTATAGACTCGTATTTGGAGAGTTATCCTCAACAATGCGCTCTAATCACCGTTCCGAAGAACGCGATTATGGATGAAGTCCTCGCGAGATTTGAACGGTATAATTTGAGCGGATATTTTGAGGGAGATTCTCCGAAAGCGCGTGTGCTTAACCCGATGGGTTACGGGCGCAGCGGTATGTATCACGATAAAGCTATGGATAAGTGGTTAGCGAGAGTCGGGATAGTAATTAGTGACGAATGCCACCACATTGTGGCGAACTCCTACAATAAGTTATATAACAAATGCGTCAATGCGGAATACTCCTACGGATTCTCCGCAACAGCGTCCACGAAACGTTTGGACGACACCTCGCGGTTTCGCGGGTTTCCGTACGAAGCCCAAGTCCGTATCGGGTTGACCGGGCCGGCGGCGGTGTTCAAATTCGCTAAAGATATGGGCAAAGAGTTAGACTACGTCGCCGTACACGGCAATTTCGGCAAGCCTGAAAAACGCGACGGCAAAGATTACGCCAAAATAGTGCATACGCTCTGCCACCGCCCGGCATTTTTGAACGCTGTGAAGACGATCGTCAATATGTGGGGCAACAAAGTCATATACATCCCGATCCCGTTTATTCAAGCAGGCGAGAGCATTTATAACTATCTATCCGCGCATAATATCGCGGCGATCCATTGGACTGGCGGATACTTATGCCAGCCGAAAGAACTTGACACTTTAGACAAAATAAAATCCGCAATCGACAGCGGTGAGTACCGTGTCTTAATATCGACGTCTACAAGCAACGAAGGCGTCGATATTTCAGGGCTTACCGCCGCGCTTCTTGTTTGCGGACGCGACCACAAGAATATCGTGCAGAGCGCCGGACGCGCGGGTCGCCGCGGCATTCCGACCGTCATAAACATGTATAATGAGGAATCACCGATTCTTTTGAATCAGGCTAAACAGCGGAACACTTGGATCCGTCTGAATTATAACGTCGAACCTAAAAAAATTGCAATATAGGAGGAATTATGCACAAGGTCGAAACTCGTGTTGAAGTAAAAACTTGTATTGATTGTTTTTATTTAAACCGCGAATATCGCCCGGATTTTAATGAGCGCGGCGAATTACTGATCGGTTGCAACGTGTACGGTGCTCAGTATGAATTTCAATTTGCAGATCAATGTAACGGTTTCGGGGAGGCTTGAATGTCATGGACGTTTTCAAAAGCGCTGATGGAGAGCTACGTGAACTCGCGCTGTTCGCGGGCGGAGGCGGCGGCATCCTCGGAGGAATCCTCTGCGGTTTCCGCACAGTATGCGCGGTTGAGGTCGATGCTTACTGCCGCGCTGTACTGTGCGCCCGACAAAATCAAGGAATACTCCCGCCTTTCCCGCTATGGGACGACATCCGCACCTTTGACGGACGCCCGTGGCGAGACGGTGTTGACGTGGTTTCTGCAGGATTCCCGTGCGTTGACATCAGTACAGCGAATCCGAAAGGCCGCGGACTCGCTGGAGAGAAGAGCGGATTATGGTTCGAGGCTCGGAGAGTTATCGGCGAAGTACGACCGCGATTCGTCGTCATTGAAAACAGCCCCAACATCGTTAATAAAGGCGGCGTCCGGGTTATTGCAGACCTTGCCGAAATGGGGTATGACGCGCAATGGGGAATTGTTTCGGCTGCCGACGCCGGAGCGCCTCACATCAGGAAGCGGTGGTGGTGCTTGGCCTACCCCCGACGCGAAGGGGTTTGTCGGGACGGGGGCGCTGAAAATGCTTGCGGAGAAAGCCTGCGACCGCGAGGAGTGGCTGGGGATGGCGACGCGGTCGGCGGTGTCGCGGAGGGAAGCCGTGTGGCCGACGCCTACGGTCAGAGAGTCGGAACCCCATGACGCTAAACTGACGCCGAACGGTCGGCGCATATCGAAAGACGGTAAGAGCGGCCACAGTCTTAACCTTGCCGACACGGTAAGAATCGCCGAATCGCAAAATACGCTGTGGCCGACGCCTAACGTGCACGGGTTTACGAACGAAGGCTCCTTGAAAAAGCTAGCAAATGCGGTTGCTGACAAAGCGGAATACTCCGCGATGGCGTACCGCGCTGGTGCGAACATGAAAGACCGCCTCTGGCCGACACCGATGGCCAACGACGCGAAGAACCGCGCTAACGAAGGGCAGTTTAACCGCGTAACGGTGCCGCTGAATTGCGTAGTTGCTGAAAAACGCGGCGACGCGCTGAATCCTGATTGGACAGAGTGGCTGATGGGATGGCCGTTGCATTGGACGCATTTATCGTCCGCAGACGCGCCGCGATACTTCGAGTGCTGGGAACAGCAGATGAAACGCGGCGAATGGTGGGACGCAGACCCGTCCGAGTCCGCTTTATGCGGAAGCATAATCCCGCGCGTTACGAACGATTCCACGAACCGTTGCAACAGGATCAGGCTTCTAGGCAACGGGCAGGTTCCGAAAGCCTTAGAGTTGTTCTGGAGATTGATGACTGACCATACCTAATATTTTTTCGTTGCAAAATGCGTACTGTAGTAGATAGGGCAGGAAAAACGCATAATTTACGGAGATACCGAATGAAGAACAAAATATTCGTCCCAGGTCAGAAGCATTCCGCGCCGAAGATCCGCGTCCCTCAGCCGGGCGACATAATTCCGTTTCGTCCCGCGCTTTCCGCGGCGAAGACCCTCGAAGACGAGGGCGAGATCAAGGAGCCGATGCTGATGATTCAGATGGCTTGCGGCTGCCGCACTCTCGCGGGAAGAAAGAAATGCACGTGCTTCGTCGCGGACGAGACTGACGCGGACTTCGGCGATTGCGCGGGGCTGCTGAATCCGCAGACGGGCGAGCGCGACGGGCTGTGCTGGAGCGGAAACGCCCTGTTCCAGTGGGCGCTGAAAGTGACGGAGATTGCGAAAAACGCCAAAGAGAAGGCGGATCGGCAGAAAGGCGACGCATAATGTCGTATATGTGCGAAGTTTGCGGCAGGTCGAAGAAGAAAATCGACATTGCCGTACTGTTTCGCTATGAACCCGCCAGCTACCCTAAAGGGCGGCGGTTTTTTCGCGAAAGCTTATAAACAATCTCACAAGCGGAGGCTGTTGTGATTAACCCGTCCGAAGCTATACCGAATGACGGAGTTGAATTGCCTGATACTTCTGCAAGCATTATGGCGAAGTATTTAATACATTTATAGGTTTTATTATCAAATATTGTTTTTTGTTATCAAATGTGTTATCTTTGAGTTATGAAACTATCTAATTATGCTAAAAATCTCGGAATCTCTTAAAGGAACTTGAAAAATGAAGTTCAACAGAAGCGTCAAATGCCATTTCTCGAAGTGGATAACCGGAAGCAAGTCTGACCGTATAAAAGACTTGCTTTCTGAATATGACGCCGTAGCGACTTCGGCTATCGACGCTGTAAAAAGCCGTATAGAAGACGGCGACTCTAAGTTCGACGTCTTTAAAAATTATAAAGTATCTGAAACGTGGCTGACAGCTAGAGCGAAACAAGTCGTTTTAGCTGAAACCTACGGTATGGTAGACGGCCAGATTAAAAGTTGCAAAGAGTTAAAACAGCCGTATACGAAACCTAAACACTGCAAAACAAAAGCCGTTTTGTCGAGTCAGCTGGTATCTGTAAACCTTAACCCTGATTTAGAAGACTTTGATCTTCTAGTAGAGTTAAAATGTTTCGATAGCAGAAGGAAAGCGGTTAAAATAGCGATACCCTTGAAAAAGAACCGTTGTTTTGAAAAATGGAACTCTAAAGGCAAACTTTCAAGTTCCGTTATTTTAACGGATAAATATATCCAGTTTTCTTTTGAGGCTGACGTCCCTAAGAAAACGGAAGGCGGCATTATAGGCTTAGACCCCGGAGCCACGAATCTTTTAACCTCTGACGAGGGCGTTGTTTACGGCGACCGGATAAAGCCGCTTTTACAGAAACTGAGACGTAAAAAACGCAATTCCAGATCTTGGAAGAAATGCAAAAAAGAAATTAAATACTATATCTCTAAAACATGTAAAGAGTTGCCTTTTAAGGAGACTAAATTAATTTGTATTGAAAATAACAGGGGTATTAAAAGGAACAGCAAAGTTAAAGGACGCTTAACTAAAAGTATGCGTTCAGTTCTCGACGGCTGGACAAGCGGGTTGCTGGACAGCAGGGTAGAAATGCTCTCGGAGGAAAACGGTGTTTCCCTCAGACGGGTGCCTGCTTTCCACAACTCCACTACTTGTCCGGTCTGTGGTCACGTCGAGAAGGGGAACCGGTTAAGTCAAGAGGCGTTCAGGTGTCTGTCTTGTGACTATGCAGACAAAGCCGATACGGTCGGCGCCTTGAACACCCTTGGCCGCTTCTCCCTCGGAAAATATGGTTCCGGGTTCAAAACCGATTTTGTTAAAAAACATGGAGGCTACTATGCCTGCAAGATTTGATAATAAAAGAGGTAACTATGCTCAAATTTTACGTGAAATGGGCATTTCAGAGGTATCCGCGGATGTACCGTTCACGCAAGCTAACGCCTATACGCTCGCAATGTGTATGGATAGGGTTAAGAGATCCGCGGACGCCGACCCGAAGAACGTGCATCTACGCCCGGATTGCATTGATTTAATGGCGGCCTTTTTTGACGTAAATCCGAACCGTTATCTGGTGTCGCATCAATACGTTCAAAAAAGCCCTAGCCCCGTCTATGCCCGCAAAGGCGGCAAGCTTGCAAGTTACGAGTCCGCTCCTATAACTACGTATGGGGTCAGTCTCAAACACGCTAAAGATGTAACCGATTGTTTGGCGCGGCAGTACGGGCATTCAGGTTTTCAGCGGCAACTCGCAGACGACTCCGCAATGGAACTTGTCTACGCTTGCGCCGGTCTTGAATATAAAGTTGTTGTAGACGAGATGGTAAAGACAAGTCATGCGCGTAAAGAACCCAAATCTAATCATCTCGCCTATGCGTTAGGCAGCGTAGACGCCGAATTTTTGCGCGCAGGCAGGGTTACTGCGAACCGTTACGTTATAAACCCCGGTTCCTTGCAACACTTCCTATCTTTACCGGGATTTGTTTTAAATACCGTGAGGTTCGGTTATGTTAAATGCGGAGAGTTTTTAAAACGCCCGGTGCTCGTTTCCGAGCACGTTCCTGAAGACGAAATCATCTGCACCTGCGCAGATACGGCAAGCCCGTTCGGATACCCGATTATCGTATCCTACGAGTGTCCTTTGACAGCGACGGACTGCGGACATACCGCGATAGCTTGCGGTGTAAAAGTAGCGTTACCGGAACTCATTCAGAAAGTCGTGCTGAAATGAGCGGCGAGGAGAAAGATTGCGTCTGCCAGACCTGCATGTGGCTTGCGTGGTTTGAGGGCGTGTGCTGCAACGGCGATTCGGAACACCGCGGCGGATGGCCGCCGTCCTGGCTGACCGAATGCGAACACTTTACCGAGAAGACAGAGGATCAAAAATGAAATACCGTGAACCAAAAGGAGGTTATATGTCTCACGAAAAAGCAACTAAAATCGCTGAGATTGCAAGGTCGCAGATTCAAGAAAAGTTCGACGCACTGTGCAAGACTACTGAAGGCGTCACAAAAGAAAACTTTGACTATTTCGCGTTTCAGGCGCTACTCCAAGCTGATCCAAAGGCCTTTAAAGATTTTTGGGAAGCGGTTGAAGAAGACGGGCGCAGCAGGAGTCTGTTTGAAATTAATTGTTTATGGGCTGAAGCATTACAAATTAAAAAACCTGAATGGGCGACAATATGACACTTTCTAAGGATTGGTCAGGCAACAAGACGACTGTATTTTCGACAATAGGGTCTAGTAGCCATTCGGATCGGGAGAGGGCTGAGCGCGACCTATATACGACAAATCAGGTAGATTTCGTCAGATTTATCAAAGCGTTACGGAGGGACGGCATCCAAATTCAAGGGCCTGTGTGGGAGTGCGCTTCTGGGTGCCACCATCTTGTAGAGGTCTTAGAACGGCTCGGCTATGAGGTGGTGTCCACGGATATAGAAGATCGTTCAGAATGGCCTGAGTTTAGAAAAACTAAAGCGAAGTTGCAGAAGATCGATGTGCTGGAGACTACAGGCGTTGATTTGATTAAGTGGGATGTGCGAAGCGTTATCACGAATCCGCCCTACAGCATCGCCGACCAATTCGTATCTCACATTATGCCGATGTTGCAGGATAAGCAATATTTAATGCTTTTGCTTAGGATTCAATGGCTTGAGAGTAAGAAGCGGTACGCGCTCTTTAAGAAGCATAATTATAAGTATGTATATGTATACGTTAGTAGGGCAAATTGTTATAGGAATGCGCAAACTAAAGACGACGGTGGGGCGATCTGCTTTGCTTGGTTTATTTATGAAAAGGGATACACCGGGGACACAGTCGTGAGATTCATAGAATAGGAGGCGATATGCGGAAGAACTTATGCAATTACACCGCAGTCGATTATGACGGCGTCACGTTCAAGGACTACGCATTCTGCGAGGGCAAGACTGCGGAGGCTAGGATTCTGTGCAAGTATTTAATGCATTTATAGGTTTTATTATCAAATATTGTTTTTTGTTATCGAATGTGTTAGCTTTGAGTTATGAAACTATACAGTCGGGCTAAAATTTTTAGACTCTCTTAAAGGAACTTGAAAAATGAAGTTCAACAGAAGCGTCAAATGTCATTTCTCGAAGTGGATAACCGGAAGCAAGTCTGACCGTATAAAAGACTTGCTTTCTGAGTATGACGCCGTAGCGACTTCGGCTATCGACGCTGTAAAAAACCGTATAGAAGACGGCGACACGAAGTTCGACGTCTTTAAAAATTACAAAGTACCGGAAACGTGGCTGACAGCTAGAGCGAAACAAGTCGTTTTAGCTGAAACCTACGGTATGGTAGACGGCCAGATTAAAAGTTGCAAAGAGTTAAAACAGCCGTATACGAAACCTAAACACTGCAAAACAAAAGCCGTTTTGTCGAGTCAGCTGTTGTCTGTAAATCTTAACCCTCAATTAGAAGCGTTCGATCTTCTAGTGGAGTTAAAATGTTTCGATAGCAGACAGCGGGCGGTTAAAATAGCGGTACCTTTGAAAAAGAACCGCTGTTTTGAAAAATGGAACACTAAAGGCAAACTCTCAAGTTCCGTTATTTTAACAGACAAATACATCCAGTTTTCTTTTGAGGCTGACGTCCCTAAGAAAACGGAAGGTGATATTATAGGTTTAGACCCCGGAGCCACGAACCTTTTAACCTCTGACGAGGGCGTTGTTTACGGCGACCTGATAAAGCCGCTTTTACAGAAACTGAAACGGAAAAAACGCAACTCAAGGTCGTGGAAAAAGTGTAAAAAAGAAATTAAATATTACGTCTCTAAAACATGTAAAGAATTGCCTTTTAAGGAGACTAAATTAATCTGTATTGAAAATAACAAGGGTATTAAACGGAACAGCAAAGTTAAAGGGCGCTTAACTAAAAATATGCGTTCAGTTCTCGACGGCTGGACAAGCGGGTTGCTGGACAGCAGGGTAGAAATGCTTGCTGAAGAAAACGGTGTTTCCTTACGGCGGGTACCTGCTTTCCACAACTCTACTACTTGTCCGGTCTGCGGTCACGTTGAGAAGGGGAACCGGTTAAGTCAAGAGGCGTTCAGGTGTCTGTCTTGTGGCTATGCAGACAAAGCCGATATGGTCGGCGCCTTGAACACCCTTGGCCGCTTCTCCCTCGGAAAATATGGTTCCGGGTTCAAAACCGATTTTGTTAAAAAACATGGAGGCTACTATGCCTGCAAGATTTGATAATAAAAGAGGTAACTATGGCGAGGAGTTTATATGAAAACCACTGAAGACGCAAGTTTAGAGCTAGAATTCGCAGGGTAAGTTCGGCAACCGTTTCTCTTAACATAGGATACCGCAAATGCGCATATACCAGTCGCATGACATCGGGTGCATAACCCGCGAACCGTATTTCAAAATCGAACTCAGCGACCTTGAGTTCGCGCACCTTGTGTGGCGGTATCAAAATTGCACGGATCCTGGCGACTACTACGCAACTGCAGACGGCAGTGGCGTTGATCAAACTATGCAAGCAGAAATAAATAAGTTTTGCAAGGAAAATAACCTCGACGTAGATACAATATGCCGTCCGTGGAACACTGATGATTACTGGGAGGAGCCTGAAGATGAAATATATGGGCAGTAAGTCGCGCATTGCCAAACATATCGTCCCAATAATTCAAGGCATCCTTGATCGTCATAACGTAACCTGCTACGTCGAACCGTTTGTCGGCGGCGCGAATGTTATAGACAAGATCAAGTGCGAGCGACGTATCGGCACCGACAGCAACAACTATCTCATCGCGCTCCTCAAGCAGGTTACGGAGTCTGATCCAGGTCTGCCGGACGAAGTCAGCCGTCCGATGTACAACGAAATCCGCAGCAATTATAAAACAGGGCTTTATCAAGATTGGGTCGTAGGATGCGTCGGCTTCCTCGCCTCCTACAACGGACGCTTTTTCGACGGCGGCTACGCACAGCCCGGATACGAGACCTTGAAAGACGGCAAAAAGCGCTACCGTGACTACTATCGCGAAGCCAAAGACAACCTTCTCGCGCAGATTCCGCTGCTGAAGGGCGTCCGTTTTGAATGCCGAGATTATAAGGACGCGATTAAAACATTCAGCGGAGGTCTTCGCGAGCATCCGACGCTATTCTATTGCGATCCGCCGTACCAGAATAAAAAGCAATATGGCGAAATTAAACCTAAAGAGTGGTATGACGAATTTTGGCAGACGATAGAAAAGTTATCGTCCGAAGCCATTGTAATAGTAAGCGAAGAAAACGCCCCTGGAAATTGGACATGCATTTGGGGGCAAGAGGTCTCACGAAGCATAAAAGCATCGGACAAATCCAGAAGCGTCGAAAAACTGTTTATGTTGAATCCTAAGTAAAGGGGGAGTTTATATGAAAACCGCTGAAGACGCAAGTTTAGAGCTGGAATTCGCGCGGAGTGTTGTTCACGGACTCCGCAAAATGCTCGAAATCCAGACGATACAGGAGTCCCTGCTGAAAGACTTCTGCATCCGCCGTCTGAAACAAGACGGAGTCAAACTGCCTGAGAAGTACAGTTGCGGCATAGTCCATTATACGCAGAACCATTTCATACTAGCAATTTGCGAATCGCCTATGTGGGAGTACGCACGTACCTTGGACATTAAATTTAACAGTATAGATTTCAGTTACACAATTATTAAGCGCGGACACGCAGAGGAGGAAGAATGAAGATCGTCGAACCGTCTTATGAATTCATTACGCCCCTGAACCGCGACGCTATCTTGAAACGGATAGAGGAGTGCGGCAGAACCTGTTACCGTTCGGAAGGCAAGATCGGGGAAGGCACCGCCGAGAAGTTCGCGGCAATGATCGTGAACCGCCATCACGAAAGCGTGTTGGAGCACATCTCGCTGTCAGTACGGTTCGTGACCGATAACGGCATTTTGCGCGAGTTGACCCGTCATAGGATTGCATCTTTCAGCGTAGAGAGCACCCGCTATTGTAATTATAGCGGCGACAAGTTCAGCAACGAGATTTCAGTCGTCCGACCGAGCAGTCTGACACCGCCTGATCCCGCGAGTCTGTTTTGGTACGATGCCTGCGGGTTGGCCGAAAAACATTACTTCAAGTTGCTCGAAAATGGGTGCAAACCTGAAATTGCGCGGAGTGTCCTGCCTTTATGCACCGCTACCACGATTGTGATGACCGCCAACCTGCGCGAGTGGCGGCACGTGCTGCGGCTCAGATGCGCTCCTGCCGCGCACCCCGATATGCGCTTGCTAATGCGCCCGCTTCTGCAAGAGTTCAAGAAAGAACTTCCAGAAATATTCAGCGACGTCGGCGAACAAGAAATCACCCTAGAACAGTGCGCGGAATTCTTAGAGCAGAGCCGAAAGGAACAGGACGGTGTCGATTCCCGGTTCGAGCCGAAATAGTGTTTTGACTAAGAATAATAAATTTTATAAAAAAAAAGTCAAAACGAGAAGCGTACTGTAGTAGAGGGCAGTATGCTTTTTTTTACAACTAATTTTGTCAGGAGGTTAAAAAATGATGATCACAGCTATTGCATGTGCAGGCGCAGCGGCGGCTCTTGCGAGCGCCGTGGCGGCAAAGAACTTCGCTACAGTTGTAAGCGGGCAGCGCTTAAACGAAAACGGCGAAGACATCCCGCCGGAAGAAAAACAAGCCCGTAAGATCGATGCCGCTATCAACGGCGTTTCCAAACGCTGTGGATGGTGGTATAAAACGGACGGCGGTAAATATAAGTTCTGCGAAGGAGCGCTGCACGACAAGATTGTGGGAAGACCGTCAGATTTTGTCCACGGTCTGCTGTCTGGGTACGAGCTGATGCAAGGGGAGCGCTATTTGGCGGCTGAAACCGACATTCCTAAACCGCTAAAAAGTCTAATGGAGGCTCTTGGGATGGATAGCTGTGATCCAGCCTCTGTGGAAGAGTACAGACGTTTAAGAAAGGTCTATGCCGAAACGGGCGAAGTTAGACTTGCGGCGTGCGGTAAAAATTAATAAAATGTTGATATATAACTTTAACCTTCAATCAAAGGAGCAGTATCATGGCTGACATCAGCAACGCGAACGTAGCGCCGAATCTTGCCGTAGACAAGCTGGAAAACGAGAACGTCTGTCTAATATCTGTTTTACTGGATGAGTCAGGGTCTATGAGTCCCTATGAGCAGGTGATGAAGCAAAGCATCGACACCTTTAAGCAGAGCATAAAAAACTCTAAAAGCGCTGATGAAATCCTTGTCAGCATCACTCGGTTTAATGGAAATATCCATAGCGGAGGATTTCAGCTTATCAATGATATAAGCACAGACTACGCGCCCGCAGGCTGTACGGCCTTGTACGACGCCATAGTTTTAGGCCAGCGGAATCTCCACGTAGGCGATAAAAGCGGTTATCTAGAGCAATTAAAAGCGAACGGCATCCGCACTAAAGCGGTTCTCGTAGTCTTCTCAGACGGCGAGGATACGGCAAGCACCAACAACATCCGGGCGGCTGTGGACGCCGTCAACATCCTGAAATCCCAGGAAATTCTGACGGCTTTTGTAGCGTTCGGGTCGAATTCGAGGGGTATCGCGTCGCAGTTGGGCATTGCTGACGCCGACGTGCTAGAAACATCTGCGACGGAGAGTGAGCTTAGGAAGGTATTCGAGATCCTCTCAAAAAGCGCCATAAGCAGCTCGCAGAGCGCGTCAAGCACGGTATCCAGCGGCTCGTTCTTCATCTAACAGGTGCGCTATGATACTCATACGGAAACCGGGGTCGGATCACATTTTACGGGACATCAACTGTCACGATATGGCGGTTACGATCCCTGTCGGAGGCCGAGAAATGAAATTGGTGATGGATGGGTGCGGCAGTACGCCGTACCCAGACTCAGGCGTCAGACTCTTTGCGTATATGCTGTCGCAGAAGTTAATCGCCCGTAGCGATTGGGTTTTAACAAAAGGTGAGCCTCACGCCAACCTGAAAGCGGTTATTGCTACGGTATTTGAGAAAATATTGCAACTGCAATCAACAAAAAACGCTGACCAATTCATATTCGATTTTATGTTGTTCACAATACTTATCGTCGTAGAGTTGCAAGATTCGTGGATGGTGCTGGCTTCAGGCGACGGTTACATCATAAGTCATGCGCATTGTGAAGACCGTATTGCTTTTGAGCCTCTTGACTGCGGCGAATTCCCTGCATATCAGGGGTACAATTATATTATCGACAAAAACAAACTGCTAAGTTATAAGGACGGGGTCGGGTGGCATTTAGACTATTATCCTAAAACCATATTCAAAAATGTCGGCGTAGCTTCGGACGGCATCCGTTTTTTGGTAAACTTGCCTGAGCATAACATTGAAAGACAGCGGTTCGTAGAATTCTTAAAAGAAGACAAATGCGGCAAAATTAAAATGCTGATCAACCGAAACCAGTCTTTACTTACCGATGACGTGAGCATCGTTTTTTAAGGATACTAAGAAAATGATTATCGAAAAAAGACAACTCAAGACGCTCATAGCTTGCGGCGGCGAAGCTGAAATTTATGAAGGCGATACCTCTGATACCGTGTTTAAGATCTTTCAAAAACACATAAATTTCGCCGTAAAAGAACAGAAAGTGAAAGCTCTGCTTCAGAGCGGTCGTTTTGCGTCTCCCGCGTCCCGCGTTGTCGCGCCGCTCGATATTCTGACCGACAAAAAAGGCGCGTTCGTCGGCTACAAAATGACCAAAATAACGGACGCTGAAGCCTTGCACCAGTTTACGAAGACTAAGTTCTGCAATCTGCGGAAGATTACCAATCTCGACATCTTTAAGATATTGTGCGCTGTCGGCGAAGCACTGCAAACGATTATCCATAACGGAGCCGCGGCCGTTATCGGCGATTTAAACGATCACAACGTAGTCGTTAAAACCAGCGAAAAAGACTTCGGCAAAGCGGCGTTCTTCATCGACACCGACTCGTGGGGTATCGGCAATCTTCCGCCTGACGCCTACACGGACGGTTTCGTGCCGTCCGAAGCCTACGGCAAAAAGATGTCCCTGACTCCGCTAACAGACAACTTCAGCTACAACGTTATAGCTTGGAACCTGCTTACGAAGATTCATCCCTTCGGCGGGGTTTACAACGGGCATGACAATATGTCTGTTGTAGACAGAATCCACAAAGGCGCGTCCGTTTTGGGCAAACATAAGAAAGAAATCACGATACCTAAGATAATACAGTCATGGACGTGGATGTCTCCTGAACTTCAAGATTCGTTCAAAAAGTCTTTTGAGGACGGTCAGCGGGACACGGTTTATGAAATAATTCGCGATCAGTTGCAGAACTACCGCTATTGCAACGCTCACAACACCTACTTCTACGACAAGTACGGAACTTGCCCTCTTTGCAGCGGCAAAGCTAAGATAGCCGTCGCGGTCAAGAAAATATCTACAGGACAATTCGTTGTCACGGAAATCTTCTCCGCGCCTAATATCGATTTCTTTCTCGACTTCGATAAGTACGTTATCAAGGGTGTGGATCCGTCCGCGTTTATAAGGCACGTTCCGAGCGGCAGGACGATTCCTAGGGGCGATTACACGCAAGTCGAAATCATTGACGACGGTAATGTCCGTAACGACTGCTTCTTTTACGCAGATAAGATAATCATATCCGGCGATAATCTTGCAGAAATACCTCGGCAGCATAGATCGCCCTATCAAGTCGGCAAAAACACAATATGGTACATTAGCCCTGACGGTCAGTTGACGTCGTTAAAGTTGACCAAAGCTGGCAATGTGCAGACCGTTATTGTGCCGACTCACAACTCGCTGTTTTGCGCAAACGACTCTACAGGAGAAGTGTTTGTGTTGCAACGCTACCATCACATGTCAATGATAACGCGGGTCTATAATACGTCTAACGGACATCAAACAAGCCTGACTAATGAGTTGCCGCCTATCGGCAGAATTGACGAGTATTTCATTCAAATGGACGCTATCGGGCGTACATGGGTCTTTATCTATAAAATGCCGAACGGCTTGTTCAGAACCCTGCTGTTTGACGCTCCCGGCGTAAAGGTTGACCGTACAGATATACGGTATACTGCGGATTCCTTGAATAACATGTTCTACGTGAACAACACGGTTTACGACGCCGGCGACGGGAAGATTACCGCCACGAACCTAATCAAGAACGCAGTAAAAGAATTTCCGTGCGCGGAGATAACAGAAAGCAGCAGACTTAGGTTTGTGGACGGACATTTCGAGTTTATTAGCGGGAACAAAATATACAAGATGGAAGTTGTTTAACACTAAAGAGGAGGAGTATATGGGCCTGATTACAAAGTACGAAGAAATCGTAACCGAAGCAAACATCGGTCAGGGCGCGCCTGTAAACATTGGCGACGTACTGGCTAAAGCGTCGAAAGAAAGCCTGAGACCTGCCGTAGAAGACGGCAAGCGCAACTTGCTGTTGCTGATCGACTATCAGCGGGATTTCTGCGACGAAAAAGGCTCGCTGACGGTATATCCGGGAGCGAAGCGCGACATCTCGAATATCACGAAGTGGATATACAACAATATGGAAGGGATCACGGACATCTACCTGACCCTCGACAGCCACTTCCCGTTGCAGATATTCTTTCCGAGCTTCTGGAAGACGGCTACCAATCAGGAGGTCGCCCCGTTTACGTTGATCGACTACAAGAGCGTGCAAGAGGGCAAGTTCAAGTCGGTGCACGGGAACCCGAAAAACGTCCTTGACTGCCTGAAGACGCTGGAAACGGAGGGCAAGGGCGGCGTCTGCGTTTGGCCGTACCACTGCCTCATCGGGACGCCGGGCCACACGCTCGAACACGAGCTGTCGAAGATGGTGGCTTTCCACGGTATCGCCAAAGTCAGCAAAGCCAACTTCATTTTCAAGGGTACGGACACCTACAGCGAGCGGTACGGCGTGATCGAGCCGTGCTACAATCCGCAGAACACGGTCGAATGGAGCGTCCTGAACGCGATCGCCGACGTCGGAGGCGGCACCGGGAAGATCAATTACGACCAGATCTTCATCGCTGGCGAGGCGAGCAGCCATTGCGTGCTCGAATCCGCCGCCCAAATTCTGAAGCGGTTCGCTGGACAGCAGGAAGTTCTCAGCCGGATCACGATTTTGAGCGATTGCACTTCGCCAGTAACAGGGTTCGAGCAGCAAGCGGATGACGGTTTGAACAAGCTCAAGGCGCAGTACGGAATTCGCATAGCGAACTCCGTCGATATTGCGCTTTAACGCCGATCGGAATGGCCGCGCCCTTCGCGGACGCGCGAGCCGAACAATTTATAGCAAACCGCCGATAAATTTTGATTGCGGGAGGCGTACTGTAGTAGAGGGGGTGACTGCCCTCTAACTTGTTTTCATCCAGCGCGCGGCGGACGGCCTCTCGCCTGCCGTCTTTCGCCGCGCGTCTTTTAATCCACTAAATTAGGAGGGTTGGACATGCTGACAATCATAGCGTCGGCCGTTGTCTTGGCGGCCGTCGCCGCCGGAGATTACATACTGTGGCGGTATATGCGGCGGACGATAACCGCCCGGCTTGACGCCGCGAAAGCCGAGATTTTAGACGAAGCGCTGAAGCGCGGAAAAGCCTCCGCCGAGACGCTGGTCGCGGAAGTGCAGGGCATTCTGGATGCCGCGGCCAAAGATACGGAGGGTTTGCTCGAAGAGAGCGCGCAACAGCAGTCCAAGGCGATAGCGGCGGTCATTGCCGGGCAAAGCTCCGTAAACAAGGATCATAAAGCGAGGATCGAGGAACTGCTCGAACTGACGAGTCTCCACAGCAAGATCCTGAGATTCGACATGGCCGACGTTGCGGGAGGAGCGTCGACGGCCGCTATGCAGAAGCGTCCGCCGTCGGACAAAAGCAATCCCGCGGCAGGATCGGAATACGGCGATTTCCGGGGTGACTCGGGTTTATTGTAAGCGACGGCGGCCGAAAAGGCGGCCGAAGTCAATCTTAACAAACAGTATATAGGGGTTTTCGATGCGCGCCGCACAATATGCAGAGGGCATTCAGATCGCGTATGAGACGCCGTCCGCTATGATGGAGTCGCTGAAGTCTATCGCCGCAAGCCGTCAGACTTCCGTCAAACAGGCTCCAGCCAAAGACATGGCCTTCGGAACCGGCGCGCGTTTGTACGAGATGCACGACGGCGGCCTCGTTCTCTGTTTTTCCGCCGACAGGTGGAAACCGGGCGACACCGTCCGAATATCTATTCCATATATAATAGTCCGCGACAAGAAAATCGCCGTTCCGAAAGACCTTTGGACGGCGGAGGACGACGGCACGGGCGAAGACGTCCTCGTCGAATTTATCGAAAAGCATTGGACGGACGGGTATGAGCGGCCCAAGCGCAAACGCAAGCTGAAATCTTTGAACGGAGCTTTCCCGCCGCTTTTGATCGACGTCGTGCACACCCTGGAGGAACTCTCCGCGATGGGGCTGACCGCCGACGGTTTGAGCGAAGACGTTGCGGATTACGAAGCTGCGGTATGGTTGCGGAAACTCGCCGGCGATACGCTCAAGAGCGCGGAGAAGTATTACGAGTTTCTCGACAGCGTCCGAAACCGCGTCGAAACCTCCGAGCTCAACGGCATGGATTACGAGTCGGCGGTCGTTCGGATTGAGTTGCGGCATCCTAAAATTTACGCCTTTTTAAACTCGCGAGGTTTCCTTTCGACCCCGAAAGACGGTTAATCCGTATCCGGGGTGACGCCGTTATATTGAAAACAATACGTTGTTTGACAGCCATAACCACCTTTAGCCTGAAAGAGGAGGCAGTTGAAATGTCGGATGAAAACAGTCATGTACGCGGCCGCGATAAAAGGCGCGGCGCGAAACGGTCAAGAGCATCGGAGACGCAGGAGACCGGCGAGATACTGCGTATGAACAAAATCGATTGGAAGAAGGCTACGCAGGACGGGGGGCAGTTTCAGCGTATATTCTGCGCTAAAACAGTCCGAGAGCAGGACTGGGACAAAAAAGAGTATTGCGCCAATATGGCGGTTTTCGGGGCCAAGCACGTAGGTTTTGTGGAGGCCGACAAGCGTAGGCGGCAGAAGGCGCGTCCCGAGGACGCGTTCAGCGCGATCATGGAGCACTCGGGACAGTACAGCTCCGCGGAAGACGGCGATCTCGAAACCTCCTGGTGCATCGAGTCGAAAATCGTAACCGCGGACGACCTGCCTTGGTACGGGTACATTTCGGACGCGGACAGGGAAGCGTCTTTTCCGTCTTTCGAAGATTCTTTCGACGCGGAACTTCTCGCCGAGCTGAGAAGGATTTCGGAAGAGTCCCAGATACTGCGCATGACTGTCGCGTGGTTCTTGTGGAAGAGCTGCTGCATCAACCGCCTGACCGACGAACAGGCCGCGTGCTGGGAGAAGGATTTTCAGCTTTTCGACATACTCGCGGGCGAGGGCAGAGATCAAACCGGAGTTTGGGTGCTTGAGTACGCTCACGTCAGCAGTGTGGCGTACTACGATCGCCTCGACTACCTCAAGCGGATTTTGTCGAAGTTCCGCAGGCGTTACCTGACGTGTCGTAAAACCCCGTGCCTCAGCTCGGAGATATGAGGCGCGAAGCGGGGACGCCGTCTTTTACGCGGCCGGCGGAAGATCGCGCCGTTCGGTGCGGAGATTATGCCGGAACGTAAAAAGCCTGAAACAGCGGCGGCGGGGCTTTGACTTGAGGGGCGGCGAAACCGCCTCTCTATTTTAACCTAAAAAAGGACGGTCTTATGGAACAGCCGAAAAAATGTCAGTCGTATTATGTCATAGAACTCGAATTGACGCGCACGCACGTTCACAAGCTGAAATACCTTAAACGCGATTTGGACGTCGACGTCAGACACCGCCTCGATCAGGCGTTGCGCGTCTGCGGATACAAAGATCCGCGTCCGGCCGCGGGCAAGAAGCCGGACGGCTTGAACGGAATCGGCGCGTCGTATCCGAAGAAACGCGTCGCGGAGCTGACCGTGCCGGTCGACGGCTTCGCCGACCCAGGATTCAGGCCGGGGGCGCTGCTTGACGCGTTAAGGACGGAATTCGGCGAGGTCGTCAAAGGCGACATCGCGTTCGTCCGTAAAACCGTGGAGGTCGAAGCATGATATTCACATACTTAGCGATGCTTTTTTGCCATGTCGTCGACGATTTCTGTTTGCAGCAACCGTTTTTGGCGAAGGGCAAACAGCGGTCGTGGTGGGCCGAGAACACGCCCGACAGGAAGTACTGTTTCGACTGGTTTCCGTGTCTGCTCGCGCATTCGCTGTCGTGGGCGTTCGCCGTAATGCTGCCGATCGCATGGAAACTCGGTTTCGAAGTCGACGGGAAGTTCGTGCTCATATTTCTTCTGAACGCGGCCGTTCACGGCGTAATCGACCATTTAAAGGCCAATCTGCGGCTTATAACCCTTGTCACGGATCAGCTTCTGCACTACATGCAGATTTCGATCACGTTCATGCTGCTGAAAGACGGCCTGGTGTGACGGTTCCGCATCCGGGGTGACTCCGTTATATTGTTTCCGTAAACGGAACGGTTGACTTTGACGGGGAGGTTTTATGGTCGTAGATAAGATTAACAACGCGGTCGTCGCGAAGGAGCTTCTTCCCGCCGTATGGAAGACGAAGCCGGTCAGGGACAGGATCGTCAAAATCGACATTATCGGCGATTTGACGCCGGATCGTCCGGTATACGTCATAAAGTCGTGGGGGTCGATAACGCCCGAGGAGTCGGCGTATTATTACGCGGCGGCCGCCGACTGCGAGGACGAAGCCGTAAATAAGTTTATAAGGTATTGCAAAGCCGAGCATAAAACCTACGCTTTCGCGGACGAAACCCGCTACCTGTCGCGATGCCGCGCCGTTCCGTCGGATGCGGACAGGTTCGCCAAGTACAGCGAAGGCTACATCGAAAAGGCTTTTTTCGACATTAGAAAGTTTGATTTAAAAGAGTTCGTCGTCAACTACATGAAAGTAATGTAAACCCTTAAAAACAGGAGGCTGTAAATGGCGAGAGGCAAGAATGCTGTAAACGAGGACGGCGCGCCGGTAAAAAGGAGGACGTATTCGCGCAAACCGAAGGCCGCCGGCGAAACCGCCGACGGAGACGTTCCGCCGAAGAAAACGAGACGGGCTAAAAAACCGTCCGCGGCAACCGCCGTCTTCGGGGCGCACGACGCCGTGTTCGAGCGGACGGTGTCGCAGTGGGAGCGGCAGGCCGACGTCGCGAAGATTATGCGCAAACATCTCGCCAACCTTATGGCCGAGATCGGCGGATCCGGCGGCGAGTTCGGCAAAGCCGTAATCGATAAGCTGACGCAGTGCGGAGCGGATCTGATTGCGGAAGCGGCTAAAAAACCTTATTCCGCGCCGAAGCTCGCGGATGACAAGAAGGACGCTTAACAGGCGTCTGCGTTATAGCGGTTTGCGGCGGGCCTTGAAACGGTCTGCCGCGCATAAACCGACGCCGTTTTAACCTTAACGCTGGAGAAAAACATGTCAACGCAAGCAAACGCCGCCGAAACGGCGGCAAAAAACTTTTACACCGTCCGCCGCACTATCGACTTCACCGCGGACAGGATCGTGAGATACGACCCGTTGGCGGCCAACGACCGCAAATCCAAACTCGACTGGACTGCGGAAGCCTACTCGCCCGACTGCGGATGGTTCACGCTGAACCTGTTCGGATTCTCGAATCTGACGGGGGCTTTCGGGATCACCGGTACTCAGGCTATGAGAGCGACGCCCGCGCATCTGAACGACACGATCAAGAGCATCGCCATGAGGCGGGACGTCGTGACGGCTTTGGCGGTCGGCGAGTCGAACCACGTGTTCACCCGCGACGAAGCGGGCATCGTCACGGCGGCGAATCTTATGGATAAGTATGATTCGCGCAAATACTCGAATACGAAATCCGTGTCGCTGACGTTGAGCCGCGAACCGTTCGCGCCGACGGGATACGACGGCGACGATCATTACATCGACGGCATAGTGACGGCGAACGTCTCGTTCGGGGCGGTGAATTTTTCGACATACACGGAGATTCTGAGACAGATCTGCTCGAACGGCCTGACGCGGACGATTAGCAAGTCGTCCTGTAAAAACCGATATAGCGCGGATTGGATACCGCAAGCCGTGGAAATTACAAAGCGGAACGCGGTTGAGATTAAAAATTCGGTAGACGCTTTGGCATCGTCGAAGGTTAAAGACGAAGAGAAGTTCGTGGAGTCTTTGCGCGTGAGCGGGCTTCCGGCATGGGTCGGCGACGACGCCGAAATTCTGCTGAAAACAGCCAAGTCGGGAGATATGGCGGAAAACGTGCGCGAGGAAGCGTGCCCTTACGGGATCGCCACGCCGTGGGACTACGTCAACCTCTGGACTTACGCCATGCGCAGAATAAAAGATCTCGGGGCGAAGCAAAAGCTTCAGACCCGGCTTTTCAACTGCATTTTCAGGAGCCTGTACATTAACTCGCTGAAAGAAGCGGCAATCATCGCATAGTTTTCGACAGCCCCGCGTATAACGCGGGGCTGTTTTTCGGACGCGGCTTAAGAAAGGAAAACAATTATGCTCATCGAAAAACTAACGCCGGGCGCGGAGTACCGCCTGACGCTCTCGATCAAGCAACTGTCGGCGATCGAACGCGGGCTATATAAACTGACGAAGCACGCTAACGACCCTGACAGTTACAGTTTGCAGTTTGAGCTGAAAGACTTTCTCCGCAAAGAGCTTGCGGAACTTAAGCGGCGCGACGCCGCGCCTAAAGAGACGGAGTCGGCGGACAAACTTAACTTGTTGTACAAGGACGAAGACGGGCGGAAAATTAAAACCGTCTGACGGCGGCGCCGTCCTAATAATTAACCTCAGCAAGGAGACGGGCATGACTGCGGAAGACGAGCTTTTCGTTAATGAGTTTATGGAAAAAGTCCGTGAGAAGTTCGAGACGACCAAGCGATATATCGTCGAGTTCACCAAGCATTGCAGGGAAGAGGGGCCGCTGAGTTTGCGCGGGCTGGCGGACGCTCGATTTCCAGAAATCGAAAAGGACTGCAGGCTCCTATACGACGGTTTAGAGTTAGTCGTCGACGGTACGGACAACGAACTGATCGAAGGGTGGTTTGACGACGTGTCGCTTCTTACGGATAATTGGGTGGAGGCGGCTTACGTCGGACTGGTTAAACGCGGAATCCTCTACATTAACGACGGACTCCGCCCTGAAACTGTAAAGAAATTGCTCGACAGCGGTTTCGACTTCAACCGAAAGATACTATAGCCTTTCGCGCACACGGGGTTCGATTTAGTGTCTTAAACGCTATTCATACGTAATCAAATTTAATCTTTTTGACATCGATAAGGAGGGCGGGATATGCGGATAACATCGCCGGCATGCCCGTGCGGAGGCGGATACGAGTGCAAAGACGGAAGCATAACTTGCAAAGTCTGCGGAAAACCCATACACTCGGAATTCGACGACAAAGAGGAGATTTCAGGTCTGGATCAAAACCGTCTCGATCACGGTCTTCTTCCGCAGGGTTCGATTCAGCGTCTTAAATCCTATTCGAACGTGTAGAGGCCGTATAGTCGGAACGGAGACAAGAACTGTCTTTGCAACAAGAACGATTCATCTTAAACCTTGGGAGGCAACTATGCTAGCTGCACAAGACGCGAGAGATTTAGAGCAAGCGTCGTCAGTGTGCTTGAAGTGGGCGGCTTTTTGCGCGTCAATAAGAACCGAGTTCGACGATGTGCTGGAGCGTCTTGTCAAGAGAGCCGCAGAACGCGGCAACCGTGAGATATGCTTGACAAAGCTCTGCACCGCGTTTATCAAACGTTTCGGAAAATACGCCGGAAAGGAAAGTTTAGCCCGGTATCGAGCGGCTTCGACTGAATTTCAAGTTCAATGCATAAAGCGGCTTATCGGATATGACGGACTCCTGGTGTTAGGATATACCTTGCGTCAAGACAAAGACGGCATGTTTTTATCATGGAGAAGATACTGAAGAGGGTGCGGAATACCTCGTCCGCGACGCGTCGTACTTCAAATACAAGGAGACTGAAACATGCCGGCCAAGAACAAACGCGGCCGCCCTGAAAAAGGCGTTGTAATGCGCATAGGGTGCTATAAGCGGGAGAAAGAAGCGACAGTGACCCGTCCTGAGTCTAAGAATTACGAGAAAGACTCTTTCGTGATGGATCGCCGTCTTACGGGTTTGCTCGGACGTACGCATTGGCGGCCTATGTCCAAGCGGTGGGATTACATCGTGAACGGCAACAAGGTCAGGCTCGCCGACTTGATTATGGAAACGCCTAAAGGCAAGCGCGTGCATTATATCGACGGCAACCCTAAGAATCTGTGCAAACGGAACTTGGCGTTGGTCGACCACGGCGAGCTTATGCACTTATGGAAGCGGAAACCTAACGTTACCGGGTATCGCGGAGTTTATGAATCCGGTTGCAAGTTCAGAGCGGAGATAAAGTACAACCGCAAGAACGTTTATTTGGGGACTTTTCCGACCAAGATACTGGCCGCGCAGGCCTACAACCGGGCGGCTCGAAAGTATTACGGAAGGCTCGCGGTTTTGAACAAGTTTTAATTTAATCCAGGTGCGGCGGTATGCCTGAGAGGGGCGGCGGCGTTGAAAAAATCGAATATGTCCGTTAGCGAAGACAAGAGTCTGGCGCTCTATTTCAAGGAGATAGGGGGCATTCAGCCGCTCACCTCCGAGCGCGAGGCGGAACTGGCCGCCAAAATCAAGCGCGGCGACCGTAAAGCCGTGCACGCGCTTGTAAAGGCCAACTTGCGCTTCGCGGTCAGCGTGGCCCGCAACTATCAGAATCAGGGGCTTTCCCTTAGCGATCTGATAAACGAAGGGAATATAGGGCTCGTCAAGGCGGCCGAACGGTTCGACGGAACGAAGAACTTCCGCTTCATTTCCTACGCCGTATGGTGGATCAGGCAGACCATTCTGCAGGCGCTGGCGGATCATTCGCGGGGTATGCGTCTGCCGCTTAACCGCGTCGGGGCGATACATAAGATAAATAAGGCGCAAATCGACCTTGAACAACGTCTCAACCGTATGCCCGACACCGCCGAACTCGCCCGCGAACTGTCGATGACGGAGACCGGCGTCGCGGACGCGTTGGCGATGGCGGACAGCTGCAGTTCGCTCGACGCGCCTATGGCCGACGGCGGCTCCCCGCATATAAGCGGACTGGCGGACATATCGGCCGTCAACGGGCCGGACGAGATACAGGCGAAATCCACGCACGAAGAACTCGAACGGATACTTGAGTGCCTGTCCGACCGCGAGCGGGAAGTCGTCAAAATGTCGTACGGCGTAGACTGCGACGCGGGTTACACTTTGGAAGAGATAGGGCGTAAATTGAAACTTACGCGGGAGCGGGTGCGGCAGATAAAAGACAAGGCGATGCGTCAGTTAAGGAGCTCTCAGGGCGTGGATCAGCCGGTGCGCAAGCGGAGGCCTAAAGCGGGTTCGCGCGACAGATCGTGCAATGCGTCGAAAGGCAAGGTCTGACGATGGCCGTCAAATACCCTATATCCCGAATCGAGACGGTTTTCCGCCGGCTTATGCGGCACGTCCGCGGTATGCGCGAAACGGGCGAACCCGTCTTATCGGTCGCCGAGGTTGACCGCCTCGTCGGCAAAATTCGTAAAATTTCGCCAGGGCACCCGTCGCTTGAAATCTGTCCGTGGGGTTGGCGCGTCGGCCCGACCTATGAACACCCTGAATTATGCGGACAGGTCATTCCTCGCATTCCGGCGGTTTACCGCAGCGCTTCCGAACTTCCAAAACCCGTGGAAGGAGATTCGCTGATTATAACGCCGAAATTCGAGGGAGTCTCTGTCGTCTGCCACTACCGTAAAGGTATATTGTTGCAATGTTCCGCGCAAATGGACGGGCGGTGCGGGTGGGACGTCACGAATAACGTGATTTCACGCATACCGCTTGTAATTCGCCCGTATTCGCAGCGCAGAGAGCGGTTTACTGGATATATTCAGTGCGTCGCCACCGTCAACGCGAAAGAGTTTTTCAGGAAATTTCCGAAAGTAACCGCTTATGTCACCGACAACCCGCTCAAAGAAACTATCAGCAACCTACTGTGGGCTAAAACGGATGTTCCGCGAAGCTCGTGCTATATAAAGATTATCCCTGTGAATATCTATCACAGCGGCGAGGGGCAATTCGTGCGCGTCGGAAGCATGGGATGGCGCGGCTATACGCAAGATTTTAAGGATCAGTTGCAATACCGAAAGGTTGAGTTCAGTTCCAGGTGCGACCTCGGGCTGACGGAACGCACTGCGTCGGAGCTGGCAGGGCCGCACCCGCACAACGGGCTTGTGGCGCGGATGTATAATGAAGACCTTGTGTTTAAAAAGATATTTGTATATAAACTGAAAGGGGATGTTATGTCTCATCAGACTACGGTCGTAGAAACTAAATGGTTTACCTCCGACAGCGGCAGACTGGATCCTATGATCTTCTGTACGCCTGTTGACGTTGACGGTCGGTTTGTAGAATCAGTCTGGGGGCAGTCGCATCAATTCATTGCCGCAAACAAAATAAGCGCTGGAGCGAAACTAGAAATAGTTCGAAAACCGGGAGGACAGGTGGTTGTTCAAAACGTCGCGCGCGGCGCGAACCCGTTCAATCCTAACGTGCGTTGCCAGTTCGGGTGCGACCCTGAATTTATCGAGATTGATACGGTTCACGCATACTGCCGCAATCCGAGATGTCCGGGTACAACGTTAAACATGCTCGACAAACTGTGCTACATCTTCGCGCCGCAATTTTTCAATAAAGAAACGCGGCGGAAGATATTGGATTATTTTCATAACAACATTTTCGAGTTTATTGACTTTTACAAAAACATGGAAGATTTAAGCGGTTTCTCAGCCAAAATCGACGGCGTGAAAGGGTTAGACCACTACAGTTGGATAAAGTACGGACGCATGCTGGAGCGGGTATTGAAGTGGGAACTGACGCTCCCGCAGCTTTGCTACCTTGCCGGCATTGAATCTATGGGCGGGACTCAGGCGGATTTGATAAGCCGCAGGGCGTCATCCGACAAAGAGCTTACCGAGTGGGCTAAGGAAACTTCCGCGCTTCCGAGAGACTGGGGGATCAAGCCGAGGGCGTCGGAGAATTGGGCCCGGCGGCATTACATGGTTAAAGAAATACTGAAATCTTTCAAACTGAGAAAGGACGGAAAAAGTGGTAAAGTTGCTTGAAGTTGAAAAGCATTATATCTTGGCTAAGATTCCCGACAATGAATTGGAGCTTGTGACATTTAAAAACGGTAAGACAGGATACGTCCGCTATACTTTTGTCAAGACGACTCCTGCAATTCTAAAGGAGATCGAAAACGGTTCGGATAAATATAGAACTCACCACAGGTCTACGGAAAGGAGCAAAAACTAAATGGCTTTCAACGAGATGAGCACTCTGGAAAATTTATACGACCCGCGAAAAGAAAAGCGGCGGTTAAGGATAAGTCCGTCCGTAATTTGCAATTTGAAGTGCCCGTATTGCAACACCGCGCCGTGGATCAATAAGGGATGCAACGTCCCGATTTGGCCAGTAAATATTATTGAATTTTGCAAAATATACCGCCCGACTGAGATAATCCTGTGCGGAACTGGTGAGACTGTCTTATGTCCTAATTTTTTAGACCTCTGGAAAGCGGTAAATAGCGTCGAATCGGTCACAAACATACGGCTGATCAGCAATATTATAGCCCGTCCAAAGCAGTGGTGGGATGCGTGTATTTTATCACGCAATCCTGCAATAGATGTCGGAATAATAGGGTCGGTGCATTTAGACCAGGGCAACATAGGCGCCGTCAAAGCGTTAATGCACGATTATGCGACCATCCGTAAAAAGACGGTCAACTCGGAGAATTTTTTGCATCTCGATAAAAAATTACAAATATCAGCAAATATTTTAATCAGCTGCGGCTCCTCGGTTATTCTGAAAACCGAATATCAAAAAGACCCGGTTTGGTTTACCGAGCCGAATGTGTCGTTTTTTTGGGACTGTTTTATCGCCGAAACAGAAAAGAGTGAAATTATGCGGGAATTAGGCGTTTTATCCAGTATCCTGAATATTAGCCAACTACGCAGAGCTGACGATGCTAGTCTTAACTGCGAGTTTGATGCCGACTCTGTGGCGATAGCCTTAACCGACAAAAAAAATCTCTTAGTCATTAAAATCGATGCAGACTTAAAACAGTATTTGCTGTGTGACATAGTAAACAGGCCGTAAACTAAATCTGAATATTACTTGAAAAAGGAAATGCAGATATGCCGAATGAACAACCTATATGGGAAGCTGACAAAGTCGCGGTCTTCTCGCCGCATCACACTTGCAATTTCAAGTGCCCATACTGTATATCCGCGACGCAGACCGAGGCGAAGCCCGACTCGCGGGTATACGATAGCTCTATATGGATCGATTTAGTCCAAAATAACTGGATGATCGAAATTTCAGGCGGCGAGCCTCTATTATCGCCGCAAACTATCATGTTCGCCAACAAATTGGTCGCAATGGGCGGCAGAGTCCTGATTCTGACGAATGGCACGAATTTGCAGGAGTACGAGCGTCTGCTGTCGGACGGCGTCGGAGTCCTTGCCTGTTGGCACCCGTCACAAATACCGCTGAGGGAGTTTTATTGCGTGAGCGAGCGTAAGAACACGAAATACAAGTACATGCTGCATCCACAGTACTTGGAGCAATGCGGGCGGTTTTGGCGGGATATGGAGCAATGGAAGTCCGCCGCAAAAAAAAACGTGCTTAACATCGGAGTGTTTGAAGGGGAAATTCAGGGAGAGTTCCTTTGCGCTGACCATCCGCGATACAGATTTTTGACAGAAGACGGACGGGACAGCTACATACGGCACCTGTTCATGCCAAGAAAGAACCTGATAATCGAAAGTAATGGAAGCGTATACGGGAACTACTATATGGATCAGCCTATGGGCAGTGTGTTCGACTATGACATGAGGAATCTTGAAACGCTGCCGCCGAAACCATACATAGCGATCCGCAAGGATCTGAGGGATTTGGAAAAAGCGCAGATTGCGTATGCGAAGGCGATAGACAAAGTGTTTCAACCGTAACCGAAAGAAAAATTTCGGCACCGAATAGCGTACTGTAGTAGAAGCGTTTCGCGAGACTCCGTGCAGATACGGAGTCTCCTGATCTAACGCAATAACGAACCACAATCTATCCCTATGAGGCAACCGTTATGTCACAAGTACAAGTAGATACGACGCCGCTGACCGAAGCCCAGCAAAAACGCTTAAAAAAACTTCTGAAAAAAGAGGCGCAGATAGAAGCGGAGCATAAGGAGTTGATCGAGTTGAAGTACGCCGACCCTGAGTTTTGGCGGCGGTCGCACGACCCCAAGCGATGGACGGTAACGGCTAAAGAGCGCTGGAAAAGCCGCGCCGAAAGGTGGCTGGAGGCTCCGGCGGACTATCGCCGTCAGGTGACCCGCAACGTTTCTTTGGGGGAGGTAGGAAAGAAGGCGCGAGTCAGTTGCGAAATTGTCGTGCCGTCGGTTAAAATCTACGAATACTTAAAAAGCAAAGCAAATTTACCCGAAACCGCCAGCGCGTCGAGTAAAGCCTACGAATACCCAAAAAGCGGAGCAGATTTACCTGAAATCGCCATCGCGCAGACGGTGCTGTCTATAGAGGCCGCCATAGAACGCAATTTTTTAGATTGTAATTATACGGCGGTCTTTGCAATTCCAGAAGACCACATCAAATTCTGCATAACGCACGGATTTCTGTGGAGAGCCCCGTTTGCGAATCTCGAAGCGGCGGATTATATCTGCGGTCTCATACGCGAAGCCAACGTAGGTCATACTTTGCAAGTTGAGGAGTATATCGACGAAGCCGAGATCAAGAGCGCACGGTTGGCGGAGGCGGCAGCCGACCCTTCCCGCGCGATTAAATTCGTTAATGTGACTGTGACCGAAGAGCGCGAGTTCGTCATACCGACAGCTAAGATAAACCAATACCTGAAAAAAATGCTGAAGTTTCCTGACGACGAAATCTCTGCGACGGTGACGGCGATCAGCAAGATAATAAAACAGGCGAACAAGAACGACGCTTCCGACATTCTTGTCATACCTTGGGTGTTGATTAAGGGTTGCTTAATGGGGAAAACTGGGCGCACGGATTACCAGTCGCAGCTGCTTATAGACGCCCTCTATTCTTTCTTCAAAGACGCCAACTACGGCAAGGTGTCTGCGAATGAAGGCGAAATCGTAGACGATTACGAGTTGCCGAGGCCGGTATTTAATACTTTATAGGTTTTATTATCAAATATTGTTTTTTGTTATCAAATGTGTTATCTTTGAGTTATGAAACTATCTAATTATGCTAAAAATCTCGGAATCTCTTATTTGACCGCGTACAGGCACTACAAAGCAAATAAGATTAAAGGCGCTTATCAGCTAGAGTCTGGGACAGTAATTGTTCCAGACTTAAATTCCGTAAGTAAACCTGACTATACTGTTATTTACAGCAGAGTCAGTTCGTCTGAAAATAAAAGCAACCTGGAGAGCCAGGCAGAGAGGCTTATGCAATTCTGTAATGCAAAAGGGTGGGTTGTTAAAGAAGTTATAAAAGAATGCGCATCAAGGTTAAACGATAACCGCCCTAAATTATTGAAGTTATTTAAGGAGAGGCGGGCAACTAGACTCGTGGTGGAGCATAAAGACCGCCTAACCAGGTTTGGATTTAATTACATAAAAGAACTTTATAACGAGTGTGAAATTGTAATTTTAAATGAAGCTGAAAATCGAAATGATTTAATGCAAGACTTTGTTTCGTTAGTAACCTCTTTTTGCGCTATGTTATATGGACAACGAAGGACAAAACGACAGACAGAAAAGTTAATCAAGGAACTTGAAAAATGAAGTTCAACAGAAGCGTCAAATGCCACTTCTCGAAGTGGATAACCGGAAGCAAGTCCGGCCGTATAAAAGACTTGCTTTCTGAGTATGACGCCGTAGCGACTTCGGCTATAGACGGTATAAAAAACCGCATAGAAGACGGCGACTCTAAGTTCGACGTCTTTAAAAATTACAAAGTACCGGAAACGTGGCTGACGGCCAGAGCGAAACAAGTCGTTTTAGCCGAAACCTACGGCGTGGTAGACGGCCAGATTAAAAGTTGCAAAGAGTTAAAACAGCCGTATACGAAACCTAAACACTGCAAAACAAAAGCCGTTTTGTCGAGTCAGCTGGTATCTGTAAACCTTAACCCTGATTTAGAAGACTTTGATCTTCTAGTAGAGTTAAAATGTTTCGACAGCAGAAGGAAAGCGGTTAAAATAGCGATACCCTTGAAAAAGAACCGTTGTTTTGAAAAATGGAACACTAAAGGCAAACTTTCAAGTTCCGTTATTTTAACGGATAAATATATCCAGTTTTCGTTTGAGGCTGATGTCCCTAAGAAAACGGAAGGTGGCATTCTAGGCTTAGACCCCGGAGCCACGAATCTTTTAACATCAGACGAGGGCGTTGTTTACGGCGACCGTATAAAGCCGCTTTTACAGAAACTTAAACGTAAAAAACGCAACTCAAGGTCGTGGAAAAAATGTAAAAAAGAGATTAAATATTACATTTCTAAAACATGTAAAGAGTTGCCTTTTAAAGAAACTAAATTAATCTGTATTGAAAATAACAAGGATATTAAAAGAAACAGCAAAGTTAAAGGACGCTTAACTAAAAATATGCGTTCAGTTCTCGACGGCTGGACAAGCGGGTTGCTGGACAGCAGGGTAGAAATGCTCTCAGAGGAAAACGGTGTTTCCCTCAGACGAGTGCCTGCTTTCCACAACTCCACTACTTGTCCGGTCTGCGGTCACGTCGAGAAGGGGAACCGGTTAAGTCAAGAGGCGTTCAGGTGTCTGTCTTGTGGCTATGCAGACAAAGCCGATATGGTCGGCGCTTTAAACGTCCTTGGCCGCTTCTCCCTCGGAAAATATGGTTCCGGGTTCAAAACCGAGTTTGTTAAAAAACATGCAGGTTATTACGCCTGCAAGATTTGATAATAAAAGAGGTAACTATGTACATAATGCTGTCGATTCATCCGCAGTACGCCGAAAAAATTCTCGACGGGACGAAGCTGTGGGAATACCGCAAAACCTTGCCGACAACGCATCTCCTCGACGTAACGGGAGTTGTGGTGTACGCCACAGCGCCCGTGTCGAGAATTGTCGGCGAGTTCGAAACGGATTTGACGAAGACGCGTACGGCGTCCCCGTGCAAGCTGTGGCATGAAACGGACGGCGAACGAGACGGAGGCATCACCAAAGAAGCCTTCGACAAATATTTCGAGGGGCACGACTACGGGTACGCGATCCCGGTCTTGCTGTATTCGGGCGGAAGTTCCGCCGTAAGATACGACGTCCCTCGGAGGCTCGCGGATTTCGGATTGAAAAAGCCGCCGCAAGGGTTCGCATATTTGAAGAAATATAACGGCTTAAAAACAATAGGCGCGGAATAAACAATGCCGCGCGAGGCTATAACTAAACATTCAACAATAAGGAGCAGGTTTTATGAAGCAGGTTGATTTTAACGGGAAGTCTGTAGCCGCTGCCGTGATAGGGGTTACGCTGTTAATCGTCGCGATCGGGGCGTTCACTATCATAGGCCCTACGGACAGGGGCATTCTGCATACGCTCGGAAAGCCGTCCCAAGAGGTGCTGACGCCGGGTCTTCAGTTCAAACTGCCTCTCGTGCAAAGAATTAAGAAATGGACGGTGGTGCCGAAGCTCTACAGAGTCAATGTCGGCATCGGGGACGACGGAGCGATCACGAAAGACAACCAGGTGATCGGCGCGACGATACGGTTGCAGTACGCCTACGACGAAGCCCGCTTGTACGAAGCGGCCACGAAATTCGACCGTTCGACTATCGAGCGCGGCATCGAGGCGCTCTCGGTAGCCTCCTTGAAAGCCGTCATCGGCAATTACACGATATTCGACGTAGCAGTGAACCAAGATACGATAGTCCGTCAGGTCGGGTCGCGGATAAAAGACAATATAGGGCAATACCCTATCATCATCAGCCAGATCACGCTCGAAAATTTCGATTGGAGCGACAATTTCGACAAACAAATCCAAGAAACTATGGCGGCGGCTCAGAAAGTGAAACGGGCGGAACAAGAAGCCAACATCGCGGAACAAGAAAATAAAAAGAAAAAGATAGTCGCGGAAGCCACGGCGCAAGCGGCTATCGCGGAAGCTGAGGGGCGTTATAAAGCGGCGGAACTGGATGCCAAAGCGGAGATCGAGAGGGCGAGGGGCAAGAGCGAGGCCAACCGTATGTTGCAACAGAATCTGGCGGTCGAGATCAAGATCAGGGAACTCGATATTGAGAAACTCCGCGCCGAACGCTGGGACGGGCGGCAAATTCCGACTTATCTTCCGCTCAACCCTGCAGGCGGCGTTGTTACGCTGCCGTCGAAGTAAGGGGGACGCTGTGATTGAAGAGCTGAGCAAAAGTTGTCCGAATCACGTGAAGAACGAAATTAACGCGACGTTTGCCAAGAACGTAGTGAATCCTGACTTTACGGATAACTGCAACAAGCTGGCGAAACAAGCGGCAGGCAGAGTCAAACAACCTAAAGGCGAAGGACGGCTATGATTATCACATCGCTGTTAGACTGCGATCTGTACAAATTTAGCATGGGAGCCGCGTATTTTGACGGGTTTGCCAATACTACTGCGCGGTTTGTGTTCAAAGACCGTACTAATAAAATCCCAGTTACCGAGTTATTTATCGAAAGGCTCGGGCGCGAGGTCGATTCGTTATGCAAGTTGAAATTCAGTACCGAAGAGTTAGATTATCTTTTCGGACTTAGATTTATGAAAGATAAGGTCGGGTATAGGGAATATTTGCGGAACTTCCGACTCAATCCCGATTGGATTCATATTTACGGAGTAAATGACGGCGGCAAACTTGCGGCGGTAGAGATTCATACAGCAGAAGCCCCGCTGATAGCCGTCAGTATGTTTGAAATTTATATCCTTGCAATCGTGAACGAGTTGTATTGCCAGGATAACAACGTGTACCCTCCTCGGTATGAGCGCCAACTTGCGGAGGACACTGCGAAGCGGTTTGATGCGCTCGAATGCCCTTTCATCGAAATGGGTACGCGAAGGCGAATATCGGGAAGTTTTCAAGATAAACTAATTGGCGAGTTAAAAAAGAATTCTAAATTTCTGGGGACAAGCAATGTTTATCTTGCGATGAAGCACGGCGTAACCCCAAGCGGGACGCAAGCTCACGAGTATTTGTGTACCGGGCAAGGACTTCCTCATGTGCCCGTAGCCGACAGTCAGCGGTATATGTTCGATTTCTGGGCGCGACACTTCAACGGGGACTTGGGCATAGCCTTGTCGGATAATCTAGGCACGGACAAGTTTTTGGAAGACTTCACTTGCTACTATGCCAAACTGTTCGACGGTGTCAGACATGACTCAGGTGACCCGTTCGTATGGGGCGAGCAGATGATTAAAATGTACGAGGGTTACGGGATCGACCCGAAATCCAAAAAATTGGTATTCAGCGACAGTCTATCTCTGGAAAAGGCCAACGCTATCTACCGCAAATTTAAGGATAGAGTCAAAGTTGTAGCTGGAATCGGGACGGCGTTGACGAATCCGATCAAGGATAAGGCGACCAATATCGTGATGAAGATGGTCAGTTGCAACGGGCGGCCTGTGGCTAAGTTATCAAACAACCCAGGCAAACAAATGTGCGAGAATGCCGATTATGTGCGTTATTTGAAACAGGTGGTTAAGTTCAATGACAGCTACGAACTGTCCGAAGAGGATGGCTGGGAATAAACTTTTAACCTTCTAAGGAGGGCGTTATGAGTGAACATAAGAAGCCTGGCGAGGTTCTTACTGAAGCCGAGGCGGGTTTTATCAGCGCAACGGAGGGAAAAAATGTATACTTACAAGTTTGATGTAGAGAAAGTGACGAAAGATTGCGTCGCGTGGATAAAAAGATGGTTTGCCGAGAATGGCGGCGAGAGACCTGCCGCGATTGTCGGCGTCAGTGGAGGCAAGGACAGCGCGGTCGTCGCGGCATTGTGCGCCGAAGCTCTCGGCAAGGACAACGTTATAGCGGTGCTGATGCCGAACGGCGAGCAAAAGGACATTGCGGATTCCTGGAAAATTATATATCACATAGGTTTGAAGAGAATTATCCTCTCTAACATCAGCGACACTGTCAATGGGCTATTCGCTAATTGCGGTGTTGTTGAAGATTGTGTTAAGTACAACCTAAACCAACGGTTTTGGTATCCAGAAACAGCAAGCATTGCTTGGAACAATCAAGCCGCGGTAAACGCACCTGCGCGGATTCGGATGGCTACGCTGTACGCGATGGCGGCTCAATACGGCGGTCGGGTGGCGAACACCTGCAACCGCAGCGAGGATGTGTGCGGGTACGCGACCCTCTACGGCGATTCGGCTGGCGACTTCAGTCCGCTGTCCAAGCTAACTGTGACGGAAGTCATCGCAATCGGCGAATACTTGGGTTTGCCACAAGAGATTACTCGTAAGACTCCGAGCGACGGCCTGTGCGGGAAGTCGGATGAGGAATCTTTGGGCATGAAGTACGCCGAACTCGATGAGTGGCTCCGCGAAAGTAAGCGCGAGAGTACTATCGGCATCAAAGTCTGGGATATGTGGATGAGCCGCGGAAGGTTCAAACTATCTCTGATAAATCTACCGTCTTTCGACCCCGACCTTTATGACAGGATAGAAGATGTGGATTATGAGCGCAATCAACCAAGAGGCGAAGTAAGACTCATAAAGAGTATGCCTTGATATGCCTGAATACTATTGCAATAAGCTGGCGGAGCAGGCGGCGAGCAGGATTAAGCCGGAAAAGTCGACGGCGAGGAATTACCGTGCTCTTGCGTAGTTAAGGGGTACGATAACGCTATCATAATCAAGTGGTAATACCGGAGGTGTAGAATGGAATGGAACCTTACGCTCGACGGCGGTCAGTTGAATTTCCTGCACGATCTTGTAGCGGAGTACATGAAACAAGCGGAAAAACCGTCTTTAGCGAGCGTCTACCCGACAGGCATCGCGCTTGAAGTCTATGACGCATTACAGGGAGCGTTGCCTAAAGAAAGGACGGCATAATGTCGGAAGAGCGCACCGTCTATCGCTGTCTGCACGAAACGGCGGGTCAGAACCAATGCCCTACCCTCGGCATGGCTAAAAACGACATCTATTGCAGATACGCCTGTTACGTCTGCAAAGACGAAGTCGCCGTGGATAAAAAATTCAAATGTCCGTTGGAAGCTAAATGAGCTATACGCTACGTTGATACTGTTTATAAACGAAGCTTTATGCGACGAGGAGGATATAGATGCTGAATAGAGACCTTTCAGTTGTCATAGGACGGTTTCAGCCGTTGACGTCTGGACACACTGCGCTTATCAACGAAGCCCTTGACAGCCACTCCGACCTGCTCGTGATAGTCGGCGGGGCGAATGTCAGCCGAAGCATCAAGAATCCGTTTACGGCGTCCGAGCGAGTCGATATGCTCCGCAACTACTTTCAAGGCGGCTATCTGTCCGAGCGGAAATATGCTAATCCGATTATGGTTACTATAGCCTGTGTCGACGACTCAGATTACGACTCCGAATGGTGGGAGATTGCCGTAAGGGAATGCGTGTCGAAAGTCGCAGACGGACGCCGCGTTACCCACTACGGGCACAAGCGGGACGCTTCCTCATATTACATGGGCGATGCGCTCGTAGGAATCGCTGAGTATAAAGAGATTGAAGCCCTCGCGAAGAACATCAGCGCGACGAAAGTACGCAAAGCGTTATTTGAATGCGATGACGGAACTGTGAAAATTTATACGCCTTCTTGCGTATCCTCGTTTTTGCGCGAATTCGTGGAATCGCGAGAGTACACTCATTTGACTGCGCAATATACGCGGATTCAGGAATACAAGGAAAAATGGAAATCCGCGCCGTACCCTCCAACCTTCGTAACAGTGGACGCTACAGTGTTCTGGTGCAAGACACTCGGCGATCACGACGGATGCCAAACGGAGACTCGAGTCTTGCTGATTAGGCGACGGGACAACGGCTTATGGGCTGTCCCCGGCGGCTTCCTTAACCCTGACGAGCCGCTTAATAAAGCTGTGTGCAGAGAGTTATTCGAAGAGACTAGAATCGATCTTGACGCAAAAAACGCCAACGTGTGTAGCGTTTTCGACGATCCTGACAGGGACTTGCGCGGACGTATTATAACCTACAACTACGCGTGGGTTTTCAACGGTCGTTGGTTAGCGGATCCAATCGCCTCAGATGACGCAATACAAGCGAAGTGGGTTCCGCTGGAATGGGTACGTCAAAATCCGACGCAATTTTACGCCGACCACTTTAAAATGCTGAACGTTATGGCGCAAAAAGCGGGGGTGCTGGAACCGAGAGTACCTTGCGTTCTGATGCAAGAAATTAATCTTAACTGAGCGTCTAATTTCGGGGTCAATTTAGCGTACTATTGCCACTTGCGGTTTGGTGTTACATGAAGGGCTTTCTATATGAACGATCTAAAAATGATTTGGCAAATATCGTGGTGTAGAAAACTTATTTTAATACACCTATTATATGTTTTTAATTATTTTACAGCTAGTATATTTTTTCGTACATTGATAGGACAATTTCCAAATGAATCTGTAGCATTAGATAAAATTTTCGTGCCGTCAATAATGCTATTATGCACCATATTTTTATTGTCTAATTCATTTAAGGAAAAATTTGTACAGAAAGAATATTTATTCGGCATAGCATTAATATCAATAGGATCTATAGGAATTGTTGCCGACGTTATTATATTATGCGGATATATGACATGGCATCTATATTTGCTGCAAACAATATCAGATATAATGGGAATGATTTTCGCTTATCCTGTTTTAGAATATTTTAAAAATACGCATTTGATAAATAAGATAGTTAAAGGTGAGACAATGACTGCTTTTAATCAAATTGATAATGTATTAGGTGGAACTGTTTTAGGAATACTCGGAGGAATCGTTGCTTTGTCAATTATGAACTCGATAAAAACACCCTTAAATTTATTAATGTTTACGGCTTGGTTTGATATATTCGCTAATATTCTATATCCGTTAGCATATTGGATAACTTATAAAACGTATAAAAATTTGAATTGTTTGAACAAGATAATCACACAGTGATAGGGAGACGTAAGGCTGAGCGCATAATTTCAAGGTCAATTTAACGTACTGTAGTAGGAGGCTGTTATATGAACGACGGAGGTTTAAATGGCGATAACGGTTAAAATGGGCGGCCTCGACTTGGCGGACTATATGCCGGAAGTGGTGGCGGATTTGGAAGCTCGAATGGCGCAAACGGATGCAGAGTATGAACGCTTGCGCGCGCAGGGATTAAGCGAAGAGGAAGCAATTAGAACGCTCAATGAGGAGGATTAGGTGTTTCATAGGGAAGCAGTGCCCGAGTACGGAATCTTGCTGATAATTGACGTTCAAAACGATTTTTGCGAAGGCGGAAGCATCGCCCGCAAAGGCGGACGGAAGATAGTGCCTATAATAAACGACCTGATGAAGCAGGATCGGATCCATTTGGTTGTCGCGACGCAGGACTGGCATCCGAAGAATCACATATCGTTCGCGAGCAGCCACATGGACGGCGAACGCGTAGGGACTGAACCCTTACAGGGCGAGATCGCGCCGTTCAAGAGGGCGCTGGTGAGAAGCCCGAATACTGTGAGTTACGCGCCTGGGACGGGCAAAGTCGATAAAATGCTGTGGCCCGACCACTGCGTAGCCGGAAGCATCGGGTCAGGGTTTTACTATCAGCAGAGCGGCGACTTATGGCTTGACTATAAAAATATCGACCTGATTTACCGTAAAGGGACGGATTCCGAGTTGGACGCTTATGACGTTCTGTGGGACGAAATAGGACGTCCCAGTGCGTTACACTTTTTATTCGAGTCCATGATACGAAATATGGACAACGATTTGGCGTTCTACATCGTTGGAATCGCCACCGACGGTTGCGTGGCGTACACTGCCGACAGGTTGGTTCAACTCATCAGCAGCGTAAAAGAGCAGCACGAACCCAAAGTCTGTATGGAGCGCGGCTGTTTCGGAGATCCGAAGGCGTCCTTAGATAAAAAGGTAACGGTAAAAGTCGTCTCCAACGCTTGTGTCGGGACGTCTGAAGAAGAGCACCAAAATGCGCTTGAGCGCTTGAAAACCACATCGATTGAAGTCGTCGAGCACATCATACCATTTCCGCATAATTGCGGCAGAGCGGCAGAATTACGTAAAGACGGGCTTACTGAGGCTGAAATCACATACATAATTGAGGAGGGTAAGTAAAGTGTCTGACTATTTCAAATTCAGCAGAGCAATGGAAGCGCGTAATGCCTGAATACTATAAATTCATCTACGGCAAAGACATCCTGGAAGCCTTCTATGACGAGGTCTTCGGGACGCATCCGTTGCGGTCAGAGGACGAGTACCGTCTCGTAGCGGCGTCGTCCAGAAACAAGGAGCTGACCAAGGAAGAGCGGGAACGCTACGGAATCAGCGACAAAGAGATGTACAAGACGGAGCCGATTTATCAGGGCGACTGGACGTCGTTCCATAGCGCGATTTGCAAATTCGAGTGCAACGTCAACGGGTTTATGACGAAGCTGAAGCAGGTGCCCCTGCCTCAGAAGTCGCTGACGTTATATATGAACCTAAATCCTATTTCGATTAGGAAGTCGTTTTTGTACAAGCATAAGCAGATGAGCGAGGTATTTGAGTTTGTCATTAATAATCAAAACGCGGTCGCGGTCGGCAGCAAAGACCAATGTACGAATCTGATGCGGAAGTGTCTTAAGTTACCGAACGCGGTGGCTATGGAGTGTCTGGCTCGGCGAGATTGGATCGACTACGACATCGACTTCGAGGACGCCGACAACGCGCCCTGCGTCGCCAAAGAAAAGATCAAATCTGCGCTGAAAGACGTGATGTCGAAGGGGCGGTATATCATAGTCCGTTCTAAGGGCGGGTTACATTTGCTGATTCCGACCGATTTATTTGACCACAAAACGAATCCGACGACGATTAAGGCGGCGTTGATAAACTCTATTGCCGGATACGGGTGCAAGGAGATCGGCGAGGTTAAAGGCGGGGTGCCGTTGCCTGGGTGCTTGCAACGCGAGTTCCCCGTAACGTTCGAGACAGTCAGCTGGGACGGGACGTCAGAAATAGGGTACAAACCTTAGCAAGGTCGATGGGCGGTCGTTATGGCGAAGAGACGCGTGAAGAAGATCAGGAAGAAAGAAGCGGTAAGGAAATTTCGTCAGATGCAGAATTATATAGCTAAGAGATATGGGCATATTCTCACCGAGGAGTGCATAAGCGCGGCTGATTTCGGAATAGAGGCTTATCACATCGCATTTTTGATAGAGCCTTATCTTGCAATGCAAAAGGAGAGCGAATCTTGAATAGTAATATTCTTATGCCGAAAAACTGTAACGGCGCCGTTTTCAGTGCGCGTAGAGACATAGATACTGCGTGCGATGTTTTGCTAGAAAAAATCGCGCGGATTTCTAAGACAAAGAGGAAGCGGGTAACTAAGAGGATTGCGCGAAAGAGGTATAACCGCGCCAAACGCGAGTATGAAGACGATTGCGCCAATCCGTTAAACATAGGTACAGGCAGGTCGCGATCGGCCGTACTGCGTTTGCTGAAGTTTATGCTATATATTGGAACCTATTGCCATAGCAAACGACCGTTTCTCAGGACGTCGCATGCCGGTCGCGTATGATGAAGGTCGCGCCGAAGCCGTCTTCGGCGAATTCTGGGCGAACGTGGCGAAGACTCGCCGTGATCCTCCGCGCGCGGAGACTTCCTCACGGGACTCTGAAACCGCGAAAAAGGACACGTTGCTGGAGATTCTGTCGCAATTATTAATATTAGACACGGGAGGCGAAGATGATTGCTTGCAGTCCGAATGAGACCGTTATAATTAGCAATGGTAAGGCAGAAGTCGTAGATTTTCGCGTAAATTTTCGCGAGCGCATGACCGCTTATAGAGAATTGGACGACACGCCGGAGGAGCGATGGCGTAATCATTGCGTTATCAAGGCTGAAGTGGCGCGCGACCTCGCGCAACGTGAACTTGAACGTTGCGAAAAAGAACTAAATGAATTGCGAGGAATAACGTGAGCGAGCGGAACCTTTACGACGAATATGAAGCATTTTCGGACAGTACCGAAAACGAAGCCCTTGGCACGTTGCCAAAAATCACGGCGGATATGATCCCGAAAGGAGTAATGATATGTTAGGGTTAGATCGAATTGAAGTCAAAAAAGTGTTTATCAGCCAGCCGATGAGACGCAAGTCCGAAGCCGAGATCAAGGCTGTTCGCGAGGAAATCGTCAAATTTCTCGGCAAGAAGTTCGGGACGCAGGGTTTTACCGTCATAGACTCATACCATCCTGAGTGGGCCGAAGAACTCAAAGCGGGCTCCGACAAGCGCGTCTTCTTCCTCGGCAAAAGCATTCAGATGCTGGCCGACGCCGACTATGCGTTTTTCGCAGACGGCTGGAGCGAATTTGACGGGTGCTTAATTGAACATGACGTGTGCAGACTGTACAAAATTCCTAACAATATCTACCGGATTCGCGAGGATTCCGCGCGGAACTCCGCCGAAATTGACGGGGAATCGGCGGCTTCCGAAACGCCGTGCGGCGGGGCGTCCGCCGAAGACCGTGCCGACGGCGGCGAAACCGCGCGGAACGGCATTTTCACCGACACGGTGAAAATAATTCTGCAAGGCGCTAGGGACGCGGCGGTGAGGCTCGGCAACGATTATGTCGGCACGGAACACTTGCTGTTCAGTATACTCAAGCACGGCGGCAACTCCGCCGCGGAGATTTTGCAGAATCTAGACATAGAACTTAGCGCCTTGATCGATCTCGTCGTGCGCGACATACTCAGTGTCGGCCAGTCAGGGACGGAGCAGAGGTTGCCGTTTACGCCGAGATTGAAAAGGGTTTTGGAAAACGCCGCAAGGCAGGCGAGAGAGGTATCCGACAGGCACATAAGCACGCAATATCTGCTTCTCGCGCTGCTGAAAGATTCTGAGTCCCCTGCGGCTCAGTTGCTTATCAGAATGGGAGTCGATTATGTCAGCGTATTGAACGAAATCCGCCGGATTCGCGAGGATTCCGCGCGGAACTCCGCCGAAATTGACGGGGAATCGGCGGCTTCCGAAACGCCGTGCGGCGGGGCGTCCGCCGCAAACACGGCATCCGACGGCAGTACGCGGAGTGAAGAACCGATATATAAAATTCTCCGCTCTTATAACATTAACCATGAGTTAGAGCTATTCAAGCTGGCGGTTGATATAACTAACAGCACTACGGACTACCTGACAGACTACTTATGCGGTGATAAACCGTGGGAAGACCGCAATAAACTTGAAGCGAACATCATGGCGGCATACAGCCTGCTCCGCGAAACATGGGAGCGGATTAAGCAGGAGCGCGGAATATGAGCGAAGAGGTAATAGCGGTTAAACAACAGATCACCGAACTTAAGACAGTTAAATTCGACAGGCCTTTCGGCGGGATACCTGATCCGTTCAGATACTGGAGCAACCTTGAAGAGGGCGAGGCGTTAGATTTGCTCCCGCTCTTTGAAATAGCGGTTCGCGAGCGTAAATTGACCGAATCCGACGATATTGAAGCCGCAGAAAAAATGCTGCGGGATTTGCAAAGCGGCGAAGCGGTCGGTCAAATATATTTTCGCGGAGATGACGAGAAGGGCGGGAAGACACTAGATACGCTTATCGCGAAAATCAAGGCGACCCTGACGGAAGCCGAACAAAATGCGGTTAAGAAGCATTGTCAGGAACGGCCAATGACGGCGGCGGAGCGAGGGATAACGGACGGTTACATTAAACTTGCCGAGGCAATCAGAAATGACTGAAATACCTAAGATAGACATGACTCTCACAGAGACACCTGTAGAAGCTGACGTCCGCGAGCTCCCATACGCCCGTCCGTTAAACTTACGCTATTAATTTTGAAAAATCGGCGCGAAACGGTTATCTTTAGTAAGCAGGTTAGCAAGACCGCGTCACGAACCGTACGACTGATGGAGTGCTGTATGTGGGATGAAAAAGTAGTCGAGGCGTACTATAAGCCCGTCTTTAAAAGGCCTTGCATATTGTCGCGGTTGCGGCAGACTTTAAGACTCGCATATAAGCGGCTTTTGTCGCGGGACTTTCCGCTATTCGGGTACAGAATCTGGAAACCGTAGCTAAAAAGACATACCGCGGGGTACAGTAGGAGTTACTGACGAGGCCCATAACCTCGGACACGCAGGTGCAAATCCTGCCCCCGCTAATTACATATCGGCGCGGCTCAATAGGTTTAGAGCGCTACCTTGCCGAGGTAGATGTTGCGGGTTCGAGACCCGCTATCGGTTCCGCGATAAAGGAGGACGCTATGAAAGACAAAGGAAATTGGGACTACGACCATCGGGAAGAATTCAGGACGAAAGGCCACGTCCCGTACTCTATGCTCGACAGAAGCCATACGAGCAGTTCCAAGTGGGCGCAGGATAGGCGTCAGCATAGTTCGTCCGAAGCCCGCAGACGATATAAGTCGTCTGCGAACAAGCATACGCGGCAGTATCTAAACAAGCGAATGGAAGAGGCGATTCAAGATGATAATTAAAGCCGAGATAAACGTTCCCGATAAAATCAAGGGCAAGTGTTATAATAACGACGACCACCCGGAAAGACCGAGCGAACATTGCGACTGGCTTGAAACATGTTTAGACGGAGGAAACTTTTGCATAGTTTTTGAGCAGGACGTGAACGCCGCTATGGATAAATGCGAGAAGTGCGAAACGCAATGCAGATCGCAGGAGGCCGCGGCATCCGACGAATTCGCCTTGGACGCTCTCGGAAACCATGTGAGGGTCGGCGACTACGTCATACATCAGTGGCGGCTAAGGAAATCAAAGTGGTACCACGGCAAAACCCTAATGTTGCAGTCGAAAGTGGCGGAGGTGTACCCTGACCGGCGGCGAATACGTGTCGCGGCGTACCAATCGCTAATAGCGTGGGACAGAGAGAACAGCCCCGACACTATGGTTATCAGGCATTTCGTTCTTTTAAAGAAATGATTTTTGGCGGGGTAGACTAACGGCAAGTCAGCGGCCTCGAATGCCGCCGGCCTCACGGCCTTCTGGGTTCAAATCCTAGTCCCGCCGAGTTTAGGAGGAGCGCGTTGACTGTAAGCAACCTGCTTTGAAAGTAGGCGATGCCTTGAAATAGGCGTCGGGAGTTCAAATCTCTCCTCCGTTATCAGGCATAAATATTTTTCGGTGTCGAAAGGCGTACTGTAGTAGGACACGCGCCCGTAACTCAGTCGGGAGACTTCCGCCCTTTCGGAGCGCGTCTAACCATCTGGGAGGCTGTCATGGATGTTGCAGGAACTCTTTCGGTTCAGTCGGCGATAGCCGCCGTTTTGATGATAGCCGCGCTCGCGATGCTTTCGGCGGTGACGGTTCTCGACCTCTACGTGTGCAGCGGAATGCGCGACTTCCTGCATGACGCGCGGGAATACCTGTCAGCCGCCACCGGAGCGTGGAAAAGAGCCCTAGAGCTAAGAGCGGACATAGAGGTGAAACTGATGGGATTCGCCGACGGCTCCGCCGAAACGCCGCCGCGCGTCTCCGGCGCGGCAACGGAAGACGCCGAAATTTGCGGCGAAAATACGGCGAAGCCTTCGGCGGACGGCGCAGGCCGAGCCGGTTAGAGGCCGCGAAGGATTCGGTAATCAAAGGAGGCTATATGCGTAAGGCGATGCTATGGGCGGTCAACGCGGTTATCCGAAAACTATATGCCGTTCAGCGTCTTCTGTGGTTCTCGCTGTACGGACGGAAGAACTGAGGAGGGTTGAAAATGCGCGACATATTGTCGCAAGACGAAATCGACGCGTTGCTTAACGGGTTGGGCTGTCAGGACGTTATTTTTTCCAAACCTAACGATTGGAGGGACTGTATGGGGTACGGACGCGATACAACCAACTGTTCGGAGTGCGCCGTAAATATCAACGGGATGTGTCACAGCGGTTATACCCGCAAAACCGTCATCGACGAGATTAAGCGCGGATGGAAACAGCTGGACGAGCACATTCCTGAAAATTTGAAGACCACGAAGTACGAAAAAATGATCCATTACTTTTTGGAAGTGATGGATTCCGTCGCTAAGAACGGCGTTCCGTTGCCGAAGTGCACTTTCAACAATTCGTGCTTTACGGCAAAACCGGATGCCTGCGGGGAGGGGCGCAAATCGGAGACGGATTGCGAAGACGGCCCCGGAGATATGTTGACCGCCCTATTCGGGGACGACGGTGATTAAGGAGACGAATCTTGCCCCGAATGCTTAACTGGTTTAGGAGGTTAATTTGAGCAATGTACTGTCACAAGAGGAAGTAACCGCGCTGCTGAACGCTAAAGCCGACGGCAAACTCGCCGATTCTGCGGACAAGCCGAAGTACGACAGCAACGACAGCCCGATCGCGAGCTATATGACTTGCGGGCATATCGATAAGCTGTATGCGGAAGGAATCGCTGACGATAGGCGTTCCGAGCGCTATTCTAAAAAGCAGATAAGATTGTTTACAGAGTTGTTTGAAGACGTTGTCGAGAAGGTTTCAGGCGACTGTTCGGAGCACCTGAAAAAGAAATGCGAGCTGGAACTTGTATCTGTAGACGAGCTTACGACAAGCGAGTATATCTGTTCAATGTCGAATCCGTGCTACGTGAAACTGTTCAAATTGCCGAAAGCCGCGGATCGCGGGATCTTTGAAATGTCGCCGCATTATTTAAAGATGTTCGGCGCTCCTGACGACGCGAAAGACATCGACTGGAAGCCGCAGCCTCCGACCGTAGAGGAAAAACGAATCGGCGAATATTTCGGCAAATGTCTTTTTACGAGAATTGCCGAGGCGTTTAATACCGTGTCGAGAATAAAGTTCGAGTATGCCGACAAATACACCGTCACATCGCCGCTACGGATTGACGCCGAGTCAGTGACGCCTAACGTGTTATTAGTCTGCATAGAGGCGAGAATGTCTTACGGAAGCGGATTGGTGTCGCTCGCGTTTCCACAATCGTATGTGAATTTTTTACTGCTGACGCAGAATCTTAAAAAGACGTCGGACTGCGTTAGGGACAATTTCAACAAAAACTGCATGTGCTGTAAACTGTTGCAGGATTATCTGAGAAATAACTTCGAGGATTTAAGAAAGATAGAGAAGGAATATTACTACGAGTCATAGCCCTGTTAAGCAAATCGACTTGATTTTTCAGACTGCGAAATGAAAAAAAAAACGGAAAGAGATATATCTTATGACGGCTTATCAAAAAACATATTTTTGGCGGCATGACAATCCCGTGTGGACAGAATGTTATGCTCACGGAGATATACCGACCACAGCCGAGATTTATAACTGGGAGCCGGTAGGGCCTAAAACCGTCGGTCTTAACGGAAAAGAATATTACGTCGAAAGCAGTTTTCCGGGATATTTGTACTCTCCGCCGGTAAATTCGCTGGTAAATTTTTATTTTAATCCGTCAAATAGAACAATAGCTCTGAACTGGTCGTTTTCTTACGGCATCGTTCAGAAGTCTGTCGAATTCAAAGCCGTAGACAAAACGCGGCTTCCGTCGGGCTGTCCCGAATTCAGCGAGGACTCGCTGTATTTTATAATCTCTGATAAAGGCGGTTTAAGCGTAATAGCGGTGCAACTCTGTTCGCCTGACGAGTAGGCGCCGGACTACGGACGTGGTGATTAAGGGTTCGAGTCCTTTATGAAGTGTTTAAACTTAAACTTAAAGGAGGCGTAACATGTCGGATTATGTAGCGGTGCTTGCCATTGTTGTGGCGATAATCAGTCTCGTTCTCGCGATTTATGCCGATAAAAAGTCGAGGTCGGCTTTAGCGCACGTGATTTGGCTGTCGAAAGAATACGGCAAGCTGATTAAACTCGGAAAAGAAACCTTAGAGATTGTCGAATCCAAACCGGTTGTGACGTTGCATACGATTCACGAGGTTCCGGCTGAGAAGAAGGATGCGCTTGAAGCGGATTGATACAGCGCCTCGTCAGTCTAATTGATTTAGGGCGGCCGCCTAACGGCTGTGGCGTCGGTCTCCAAAACCACTTTTCGCGGGTTCGACTCCTGCCCGCCCTGTTAAAGAAAGGCGTAGCATGGTACAGTTAAAACAAAATTTCGAGGCGTACCGTGCGCATATTACGGCGAGCGTCGCGCAAAACCGCGTCCATCCGAACGTGCCGTACGCTACGTTCGAGTCTTGGATTACAAGCATTCTGACGAATGTCGGCGCGATGATTGACGCGGCATCCGCGCGGAATGCGCCGTCATACTCTGCGCCGCCGTCCGTGCCGCCGAAGCTGTACGAGACGATTTGCGACACGCCGCAGAACACGGCGATATTTGAGATGCAGTCTGCAACAGTGCTGCCTCAAACGAATATTTTCTATTAAAATAGGAGGCGTTATGGACGAAATTAACGAGGTAAAATCCGGCCCGAACGACGCTCTCGGCTGCCGTTGCGCCAAGTGCAAATTCCGTGTCGCCGTTGACGGCGGCGGGTTGGAGTCGAACGACTACTGCTCGAACCCTGAAAACCAAAAAACAGGGCTCGGCGTGCTGACCACAGTTTGGCGGCAGACCAAGGAATTGTACGAGCACAACATTCTGACGCATTCGGCGTCTAAGAGCATTGAAAACGCTATAAAAAGCGGTATAGACTATATTCAGGATTACGGCATTCCGCTGAATACGCCTTACGGACAGCGGTGTTTCGTCGCGAAAGAGACGGTTGAATGAGCGATTACATAAAATTGGACGTCCGAATTAACGGGACATGCAAAGCCGCGACGTCCGACGAGGTCGGGTCATGCGACGGTTTCCGCGAAGGCCGAAGCGACGGAGGCAAACGCAGGTGCGCACACCGTCGCAACAACGGCGTCTATTGGACGTGCGACCGGTACGCGCCGCTGATAGATTCGGCGAAGGACTATCTTGAACGTCTTTTCAAGCAATATCCGCCGAATAAGGATGGAGCGTCGGATCGCGTCTTCGAAAACTATAAATAAATTTTGACGGCGAAAGGCGTACTGTAGTAGGGGGAGCCGTGCAGGACGGGCGAAGTCAGGAACGGAGCGGTCTTTGACAATGCGGGGGTTCAGCAGCGCGCGGCGGATCCATGCTGTTCGGGGCCAGCTACCCTACCCCCGCAGGTTTTTTTTTGCAGATGTTTAATGCGTTGAAATATGCCCTGATGCGCAGTCGAGGAGTTCCTCCTGATAAGAGCGAGGCAGCGGGTTCGACTCCCGCCGTCCAACGGCGAAAGCCTGCGGTTAGTAGCTCAACGGCAGAGCGCGATACTCTTTGACGCATTTCTCAGGGCTACTTTATTTTTGAGACATTAAGGCTGCGATGTGAGTTATTGGTTACTTCTATTCGATTGCGGATATAGCTTAACGGTAAAGCGCCCGATTTATAGTCGGGAGATGAGGGTTCAAATCCCTATAGCCTATAACGCTTTTCACGCAGCCTTATCTCTCTTAGGGAGGCGCGGCGATGTGGTCTAAAATATTTTCCGTGCTTTCGGTTACAACTTGCGTTTGTTTTATGTTCGCCATTAAATACCATGCGGCTAACGCCGTTTGCGTCGGCTTAAGCATAGTAAGCACGGTCAGCAGTGCCTTGAGCCTATTATTATTATTAGGCGCGGAATGCCTCTCTAGCGATATTGACGGTGCGCCTGAACCTAAACGCGCAAAGAGCCTGAAAAATTGCCGGATTTGTGCGCCTATACTGAAATGCTGTCGTAGCGTAACAAGGAGCCTCAAAATGGCTAAGTTCAACAAATTGACGGAGCCGCCGGTTAAAACCGCCAACCTGCAGGGATTCCCGGCCTACAAGCTGAACGACGAAGCGACCCTGACGTCCCAGGCGTTTACCACTTTCTTCGGCGAGCCTAAGTTCTACAAATCAGGCGGCGATGCGGACGGCCTCGTCAAGCTCGCCGCGGCCGTCGCGCAAAAGGATCCTGAATATGTCGCGAATCTCGCGGTATATGCGCGAACCGTCTTCAATATGCGTTCGGTTTCGCATGCCCTTACCGCGATTCTCGCGAAACTATATCGACTTAAGGCTCTCGACAGAGATTACGGCAATCAGCGGGGACTTGTCCGCCGCCTCGTGAATAATGTCGTAATCCGGCCCGACGACATGACCGAAATTATAGCGTGTTATATCGGGATGTTCGGGAAACCGTTGCCTCAGAGCTTGAAGCGCGGCGTAGCCGACTGTTTAAATCGAACCGATTCCTACGGTATGGCCAAATATAAGGGGAACGGTCACGAGGTCAAGATGAAAGACCTAATCAACCTCTGCCACCCCAAACCTAAAGACAGGGAGCAGGAAGCCTTGTTCAAGCGTTGCCTTGAGGACAAGCTGGAGACCCCCGTGACTTGGGAGACCGAGCTTTCGGCGAAGGGGAACAAGAAGGAAGTTTGGGAAAACCTAATCGAGGGTAAGCACCTTGGCGGGATGGCCTGTCTGAGGAATCTGCGCAATATTCTACAGGCCGGGGTTTCCGAAGCTCACCTTAACGAAGTTATATACAAAATATCGAATAAAGCGGATGTCTTGAAGAGCCGTCAGCTTCCGTTCCGCTACTTGTCGGCATACAAGGAACTGCAGGACGTCCCGGAAGCCGGCTCCAAGGTTTTCGACGCACTTGAAACCGCGCTGGAGCACAGCGTCGATAATCTGCCTAAGTTCGACGGGCGGACGGCCGTGATCGCGGATGTGTCAGGTTCGATGGACGCGCCCGTCAGCAAAAAAAGCAAAATGACTTGCTCGGAAATCGGTTTGCTGTTAGGAAGCATAGCCGCCAAGTTATCGCCCGACACCGTATTCTTGACTTTCGATTCTGAAGTTTACCCGCAATCGGTGTCCGCCAAGGGCAGGATTCTGAGCCAGGTCAAGAGTATTCAGGGACTGTTCGGCGGCGGCACGGCTGTCTACAAACCTATGGAATACCTTTTAACTAAAAAGATAAAGGTTGACAGAATTATTTTGCTGTCAGACAATGAGGCGAACGTGTTCAGCGCCGAATACTATTACAACAAGTTGCCGTTCGAGACGTTCTGTGACAGAGCGCCGAAAGGCGCTGCCGCGCAAGCGGTCGTGAACTCGTACCGCAAGAATGTGAACCCCGACGTTTGGGTGCACGCCGTCGATTTGCAGGGGTACGGAACCGTGCAGTTCAATCCGCACGACAATCGCGTGAACTATATTGCCGGTTGGTCGGAGAAACTGTTGCAGTTTATACAATACGCGGAAGCCGGAGTCACGACGCTCGTAAAGACCGTGCGCGATTTCAAAATCGACCGGGCCGGGCGCGAGGAAGCGGAAGCGGCGTAATTTTTAACACGACCGAGTAAGACTCTGCGGCTATCCAAAATTATTCGAAAGAAGGTACTTATGGTGTGGCTGATATGTTTTTTACTGATGATGGTCTTAGTGGTTGCAATTTCTCGCATGTGAAGAATCGCAGGGCCGATCGTTTAAGGCCGGCCGTAACAAGCCGTCTGAAGACGGCCGCTCCCCTGCCTCATTATAGACGGAGTCAAAGGTCGCGGTTAAATAACCCGTTTCGACAGCGGCGGGGGATTCGCGAGGGCCTGACATGCGCCTTTTCAGCCGAGTAAGCTCCGTCTTTTTTTTTACGCCGACTGCAACGCCTCGTTAGCCTAGCGGATCAGGCGGTAGCCTTCTAAGCTACATGAGAATGGTTCAACTCCATTACGGGGTGTTTTCTATGACTGTCGTATACGCGTTCCGTTATCTATGGGGCTTGCCGATTATCGCCCCTTGCAAACATTGCAGGGTCTCCGTCAAAGTCTTCCGCAACGCGCGCAACCGCCCGTTCGACGCGTTCTATCTCTGCAACGCCGGCAACGATAAGACGCAATGCAACGGAAACACGGGAGCGTCGCCCGAAGCGGCGGCGCCGTTCGCCGAACCCGAGCGTCCCGAAGACATGATCGCGAAACGCGGCGACGCCAATCTCAACCAGGACGAAATCAGCGCCCTCTTCGCGAAGGCTAGTAAAACATGACCTGCCGAATCAAAAATATCGACGCTGTCGAAGGCATGTCGGAACTCGCCGGCAAAAGCGTCGACATGATTTTCGTCGATCCTCCCTACGGCAAAACCGCCCTGAAATGGGACAATGTAATTCCGTTCGACCGTTTGTGGCCGCAATTCAACCGCATAATCAAGGACAACGGCGCAATCGCGATAACCTGCCGCCAGCCGTTCACATCCGCGTTAATTATGAGCAATCTGAAGATGTTCCGTCAGACTTGGGTCTGGGACAAGGTCATTGCTACGAATTTTATGAACGCCCGTAAAATGCACACGCAGGGATTCGAGGACGTCGCCGTCTTCTACAAGGAGCCGCCGACCTACAACCCGCAGATGGAACCGGGCGAGCCGTACAAAGACGGCAGATCGACTTCGCACAGGACTTCCACGGAAGCTCTATGCAGCCGGGCGAAGTACGTCGCGCAAGACAACAAGGGCGAGCGGTTTCCGCGAGGAATCGTACGAATATCCGCGCGAAACAATTCGCCCGTTCACCCGACGCAGAAACCCGTGGAATTGTGCGAATACTTCATCAGGACGTACACGAACGTAGGCGATACGGTGTTAGACTGCTGTATGGGCAGCGGAAGCATAGGCGTCGCCGCCTTGAATCTGGGCAGAAGTTTCATCGGCTTCGAGATCGACGAAGGCTACTTCAAAACCGCCGAAGGGCGGCTGAAGGCGGCGGGCGCGGAAACCGAGACCGCGCCTGTTACGTAAAAGAAGCGTATTGAATGAATAAGTAGACGTCGGTTACTCCCACTGTAATTTCGCTGCCGTCGGGTTTTTGCCCGGCAGACGGAACGATATGCGGGTCGTAAATAAATAAACGCAACCCGTCCGGTGACCCTTCTTGCAGTTTGGCTTTATATATCCATTTTGCAATACCCCAGCGGGGGTTAGAATGGCGAGGGCAGCCCATAGCCACGCTTACAATAGCCGTGTTTTTGCTGTCGAATATCGGCGGGACTTGAACAACTAACGGCCCGTTATTGTTTATTGCAAATGTTTCTTTACCGCCCGTTACCCCATTGTCTCCGCGCTCGAAACTACCGGAAATTGTCCCGCCCTTCTCCAGTCTCAAAGTTATCGAGTGGTATTGCACGTTTTGCAGCAAGTTTATGTTATTGCCGGACAGTTTGCAAGGGTCGTCGTTTTCTGGCGCGCTGCCGGGTTCTCCTGCTATAGCGTCGGCTATGGAGAGCAAGGACTTCACCATTTGGCTTTCCCTTACGCCGTATTCCCATTCTTTGTTTTCGGAGGTCACGCCCCTGACGCCGTTATGATCCACCGTCGCGCGGTGATCCGGATTCCCTCCGCGCAACTGCAACCCGTCCGAGCTTATCCACACGCCGCTGGAGCCGCTGTCGCGGTTCAATCCTTTGCCGCCCGTAATCTCGAACTTCCGGCCCTGCACGCGGTCGGCGTCCAAACCCCACATGTCCGTGTTCGCGACCGCGCCGACGGTTCTGTCGGCGGCGTCGGGGAGGCTGGTTCCCCACACCTGCGCCACGTTTATGCCGAAATTTCCGTTCGTCTCGGTTCCGCCGTCAAGGAGGTTCTTCTGACGATACCCTATAACCTGATTGACGCGGTGCGCGATATGAGGGCCGTTTTCCGTCCCTATCAAAAGGGAACCGTTATTATAGTTTAATTTATCGCCGTCGGTCATAAGCGCCACGTTGCCGTAATTGCTTATGGCGTTTTCAACGTGTTTTCGAATAGAGGCGAAATTCTCGACCTTGAATTCCGCGCCGTCGAAGAAGCGGAAAACGACTTCGGCGGGATCGGGGGACAGCATCTCCTGCCACTTCGCCACAAGCTCCCGCATGTCGTAGTGGGAGTTCGCGAGAATGTTTAAAACATCGTCGAATGATTTCATATAGGTTCCTCGTCAGTCGTCGTTAATTAGCTCGGAATCGAGATTATCGGTGATAAAATGAAACATCCCGTTATATACCATAGGGGGTTCTAGAGCAGAAGGCAAACCGCTTCCGGTTAGGTGGACTCCGTAGATAACTTCCCATAGCGGCTGCCACACTCGACACACTTCGGCGCGACCGGTATCAGCTAAGATATTCGCGGACGGCGGATACAGTTGCCTAATCTGATGAGATGCAGCATCGCGTTCTGATGCGTTGCGCACCAGTTTCGCGAAACTACGACCTTGCGAACGCGTTTCATGGTCGTTGTCCCACACCCAAAACCTACGGCCCTTGCTATATTTACCGCCGTCTGTTTCGCCAGGCGCGGTAGGTCTGTATAAAAGCGATAAATCTTCCGCTCGATAGAGTTTATTGTCAGTGCCTTTTACAACGTCTCCGGTATCAATCTCGGCTTTCTCGCTCCACAGCGGAACATTACGAAGTCGCTTAGAAGCTACGGCGTATAACTGACTCTCCGTAATATTAAAATTTGCTACCAGCCCATTCGGTAATTTAAAACTTAAATATCCCCAATTTATCGCATTGAAATATGTCTGCGCCAATTTATGTCGCGGGTTGGTTGTTTTACCATCGATAGTTTCAGAGTCGGCGGTAGTCTCTAAAGCATCTAATAAGTCTTTAGGGAAGGGGATAACAAAATCGTATATGCCGTTTAGCCACAGCTTATTAGGGTATACGGTGTTGAAGACATTTACATCCAGGGCTGTCAGATTTTCCCATTTAAAACCTAGCGCTGAGTTGGCATACGCCGCTAGAGGCTTTTCTTCCTTTTCCGTCAAGCGTCCTACAACCAACCTAGTAGACTCTACCGACTGATTGAATTTGATGTGATTGGCCGACATGGAAAAGATCCCGTTTTCGGAATTTCCCCACAGCGCGTCCGCACGGAGCGCCGCCGATCTCGTATGCCCGGCCGCGCTTCTAGACGCGTGAGTATTGAGATATAAGTACGGGCCTGATTTGTCCGTGCCAGTCCCGTCGTCAATGCTCCACACGGTATCGTACTCGGAATCTATAACTCTGTCCGAGCGATAGTTGATGCCGTTCTTGCTCACGGTCAAAGCGCCTCCCGACTTCGGTTTCATCGTGAGTCGCGGATCGCTGTCCGCGCCGCCTCTAGTGAGTTTGATAACCTCCGGGGCTCCTTCTCTGCCGCCTAACCCGTCCCCGTAAACGGTAAGCCCGTCCCAATTATGTCTTGCGCTGTATGCTTGAGCCTTACTGAACTCCCCGTCCGGGGCGTGTTTTATATCCGTCCAGCAAGGGTTTATTTCGGTTTTGCAGCGCCCGTCCTCCAATCCGACGTTCTTAGCGGTTATGCCGCCGCGCTCGTCTCTCAGCACCAGCGTGCCCGGATCGCTCGCGGCGCTCCACACGGTCATCTGTCCCAGCATTTTGGCGAAATTCGGAATAGTATACATGGATCCGTCGAAGAAATGAAACTCGACGCAACCGGGCTCGGTATTGAGCATCTCTTTCCACTTCGACACGAGTTCTTTCACGTCCTCTTGAGCCTCGGACATGAATTTAAGAGCGTTTTCCCACTGCTGAAACGGATGGTTCATTATGTCCCCCTGCCTATTTTGAATTCTTTCCAAATTGCGGAATTTGTGCCGGGTTCCGGGTTGGAAGCGGTCGAAGTCTTGCACCTGTAAAACAGTCTTCCGCGCCACACGACTATCCGGCCTCCCGGATAAAGCTTGCCGTCAAGGGTTCCGTCCCACGTGTCGATCAGGTTGATTATTTCGCGGCTTAAATGCACCCAAGAAATTACGGCCGTCGGATTGGACGTCCCGACCCACTCGACTTGAGCGTTGTTCGGATCGGGAAACCTTTTTAGGCTTTTTAAAAGCTGATTGCCGCTCCAATTCGTACTGTTCACCATAATCCATAGGCGCCCGTCCTTCTTTACGACGTCGCCGCGGGAGTACGCTTTGTCCGCAACGAACTCCCCCTGCAGACTTTTAACCGCCACCTCCGCTATCCGCTGTTCGTTTCTGGCCGCTCTCATGGCTTGGCTTATGTTTTCCAAATACGCCAGCTGAACTTCGGGGAAGCCGTGCGCGTCTTCGGGCGGCAGGTATATCGCGTCAGCCTGCTCTTCGCGCAGCTCTATGTCGAGCGTGTACTTGATCGCCGTCTGATTGTCCAGGCAAATCGGGTGCGCGCGCTTCGAGACGACGTAAAAAAGGAAAGGGTCGCCCTCTTCGCCCGGTATCGGATACCATCGCTGATGCGTAAGCGTCTGTTCGGCCGCCGGCCTCGGCAGCCGCAACCACGCCTCTCCGGCGGCCAACGCGGCTCCGTTGGCGGGTTTCAGGCTTCGGAACAGGCCGCCGTCCGCAGGATTTACGACGACGTCCCCGAATCGGTACTGACGCCCCGAATCGTACTCTGGCGGGTTGTTCTGACAGATCTGCGCGTATATCCCGATTTCGTGAAACCGCTCGAAGCTGTCGTCCTTGACGGAATTTCTGTCGATCAGGATCGAAACCCGCGCGGCGAAATTTCCGTCGCCGTAGGAAGTCCCCGATACGTTGTTTATGGGGATCATTGAACCGTCCGACGGCTCTTCGCGCCCTTGCAGCCTCTCTAAATTTCTGAGGCTGTCGGGAGCGTCGGATGCGTCCGGGTATCCGTCTACGTTCGACAGTTTGGCCCCGCAAAGCATGAACCTTACGGTCGGGCGCAGATATGCGCGGTTGAACTCGCGCGAACCCTTGACGGTTATGAATCCTGGTTTGTCCATACTACAGCCTCCGTTGAAAATCTAGGACGCAGTTCCACGTCCCCGCGCGTCAAGTACAGCGTAAACCCGCCCCCTTCGCGGCCCGCCCCGTCTTTCGGGTCGGTTTCATCGACGGGTTCCCAGTCGGCGGGATTCCGGTGCGGAGGAACCGCGGGGTTCCGTCCGCTCAGGTTTCTGTAAAACAGTCCGTAACGCTTAAAACCGTCTTTTATCGTAATTCCCATGCCCATAGACAGGGTTTCGTCCCTAGGGGCGTCCGGGTCGTATACGTAATATCCGGCAGGATACTCCATATCGGGGAACCACTCGTTCGGAATCCCCGTCTTTATGAAACCGGGACGCCCGTTCCTGACGCGCGCGAGAATAAGTTCCGCGTCCGGCATCCGCGTCAGTCCCCGCCTAACTCGTTGATGAGCTCTTCGGCGCTGTTGATAGCCCCGATAAGCTCCCTGCCGCGATCCGTCAAAATAGCGATCTGCTGTTTGTACTCGGTGATCCTGGCGTCGATTTGGCTGAACTCCAGTCGGTACTTATCCAGCTTCGTGATAAGTTTCTGCCTGAAGGGCGTCGGATCGCCGGTAAGCGCAGTCTCCCCCGCTTCGCGCAAGGGCTTTGCCGTTACCGCCTGAACATGGTTTACGTCTAAATTCGGAGCTTCCACTTTCAACTCTCCTGTGGTTAGTTTGTTTATGGAATAGTTAGGGTCGTACCAGTCGTCTAAAACGTTGCCTATCGGTTTCGGATCCTGCCAGCACCCGATCACGTCTCCCGCGAAGTAATCGAAACCGCGCACGATGATGTTTTTGTAACCGGGTCTGCAGGCGCAGTGCGGCCCTCCGTGACAGTATTCGGGATGCACCAAAGCCATCTCTTCGGGCGTGTAGTACGGCGTGCGGCTGCGCCCCGCGATCGGTTTGAAGTCCTGAATCCGGAACTCAATGCCTTGCGCCTCCGCGCTCGCTTTGTGTTCCAGGATACTCTGCTTCAGATACGGAAACAGTATCTCTTTTATGTAGACGGTAAAACCCGCGTTCTTGAACAGATAGACGGTTTTGTAGAACTTGTCTATCGCGGCTTGCGGATCGGGCGTCTTATCGATAGACTTTCTATGATAAGTGAAACCTATCCTGTCGATGACGTCTTTCCGCTTGACGACTTCGTTGTAGAAGTCCTCGTCTCCGAGGCCGTTCGTCTGAAGCTGAAAAGAACTCTTGCCTAAGTTGTCGAGAACGTTCAGCACGTACTCTTGACACTTAGGGTGGGACATCTCGCCGCCCGAGAGCTCGACGAGGAACTCGCTCGCGTCCGCGAGGTGCTTGTCGCGCCACGCTTTGAACCGGTCGAGCGTGAAGACGCAGACGTCCTCGTACTTTTCAAGGAATTTTTCGCGGCTTTCCGCTTGCAGTTTCCAAGCCTCGGAGTGGAAACAGTACGGGCATTGCAGCCCGCATTCGATTGGAATCGGAAATTCCAAGTAGTATTTCACAGCTAACCTCCTAACTACGGTTGATTCTGTAAGGTTTTAAGTAAAGCGTAAATATCTGTTATTCCGGTACTGTCGTCGTCTTTAGTTAAAGACAAGGCGTTTCCGTTTGCCGTGAATGTAAACTCGCCTATTTTTAAGCTGGCTGTCGTGCCTTGTAAATTGACAAACGCGGATCGACTGTTCGCCGTTCCGCAAATAAGCATAGGCGAGTTACCTTGTATCTTGACTGTCGCGCCGGCCGAGTCTTCCGTTCCGCAAATAATACGGGATCCGTCGCCGTGAACTTGAAGCGTATTGCCGCTAGCCCCCAAACCGATGTTTACGTCGCTACGACCGTGCATACTAAACTCGTTAGAATTCCCCATCATGTGCAACTCGCGTTTACTCTGCAGACCAGTGCCGATATACACATACGAGTCGTTGTGTTCGTCGCCAAAAACAGCGGACACAGCCGGTCTGCTATCGCCGATTCCGAGATATAGCTCGTGCGAAGACAAATACGTGCCAGTGTATCTGTCAAAAGAACCGTATGGAAGCTGAATGCCGCTCCAATTTTCTGAGGATACAATGTCGTACAAGGTCGAACCCGACTCATGCTTCCAGTAGGCGGAGGTGTATCTGGTGCAGAAAGAGTATCTTCCGGCTCCGAACTTCAGTGTCGTATCTTCATCGCCGTTGACACTGATATGAGAATTTTGATCTATACGGGTATGGACGTCCTTACTGAACGAAATGCCACCCCTGGAGTAGACTGTGTCTGTGCTCGCAACTACATGATCGCGGTTTAACACCTCTTTCGAGGGAACGAAACTTAGACAGTTAATACTCTTTTTGTCCCCTCGGTCGCCTATCAGTCCTCCGCCGTTCCAGATAAAATCGGCGTCTATCTTTTGAAAATTATAGTTTAAATCAGCCACCCGGACATTGTCGGTTCTGTCAGGCAAGGCTAAGTCCGCTTTCGGCGTCCACTTCCCGTCGGGATTCAACTCAGGTTTCTCGAAATTGCTCATTTTTTTAGTCTCCTCTCGTGTTACAGCAGGCATATCGCGAAGTTCCGTTATTGCCGCTAATATCCGCCCACCGCGTATTCGCCCATCTCCCCCACGCCGTAGGTTCCATATCCATCCACCGCCCGTCGCTTCCGCAGTCCGCAACCCTGAAATGCGGCAGGTAGTGGTACGAGTTCAGCAGCGACCACCGCTGAAAACCGTCCGCGGCCGCGACTCCGCTTTCCAACGACCCCCACGTCCGTATCTCATACTCCCGCCACGCATGAGGCTCCAAATCCCGCCAGCGTTTGCCGCCGCCCGTAAGCCTTGCCGTCAGTTTCACTTTTTGGAACGCCGGAACCCTGACCTTCAGCGTCGCGTCAGGGTACTTTCCGTCCATATAGTTTTCCCGCCAATAATAACCTTTTATCTCCCCGCTCAAAACCCGCCCGTCCATTTCCGCGTCGGAAACCAATGCGTCCCGCTCCGTCAGCCCGAACTCGGAACCGTCCTCCCTTACGCCTACGGCGTCCGTACGGGAAATCCATGCCCCCATAGGCCCTATGCAGGGAAGCACGGTCAAAGTGTGCGGCTCTGCCCCGACGGAATCCTGCGGCGGAAAAACCCCGAAACTCGACGCGTGGTTTAAAACGCCGCCGTCCGCCCGATCCAGTAAATAGACTTCGCTCTCCATCCTGATCCACGCGGGGATCAGGAACTCGATCAGTCCGCGCAGATGGCAGGTTATGCGCTGCTGCGCTTCGGGATTCGTAACCGACCCGTCGGCGTTCGCGTCCGGCCCTAAAAAATTCGCCAAATGCAGACGGTACATACTATTGTCGGGATTGTAATTCGCCGTCCACAGACGCAACTCTTTCGACAGCTCTTTATAGTACCCCGCCTCGCGCGTAATTACTTTATAAGTGTATATCCATTCCCAATCGTCGGAATCCCGCGCCTTTCCGTCCGAATCGGGTTCGGGAGGCCTGATCGGATTTTCACGGTTTTCCCAATCGCGTTTCTTCCTGAAAAGCAGACATCCGCGATAATCTTTCCCGCCGCCGTTCCCTGTCCAGTTTAAGAAACAGTAGTCGCCGGCTTTAAAATCCTTGTTCGCTTCGCGGTCTTCGTCAGACCACGCTTTTCCGCGTATGTGCGTAAATCCGCCGGCCGCGTTTTTGACTCCTAAACCGAATTCAGGTTCCGCGAAGCTGTCTCTTAAGCGTTCGAACTCCTGATAATTCCGTTTCAGGCGGCTGTCGAAGTCCTTTAACGCCTCTTCGAGTTTAAGTTTTATCGCGGCGTTGAATTCGTACGCCTCTTCAGGCTTCAGCCTTTCGACGTCGGCCTCCAAGTTTATCAGGTTCAGGTACGCTTTCAGCCCGTAAACCGTCCCTCTTACCGAACGGAGCAGGTCGACGACGCCTTTAAGCTGCCGCCTCGAATCGGGATGTCCGAGCAAATCGTAATAGTACCAAGCCGGCACGCCCTTCGACAAAACGAACGCGTCCAGCAGCTGCGGCTGCACGGACTGCAGCCTCACGTATTTGTTAGGATATTGCGTAACCTCTTCCGTCACGTTCTCCCAGACGGACGGCTTCCAAAAACAACGGCCGTCGGAATCCCGATGCGTCAGTTCCGCTTTTACTCCGCCGCCGGAATTCGACGGCGCTAAATAATAAGCCCCGCCGATTTCGCGGATTTCCGACGGGACGGGTTCCGCGCCGCCGGCCTCCCTGTACGTCACCCGCAAGGCCGGACGGCGGTTCAGGTTCATGGACTGCCTGAATTTGTCCGGAGATTCGGCGCGGGCGGCCTCGATTTCGTCGGGAGCCGCGACCCACCACCGCGGAGGTTTGCGCAGCTTGCCTGTTTCGTCCGCGTAGCCCGCGATTTCCGCTCCCGGCGGAAGACCGTCCGTCTTCCCGTCCGCTCCCAGAATCCTGACCTCGCCCTCGGCGTCCGCAAGATCGCCTTCGGAGTACCTTACGTCGGGACGCCACCGCCCTTTTAACCGTCCGGGCGCGGGAGGCGCGTCAAGCTGGAAATAGGTCTCGGAAGTTTCGGTAGCCATTTCCTAAAGATAGCGAAATACCTGAAAATTTACAACCGTTGTATTTTTTGCAAATTTTCGCTATATTTATAACATGGCTACCGCGCGAAAAATCATCGAACTTTACGCCCAGACGCGGCCGAACGGCTTCGATTCGGCCAAAATAGGCCGCGCGGACGCTTCGCGCTTCTACGGCGCGTGTTTCGCGCCCGATCGTCCGCAGACCGGAAACCCCGTCGCCGACCGTCAAAGCCGTTATTTGACGGACAATCTTAAACGGTGTAAGTCGGACGGAGCCCGATACTTTGACCGCGAACGCCCGCTGAAAACGACGACCGCCGATTCTTCGCCGCCGCCTCCGATTATAGGCGGCATGGCCGAAAATTCGGGCGATCCGGCGAATCCGCCGAATCCGTCGAACGCCCCGCGCGAACCTGCGGAAAAAGAGCGCGAACACGACGGAGGCGGCGAAGACATCGCCAAAGCCCAAAAAGACAGTTTAAGCAAATTTTCCAAACCCGCAAACTCTACGTTTCAGGAGGATGTTATGGATGAATTGGACGCCGCGGTTCAAAGGATTTTGAAGCTGTACGAGAACGTGCCCGAAGACGGGTACGGCGAGATCGACGAGGGCAAACGTCTCCGCACCGCCGCCATGATCGGCATGATGGGGCTGTCCGCTTTGGGGGCGGGCAAAGCCAGAGCCCAAGACCACGCCTCCGACTGGGGCAGGTTCCCGTCTGGCGGGGAACAGACGCTCTCGTGGCAGCACAGCCATCCCGACAGCACGGCGAGGCATACGGTTTCGGGCAAAGACAATATCGACAGCCACGTCAAAGAGCGCGGCCATAAAAACCTCGACTCGTTTATAAAAGACATGTCGCAGCGCGGCTACAACACCCGTTTCAGCACCCGCAAAACGGACTGAGGGGGAGCTTATGGCGGCGTCGAAATTCGCGGAAAAGAATTTCGCTGAGTTCGTCGACGGAGACAGCGACATTATCGGCGACAGATTTTTCGATTATCTGTGCAACCACGCGACAATCAGAAAATACCGCGTCAACCAGCGGGAAGAGTACCGCATGGACTTGATAGCCGACAATATATGGGGCAATAAGAATCTATACTGGATATTGAGACGGTTAAACGCGATTCTGTGCATTACCGAGCTTTCGGCGGGAGCGGTGATCGACTATATCGACATGCCCGATTTGGAATCCGCCTACATGCACTGGAAGAGCGTAAAATGATACAGCTGAACAATCAAGTCTACTTCCGAATGGATTTCGGCAATATCGAAGACGTGGTAGGGCCGGAAACGGCCGTCGACGTGTCTATCGCCGAACGGCTCGGCAACGACATCCCGTGCGCCGCCGTGACCTTAGATTTCGCTTCGGAAATTCAAGACTATATGCTGCACGAACTGACTTCCGTAAACATGGTCATAGGGTTTTCGGAGGATGTCGCGGCGCACAGCCGCTGGCAAGTGGCGGGGCATAGAAAATCCGCCGGCGGATTTGTGATGGCTCTTACGTCGAACCGCGACTACGTGAACGTCAGCGGGTATAAAGCGTACAAGAACAAAGATTCCGTCGGAGCGATAAAAGACGCCGTAAAGGAGTATTTCTGCATAGAAGACGCGGACGGCAAATCCACGCTGGAAGCGTCCAACTACAACGATAAGATGACATGGCTGCGAAGGGAGCAGACCGCGCGGGAGTTCGTGGACTCCGTGTGGCTGCATTCGTACAAGGCGGGGAGCCTCATGGTTCCGGGGATCACCGGCAACATTCTAGGCAAAGGCGAAGACAAGTTCGGCACGTTCAGATTGATTGATCTATACCAACGCAACAAAATTATAGAACTCAGGCGCGACTCCAAAGACGCCGAAGTCTCCGTCGACGACGGAACTCCGATGAAAGACACGACCTTGATGTCGGACGACGCGTACGCCAGCAGCTCCGCGCTGTTCAACTACCGCGTGGGCAGCAGAAAGCTTAACCAATTCGACGTCGACACCGCGGACGGCGTGTGCAAACCCGTGGACTCGGAACCGATTTTCAAAGGCGTTTTTAACGCCGCCCCGCAGGCGAAAGACAACGACGGGTTTTACGGCAAAAGTTCGGTTCGGGCTTACGCCGGAGCCGACAGATTCGTCAGCGGCAATGTTCATAAACACTATCACGAAGCGGCGATATTGAACATGAACCGCCTGAGCAAATTCGGCGGGACGTCCAAAATGCTTCAAATCGCAGACAGGCGGAAAGTGCCGATAATGGTAGGGGATTTCGTCAGAGTCCATTCGCTGATTCCCGGCACGTCGATGAATTCCGAAGTTCAGTCCGGGGATTACGTGGTGACGGGCGTTCTTACCAAAGTAGTCTCGAACCCGCAAACGAGAGCTTTCGCCAAGACCTTGCTGTTAAACCGAGACGCGTTGGACATTCAAGAATACGACGGCTTTTTCAAGCCGCCGAAATGAGGAGGGCGTTATGAGAGGAATCGAACTGCTGCATCCAGACGTACGGAAACAAGCCGAACAGCTTGTCGTCGAAGCCGCGAAGGAAGGTTTGCCCGTGCTGATCACGGAAACGTTCAGAAGCCGGTCGGAGCAGGACAAGCTGTACGCGCAAGGCCGAACGACGCCGGGAAAGCAGGTCACGTGGGTGCAATATCCGAATTCCGCGCATAATTGGGGAGTCGCTTTTGATTTTTGCCGCAATGCGCGCGGGAAAGAATACGACGACGACGACGGTTTTTTCGCGCGGGTCGGGGCGATCGCCAAACGCATAGGCTTGTTTTGGGGCGGCGATTTCCGTATTTCGAAAGATAAGCCGCATTGCGAGAGTCCTTTGTATTTTCCGGGAAATTGCGCGGAAACGCTCATAGCTAAGTACGGGACGCCGGAAGAATTCAAGAAGACTTGGGCGGCGTAAGCGAACTTTAAGCGTTAAATCCGCGCCGCCGCGGGAGGTTCCAATGTTCGAATACGGAATTTTGAAGCCGAACACCGGTTATCGAACCGAGGACGCCTGCCCGCTGAAGTTCGGAGGCGGGGGCGACGGCCTAGACGCCGCGGTCAAACATATAATCAAGCGAGGAGAACCGTTCAAAATGACCGATACAGAACTGCCGGAATACGCGGTCGGCAACACGCCGCCGAAAAAGATACGACTGGAGGACGTCGCAGGGCCTGAGCTGCTCGCGAAATATTACGCGCAGGAGGGGCTCGTCGAGACCGACGAAAAGATTGAGCGCCTTTTGAAACTCACCGGAGTTATAGCGTATCGCGCGGATCCGCCGCAGTTTAAGCCTGAATGGCTGCTGAGTCTGCTCGAAGAGTCGGTTTACGACGGGCGTTGGACAGCCTTTTCGGATCGCAAGGATGCTTGCCGTGACATCGGAAGCTAAAACCTATGAAGACTGTCTGCGGGAAGCGCGGAGCGTAAGCAAAGAGCGATTGCAGGAGCTGTACGCCGCGACGGCGTTTCTCGTACGCGGACGGCGGGGGTCTCTGTTGGATTTTAAACCGTGCGGGAGTCCGAGCGGAGCGGACGTGAAATATTTTGCAAACAGCCGGACGGACGGCTGATCCGGCCGTCGAAGCGGTCAATCACAAAACCTCGTAATTGCTGTATTTCAAATCCACGGTGCAGGTCATAAACTGCCCGTCGTTCGACGGATTGCTTAAGACGACGTTCGTAGGCTGCACGTCGAACATCTCAAACGACATCGTCGGGACGGTGCGGCTCCCCGTATAAAGCCACAGGAAGACCCCTCGCGGCAAACTGACCCACTTCCGCGTCAAATGCGAGAACGTTTTAGCCGAGTTCATTCCAAGGTCGCGCCACACGGTGAATAATCTGTAATTTATATGCAGGTCGTCCTCATAGATTACGAGCTGTATGGAATTGGATTGCTCCGCGTCTATAATTTGCGTAGTCCGAAGCCCGTACACTTTAGCGGTCGCCGTTTTCAGCGTAGTGGTGAGCATCGTCGCGGACGTGCATTTGATGTTCGGAGACATTGCGCCTGCGATAGCTTTAGACACGTCTCCCGGTATGAGGCTGATGAGTCCGCTGAGAAGATCGATAGGGAGGACTAGATCCCAGTTGTGAGAGAGCGCGAACCTTTGCGTCCTTAATTTGCCGTAATCTGGAGAAACGAACGACATATAGCGCCTCCTTACACGGTACGCTTTTTGCCGTCGCCCGACATCCAAGTTTTGGAGTTTCCGAGATAGTCGGCGTCGCTGTTTCCGTCCTTATCCTTTATCTGCTGATACGCGGGAATGCCGTCCGCGTTATACACGATAATGCCGTAATTCGCGCTCTGCAGAGTTACGCTGACTTGCTGAAGCGACCCCGATCCTTGCGGATCCGAGATAGCCGCGGATGCGCAAAAAGTCTCGTACAGCGGATAATCTATGACGGACTTATTCCTGTCATGCGTAAGCAGACTGATGACCGCCCCGCTGTGGATCCTGCACTCGGGATTCTGGCTTCCGTCCCAACGGCTTACCGTCAAACTCTTCCAAAGTTCGAAAAACCGGAACAGCCTGTAGTCGTGAGGTTCGTAAAACACCATAGACGTTTGTATCGGCGCGGACGCCCTAGTTTGAATCTGGTGAAAGTGTACGCCGCGGACGTTGCCTTCCACCGTGGAGACGTTTGTGTTAGGCACCGACACCTGCTGGCAAAGGGCTGATATAATCCCCACGCCGTTATTGTACGCGGAGTCGTTAAGCGAGTCGAGAGCGTCGCTCAACTCGGACGGCCAGTCGCTGTCCGCGGTGAGGGACACCGCCCAGTTGTGGGTCATCGCATAGTGACGCCCTTGAATCTGACCTTCGGAAAAATTTATGGGAGAGCTCATAATAAACTCCGCAAGCGGTTATAGGTCTGTCCATGTATACGCGCCGCTGGTTCTTGCCTTATCCATACCGCCGGCGCCTGCAAAAATGTCGAAAAATCCGCACTTTAAAGAGATCTGAACCTTCATAATGTCGGGTTCGGACGACAGCTCGCCGCCGAGATTGCATTTGGTGCAGCAAACGTCGTACAAGTTATAAGTCATCACAACGTTTTGCCTGTCGGAATCCGTCAGTATGATATGGACTCCGCCAGGAATCATAGCGTTAAGATTTTGAGAAAAATCGAATCTGTTTACGGCCATGCTCTTCCAGCTCTCGAAAAACCGGAACACGCGGTAGTCATACCATTCGTTCAGCGACAGATTTATTTCCCGCACCGAGGATTCGCGGCCGCCGGGCTGATGAAACGGAATCCCCCTTACATTCCCGCTTATAATGCCCTCGTTCAAGTTAGAGCTCGGCAGGTTGGACACTTGCGTGCATGACGTGTTGATGATGCCCGCTTCGTTTCCGAAGGCGGGAACCAGCCCCATCAGCTGCTCGGGAAATTGGGTTATCCGCAGATCCCAGTTATGAGACAGCGCGTAATGATAAGCGCTCGTCGTCCGTAAATTGCCGTAATTAGCTGTAACGGGCATAGTCGTCTCCTTAGAACGGATTCTCGGCCAAAGACACCGACAACGGCTGGTCGCTTCTGTACGCCGTAACGTCGACAACGATCGTCCTTGCGGATTCTTTAAACGTGCAATCCCAATTTATGTAAATCTGATCCGTCCCGTACCGATTGTTGTCGGCGTTGATATTGTACTCGTTGATGAACCCCTGCGAACGCCAGCCGTCGGCTTGATTCCGCAGAAGCCCGAGCATCGCGCTCACGGTGTTCTCGTCGTTGTCCTCGAAAATGAAATCGCGCAACCGCGATTCGATTCCGCGTCTGATGCGCTGCCACGCCCACATGACGTGCAGATTCGACAAGGAACTGTCGATAGCCTGCGCGGTTAATTCGTCCCACAGCGTGTACCCGGAATCGTCCTGTTTAATAGGATTCCACTTATACTCGACAAGTTTCAAGCGGTCTTCGTTGTCGAAAATCCGCGACAGCCGCTTTACGCCGCGTAATACGCCGCGCTTATATCCTGAAGGCGCTTTTGCGGCGTTGCCGTTGACGTCGTTCTGCGCCAGAATCTTCGCGACCCACCCGACAGGGGACGTAAAGACGTTCATCGAGGTGTCGCTGTCCCATCCCTCGATCCACTGAGGCCACTTGCAGACGTACGGGGTGTTCATATCGTCGGTATCGAGGTCATCCCAGAAAGACGCCGGGACGCCGCTGAACGCGTCGGCGGTTACAGGCCACGGGACTTTACGGCTGTCCTCGACAACCGACGTAAGGCCTTGCGCTCTGTCGTACTTGCCGTCGCGCGCGTGCCCGAAACGTTTGGCGAAAACGCTGTTCCGAATCTCCGAACCTGCGTTGACGGCGAACCAAGGGTCGCTGCCCTGATCCCAATTACGGAATATGAGATTCAGCCCTTCCATGAAGAGGTTGCTTCTGCCGTCGGGATTGACGACCTGTTGATCCTTCGTTTTGGTCGAATCGTTTTCGTCGGGCACCTGAATTGTCATTTTAAACGTATCCGCGGCAATCGACCCTGACGTTCCCCCGCGCAACTGCATCGGGAACGCGTAGCGCTCTTTCCCGTCGATCTCTTCGGAAAACTTGTCCGGCAGGACATAGAGCTGCAACAGCTCCGGATCGATTTTGGGGTTAGGATTAACCGTCACCTCGACATAGTTAGAAGTCGCCAATACGCTCTTTATGTAGATCGGCGTCCCGGATTTATTGCGGTCTCTCGGGTTGAACGACACGGCGTCGTACTGCTCGACGATCGTGGATGTTTTGAGGTCTTTGCCGATTCTAACGTCGATTGAAAAAATACGCCCTCCGTCGCCCTGTTGAAAACGATCTCTAGGCAAAGCGGTAATACTCTTGTAACCTGGTTTCGGGGGATTTAACTCGTACGCCCAATCGCGCTGGTTGAATACGACCCACACGTTTCCTCCCCACGGGCCTTCGCCTTTGGCGTAAATACGGCAAAACTCGGTTATATCCTGCGACTCAGGATCAACATCGGATACGTACACGACGTCCTTATTCGGTTCCCAGACGTCAACCGCGCTAAACTCAATCCCGACGCCTTTTTCGGCGACGTAAGGATTGTTGACTACGCAACATACTTCAGAGGCGTCTCCGATTTTTCCTTTATCCAACGCCAAGGAAACATACGCGCACTTATTCTCGCTGTTCAGCCTCCACTCTTTGCCTTCGCCCGTCCCTGATCCGACCCTGACGACATACGCCGGCCGTCCCCCCTCAAGGTACTTGTCGAGGTCGTACATGGACTTGCTGAAAGTGCGCCAATTCTTCTTGCCGAAGTACCGCGCCACGTCGCCCTGCGACCGCACGTAATAGATTTGGTGCATAAATCCGCGCTCGGACTCGACAGCGAACGCGGCGGACATCACGATAGGCGAGGGTTCTGACGGACGCTGGGATTTGTCTATAAATCTTACAAACACTCCCGCGTTGTCGTTGACTTGTATTTTTTGAGGCATGGCTGACGCTCCTTCTTATGTTATTTAAACGCTTCGCGTAATTTCGATAAACTAAAGATAGCGAAAACCGCGGAAATTAACAAACGCCGCGTATGCGGAGGTTTTCGCGCGAAACCGCGCGAGCCTCGGACGGCGCCCGTCAGCCGTCCGCATTCAGACCGTCGTGCGTGTTGCCGTAAACGGACGGGTTCGTAAACCGCAGAATGGTCAGCATCGTAGCTATGTTTTTGTCGATTGTATTCACCTTCTCCTGTAAATTTTCAAATTTTTGCTTCCCTATAGTGTCTTTTTCGATGTTGCCCACGCGCACGTTCAACTCCGACAGCGTCTTTTCCAGCGCCCTCGTGTAATCCTTATGCTCGGTGAGGTGGTTTTCGTGCGCCTTGAACAGGGTGTCGGTGGTCTTTTTCATGTCTTCGATGTGGACGTCCTGCTTGTCCGCGATTTTTCGGTACTCCGTCCGCATGTCAGCCAGTTGCGCGTCTCTGTCTTTTTTACGCAGTTCCGTATCTTTCTTCTCGATTTCGGCCTGTTTCGCGATCAACTCCCTGCTTTTTTCGTGAAGTTTGGTCATTCTCACGTAAATCAGAAAACCTATGACGAGGACGACCAACGCCACAATGCTCAGCGGCGTCCACGGCGTTCGGGCGATCATATCGAACGCGCCGCGAGCGGCGTCGGGCACTTTAGGCGGAACATCTTGGGCGAAAACTTGAAAAACGGACAGCGTTACCACGGCTAAGGGATTTAGCGCGAGTTTCATATCGTATCTCTCCGTAGCGATAAGGTGTACTCCCCCATCGATAAAGATAACGAAAACTGCGGAATTTAACAAACCGGAAAACTTACGGAATTTAAAGCGGACAAAAAAAACGCCCTTGTTTTTGAGCGTTGTCGAGAGGCTTGGGAGTTGTCGCTTCTTTAACCGCTATACCGCGCGGGATTCGGCGATTTTAAAATACTTTTCTTCTTTTTCTATGCCGATAAAATTACGCCCGGCGTTCATAGCCGCCGCGCACGCCGTTCCGCAGCCCATGCAGCAGTCCAATACGGTTTCGTTTTCATTGGTGTAAGTTCTTATCAGCCACTCGCACATCTCCACGCTTTTCTCCGTAGGGTGCCTCGTCGCCGCGGGATGCGGTTTCGAACGGGATATTATCGACACAGGGTATTTCTGCCGCGCGCCTTTCCTGACGTCGGGCGCGACCCCGAAGTCTCCGTAATTCTGATTTACCGCCGCTTTGTTTTTGTAAGCCGTGCCGCGGCCGTGCAGCGGCTTCCCGAGCGTAAATTGCGGATTGTACGTCGGGGCGTTCCTATAGAATACCGCGATTTGCTCGTGCACGCGCAACGGCATCCGTTTGGCGTTCAGAAAGCCCGACGACAAAACCTTGTCCCAAATCAGGTCGTACCGGAAATTCTGACGGTTGCTGTTCACCAAATCCACGTAAAACAGCCCCTGCGCGAATAGAGCGGCCGCTCCGTTCGGTTTCAGTATCCGATTGAACCGCGCCCATAAGCCGGGCAGCGGAATCGGGATGTCTTCTTTGTTGGCGGTCACGCCGTAAGGCGGATCGGTCAGAATGAAATCGACGGTTACGCCTTCTTCGATCAGCGAGTCCATGGCTTCGAAGCAGTCGCCGAGAATGAGTCTGTTCATAATAGGTTTCCGGGTTCGACGGAGACGGCGGGGCCGCCCTATACTACAGTACGCTTTCGCGCAGCTATGTTTTTTTTTTACGTTTCAATAAATTTCAAATCCCGCAAACGTACTGTAGTAGGAGGCTGCGGCGATGGCGAACAGATATTGCGAAAGCCCGATCGGAAAAAAATTCGGCAGACTTACGGTCGCCGAACGGTACGGCGCGCGGAAAGACGGACTCGGCATCTATTACATCTGCGTATGCGACTGCGGCAAGACGAAAATCGCGCTCGGCACGAAACTGCGGACGGGCGCGATCCGTTCATGCGGATGCGCCAAAGGAAGACCGGCGGTGCATAAAGAGGGATCCGTATATAACGGCAAGCGCCTGATCGGGTGCGAAAACGGCGTGTACACGATGCGGTGCGAACTTTGCGGGAAAACGTCGCGGATTAGAAATTCGCCAAAAAACGCGCCCGCGTGCGTTTGCAGAAAAGCGCTGAAAACTTACAACGCGCTGTCCGACGACGACGCCGCGCGGATCGAAAACTTGCTGCTGCAGGGCGGCAATATGTCTGAAGTCGCGAATATGACGGGCGCGAGTTACCACACGATCCGCCGTTACATAAAAGAGCGCGGTTTGCCGTACAGCCCCAAACACAGAATGCCGCCGGCCGTGACGGCGGAAGAGTTGGCGCGGCAAGGTTTGAGACTGTCCGACATCGCCGCGCGGTACGGCGTCAGCATCGGCGCGGTGTCAAGATTTTTGAAAAGGCACGGAATAAAATACCGCCCTTCGGACTGCCGCCCGGGAAGGCCGAAAAAATATCCGGACGTCGTTATAGGGCGCAAATTCGGCATGTTGAGAGTATTGGGTTTGGAGCGGATCGGGACGGGCGGTTCAAGGACGGCCGTCTTAAGATGCGAATGCGACTGCGGCAATCTGACTTCCGTTAAAGCCTATGCGTTGCTTTACGGAGGCAAGACGCATTGCGGATGCCGCCGCAAAAACAAAAAGAAAGAGAGGGCGCATGACTAAGAAAAAAGCCGCGGAGCCGGCTTCGCCGCCGAGCGCGAAGACCGAAACCGCCGAACCGCAGGTTCGCGTAAATCGGAAAAACCTTGCAAGGATTAACTGGCTGGTCGAACAGTCTCGTAAAACCGACATGCTTCTCCACGAAAGACTTAACCTCGAATCTTTCGGAGGCGGGGAACGGGAAGAGGCGTACGAAGTTTGTGCGCGTATCCTAACCGGCAATCTTTACAACCCTTGTTCGATACAGCTTCCGAAGCAAGTTTTAGAAAGCGCGCTCTCGGAATACCTGATAAGCGTCGAGCGCGAACTTTGCGAATTAGGCGTAAAGCCGGCGACCGGGATCAATTCAGGGTCTTAAATTCTATTCAAATGCATCCGCAAGCCGAAGTAACGGCTTGTAAAGCGGGAATTAAACGTCAAATCGAACGGCCTGATCAGAATTGATAAGGATTTAGTAGGTTTGAGCAAGTTTTAAGGAATGGCAGTGGAACATATAGAAAAATACGTCGAAATGATTGACGATTGCGAGCATGAAAAGGAATTCCATCAAATAATCGTCATGGCTATTCAGGATCGATGGCGGGCGGACTTTCCCAGCTACGTCGTCCGCAGCGCCGCCAAAGACCGCAAAGCGTACGAAACCGCGCTAATCGGGCCTGGTAAGTTCATATCTCACATCCTGAACGCCGTGGACAGGACTGACTTCACAAGAGGCGGTTATTACATAGAAAACTATCACAAACTCACCAAAGGCGTAGATACCGCCGAAGAGTGCAAACGGCTGATCCACGACATCCTGGCTTGTCCGGATTTGCGGATATGGCTAATCGAGACGATCGGAGGATAGGCAATTATGGACGGAGATACGCCGTGTTGCGAGTGTGTTACGCGGACAGAGTACCGTTGCAGATTCAACTGGTACAGCTATTGTTTCTGAGCCCTTGTTGCGGTTGAAAAATAAAATATATCTAATTAATTGGAGGGTGTGATGGACGAGCATTTGCGTAAACTAATTGATGAAGAAAACGCCAAAATGGAATCCGAAGCCTGCGGTCACACAAAAAGATATTCGTTGAAATTTCAATATGACGGATATAACTGCGTAGTGACCAGAACCGTCTACACTGACGAAAAAGCGCCTAGACACTTCTTCCTCTGCGGCTATATCCATATCCCGAAGTGGCATAGACTGCACGGCGTAGATATTTACGGAGAGGATACGGCGGCTGATGTTGATTTGGTGCGCGACCTTGAAGTGCACGGCGGGGTGACTTATACCGGGAGACGTTTTGACGACGGGGAGTGGTACATCGGATTCGACTGCGCTCATGTCGGAGACCTCTTTATCGACGAAGAGATATTTATGCGGAGTCCTGACAGCCGTTACCGTGATTTAGAATATGTGCAGGAAGAGTGCCGGTGTCTTGTAAAGCAGTTAAAGGAGCTTGGAGATGCCTGACAACCGAGAAGAAGAATTGCGCGAACTGTGCCGTAACTATTTCGAGTTTCACGAAGTAATTAACGAAATGATCGCGGACGGTGTTACGGCACCGTACAGCTCGTTTAATGATCGAGCGACGGCCATACACAGAGCCATTCTTAATCTGTTAGGGATTGAGCGCGAGGACTGGCGCTCTAACGTCAATTTGAGTAATTTCAATAACGCGACTGATTTTGAAAATGCGGTTGTCAATACATATTTAAAAAATCTTTCACCTTAAAAGCGTACTGTAGTAGATAGGAGGCGGTTATGGAAAACGAAATCAGAGGCAGGGCGGTGAACGAGTCGCAGATTAAGACGCAGAACGGGGACGTTATCCAAAGCCCCGTGCGGGTGTCGGCTGACAAAGTCGGCGAAAACGTCGTGATCCGCGACGGGCAGGTTACGCGCAGACTCGATTCTTAGTTTGTTCGAAGGGGACGCCGGGCGTCAGCCCGGCCGAGCAGAGTACGCGCCGCCGGCGGCGGGACGGCGGCGCGCCGGAAAGAAAATTCTGCTCAGGGCGTAACGGCGCCGCTATCCGCTTATCCCCCTTCCGCTTTTAAAAACTTAACTGTGAGGAGAATAAAATGCCTGCGCCGATACACGCGTACACCACCAAAGACGCGGCCGAGATCCTTAAAATTAAACCCCGCACTGTTGTGGACTACATCAACGCGGGTTTGATTAAGGCCGTACCGTGGGTCGGCAAGTCGTGGCTCATACAGCCCAAAGAGATAGAACGTCTTACGAGAACAGGGATCGACACTAACGGTCTGCGCGCCAAGCTGAACGCAAAGCGCGAACGGAAAAATTCGCCCGTCCGCGAAAAACCGCCGCTTTCCGCCGAGCGCGAATTAACCGATGCCGCGGTAACGGCGGTTCCCGGCGGCGCGGCGGCGGTTTTGGCGGCGAGAGCGGCGGCAAACAAAGCCAAAGCGGAGCCTATATCCGCCGCGGAATGCGGAGTTAAACCGTGCGTTCGGCTGAGCGTCGACGACACGCGGTTTAAAACCGCAGCTAAACCGCGCAGACCCGCGCCGTCGAATATCACGGAAAAACCGGCGGCGGGCACTTATCACGGGAAAATGCTGACTCCCGACGAAATCCGATTTATACGATGGTTGCAGTTATACGCTAAAAACTATTACAAACTTTTAAACGAAAAGACGATCGACGGAACAAGCGACCAATGGCACGAACGCTGCAAAGGCATACTCGGAGTAGAAAAAATAAAAAACATAATAATGTTTTTGAGGGCTAAGAGATTTTTAACTTGCGACGGTTGCAACACGTCTTACGTCGTGCGCAACTTACATGAGTTTTTCACCTGCGCTCCGGTCGAAGGAAGCGCTTTGCCGAAAGGTTATAAATATGCCTGAGATAAAAAACGAAGTTGGAGTGATCTCGTATCTCGCGAACCCTGCGGTGCGGGGGGTTGTTAAAAACACCGCGAGACGTTGGAAGTTCGAGGCTCCGCTCGCCGCGCATCTTCAAGAGTATTACACGAACCTGTCTCCGAACTATACGCCGGCCGATGCCGAGCTTGAGTCTTTCCTCTCGTGCAAAAAATGCCAAGAGGGAGAGATCGCGCTGGCGGTCATGGCCAAACGCGCGCATGAGAGCGTCCCTATAGAGGGCGCGAAAACTCTGATTAACAGCTTTTTTCATCATTACCGAGACCGGGCTTTCCGCGTCGCTCTCGACGACTATAACTCAAACGTCGACGCCGATCCTGAATTCGCGATGTCGGAGATGATAAAGATTGTCGCCGACATACATAAAGTCGGCAGCGTCGGTTACGAAGTCGTGAATTACGCCGACATGGATATGGAGAGGTACATCGAAGAGGAGATGAACAAGCCGGAAAACGTAATCAAGTCCAAGTTCAGACATATCAACGACTCCTCGCCGTTAGGCGGCTACCAAAAAGGATGGCTTGTGCAGGTGGCCGCGCCTCCCGGGGTGGCGAAGACGCAGATGATGCTGAACGAAGCCGTGCACATGGCCGAACAAGGCCATAACATCGTATGGATCGCTCTCGGCGACATGAACAAGAAATCGATGCTGCGCCGTATCATGTGCCTTGTGAACCATGTGAACAAAATGGATCTCGGCTGCTGCAATCTCAAGCGGTATTGGACTGACAGATGCAGAGAAATCTCTAAACGCATACGCTTTGTCTACAAGCCCGCTTACGAAGTTCCCGCGAGTTCGATAATCAACATCGTAACTTCCATAGAGTCTCCAGAATTCCCTGTCGACGTCGTATTCGTTGATTATGACGGGAATTTTAAGACCACGGGCGAGATGATGTACGAGCGGCTTAACTACGCTTACGGGGAGTTAAGCAACGTGGCGACGGACGGCATCGGGACGCCCGTCGAGAATTTTAAGCTGGTCTTTGTCGGAAGCCAAGTTAAACCCGAGCACTGGGCTAAAGAAGAATTGCCGGAAGCGTGTTGCGCGGAATCGTCGGGAAAACAGGCCAAGGTCGATTTGATGGTTGCGATTAACTGCAACCAAGTGAATCACGGCATCGGGACTATCAATATCCCGAAGAGCCGCGACGGCGATCTCGGCAAGGTTAAGTACCGTCTCGAGAAATGGGGCGGTATGCGGGGTATAAACGTTGAAGAGTATTATCAGTTCCTAAACGCGACTACAGAACAGAACAGAGATCGTGAAAACCTCACGATAGTTCCGCCGAAGATTGCCTCGGAAGTCCCGTAGGCATAAACTGCGGCCATAAGGCCGCGCACTTTTTATTTAACAAAGGAGTAGCTATGGCTACAGCAGTTAAAAAGGCGGTTAAAAAAGCCGTCAAGAAAGCAGTTAAAACGGCGGCTAAAAAAGCCCCTGCGAAGAAGGTCGCGAAGAAGAAGTAATCTTCTTCTAAACATCTTCGGAAGCAGTCGGGGAGCGTCTAAAGCGTTCCCCGTTAATTAAATTCAAACTCGGAATAAACTCTGATGACAGTTAGAAAGAACTCATGGCTGAAACAGAAGGTTGAAGAGCTGTGGCCTGAAGAACGCCTACGGCGCGAATATCGCAGGGGTTGCATGTGGAACTGGTGCATTGAACAAGGCATACCCGAAGAGAGGATGGATTTAATGCTTGTGGATCTGATGATAGAGCTTGCGGACGAGCTTGAAAAGCGCGGTTTCGAGAGGGAGATCATACCGCAAATTCTAAAACCTGACAATATGCGCAAAGTCTTTGACGTCGCCCACATAGGCGAATGTTTCTTGAAAACTCACAGAGGCGAGCTGTTGCCGACTTGGGAAGGAAAAACAACTTATTATGAATGACATCCCTATGAACGACATCGTCTGCGGAGACCCGTTTATGGGAAGCGGCACGACAGCCGCAGTGTGCAAGGAATTAGGACGGGGATATATCGGAATCGACCTGAATCCGAGGTACGTGGAAATTGCGAGAAAGCGCGTAGACGGAATGGCGATGAACGAGGATTACCAAATGTCGCGCGGAACAATAATGAATCGGAGGGAAGCGTGAGCGGGGCAGGAGATGTAATCCGCGAAACGGAAAATCCGCAGAAAACGAAGCGCGGCTCTTTCGACGACGTTATCCGTTGCGTCACGTGCAGACATTTCGGATATAAGCACGTTACGGACAACGACGATCCTGACGGGTTCGTCATCGACGAGTCGCCGTACTGTTTCAGACGCGGACTCCATAAACCGGAAAACGAAGAATGCGTTTACAAAGGCATGACGCGCCGACAGGTCTACGAGCTGGAAGCCTTAGCCGAACATGAGTTAAAAATATTTAAAAAGTTTAAAACGATAGGCGAACTTTATGCCAAATTCAAAGAAATTCACCTTTAACACGGAGGAGCGGCATTATGACGGATACAAGAACCGTCGTCATTAACTTCGACAACCCGTTGCAGGGATACGCGGCTTTGCCGGCTCCGCGGATTGTCCGCGACGAAGTCTGCCGGCGTCTCGGCATTCGCGAAACGCCGTACAGCAGGGTCGTCTGCTATCTTTGCGGATACCGCTCTTTATCCCCGCAAACGCGGTGGCGCATGTTATATAAGTGGAACGACAGCTGGAGGTTCTCGTTTTTGTGGAGAGAGATAGGACGTCTTTGCGACTACGGAGATCTCAACCAGGCTAAAAGATTCTTTGACTACTGGGATCTTCGCAGAAGATGCAGAACCGTCGAATATACCGACAGCATAGAGCTTGACGCAAATTGTTTCGCCGACTGCGTAAAAGTTACCGCGGAGGATAATTCCGACGAATTCGTCCGACGCCTGAAAGCGCGGCTCGAACGCGACGTCGACAGCCTCGCAAGGAACTTGGACGAATGCGTCGGAAGGCTCGCCGAAGAGATAAACTCTCTTAAACAACAGGTAAGAAAACTTGATTCGGCGTCTTAACTTTCGGTCAACCGCCGCAGAATTGCGCCTGCAAACGCGGACGGCCGGGAAAACGGCCGTAGAGCCCGTTGACCGCCGTACGGCGCCTTCAAAAGACCGGCGGCAGAAGCGATGAAAACCGTCGTCTTCTTGAGCCTACTGTTCGGCGGCATGTTCGCGTTGTACGACGTCATGCTCGCAAGATATTTCGGCGACGAGAGCGTCTTGGAGACTCTCTGGAAACGGCTCAAAGAGCGTAAATAAATTTCGACGCCGTAAACCGTACTGTAGTAGGAGGATGTCGCTATGTCATGGGGATTAAATCGTGAAAAAGACCCGGCGTTGGATAACTTTCCAATCATGCCGATCCGTTTTAAAAACGCGCCGGAGATGTGCTTATATTGCAAAGGCGAACTCGTCTACCCAAGCTGCAACATAAGGCTCTATCTGTGTCCGGAGTTTAAAGACCCTATGAAGTTTCAGCAACGGTGCACACCGATGTGCGGCGTCGATGAGGATTCGATTAAGACGGTCGAATTCAAAGAACTGTCTAAAACCGTGAAATTGCACGGTCAAGATATGGACATCGAACAGATCTGCGAGTATCCGAAAAGACCTCGCAAAGTTATCAAGGAGATGCCGCCGAATGAAGCTGATGTCAGCCTCTAAGCTTGACCCGGGATTTAGAGCGGAATGCGCGCGATTTATCGTGCTAAATCCGGTAATTAAGAAGTGGTCAAATTGCGTAGCATTCGCTACATTCGACCCTTTCGCGTGCATCCTCAAAGGCGCGATGCGGCGTATTGATGTCGTCCCGCAGATTTTGAAAACCCCCAAAGTCAAAACTCCTAAAGATCTGGATATAATGATTTGGTGGGATGATTTAGAACTTGATGACGGATCATACCACTTCGCGCTAATTAACGGGGAGCACTACGAAATGCAGACAGGGTGCGGCGGCGGGTTCAGAAGAGTCAGCGTCAAAGAGGAACATGAAAAAGTTACGCGGATGTTCCAGCATTGCAAACGGGTTCATAGTTTTTATTTGACGCTTAAACGCGATTATTCTCGAAGCCGTAGAAACTACGCCGCGGTTAAGCGGATTTATGACGCTTTTTACGGTAAGAAGTTTGATCGGTTACTAACGATCTTTCAAAGGTGGGATACTATGATTCAAGAAGACCTCAACAAAAAACGGGAGGCTGCATGATTCCAGAAGAGATTTACGTTGTAGAAGTTACCGGTGGAATACATTTTCGCTGCAAAGGAAAGATGAAGCATGCCGAGTTCGACCAACTAAGCCAACGGTTCTACGTCGGATTCGAGTCGGAAACTGATGCTCTGAAACTCGTAGAAAAAGGCGACGAGGTTCTGGCTTACGTCAATTCGCGGCCGCATTTCATTAAACAGCCGTAACGAAATCTACGCGCCCGCTTAAAGGAGCCGCTTTGATGTTCTACGAAGGCAAAGACTTCGTTTGCATGGAGACCGACGCTATCTTCGGGATGTCTTTGCTGCCCGACAACAGCGTCGATCTGATTCTGTGCGACCTACCGTACGGGATAACCCAAAATAAGTGGGATACTTGCATCCCGTTCGACAGGCTTTGGGAACAATACCTGCGCGTGATTAAACCGAACGGCGCAGTCGCCTTAATGTCAGCAGGGGCGTTCACAGCCAAAGTCATTTTAAGCCAAGAACGGCTTTTTAAGTACAAATGGGTCTGGGAAAAATCAAAAGCCACGAACTTCTTAAACGCTAAAAAACAGCCTTTGCGAAAATACGAAGAAGTCGTTATATTCTACAGTTCGCAACCGACTTACAACCCTCAGATGACGCGAGGCGAGCCGTACGACCGAGGGGTTCGGAAAGACGCGCTGACGGGCAGTTACGGAGATTTCAAACCCGTGCGCATCAAGAGCGGCAACGGCGACAGGTATCCGTCCGATGTTTTGTATTTCAAAACGGCTGAGACCGAGGGCGAAGTTCTGCATCCGACGCAGAAACCCGTCGCCCTTTGCGAGTACATGATTCGGACTTACACTGTTGAAAACGAAGTCGTTTTGGACTGTTGTATGGGCGCTGGAACAACCGGCGCGGCTTGCGCAAGGACTAAGCGCAGATTCACAGGATTCGAGATCGACAGCGAGTATGCGGACATCGCTGTTGAGCGAATTAAAAAGGAGTACGCGATATGCGCGACGGGCTGACTGACTTTTCGGATCGTCGGGAGGACGAACACCGCAGGGCTTACGCCGCGCTGTTCGGAGACGGTAGCGAAAACAGACTTCATCTTGAATGGGCCAGATATTGCAGGGAATGCCGATGTTTGCAAACCGTCTCGGCTTTTAACCTTGACGCAAACTCGGTATCCGAAATGAAAACAGAGCTTGAGGTTCCTAAATGCGCGAAACTCGGCGTCGAGATACCGCGCGAAGAACTCGACCGCAAGGAGAAGCGGACGGACTGCCCGTTGGGAACCGACGAAAACGCTTTTTACGTCCGCCGCAAAAAAGAAATCGCGGAAGACCGCAAGGAACACGCTTGGCGGATGTTCGAGAACGAGTTGAACGAGGCGTGGCCCGAGTTTAAGGATCGGATTGCCGCAGCGGTTCGGAAGAAATCGGCGGAAGCCGTGTGATTTTGAATTTTAAGGAGATTTCGCTATATTATGGCTACGAATATCGTGTACAGCAAAAACGGGCTAATTCTCGCGAACGAAGACTGCTTCGGCTTCATGGAGAAGCTGGCCGAAAAGAACGTGCGCGTAGACGCTATCATCACGTCGCCGCCTTACAACTCGAACAAAAAGGCGGGCAAACGCAGCACGAACCAAAACACGGCGGTCAACGGCTATACATATCTGAGATACGACGTGCACGTGGATAATTTCACGTCCGAAGAGTATGTCGAGTGGACTGTGAATCTGTTCAACCACTACGACTCGGTATTGGCGCCTGACGGAGTCGTGCTGTACAATCTGTCTTTCGGCAGCGAGAACCCTAACGACTGGCTCATGGCGATGAACGGGGCGGTTACGCGGACGAACTTCACTCTGGCGGACGTGCTGATTTGGAAAAAGAAGACGGCGTTCCCGATCAGCAGTTCGCCGAACAAAATGACGCGGATCACGGAATTCGTGTTCGTGCTGTGCAGAAAGCCGGAGATAATAACGTTCCGATCGAACAAGCGTTGCACGTCCGTGCGGGATACGGGTCAGAAGGCTTACGAAAATGTATATAACTTCATCGAAGCCGCGAACAACGACCGTTTGAACTGCCAATACAATAAGGCGACGTTTTCGACCGAGCTGGTCGAGAAACTGATAGACATGTACGTGCGGCCCGGAAGCACGGTTTTCGATTCGTTTTGCGGAACGGGCACGACATTGGCCGCTTGCAGGAATAAAGGATTAAAGGGCATAGGCTGCGAACTGTCGGCGGATCAGTGCAGGTGGGCGGTGGAGAACAGGTTCGAGAAGAATATCGACGAAGACGAAGAGCCGTACTTCGGGACGCGCATTAAGGAGACGGTTCAGGCGTTTAAAGAAACGTTCGGCAAAAAAGACTGTAATGCGGAGGCCGTAGCTTAACCGGCGAAGCGCCGCATGCGCGGAAGACGCCGGTTCAAGGCCGATCGGTCTCCTTTAACGGGAGGAAGAATGGAAATCGTAAAAGTCCGCATCAAGGACTTGAAACTGTACGACAAAAACGCCAAGGTGCATACCCCCGCGCAGTTGGACGCGATAGCCGAGAGCATCCGCAGTTTCGGCTTCAACGCGCCTGTCGGCGTCTTCGGCAAAGACAACGCCGTAATCTACGGACACGGCCGAATCGAGGCGTTGAAGAAACTCGGCGAAAAAGAAGTCGAATGCGTAAGGCTCGACCACATGACGCCGGAACAGGCGAAAGCGTTCAGGCTCGTCGAGAACCAGCTTAACCTTGAAACCGGGTGGGAAGCGCTGCTCTTGAATTTCGAGCTGGACGACATTGTGAAATTCGACATGAAAGATTTCGGACTTAGCAAGAAGCTGCCTAAATTGGAAGCCGGTACAAAAATTAAATGCCCTGAGTGCGGGTTGGAGTTTGACGCTCAAGGAGGGCGCGCGGAAGGAGGCTGATTATGACCCCGGACGAGATAGACGAAAAACTGCAGGCCGCGCGGATCGCGATAGAGCTGAAGAACTGGTCGGACGCGATAGCGTTCTTCGCCAACCTGACGCTGTGGTGCTATAGCGAATTCGCGAAAGAAAACCCGATACTGAATTTAAGCGCGGCATACGTCGCAAACACCGAAAGGAGCCGAGATGGCGGATAAGCTGGAAATTCGCGCGAAAAACGTTCTGAGCCGCCTGACGGCGGCCGTCGGCAGGAAAACCTATCCCGCCGCCACGGAGCAGTGCAGGGAACTTCTGATAATATGCGCCGCGTTGTGCGGAGCGTCCAAACAAACCGCGCGGATCGACTGCCCCGATCCGCACCGCAAGGAGGCGCGCCGTGCACCTGACGGAAAATAAATGGGAATGCGACGTCTGCGGACGCGAAATCGAGTTCTCCGCGCGGAACAAACGTCTCGGACTGCGCGTAGACGAGCGAGGAATCCTTATACAGGAAAGCCCTAACGGAGACGTCTGCCCCGTCTGCCGCCCGTTCCTCAAGGAAGAGTTTCTCGGCGTCGCCGAGCGCGTCCGACGGGCTTCGCTGAATATCGAGCCGCCGGAGCCGCCCGTCGCAGTCCCGGACAACATCCCGAAATATGTGTTCTATTTCATCGGCGACGGCATGGGTTACGCCCACGTCAAAGCCGCCGAAAACTACTTCGGAATTTCGGCGCCTTTCGGCGGCTTCCCCGCGCAAGGCTCGGCGACGACATATCCCGCCGACGGACAGGGCTGGGTGACGGACTCGGCGGCGTCGGCCACCGCTTTGGCGTCGGGCGTCAAAACGTTGAACTACCGGGTCGGATTGTCGCCGACCGGGGAGCGGCTGTACGGCATAGCCCATAAATACAGGGAGTACGGAGCCAAAATCGGGATCGCCACCTCGGTGAGCGTAGACCATGCGACGCCCGCGGGATTCTACGCCGGGGCGGAAGACCGCAACATGTACTATGAAATAGGACGGCAGATCGCCGGAACGGGCTTCGACTACTTCGCGGGATCCGGGCTGCTCGATCCTTCGCGGGAATCTCCCGACGCTTACGCGCTCTTGGCGAACGCCGGATACGCCGTCCTGACTTCGCGCGATTTGTCGGAAATATCCGCGCTTCCCGAAACCCGCGGCCTGTTTCTGAAACAGGCCGCGCAATTCGACCAGGGAAGCCTCGAATACGCGTACAACAGACAGTTTACCGGAGATTACGGCTGGGTTTTGGAAGATTTCGTCAGGATTGGAATCGAACGGCTTTACAGCGCGAACCGCAACGGGTTCTTCTTCATGGTCGAAGGCGGGAAAATCGATTGGGCGGCTCATGCGAATCAGACCCTTGTCGCGATACACGAAACCGGGGATTTTTTCAAGGCCGTGCTGCCCGCGATAGACTTCTATCGGAACCATCGGGACGAAACCTTGATAGTCGTCACCGCAGACCACGAAACAGGAAACACGTCGCTGCCCGATCCCGACGGCTGGGACATCGCGTGGGGGAGCGGAGACCATTCGGGGCAAAACGTTCCGGTTTACGCCATAGGGAAAAACAGCGGATTGTTCGGCGGCGATATGGACAACACCGACATTCCGAAACGCATAATGAACGGAAATTCAATATGATGCAGATCGTGCGGCTCAAAACTAACGACATCAAGCCGTATCACAAGAACGCCAAAGTTCATACCGGCGATCAGATACGGCACCTGATGAACTCTATCAAAGAGTTCGGCTTCAGCGTCCCCATAGGCGTCGGCGGAAAAGACAACGTCATCGTCTGCGGACACGGACGGTGGCTCGCCGCCAAAAAACTCGGTATCGAAGAGATTCCCTGCGTTCGTCTCGACCATCTCTCCGAGGAACAGCAGAGGGCCTACCGCCTCGCGGACAACAGCGCTTCGATGATGACGGGTTTCGATTTCGGCAGACTGGATTCCGAAATAAACTCCCTGCTGAATTTCGACAAGGAGCTGTTCGGCTTCGGGTTCTCGCCGAAGGATTCTGACGACGGCTTCGGATACCCGACCGCCGAAACCAGCCCGAAGGCCGGGGGCAAGGGCGGCGCCGGCTCCGACGGCGAAGGCAGGAAGAAGAACAGCAAGCCCGCGCAGTACAAATGTCCTGGATGCGGACACGCGTTCAACCCCGGGTATGAGGCCGCCCTCGCGGAATCCGAACCGAGCGCGGGAGACAGCCTTGAAGAAGCGCTGAAAGAAGCCGACTTTTAATCCGAAAGGAGTCTGAAATTATGAAAAAGCTGATGGACAGCAAACCCGACGTCAAGGCGTTTCTGGGGAACAGTTACGATAAACTGAAAATTATCGGAATCGACCCCGACAGCATTGCGACATTAAAAGACCTCACCGATCTGCTGATGATTCTGAAAGCCTTGGAAAGCGAAAAAACCGCCAAAGACTACATTGACGAGCAGTACGACAGAGAAGCTTCGCTGGAGCTTATGAATCAGGCCGTTTCGCCGTCTTCACGCGAACCCGGCTGACGGCGCGGAGTTCATCCCGTTCAGGAACGCCCATAATTCGGCGGGGAAAGCGTTCCCGCCGCCTCCGCCCGAAGACTGCGGGGCGTTGTAGACGTTCGTAGTGCTCCCGCCGACGACAGTAGTCCCGCCGCCTTTGGATCCGCCGGAGCGCAAATCGTCGGCCGTCGCGAGCGCGGGCATCGGAGCGGGCGTCGGAACCGGCGGCGGGTCTCCTTGCGAGGACAGCGTCGTTTTGTCGTCTTGAGGAAGAATGTTGAAATGCCCCTTCACTTCCGTATTGCGGTAGCCGTGCAGACCTAACGGTTTCGCGAGGCGGTTTAAGTTTCGGTATGCCGGGTCGCCCCAAGCCTTGCCGTTAATTTGCAAATCAACCGCTCTTCCTGTTTCGTGCGTCGAATACCCGACCCAGTTGAGTATCTGATCTTGGCCGGTGCCTGTTTTGCTCGCCGGCCATTTCCAATAGCCCTTAGTTCCGGCGACGGGTTCCCCGTACTTGTAAGTATACTCCCGATACAGCCTATCGATGTCTTTCGGCGTCCGCAGCCCCGAATTCACGGTGAGATTTTCGCCGGACTGCCGCGCCAATTCTTCTATGCGGGTCTTAAGTCCAGGCTGCAGTCCGCCCTCGCGGTTATTCCAATTCAGTTGCCCGCCGCCTACGGCTTTGCCCTTAGCCCCGAACAAGTCTCCGAGGCCGCCCCACATTCCGCCGAACAGCTTCGACAGCCATCCCCCGCCCTCCCCTTGCGTCCCGTCGTTCGGATCCCATTCGTCCACAGTCTCGTACTTCCCGTTTTTCAGGTACGCCTTTTTTCCGTCGGGCGTGAACGTCCTGAACCCTCGCCAATTCGGGTCGGCTGCCGCTTCGTTGTCGTTTACGCCAATGCCGCTGTTGCCGATACCTGCGGATACCGCCTTGTGTAACGCAACTTCCGACATCTGAGCGCGGCGTTCGAGTCTATGAGCATTCGCTGCGGCTTCTTCCCTCTGCATCTTCGCTTTAGACATCCACATACCGCCGCTAGTCCACCCTTGTTTTCTGGGATCCGTCGGATTCGGGCCCATTGCGACGTCTGTGCTTAAAGCCGCAACGTTTAGCGGGATTCTTTCGCGGGAAGCCCCCGCGCGATCCACGGCTACGGAGTCGCGGATTCCCTGCGGGACTTTCAGGGAGAATAGGTCGGGCGGCACGTCGCCTTCGTTCGTCATGGTTTTAGCCGCGCCTTTAAAACCTCCTACGGCGTTGCCGACCACGCCCTTTACTCCGCCCTTTACGGCACCGCCGATAAGTCCACCTCCCAGATCCGCTAACACGCCGAGCGAACTAAGCATTTTGTTGACAACGCCTTTGCTGCGTTGCATTCTATCGTCCCCCTTAACGGAGCCGTCCCAAAGTCCGTCAGCCGCGCCTTTGAACGCGCCCCCTACGGCGGCGAAAGGCATTTTCACGGCAGTTTTAATGCAGCCCCACAGCAGACTCGGGAGTTTTTCTATAGAATTATCGAACATTTTCGCCAACCCGGGGCCTACAGACTTGCTCCAAAGATCTGAAGCCCCTTGTTTTACCGTCGGCCATATCTTCTTAGTCCAAAAATCCGTAGCCCATTGTTTTACCGGCGGCCATATCTTCTTGGCCCACAGATCGGACAGTTTCGGAATCAGCTGATCCCAACTTTTCGGCAGCCAATCCCACACGTTCTTAGCAAAGGTTTTAACGGTGCTGTACAAATTCGCGATAGGCTTCCCTAAACGGTTATCAATCTTCTTCCCGATTTCCATGAGAGGCTTACCCAACGTCGCGCCGAGAACGGCGCCCATCGGCCCGAACAGCGCGCCGCCTATGCCGCCGCCGATCATGCCTCCCGCGCCCTGTCCGAGGAGCGCGCCGAGACCTACGCCGAGTCCGGCCCCGAGCAGCCCCCCGCCCGCGACGCCTTTCTGACCGCTCCCGCCTCCCGCGTTGCTTGGCGCGCTTGATGCCGCCGCGGCTACCGGAGGCGCGGCGGACGCTCCGCGGTTCTGACGTTCGGCGACCGCAGCCATCTGCTGATCGAACATGGCTTGCTGGTGCTGAAGTTGCCGCATTTTCTGCGCTTCCTGCCCCATCTGCGTTTGCATCTTTTGGTATTGCCGCGTACTTGACAGCATCGCTTGCAAAGTTCTGTTTATGGCGTTCACGGCGGTCACGATGGATGCGGTGTTCGCGGAAATTCTCGCGGAATGCTTGGCGCCGGTCTGAAGAAGCGGAGTCCATCCCTCGGTGTTTTTGGCGAGGCTGCCCACCATCTCCGACGCGTTCTTGGTCAGGATGTTGGTCGCTTTCCGATCTTTGTGCCGAGAGCCGTCTTGGTTTTGGGTGGCGGCGTTAAAATCGCCGCTGCCCGCGACCAAGGTCGCCGTAGGATTCGCCATTTACATCACCGCCTCGCGTTTAGATTCACGCCGTTATGGAACTCTGAGCTTCGTCAAGCCGCTGTCGGGTTTCGATAAACCAGACTAATTCGTTATACGGACGGTTATTCAGATCCATGCCCAGCCCCAAATGTAATTCTAGCATCAAAAGATCCTCCATCTTCACGAAAGGGCTTGATCATGGATACCCCGGATCCGACCCAGTACTTACCTTCAAATCCGCATTTAGGGCACTTAGCGGTTAAGGGTGCGCTGCCGTGATAGAACAAGCTTTGCAACTTGTTCACCAACGCTATATCGTCGATGTCGGTAAGATTTTCGAGAATCTGAAGAGCCGCGCTCGGAAGCATCGCGATCCGCGCCTGGCAAGCCAACGTAATCAGCTCTTCGGAAGAGTTGGGAAACCGTTTCTGCAGCTCCTTCGCGGTATATATGTCTTTGACGCGCGGAATGTCGAATTTAAATTCAGTCCCGCCCAGTGTTACGACGACGGGCAGCTCCGGGATATTCAAATCGTCGAAAGTGAACATGCCGTCCCTTGACGTCTTATGGTTAAACACTTCCCCGCATGATCCGCAGGTAACGTCCATAGTCCACTCCATGATTTTGGACGTCATAACGTTCACGAATGACCCGATAAACCAAAAATCGAATACGGAGAGTTCCATAATATTTATATTGCGGATTTTGTTTTTAAACGCGTCTATGACCTGCAATTCGGTAAGGCCTGACGCCAGGTACTTCAGCTCGCCCAACGTAAACGCGCAAATCTCGATGTAATCGACGCCGCCGTACCCTTTGAAGCCGGACGGCAGTTCCGTAATCGTGTGGACTTCCCTGTCGCGCGGACGATCCTGCCGCATCGGCGGCGGCGATGCGGACGGCGCGGACGGCGGGAGTTGCGCGGAGCTTTGCGCGGCGGGATTGACGGACGCGGCGTCGGGAGCCGCGGACGGCGTTTTGACGGGGCGGACTGTCGGTTGTCCTATTGCCATTTTGAAATCCTCCTCGAAATATGAAAAAGTTTGAATTAACGTCCTATCATCCACGGATAATTCGTATTAGGCGCCGAAACCGTCGCAGCCGCGCCTTCCTCGCCCGCGAGAGCCTCCATAAGCGTCTCCTTGTCTAAATCCGGATTCGACTTAAGCGCCTGCCGCATCATACCGCGTCTGCGGTCTTCGGCGGTCTGCCTTCTGTCGGATTCGTCCGCCCCGACGGTCAGCGGATGCCCCCGCTCGAAACCCGCCACGTTGCATATCAGAGAAGCCGTTCTGAAACCCGTCGAGTCGGACGTCCCTGAATATTTAGGCTCGGCCTGCAGATAGGCGTCGAACGTGTACCACTCCAAAACCGATTCGTTGTACCTGATCTTGTTTCTGTCCAAAGCGTCCGCGACGGAACTTCCCGTAGACCCCATGCCGCCTATCGCGCCTTGCCCCGGAACGTCGTACAGCAACCCTAAAAACGCGCGTTTGACTTTGAACGGCGATATTCTCTGAACGCGGATTCTCTGCACCGGGTTCACGACTTGGTACTTGCATATAGCTTCAGCGTTTAAGTTTATCGGCATCGTGCCGTCGGCCATATACCCGGACATGCACCAAATCTGAAGAGCCTGCTCTATCACCATGTGCGCGTCCAAATACAAAGTAAACTGCAGAGACGGAAAGCTCAGGCTCGAGTTGTAGTATCCTATCTGCTGATCCTGTTTGTAAGTAACCATTCCCGGAGTGAACTCGCAGCTCTGCGCGAACAGATAGCCGTCGTATAAAATCGTCCCTAACTTTTCGGCGATCCGAGCGGCGGCGGGATTGTCGATTCCCATGGCTTTTATCTCAAAATCCAGCGTCTCAAACCGTATGCGCCAGTCCACAGTCCTCTCGAACTGAAACTTATTCAGCTTGTCTTGCAGACCCACGCCCATGACGCACCCGTCCTCTCGGAGATTATTCTATAGAATATAATCAAAACGGCGGAAAAAAACCAACCGCCGCACGGCGTTTCGAGGCTCGGCAAGGAGCTTACGCGGTTGAAACCGCGATCCGCGCCATTAAAGGGCGTAAGCCGGCGTCCGGGGTGACTCCGTTATATTCGACCCGCAACCGTTTCACTTTTCATGGAGGACTCGACATGGCCCGTAAAAAACCGAAACGCAGGGTCGAGGTGCTCTCGACCTACGACCTGATGCGCCTGTTTCCGGACGAAGAGTCGGCGGCGACGTACCTGACGCGCATCTTATGGCCTGACGGCCCCGTCTGCCCGTTCTGCGGGAGCTACCGCCATACCGGGTACAAAACCGTCAAAAAGCGAGGCATGTTCTTCTGCGGGGACTGCCGCAAGGATTACAGCCTCCGCACGAACACGATCTTTCACAGGTCGCACATCCCGCTGAACAAGTGGCTGTACGCGATGTATCTGATCGTTACGGCGAGGAAAGGGATCTCTTCGCTTCAGCTTTCCAAGGAGATCGGCGTGACGCAGAAGTCGGCGTGGTACATGGGGCACCGAATCAGGGCGGCGTGCGGAAATCAGGCGCGGCGTCCGCTGTCGGGGACGGTTCAGGCGGACGAGACGTATTTGGGCGGCAAAGAGGGCAACAAGCACGCCAACCGAAAAATGTACGCGGGACGCGGGGCGGTCGGAAAGGTTCCGGTCTTCGGGGCGGTGGACTCCGCCGGGCGCGTCGTCCTGCGGCAAGTCCCCAAGACCGACGGCGAGACGCTGCGGGAGACGCTTTTGGAATGTCTCAAAGCGAACGCCGTGCTGGTTACGGACGAGTCGAGGGCTTACGACGTCATGGACGAACATTTCGAGCACTTGACCGTTAATCACTCCGCGAAGCGATACGTGGACGGGAAAGCGACCACGAACTCGATCGAAAGCGTGTTCGCGACGCTGAAAAGAGGTTTTTACGGGACGTTCCACTCCTTCACGACGCGCTATACGCAGCTGTATCTCGACGAGTTCGCGTTCCGTCTGAATCAAGGGAACGTGCGCCGCGACACCGTAGACAGACTCAGATCGCTGATTCTGGGCGGCCAAAACAAGCGTGTGACGTATGCGGAGATCTCGCAAAGACGCGCGCCGGGACTTGAAAAATAACCCCGCGCATCCGGGGTGACTGTATTATATTGATTTTGAAGGCCGCGGGCGGTAGGAGACCGCCCGTAAACGCAGGTTCACATACACATGGAGGTTTAGCATGAAAGACAGCAGTAAGACAGACGACATCGACGAGGTGTTGGACGAGGCTTTGGACAACGATTTCCGCTCGGTTTTCGAGCCGGACATGAAAGACTTGTGCAGGGCGGTGTTTTTATTCGTGGAGATGCGGTTTAAGCTGAAACATCATAACTTGATGACAAAGGACGAGGACTGCGACCTGAATACGGCTTTCGGAGTGATCGCGGAGCACTTGGAAGCCGCATATCCGGGGTTCAGGAAGGCGCTGATGGGCTAGGACGGCGGGAACGGCCGGAGGCTTCGCGGCGGCGGGGCCTCCGGAATATTTGACTTTATCGGAGGCGGACGGCTATTTTAACTTAAACGCGGATTCGGCTAAGGCGCCGAATCCTATAAAAGAGAGGCCGCCGTTCGACGGCCTCCCCGCGCTGTAACGGTACTCAACGTCGCGCGGTTTGCGCGATATAGACAAGATAATATTTCGCGGGGCGGAAGCGCAGGTTTTTTTTATTTTTTTTTGATTTAGGCTTGACAAATCGCTTACACCGTTGAACTCGCCCTAATCCTCATGCATGAAACAGCTCCTCTGGAACCCGTTCCCACTCTGACGGAGGCGAATTAATAGACTCTGTAATGGATTCCATCATTCCTGGAATCGAGTTCAAGTAGTCCGTGTCATTATCATAGTCAATGAGCTGAGTTTTGAAGTAAGTTTTCATCTCGTCGCAAGCGATCTCGGAAGGATTTCTTGCGCAAGCCTTTACCCGAGGAACATCCTCATGTGTGAGATCTCGGAGTTCCCGTGCAGAAAACTGTCCGTAATTCATGTGCACCAAATCTAAAACTTCGTTAGTTCCGTCATTAAAAACGCCATGCGCGTCTGTATCGCAAGGTATCGGAATTGCGTCGGAACCGCACGACTTATATTTGTGATAGAGCGGAACGCACACAGGGCCGTGCTCCCAAGCCTCTATAGGCTCGTTGAATAATGGCGAGTTCTCCATTGCCAGATGAAAACCTTGTGCATAATAGACGAGTTTCTGCAGTTTTAAATTAGACATCAGATCCCCAGCGTCAGGATCCTGCCGCTTGAGGAAGTAATTGGCGACATCAAAGCATGTCTTCATTTTCAGCCTCCTTCCCTTTTAATAATATACTATATTTACGCTATTTAGGTCAAGACATTTTTTGACTTTTTTTAAACCGTCCGTCTGGAGCCTCCAGAACTCCCCCGAAATCCGCCAGGATCCCCGCCCGAAGCCGTCCAAACTCGTCAAAAACCGCGTTTAGATGTCAATTTGGGCGTTTTGACCGTCTTTTGGGGGCGTCCGGGGCCGGGCCGTCGGGCGCATTCGAGAGTGACGGCATCCGTAACGGCGCCGTCTTTCGACATGTTCCGCGCCTGACCTGCGTCGTCCTCGTCGGTCTCGGCATTCTCATACAGCTTCAGAATCCGTTGTACAAGCGCGTCCAACTCGCCCATAACACAGCCCCTCCCTTAATTTTGGTTTTGAGACATCCTCTGAAGTATTTTCTGCGCGTACAGCAGTTGCCCGTTAAGCTCGGCCTTGTACAGCGTCAGACGTTCGACCTCTTTCTGTTTGTCCGCTATAAGGCCGTCTATGCCGGACATTTCGTTCTGAATGCGCCCGAAATCATTCGTGACCGAAGCCGCGCTCACGTCGCCGCTCATGGGGTTGAACTCGACCAAATGCTTCACCTTGCAGTCGCAGTCCACGAAAACCTCAAACCCGGCATCGGCGGCCTTTGTGAAGAACGTTATGTCGTCGGACGTGTAACATGCCTGTTTCACGCCCTGATCGTCGGTAAACTTCACAACGCTCTCCTGATACCACGGGTAGTCCACCGCCTCGAAGACCTCCCGCTTTATTAGGACGAACCCGCTTCCCGCCCAATCGACTTTTTTGATCCCGGTCTCAGTCCAGTCCAAATACGTGCCGTGCTCGCAGATCCCGTATTTGTTCAGAGTCCCCGCCACCATTTTATTGGCGTCGCAACGGTACTGATACGCCCCGCTTATAATGTCTTTGCCCGCCGACAGCAGTTTGAGGGCGTCCTCCGCCTTGAACCCGATGTCCCCGTCGAGCGAAAGGTAGTAGTCCCAGTCCCACCCGCCCTGCCTGACGGCGGAACTCGCCCCCATATTGACCCCGGCGTTCCGTCCGAGCCCGATGCTCGTGGTTTGGACGCGTTGAACGCTGATTTCAAGCGAATCGACCTTCAACAACTCGTCGATCCCTTTGAGCGTTTCGTCTGAAATCCTGCCGTGATTGGGGTACGGAACGCAGACTCTGAGCCGTGTTTTGGCCATCGGCAACCTCCAAATAAAGGAAAGGGTGTATAAATTTGATCGAAAGACCCTTTAAAGATAAGGAAAACCGCAAGAAATAGCAAATCGTGGACTTACGCAATTTAAAAAAAATATTTGACTTTCGGGTCGGCGGGTAAGTATTTTGGTGGATAAGGACGGTTTCTGGGCTTTTTCGCCCGATTAAACTCTTAACGGCGGTGAGCGGGGGATTTATGGGATTCTTCGGCGGACGGACATTGGGGCGGGCGGCGGTTTTGGCGGCCGCGATGACGGCGATGACGGCGGCTACTGCCGTAAAAGCGCAAGGGCAGGGGCCGTGGGACTGTGGAGAGATTCCGGGAACGGTTACGGCGGCGTTGAGCGAAGGGACGCTTACCGTCAGCGGGAACGGGAAGATGAAAGATTACGGGGCTTATGAAACTCCGTGGTTTCAATTCGCCGGTTACGACAATATCATTCGGGCGGTTGTTGAGGACGGCATAACATCCGTAGGCAAAAACTCCTTTTCTGATTTACATGACTTAATGACGGTCACTCTGAATAATAGTGTAACCGCTATCGGGCAGAGTGCATTTATCCGTTGCAATAGACTATCGTTAGTGCTTATCGGTAATCAGGTAAATTCTATAGCTTCTTGGGCGTTTGGGGATTGTGACAAATTAGCTTTTATTATCCTGCTAAACCCCGCTCCGCCGTCCGCCGCCGTCACCGCATTCGATAATACAGACAAAAACAACGTTTGCATATATGTTCCAGGAAATAAAATCGGAGCGTATATCGCAGCGGACGGTTGGAGCGGCTTCTCCTGCATCAAAGACGCCGATAAGTTTTCCGCTGTGATATTCGACTCCCGCGGAGGCGGAGACACCGATCCGCAGATGGCGGAACGCAACGGCAAACTATTGAGACCCGTCGACCCGTCCCCGCCCGTCGCGCTCTCCGACCGAGTTTTCGCGGGCTGGTACAAAGACCCTGCATATTCGGCCGAATGGGATTTTAACGACGGCGTAACCGCGAATATGACGCTTTACGCCAAATGGATAAAGGGCTATACCGTCACATGGAATGCTTACGGCGGAGCCCCCGCCCCTACGCAAACGTCGGTCGTCGACGGAGGCGTCATAACGGCCCCCGCCGCCGTGACGAAAGCGGGATATACATTCGGCGGGTGGTACGGCGACGCCTCTTTTACGGCGGCCGTAACATTCCCGGTTACGGACGTAAAAGAATCCAAAACCTTTTACGCCAAGTGGTCAGGAGCCGCCGTAACGGAGATTACGGACGTTCCAAGCGCGGTCGAGATTAGAAAGCAGGTCGTTTTAAACGCGACAGTGCTCCCGTATAACGCCACAAACACGGCGATTGTATGGAGCGTGGTAGACGCCGGAACCACAGACGCCGAAATCTACAACGGCAACAGGCTTGTTGCGATGTCCGACGGAGTCATAAAACTAAAGGCGACCGTCGCCGGCGGTAAGGCCGACGGAACGGACTACGAACAATTCTTCACTGTTGTCGCGGGCTCCTCCGATGCGGTGGCATCCACCGGCCGCGCAATACCGCGGCTCAATGCGGCGGAGACGGCATCGATAGTCCCGATAACCGCGCCGACGGCCGAATTTACGGCAGGGCCGAATCCCGCGGGTAAATTGTCGGGCGGAGCGAGTCTCTTTTGGCGGGGAGCACGTATAACCTCCGCGACGCTGTCTGTTTATGACGCTTCGGGTAATGTAGTCAAGGCAGTGGTTATCAGAGACAACGCCGCAGTCGGCGACAACGGCAGGCGTGCGGTGGGTTCGTGGGACTTAAAAGACCGCAGCGGACGTTCCGCGTCCGAGGGGGTGTATCTGATCAAAGGTTCGATAAAAACCGTCGACGGCAAACGGACGGCGGTTGCGACTGTTGTCGGAATCAGGTAATTAAGCATTACCCGGGCAAATCCTGTTTACGGGTTTGCAGTAATCCACGCGCTCCCGGTCGCATAGGGCAGCCTCGCACGTCTAGCCCAGGTTGGATTTGGCGAGCCCGGACTTGCGGTGCACACCTCTAGCAATAAACTTGAAGCAGTGCCTGTCCCGTCAACGATCAACCGCCACGCCCCTATACCAGGAGTGTTCCAGTCGCCGGTGCCTCCCTGGCACACCATGATTCCGTTGCGGTCTATGCGTAACGACCTGGTTCCGCCAGACTCGCGATATAAAGAAGAGTCGTAATCATGCTGCGCGGTTCTAGTGGCGCTGTTGACATCATAACAGCTGATCGGCCTGTTCGCGCGGATAAAACCTGCGGTTCCCGCCACCAACTGGATGTTTTGCGCAGAAGCGGAGGACGCGTTTATCTCCAAGGTTCCGCTCGTTTTGGCGATATTGCCCGTCAAGCTGATGTTTCCGGTCACGTTGAGCGACGGACTGACGCTTACAGTTCCTCCCGTAGCGGCCGTTATGGCGATTTGCTGGTTAGCTGCAGTGTTGGTTATCGTCAGCGAACCGGTATTTTTCGTGATGTTAGCGAGCGCGGAACCGAAAGTCAATGTTCCGGTCATGGTGTCTCCGCTTTTCAGTACGCAGTTTAAGTCGTTTCGCATACCCGTGACATTCTGCCAGGTCGGAGCGGCCGTCCCGCTGGCCATGAGATAACCCGCAGTGGAGGCGTTGTTGACGGTAGACGTTATCGACGTCCCGTTGACGGCGTACATAACGCCGCCCGTCGACAAACCGTTGAACGACGGCGTGGCGGTAGGAGCCGACCAACCGGGGGCTCCGCCTGACTGTATCGTCAGCACCTGCCCTATCGCCCCGTTCGCCAAAATGCTCACAGCCGTCTGGGTTCCTGCAGCCTTAGAGAGCAAACCTCCGTTACTACGGTTAAGGAATAAGTCGTCCGTATATACGCTGTTGGGCGTCGGATAACTGCTGTTGCCGAAATTCATAGCCGTCATGCAAGAACTGGAGTTGTCATAGTAACCGCCGACAGACCTTCCGAAATAGATCCTATCAGAGCAAAAGTATATATATTTGTCGGCATTTGGACTGTACATTCCTGCAACAAGACTTAAATGTTTACCGTGGGCCTCTATGGTTGCGTCTACATTGCTTCGGTATGCTCTCAGCGACAGCGGCGAAGCGTAACTGCTGCCAACGTCGCTCGAAGCCCCTATAAATACCGTACCCGCGATGTCATCGCCGTTACCTCCTGCGGAACTGCCAATCACCAATTTCGTCCGCCCTGACGTTTGCGCCCAAGGCGACCACGAGCTTCCGTTATAACCCCGTTGATACACCTTATCACCGCTTGATGCGATCTGCAGAACATTCGTGCTGTTCGGGGCGGATACCAGAAGATTCCAATAACCCCCGCCTCCGATGAAAGGAGCATTAGACGCCGCGGTGGTCGTCCCGGACATTAAATACACCCCGGATTCCATTATAGCGTTCCAATTTGAAGTTGCGTTGGCGTATGTTGTAATAAGATCCCTCACAAATCCGGTTCCTGAGACGTTAGCCGCGGTAATCGACGACCACGCCGGAGCTCCCGAGTTATTCTGAGCCAATACCCTGAACCCGCTTGAATTCGTTCCCGCCGTCGCGGGCGCGGGCACGAGGCCTTGACCCGTCGTAGAGTTCGCGGCGACAGGTATCGTAATAGTGCCCGCAGAACTCGCGTTCACGTTGAACGACCCGAACTCTCGCACCGTAGTTCCGCTGCCTTGAATAGTTATAGTTGCATCGTTGGCGGCGGCCCAAGGCACGTCGACACCTAACTGCCCGTCGCTGTTTGCGCGCACGGGATAAGTTCTGTTAGGCGTATTGGAGTTAGTCGAAGTAAAAGCTCCGGTTAAAGTGGCAGTCGACCCTAACGGCGCATTCTCCAGTAATTGCCATGCTGTGCCGTCGTATTGAAAAAACAGCAGTCTGTTGGCAGGCAATAAGTATGCGGCGTTAGCAGTGCTTAGAGCGGATCCTTTATATTGAACAGCGGTCGCGGTTGCCCCGCTTACAGCTAACGTGATGTTTGACGTGGCGGTGTTGGCAACGGTAAACGTAACTCCGATAACTGCGCCCTTAACAAGCGTATACCCGGTCGGGACGGAACTGAGAGTAACGACTTTAGCAGCTGCAGCTGCAGCTGTCGGACTCGTTCCGTACAGTATTGCAGGATTCAAGGGCGTTCCGAGAGACCCCGAAGTCCCGGAATAAGTATATATGTTACCGGTTGTTCCCGCCGGAAACAAATTTTGTTTCACATCCGCGTTCAGTTTCACGTTAGTGATAGCGCCGTCCGTTATCCCGCCAGTCGCGATTTGACCGAACGCGAGAGACGTGCCGCTTCTGCGGAGCACGTAATTGTCGCTTGCAGTCGCCGAAATCTCGGAAATAGCCGCGGTGGTACTAGACGTGTTGCCTAAAACCGACAGACTGCCGGCTCTCTGCATTTTGGCGTAAGTAACGCCGTTCGCAGCGCTAGTGCTGTCGGGTAGTTTAACGGTGGTCACCGCACCTGTATCGAGCTTAGCGGTTGTTACGGCGGAGTCAGCGATTTTGACGGAGGTAACTTTGCCGCTGCCGATTGTGAGTTCCTCGGATCCTGTCACATCGCCGGTATGCGCGGTGTGACTTACCGTGAATTGGTTGCCCGTTCGAACGACGGTGATCCCAGCCCCATTAACCACGGTTGTCAATCCCGCGCTGCAAAACTGCGTAAACGTCAACGCGGTTGTGCCTAACGTTATGTTATTATCTGTTACCAGCACCCATCCGGTGTCTGCGTTAGCCGTGCCTTCCTCGACAAACGTAAACGCCCCAGCCGTTACGTTGGCCGCAGAGTTAAAATCGGGCGCGCGTGTCCATGCGTTTGCAGCAACAACGTATATGCCGTTGTTCGCAGCCGCCGACTGGTTTTTTACCAATACCCTATTTCCCGCCGACAACCCGATGCCGTCCACGGTTAGCAACCCTGACAGCGATGAGAGGTTTACCGTGGTGGCAACGCGGACGCTTGCTTTGATGTCGAGACCCTGGATCAGGCCGTCAACGTATTGTTTTGTCGCGGCGTGGAGGTTATTGGTAGGGTCGGCGTTTAAAGTCAACGCGCCCGTCATAGCGCCGCCCGCCAAGTTCAACTTTCCGGTTAACTGAGCCTGTACGCTTCCTGTGGCGTCTAAATATGCGAGCGCTGTACTGGTAACGCTTGACGTAGAAATCTTTCCCGAACCGTTCGATATTAGCGCGCGATCTGCGGTCAAATCATTTATAAGAACAGTGGATACGGCGCCGCTTGCGGCTGTCCACCCGCCCGAAGCATTGCCGACTTGATAATTCGCAGTAGCCTTCGGCTGCTTTGCATCCGCCAAGTCATACGCCGCCTTCACTGCCGCGGGCGTAGCCGCTAATGTGGAGCTAGTGCTGTTTGTCGAGTTGGACAGTTGCACCACGCCCGTTGCCGATGTCGTAGCGTTCACGCCTTTAACATTTTGAACTGTGCCGCTTTTAGCGTCAACTGTTATGCCGTTAGACCCGGTAACGGACTGCAAAGCGGTATCCGCCTTAGCCCCTTGCGCCGCCGTAGCGAAAGAGCTCACAGCCGACGTCCCAGGCTGTCCGCCCGGCGAATCCGGCGCGGTAAGCAGGTTTGACGCCCCAGTGGCGGCGATGCAATCCTGTTTTCCGCCAAGCTTCGCATCCACGGCTTCGACGTTGTAGACTTGTTCGTTCAAAGACAGATTTTCAAGCGTTTTCGGGGAATTTACAGCCATAGCTAAACCTCATGTTAAGGGTTATGCTTCTATACACCCTAAAGATAGCGAATTTCCGCGAAATTAGCAAATCCGCGAGGCCGTCCAGGACGTTCTGGACGGCTCGGCGGAATTCGGGAGTCCGGCACGGCGGCTCCTACGGGTTAGGGGGTCAATGAATGCGAGACCCACCTGTCGCCGGGAATAGACACAATATCGGCTGTAACCGCGTATGCGGACTGGCCTGCGGACGAGACCTCCGTGATACGGTAAAGATACTTTTTAACCGTACCGTAAATAATATCCCCTACCCGCGGAGGCGCGGGCACGCCGTTAATCACTAGGCTGACCTCGTCCCCGATCTCAGTCTCTGTAACATCGGTGTCGTCAGCTTCAAAACTAATCGTGCGGTCAAGCAGAGCGTCTGTCGCCGGATCGACAGAAACGATCTTACCGCCGGCGTTGACGCCTAAAAGCCGTGTTTTGGTGTATCTCAGCGAAGACAAGTATATGTTCTCGGCCACTAAACCAGACGTAACGGTATCGCCATCGTAAGTGAAGTTACCGGTGGAGCCTCCCGAATTCTCCATATCGATGAGGTTAGCGCGGATAGGCGCGCCGTTCTGAAAACGGTAGCCTTTACTCAGCCCCCCGCCGGTGCAGAACCAGAAACCTTCCTCCCCGTAAAGCCTGACCGATACGTTAGAGGCGCCTGAAACGCCGCCCGTCGCGTGCAAGTTAAAGCCGCTACCGCTTGCGGTTAGACCGTTGTAGTCGGTGCACGTGTTAAGCCGCATACTCACTGCACTTCCGGCATAGGTCGTATCGCTCGACGCCGAGAGAATTGTTATATTGTCCATTACGGCCACAGTGGCGTCGACAGCGGTTTTAACGGTGACGCGGCACGTGTTACCGGGCATGGCGCTAACAACTATTGTGTTCGGCTGAGTCACATGCAGGCCTGTACCCACATCGAGACTAAATTTATACCCGTCTATCAGCGAGCCGCGGTCTGAACTTAAGTCTGTGCCGTTGTAATAGATTGTCACCTCGCCATTGGAAGAGGGAGTCTCAAACGTAATGCTCCGATTCGGGTATAGCGTAAAACGCGAATTTTCGCCGATTACGCTCCCCGCCCCAAGCATAGTTACCCCGATAGGTTTTGGCGAAAATACGATACCGCCGTTTTCAGCGCCGTACCGCCCCTTCATCTCAAGCGCTCCGGTCATAACGTCGCCCGATTTCCGTACAAAACCGTCAAGATCGGTCTGCGTGACATCCCCGCCTGAAGCGGAAATGATGCTGCCGTCTAACAGCCAAACCCCAGTGTCGCCTGAAATAACATAAGCTGCCTCGCTAACTCTGCCTATTAGACCCGTCGGAGCGCCTCCGGAGTCTGTATCTACCAAAAGGTCTCCCGCTTTAGGCGCCAAATTCGGATCCGTCAGGCCAGAATTATACGCGCTAAATTGCGCTCCGACATGATCGCACAGTCCGCCCGAATCAGCTGACCACCCGCTCAAACCGCGTACAAAGTGGCTCGCTTGCCCAACGTCAGTCTTTAAGACTATATCGTCCACACTTATTGGGCTGTAGGCTACCTCCGCGTCTTTGTTAGCCACCGTCACGACGATGTTGCCGTTGGCTAACGGCGTTGCGTCGAACTTGTTCATCTTGTCGGCAACGGCGGCCTCGTCCCAAGAGTAGGTGACGTCGTACTCCCAAGTAATAACGCCCTGTTTATTGACACCCCTAACCACAAAACGCACTGGATGATTCTCGGATTCAGGTTCAATGGGAGAGGCGCCGTCAGGCTTATTCGCGTTGTAGTACGCTAAATCTGCAGGTTTAAGTTTTCGTACGGTAATAAAGTCGTTTACGGTAACTGGCCTGCCTTTAAAGTCACTCTTACTCAAAGGGGTATTCGGAGGTTCTTTTAGAAAACTGTCGAACGCCCCCAAATAAGACCCGATCTCGTCGAGAGAGGTAACTCTGCCGTTCAGCTCCTCGAAGATGCTGTTGATCGCGGGGACGTTGTAGACCTCTTTCGCGCCGCGAGCTTCCAGACCCGCAACACCTAAGTCGCTCTCACCTGCGATGTTGCTGTCTACCGTTATCTTCACGTTCTCGTTTTCCAGCGCGCGCGATCCGGCTCGCCAATTCAACTCGCTGATGTAATTACTGTCGGCCATGATAAGCCTCCTTATTTCTTTATAGGTAAAGTTTTAGGTTTCCAAGTTTCGACATAATTTATAATCCGTATATCGCCGTCCTTAACCACTTCTATATGGCCGCCGCCGACAATGTCCAAACTCGTCCCGACTCCGCCCTCTATCGCGGCGGAAATCTCCCCCACTTTTTCGTCCAGCTTTTCAAAGTTGTAATTAAAATGGCCCACGTCGTAGCCGCACTTCCGGTCGGGCAGAAACAAGTCGATGTTCTCGGTAAATTCCCCGATGACCGGCATATCGGGAGGCGGCGGAGGCGGATTTGTAATCGCTGGTTTAGGGAATTTCATAATCGCCTCGCAGACTCTAATAACGTTAGTTGAAATATACGCGAAAAGCCGCAATTTTCCAAATCGCCGCTTACGCCGTTTAAGGAACCGCGCCCGTCGGGAGCGCGTCGGTATAGCGTTTGCGCTGCAGACGTTCGTAAGACAGCTGCGCCAAAATAGCGTGTATATACGGCTGCAAGTCGATATGCCTGTTGCGTCCGTCGAAGACCGCGCCGTCCATTCCGTAGTTATACTTAAATATGTAACCCTGCGCGTCAACAAGCGGGCGTATGTCGAATATTATGTCTCCGTCCGCTTCATCGGCGTTTATGCCTCTGTCTGTTCCGCTTACGGCTTTGTCCAAAACAAACTCGAACGTTCTTCTGCCGTTCCTGTACTTATATTGGGCGAGGCGTATCTTGCAAGCCAAAACCCAATACGGCCTGCCGCGCTCATCGACGTCTCCCGCGCCTGGAATTATAAGATTCGTTTTAGACAATTTATCGGCGTTAATCTTATGCGGCACGTTGCAGATATAATCTTTGTCTAAATACACGACATAGTCGCCGCGCTCGTACGACGAACCCGACGGCCCGTCGCCGACGGCCCGCCCCGACTGAGACCACGCGCGCTTCTTGCCGTCCGGCATAACCTGAAGCACGGCTAACTCCGTGAAATCGAATTCCGCGCCGTTGTAAGCCGCCGAAGGGTCGATAACGGCGACGGTCTGTCCGGCTTTGAAATTGTATCCGGTAACGGTGTACCACATGCCGCTTTCGTCGAATTCGATTATTCTGCCTACGGGCATCATAAAATCGCTTGTATGCCGCTCGCAAGGCAGCATTCGGTTCTCTAAGCCGAGCCGCACCCAATCCGCGCGGTAGTTCAGCTCCCAATAAATCTCGGAATACCTCTCGATCGTCTGCCTGACAATCGGAAACCACTGATAATGCGGCGGAGTGACGGATTCCAGCCAGTTCGGCTCGCAAACTTCCACAGTCCTTTTTATGACGTCCGCGCCGTCTCCGCCGCCGTAATTTTTTATAAACTTAGGCGTGACCCCGCCGTCGCCTATCGGATAGTTCTCAAACTTATATTCTAAATTATAAACGCCTTTCTTGGCGGAATTCACGCTTCCGTACCTGCGGCAGTGCATCGACACGTCTTTGATCGGCCTCCAGTACCCCGCGGTTTCGTCCCAAACCGCCAGCTCGCAGTACACGCCGTTGTCAGTCCAAGCGGATCTGAGCGGGATTTGCTCGACGTAGCCGTCCCTCTCTACCCACGACGGTACGTAACGTATTCCATAGTGCGCCATGTGAGATCCGCTCCCGGCTTGATAACAGTAGATCGATCACTTTCCGAATCTCGCCGCTTTAACAGTGTCGGTTGCATAAGTAATATTGACAGTCGGCTTGATATACTGACAATAAGACAGCTGACGGTTCTTTACCGGAGTTCTCAGATAGCATTTCTTCACTCCGCTGATTTCATTAATCCGGCAAACCAACTCCCCTACGTCAAGAAACGCGCCTAGCGTCCAGCAATAGCCGAATATAATCCTGCGAATTTCGTCGTTAATCTCCGACGGCGTCAAATTGCCTTTAACATACGGCGACAGCTGAACGTCTAAGTCAAATTCGCCGTCCCAAAAGTCCGTCACTTTGCCGGAGCCGTCTTTTTCCTCATAGCGGTAGCGTTCGGGCGGCGTCACCATAACCCGCATGAAGCCGAGCAGTTTGTCAAAATTGTACTGCTGATGGAAATTCAAATCCCACTCTATCTGAGTCAGCGCCTGATATTCGGGAGCTTCGTCGACGGTTGCCGGCTTCCACCCGTAATCGGTCAAGTCGACTTCCGACTCCGTCTTAACCGCCCAATCGTTCCGCGCGTTCCAGAACGACTCTCTAAAATCAGTCCCGCCGTCTTTTTTAGGCAGGCGGTACAGCTTGCCGTTGTGAATGACGACGTCGTCTTCCGCGTACCTAAGATTTTCAATATCGCTCCATCGGGCGAGAAACCCCCTAACCGCGTCCAGGCGGGCTTTCCGGTCTCTGTCGGATTCGTTGTTCCGTCCGACGGGAAAAGATTCGCCGGTTTTAAACGACTGCGCGGCCGTCCACGGAAAAACCGCGCGAAGCGTCAGACCGCTCAGCATAAACGTCGCCGTAGGCACCAGTTCGCTTACCGCGCCGGGTTCGTCGGGCTCGAGGTGTCTCGGCATAGAGTACGCCGACTTTACGTTCGGGATTCTTTGCACCCTCGCGATAAAGTCGTCGTTCGTCATTATCCTTTGATTCGCCATCGCCGCGTAAGGCGACAGCGTCTTTATCTGCTGCGGAGTTTCCGCGTTTATTCCGTTGGCGACTTTTAAACTGCATCTCGGCGTAAAATCGCGCGGGCCTTCGTCGGTTTCGACGGCGTCGTCGGCTATGAAACCGCTGTCCCACGTAACCTTGTCCAAGTCGAATTTGAAATTCGGTATGAATCCCGGCGTCGACAGATAAAACACCGTAAATTCGTTAGTTTTGCTTACTTTGCTGGGCTCGACGTACAAAGCGTTTCCGAAGATGATTCCGTCTCCGAAATTAATGTCCAGTCCGCCGAAAAAACTGTTCTTGACCAAAACCACGTCGCGCTTCTCGTCGTCTCTGTACAGCATTACGTCCGCCAAGTTGTCGACCGCCCGAAGAAACCTCTCCGACTCGTTGTCCCTGAAGCTGACCGCCACCGTCCCCGAATCGTCGATGGAATCTCTATCGTCCTCCACCCTGAAATTAAAGTAGGGCGTTTTGTAATTCATAATCGTATCGAGATCGAACGTCTTGGACTTCCAAGTCCCTATGCAAATCCGGCCGCGATACATGGTGCGCTGCATCTGCCTATGGCTGTTGGCGGCGTCCATGTAGTTCACGGTTTTTATCGGAGCGTAACCGTTCAAGAAAGAGATCGGATACGAAGTTCCGTCGATCTCGATATTGCCGACGACGCCTCTGGGATCCAGCGCCGCGTTATCGTCGGGTTTATAAAACTCGACATACTCCCCGTTAGGGTGCTGCGGCGCGATCCTGCGCTTCGGATTGTACGACAGCTGCGACATCGCGAGGTAGCGTATGGACTCAGGCCGTATGGCCGAATCCATGATGGATTCCTTGCGGATGTTATTCAGCTGCGCGTATATCTGGTCGCAGATCGCCGCCAATCCGTCCGAAAAGCGTCTCAGCGTGGACGACGCGTTAAAGTCCGCAGGGTCTATCTCCCCGCTCAGCGTCAGAAAGTTCTCGACGTCGCGGCGGATGTCGTCGAAAGAAAGCGAGTCGTATTTTACAATATCAGACACGTTCCACCGCCTGATTGATGTGTAACGTCGGGCCGTACTGACACTGAATAACCAGATTTAACCGGCACTGGTCTCCGACGTTGTTTATCGAGCTCTGATTTTCAATCAGAGTAAGCCGCCGGTCGAAATCTTTTATCGCGACCGCCAAATCGCGCATTGACATGATGCTTGCGTCGTTGAACTCGAACAAATACCGCGACAATCCGATTTCGTTGCGCCGGCCCCAATAAATATCGTCCCTGTCGAAGAACAAGGCGTTCGTAACCGCCTGTCTTAGACATTGGTCGTTATGGAGCAGAACCTTGTCGCGGTTGCTCTCCCAAGCGCAATTTATGTCCGTGGCCATTTCCAGAAGATAACGAAAAACGCGGATTTTCGCAAACGTCTCAGGTTACGACCGGCCCTGCGGCGGCTCCGTAGTAGACTCCGCCGTGACTTCCAGACGCAGGCGTCCGGCTCCACACCGCAGGGTTCAAAACGCTCGCCACGATCTGACGGGCGAACTCGTCCATGACCGCCTCCCAGTCGCCGCCCAGCGCTCCGAGCGCCCCCTGGTTCAGCATAGACCCTCCGATAACGGACGGAAGCAGAAAAGGCGCGGGAGTCAGCGCGAATCCTGCGGGAGGTTTGAAGAGCGCGGTACTCAGCATGGTTTCGAATTGCAGCTTAAACAGCGTAAACGCGCTATCTCCCGCGCGTTCGAGCGGAAACTGCGTCAGCGTTCCTGGAATTGTAATTTCGGCTTTGAACGTAACGACGGGGTCGGGAGATCCGTTCCCCGACACAGCCGCCCATACGTATGTAAGCACGGTGTTCTCGGTTAGGTAAGTTTTTAATACTTTGGTAAACGTATCGAACGCTTTCCGCGGATTATCAATGCCGCGCATTTCGCTCTTTAACTTATCGGCAAGACGCGTGTGGGGCGTTAAAGGCATAGTGCTATCCTAAAGCGGTGTCGCTTCTGTGCGGAGCGCCTGTGAAAAGACAGTTCGGAACCGCGCATAACGCCCCGTTCGGCGACGGCACGCCCGTTCCGGTATGCTCTAACACAACTTTGCCGTTTCCATGAATGTTGACAGTGCCTTTAGCGTTCACTTTAATATCATTATCGCCGGTTATGTCTAAATTGCCTTTGCCGTCCATCTTAATCTTGGACTTGCCTTTGTTTACGTTAATCTCGAACTCGCAACCGTCTTTCTTGCCGTCCGCGCAAACATCGAGCTCGAATTTGCTCCCGTCGTACTTCCCTTTGATAAAGCTGTTATGGAAGTTCAGCACGAACTCTTTGCCGAGGTCGGCGTCGAAAACCTTGCTTTTGGCGCTGACCGTATGCCCGACGTAAAAGCCCTCATAGACGCTCCCCTGGAAGACGACGGTCACGAAGTCGTCTTTCTGCGGGCGCGCGTACAATCCGCACGACGGCATCATCATCAGCTTCGGCAAATCTGCGTCGGGGATACCTGTTTTGGCGTCGCCGAAGAGGGCTTCGATGCGCGCGGTGATTCGCCCTTGGGCGTCTTTTTCGCCGTCGTCCACGACTTTGCCGACCCAGAAGCCCTTGAGGGCGTCCCCGTTTTCGAGGACGGCGAGACGATCTATTCCGAGAAGATTTGGATTCACGGTAGGGTCTCCGAACCGTTAAGTTTGAGTTTCAACCTCAAAATAGGATAGTTACCTCTTTTGTTATCAAATCTTGCAAGCGTAATAACCTGCATGTTTTTTAACAAAATCGGTTTTGAACCCGGAACCATATTTTCCGAGGGAGAAACGGCCAAGGGTGTTCAAGGCGCCGACCATATCGGCTTTGCCTGCATAGCCACAAGACAGACACCTGAACGCCTCTTGACTTAACCGGTTCCCCTTCTCGACGTGACCGCAGACCGGACAAGTAGTAGAGTTGTAGAAAGCAGGTACCCGCCGTAAGGAAACACCGTTTTCTTCAGCAAGCATTTCTACCCTGCTGTCCAACAACCCGCTTGTCCAGCCGTCGAGAACTGAACGCATACTTTTAGTTAAGCGTCCTTTAACTTTGCTGTTCCTTTTAATATCCTTGTTATTTTCAATACAGATTAATTTAGTTTCTTTAAAAGGCAACTCTTTACATGTTTTAGAAATGTAATATTTAATCTCTTTTTTACATTTCTTCCACGACCTTGAGTTGCGTTTTTTCCGTTTCAGTTTCTGTAAAAGCGGCTTTATCCGGTCGCCGTAAACAACACCCTCGTCAGAGGTTAAAAGGTTCGTGGCTCCGGGGTCTAACCCTATAATATCACCTTCCGTTTTCTTAGGGACGTCAGCTTCAAAAGAAAACTGGATATATTTATCTGTTAAAATAACGGAACTTGAAAGTTTGCCTTTAGAGTTCCATTTTTCAAAACAACGGTTCTTTTTCAAAGGTATCGCTATTTTAACCGCCCGTTGTCTGCTATCGAAACATTTTAACTCTACTAGAAGATCGAAGTCTTCTAAATCAGGGTTAAGGTTTACAGATACCAGCTGACTCGACAAAACGGCTTTTGTTTTGCAATGTTTAGGTTTCGTATACGGCTGTTTTAACTCTTTGCAACTTTTAATCTGGCCGTCTACCATACCGTAGGTTTCAGCTAAAACGACTTGTTTAGCTCTGGCCGTCAGCCACGTTTCCGGTACTTTGTAATTTTTATGGACATCGAACTTAGAGTCGCCGTCTTCTATACGGTTTTTTATACCGTCTATAGCGGAAGACGCGACAGCGTCATACTCAGACAGCAAGTCTTTTATACGGCCGGACTTGCTTCCGGTTATCCACTTCGAGAAGTGGCATTTGACGCTTCTGTTGAACTTCATTTTTCAAGTTCCTTTAAGAGAGTCTAAAAATTTTAGCCTGACTATATAGTTTCATAACTCAAAGCTAACATGTTTGACAATAAAAAACAATATTTGATAATAAAACCTATAAATGTATTAAATACATAGGCTTTGTAGTCGTCGAGCTCTATCATTTGAGCTGTTTCTCCGAATCGATTTTCTTTTTTAGCGCCACAATCTCCGCTTCGGTCAAATCGGCTATCGAAACGGCGTCCTTTTTTATGTCAACGATGACGTATTGCAAAGCATCGTAGTCCCAGCAAAGCAGTTTTCCGTCAGGGCGTTTAACGCAACTTTTTAGAAAATCGTTTAAACTCATATAACCTCCGGTGTCTGATTGGACGGCTTCTTGACCATCCTATCCAACAATTTCTTCGCCTCTTCGGGCGTCACCTTGTCAGGGCTTATCGGTTCAGCTTGAAACCGAACTAAACGATAGTCCTTAGCTTCATCGTCCCAGCAAATCGCCGTCCCGTCCGGGCGGGACACGCAGTTAGCGAGCAACTTGTCAATCCCCACAACAAACCCCCGACATAAAAGTTTAAAAAACAATGTGCCTATAACCTAAAGATAGCTAAATTTAGGCAAAAAACCAACTCCAAGAAGCGGGTTTAATCCATAAAACCCTCAAATTCTACTCGAAAAAGCATTTTTTGCAGATTTTTCGTTTTTTTTTGTTTTAGGTCTTGACAAAAAACTTACGCTATTTAACTCGCCCTAATCCTCGCCCGAATATGCCCCGAATTCCTCGAAAAACCGCGTTTCGAGGCCGTTCGAGGGGGTCAGGGGCCGGGCCGTCGGGCGCGTCCGAGGGCGACGGCGGTCTCCGGGGTGACTTGCGTATATTGGATCTGATGCTGTTCAGGGCAGGAAGACAGGAGACTTCGTTTTATCCGGGGTGACGGCATTATATTGGTTTTGATAGTCGGCGGATGATTTTAAACAATTTCAACAAGGAGGTTATTATGGACAAGTTCGAGTTCGTATCGTACAACGAAGAAGACCGCGACGACGCGCTCTGTTTCGGGAGGATGGTATTCAAGTACAACGGACGGCCGTGCAAAACCGGGACAGGTTTCCTATGTCCGCACAATACCTTTGAGGTATGTCGCGTCAAGACTTGGACAACGCAGGATATTGATTGGAAATCTATTCACGCAAATATCTCAGAAGATGAGAAACCGCTATTCGTAAAATTGGTGGTAGATCACGTGATACCGCTAATCTCGAATTGTGATTGTTGCAGCAAACCGCATGACGGTTATATAGACGGCGTAAACTTATCAAATAAGCACATTAAGGTGCTTGACTAGACAAAGATCCGTTGAAATCACTGTAATCGCCACGAAATTTACGCAACAGCGGCTTATATTCACTACTAGCATCCCGTGAGAGGTAAGCCCCTTTTATGGGATGAAATCTTATCGCGCCCGGATTGTCGTCTGCGAACTTTTTAGCAACGGCAATCGCTTTCTGCGGCGCATTTTTTATTCGCAACAAGCGCTGATCCAATTCCTTTTTAGTGACGGCGTCAGCATTTGCACGATCGACTTTAAATTTTTTCTGTGCATTTCTAAACCTCATTTTTGTATTCGCTATCTTGGTCTGATCTTCGACATCCTGTATCTCTTTGTCGAGATCGGGATCGTTTCTATGCCGATTTTTGAAAGACTGTAAAACCGCAAGCTGATCGCTCGGATGCCCGCTGACGTTCCTTGCAAGACTAGTGGCGGCGGCATCAACGCACCTTCTAAAGGAAACCTCGTCAACCCGTCTGCCGTCCGCATCGCGAGCGTCAATATTCACGTGTTCGTATAGCTTCAAAATCCGTCCTACCGCCGCGTCGAGTTCATCCATAGAAAGGTTCCCTTCAGGCTATAATATAGTCACGAAACAACGTTTTTGCTTAAAAAATCTAATTTTTTTTCAAGGTCGGCTCTGGAACCCATAAAACTCGCCCTAATCCTCGCCCGAATATGCCCCGAATTCCTCGAAAAACCGCGTTTCGAGGCAGTCCGAGGGGTTCGGGGGCGGGCCGTCGGGCGCATCCGAGGGCGACGGCGGTCGCGGCGGTCTCCGGGGTGACTGTATTATATTTGACTTTGGAGGGCGGCAGATAATATTTTAATCTAAAAAGGAGGCGGTTATGACGGATTCATTAAAGGCGGCGGCGGACACGGTTGCGGAAGTTGCGCGGCAGGTCGACGGAGACCCGTATAGCATTAAAGTGGTCGGATGGCTTGTTTTAACGCTTACTGCGATATTTGCTTTTAAATTTGCCGCAGAATGTATCATTAAGAAAAAATTTGTTCTTGGTGCAGGTACTTCACTTTACGCCCATGACTACAGGCCTATTTTAGAAGTATTGTGGGCGTTGACCGCTATCACTACCGGAATTATTATTCGAGTGCTAATCGCAGACGGGACAAATGATAAAGCCGCACATATACTATTTGTCGGTATAGGGCTGTTGTCGGCGGCATCAGTCGGCTTTTTTGTATCCGAATATCTAACCGTAGTATACAAAGGGTCTTTAAATAAACCGCTATACTATATTAACAAAACTATCGCGGAATGGACTTGGGTGTGCTGGCTGGTTTATAGCGGCGGCAGTTTTATCTCAAACTTTGTTAATTTAGGTGACGAATTTGAACCGCTTACCTGGAAAGATTGCTTTACTTTTACGTTTATATTACCTATCGCGGTATTTATACTTAAAGTTAGTTTAATCGCTATTAAATATCGTAGTTTAAAATCGCACAACCGTTAATGGTTGTGCGATTAGTGTTATTTATTCTTAGCTACTAGTGTCTAGGACGTTTTGCGCCGTGTATAAAATCATCCAAAAAACCTTTACCGGATATTGCGGGTTTAGGTTTAAATTGCTGGTTACTGTCAGCAGGCTCAACTGTTCCTGAGTACGGTTTAATGCTAGTTTTGCCGGGCGGGGTTGTGGAATTGCCCATAGCGTCATCCCTAATTTGATTGTCTCGCATTACTGGTTGCGAAGATACTCGATTGCTAATAGGAGAACTCTGAGTAGAATCCGTCTGCTCAGGCTGACTGCTCACCGTTCCGAGCGCGGCTTCCTCGTCCACCTCGACATGCTCGTACAGCTTCAGAATCCTGCCGACGATTGCGTCTAACTCGTCCATAACGGCCTCGCGTTTATGAGATTTTATAAAATTTGGCAAGAAAACCGTTCCTTAAAACTCACTCAAACCTACTAAATCCTTACAGTCGGCGCTTTAAACGTCCTTGGCCGCTTCTCCCTCGGAAAATATGGTTCCGGGTTCAAAACCGATTTTGTTAAAAAACATGCAGGTTATTACGCCTGCAAGATTTGATAACAAAATCGGTAACTATCACCGTTAGTCTTTTACCAACCGAACGTTGAACATATTGTCTTTTGACGTATTAAGGTTAGACGTATTCATGCCCGGATTGAACCTTATCATATAACCATCTGTCGTTGGCGCACTCGGATATGGTGTAGACGTCCAGAATTTTGCATACGCGCCAATACTCGAATAGAAGTTATTCGATGACGGAGGAGTAACAGAAGTCGTGTCGCCTCCCGGTAAGACACAAAACCCATATCTATCTATTCCGTTATTGTTATTTGACCACCCGATGGTAGACATAAGGGATTTTGATACTTGCGTATTCCCGTTGGCTAACGTATCTCCATCTCCTATTATAGCTACTCGAAGATTAAACCACTCTGCATTAGTGGCTACGTGCCAGCCCGGAATACAAGCCTGTAGTGCTCCATCAAACGTGTATAACAGTCCATAATGACCGTAGTTTATCCGACTCCTGTCATACCACACTGCCTTTGTAGTGTCGTTTAGGTTATACTCCAAATTCTGCGCTAACCAAATGTTCCCGTCAGGCATACGTACTGTTCTGTATACCTTATTATCACGCGAGTCTTTTATGTACCCGAATATATCGCCCGTTATTGACGGAGAGCCACCACCTCCAGACTGCGCAGGTGCGACGAACAGGCCGCCATCACTTCCTGTAGTTATTTGGTTATTCGCGTCGGTTGATACGGATGTCGCGCCCTCTATCCTTGCGAGGGTCTCGGTGACTATGCCACCGGAGTAGTTCATTCGCATTACCCTATATGTGCCGCTGGTCGCCACCGCAACTAATACTCTGTTGCTGTAGGCGACACTTAGCCAACTATTATTTTCCGTCGCCGCGACCGCTGTCCACGTTTGCCCGTTATCGGTGGAACGCATTACTCTGTTTGCGCCGGTACTCGCCACCGCTACAAATACCCCATTGCCGTAGGTGACACCGAACCACTGATTATTTGCAGCAGCCGCGACCGCTGTCCACGTTTGCCCATTGTCAACGGAGCGCATTACCCGATTTGTACCGTCATACGACACCGCGACGAATGTCCCGTTGCCGTAGGTGACACTGTACCAACTATTATTTGCAGCAGCCGCGACCGCTGTCCACGTTTGCCCATTGTCAACGGAGCGCATTACCTGATTTGTACCGTCACCCGCCACCGCTACGAATGTCCCGTTGCCGTAGGTGACACTGTACCAACTATTATTTTCCGTCGCCGCGACCGCTGTCCACGTTTGCCCATTGTTAACGGAGCGCATTACCCGATTTGTACCGTCATTCGACACCGCTACAAACACCCCATTGCCGTAGGCGACATTGCGCCACTGATTATTTCCAGTCGCCGCAACCGCTGCCCACGTCGCCCCGTTATCGGTGGAACGCATTACCCGATTTGTACCGCTATTCGCCACCGCTACAAACACCCCATTGCCGTAGGCGACACTGCGCCAACCATTATTTTCAGCCGCCGTAACAGCCGTCCATGTTTGCCCGTTGTCAACGGAACGCATTACCCTATTTGTGCCGTCGGTCGCTACCGCGACAAACACCCCATTGCCGTAGGCGACACTGACCCACTGATTATTTTCAGCCGCCGCGACCGCCGTGTTGTTTAACACTATCTCCTCCACCCTCTTGACCAACGCCAAATACCCATTTGTCGTCATTGCGGTCGAAAGTATCAAGTCTCCAACTTGAACTTCCCGCCCTGCCGGAGGTGTAATTTCTACCATATCTTTCTCGCCGCCGATGGCAGTATTCAGCGCGGTGGGCGTAGTGTAGACGGAATACCCGTCCCTGCCGTCTTCGACATGCGTTTGGTCAGGCAGCGTATACTGGCCGCACACGTCAAGTTTAGTGTATCCGTAGTAAGTATTCGCACTGCCGTGCCACAGCATAAAGTATATCGTATAGGCTTTAAACATAACATCGCCGGGATTGACTTCGCCGTCGTTAATCATATCCAGCACGCGCTTGCCGTTTATCCAGAAGTGGGCGTTTGAGCTAATCGTCATCTCGACTTCATTAGTCTCGAAGAGGACGTCGCAATCAAACTGTACCGGAACTATCAGAGGCCGTCCCACTATCGGCGGCAGAAACTCCGCTTGGTTATTGTTGCCCGCTTTCACAAGCCCTTCGGAGACATATAAACGATCCCACGGCAGTGAATTTATCCACGAGTGCGGATAATACCTCGAAGCTACTGGACGCCATTGCCCGTCGGACGTCAGAAACGCCGAACCGTCCGCGCGATTCATCTGCGTATCCGCCTTAACGCCCGTATCCTCGCCGTTGATTATCAGCCTGCGCTCGTACAACTCACTGGGCGCGTGGTCGTCAAGACTGAGTGAGGCTTCGGGCGAGGCTGACCCCCAAAACCAAATTAAAGCCATCTGAACGTCTTCCCACACTTCAACCGCGTTCTCGCCGTCGCCCTCGACCCGCCGCACCGCCGTTACCGCGACGAACCCGTCGCCGTAACGGCTCGGATCGACGCCCGTGATCTCGCCGTACTCGTTGTAGCTGGCCCCCCACTCGACGGCTTTTTCGCGGGTGTAGAACCAATCTTTGGGAGACACCTTGCCCCACAAGTCCCCGTTGCCGATGTCGAAAGTGCGGTTCTCCGTTACCGCGGGAGCCCACATGACTTTGACGTCTACGGCCGCCGCCGAACCGCCGCCGTTCTGACCGACGAGGGCGTCGACGGCGTCTTTATTGTACCACTCTTGCTCTAATTTACGGCTTTTGATTAAACCAGGAACCGGTGCGTTCATAAGCGCCTCTCTTACGGAAAAAGTTTCAGAAGTCAATCAAGTCTAAAGTTTACTCCGGTTTCTCCGGCCAAACAATGTTGTACGGATAATCGGGATGCTTCTCCGGGTGATGGCCGTCGGTATCCCGCAGGTCGCTGCGATACTTCGCCCAAGCCGCCCGCTGTTGCGCGGAAATCGGCGCGTCATCCAAACGTGGAACGGCGCGAAAAAACTTAAGTTATCGGCTCGAAAACCAAGTCGCCCCATATATCGTCTTTTAAAGCGTCGATCGTTACCCCGGAAGACGTCAACCCGCCTCCCGCGGTAATTACAGGGATTTCGTCTCCGTGAGAAGAGCCGAGCTTATCGATTTTATTGGAAAGATCGACCTTCTCGAACACGTGGAACAGCGCCCAAGCAAGCGCGCCGGTCTCCTCGTTGATTCCGGTGATCTGATAAATCGCCGCGTCGCCTCCATTAGTCTCGTCCGCCCGCACCCAAGTGAAATCGTTGACGGTCGGCGCGACGGTGAAACCTGATTTATTGGTCGGCAAGACGGCCTTGGTCGCTACCGACGCGGGAACGGTTTTGCTTCCGAGATCGGTCAGATTTTGAATCCTCGCGCGCAGGTCAGCAGTCAACTGATCCACATACGCGTCGTTGTACCACGACTGCTCTAACTTGGTGCTGCTGATTTTACCTATAACTGTAGCCATAACCTACCTCCTTATTATAGTTTAAGAATTTTTAGGTTAATTCCTCGAAAACTAAATCGTCGCCGCCGCCTCCGCCTCCCGAACCGACAGCGGGATCGGGAATGAAGTTATCGCGCGCAATCCCGCCCACAAAGCGGTAATACCGCTGTTCGGATTTAATGTAGATCTGGAGACCGTCATACCGGCGGGCGTTCGATACGCCGCCCTGAGCCGCAGGCAGAAAAACCGCGTCCACGGTTTCGTACAGCAGCCTGTCATCCACCGGCTCGCCGTTGCCTATCTTAAGCCCCCCGCCCAAAGAAATCGCCATAAAAACCTCCTATTTTAGAACACTGCTTTAAGCGTGACTCCGGTCGTCGGGCCGGCAGTCCACAGATAGCCCGTCAGACTCTGACCGCCGACTGTTACGGAATTAACCTGCGAGAAACTGCTTAACGTGGTGGCGGTTAAACCCATGTCAAGAATGTCGGACGGTTTCTGAGTCAGGAAATAGAACGGACGGCCGCCTTCGTCTTCGTCAAGATGCGGCGTCACAAGCCAAGAAGACTGCGCCTGAGTTTTCGTAACCGCTTCGATGAAATCGAATATCGCGTCGCTTGTCTCAAAGGTTCCGCCCTCAACCGCCGACAACTGGCGCGAGTGGTTAATCACCCCGTGATAACCGAACATTCCGGCGGGAGGCGTTACGACGACGGGTCTGTCTATAACCGCGCCGTAACTGACGACGATCGTCATCACGGCCACGTTGCCGTCTTCGTTATTTCCGTCGACCGACGAACTGGAAACCGCGCCGCCGCTTCCGCCGGAGCCCGACACGGAAACCGTCGGAGGATTCTCCGGGTCGAAGTAATACCTGCCGGAGGGCGTAAGCGTAAACGTCGCCGTATAAGACGTTCCTTTGACGGCGGCCGCGTCCGCGGGGCTCCAAACCACGTCGGCGCGCCACCCGCTTCCGCCCGCCGCGCCTTTTAACGCGCCTCCCGTATACGGGGCGGCGGGGAGCGTGACCGAGCGTACCGCCCTCGGTTTGCTTGACGGGTCGTCGAGAAGCTGGTTGCCCTTTTCGCCCCACCAATACAGCCCGTCATAGTCTACGTTCTTCGGGACGCACGACAAAAAACTCTGCGCGCACAAAGACGCGTCAGGCCCCCAGTTCGGGTTCTCGAAAGTATCGGCGCGTTCCGCCTCAAATCCCCAAGGATCGATTCCGCTCATGTCTGACTCCTTTTTATTGAACAAATTTTAAGTTACGCGTCCATCCACGGCAGCACGTTGGTGCCGCTCCACTCGTCGGCTTCGGCGGCGTTGTAGAACTCGGTCTGCGCCTCGGTGACGGCCGGGCCGCAGGTGATAGGATTAAGCCGGCAGTATGAATTGTCCATCGTCAAAGCGTCGACGGACGGAGTCTGCCCAGGTTCGGTAATTATATCTTCCATAATCGGCTCCTTCAACAGTGTAAGACGGTTTTGCGTTATGTTCTTAAGATAACGAAATATGCGAAAATTAACAAATCCGCGCTTACGCGCCGCCCGCCTCAATATTCGTCTCTCATGTCCGACTGCATATCTATAAGTCTGTCCAATCCAGGGTTAGTCGTGACGCCGCGCCACAATTTAGCGAGATGCTTGCATAAGGCGGGCGTTTCGCGGCCGTTTCGAATCCTGCCGGGGCCCGGATCCGCGCGCGTCGTCGCGGCGTATTCCACCGACCCGGCAATGCGGCGCTGGCTTACGTTAAAATTTCTAAGAGCTTTCACGGCATGGTTCGGATACGCCAAGTTATATTTAAACGCTTCGCAGTCGCAGTAAACCTTGCCTTTCATATCCGGCCGCCAGCCGTCCTTTACCGTCGTTCTGTACACGGCGATTTCCGGGCGATGCTCGGTGCCCTTCGCGGTATTCACCACACGGCCGGTTATAACCAGCCCCGTTTTGTCGTCGACCAGCTCCGCCTTAACCCCCTCAAGCCGCAAAACTTCCAAATTCGACACGGGAACCTGTCTGCCGTGCGCAAACACGGGCTTCCCGTTTTTGTCTTTTTTCCAAGCGTTAGGAAAAACCCGCCGAAAAGACAAATCCATGTCGGAGACGTCGGTTCCGATGGAATCGACGCGGCGTTCCCGCTTCGACCTGGCTATCGACGGGGCTACGGAGGATTCGGCGACCGCAGACGGCTCAGGCGCGGCAGACCGCGCGACGCCGGCATAGCTCTGCCCGTACAGCCCGGATCGCGCGGAAACGTCGGGCGTATAGTTACCTCTTTTATTATCAAACATTGCAGGCATAATAGCCTCCATGTTTTTTAACAAAATCGGTTTTGAACCCGGAACCATATTTTCCGAGGGAGAAACGACCAAGGGTATTCAAGGCGCCGACCGTATCGGCTTTGTCTGCATAGTCACAAGACAGACACCTGAACGCCTCTTGACTTAACCGGTTCCCCTTCTCGACGTGACCACAGACCGGACAAGTAGTGGAGTTGTGGAAAGCAGGCACCCGTCTGAGGGAAACACCGTTTTCCTCCGAGAGCATTTCTACCCTGCTGTCCAGCAACCCGCTTGTCCAGCCGTCGAGAACTGAACGCATATTTTTAGTTAAGCGTCCTTTAACTTTGCTGTTCCGTTTAATATCCTTGTTATTTTCAATACAGATTAATTTAGTCTCCTTAAAAGGCAACTCTTTACATGTTTTAGAGACGTAATATTTAATTTCTTTTTTACACTTTTTCCACGACCTTGAGTTGCGTTTTTTCCGTTTCAGTTTCTGTAAAAGCGGCTTTATCCGGTCGCCGTAAATAACGCCCTCGTCTGAAGTTAAAAGGTTCGTGGCTCCGGGATCTAAACCTATAATACTGCCTTCCGTTTTCTTAGGGACGTCAGCTTCAAAAGAAAACTGGATGTATTTGTCTGTTAAAATAACGGAACTTGAAAGTTTGCCTTTAGAGTTCCACTTTTCAAAACAGCGGTTCTTTTTCAAGGGTATCGCTATTTTAACCGCTTTCCTTCTGCTATCGAAACATCTTAACTCAACTAAAAGATCGAACGCTTCTAATTGAGGGTTAAGGTTTACAGATGCTAAATTGCAAGACAAAACGGCTTTTGTTTTGCAATGTTTAGGTTTCGTATACGGCTGTTTTAACTCTTTGCAACTTTTAATCTGGCCGTCTACCATACCATAGGTTTCGGCTAGAGCGACTTGTTTCGCTCTGGCCGTCAGCCACGTTTCCGGTACTTTGTAATTTTTAAAGACGTCGAATTTAGAGTCGCCGTCTTCTATACGGCTTTTTACAACGTCAATAGCTGAAGTCGCTACGGCGTCATATTCAGAAAGCAAGTCTTTTATACGGTCAGACTTGCTTCCGGTTATCCACTTCGAGAAGTGGCATTTGACGCTTCTGTTGAACTTCATTTTTCAAGTTCCTTTAAGAGAGTCTAAAAATTTTAGCCTGACTGTATAGTTTCATAACTCAAAGCTAACACATTTGATAACAAAAAACAATATTTGATAATAAAACCTATAAATGCATTAAATACATTATTGGCCTCGATAGCCTTGCATGAACGACTGCATTATGCCGCGGTTGCCGTAACCGCCGCCTGACTGCTGATTCGCTTTTTTAAGCATCTTCAGCCTGTATGCCGGATTGGCCATCTTCGTCATGTTTTTGTACATGGCGCGGTTGTAATTCAGTTCGTCGCGCTCAAGTCCGCGCTGTCCTTTTTCCATCGCGCGGGCGTGTCTGTTCGCCGCGCTGTGCTTGTCTAAAAATCCGGCGAAACCCGTTTTTATCGCGCCGCTCGCGATGCCTTGCACTCTCTGCTGATGCGCGGCGTCGGCGGCTTGCTGTTTGGCGGCCTTAATGTCGCGCCCCTGCTGCACTTTCCTGAATCTGTCGGGATTCCGCGCCTGCATCAGCGTATCCTGCGCCTGTTGCCGCTGGTTCTTCATATCGGCGGTCTGATTGGCGATCTCGGTGTCGCGCTGCATCGCGTTCATCGCGTACTGCTGTTTGTTCTGCGCCGTCCACAGCTTGTTGTACGCCCGCGCGCCAGCCAGCTTCTGCTTCGCGGCCGCGGCTCCGGCGTAATTCGCCCGTTTATCGTTCTCGCGGTTTAATTCGACGCCTGCTTGATTAGTCCTCGTGATATTGCGGGCGTCCTGGTTGACCAAAGTTTTGGCGGCCATGCCGATGCCGCGTCCGATGCCGCCTCCCGCAGCCCTGCGCCCTTGATTGAAAGCGTGGAACGCCGTCCGCAAGCCCTCGTCCGCTCCGCCCTCGAACAGCTGCACGCCGGCGTAATGGCGGTTTTTCACCGCCAAAGCGTCAGCTCTGCGTGAATCTCTTTCGGCTTTTCTATGAGTCCGCCGGATCGCGTCTTCGGCGCGCGCGTTGTCGCGGGCTTCTTTGGCCGCCGTCTCGCGTTCCAGTCGATCCGCCTTATTTTGCTGATGCCGCGCGTACGCTTTGTAAATCGGTTTTCCGACCGCGACGCCCGCTTTACAAAAGACTTTATAAGCGGCGTCTCCGGCCTTTTTCTTTAACTCGGGCGCTTTTTTACGGATGTACTCCCGCGCCTTTTCGTCGCCCTTTATGATTGTGTCCTGAAGTTTTCCGAAACCGTAAAACGCTTTGCGTCCGAGACTTTTTAAACCGCCGTGCTTTTCGGGACGGCTTTCAGGTTCGGGCTCCGGTCGATTTTTATACTGTTTCTGCAGCTCTACGGCTTTCCCGCGCATATACCGCGCAATTTTAGCGCTCGCGCGACTCTTTTCCCCGTCTTTCCAAGCCTGACGCTTGTCTTTGCGCCCTTGCGCGACTTCCGTGCGCCACGCGTCGCGGGACATTTTGCGTCCGCTGGGCAGAATTACAGAGTCCCCGCGGTAGACCGGAGCGCCTCCGAAGTCGACGCCGCGTTCGTATACCGCGCAGCCGTACTGCTCGTTGAATTCGCTGATAAGAGACATTTTCGCTCTCCTAAATCCGATGTTTGTCTTGAGTCGGAACCTTGCGCATGTCGCCGCACGTAAACTTGTCGGCGACTCCTTTGCGCATGCTGTAAAGAACCTTTTTAGCTTCTTTAGGCTTCATATACTGCACGGAGTCCTGCACGTCTTTCTCTTTCAGCCCCATGTCGGTGTAAAAGTCCTTGTTCAGATCATGCTGCATAAACCCTATGCGTCTTTTCGTTCTGCGGAGCCGGCTGCCGCTTCCGCGCTCGTCTATTCCGCAAATCTCGCGCAATTTGCCGAAGTTCGTGTTCTGTATGTCTTTTCTTACCACGCGGTAGCCGCGGCCTACGAGATCTTTCTCGTGCCGGTTCACCACGGAGTCGGGCATGTTGGGCGGTATCGCCCTGAAATGGAAGTTCGTGCTGTCGGGATGGCTGTGCTGGAAACCCAGATACCTCTGCGTTACGGCGGGTCTGCCCTGCGCGGCGGGCGCGTTGTCGCCGACGTCCGCTTTCGCCTTGCCCGCCCCGAGAGCCGACAGCCCCATCAGCGCGGCCATAGCGGCGGTGCGGAGACGCTTGCCCTCGTCCACGCCGCAGGCTTCACGACACCTAAACTCTCTGGCCGCTTTCAGATTGTCTTTAATCTCTGATCTAAAACGCTGTTTTATACTCGCTCGGATGCGCGGTTTACTGCGCGAATGCGGATCCAGCAAAGCAAGCTGACGCAGCCCGTTTTGCGCGATTTGACCGCCCCCGCGGCAAGCCGACCGCTTCTTGTCGGTTGAAGTGTGCGTATACCCTTCGTCCGCGCCGTACCCTGCGACCGCGTACTCCTCCAGTAACTTTTGCGACTCGTTCGGTTCCCCGTCCGTACGGAACCTGACGTTCGGCGGAAGCGCGCTTGCGGACGCTCCGGCTTTGTCGAGCACTTTGGCTAAGGCGTGATTGGTCATCTCGGCGCGCGAATCGTTATAACGTCTGTCGAAATTCTTTCCGGCTTTATCGTAGTGCTTCCAGAAGTCGGAAACGGCGTCCTCGTTTTTACTGCCGCCGTCGGCATCCGCGCGCGCGGCCATACGCTCGATATAGTCGACGGCTTCTTTTTCCGCGACTTTGGCGGCTTGCAGCGCGAACAGCTTCTGTTTGGCGGGAGGCCACTTGTCGCGTTCGGCCTGCCGCAACGCCCTGCGGTACGCCTTGTCCCGTTTATGCTGGATATACGCTCTGGCCGCGTCGTCCGAAATTCCGCCTTCCACGATCTTCACGCCGGGACGGCGGTGGAATTGATTGTACAGTCCGACAAGGCCGTAAGAGTTCTGCGTGTTGACGACCGTCGGCAAGGCTCCGCCGTAAAGTTCGGTATAGCGGCGGGATTCGTTCAAGACGGCCTCATGCCGCTCGTTATTAAGGCTCTGCATAAATTTAGCGTGCGCCGCGGCTTGTTTAACGCTCATTTTGCGTCTATGCCATCCGTCGTCGTCTTTTCTGCCGATACCTGCGTCTTTCCGTGCTTCTTTTTCTTTTAACGGATCATAACTGCCGCTGTACGCTCCGCGGCCGGCCCGCCTTTGAGCGCGTTTAATCTCGACGGCTTCCGCGTCCTGTTTAGAGAGCGGAATGGACTTCGCCGCGCCGCTCCTCGCGACCATCCTGAACTTATCGGGATTTCTCGTTCCGTTGATGTCGCCGGCAAACCTCGCCTCATGTACGTCGCGCGGCGTTTCGTTCAAACCGCCGCCGAAATGCTTCACGGCTAAGTATTCGCAAAAGTTGCGCGGCGCGTCTTCGTTATATAGCGTCATAGCGGCCTCCGATCAAATGTGCGGTTTCAGCACGAGTTTGTATACAGCCTTGCCGTCGCTCTCGTGCGGACTGTCCAGCGCAGGGATCGCCCACACGAAAAACGCCGTGTTTTTGTAATTGTAATGCACGATTATTTTAGAATTCACAGGAATCGCGCACTTGCCGTCCTTTTCAAGATTCGTATAAGCGAACGCATCCCCGCGCATATCCAAATTATCCATGCGGGTTACGGCGTCCGTCCTTGTCAAATCCATCAGATTGCTGAACACCAGATTCACGTCTTTCAGCGACGGCTCGTTCCCGTACTGATAATTATGATCCGTTTTGCTGTAAATAGACCCTTGCCTCGTATAAGGATCGTAGTCGCCGCTGACCGGAAAATAGACGTCGCAGATCAATCCCCACAGCCTCTGCAGATGGCGGAACGCGCGCTGCTCGCGGACTGTGGCGACGCGGGCCGCCATACGTATCAGCCCGCTGTTTTTCGCCTCGTACCCCGCGTAATCGTATTCGTTTCTGCCGTTTACGTCAGCCATCAGTTCACGTTGGGTTTCACGCCGTGTTCCGCGTCAATGTCCTCGACGGCCTTCCAAGACTCGGCGAAATTACCCCGCGTCATAATGTCGAACGCGCGGACGTTTGCAATGCCTTCCGACTTCCGATCCGAGCGCTTGCGATCTTTAACGCCCGACGGCGTTCCTCGGAAATCCTTGTTTCCGAGCTCGGCGAATTGATCGGGAGTTTTAGGCGTCGGGACGTTGCGGACGTTTCCGCTGTCGATCATAGACGCTTCGTTCGCCGAAGCTTTCCAATCCGTTCCCAAGTGTTTGCCCGCGGACGTCCGTTTCAGCGCGCCGGTATCGCCCGCGGCGGCGAAAACGCTCTCGCCCAAAGCTCTCGCCTTAGCCGCGGCCGCCTGTTCAGCCTCGAACTTATCCGTCGCCATACGTCCTTTAGGCGCTCTCAGCGACTTGCCGAGTCCGAGAGGGACGGTGATGTGGTCGTAGTCGCCTGCGGATTCGTTATAAGAAGCGTATCTCGCCTCGTCAACACTCCCGTATAGATCATTGTCTACATCATTAGGATTCTCTCCACGAGCATGTCTTTTTGCTGCATGTGCAAGGTCTAACGCCGGTGTATCCGAATACTCAAGACCGACAGGATCCCGTTTTAAGTGATGTACAGTTTTATCGAACGCTCCCCTCCCAGCTTTAGTGCCTGTTGCACGTTCTATAGCATACTGAACTTCGTGAGGTTCGTGATATTTTCCTTTATTAAGGAATTTACCCGCAACTTGCCCTAACTTGGCAGTACCTACTCGTCTACTGAGTCGTGACGCCTCGTCAACCTCGCTCTCGCCCTCGGCTTCGGTTTCGCCGTATGCCCACTTGGCCTTCGCTTCCGCGATCTGACTGTCCGACGCCCGCCACAGCGTCCCGTTCTCGTCAAAATAGACGATGTCGCCGTCCACGTCTTCAAACAGCTCATAACTGTCAAACGAAGCATAATACTCTTGGATCGCCTTGTTTCCGTCAATATCGCCGCCGTGATTCAGAGCGTCCAGGGCTTTCGGGTCGATGTAAGCGATCCCTTTCAGAATCGTCCCGCCCGCGGCCGTCCGCGGAGTTTTCCGCGCGACGTCGGAGCAGTCGTCGTTATCCTCGTCGAAAAACGTCGCGAGAATGTTCGCGCCGCGCGCGAGGGTCTCCTGCACGGTCGGCTGCGGAGGCTGTCCGCCTCCCGCGGCGGGAGCGGCGGGCGGCCCGCCAGCGCCCGCGGGCTGTTCGTTGACCGTGCCGTCCGGCCCGATTTCGATGTGCTTGCCCGCGACGTCCACGACTACGCCGCTGACCTCGCCGCCCTGCCCGTTGTTGATGAGCTCGACCTGCATGGGCTCTTGCGGAGCTCCCCCCGCCGCCCCGCCGTCGCCGCCGGCCGCGTTAGGGTCGGCGTTCGGATCCCCGCCCGTTTCCGGGGGCATCCCGCCGCTTCCGTCGTCGGGCGGCATACCGCCGTCAGGATCGTCTCCGTCGGGCGGCATTCCCCCGCCGCCCGAACCGCCGTCGTTGTTGTAGTAAATGTTAATATCCTCGTTAAGAGCGTCCTCTATCTCCTCGTCGGTCGCTTCCCAAAGCCGCCCGTCGTCGTCGTAGTAGACGACGGTGCCGTCTTCGGCCTCGAAGAGTTCCCATGCGTAGACGGAGTCGGAGTCGTCTTCTTCCACCGCTTCCAAAGCCTCGCCGATAATCTCGTCCTCGAAGACGTTCCCGAGATACGTATCGTCTTCTTCGATAGGCTCGTAGTCTTCGTCGACGTAGTAGGCGTCGCCGTCTTCGTAGACGAAGAAGATTTGGTCGTCTTCGTCGACGTAGTAGCCCTCGACGATTTCGTCTCCGACGGCGCCGTTTGAATTCGAGTTTAAGGCGTCGAGGGCGTCGCCGTCGGTATAGTTTACGCCGGTTTTAAGGATCGACGAAGCGTCCCCTGACGAATTGACTTTGGACGGTCTCTTGCCCGCGCTGACAAACGACGCACCGTCACCCATAACCTCGTTCTGCGTAGGCTGCGCCTGATCGTGCAGAGCGCCCGCGACATGCCCGGCGCCTTGCGCGACTCCCGAAGCGGCTTTCTTCACCTGCTTTACCGCGCCCCCGACAACCTTTCCCGCCAAATTCGCCGCCCCGCCGACCACCGCGCCGATAATCTCGTCGGTGTTGCCCTCTTGCATTGCAGGCTGAGGCTGCTGCTGAGGCTGCTGCTGAGGCGCGTATTGCCCGACCTTTCCTGCGGCAGCGCCTACTTTACCGGCAACAGAGCTTACCTTGTTAGCGACGTCGCCGACAGTCCGCGCGGCTTTCGCGACGCCTCCGACAACGGCTTTGCCCGTCTTGATCGCGCCGTTCACCGCGCCTACGGCGCCCCTCGCGGCTCCCGCGACGCCTCTGGCCGCTCCCGCGACCAAAGGCAGAATTTCGTCGGCGCTGCCCTCGTTCTTGCGGCTCTGACCCTGCGTAAGCCACTGCTCGATGCTCTGTATGTTGGCGGCGACCATTCCCAAGTCGGTCGTATCGGGCATCTGCTGCCTAATCTGCGCGTAAATGTCGGACAGATCGCCCTTAGCCGTCGCGCTGTCGATCCGTTTGTCGAATTCGGCGATGACTTTAAGCGCGTCGGCTTTGTTCGCCACGATGTCTTTCAACGCCTGAAGCCAGTCGCGCGCTATGGTAACGGACTCCGCGCTGCGGCCGGTGGCCGCCTCGTACAGCGCCCTGCCGTCTACCGCCTTTGAAGCGGCTTTAATGCTCTCGAATAATTTTCTATCCATAGCACAGCTCCTTTTATAGTTTTTCAACAGTAATAACGGCATGTTCTTTATTTGCAGCGCCGTAGCGTCCCGTCTCATAGAGCCTGACTGAGACAGCCCTTGCCGGCGCAAGCTGTTTTTCGCTGAACTCTATCGCGGGCCCCGTCAGCGTAACGTCGAACTTCAGTCCCCACAAATTGCTGTCGTCGCTCAACAGCGGATTGGACGTCTGTAAAACTTCATGCTGCGTATTAATTTTAAAATCAGGCCAGTCCAAAATAAACTCCGATCCCGCGTCCACCGGAATTTCGGATTCCATCTGCATTCTGGCCTCGTAAAGCTCTTCCAGGTCTTCGGCCTTAGTGCCGTCGTTAGTCAGCATGAATACGGCTAATTTCCACGTGCACATTCTATACCATTTAATCTGTTTGCTCCCGTCGGGCACATTCTTAGGCTTCCTGACCAACGGTTCGTCGCCGACGGGCACGCGCCTTTCCATGTGATGGCTGCGCGTTCCGTCCAAAGCGCGGGCGGGTTCGCAATTCCACCCCAAGTATACGAACGGTTCGCCCGGCATAACCGTCTGACGCGACAAAGCGTACCTCACAAAAGGATCCACCATGTGCCTGGCGTCGTTTTTAGGCACGTAAAAAACATCGTTGCCGGGAGCTTTGCCGTCGTCCCGGCGTTTTAAGTCTTTATCGTTATAGTTGCTGAACTCGACGCCTTGTTCGGCGTACCGCTTCTTCAAGTCGTTAAGATAAGCGGTGACATATAAGCTCTTAACCATTACGGCGCGACTCCCGCGGCTTTGAGAGCGTCCGCTTCCGTTATCGGAACGCTCACCAACAGATCGCCGTCTATCGAAAGGACTTTAAAATATGTTTTATCCGTCACGTTATACACGAGCTTGCCGACCAGCCTGTCCTTAACTATCCGCACGGTGTGCCAGAGTCTGTTTCCAGGATGGAAGTGCATTATGTCGCCCCCTTCGATGCCGATCCTCACCTTATCGGGCGTGACTTTAACAGCCGTCGGAACAGGCGCGGACTGCGAAGGCTCGTCGATCGCGGATTTTTCGGTCTTTATCGGCTCGACGGGTTTAATCGCCGCCGTCTCAAGACGCTTTTGAACCGGTTCGGGAGCCGGATCGAACACGAATCCCAAACTTTTGAAATACCTTCCGGGATTCGTCCTGATGTCGAACCCGCACCTTTTAAGATCGATGCTGACGATCTCTCCGGGAGCCGCCGTCACCAGTTCGCCTCTGTCGGTGTAAGGGCGAATGCTTCTTGCGGTTTCCGAGGTATTTTTGATCCGCACTGACTGAGTCACTTTGTCCTCCGTTCGTATCAATAGTAATAGGGCGTCGCCATCGCACGGCGTCCCGCGTTAAAATCCGTTAAATTCTCCATGCGCTCGTCGCGATTAACTCTTATAAACTCTTCCAATTCTTTGGCCCACTCGGAGCCTTCCCGCCACCAAGCGTCTCCGTCCACGTCGAAAGGCTTGTCGCTGTAAGCGGCGAATTTTATATATTGGCCGACTTTCTTTTTAGCGTACGCGCAAGTCAGCCACAGCAAATATTCCGGCATGTCGTCAGGAATCATCTCCCCGTAATCGCGCGACCCCTCGAAACTCGCCGCGTAACTTCCGGGCAAAACGCCCTTTTTCAAAGTAAGCAGCGGTCTGTCGTATCTATACAGCCAGCACGGCACCAGCTGTCCTTCAGGCAATTTATAGAGCGCTTTTATCAACCTAGGAACCCGCTCCCTAAATTCGTATATGTGAATTCCGCTGCCCGGCGCGGTTTCGCGGCTTTCGTCGATTACAAACCCTATCGAGTCTTCGCTCGCGCCGCCGCCTTTGCTTACGCCGTTCATATACCTGAGCCAGTACTTCACCGCTTGGTTCCAGCATTGCGACAGTTTCTCGTTAGGCAGCACGTCCTGTTCCAGCGAGATTCCTATCTCCTGAAAAACCAAATCTCGAAGTTCGTCAATCGTCATGGCGTTATCCTAACGCGTCCAGCTTGACGTTATTGATTCCCTTAGCTCTCAGCTCTCCGTAAAAATCCCGCGCCTCGCCTCCGCCGCTGAACGTGACGTAATGCAGACCGTTGCCCATCAGCCGCTGCCGCTTGTGCAAAGCGTCGTTGTCCACAACCCTGGGATCCATCCAAGACACCATAAATATGGCGGCTTCGGCTTCGTCGATCCCGTTTCCGTACAGCGAGTTTATTAACGCCGCCGCGTTATGCAAAACTTCTTCCACGCCCTCTTCGCCGTCTTGCGGAGGCGCCGTAGGATTGTTCAAGGCCGCGTCTTGACTGTCGCCGCCGTCGTCGCCGTCGGATTCGCTCAAATAATTCCATTCGTAAGCTTTACGCAAAAATCCGCTTATAACGAGGGCCTCGTAATCTTCCCATGCGGAAGCTTCACGGTCTCTCGCGGCGCGCTTATTATGTTTAGCGGCATATTTAGCTATTGTCAATATATCCGCTTTAGTGTACTTACCGCTGTCTTTTGAATTTAACTCACCCTGAGCGCGTTGATATATTCCGCGATCGGCGATCTGATGCGGAGTCTCGTTATATGTCGTATAACCTTCTTCCGACCTCATCCTATTCCGTCTACGTTTTTCAAACCCTATCCCGACCCCGCCGAGATTGACTTTGGGCAACATACCCAAATCGGACGCGCTCGCAAGACCGCCTCCGGCCGCCGTCCCGCCGTCGCCGTCTTCCGTGTAAAGCGTTTTGGCGAGCTTCAACTGCAGCTCCTCGGATATTTTCAACGATAGTTTGTTCATAGCCGTCTTGTTTTCCTTGTCATGTTCCACAATCAACTGGTCTTCCCGCCAACCTTGCTTTTTCAACTTATCCACAATTTCGTCCGCATCCAGCTGTTTACGGGTGTAATAAGTGTACGTTTCGGTATTGGTAGGATTCTTTCCGCTTACCAGTCTAACGCTCCACTTGTTGCCTTCGGTTCTGTTAATCATTACATAATCGTCACCCATATCGCCGCCTTATTTTAAGAAAGGGGGCGGTTTCCCGCCCCTCAAAACCAACCGCGCTCGAAACTACGTCGCGTTCTGCAGAATCATGCCCTTCACATAATGGGGCACGACGTTCTTGAACGCCTTCCAAGCCGCAATCCCTCTCATGTTCTGGAAAGGATTGTGAGAGAATTGCATAGGGTTAGTAATAAAGATCGGCATATAGGTCGCCTCGACGATGGGCGCGTCGAACGGGCTCTGCGGATTCAAATAACCCGCGATGATCACGTTCGCCGGATGAACGTTCGCGCCGCTTTCCGGATCGCGGAAGCCGGTCAGATACGTCGTGCGGATGACGGGTTTGCCGTCGTAATATCCGAACACGTGAGGCCCGACCGCCGTATTGGCGGGAGCCGCCTCGAACTTCGGAAGCGACGAAATGAACTCGCAACCCTTATGACCGGCGATATAGCGGTTAGCCGCGCCGCGTCCGCAATTCAGGTTGATCTCCGAATCCGCGGTCACCAACGGATAGCGGAAGCCCTGACGGTACTCGTAATCGGACTGACCCGCAGGAGTGCTAAGGTTGAACCTGATTTCGCGGCCGGACGAGAAGTCCTGACGCTCGATCCAGTTGGCCATCTGCACGTAGCCCGCGAGAATCCTGCGCGACTCGACGTCGGCCATCGTGCCCGCCAAATCCATCAAAGCGTCGTCTTCCGCTATGCGGCCGAACCTCTGATTGAACTGGAAAGCCTTCAGGGTGGAGATGTTCTGTTTGAGCGCGAGAACCTCCGCCATGACGTCGGTGCTCGACAAGGTCATCTCGATCACGGGAATGTCGGCGGCCGTTTCAAAGTCCTGCATATAGTTGACGGTCACCTGACCGGCGCTCAAATCGTCCGCCGCTTTCACGCTGATGTGCCCCGTCGAAAATTCTATCGTGCCCGTCCAGAAACCGTCCGAAGACATGAGAACGCCGACGTTGCTGCCGCCCCCGCCGCGGTTCATAAACGTGCCCTCGCGCACCGTCGTACCGTTGACGTAAGTGATGCGCACCGGAATGTTGCCGCGGATCGGGAACATCCTGACCTGGGTGTCGATAGTGTCGCCGCTGATGCCTTCGATCACTTCGCCCATGACCTGCTCCGTGGCGTACTGCATCGCGTCCCCGACTCTGCCGCGCAACGCGTCGACGAGAGGATCGCCCACGTCAAGGCCGCCGCGGGATTGAGGCCCGAAGCCGTCGCCGAGACCGTTGGACGCGCCGTTGGGATCCGTAGTGTAAGGATGCCTACTGACCATGCCGGCCGCGGTGACCCGTTTGAAATAAATGATCCCCTGCTGTTCGGGAATCGTCTGCATCGACGCGAGCAGCGGAGCGACGGAAATCGCGTACGACGCGGCGATCACGTCGGTGGGGACTTTCGGAAGCATTCCCAAATCCGCCGCTGACGCGGACTCCGCTACGAAGTTCTCGTACTTCTTGTACTGCTCCAGCTGCATTCCGAGGTTATACCCGTCTAAGCGCGTGAACGGACGGCCCGACAGCGTAAAGTTGTCGGAACGCGACACTTTCTCGAACAGCGGCTCATACTTCGTCAGCAGCGCGTTCTGCGTACGCTCGAACTGTTCGTTGAGAGTTAATTCTACGGTATTGAAATCCATGAGCACAGCCCTCCTGTTTAGGTACGGTTTCAGAAAAACGGTTGTTTTTGAATAGTTACCTCTTTTATTATCAAACATTGCAGGCATAATAGCCTCCATGTTTTTTAACAAAATCGGTTTTGAACCCGGAACCATATTTTCCGAGGGAGAAGCGGCCAAGGGTGTTCAAGGCGCCGACCATATCGGCTTTGTCTGCATAGTCACAAGACAGACACCTGAACGCCTCTTGACTTAACCGGTTCCCCTTCTCGACGTGACCGCAAACTGGACATGTTGTAGAGTTGTAGAAAGCAGGCACTCGTCTAAGGGAAACACCGTTTTCCTCTGAGAGCATTTCTACCCTGCTGTCCAGCAACCCGCTTGTCCAGCCGTCGAGAACTGAACGCATATTTTTAGTTAAGCGCCCTTTAACTTTACTCAATGCTAACACATCTGATAACAAAAGACAATATTTGATAATAAAACCTATAAGTGTATTAAATACCTACGGTTTCGGTCTGCAAGCAAGTGGCTCTATAGGACTGAGACGTAGTTTTGTTGCGTTTGCGTTACACGGCGGCTTTAGCCGCCGCCCCGAATACGGGCGCGTTCTGCACCCGCGACAAGACGCGATCAAGACTCGACGTATTCTCATGCACGTCGACTTTCCACGTCGCGTTGGTCAGCTGCACGTGATTGCCGTCGCTGTCCACCGTTTTCAACGGTATTTTATCTAAATGAGAACCCGTCAGATCTTCCCTGACCGTGAGATACCGGCCGTAATAGTTGTCGGAAGCCTTGTTGTACATATCCACGATCTGCTTCTCGCTGAAACCCTCGCGCAGTTTGCCCTCGACGACTTCGGAGTTCAGCCCCGTGTGTTCGGCGATCGCGAGAGCCTGATTTTTAAGCTTGGTCTCCTGCAGTTCCATGAGAAGCGTTTTCAGCTCGGTAACGTTGTCGACGCCTAAACTCTGGAGGCTCTCCAGCTTTTTAGTCATAGCGTCCATCATCCGCAGTCCCGCCTCGATCTCGGCGGGCGAACCGCAGCCGTCGAAGAACTCGTACATCGCGTCGGCGTCGTCCAGCTTCTGAACGACTTCTTCCAGCGTACCGTGCCTCTCGCAAATCGCGCGGAGAGTTTGAACCAAGTCCGCGATGTCGTCAGGGGTGCCGAGAGTCTCGAACACGTCGTGATAGCCGTTCAGTCTGTCCAGAATCTCGTCCGGCGTACCTACCTCCTCGCTGAATTTGCCGAATACCGCGAAAGTGTCGGCGAGCTCGTCGGGCGTCCCGTACTCCTCGTGAAACAGAATGTCTTTCACGATATTCGCGGCTCCTCCGGCGCTCCTGATGAGATTCGCCATCTCGAACACGGCTTCCCGAACGGAATCCGGATCGCCCATTTCCGCGTGCCACGACTCGACCTTCTTAAGCGCCGAAACGAGGTCGTCGAGACTGCCGCCCCCGCGCTTAATCCCGTTTCCGACGACGCCCTGCGGATCCATCTTCTTAAGGTTAGCGTCCAGCATAGTCTGCGTCAGATCTTTGACGTCGGGCTTCGCGTCGGACGCCACGGCCTCCTGCAAGAGCTTCACCTTAGCCTCCAACTCTTCGTTGCGCTTCAACAAGTCGGAGATCATCGCTTCGGTCAAAGTATTCTGCTCCTTGTCCCCGAAGGTGTCCTCGGCGGCCCCGTCTTTATCCGTACTGACGGAAGCCGTGGCCCCTTTGGGATACGGAGCCTGAGTGCGGTCGGCCTTGCTGCCGACGCTTTTAACCTTCTCGATGGAAATGGCGTTGTCGTCGGTGACTTTGATGACCACGTCCCCCGCGCTTTTGTTTATAAGCTCATTGCCTTCCGCGCCGCTCATAACGTTCTCCTTTATAGAATTTTCAGACAAATGTTTTTCGCACTCTCGATAAGCCTCGTTAATGGACTTAAGCATCTCTTCCGTAACGCGCGCGCTTTCTTTCAGAGTCGGATGCGCGTCGAAGAAACCGGGATTAAGAACGAAATCAAACCGCTCCAAACGAAACTTCGCGGGATCCAAAACAGGGACTTCGGAACCGTCCTCCGCGACTTTGTACGTCGCGCCGGGCAGAAAATCGCCGTCGGCGCGCGAGGAGACGAAAAGAGTCAGCCCCGCGTCCAAATAAGTCTTCAAAGCGCGTCCGGCGTCGGTGTTCAGTATGTAAGATTCGGCGTAGCCTTTGTACGGCTTCTTCGGGTCTCCGGTTGCGATGATTTTAAGGCCTTTGGTGAAATGGCTGACTTTTCCTTCGCGAAATTCTTTTTCGCCGATTTCCGTGTCGTGGCCGATCGTGCCGCACATCGTGTTGTTGGCCATTTTCTCGACAACCCACGGCCGCTGCAGCTGTTCCCCCCACAGACACCCGAACTTGTTTTTATCTTCCGGGTAGAATCTTTTGTTCCTGCTGAGACCGCCGGGCACGAAATGGGTGCCGCTTACAACGGCCAAAATAGCGCCGTTTCTGCCGAGCTCCTCATTTGTGGGAGACCGAATCTCCAAATCTTCCGCTAAAACATAGTCGGTCGCGCTTTCGTTCCAAGCCATAATCAATCTCCAGAAGGTTTACGTCTTTTTTCAGATTTAAGCACTACCTTATGACCGTCTTTTATAGGAATGCACCTGGCGGTCGGATAGGTCTTGCACTTTTTCTTTTCCGACGGACACTGCGTTTCGTCGCAAACATGCGGCCCGTTAGAGTAACAGTCCCACTCAGAACACGGAATGCTGCAACGGCTGCGACTCACGGCTTATTCCTTTGACAAGAACCGGTTTGACAAATTACTTACGCTATTTAAGTTACGAAATTGAAACTCAAGGATACTCATAACCGGAATATAACGAAAACTGTGGTAATTAACAAACGGCGGATTTTGCCGCGCGGGAAAATCGGCAGGAAAAGAAAACTCGGCTGAAGACGGGTTCGACTCCGTCTTCCGCCGTTCGCGAAAACGTTACTCGCGATAAGGATTGGCTTTCCGCTTGGCCCGAAGTTCGGCGCGCGACTGAGCTCTGCGCTCTTTGTCCGTTGTCTTCGCCCTGCGTTCCAATTTGTCCACTTCAACCGCCCCGACGCTTCGATGGCCGATAGCCCTGCCAAGTCTCGCATAAGCCGCGTCCTGCTTCTTTTCGTAGTCGGAACCTGGTTGCGGATTTTCGCCCTTCGCCGCTCTGTCCCTCGCGGCTCTGACCTCGTCCGGAGTCGGAGACCGAAAATCCGCGTCGGGATCAGACAGCCCGTGCGCGAAAGCGAGTTCGTTGCCTCCCACATGATCTTCTTTGTCGTCTTTGGCGGAAATAGGCGCTGGACTCCTGCCCCCGTAGCGCCTCGGCCCCATCAGCGCATTCAGTTCGCGAGCCCCCTTGTCCGTCCACGCCTCGTCGGAATTTTCCTCGTCCACCCGTCCGCCGAGCACCTCTTCAATGGCTACGGACTCGTCCACGCCGCACTCTTCCGCCAGAACCGCGCGAAGTTCGTCGAACTCGGCGAGAATGGCTTCGGCGATAGTAATCTGCTTCTCGACGTCTTATTCTGTCTGCACCGCCATGACAAACTCCTTGTTAATGTTGTTTTTTTTTTCGTTTTCCGAACCGCGCGCAAAAACGCCCGTCTACAGACTAAAGATAGCCGAAACCGCCGAAATTCGCAAACCGCCGAAGCCGCCGCGAAAACAGGTTCCGCGAATCCGCCCGCCGGCCCGCGTGACGGAACGTTTCTTTTCGAGGACGAAAACAAACCTCGTCGCGAATCCGGGCGAGAGCTTCGCGGAATGCGGCGGATAGCCTCCGCGCGGCGTTTTCGGAACTTATGATATTTAAGTTCAACAGTGTAAGTAATTTGTCAAGGCGCTATATAAAAAAAAACTAAAAATCTTCACGAAGATGCCTCCGCAACCGCCCGCAAATCCAAGCTCGGCGGTTTTGCCGCTGAAAACGCCGTCGACAGCGATAGGTTTTTTCGGCGAATTTGATTATCTTTAGGAGTAGAATCGGCTTAAGCTGAAATGATAGCGCTTGACGGCTATAAAGCTGGTGTATTTAATACTATCGACGGCCGAGGATAAAACTTAAACTTTTCGCATGGGAGCTATCATGGGAATTGACGTTGAAAAAGACTGCATCGTTAGATCCGACGGCACACATATCTGTTTCGATCAGGAGAGAGAGGCGTTTTATCAGTTCAAAAAACTCCCGATGTCGGAAGTCAGCGAAAAAGACATCGCTGAGATCATGCGTAAAAAGTGCGGTGGAAAAAGCCCTTAAAAAAACAAGAGAGGCCTCTTATGTGGGCATACGACTTAATAAAGCGCAACAAATGCCTAATCACTATCGGCAAAACGCAGAAATCTGGGCTGACTATGGTCGCCGAGAACGCCAAAAAGCCGCCGCCGCGGCAATGGAATCCGGGTTCGGAGTTCGACCGGTGCGAGGCCGACAACGACAACGAGCCGCCGGGCCCCGTCTACGAGTCGTCGACCTATCAGGCTGGAGAAATCAAGGTTCCGTGCTACTTCCTGTCCACGCCTAAAATCGCATTTCAAGCCAATTTCAGCGAACAGGACGACCTGCTGTCCAAAATAATGGGGCCGGTCACGGCGGGTCTGCACACCGCCAACATGATGCTCCCCGCGATAGACTATATCGACGCCAATTTAGACACTCTGATGGATTCGGGCGCGGCGGCGCTGAACGCCTTGACGCAGGGAAAAGAAAAAGCCGCACAGGGCGGACAGAGCAAGGTTACTTACAGCGCGAACAAAGCCAACGCCGTCATGGGAAGCCTAGGGAACGCTATGAAAGTCTTCGAGGGGGCGGGAGCGCGCGAAACCAGGACATTCCGCGCAGGAAACGTAGTTTCTTGGCAAGGATGCTCCCCGGTGGAATTCTCGCTGGAAGTCTTGTTCTGCAGACCTAACGGCGGCGTCCACATGGGCGCTTTGTACCCGCTCATGGAAGCCGTCAATTTCAGCGAGCTGATGTTCGGCAATTTCATGTACGGGCCCCGCGGGTATAATAGCGCTGGATTCGGAATCAGCGCGATGGAGAGGATACTGAACGGAGAGTTTTCGTCGCTCCATTCGCTGGCGCTGTGGCATAGCGCGGAGGACGATTTTAATAACAAAAGGGCATATACAAGAAACATAGTCTTAGATTTATTCCGCCTTTTAGTGATTACAAGCGTACAGATCGAAAAGTCGGAGCAGTTATTTTTCGACCCGACAATAGACGAGCTGCACACGGCTCCTCTGTACAAATGGATTAAAGCGACAATAGGGTTCAAAACAGCTTGCCCGATTCCAGGTACTTTGTGGCAAGTCAGCGATAAAGGAAACCGTCCTAACGGACGGACGAACGCATCGCTGCATGATTTCTACGGCAGCGCGGATGCTTCGTTCGGCCCGCTTTACCCGAAACCGATAAGCGAGGTGGCGCCTCCGAACGGTAGCGACACTGTTATGGGGTGGGAGGATTATTCACGCTTGACCGGGTTCGGGGAGTCATTCAAAGAGACTGGAAAGATACTTGCGGATGGAACCCAAGAGATGCCCGACTTAAATATAATGGGCGAAGGGTAGCCGTTTTATCGCTGCACTACTTATTAAAGTTGAAGGGGTAAGTGACAGTGGACACGTCCCCGACTACGTCTATTTTTTCAAACTCCCAACGTTTCACATAAGAGATAATAGTCGACTCGAACTCGGAATCGTTTACAGTAGACTCAACCGTTTGCGCAGATACTACTTTGCCGAACTCGTTTATGGCTATCTTGACAGAAAGTTTGCCCTTCAAATTAGGATTTTCGCGCAAGCGTTGATTATAAGCAAGACGTAGCCCTGAAGCATATTTCACAACTCCACGATAAATACTATCGGCGCTTCTAGCTCCCTTTACCATTCTTGTTTTGGCTGAATCTACCCTTGCCTTCTCAACTCTCGCAATCGAGTCCTCCCGCGCCCTCTCGACCGCCATCTTCGCCTGAGCCTCCCTAGACTCCTCTTGCGCCTTAGCGTCGGCCGCCGCCCTCGCCTTCCTCTCCGCTTCCTTTTCGGCGGGAGTCAGGATGTAGCCTCTGCCCTCGCAGTACGGGCAAGGCGGCCCTATGAGTCCGCTTCCGTCGCAGTTGGCGCAGTAGCCGAAGAGCGGCTGATGCAGCGGACACTGCTTGGTGACTTCTAGGATCTTGCCGGTGCCCTTGCAGGCGTTGCAGATCGTCTTAGCCGAAGCCGTCCCGAACAACAAACCTACCGCCAAAGCCGCCAAAACCAGCGTCCGTCCAAGTTGAGCGAAAAAGCGCATAAAACCTCCGTACTGCCGTTAAAAGTTACCGAAATCCGTTCACAAGGTCAATATAACAGCGTCACCCCAGATACCGTAGATTAGTCTTCACTCAGTAGTTCGATCTTAAACTTTGGGTAGACGTAGTCTATGTGCCACGCAAACACAGACCACGCTTTGTGAAGGTCTTGTTCATCACGGCTACTAAGTGTGTTTGACTCCTTCAAACGACCACCGCAGGCGCAGATTTCGTCGAAATTGTCGCGAATGACCGCATAATCCTAACCCTTCCCCCCGAAAACCGCGTTTTTGACCCTGTCAGGGGCATGTCATACCGAGTTAAACAGCGTAAGTAATAAATAATACATGGCGAACTAAAAAATGCAATAATTTTTTAATATTTTTTAGTACCGCAAGATATTGGGGTATCAGACGCAGTACCGCAACATATTGCGGTTGCGGACGGCTTCAATATCCGAGGTGACGCTGTTATATTAGGTTTTGGCGGCGAAACGGAGACTCTGTCGGTATCCGGGGTGACGCTCGTATATTACGTTTGTCGGCGTTGGGGGTCTGACCCTGACGGTAGGGATCACAGTCAAAAGAGGGAGGCGGTATCATGGTAAAAGGCAAGAAAGTGGTTAAGACGGCTAAGGCGGCGGAACAGCTAAAACACGCCCATGAAAACGAGAGGCTGGAAGCCGACGCGTACTGCGAAGGGGGCGGAGACTGACTCCGCCCCCGGCATTCATTGCACGCTCTTGAACTTGCGCGAGGAAACTAGGTGGTTTCCATATTTCGAAGGAAACGTCTTGCTCAGGACGTCGCGCTCGGATTTTACCGCACCCCTGCCGTAATCAGCAAAGTCTTATTCGGAATAAATAGAAACGCCGAACATTCCTTCATAAACCTCGGCTAGAGCTTCTTCCATCAGAATGTACGATTCCATGAGATCCAAATCGTCGTCATCCTCGGAGTCAGACTGTTTCAGAAGATTGCCAGTCTCTTTTCTTTTTTTACCAAACCTCTCCAGATCTCTGCGTTTGCGCACCTTATCTATCTGTTTCTCAAAATCCTCTGGGGATCTGTCCTTCCCCCACGCGGCTACGTGATCCGCGGCCGCCTTACGCGCAGCGTTGCGATCAGGCAGTTCGCCGTGCACATGTCTCACGGCCAGGTCTATCATCTTATCGGAGTGTTCTTTATCAGCGACCTTTCCGGCTTTCGTAGACAGTCTATCCTCCAGTCTGTCTCTTTTGGCGTCCATCGCATCTAAATCTTTCCTGAACTCGGTATTTCGCTTAGATAGCGCGCGTTCACCGGCATGTTTCATTTTGCGGTCTTTAATTGTATGCCACAGATCTTTTTCGCGGTCAAATCGCCTTTTCAGGTTCTTTGCCGAAACCCCGTTCTCAGGACGGATATTGGAGTGTTTCGACTCCTTGTCGACAAGAGTCCTCAAGAACCGAGTCCTTTCCTTCAGGTCTGGGTTATCGGCCTTATCCATAAGATCCTTTACATCAGGATGCGATTTGACGTAAGCATCGTGCTCGGCGGCAGACATCGGGCTTTTATGCTGAACCACTTTGCGGACTTCAGGTTCGTTCCATGCACGTCTCCTAGGGGTATCGAAATACTTCCTGTATTCGCGATGCGGCTTGAGATCACGCTCTTTTTCCGCCTCGGTGTCAGCAAACTTCCTCGTGGCGTAGGCGTAAGGGTCATGGCTAGTGCTTCGCGAACCCGCGCCTTTCGGTATGCTCGGAGCCGCGTCGCGCTTCGCTCGGAAAGCGCGGACTTTTCTTTGCTTGTCATAAGCATCGTAATCGTCTATGTCGTAATCGGCGGATTCATCGTAATCCTCGTCCACCGGCTCTCCGAGCACTTCTTCAATGGCGACAGACTCATCCACGCCGTACATTTCCGCTAAATCCGCGCGTAATTCGTCAAACTCAGCTAGAATTGACTCCGCCAACGTCATCGGACGCTCGACAACCGAATCTTTATAGACCGCCATAACAAACTCCTTGGTTAAATTTAATGTCGCCACCCGCGGTTAAAACATAAGATAGATTTCTATAGAATATATAGAAACCGTCTTAAAATTCAAAATCGACGGATTATGCTGTTATAAAACCTACGTCTGGCGACTCTATAAATCGAAGCTACAAAACACCCGACAGCGTTACTGTAAACCCTCTAAATCGCTCAAAAACACGGTTTTTGTAGGTTTAAACACAGCAATCGCGTAAAATTTTCATAATACTGTCAAAAAAAAATTAAAAAAAAATTAATTTTATTCGCCGCGCATACTATTTTACTTACTCTATTGAACTCGGCAGGCGTCCGGGGTGACTTCAGTATATTTGCATTTTAACGGAGTCTTGTAATTTAACTCAGTCGGAGGGATTATGGAAGGAGTTCGTTGCACGGTGTGCGGCACGCAGGCGCCGAAAGGTGAGAGTATCTGCAAAAGGTGCGGATACTCGATATATGACACTACAATCTGCCCAAAATGTCATGCGGAACTTCCAGAAGATATAACCGCTTGTTACATGTGCGGGTGCCATTTCGATGAGAATGGAGCGGTAGATACTGACTACACTGAAAACCCGGACATCTGCCCGAAATGCGGATCAGACCTGTCTGACGGCGCTGACATTTGCTACAAGTGCGGGTGCCGTTTTGATGAAAACGGTTGCGTAATTGACGACCCTGACAGCGCGCCTGATCTGACCTTTGAAGAGCTATATATAATACGTGAAGATTTATGGGAACAAGCTCTCGCAAAGACACTTGCCGAACTCCCTGAGTCGGAAAGACGCGGCGCGGAAAAACGCGCACGGGCAAAACATACCAGGTCAAAAACGATGCGGGCGGTACGCGAACTTGGGCGCATCTACGGATGGTCAGGAACTCACAAATTATGGAAAACAACCAGGGGTTTTATTTCAGGTGTCGAAACCGCAATTCGTAAATATTGCGAAAACCGCAAACGGCCTATTGATTTTGACAGGGTAAAAACTTTAGTCAGGGTAATACGCGCGCTTCCTAATGTTAAAGAGGTTCCGAGGTATATCGAAGAAACTTGCAGCGATATGGTATACGGATGGTCGGTTTTATCTCATGCCGATACCTGCAAAAGCGGCGACAGCAAAAACGCAGAACTTCTTGCGATGGATGAAGTTTTAGGGACAGATGCGACAAATATTCGTATAGCGGACGAGGATTACCTGCTGAAAGAACGCGCGCAAACCTTGCGCGCTAACGAACACTTTGAAGCCGAAGTTCAGGACATTCTAAAGCGTAAGGATGAGGCGTAATCCACCTCATCCTCACTAAAAGCCTTAGTTCAAGCTCTTGAACTTCAGTGATGAAATAATATCGTTACCGTATTTCGACGGGAACGTTTTGTTTAAGACGTCACGGTCGGATTTAACGGACTTGCGCAAAGCAGCGTGCAAGTCGCCGATTAACGCCCTGATGTTAGAATTGTTCAGCTTCGGATTCAGCTTCTTCTTAAAGTCTGAAGATTCTGAAAATGATTCACAATGCTCGGTATTAACAGCTCCTATACTCGCTCCGATCTGTCTTTTAATATTATTAGCCTCTTTTGACAAATTATGCGTCTGCGCCCATTTACTCCGGGCATCGCCAGAAGTCCCAGCCCCTTTTCCTTTAGGTGCAGGCTTCCAGTCTGGATCCTTCAAAAATCCTGCGCGAGCGTCCTGGTCTATATTGCGTTGTCTAGCGCCCTTACGCTTTTCATATTCACTATCGCTTATATCGTTTTTACGGGCTAACTTATCACTCGGTACTTTTCTGACTTTACCTGCATTGCGGGAAGCGTCAAACGCTCGCGCCCATTTGATTGCGCGAGATGCTTTGTACGGCGTCCCGTTTTCTTTACTGTCTGCCCTGCGCTTATACTCTCTAGCCCGTATATCGTGAATGTCTCTATTTGTGGAATCTGCTTTCTGGTCTACCCCGTTAGCTTGATCGTCTAACGCTTTTTGATGCCTCTTATGAACTAACTTCGCATGTTTTTTTACAGCCTCGAAGTCAGGAACTTCTCCGTGCGTTTCCTTATGGGCGTCTAACCATGCGCTAGTGTCTTTCTCCCACTCTTCTGGATGTTCGTCGTACCATGCCGTATCGTGGTCGTGATGCGCGGCAAGTTTACTATGAATGTGAGGAGTCGCGCCGCCGTAATTGTAACCCGCTCCAGTGTACACCCTATCAGGCGGAGGCCCTGAATCTTTCAAGCCTCTGCCAATATGCTCCTTATTTCTTTTTACCCAGTCTTCCTTTTCATCTGGAGTAGCGTCTCGTCTGAATTTGGCCTTATTGTCTAAATGCCTTTGTTTATAAGCCGCCTTACGAGATTCATCATCCTTACCGCCAGCTATCCAGGTCTTTTCTGTTTCTGACGGGTCGTGTTTTCTTAGTACGTCGGTGCGTTCTGTAGGATGATACCCTATCATTGAACTTTTAGGCTCAAGTTTTTTAGTATTGCGAGGGTTTTGCGGATAGGATCTGTTGCATGACGCCGCTATCGCTTTCTGAGAAAAACGCGATTTGTCCCCATTAATCGTGCCCTTTACAGCTCTATTATGATGGTAGCCGTTTTCGTTGTCCGCCTCAGCATGAGCTGTGTCAGCTTTTTTCTTTTCCTTGGTAACTGTCGGTTTCACCGAAGGGAAAGATTGCAAATGTCTAGCCGCAATCGAAAGTTTAGCAAATAGCCGATTCTTCGGACTGTCTAGAAGTTCGTTAATGCTCAACCCGTCCGCCGACCCGCAGTCTATCACATTCTCAACAAGACTGAGCGTTTCCTTAGCAGTAGGTCTCCACGGCTCCTGAGCATTGCGGATTACTCTGTAAAGACTGTCCATAACTAGCCTCCTTTTACGTCGGTGTAAGTAAGTTCGCCGTCTTTATCCACGACTGCTTCCCGAATACGGCATTTCGTATCCTTTAACTTGTCCGAATACCACGCTATTATTAAAAACCCGCAACCGCACTTCAACCAAGTTTTAAGATTGTCTCTGATCTTATTGTAAACCTGTTCGCCGCTTTTCTTGTCTAAAACAAACGGATCCGACACTTTATGCCAATGGCTCGACAAATTCGAACTCGACGTGATTTGTATCCCGACCACGGCTTTCTTGGCGTCGGGATTAATCGCGATCGCATCCGCGAACCCCATAAAATCCTGCCGCACTCCGCCGAACGTGTTGAAACGCTCCACCATTTCTACTTTGTACCCAAGCGCCTCTAAGTGCTTTACCGTTTTAGTGTTCCAGCTCATTTCAGCCGCCTATCCGCCGGTCGCTTTTTTCTTCTTGTTGCGACTTGTTCACGCTAACCACCTATCGTTATGAGTTTATCCGCACATTAGGCGGCAACTGTCCGCCGCTTGTTTTTACGTTTACGGGCAACCCTCCGCCCGACGTCTTGACGCCGGGAGGCAATCCGTTAGGAGAAATACCCGCCGCGCCCTGCGGGGGTATCGGCGGCGTCTGCATCGGGGCGGTTGCCGGCGGAGGCGCGGTCTGCGCGTTGGGGTCTTGCGGCGTCATCGCCTGCGCCTGCTGCAGCGCGACGTCGCCCATCAGGTTCTCTCCGGGAGGCACGATAAAGATGTTGCCGGTTCCGTCGACTTCCGTAACCGACTTATCGATAAATCTCATATACTCGGAAACGTTAATATATTTGGCTATAATAGGGTCTTGACGCCATTGCGCCATACGGTCGTCGAAATTAGCCAAGAACGCCACGCGGGTGTCCATCGCCTCCATAGCTTCCAGCGTCGCCACGTTGACGGTTTTGTAGAAATTAATCTTAATATCTTTCAGAGACACGTAGATGCCGCTGTTTATCAGATGCGTCCTGATCAGCCTCTGCAGACTTAAACCGAAACCGTTCTGAATTTGCGCGAGCCGCCTGGCGTAAACCACGTGTTGCCGTATGTTGACCTTGCCGCCGTCGCGAGCGCCTAGCGCGTAATCATACGGTATTCCTCTGGATTCCAGGATGATCTTCCTGCGGTCGTTTATCTTCTCCATCAGATTGTCGGCGGCGATCTTAAGATCGACGACATCCATCTTGCCGCGATCGGGTTGCGTCGGAATGACGCGGACGTTGGAGAGCGTGGCCATCTGCGCGTTTATCGCATCTAATCCTTGCAGATCCCCCATGCTTGTAGGCCCGCTGGTGTCGTTGAGGATTTTCTCATAGAACCGGGTAAACTCTCTCATGCCGTTGAGATCCAGCCCGGACGGGGCTTGGACGCTGACAAGGCCGCGTCTCCTTAAATCCCCATACTCCTTCTCCCACTGCGCCCTCTCGAAAGCGTAGAGTTCCAAAACCTGATCGTAAGCGGAGTAAAACAACGGCCGCCCGATCTGAAATTTCTGGCCGATGACGTTGGAGTCATCGTAGTACATGTTCCCGTAACCTAAAGAGAAGTCGACGTACTGCGGAAATACGCCTATGTGCCACACGCTCGTAGGCTCCAACCGCTCCATCTGCCCTTGCACGGTGGTGTTGATGCCCTTCTTTAAACGCATGAAATATTTCGGATGGACTCCTTCGAACATCCCGAATATCGTCCCCGGCGGGCTGGCGTCGACTATTTTGGTGATCCCGACGCCGGGCTGACCCTGATACTCGCCCTTGTCTGTACCCTTGTTTGTCTGTATCGTCATAGAATACTCGCCCCAAAAGATAGCGTCGGGGGCTATCTTCTCGATGATGCGGTTCACCTGAAAATGCTCCATGAACTGCTCGATAAGACGGTTCGCCCGTTTGCTTTCAGGGTGCTCGTCGTTGCAAATGATTTTGAATATCTCTCCCGTGAAAGGATCGGGGGCTAAAGCGTCGTTTACCAGCAACTGCAGCGCCAAATCCACAATGTAGGTGTCGCGTATCGTAGACATGCGCTTGTACAGCAGTTTAGTGGTGTACGTGGTGCGCAACAACTGATGATACAGAGTATTCGCTACGGTATTGTCGAACGAGAGGCTGGAGCCGCCGAAATACGGCGACGTCTCTTTCACGTTCTGAATGACCACGTCGTCCTGGAGCGTGTCCCGTATGACCTTGTCGAAGTCGAAATACGACCAAATGCGCCCCGCGAACTGCTGTCTGCCGAAAGACAGCGCGAGGTTGGGCTGTTGTCCGAAATTGCAGTTGTCCGGCGCTCCTAAATTCATGTACAGACTCCTAATCTAAATAGTTATCAATATAATAATCTTTGACTTTTCCGTCGTGATCCCAAATGTAGTGGGCCAATGCCGTCATGCTCTTTTTATCTTTTTTATAAGTACAGTATTCATGTCCTGAGTATTCATGCCCCGTATCGTCGTCGTGAAAATCAAATCTATCCGGAAATTTTTTTATCACAAAATCCAAAAAATGCTTTACATCGGTCAGGTAGCGTTTCTTCTCTTTCTCATAATCAGAAAGACAATTCTTCCTAAGCGGATAATGCGGATAAGTCTCCGACATGTGCTTTGAAAAATTATTGCAGAGTTCGAGCCTCGCCGCGATATGCGCCGGCGAATCCCCGGAACTGTCCCGCGCCAGTACCCACCGTTTATAATCGTCCCTGCTCTTGCCCGTCATTCTGCATCCGTGCCGATCCGCCACCAATTCCGCCCTCGCTCTATCGGGCCCTCTGCCTTCGGGTTCTTCTATGTGGGCTATCTCGTGATACCATGACATGGCCGGATCGATGGCCTGCCGGCTGTTTATATGGATAACCGCGGGCTTGTCCCCGTTAAAGACCGTCTGCGTTCTAGGGGCGTTAGGGTTATCCTTCGCGCTTACCATAACCCGAACGTCCCTGTACTTCCCGCCTTTCAGCGACCCGTCGGGATGATAGACGCGGTCGGTCACGTCGGGATAGCCGAAATCCTCCCGGAACTTGCGTATTAAACTCTTGGACGCAGACTTCCTGCCGTTATAATCGCGATGAGTCAGATACAGCGCTCCGTCGTCGTCGTGCAACTGCATTCCGACTTTAGGTTTCAGTCTACGCCCAGACGGCGCCAGCAAACAAAGATCGTCTATATCCCGCGTAACGTAATCCCATTTCTTAGTCGGAACGCCCGTACCGTCGCTGTGAGTCAAACCGTCCTTCGCGGCTCTCAAATGCACCGTATGTTTATTCAGCCCCTGTATCCAGAAATGGGCGTCGGGCTCGCATTTTTTGAGCTTAAACCCGGGCGGCAATGCGTTCGGGTAGTAAGTCTCGAACAGTTCGGAAATCGCGCTCATATCGTCAAGTCCCCCAAAAAATCAAGCTCGTCCCGATCCAACTCCTCGCCGACTCTGATCTTGTGCGTAATCTCTTCCAAAATCTCCATAGCGTTCTCGACCATCAGCCTTGTCGAGATATGCGTCTCCAAATCTGGAATGCAATACTGCGATTCGATAATCAAATGCGTCTGCAGCGACAGCACCGCTTTCAAAGCGTCTTCGCGCGTGAAATCTTCCGTATAAAAACTCTTCCACCCGCTCGCGTTGTTCCGCACGTTGAATCTGTGCAGCTTGCGCATCGTCGTCTTTGCGCCCGAGGATATCTGGTACTGCTTGATGCCTTTTTCAAGAGTTCTGCGGTTCAGTTTCCAATTCTGCTTGGCGTTAAGTTTTTTGCGGGTGTCTTTATGCTCCAACGCTGCATCCACGATTGACTTGCGGCGGTGGATAAAGTTAGTCTCGCGGTCGGGCGTGAAGACGCCTTCCTGCTGAACGATCATCTGTTCGATGACCTTGCGGTCGAATTCGTTTCTAATCTTCATCCGCGTAACCCTCGGTCAGCACGTCGTCCGCGCACCCTTGCAATTTATCTAACCACCTTCTGAACTTAGCGCGGTCTTCTTCTTTAGGATGTTCTCTCGCCGCCAACCAATTTTTGCGCACCCGCTTGCGCAAGTCCCCCATTCGATCAGACGCGGGGTGACGGCCATAAGTATGCTTATCCCGATTAAGTTCGCCGATAAGATTGCGCTCAGGAGCGTTCTCCGGGTCGTCCTTATATCGAGTATATCCCTCCGTCAGCGAATCGTCCGACGGCATAACCAAATCCTGAAACGCCACGGCCGTAGGCTTCCGCTTGAAATACCTGCGCTTCAGCTTCCTGCGGAGATATGCCAGCTTCGCCTTCGCGGAGACCTCTTCGATCGGGACGGATTCCGCGACGGCGTCTTCGCGCGTATCGCGAAGACCTCTTCTTGCGGCGCGTCCCGCTAAACCGGGCAACAGTTTATCCCGCGTAGCGGCGCCCATCTTTGAAAGCACGGCCTGTTTTTCTTGATTTGCCGTCATGTATTTAGGTCTCGGATCCGAGCCGCACAGATCGCGGTACGCCCCGCGATAATCGAACTTTTCGGATTCCGGGTCGAAGTGTTTTGAAAACGCGGCTTCGCCGCCGTCTCCGCCTTCGTTTATCGGGAGTCCGGCCTTCGTCTGCGTCCGCACGAGGCCCGTATCCCACGGTTGCGCGTAATAGCTCGCGGTCTTGCCGCCGATGCTGACGGCGTCCAGAATGCCTTCCAAGAAGTGATTTTGCGGCGCGGTTCCGCGATGCAGCCTGGCGCGGGCGGCCTGCAGCTGCTCCTTCGTGTAAATCTGACCCTTCGGGTTTTCCTGTGTTCCGCGAAGGCTCCTGGAATACTCGCCGTACTGCAACGGATTCACGGGGCGTTCCGAAAAAACGGCTTCTTGGGCTTGTCTCATATCTAGTCCTCCTCGCGGAACCGAGATTTGCGTTTACTTGCTTTACATTTTATAGGGTCGTGCGCTAGATTCATCGACGCTTTCATGCCGTATGGGGCGGCAGCAGCCGTGTTCCGCGCTGTAGCGGTAGCCGCGATGCCAAACGCCCTCGTCGTCCTCATCTGCGTCTTCGTCTTCGTCGTCATCGTAAGCCGGCCCCGGATCGTCAGGCCCGTAACTGCGGCCTTTTCCGGTATACATACGCTCGTCGAAACCCTCATCCGCGTTCCCGCAAGAATCCGCGACGGATTCCGTCAGATACCCGCGCTCTACGCAATACGCCTGCACCCGCGCGGATTCATGGACGCTGAAATCCGTCAGAATTTCTTGCGCGTTGCGGATGGATTCCGACAGACGGCCTGAAATCGTAAGCTGTTCGTTCATAACGGCCTCCTCACTCGAAATCCACAACTTCGTACTCGCCGCTTTTAATTCTGCGGGCCATTTCTTTCGAGTCGTGTCCCAGGAACTTGTTGCGATGGCAGCGGGTAGTATGCGAATAATCGTACTTGCTTTTATTCAGCTGAACCTTGCCGTCCTTAGTGCGCCGCGCAACGGGGACGTCGTAAGTGTAATGCGTAACCGTTCCGTCGGCATCCCTGACGTCTTTCGGCTTCGCCCTCTCGTCAATGCTGTAGGACTCGCGGGCACGGCCTTGAATGTTTGCTTTCATAGCGGCTCTAGGATCAAACCCGAAGTTGCCGTTGCGTTTTTTATACGCCTGTTTCTGCGCTACCAGACCAGTCCGCGCTTCCTGTCCAGGAGCGCTGGCTTCAACCCACTCCGTCTTCTGCCTTGCGTTGAGAGCGTCTAACGCGGCAGGGTCGACTCTGCGGACGCCTTGCCCGGGAGGAATCGGCTGATGCGGGTTCTCAATGTCGTAGTCGGCGTCGCCCGACTCATGCTTCTTGCTGAAAAAGTGGCTGATTCTGGCTCCGATCGTGGACTTCCCTTTGAAAGCCATATTCTTCTGATGCTGAGTCAGGGGCGCGGCTTGTTTTCTTTCAGGCGTTTTCCACTCAAACCCGCCGACTTGGTTTAACGGTTTGACTTTACCGCCGTCGTCGCGGCTCCAATCGGACTTGCTGTGACCTCCGGTGTCTAAGAACTTCCCGTGACGGTTCCGCAAAATAGACAGCCCTTGGCCGTTTTTACGGTCGTTTATCGGAGTGACCATGTGCCCGCCGCTCTGTCCGCCCTGTCCCCTAGCGGCATATTTAGCCGAAGAGGGACTATGAGCGTTAGAATAACTTGACGGAGCATAGCTCGCCGCAGGGCCGGAAGTGTTCTTAGCGTAGAATTTATCTCGACGGTTTTGTATAGCCTGATGCTTAGGAATGCCGGAAGCTATATCTTTAGCTATGTCTTTACCTAGCGCATCCGTACCTGAAATCTTAGATACGTTAGACTCGTAAGCATACTCTTCGTCCCTGCGCTGAAGCACCTTCGCGATGCTGCCGTCGGCCGTCTGCACCATCTTGGTTTTGCGGGCGGGGAACATCCGCGGGGCGGCGCCCTCAGACTGGCTGAGATACCCCTCAAACATGGACAAAACTTCGGAACATACCGTCATATTCAGCCTCCATAAAGTTAAATTGCGTAAGTTAAAACATACTATAGCCTAAAGATACGCAAAACCGCGCCATTTTTCAAAATCACACGAACGTCCCGAACCTGCCGTTCCACAGATACGCGCCGTTTTCGGCCTCGTCGTTCATCTGTTTGAGGAGAACGTCGGCGTATAAGTGGGACGCGTGGGCGTTTTCTAAACAAGAATAAAAACTAGCGCAAACCGCGTCGGCGATGTCCTTCGACGCAACGCCGTAGCCCGACGCTTTTTCGGGGTGGTCGATCTTACGGCCCGTATCTTCCAAACACAACAGCTCTTTCGCAAGCATCTCATTACGGTTAAAAAACACGCGTTCCTCCATGACCGCGCGTTTAAACGCTATGTAAGGGTCTTTCGTCTTATCCACCGACAATTCATGCACTTCAAAACCCTGCTTGCGAAGACGCTGCTGGGTTTCCCTGGACTGAAACGAGTCTACGCTGATTAACCCGCCGCCGGTTCTTTGGTCGTAAGAAGACGATTTTCCCGTTCTTGATAAAAACTCGGGATTAATACTGCCTAAGTTAAAACCCATTTCACGAAGCCAAACGATAAACTGAAATACTTTTTCAAACGGAATTTCTTGACCTGGCTTTGCTTGAATCCCCAAAACAAAGTCGTGCATAACGACCATCTCCTGATACACGGACGTCTTCCCGCTCACGTGATCCGTACGGCGGGTCTCTTTCGTCCCGTGAACGTGACACATGGCGATCCCGAATCTGTCAGTGGTGAGCGCCGTATCCAGATGCAGAAAATGCGGAGCGCTCTTCATCCCTATCTTGTAAAAGTCGTCGGACAGGTAGTCTTGAATACTGTCCTTGTCGCTGTACTCGTCCAGCATAATAACATCTTGCTGAAACGACGGCGGGACGATCATAACCTTATTAATTTGCTCGCGAGATCTGAACAGCTTGTATTTGCTGACTGTAGACAACCCTGCGATGTCGCGCAACGCCCCCATAATATTCATCTCGAAATCATTGTAAAACTCTATAGGCACGTCTATGATTTTGGTAACGTCAATGGACGGCGGTATCGGTACGTCAGGCGCTATAATCTGAGGCTCTTTCGACGTGTCTCCGCAAAATACCTGAAACTTCTTGCCGCAATACTTTTCTTTATTGTGCGCCTGCACTTCCCACAGAGCGGCTTCTATCACCTTAGTCGTAGACAGTTCACGGCTCTTGTTTATATGCTCATTTAAAAACGAGTCGTTGTTTTGGCTCGAAGAAACAACCCACAGTCTGCACGGCACTCTTCCTTGGTATTGATAACGGGATACGATACGGCGTTTAATATTAGTGTAATTGTCGACGATTTGGTTCAAACGCATGTCCTGAAAGTTAGCCTCGTCAATAATACCTTGTATAACAGCCATACCAAGCGTATCTCGGAATTGCGATCCTACTACGAAACCTATGTCGTGCGGAAATATTATGTTAGGCTGATACTTCTTCGGCGAATACAGCTTCCTGAAATATGGCGACTTGTTGATAATGTCCAGAAGTTCAATGTACAAAACGCTGCTGCCGAGGCTTTTCGTGACGGTGAACAGAGCCGTCACGATAGGCGTGCTGCCGCCGATACCGAATTTCTGTTGCGGATTTCTTAACAACGTCAAACGATAAATGTCATATAAAAGACCCACTTTAGTTACCATACTCTTCCCCGTTCCAATCGCGCCAGTGATGCAAACCTCGTCGTAACGGCTGTAAAAAGGATTCGGGTAAATGTCTCTGAGGTGGTTCCGCCAGAAAGGAAACGTCCTCGGCTGCCCTTCGTAATCTCCGTCTTCGTGGACGCCGCCAAAAATGTTGCCTATATAATAAGGATCGTCTATAAACTGATCGATTAACACCGGAACGCTGTAATAACCCTCAAGTTCGGCCAGGATCTCCATCTGCTGCTCGAAGCTGTAACTCCGTAGAACCTCGCCGACGGCATCATATTGACGTTGCCTTTCCGACAAGTTGTCGATTAAGACCTTACCGTTACTCATCATAATGACTTCCGTGATAGGATGACCACATTTTAGCGTGGACTATATTTCTAGTTAGTGAATAATCGAATAAAGGCAGCTTTAATTCATAGTTACGCCATTTAACTTACTAAAGTTAAAACAATTCGCGTAAATTAACAAACTTCAATTACGTAAGTAAATAATTTCAGGGATTAAATCGCGTACTGTAGTAGGAGGGCTATGCCATGAAAAGATTTGAAGTTGATTCGGAAGTTGAGAAGACTATCGCGTCCGCAGAGCGCAAAATCGCCGCCAACGACGTCAAGGAAGCGTACGGCAAGCTAAAAACCGCTGATTTTCAGCCTAATAAGGACTGCACAAATGGATGACATTGACGCGATCTTAGCGAACGCCGTCTGCGACAGCTTCCACTCGAATTTTGAACCTGACGAGGAGCATATCCTGCAAGCGCTCCCGATTTTCGCAGGTATGCAAAGGCGCCTCAACGGTTTAGGCGCCTTAACCGAAGAAGACGACCGCAACGTCAGAATTGCGATCGGGATAATTATCGGACACTTAGAACACGCTTATCCTAAGTTGAAAGACGCGTTAAGATGTCAGGAAGGGCGGGCATAACGGACGGAGGAGCGTTTGACTGCGCGCAGAGGACGTTCGCCTACAGCAACGCGGTACAGCGGAATAGATGAATTTCTTCGCACGTCAAATTAGTGCAACCCGTAGCTTAACCCTCAAACTTTCTTTCTGTCTGTTTTAGATATGTTTGCCGTCCGCTTTCAACGCTTCGTTACGTTTTTTGCAGACCTCCTCCGCCTCCCCGCGAGTCTCAAAAAGCATTGACGCTTCGAGGTCACGGGTGCCGTAGCTAGTGCGTGGACACAAACCTAAATCAATATCGTTGCCCAAGCGATAGTATACGCCGCTTGTTACCCCTCTAAACAACATTGCGTAGCGCATTCCGCTTTTATCTATATGGACATCGTCAAGTTCGTATTCATCCACACAGTATCTATGCAGAATCACTTTATCGACCAAACCGCGCTCCTCGCAAGACGGACAAGAACACCGATACTCCCCCGCGCCGTCAGAGCGATCTACAAAGACTTGGCCGTCGCCGCCGCATACGCCGCAGACCGTTAAATCCTTGTCCGTAATCAGCCGCGCCGCGTAATATCCGCGATCCCAGTGGAACGGGAACGCGGCACCGGGAACACGGACAATTCTGTAATCATCTGCGGGTCGCGGCGAGTTTTCAGGGGCGTTAGCAACAACGTCCGCTTCCGGCCCTTCATAGCCGAGTTTCCTTATCTCGGACGCGAGGTCGTTTCTATAGTTATGAAGCGATTTTTCTACGTAACTGTACGGCAACGTCAAACCGCCGTCCGCCGCCAACACTTTCGCGTTAAACCCGTCGGGATACCTATATTCGAGATCGATCGGTTCTCCGTCGTCATCCACTTCGCTGAGTTCGCCGCCCGTTAATTTTTTGAATCGGTCGAATTCCTCGTCATACTGTTTGATGATCGCGAGCTTCGTAAGTATTTCAGTCGCGCGTTCGAGTTCAGCTTTGTTCATCTTTAAGCCGCCGTTCTTTAAAGTTTACTCAAACTTACTCAAACTTGGTCAATTCTGATCAAGTCTTTCAGTCTGAAATTTAATTCCTGCGCTTCCCGCAGGTTTTAGTAAGCGTTATTGTCAGCCGCCTTTCTTTCTCAACACTCTCCTTATCTCATCGGCTAATTCGGACAAACAATCTCTGCATAGAACTTTCCCGAGGTCTGCGTCACCGCAACCGTCCTCCTCTATAACTAAAAAGAAAACATCGTCGCGGCCGTCTATCCGGCAACCGCATGCCGAACACCGATCGCCGGCTCTTTCCGGCAGGTCTAGGAGTTTCATCGCGTTTCCGCCTTTCTCTTGCGTCTCGGAACTTCTTTACGCCGCACACCGCCGTAAACGCAGTAGTTTTGGCAACCGCTATAAGCGCACACCTTATTTTCGGCGTCTATCGGCGCGTAATTACGACAAGCGCCCCAATCGCGGGATCTGCTAACCCAACATCTAGGCGAAAAACAGCCCATGTCAGCCATCGCGCCCTCCTCACTTTAATATGAATAAAAAGAAGCGAAGCGGGCGGCCAGTATAGTTTTATAGCCCGCGCGGTCTTCAACTTGTCTGAAATAATTCTATATAAAAAAAAACAGGCGCGTCGGGTTCAGTTTATAACTCTGTCCCGCAGACGCGCCTACCAGAGCCATAGACTCCGCTAGCGTCCGGGCACTGTGCGGATCGGCTTGCAATTACCCGGACATCCGCGAAGCTGGGTACGCGGACGTTTCAGTCTCGCGTTTACAGCTATCGCGACGCCGTAGGAGGCGTCAACATGCAGAACGCTTTGTCGGCGCCGCGATAATGTCTCATCAACACCACACCTCGGTGTTTATGTAATAATCGCCGCTATAAACCTCGCGCAAAGGCTTTCTGCGCGACATTTTTATAATCTTGCCGCGAATCGTATCTGCAAACTCGTCGTCTCTACGGATTCCGTGTTCACGCACGGCGCGATCAACGCGCTCTTCCGCGAATTCGGTTACGATATAATCGCGATAATCGAATAAATCTTCAAGGATGCTGCTTACCCATCCGCCGTATCTTGCATGCCCGTCAGCATCGCGCAACGGCTCAAGTTTGTCGAAAACGGCTTTCAGCCGATCATCTATAACCTCGTCCAAGTCTTTCAGGATTTTTTCAAATTCGTTTTTCGTCAATAACATCTTCTCCCTCCCGTTTAGTTTTCAACCGCATTAAAATACGGAATCCGCTAAAGCACTCTTCAAGCAAAAACAACGCCGTCATCGCGCCGAACACGGCAATCAGCCGCACCGCAACCGCCATCGCGTCCCAAATCATGGTTTACTTCCCTTCTCAACCGAATGCGTCCGCTAACGCGGCTTGGTGACGGCGCGCGTACTCGTTCGTACACTCGCGCACAGTCCCGTTGCAATGGCGGCAACCGTTACCCGCATCGCGCGCTTCAAAATAATCGCAACCGTCTTCTTCGCGCGATCCGCGGCAGACATACTTAAGGGAACAATTACAAACGCTCATTTCACCGCCTCCTTTACCACATAATTTTAACAGCCGGGCGGCACGTTTCGCAAACGCAGCGTCCGTCCGCCCCGTAATCTTTCTTTTGAAACTCTTCTACTTGGAATCCGTTTGAAACCAGCAGCTCAGCCGCGTATTTACAAATTTTTTCAGGCGTGTACTCGTAAGCGCGCCGCGATTCTCTGCTTTTGCAGCTTTCAGCCAGAGCTTTAAACGTGTCCGTAACCTCGACGTAGTATTTTCCGTCGTTCGCCCGTTCCATAATCTGCGAAGTAAGGCAAGCTACAAGTTCTTCGTAAAGTTCAGGATCCGTCTCGTCGGCAACACCCTCGGCGCACATCCTGGCTATTCGCGCGGTAATCATAATTCCTCACTTTCGTTTACGCAGTTTCAGCCACATTTCGACAAATTCTTCTTTCTGCTTCGCCGACAGGTTCAGCAGGTCTTCAGGGCTCTTGACCTTGAGACTCGACATCACTTTGTCGCGTCTGCCGCTTAACCACCGGCGTCTGCAGGTCGAGAGCTCTTTCAGTATTTCGTCGGCCGCTTTCCGAAGCTCGTTCGCAGTCCACCGCAGACTCTTTCCGTCTTTGCCCATCGTCCAAGGATCCGACACCTGCCGCACGTGCGCGAATTCAACCTCGCCGTCTTCCGTCAGATTGCACAATTTGGACTTGTTTCTGCGTCTGAACGCCTGATGCCACGCTTTCTTGTCTGACGCTTCGCTGCGGCAGGAAGCGTAACCCCCGTAATCTATATGCTTATGACTGCGGCTCATCGAACGCCTCCCGTCCGCTCCTATAAAGGTGTTAATATAGCCTCCCTACTACAGTACGCTTTTCGACGCCGTTATTTACTTCGCGCGGAGCCTTTACTCGTCGGCCATCGCCTCGTACATCTCACAGTCATGCGCAGTCTCGAAATCGTTCCACGCATTCTCGTCGCGATGTCCTTTCAAGGCGTCTTCCAATTCGCCCGCATTATGGCCGTAAAGCATCTCGTCTACAGAATCCCCGAAACTGGCGTTCGCTAAATCTCGGATCGCGGAGTTAATCGCGTATAAAACCTCCTCATAGGGATCAGGGAATGTTTTCAGCAGTTTTACATATTCTATAAGTTTCTTCGGCGAAACCAACCCTGACCGCGTATAGTCTTTCACGGCAGAGTCGAGATTAACTCTGAATTTGTTGGTCTCGATCCACAACCGCTTAAGGTTATTCCATCCGAACTCCATCGCCAACTCGTCAACCGCCAACTGTATTTCAAAACTAAGCGCCATATCTGCCTCCGTTTTCAAAATTAAGATTCAAAAAAAATACCTCTCGACGGCAACGCCAAGAGGTACGCTCAAGTTTAACGCTAATATGTCGATGCCTGACTACCGCGGTACGGTAGAGCTATCCGCGACGGCTTCGTGCATTCGGGCGGGACGTTCGGTCGGCTGCCGCAGCTTCGAGGTGTTCGGCGTCACTGGCCGTCTTAGCCTTCATCAGCAGGTTTTCCCGTGCCTGCGCTTTCAGCTTTCTGCCGGTTTTCGAGTCTTCATAACCGTGGATCACATCGTCGCCGAACACCCGCTCGCTGTCTGTAAGCCAGTCTCCATAGCCTCCTTTAAGTTCAATGTCTATAGTGCTCTTAACTTTACTGTCAGGGTCAGGCGTTTCAGCTAATTTTTTGAGCGCATAATTAAGTTCAGCGTCCGACATTTCAATTTCTCGCGGATAGTCTGCAATAGTTGACTCAACGTGCGTCTTAAAGCCTCTAGTCTCAGCCCATATTCTTTTAGTGTTTTCCCAGCCGAAAGCCTGAGCCACAGTATCAAGCGCGATATCCAGATTCGCAGACGCCGAATCCGTGTAGCGGTACAATTCGCCGTGATAATTCATAAGGCCTCCAGGTATAAGTTAAAAAATAAGCCGCCGGCGGATCAGCCGGCGGCTTCTGATGAAATATAATAACGCCGCCACAGATAACTAGTCATTCTCGAAAATTGCGTCGAATATTAGCCAGCGCCTGATTACGTTTAGCCGCCGCTTTCGGGGTTTCTTTTATTTTCGGCGTCGGCGAACTTCCCCACTTTTTAATGTTATCCGCGGTTTCTCGATCAAAACCGGCTTTTAAAGCGTCCTCTGTCTCTTGTTTCGAGCGTAACCACTGCGCCTTATCGGATATTGTATCGGGATCGAAGTTGGACGCCGCGTGCAAGACCTTCTGATCCGCGCCATACAACGGCCCCGCGCCTTGCGAACACCGTTTACCGCCGCTCTCGTCCACGCTTCCGTACACCGCCTTTTGCGCCTCCCTGTCAGTCACGCCGCGATCCCGCAGTTTCCAGTATTCGCGGGTCTTCTTTACCGAATCGCCGCACCGCAGCATGTCCCTCTCGTCCGTATGCGGCGGCGAGAAACGGTCTTTCACGGCGTCCAGCGCTTTCCAGTTTTTTATTATATCCCCCTCGCTAATCCCGCCGTCACCTGCGCCTTCAGATTCCCTGCAGTCCTTCCACCCACTGCCATACTCTTTCTTTAAGGCGTCATGGCGCTGCGGTTTGCCGGTAACAGAGTTTCTGTCGCGATCCGTAGCGTAATTCCGTCGAATTGTATCACGGTATTCGTCGCCAGACCCGATATACCTGCCCCATTCTTTCTTCGGAACCGCCGCCTTAACCCGCCTGTGGTGCCCTTGCGCTCCCGCGATTATGCCTACCGAAGCCTTGTCCCGCGGCATCGGCGCTCTATCTCTGCCTTCCCGCCGAGCCATCCACGTCGCCATATCGGAGTCCGGCGGAGGCAATCGAGGTTCGCTCCACTTGTCCCACCCCGTATTTGCGTCGTACGCTTTCCGTTTCGCCTTATTCGCGGCGTTCCCGCCCTCGCTAATCCCGCCGCCATCCGCGCGGATGCCCAAAGCCTCCTCCAAAGCCGCGGATTCGTCAACTCCCAGCATTTCGGCCAAATCCGCGCGCAATTCGGCGAATTCCGCGAGGACGGCTTCCGCGACCGTCATTTTCTGCTCATTGCCCATAATGTTCTCCCGAAAACGGTTAGACTTCAGTTTAACTATCTAATATAACCGAATTCGGGAAAAACTCCTAACTACCCGCAACGCGTCGTACAGGCACGTGCGAAAACCCGAGCATCTCGCAAGCAAAGAAATTGTACTCGCCGTCAAGTATTTTGTTATCGGCGTCGACAGTAATCGGCATAAGCAACCCGGTCGCCCGTATCGCGTTCCGCTTTGCGTAGGCTCCCGCCCAATACTTGATCTTATCAGGCGGACGAATGTCGCCGATTGGTACAAGCTCGGCATCGTAATATCCGTCAGGCATTGTCATACCTTAGCTCCCTTCATCGGTTAATGTACACTTTACACAAAGTCCAAAACCCTTTGCTAAAGTTTAACTATTACATTATATTAGTTCTATGACGCCGTTTCAAAAATTCTTATTGCTCGAAGGCTCGGGCGGCCAGCAGCGCCTCGCCCGAAAACTCCGCGGATCCCAAAGGGACGCCGAGCGGTCTGACGGCGACGCCCGGAAGCTCGACCACAACCGGACGCTGACGCGGCTGTCCGACCGGGAACACGATAAACGCGTCCAAGCCGCGGTTCGGATCAACAGGTTCGCGGCGGAACCGAAATACGCCAAGTACAAATACAAGCTGCTGAAAGACAAACCGACTTCCAAATTCTGCGGACGCTCGCGGTTCGCGCCCGAAGACGAATACGGCGCCGACGTCAAAACCAAACGCAAAATCATAGACGACAACAAAACCCACCACAACCGCGGATCGCGGGAGTTCAAAAAATTCGACGTCGAAAAACCCGCTCCCGCGCAAAATAAACAAAACGCGCCGCTCCGGACTCCGAAGCATTTAGGCGGAGGGCGGTATCTCATGCCTGTCGTCCCCGCCGTCAAAAAAAGTCCGCTGGAACGCCTCAAAAAACTCTTCTCCCCGCGACCGCGCTAAAACGAAAGCGTCCTCGACGGCTTTCAAACGCCCGCGCGCGTCCGCCGCCGAAATCCTGCCCCCGTCCGCGACGGAGATTCCGGCGTTGGCGCGTTCGACGGTCTCCCGCGCGAAGACGTAAGGGTTCATAACGGCCTCCTGAAAAAGTTAAAACGTCCGCCCGCCGTTCGCGGGAGTTCCCGAAAACCCGTCCGCGGCGTCTTCAGCCGCAATATAACAAAGTCACCCCGGATACTCCCGCGCGTCGCGGGCGGGGCTTGCGGAATCCGGGAGAATTTCCTCACAACGCCGGCTCCGAATTAAAGTTCATATTTCGCCGTCAAACCACTTCATAGGCGCGTCTAAGCCGTCCCCTACGGAGCCGTCAAGCAGGGCTATAACGTCTTGCAGGTACGCCGAACAGCATTCGTACCTCCACTGCCCAGCCTTGCCGTAGGTTTCGTCGTCAATCACGGCCAAGACCTTTTTAAGATCGTACATCATTCTGTTGTAATCGACCGCTTCCATCGACAGCCTCATAACACCGCCTCCTAACGTTAAAGTTCGCGCATCCGCGACTATGGTTTTTTATAGCCGCGTCCAGACGGCTTTCTGCAACTACGGCGCGGTTCCCGTCAGCCGGCGTCGAAAGAGATCCTCGCGACCGCGGAAATAAGCTTCGGGCTTATCGCGAGGAAATCCAGGCAACCGGCTTGCCAAAAACCCAGCTGCGGCAGCCCGAAGCGCGTCACCGCGTAATTCCACGCCAGCGTCTGAAGAAAAAACAGCCCGCAAAAAGCCCCGGCGACCGAAACGGCCCCGATAACCGCCAGCGCCCCGCCGTGAATCTCCGTCTCCGTACTCATTTTCATATTCGCCGCCTCCAGAAAAGTTAAAGTATCCGCCCGTCATTCGCGGACGTTCCTGAAAACCCGCCCTCGCGCCCTCAGCCGCAATATAGCGAAACCACCCCGGACACTCCCGCCGTCCCGCGCATTACGGGCGGGATTTGCAGAATCCTGGAGAATTTCTTAATATTCGCGGTTCACGAATTTAGGGTCGGCTTTCCTGTCAAGCCACCCGAACCATTCCGTGACGCACTTCAGCGACCCGTACTCACGGGACGGCGAATCGCGACCTACGGCGCAGAACGCGACATTCGGGCACCGGAATCCGCAACTCTTTATGTCATACACTTTCAACACCAGCATTATAATATTAAACCGCGCCGCATCCGGGCAATGCCAAAATTTCTTATAAAACTCGAAATTGGTCTTATCGTACCGCTTCGCCATGACCGCCCTCCGTAAGTTAAAAATCCGTCCGAATTAAACCGCGCGCCGAGCGCACAGCCGTCTTCGGCGATTACCCCGCGCCTTCGTTCGACGATCCGCGCCGCCGATCTTTGCCGGATATAACATCCTGTTTACGCAGCAACCTTAACTCAGAGTTATAGGCTTGCGAATTTAACCCGCGCCCTAACGCGTGTATCTTGTCAAGAATCTCAGCAACCTCGTCGGAATATTCCGACGGGGCGTCCTCGTTTTCAAGAACGCTTCTAAGAAGCGCCAGCGCCACAGCCATCATGTGCTTGTCTTTAGGATCAAACTCATACGACCCTTCTTTAGTAAGCCGCATAACCGCCTCCGCAACGTTAAAGTTTAACCGCCGTATCGAGTATTTGCAGAATATCGTTAAGCGCCGCGCATAGCTCCGGAGACTCGTACCCCGCGCTTTTGCGCCGCGACATGCAAATTAGATCGCGCACCAAGCCTACAGCCGCGACATAGGCGCCCTCATCGATTACCCTGCGCCCGGCAGAGAGATCGGCTATTTGATTTTCTACGACGCCTTGCCACAAATCCCCGTCGATGTCGGATAACGACATAGGCGCATGGTTATCAGGATTCGCCTGTACAAAGTTATAATGGTTTAACGCCGCTTTCGCCCGCCAGCGATCCATCCCGACGGCCGCAAAGTCCGTCTCGGTCATACGCGGCAGCCGATTCCAGTTGCCGCAGCGTTGCCCGCTGTTCCAAGCGTTGACGAAAACGCCGTCGGCGGTAAATTCAAAAACGTGCGCCCCGTCGGTTTTCACACAGTTGCCGCGAGCCGCTACTAAGTAACCCTCGTACCACGACAATTTCGACATACAGCCTCCCTGAAATTGAAATACGCTCAATACGCTCTGCGGAATACCCGTGAACGCCTTGTTTTCGCCGCGTTCCCGACGGATTCCGTCGTTTTAGACGCATCCTCCGCAACAGCCGCGAGGGACGTTTTTGTTGACGACTCGACGGATTTCAACGGCGAACGGCCTTAACTCTTTTGGAAGCTCGGCCGCTCCTGTCTAAAAAAGTTTTATCAGCAAATCAATCAGCACCACGACGAAAATACCCGCCTCAATGCCTATCCCCAGCTTGTCTTTAAACGTCCACATAAAACCTCCATGAGTTAAAGTTTAACGCCGAATAAGCGAAGAAGGGCAACTTACACTATTTAAGCCCCCTTTTCGCCGAAAAATAGGCGGAAATTTTTTTGGGAGGGGGGAACCCTATAGGAAAAGGGCGGGGTCAGTGTGACTACAACTTCTCCACCCCGCCGCCCCGCCTCCGGCTTGTCCACGCCCCGCCTCCGGCTTGTCCACGCCCCGCCTCCGGCTTGTCCACGCCCCGCCTCCGGCTTGTCCGCGCCCCGCCTCCGGCCCTGCCCCTAACGGGGAAAGCGTCAGCCGCGCTTTCCCCCCGCCGCCGTCTTTACGCCGCCCGTTGCAACGCCGCGACGTACTCGCCGCCGCTCGCCCATTCGGACAGGCTCAAGTTGTCCGTGTTTATATAAACATCCTCGGCCCCTTGCATAGACGCGCCGACATACATATAATTGTAGTAAGCGTCAAAATTTTCCTCGTCTATCGCGGAGTCGCGCGCCATAGCCTCCTGCAATTCCCTGTGGTACTCCTTCTGAGTCGTATATAGTTCTGTCCACCCCTCCTTAATACACATTGCGACGGTCTTTTCCAACGCCTCCTCAAGGTTGTCGCAACCCCATACAACGAAAGTATCTAACAACGGCCCCGCCCCGCGCCAAATACCCAAGCTCACGCACGGCGCATCCGCGTCGTATTCTCCAACCTCCGTCACGGGGTGATCCCATATAACTATAGCTCCGCCGTGACCGCTGATTGTCAAATTCTCAGGCTTTTCGACTTTCATAATACACCTCCCTTTTAAAGTTAGGTTATTGAGGGAGCTTTCCGCTCCCTCCGACGCCTACAATATACCTACGTCACCCCGGTCAGTCCATCACCACGCGCCGCGCCCAGTCGAAGCCCATCACTAAAGCAACCGCCAAGCCGTAACCAAGCCCCGGCGCCGATCTCCAACCGACTGACACCGTCAAAAACGCCCACCCGAAAGCCAATAATACCGCCGACACAATTATTAACGCTGTCCACAGAGCTAATTTTAACATGATCATACCCTCCGCCTTAAGAGTTAGAGATAACAGGGCGGCGAACCGCCGCCCCCGACACATACAATATAAACGAGTCACCCCGGACGCCTACGCCCGCTTTACGCCCTCGTATCCCGTTGACCGTGACGAATTCTGACTGACGCAAAGCACCGTGACCCACGTAAACAGAATATACGCGCCGACAACGGCCTGACTTGCAAGACCTGCGGCCGCCCCGAATTGACAAGGTATGTCAATCAACGCAATCCCGCCAAGACCAAGCGACAGGATCAAAGCGGCGGCAACCGCCGACAACGAAAGATCATAGTACTTACGCATAGCAACCTCCCCGCCTTACGGCTTGAATTTATCGGCGCGGCCCCCGCGCCGTCGTTTATAATATAGCGGCGTCACCCCGGATCCTCGCGCGGAGCGCCGCCGATAACTTTCAAGATAGAGGGCGGGGAATACCCGCCCGGCCCGGCAGTCAAATAAATTTTAACTGTATGTACGAATCCTGCGGCGTTGAAAACATCTTAACGGCGGCTTCTATATCCGCCGCGCGGATCCCGTATTTGTCCGCAAGCGTAACCAATACCGCCTTATAGTCCACTTTGGCGGAACGTTTACACTCCACGAATTTAAAAACGCCGTCTAATTCCGTGGACAGTTTAAACAATTCGTCGGTCAATTCTTTATCCCGCTCGGACAGTTTTTTGATGTGGAGGCGGTTCGCCTTCACCGTATCGGCCAACGCCGCGACAACCTCGACTTCCGGGATACTGTCCAACGTCACGGATAACTTCGGGACACCCATAATAACCCGCCTTTCGGTTTAAGTTTTCGGACAGGGCGCAAAAATCGCGCCCCGAATAAACTGAGTATCCCCCGCCCCTGTCAACTATTCCTCGCTAATCTCCACGACGCTGTAGCCGTTGTTTATAAGCGTCGTTTCCACGTCAAGCCGGCTGTAGGCTTGCACATCCGCGCTCACTGTGCGCCCGTTTTTAACGGCGACTACAAAAAAAGTACGCAAAGCCATAAACGCCTCCCCGTAAAGGTTAGATAACAGGGCGGCGAACCGCCGCCCCCGACGCTTACAATATAAACGAGTCACCCCGGAGCCTCCGCCGCTGTTTCGGCGTTTAGAAGTCTATTTAATTGCGTAGATTACTACGCGCCGTAAATTACTGTAGCGCAGCAATAACTTTGCGCCCTTGGCAAAGTCTCTGATCGAACAATACGCGCCCGTCAGCGCGTCGCGAAAATCTTTACCGCCCGCAAAATCGGCGGCCACCGACTTTTGATTTTTGTAGTCTCGCCCGTATGCGGGCACTAATTCCCGGTAGTCCATAAAAGACCTCCTTTTTAGGTGGATAACGGGGCGGCGAACCGCCGCCCCCGACGATAACAAGATAAACAAGTCACCCCGGTCAAGCCCATACGTTTAGGACTTGCCACCCGATATTGCAAGCGACCGCCCGCCGCCGGGCGTCGTCGCGGTCTTCGCCGGCGGTTTCTACGGTCTTCTCGCTGTCCCACCCCGACAAGCCGCTCTTGTCGGGATCGGCGTTTTTTCCTAGGCTAAAGATATAGAGTTCGCTCACTCCCCGCCCCCTTCGTCTTCGTCTTCGCCGCTGTGCGCTTTCAGCAACGCCTCCCAGTCGTCGTAACCTAAACACTTGGCTATGAAATCCGGCTCGAACCAAAAGATGTCGTTAATCGCCGTCGCCGTCCACCCGTCTTCAGGCTCGGAGTCCTCAAGGCAGGCTTCGACGGTTTCCATTTCTTCGGCGGTCAGCTCTTCAGCCGTACCTATCGCGCCGCTCCAAAACTTAAAATCCGCCAAGGTCGCATCGCTTGTTATCTTCATATCCGCGCCTCCTTAAATAGGTTAAGGCAATCGGGGCGGGCAACCGCCCTCCCCGCCGACACTTGCAATATAGCAAGGTCACCCCGGTTACAAGGGGCGGTCTATAGTTTACCCGCGAAAGCTATACTATCGGCGGTCTTGCGTAAATCCCACGGCGGCGTCTCAGCGGCGGCCTTAGTCGGCGCAGTAAAGACTACCTCTCTACGCGCTAAATTGTGTTTAAGCTCAAACGCAGCGTCTACACTGACGTTTTCGGCGCAAGTATAGCCTATACCGTTTTTACCGACTACAATTACCTTACACCCGCCTTTCATACGCTCAATTACAATCGGCAATCCGTTTTTTGTCGTGAGATACATCGCATACCTCCTTATTAGGGATATTGTAAGGGGCAGTTAAGGCCGCCCCTCGTCGCCTACGCACAGAATATAAGAAAGTCACCCCGGGCTATCACAGGGAGTCCGCGGTAATTTCCCTGCAACCCCCTAAAAACTCCGACAACTTGTTAACCATCGTTTTACGCTCTCGATCGTCAGCATAATACGACTCCAGCGCTATATTCCCGATATAGAGACGCACGAACTTGCCCTTTAAATCGTTTTCAACCTTCGCGTCAAAATTCAAGCCCATAATAACGCCTCCTAAATTTAAGGTTCAGGTAAAGGCGGCCTCACGGCCGCCGGCAAAAACAAGATAACGGCGTCACCCCGGCTAAGCGGACTTCCTGCAGTACTCCGGCAAGTCGTACACATCCGACTCAAAGCCTTCAGGCAGTTCGCCCCACCCGTAAATATTCTGTATTTCGTAGCCTAACGGCTTCGTGTATTTTTCCATAACCCCTTCCCACTCAGCCGTATTCTTACACTTGCAAAGCGCGTCTTCAAGCTCATCTTTCTCTGTGTTAGATAAATAACGGATCACGCCGCGATTCCCGCCGTCGTGGTGGACTGCGGTATAGTGCACGTCCATGTCGTCGTCGACGTAAATTTCAGCGCAGTCACCGCCGAAATTACCCAAAATGTCCTCAAGCGCGTTCCCCAAAAACTTATAACCCTGTCGATCCCCCCGCCACGTGCCGCACGTTCCAAACGCAACCAGCTCCCCCGCAATACGCTTCCGGTTCCCGCCAAGGTTCCCTTTCGCGTCGTCGTAGCTGAGCGCGTCCTCTTCGTAATAACGCGCATCGACAAGCTCCTCGATTTCTTTTTCGCTGAGCCTGTACTTGCCGCACCCGCAACGGCAATCCCGCTCCAACAACCCCTGCTCCTCAAGATCCTCACGGATAAACTCACGGAATTTTTTGTCCTCTTCGAGGGTATAAAAATGAACCGGCTTGTAGATGTAACGCTTCGCCATAATAACGCCTCCTAAATCTAAGGTTCAGGTAAAGGCGGCCTCACGGCCGCCGACAACAGAAAGATAACGGAGTCACCCCGGTTACGCATATTGCGACGCCCTCGCGGGGAGGCCCGCGCCCTGTACGGCGGTTTATCGATATTATTCATGTGTTCAGCCCTCCACCAACGCCAAAGCGCTCGAAAAGTCCGCAACAATGTCGTCTTCCGCCAAGCAAAGTATAGCGCCCTTGTAACCTGATTTAGTTATATAGCGCGGCGCGCCGTTCAGATCGGCGTGCTCAATAACAACCGCCCTGCCGCTTTCACTGCAACCGACTCTGTCCCGAAAACAGTATTCCACAACGTCCCCGATTGCGTACTTATAGCCGTTTTCCATGCCGCCCTCCTATATAAGGTTGGAGTTTAGGGGAGCCGTCCGCTCCCCTCGAAAACAATATACCCGCGTCACCCCGGTCAGGCGGCTTCCGTCAGCTCGCGGTAAACGTCGCAAACGTCCAAATCCGTCAGCTCTTTCCATTCCGCAAGACTGCGCCGGCACCCGTCAAACGCTTTCCGCGCGCCTTTAGCATCGCCGTCGTCAAAGGGATCATACCCGAACTCTCTGCAGAATCGCGTATAATCGGTTTCAAGCCCCGCCATAGCGTCGCCCAAAAACGCCTCAAAAGCCTCTATTAAATCTTTAGGCCCCGCCATTTCAGGTCGCGCTCTAGATGTCCAAAAATCAAACTGTATCCTGTTTTTGGTGTTAATGTTACCGCCCTGAATCGTTACGACGTAGTGGCGGTCTTGCGAATCGCCGTCCCACTCGGCGCACTTCGCGCCCTTAAACTTCGCGGAAATCTCAAAGTCTTTGAAAGCCGTCCTCAGCCAATTCTTAGCCATAATAACCTCCTGCTTAAATTTGGGTAAAGGGCGCGGCCCCCGCGCCCTGCAGATGAAATATATCGGAGTCACCCCGGACAAAGGCCGTGCGCCCGCGCCCACTGCGCCACCGCGCCGTCGTACTCGGAGTCGGTCACGCCGTCCAATTTCGCAAGAGCTTGCGCAACGGCAGATTTTTTGGACTTCGCGCCGCCGCCGACGATCCTCAACCCTGTCACGGGATCATACGCCGCCCACCTGTTCGGATACCCCGGCAAATCAAAATCCGACAGGATCAGCGAACGCCCCGCAATTTCGACGGGCTCGCCCTCGGCGGGCAGGTACGTTTTCGTTTTAACGTTGTCCCAAATCCAAAACTTTGTTTTCCCGGTTTTCTTCGCCGCCATGACGGCCTCCTTTTCTGAGGTTAAGGATATTGCGGGAACGGCTAAGACCGCCCCCGACACGTACAATATAACCGCGTCACCCAGGACGCTTCTCCAACCACCACAACTCCCGCTGAAGCCCGTAACTCCTCGCCGGCTCGGCGTCCCCGCGGAAAAAATTCTCCTGTACGCGGATCAACGCTTCCTCAATGGCTTCATACATCGGCATACCGTTATTGAGCAAATTGCGAATCTCCGCAAAATACATCGCGCCCATCGCCTCGACTTCTTTAAGGCCGCCTACGCAGTCGCCTTCGATTATCGTATCTTTCAAGCTTCTTTTCATACCTGCCGCCTCCTTCGTTAAAGTCGGATAACGGGCGCGGCCCCCGCGCCCTGCGGTTATAATATAGCGGAGTCACCCCGGCTATTCTTCGAGATATTCGTCGTCCCGCTCCTCTATCGCGTCGGGACGCTCCCACTCGCACGCCTCCGACTCGTCTAAGACCACGTCGGTCAGCCGCTCAAATTCGGCAAGGCACTTCGCGCAAATCTCGCACCCGAACTCGCTATTGTATTCCGCGCCGTCGCAGTCGCACCCGTTCGCCATCCAATGCTGTTGTTTTACGGCGGTCATGTAAAACTCTTTAGGATACCACGTCAACCGCCATAGCCGCCCGTCCTCGGAAACGCCGTCGCCGTGATACATTAGATCGTCGAGTTTATCCCACGGCGTGTCCGATACGTGAGCGCTCCCTACTTGATAGATTTTTACGCCGTCGGGAGTCAAAACGTCTAATGCTTGATAGTCTCGGACATCGTACTCTTTGCCGTCTTTCGCATTGATAATCATAACGCCTCCGCGTTAAGGTGGAAGTTAAGGGCGGCCTCGCGGCCGCCGGCAACAGAAAGATAACGGAGTCACCCCGGCTAACGCCAGCAAAACAGTCTGTCGTCCGCCGCGTCCAAATCAACGCCGAGACTTGAGCCTATCTCGTATATCACAAGAGCGCGATCCGCGTAGTGATCTATAACTTCCTTAGCGTCCCCGCCCTCTTCGAGCCTGTGCAGGTATTTCACCGCGCCGTCTAAACGCTTCTGCAGTATTCTGCGGACTTCCTCTTTAGCTTCCTTATTCATACCGGCCGCCTTTCGCTGACGTGAAAGATTAGGGCGGCGAAGCCGCCCCTGACGACAACAAGATACCGCAGTCACCCCGGACACTTCGCCGTTACACTCGATAGATAATCTTATTTACTGTAGCTCCTTAACCGTTACCTGAAACCGCTTAGTCTCGCCGCCGTCTTTCACTATGTATATATCTTCCGCGAAAGCCCCATCATCCGAATCCCCTCCGTAATCATGCTCGACTTCGGCGGCGTCATTATCATACCAACCACGACCTGTTATGCAACTGCGAATCTCATCTGCCAAATGTCTGCTTATCATCTCAATCTCCTTTTTAATGTTTTTAGGTAACGGGAGACACGAATCCCCCCTGACGCACAGAATATACCGCAGTCACCCCGGAGATCTTTTACGGCTTCTGCGTTTCGCTCACCCTGTAAAACTTCATTCTAGTTTTGTGTTTTAGGTGATGGCGGCTTTTCAGCCGCCGACACCGTCAATATACGCCCGTCACCCCGGACACCCCGCCCCTGTTGCCGCCCTCGTAAATTTTGATGTCGGATACTCCCGTTGCAGTCCCGTCGCCGTCGCGCCGCTATACACTGCCCGCTTTCCCTGTCGTCGCATACTGTTCGATGTCGATCGCGCCTATCGTCGGACACCCCAAAAAAATTCTCGCGTTGCGCAGTCCCTGCGCTTCCCCTATCGCCGCCGCCTTATCCTTTTCATCGCATCGCGCGTCGAGAAAAACCCTTCGCGCGTAGTTTACCGCCGCGCGTTCCGCCTCCGCTAATTGCCTGCAGACCGAATTAAAATCTACCGCGCCGTCCGTCACCGTCAGTTTATTCATGCCGCCGCCCCTTTCGGCAAGATTAATTTGCCTTTAGAATCGTAATACGCCCCGCCCCGCTCCGCCACGTGCTCCCGCGCAGATTTTTTATCCTTATACCACGCTACGCATCTCCACACCCCCGAAGCTATACGGCGTTCCACCGACCAGCCGCCGTATTGTTTACGAATGTCGAATCTTTCGACCGCCGCCGATTCCGCCGCGACGCGCGACGCTTCCGCGCAACCGCAGTCGCCAAGCCCGTCGGCCGCCGGGCAGTAATACCTGCAGTTGTTGGAACCCTCGCGGTAATGCGCGCAATTCGGGCGATAAAAATCGGCGGACGTGCACTTTCCGTCTTCGCAAAAATTATACTTGTACATAACCGTCCCTTTCGTAGGGTTAAGGTAATCGGGAGCGCAAGCCCCGCGCCCCCCGACCGCAATATACGCCCGTCACCCCGGACGCCGTCACACCGCCTCCCGCGTCAGGGAGTCCGGCACGCCCCACAGGGTCAGCACGAACCCGGCTCCGCCGAACGCGAACCGCCCCGAATACTCCGAACCGTAATAACGGCTCGAACAGCAAAACTCCATGCCGTTCACCCGCATCCAATACTTAAGCGTCTCCATCCCGTCCGCGTCGACGAAAAGACTCCCCACCAGTTCGCCGCAACTCCCGTATCCTTCGTCCCTCGCGTGTTCGACCCTTAACACGTCCTTAAAAAACTTTCCGTAGTCCGGATCCCTGTCCGTCTCTTCAGGCTCCGTGTGAATCGACCATCCGACGCTGTAGATTGCTTCCGCATCCATAATCCCCTCCTCGGCAAGGTTAGAGTGTAAGGGCGCGTACGCGCCCCGTCCGCATCGACAATATAGCCGCGTCACCCCGGACGCTACCGGATCCAGCCTCCGCCCGCAAGGAGCGGCGCAACCATATATTCGGCTTCTTCTTCCAAAACGTAGACGGCGCGCCCCGACAACGGATACTCGAATTCCTCGCCGCCCCAAAATCCCTTCACGCTTTTCACGTTCGTGTCGACGTAAATATTAGGGCCGCCGCCCGCCACCATGAGGCTGACTCCTATCAGACCGCCGTCGCGCGCGATCGTGTAATTAACATCGTAAACGTCGTTTTCGACGTAGTCCGCGACGGTGTACTCCGTCTTGATTCCTTTACGCTTCGCGCATCCGCAATCCGGCTTCCACGCCGCCGCGCCGTTTTTCGATACGCGCTTCGTATACCGCGTATCGCAGTCGGCGCACTTTTTAACTTCCCCCCGCGCGATTTCGTCAAGGTCTTCCGCGTAAGACCTGCACATCGTCTCCAGCTTCCGCAACGTATCAGACATAACGCCTCCCGCCGTTAATGGTTAGATAAAGGCGGCCTTGCGGCCGCCGGCAAAAACAATATAGGAAAGTCACCCCGGATACAGATCCCACTTAAAATTTTCGTGAAACTCGAAAACGTTTTTGTCCGTCAGCCTTAGCCACTTTTTATACGCGCGCCTGTCGGCGTTGAATTCCGCCCGCGCTCCTGTTATCCCGCCTTTCTCGAAAGGCCCGCGCTCTTCGGCGAACTCCGCGAAAGACTCGTACATACTCCCGCACATAGCGCTATATACGAAATTGCCGAAAGCGGCTACAGCGTCTTTCGGGCAGTCTATTCCATTATGCTCCCAAAAATCGAATTTAATCTTGCGCTTGCGGTCGTCTAAATTCGTGACCGTGACTTCGTAATGGCTCAGAATCGACTCCGGACGCCCGTATTCAATCTCTTCGCCCTTGAATTTCGCGGACACGTCGAACGGCTGATAGACTGCGGAAGCCCCTGTTTGCTGTTTGATCTCCAACGCTTTTTTAAGCATAAACATTTGATACGGCTTAACCATAACCGCCTCCCTGAAATTAATTGTTCGGGTTACGGGGCGGCTTGCCGCCGCCCCCGACGCATATAGGATAAACAAGTCATCCCGGATAAAACGATGTTATCGTCTCGCGAATATTGCAATGCTTGTACGCCTTGCCGCGTTCCAACGCTTTTGCGGCTTTCTTTTTCAGCATCTTGACGACTCTCAGATAGTCATCATATACCGCATCTACAGGAAGCTCCACCCGGTGTACGTAAAACTCTTCGCCGCCCTCGCCGTCTTCGCGCACCGTAAGGCAAAACTCCGGCAAGGGTTCGCCGTTGTATTCGGCCTCCGTTGCATAGATGGCCGCGTCGCGCGCGACCCTTTCTTTGCCGCCGCTTAGGCTGTCCGCCTCGCAATGCAATCCGTCGCGCGTATACACCCACTCAGGCTCGCCGCGGCGCAGACCTTTGCCGCGGCACTTGTCAAGAGCGCTGTTCGCCAAATCAAGGATATGCGCCCGCTCGCGTATTTCATAACAACGGCACGACATACGCAAATCGCTAGTTTCCCTGTCTTCGTCCGCGTCGGCTTCCTTGCCGCAAGACGGACACCGCAACTCAAACGCCCAGCTTGTAAGATATGCGGTTATATCGGCAAGCGGACACCCGTGAGCGTGCTCTTTTACGGAGGCGTTTTGCGTCACGTACATATCGCGCTCGCCGCCGCAAGACTTGCATTTCACCGTAACAACCCACCCGCCGCCGTTCATAAGCTCGCGTTTGCCGACAACAACCATAGCAGACCTCCTAAGAGCGTGTTTTAGGTTATAGGGGACTTGCGTCCCCCTGACAACAAGAATATCGCGGAGTCACCCCGGCTACGCCGCGCAAGCCATATCCTCGACCGCTATGTACTCGCCGCTGTCGAGTTTTTCGTCTACTTGCGCCATACCCTCGCCCAAAAACGCCGTCAAGTGTTTCATGGTCGTTTTGCTGCAACCGTACCACCGGGTGTTAATGCTGACCCTGCCGCTCTGTTTGTCGATAAAAGCGACTTTCTTATCGTAAGAGATCATAAGCCGCCCCTGTCCCGTAGTCACCGTGATCATTCGGTTCTTGTCGTAAACCGCGACTTTCACATCCACATTCAGCTTGCCCATTTTACAACCCCTTTCGAGAAGCGCGGGGAATTTATCCCCGCTTGTTATTTTATGATTCCTGCCACCTGATACAGCTGTCAATCGCACGGTTCAGCGTTGTTATGAATTTTTTATCCTCAACGACAGTGTCGCGCTCCGCGCTTTCCTGATCCTGATGTAAAATATCTAACGCCTCGGAGTGAATTTTACATAACAGGCCTTCGGTCTTGTTTACCACTTCCGCCATTCTCATGCCGCGACCCCCTCCCGCTCTTTCAACACTTTAACTTTCGTCGGCACCTGCACGACTTCCTCTTCGACAGTGTAATTTCTGCAATAGTCCAAAAAGATTTCTTTGGCTTCCTCAACGGCAGCGTCAAAATCTTTCACCATGTCGTACAAGTCTTTAACATTTTCGTAACTGTCGCTACCCTCCAGCTCAGTCCCCCTGCAACTACTTACGCGGCACAGTACGGCGTGTCCGCCCATACGCCCCATAAACCCTATGCAATAACCCTGATGTTTTTCGGCGAAGTCGGCGAACGGGCCGAATTCCATATCCGCGTAAGGCTCGCGCACGTCCAGCAACTCATAAGCGGTTTCCCGCAACTCTGCAGGAACCCACAGGTAAAGTTTAACGGACGCTTGATAGTAAGACTGCCCATGGTCGGTATAGCGTGGATGTTTCTGCAAAAACTCGACCATCGCCTTTTTAGACGCACGTGCCATAATAACGCCTCCTAATCTTTAAGTTTTAGGTTATAGGGGACTTGCGTCCCCCTGACGATAAAAAGATAAACAAGTCACCCCGGCCATCCCGCCCTGACTTGCCGTTCCACGTCGGCAAGGTAGTCGGGGTAGTCATTCAGATCCACGCCGCACTCTTGCATATAACGCGACTTCTCGTAGGCGATAGCGTCCCTCACGGCCTCGTCAAGCTCGTCTGCGGTATATTCCCAAAATCCCATAGCGTCCTCCTTAACCGTCTAACCGGCTGATAGTAAAGGTGTATTCATAAGGTTCGGTCACAGCCTCGTCTTCCGTCCCCTTGTTCCATACCTGATCACCGGTTCTGAGCGTGACTTCCGCCCTGTCGTCGTTATAAACGCTGTTTTTGCCAAGCTTGCGTAATAGCCTGCCGAAAGTAAATCCGCGGTTAGCTTCGCTCTCCGCTAAAGCGGCAATAGCGTCCTCGACATCGACCTCCCCGCCGTCATTATAATTTGCTTCCGTCGCGGTAATCTCCAAGCGCAGTGATTTCATAAACACGCCCCTTTCAACCTGAAAGTTAGAATTATAGGGCGGCTCGCGCCGCCCCTGACGCAACAAAGATAAGGAAGTCACCCCGGTTACTCGCCTTGCTTCTGCACTTTACCTGCGAAAAGACTACTAAACGTACCGTAATGCAAATTGCAAGCCGTTTTATGCAACTCCTCAATCATCTTGCGCAAATCCTGCGGCAAATTCGCTTTTGTATGTTTCAGCTTCCAAGCCAGAGCTATCAAGTTTTCAAACTCAATAACTCTCAGGTTATAATAAGATGAAGCCTTAACCCCGCCTAAACTGCATACCGCGTCAATGCACTCTTGCGCTATACCTGCAAGACTCTTGCGCTTCAGCTCTCCAAATTCAAGCCTTAGATAATTCGCAAGCGCGCCGAAATACCGCAACAACCTTCTATACTCTTTTTCTTTCTCCGTCATGTTAGGCCCCCACTTCGTCAATGTAAAAGATATACGCCGTTTTATCGTCATGCTCCCGCCCGTCTGCGAAAACCGCGTCGCCGCTTTTATCGCAAGCGTAAGACGCGCCTATACCGCCGTTGTCGGAAAAGTGAAAAAGCAAATCGCTCAGCGTCAGCTGCGTAACTTCGAGAGCGTCCACAATATCGACATTCCTACAATGCTTGTCGGTAACGCTGACTTTTAGTAGAATTTCACTTTGCATAATTAACTCCTTTCAACTTAAAAGTTAGAATTATAGGGCGGCTCGCGCCGCCCCTGACACCGTCAATATACACCCGTCACCCCGGATCGCGCCCCGTCTCGGATAATTCGGCGCGGATTCGTTCTTTTATCAGACCGTAGTGAACAGGGTAGTACTCAAGATTAATCCCGTACTCGTCCAAATACTTCTGTTTTTCTTGTTGCACGGCGGCTTCAAGGCCGTCTTCGTTACACATCCGCCCACCGTCCCTTCTTTTTAAGAGCGTCCAGCTCGACCGCCCGTTCATGCAGTTTCCCGCAAAGCTCGCGCAATTCCGCGCTCATCTTAGCCTTGCTATGCTTGAGCTTCCAAGCCAGCCTAACCACCAGCCAAGTATTGGTCGCGTCTATCGCGTAATACGAACCGCCGCCGTAACACACTTCTTCAAATACCCTCTGCGCGGTCTTAGCGGCGGTTCCGTAGCCCTTGCCCATATCCTTAAAAGCGTTCTTCAGATAATAGGCGGCATCCTTTACGGCTATCCTCAGTTTTCGTATGCTCACGCCGGCCTCCTTAGTCTATGCGGTTAAGGGTGAAACAGTAGCCTACGGGATCGATAAAGCCGCCGTCGTCCGGATCCTGTTCGCCGCCCCACAGCGTAACGCTGCCGCCGATTCCTTCCTCTCCCAAATACTTAATTAAATCGTTCAGGTTAAATCCGGCGTGGACTTCGCTTCCGGCCAACTCCGCGACGGCTTCTTCGACGTCGATTTCTTTCAGGTCTTCGGCTCCTGTCGCGGTAATTTCAAAGCGCAACGATTTTGACATAATACGTTCCTTTCAAATCAGGTTTTGAGTTTAAAGGGCGGTCGGCAACCCCGCCCCGTTCACGCTGACAATATAGCGGAGTCACCCCGGAGATCGAAACTCTTCTCCGAAAGCCTCCTGTTCATAGCCGAAGCTCCGTTTGCTTTGTCGATATAATCCGTAATGCCTGAAAGCTCCGATATGATATTAATCAGGTCAAACGAGATTAAGTCGCCGGGCGCGCGTTCCGTACCGGCAAGTTCGCTATTGTAGACTTCGCGGACGGCTTCGCGCAATTCGACGATCTTCGACCGCAATCTCGCATAGTCTATTTTCTTAGGTTTCCATGTCTTTACCGCCATAACACGCCTCCTGACGTTAATGTTTCAAGTTACGGGGCGGCTTCGGCCGCCCCTGACGCTTGCAATATATCCTTGTCACCCCGGTCGTTCGCTTAAGCGGCGTTCAACAGCTCCGTAATCTCTTTCAGCGTGTCTTCAGGTATCTCTACCGCATTCCACCCGTGCCCGTACCTGTATCCGCACTTCGGGCACTTCTTGCCCAGCAACCCCTCCGGGTGCTCGTCTTCGCGGAGCCATCCCACCCGCGCCGTTTCGTGCGGCATATAGTGCGATTTCTCGTAATGCTCAGGGCGCGAACCGTCGTCATAAACGACAATGTCGTCTTTCAAATCAAGCAACTTCCTCTCGTACTCCGAAAGGGCGTACAAAACCCCTCTTTTCGCGTCTTTTAATATCCGCGCTTCGATCTCCCTCCGTTCGCGCCTGACATCGGCGTTCAGCGTCCACCGGTATTTATCGACCGTCTTGCCGGCCGCCTCTTCCCACCCTAAAGCCCGCTGATGTTCGCACGCGGCGTGGTGAGTGTTCAGATGGTATTCTTTCCACCACCTGTAGAGCTTTTTAAACATCGGCGTGCGGATATACTTTTTAATCTCGTCCAAATTCTGCCCGCAACTATAACAGTCGGTATCACGGCTGTTCCATATATTCCCGCAGATAGACAGCTCTTTAACGCCGTTTTCCTTCTCGCGCAACTCGACCTCCACGGTCACCCTGTTAGCTTTACGGTTTTTGTTGTAATACGCGATCTTGCCTAAATCGATTACTTTCTTCATAGCGATCTCCTTAACTTAATGTTTTAGGTTACGAGGGAATCCCGTCCCCCCGACACGCATAATATAGCCGGGTCACCCCGGACGCTATTCCGTCTGCCGCCCGCCGATAAGCTCCGCGACCGCGTCTACGGGTATCCCGCCCACAATCGCGACCTGCCGCAATTCGTAGGAGTCCGCCAAAGACTGAGCCGCCCTGTATTTGATCGCCCCTTTTAAGTCTCCGCGATATGCAATCGCGGGCATGGAGCCTTTCTCGAACTTCACGACTTCGTAAGGATAGCAGGGATCCTCGACAAAACACAATGCATCGTTAAGAGCGAACATAAAACGCCTCCCGTATAAGTTTTAAGGTATAAGGGAGCGCGCAGGCGTTCCCCCGACACGTAGAGTATATCGCAGTCACCCCGGAGACTCTACCGCTTCGGCTGAAACTTATCACAAGCGGGAGTATCGCCGTCCACGCTGTAAGGCTTATTTACGGGATCGTACGCTTCTTCCTGCAATCTGTAGCCGCACCATCCTGCACCAAAACACTGCGAAAACCCAAAACAAATTCCGTGACCGCACATCCCGCATACTTTTTCAGCCATACCGACCTCCCGATTAAAATTTTAAGCGATAGGGAGCCTATGCGTCCCCTGACGCTCAAAATATAGCCGAGTCACCCCGGATACATAGGGGAACGCCCTCTATTACAGTACGCTGTTAAGACTGAAAAAATATTAGGGGTACACTACCGGTAGGGTAGGGGAGAGGGTTTACGGCGCGGAAACCGCGTTTGGAGAGGGTTATGGGAATTAATTACTTGATTCTGCGCCGTCCGCTCGGCGGAATTCGGCGGGACGGCGGCAGGATTCGGGGGCATTCGGCGGGGAATTCGGGGAATCTGCGGAGTTATGTATATAATTCCCT